>JAEEGL014530952.1_pt1 | contig 134353 bp, 112 predicted proteins | sample 9134231 | NCBI WGS metagenome assembly JAEEGL01 (sample SAMN16246548, study PRJNA631951) | gut metagenome | biome: gut microbiome; feature: rumen; material: fiber-attached | host: Bos | place: Iran: Karaj | collected 2018-10 | reverse complement strand
CCAGATGTAATACTTGGCTGTGCCGGTGATACTCCAACTTTAGAAGTAATTGCGGCATCAAGTATCTTAAAGAGATTTATGCCAGATTTACATTTTAGAGTAGTTAACGTAATTGATTTATTTAAATTACAGTCAAGTAATAAACATCCACATGGATTAGATGATGCTGATTATGATGCGTTATTTACAAAGAATAAACCTATAGTATTTAATTTCCATGGATATCCATCATTAATTCATGAATTAACATATAATAGAAATAATGATAACCTACATGTTCGTGGATATAACGAAGAAGGATCAATTACAACACCATTTGATATGCGTGTTCAAAACCATATAGATAGATTCCATATAGTTCTTGATGTTTTAAAATATACAGGATTACATAATCCTGACTTAGAGAATTATTGTAATTCAATGTTAATAAAACATAAGAGATATATTGTAGAAAATGGCATAGATATTCCTGAAGTAAGAAAATGGAGATATGACGAGTCTACTGAATTAGAAAAATATTTAGTAGATGCTAAAAATAAAGTTACTTTGAAATCATTATATAAACATGAAATGAAAGGTACATTAACTGTTCCTCTTGGATTATCTGAAACAAGAGAGGAAACTCTAGACATTACTAAAGTATCTTGTATGTTTGTTGGCGGAGAAACAGGAACAGGAAAATCAATGTTCTTAAATTCAGTTATGACTTCATTATTAATTAATAATACGGATATTAATTTCTATTTAGCAGATGGTAAAGAAATAGATTTAAAATATTATGAAGGAATTACAGCAGTAAAGCATTTTGCTACAAATAAAGAAGATTGTAAAAAGATGTTATGTAAAGTTCATGATATTCTAATTAAGCGTATTAGTTTAGAAAAGGGACTAGAATTAAAGAATATTGTTGTAATAATTGATGAAGTAAAAGAATTCCTTGATGAAGATGGATGGAAGATGATTAATGATTTCATTACTCTTCAAAGTTGTAAATATAAAATACATATATTCCTTTCATCAAGTGATGTAACTGATTTAGATGTAAAACAAGTTGAATTTAAAATGTCATTTGATTTATCATCTAAAGAACAAAGTCAAAATATAGGAATAAAGGATGCTAATACATTAGGTGCTCCTGGAAGTGCTATATTTAAACACAATAATAAAGTTATAAAATTAACAACTCCATATTTAAGTGACTTAGAAATAAAAGATATTTTAAGTGCTTTATAGTATAATATTTTTAGTAAAGGAGTAATAAAAGGGTTAGAACTAATATTTTAATAAAATAATTAGTTCTTTTTCTCTTTAAGAAATAAAAGAAAAAAAGAAGATAATATGATAGAATAAACAAAGGAGTGATCTTATGTTATTAGAAGTTAATCCTAATCTGATTACTATTAAAGGATATAGTTTAAAATACTATACGTTATTTATATTAATAGGTGTATTAGTTGCCTGGATGATGTTTGTAAAAGAGGGAAAGAAACATGGTAAAAATGATTCATTCTTATATGATGTTGCTTTCTGGACTGTATTATGTGGCATTATTGGTGCAAGACTATATTATGTAATATTTAACTTTTCATTATATAAAAACAATTTAATGGATATATTAAAGATTTGGGAAGGTGGACTTGCTATTCATGGCGGGTTAATTGCTGGTTTTGGCGCTTTATTTATTGTAACTAAATTGCATAAGGAAAGAGTAATCGATTTAACAGACTATGCAGTTCCTGGAATAATATTTGCTCAAGCATTGGGTAGATGGGGGAACTTCTTTAATGGAGAAGCTCATGGCGTTGCAACTACTTTAGCAAAATTAAAATCTTATCATTTTCCTAATTTTATAATTGAGGGAATGTATATAGATGGAAATTATTATATTCCAACATTTCTTTATGAATCTGTATGGTGCTTATTAGGGTTAATAATTATTTTAATTGTTAGAAAATTTAAATTAGTTAAAAAAGGAATACCAACAGCAATATATTTAATGTGGTATAGTATAGGTAGATTCTTTATTGAGTCTTTGAGAACTGATTCATTAATGTTAGGAACATTTAAAACAGCTCAAATTGTTTCACTATTAATGTTCTTAATAGGATTGGTAATTTTATTAATAGATTTATTTAAGACTAAGTATGAGAATTTATATAATGAGGAATAATTATGTATGATGTAATAATAATTGGAATGGGAATATCTGGAATAACGGCGGGAATATATTTAAAAAGAGCAAATAAAGATATTATGATGTTTGATGGTAAAATGCCTGGTGGTTTACTAAATGAAATATCAAGTATTAGTAACTATCCTGGATATATAAATATATCTGGATCAGAACTAGCAGAAAATTTGTTTAATCAAATAAATGTTTTGAATATTCCTTATAAATTAGAATCTATAAAAGACGTTAGAAAAGTTGATGATTATTTTGAAGCGGAAACATCAAATGGGGTATATAAAGCAAAAAATGTTATTATAGCTTGTGGAAGAACTCCAAGAAAATTAGGATTACCTAATGAAGATAAATTATTAGGTCACGGAATAAGTACATGTGCTTTATGTGATGGATTCTTTTATCGTGGAAAAGATATTGCGGTTGTAGGATCAGGAGATTCTGCATTACAAGAAGCATTATATTTATCTAATATAGTAAATAAAATATATTTAATTGTTAGAAAAAATAAAATGAGGGCTTCTTTGTCTCTACAAGAGGCTATAAAAAACAAAGAAAATGTTGAAATAGTTTATGAAAGTACTATAAAAGAGATTAATGAAATAAATGGTCAAGTTGACAGCATTGTTTTAAATACCGATAGACTAATTGATGTAAATGGTATATTTATTTACATTGGTTTTGTGCCAAATAATGACATTATTAAGAAATTTGACATATTAGATGAAAATGGATACGTAAAGAATATAATTACAGATGTAAAGGGATTATATGCTGTTGGTGACATTGTTAAAAAAGATGTAAATCAATTAGTAGTAGCAGCAAATGATGGAGTGTTAGTAGCAAATCATATAATAAATGATTAACGGGGGAATTGTATGGACAATATAGTTTTAATAAATGGTACATGCTTTCATTTAATAGATAAAGAGATAAAAAAACTAGTTGGATTAAATGAAAATATTATTAGAATTAGATATAATAATAATATTGATGAAATATTAAATGAGGCTAGTTATTTCTCACTGGATAACGCTGTAAAAATTATTATCGTAGAGGCTAAAGATCTTTTTGGAAAATCTAGTGATGATTTAGATAAGATAGTTAGTTATTTAAGTAATTATAATGAATTTTCTAAACTTATTTTTATTGCTTCTAGTGCTGATGCTAGGTTAAAAGCAGTAAAACAAATTAAAGAAAATTTTAAATATATAGATTTTCCTAAAGTGGATTATAGAAATGTATATACATATATAAATAATTATTGTTCTGAATATAGTTATAAACTAGATTTTAAAATTGGTGGTTATTTAGTTAACTTGTATGGATTAAATTTAGATTTGATTTTTAATGAGTTAGATAAATTAATGTTATATTACAATAAACCATGTACTGTTAAGTATGATGATGCTGTTGAAATAATTTGTAATGTGTTTGACGACAATGTATTTCATTTTACAGATGCTTGTATTAATAAAAATATGGATAAAGCTTTAAAACTTTACAATGATTTAAAGGTTTATAAAGTTGAACCATTCTTTCTTGTGATAGCTTTATCTAAAGAGTATCGTAATATCTTTTGTGTAAAGAAGTTGGTTCAAAGTCACATGGATATTAAGGATATTATGAAAGAATTGTCTTTACAAGATTGGCAAGTAAATAAATTATATGAAGTTTCATATAATTATAGTGATCAGGAATTACTAAAGAATATAAAAATATTAGCTGATTATGATAGAAAATTAAAAACAGGCTTAATAAACAAAGACGTCGCAATAGATTGTTTATTGTTAGATTTATTTAATTAAAAAAGAGATTATTTAATCTCTTTTAATTTTTCAGTATTTTTAAAATTTATTTTGGCGTATTGGTAAAGAATATTAAATCCTTTTTGTTTAACTAGTGCTTGTGCAAAATTATCGGCATCTACGCCTGCGCCTAGTGGTACTGTTGCTCCAAGTTCTTTACTAATTTGATTCATTTCTCTTAAGAATAAATATCTTGAAATAATAGATGCTGCTGCAACACTATATACTTGGTGCTCTGCCTTTGTTAAGAAAAGAATATTTGTAATTTTCTTAGAAGCATCACTAATATGTTCAAAATATTTCTTGGGATAAACAAATTGGTCAATAACAATTTTACCAGGTCTAATATTTGGATTTTGCTCAAATAGTTTAACTAAGGCTTTGTTATGAAGAACAGCTTTAATTTTGTTCATATTTTTATCTTTTAATTCATTATATTCTTTATTAGATAATTTTAATGTTACATATGGAATTTCTTTCATTAATTCTGGGGCTATTTTTTTAATTTTATCGTCGGTTACTTTTTTAGAATCGTTAACTCCTAGTTCATTCATTAAACCAAGTTTTTCTTTTGGTACAAATGTTGCTGTTACAATGATTGGACCAAAGTAATCACCTGTTCCCACTTCATCTGATCCGGCAGTAGAAATAGTTTTTAAATATCTATTTTCTATTTCTTCTTTTGTTTTTTCTTTTTTCTTTTCGCTTGAATCTTTAATTTCTATATCTTTACCATTTAAGTTTCTTTCCATGGTTCTCCAGATATCAACATCTATATCGGCACTAATGCCTTGAAACATAACTTTTCCAGATTCATAAAGCGTTACTATTGTATCAGCATCTTGAGCTTGAAAAACAGCATATGGGGGAGTTTTTTCTTTTTTTAAAGGCTCATAATATGCTATCATTTTCTTTTTTACATTTTCACTTGGTTTAAATACAAAAGTCATTTTTCTCACCACATTAATAATAACATAATATTCTTCCTTTTTCATTAAAAATAGTTTATAATGAATGCTAGGAGAAGAGGTTAAAAGAGTGAATATAACTGACTATGTAATACTGGGATTAATTGGTATTTTTGCTTTAATGGGAATAGTAAGAGGAATAAGAATAAGTCTTGTTAGAGTGATTGTAGTTGTAGTAGCCATAATAATAGCTTATGTTGTAAAAGACTATGTTGTTGAGTGGTTAATTGAGTTTATGCCATTTTATTCTTGGCAAGATCCATTTAAAAGTATCCCAACAATAAATATATTATTTTATAATGCAGTTGCCTTTGGAGTAATCTTCATTGTTATTGCCGCTATATTAGCAATAATTACCAGTGCCGAAATATTTGATTATGTATATAATTCAAAAGCAATATATATTGTTTTGGATAAATTATTTGGTATGTTAGTCGGTGCTGTTGAAGGTTTATTTATGGCATTTGCAGTTGTATCTATTTTATCTCAACTCGCTCCAACATTTATGTTAGTATTTGAAAGTAAATATGGTGATGTAATTTTAGAGAGAACGCCAATAGTAAGAAATGTACTTGCGAAATCTACAAATGCTTCAGAAGATATCTATACTCTTGTTGATAAATATGATAAATTAGGTTTATCTGATAGGGAAGCTTTTAATATGGAGGTTTTGCAAATATCAGTAAGAAGAAAAATAATAAGTACTACTAAAGCGCAATACTTAATTGATAATGAAAGAATTAATATAAGCGGTATAAAAATAGTCGGTGGTTAAAGGAGGATTTATGGTAAAACACTTGGAAGAAGAAAAAGATTTCGAAACATTTATTAATCAAGATGATTTATGTTTAGTTGATTTTTATGCTGAATGGTGCGGGCCATGTAAAATGTTAGCACCTATTCTTGAATCATTAGATATTCCTGTTTTAAAAATTGATACAGATCAATTTATGGAATTATCTAGACAATTTGGAATAATGAGTATTCCAACATTAATCTTTTTTAAAAAAGGTGAAATGTTAAGAAAAGAAATTGGTTTTAGAAATCAAGACGAATTAGAAGAGATAATTAAGAGTATGTAAATACTCTTTTTTCATGCTATAATATTGATGTATGAAGAAGAAAATAGTAATAATAATTGGAATTGTTTTGGCTCTTTTTGATCAGTTAATTAAATTGTTAGTTGATAAGAAAATAGCACTAACTACAAGTATAAAAATTATTAAGAATTATTTTTATGTTACAAAAACATATAACTATGGTGCATCATGGAGTATTATGCAAGGGAGAAGAATATTTCTAATAATTATTAGTATAGTTTTTTTAGTAATCCTTTATAAATTTATGGATGATTTTAAAAAAGATAACAAATTAAATATTATTTCTTTTTCGATTATAATTGGAGGATTATTAGGAAACTTAATAGATAGAATTTTTAGGGGATATGTTATAGATTATTTAAATTTTTATATTTTTAAATATGATTTCCCCGTATTTAATTTTGCGGATTGTTTAATAGTCGTAGGAGTAATTATTTTATTAATTAGATTATTGATGGGTGATGGAAATGAAAATAAAAGTAGATCAAAATGATATTAGATTAGACAAGTTTTTAGGAACTAACACTGAGTTTTCACGTGAGTATATTTCTAAATTAATTGAAAATGAGTTTGTTATGGTTAATGGTAAGGTGGTTACTAAATCAGCTTATAAAATAAAAGTGGATGATGAAATTGAGTTTGAAGATGGACTAGTTCAAGAAGATACATTTGAAGCAGAAGATATACCACTAGATGTAGTTTATGAAGATGAGTATTTAATGATTATTAATAAGCCGAGTGGTATTGTTGTTCATCCGGGAGCGGGAAATAAGAATCATACTTTAGTAAATGCTTTAAAATACCATACAGATAATTTATCAGATGTATCTGGTGAATTTAGAACAGGTATAGTTCATAGACTTGATAAAGATACTTCTGGCTTAATGTTAGTAGCTAAAACAAATAAAGTTCATGAATTATTAAGCGATGACTTTAAACACAAGAGAGTAAAAAGAGAATATTTGGCTCTAATAAATGGTGTTTTTCCGTCAAATAAAGCAAAGATAGATGCTCCAATTGGAAGAAGTAAAACTGACTTTAGAAAGATGGAAGTATGTAAAGATGGTAAACAAGCAGTTACTAATTTAGTTGTAGAAAAGAAATATAAAAACTATACTTTAGTAAGATTATCTTTGGAAACTGGTAGAACACATCAAATTAGATGCCATCTTGCTTATATAGGATATCCAGTTTATAATGATCCAGTTTATTCAAAAAATGTATGTACATCATACGGACAATTCTTACATTCAACAAGTATTGATTTTATTCATCCAATTACAAAAAAAGAGATACATTATGAATGCCCTATAAATGGAGAATTTAAAGAGTTTGTTGATAAGTTGGATAAAGAATCTTTACTATAAAATTGAAGTAGTGTAGAATAAATATTATTTGGGAGGTTAATGTGGCAAATATATCTATTAACAAAAAAGATCAATTAATTATGAGTTTAACTCATTATTTTATAACAAAAGAAAATTATGAGCCTGTTTTGGTTCATGGGGTTAAAGACGAAATATGGTTACAAAATTTAGATGGACCATATAAGGTAATTAGAATTAATTCTAATTATGTTCATAATAATGAACAATTTGAATTTGATATGCTAAAAGTTGAGAATGTTATATCTCAAATTAAGAAAAAGACATTAAGCTTAAAAATGAATGTATTAAACATTTATACTAATTGCGCTGATAGAGTAGATCTAGAATATAAAAAGAGTTTTAAAAATGAAATTATAAAAGAGATTAGTGATTTAAAGACTAATGATGAAATTCAAAAAGCATTTCCTGGATTAGAAGAGCGTTTAATTAAAAAGGATAGTGGTTTAGATTTAATTTATAATGTTACTAATGAAATAAATATTAAAACTGCTGAAGATAACAAAGAATTTGAAGAAGTATTTAAACCAAAGAAATTAGTTATGACATATTTAATGATAGGAATATGTGCAATAGTATTCTTTGCAACATTGTTTGCTAGCAAAAGTTTATTTCCATCTAATGATGCATTAAGATTCTTTGGTGCTTGTGATGCTGCTCTTGTTAAAAGTGGCGAAATATGGAGATTATTAACTTATGCATTCTTGCATGGTAGCATATGGCACTTTGTTATTAATATGTATTCTTTATATACAATTGGTAAAGAAGTAGAAACATTTATTGGTAAGTGGAAATTCTTAACAGTGTACTTAATAAGTGCCATATCAGGTGGATTGATGTCTATCATCTTTGGGTCTGAATTAAGTGTTGGAGCAAGTGGTGCTATATTCGGTTTATTAGGTGCATTATTGTACTTTGGCTTACATTATAGAATATATTTAGGTAATGTTGTTAGAACACAAATCATACCGTTAATTATCATCAACTTGTTGATTGGTATTCTTCCTGGAGTTAGTTTTGGTGGCCATTTAGGTGGTTTAGTAGGTGGATACTTATGTGCAACTGCTTTAGGAGTTAAATATAAGACTAGTAAATCAGAAATGCTTAATGGATTTATTGTATTAATATTATATGTTGCAATATTATCTTACGTAGTATTTTTAGTAAAATAAATATGGATTACTCCATATTTTTTTATTAATTTAAGAAATATTTGATATAATTAATTTGGTGTAAATATGAAAAAGATTATGTTAGGTATTGGTATATTAATATCATGTTTATTAATCTTATTTGCAATATATATAACATATTATTTAAAGAGTATTAAATATTATGTGGATGATGATTTTAAAATAGAAACTTATAAAAGTTCTATTGATAAAGATCGAGATGGAATAGATGATCAAACAGATATTTTGGAAAATGTAAAAAAATATATTGCTACTAAGCCAAAATATAAAAGCAAATACTATAATACAGGATATCCCAATGATGAATACGGAGTTTGTGTTGATGTAGTTGCATTTGGGTTAAAAGATGCCGGATATGATTTAATGGAATTAGTTAATGAAGATATTATTAATAATAAATCAGAGTATCAAATAAATAAGCCTGATAAAAAAATAGATTTTAGAAGAGTTAAGAATTTAAGAGTATTTTTTAAAAGAAATGCAAAAGAATTAACATTGGATGTTAATGATATTGCTAATTGGCAAGGTGGAGATATAGTGATTTTTAATAAACATATTGGTATTATTTCTGATAAAAGAAATAAAAGAGGCGTACCACTAGTTATTCATCATGCAAATGAATTTCAGCTAAATTATGAAGAAGATATATTGGAATATAGAAATGATATTGTAGGACATTATAGAATGAGTTAGGAGGATAATATGTTAAAACTTAAAATTACTGAAAGAGGTAGTAGAGAATTTTACGAGGAGTTTTATTATATTGTTGCCAGTTATGGAAAAGTAATAAAGAATCCCCAAAAGAAGGCTTCGTCAATTTTAAAAAATAATATTGTATATTTTATATTGACTGGATTATTGATAATAGTATTATATTTGTTTTTCGTTTTTGATAAAGATTATATAAGTTTTACTTTGGCAACTATATTATTATTTGCATTAATACTTTTTATAAGAATAGATAGATCTATAAGAAAAACAATTAATTCTTTAATGGATTACAAAGGAGCAAAAGAAATAGATTTATCTAAAAGTAAAATAGTATATAAAGATAATGAAAAAGAAATGATATCTAATATGGATCAAATAAGTTGTATTCTTATTAATAAATATTCAATTTGTTTTCTTCCAAAAGAAAGAACTGGGGTTTTAATAGCATTACCTGTTGATTATAAAAAGGATATTGTTAAATTTTTAAAACAAGAAAAATTAGAAGAATTGTTAGTTGATAATTCCGATAAATACAAGATATAGATGGAGACAAAATGAAGAATAAAGCGTTTTTAGATTTAGAAAAAATAAAAAAAGACTTAATGTCTGGGAAAACAAAAGATATTTTTGTTTTTATTAATAGAGTAATGAAAGCAATTGATAAACATGAGTGGGTGTATTTTCCTACGCATAGGAAATCATGCATAGTTTATGATGATCACGGAAAGCATTTCTTAGTATTATATTCTGGAAAAGATTCTGAAAAGGTTGCCCCTGATTTAACATGTTTGGATATTAACAAAGTAATTGATATTCTATATGAAGATAAAAACTTAAGTGGTATTGTTTTTGATTCTGGAGATACACCAATATTCATTTCAAGAGGACAGATAAATGCCATGTCTCATAGAAAGGATCCAAGACTAGTAAAGAGAAAATATGCTCCAGGTATACCAGAATATACAGATGATGATTTATTAACAAGAGATGAAATTTTTGATTTTGGTATAAATGTAATTATTGATGAACTTGAAAAAGATGGATTTCACGTTGAAGATGTTGTAAATAATTTTAGAGCTTATCCAAATATTTTTGCAACAAAGAATAAACAAACATATTTTATATATGTAATATCTACAATTGCACTTGAAGAAATTAAAATTGATAAAAAAATATTGGATGACATAAAAAATGATGCTAAAGAGGCTATTCCAATGATTGCAAGAGTATCTTTTGCGTCTGTTGATGAAGAAAGATTCAATCATAAACTTGCTTTAGTAGGTGATAATTTTCATTGTAAATATGAGGGACTTGAAAAAATTAATTAGTTTATAAAAATATTGACCTAGCATATTGCTAGGTCATTTTTTATGCAAAAAAGGTATACAAAACGTTTTTTCGTGTTATAATCATAATAGAAGAGTACACATGTGTAGGTGTGTTCTATACTGTTTTTAATTGGAGGAATACAGTTATGAGTAAAAAGAAAAAAAGTAGAAAGAATACTCAAGCAAAATCTACTAATGTTGAAGTTAACGAGTTTAAAAGCGAAAACAATGAAAAGATGGAAAGTAAGCAAGAAACTACAAAGTTTGTTACCAGTTGTTTAGTAGTTGTCTTACTTTTGATTCTTGTTTCTTCTTGTTTTTTTCTAGATAAGAATATGTTTACATTTGCTTCTAGAGAAACCGCACAATCTAATAAGGGAATTCAACAAAGCAAAATAATTGAGCAATGGACAGATGGAAAAGTTATATCAAAATGTGTTTATAGTGTTGGTTTTTATGAAGGAACTGAACCAATAACTTTATCAGGAATTGAAAACTGTAATGAAGCAACAATAATTTATAACGATGATGAAACAAAAGTAGAAGTTAAGCTTGGATATGAAAATGTAGTATATAGGGAAGAAAATGTTGAACCAACAGAAATAGAATATCAAGAAAATGTAATAGAAACTGGTGAAAAACACGCAGCAATAAAAAGTATTAAAGTTAATGATATTGATGTACCTGTTTCATTCTTTAAAGAAGAATATGAATGGTTAGATAGATTAGAGTATATGGTTCCAATTGTATCTAGATACGATAACGTATTAGTTTATAGAATTGATCCTCGTTATCAATTGGGTGGCTATGATGGTGTTGTAGCAGATGTTGAAGGTAATATTATTAAAGAGTTTACATATGAACAAGAACTAACATATGAAAATAACAAGTTATTAATTTATTCGCTTGAAAATGGACAAAGAGTATGTGATGATGTTTGTACATCTTTAGGTAATAATTTATGCGGCATTGATGCTGAGGATACATATATGAATACGGTAACGATAGATACAGTGCTAGCAAAAGAACTAGAGACAAAAATAACAACATATAGTGAGATGTGTACTAATTTAGGAGAATAAAAAAAGGAATTGTAAAATTCCTTTTTTATTTGTTCCAAGGATTATTTGGATTGGTATCTGTTGGATCCCATCCTCTTTTTTCAGTATCGTTTACATCGATCTTAATTGCAGCTGGTTTTGTTACTCCTTCTGGAAGTGACGCGCTCTCGTACACTTCTACGGTTGTTCCTTTTGGAATATTATCATATATCCATTTGGAATCTCTTACAGCTAGTCTTACACATCCTGCAGACGCCGGGGAACCTAATTTGTTATATTCTTCATATTCTAAATTGTTCCAGTTTCCTTGTTTATCGGGTTTACTATAGTATGGAACTGAGTGAAACCATATAGCTTTGTATATTTGCGTTGTATAGTGCCCCCATACTCCACCTTTTAAAGATAGTTGTTCATATTTAGCACCAACAGTAAATTTGCCAACAGGGGTGTATCTACTTACGCCTTGTTTTCCATCGCCAACGGATGCTACAAATGTTTTAACAAGTATTGTATATTGTCCATTATCATCTTTTTGATACACCATTACAACATTTTGAGTTAAATTAACTTTAATATAATATTTGCTGCTACTTGATACTTTGGTTGTAGTAGTTTGTTTTGGCTTTTCTTTAACAACCAATGTTAGTTCTTTTTCTGTACTGTTATTTGATGAATCGGTTGCTTTATATTTTAAATTATATGTTCCTGCTTTTTCAGGATTATATTCACCAACAATTTCTGCTTTAATTTCTTCTTTAGAGTTATCGGTTACTACAACTTCTTTTAATAAATCAATTTGGTCGCCAACATTTATTGAATAATTATCTTTTGCTTCTATTTCGGGATTTATGGTGTCAACAACTTTAACTTTTATATATTCTTCTTTATTTTTAACAACCTTGTTTTTAATTACTATTTTAATTTTCTCTTCTCCAAGTTTAGAAAAAGTTTTCTCTTCATCTTTATTTACTATTTCGGCATTTTTAATTGCTTTAATAAATTCGCTAATTTTATGTTTTGTATTAATTTCAACTTCTTTTAATCCGGGTTTAAAAGAATAGGTAGAAACTTTTTTATAGGTAATATATCCACATATACTGAATATTATTGCTATAAATAGTAAGATTACCCAAATTTTTATTTTTTTCTTTTTTCCTTTCTTCTTCATAATTCCACCAAACCTTCAACAATACTTTAACATAAAAATTCTTATTTTTATATCTTTTTGTTTGCTAAAATAAATTGTATTAAATATGACTAGGTGATATACTATATATATGGTAGGGATAAGATAAATATGAAAAAAGGAATTGTTTTATTATTAATAATGGTTATGTTTTTAGGAGGGTGTCAACACGAAAAACAAAAGACATCAACAGAACCTAAAGAAGTGGTTATTATTTCAGGAGTATCTATTGCACCTTGGCCAATGAAAACGGTAATGGTTGGGGATAGTGAAACATTTAATGCAATTGTTACACCATTAAATGCCACTAATCAAAATGTTACTTGGACAAGTAGTGATACTAGTGTTGCAACAATAGATTCAAATGGAACTATGACAGCACTAAAGGTTGGAGAGACAAATATCACAGCAATTACAGATGCAGGAAACTATACTAGTACATGTCTTATAACAGTTGTAGAAAATAATGATACAGGTGCTATGCCAGCATTGGGAATTGGTGTAACAGAAGATGAATATCAATCTGGAACTGGTTTTTTAGAAATAGACGAATAAAATATGAATGAAAAGATATTTAATATTTATTTAAATATCTTTTTTTATGGTATAATGAAGGCGGTGGTGTATATGTATATAAATAATAAAGTCTTGATTGGAAAAAACGATAAAACTGAATCATGCATTATTCCTAAATTGATTAATAGACATGGTCTTGTTACAGGAGCAACTGGAAGTGGTAAAACTACTACAATAAAAACAATGGCAGAATCTTTTGCGGATGCTGGCATTCCAGTATTTATGGTAGATGTAAAAGGTGATGTTTCTGGAACATGTAAAGAAGGCGTTGAACAATCATGGATTACTAATAGAGTTAATGAACTTAATCTTGAGGGATTTGAATTTAAAAAGTATTCTGTAAACTTCTTTGACGTTTATAAGAAGAATGGATTGCCTATTAGAACAACTGTCGAAAAAGTTGGATCAAGAATAATGTCTAAAATGCTTGATTTAAATGATACTCAAGAAGGTATATTAACTATTGCTTTCCAAATATCTAAGGATGAGAACTTAAAGTTAATTAATTTAAATGACTTAAGACAATTATTAACTTATATTGGAGAGAACAAAGATAAATATATATTAGAATATGGTAATATTACTTCTCAATCTATTGCTACTATACAAAGAAATATTTTAGAATTAACACAACAAGGTGGAGATAGTTTCTTTGGAGAACCTGAGTTAGATTTATATGATTTAATGCAATTTGATTTTAATGGTAAAGGATTTATTAATATTTTAGATGCTCAAGTCTTGTATAAAAATCCTACACTATATGCATCTGTTCTTGTATGGTTATTAACTGCATTATATGATAATATGCCAGAAGTTGGAGATCTTGATAGACCTAAACTAGCGTTATTCTTAGATGAGGCACATTTAATTTTCTCAGAAATGACAGGAGAATTAATTAAGAAGATTACACAAATTATAAAATTAATACGTAGTAAAGGAATCGGCGTTTACTTTATTTCACAAGCCCCCACAGATATTCCTGATGAAATTCTAGGCCAATTAGGAAATAAAGTACAACATGTTTTACGTGGATATACACCTAAGGATGAAAAGGCAATTAAAGCTGCTGCGGATTCATTTAGAGCAAATCCTGAGTTTGATACTGCAACTGCAATTAAGTCATTAGCAACCGGTGAAGCATTAGTATCATTCTTAAATGAAAAAGGAGAGCCAAGTGTTGTTGAAAGAACATTTATACTTCCTCCAATGTCATACACTTCTGCAATAACAGATGCTGAAAGACAACAAGTTATACAGTCTTCTAGATTCTATGGCAAATATATAACTGATATAAATAATGAATCAGCTGAAGAAATAGTTCAAGAAAAGAGAACTAAACAAAGAGAAGAAAAAGAAGCAAAGATTAAGGCCGAGGAAGAAGCTAAACAAAAGGCTATCGAGGAAAAAGAAGCGGCTAAGAAGAAGGCACAAGAAGAAAAAGAAAAAGAACAAAAGTTGAAGAAGCAAACCAAAGTAGTTAGACAAATTGGTAATAAAGTAATGAATAAGGCAACTACTAAGGTAGTTAATTCAATTTGGAATAAAATCTTTAAATAAATAAAACAGCATATAAATTGCTGTTTTTTAATTTTTATACACAATTAATGTAAATGAGATGTAAAAATTAAAGTTATATATATTGAATTTTCAAAATGAATATGGTAATATTTAATCATAGAGGAGAGGAGAGAAAAAAATGAAAAAATTAAACAAGAAAGGTTTCACATTAATTGAGTTATTAGCAGTTATCGTAGTATTAGCTATCTTAATGTTAGTTGCTGTTCAAAATATTTTCCCAATGATTGCGAATGCAAGAGCAAACTCATTCATTTCGACTGTTGAAAATATTAGAGATGCAGCAAATAACAAATATATATCTGATAAGTTAACTGAGATTTCTAAAGGTGAAAAGTGTTATACAGTTGCTCATCTAGTTGCAAAATCATACGTTTCAGTTGATAAAGACAACATTTTTGGTGCTGTTTGTGTTGAAGAAAGTGATACTGGTCATTCTGAATATAAAGTGTTTATTTATGATAAGGCTAACGGGTATCTATATTCAACAGGATTAAATGGTGATACTGCAAATGGTGGTGCAGCTGATGGTACTAAAGAAAACGGAACTAATGGAAAAGGTACTATAGAAAATTCAGCTTCAATTGATTCAAACGTTAAGAAGTATTTCTTCGATGTTGATCAAAACAAAAATCTTAGTTCAATATTTACAGCTGATGGTATGAAAGACCCTTCAAATACTGGCAACAATTATGCACCTGGTTCTACTGGTATTAGTATTCCTTGCTATGCAAAGAAGGTTACTGGCTCTGCGCCAATTACTGCTGTTAACTACGCTTCATGCTTTAATGGCAAACTTTCACATCATGAAAATGTATAATAAAATCTCTTGAAAAAGAGATTTTTTTAATGTACTATTTTATTGGGTGATTAACATGATTTTGGGTTCGCATGTTGGCTTTAAAGAACAACAATTATTAGGGTCTTTAAATGAGGCATTAGAATATGATGCAAATACATTTATGTTTTATACTGGAGCCCCTCAAAATACATTAAGAAGAAGTATTAATAAGGTATATACAGATAAAGCTAAAGAAGTTATGAAAGAAAATAATATAAATATTGACAATGTTATATGTCATGCTCCATATATAATTAATTTAGCCAATAAGGAAAAAAATTGGGATTTTTCTATAAACTTTTTAAAACAGGAAATATCAAGATGCGATGAAATGGGTATTAAGTATATTGTTGTTCATCCCGGTAATGCATTAAAAGAAGATAGACAAGTTGCATTAAATAATATTATTGATGCGGTTAATATTGTTTTAGATACTCAAAATAAATGTACTATTTTGTTGGAGACTATGGCCGGGAAAGGATCTGAACTTGCTTGTACTCTTGATGAAGTTAAATATTTAATAGATGGAATAAATAATAAAGATAGAATAGGTGTATGTTTAGACACTTGCCATTTAAATGATTCGGGAATAGATATTTCTAAGTTTGATGATTATTTGGATACGTTTGATAAGAAAATAGGTTTAAAATATATTCAATGTGTTCATTTAAATGATTCTAAAAATGAATTGGGTTCCCATAAAGACCGTCATGAGAATATCGGCTTTGGAACAATAGGATTTGATAATTTAATTAATGTGTTAAATAATCCTAGATTAAGAGATATACCATTTATACTAGAAACTCCATATTATATGGATAAACCTCCGTATAAAAGAGAGATAGAATCATTAAAAACAGGAGTAAGAGTTACTGAACAAGAAGATTTAGTAAAATAAAACATATTTTTGTTTGAAAAATAGCAATTATTTGCTATAATATTAACGATTAAAGAAGAGGAGGAAAAAATAATGGCTAAGAAAACAGATAATCGTAATGATATAATTATGAAATGTACTGAATGTGGATACGAACTTCGTCCTACTAGTAAAAATAGAAAAAATACTACTGAACGTTTAGAAATTAAGAAATTTTGTCCTAAATGTAGAAAGCAAGTAGTTGCAAAAGAAAAGAAATAATAAAGAAAAGAGAAGATTATAAATGAATATAAATATTAATGATATTAAAAATGGTATGACAATCATTATCGATGGAAATCTTTGCATGATTCAAGAATTCCAACATGTTAAACCTGGAAAGGGTTCTGCGTTTGTTAGAATTAAATTAAAAAATTTAAGAACTGGATCAGTAATTGAAAATACATACAATACTAATATTAAGATTCAAAAAGCTCATGTAGATAAGGCTCATACAAATTACTTATATAATACAGGTGATTCATATGTATTTATGAATGGTGAGACTTATGAACAAATTGAAGTACCAAAGGAAAAGTTAGAAGAATTCATTCCATTCATTAAAGAGGGTATTGAAGTTGATATTAATACTTATGAAGGAGAACTAATTGGTATTAGTTTACCTGAAAAAGTTGAATATACAGTAACTGCTACTGAACCAGCTGTAAAAGGTAATACAACAAATAATGCACAAAAAGATGCTACTATTGAAACTGGTTATACAGTAAAAGTGCCTTTATTTATTAATGAAGGAGAAAAAATTGTAATTACTACAAAAGATGGTAAATACGCAGGAAGAGCTTAATTAAGTAAATCAAGAATCGTTAGATTCTTTTTTTTATAAATAAATTGCATTTTTAGTTTAATTCGATATAATAAGTAAGAGGTCGATTATGAAAGAACAAAACTATAGAAACTTTTCAATTATTGCTCATATAGATCATGGAAAAAGTACTCTTGCAGATCGTATTTTAGAGATTACTCACGCAGTTGATAAAAGAGAAATGAAAGAACAACTCTTAGATAATATGGATCTAGAAAGAGAACGTGGAATTACAATTAAATTAAATGCTGTTAGATTAAATTATAATTATAATGGTGATGATTATATTTTAAATTTAATTGATACTCCTGGTCATGTCGATTTCTCATATGAGGTTTCAAGATCTTTAGCAGCATGTGATGGTGCTGTTTTAGTCGTGGATGCAGCTCAAGGAATTGAAGCTCAAACACTAGCTAATTTATATTTAGCTTTAGAACAGGATTTAACAATTATACCGGTTATAAATAAAATAGATTTGCCAAATGCAAATATACCTAAAGTATTGAATGAATTAGAAAAAGTATTAGGTTTTAAGAAGGAAGAAGTTATTCTTTGCAGTGGTAAAACTGGTGAGGGTGTAGAAGAACTAGTTAAGGCAATTATAGAGCGTGTTCCAGCACCAAAGAATAATATTGGTGCTCCAACGAGAGCTTTGATATTTGATTCATTTTTCGATTCATATCGAGGAGTTATTCTTCTTGTCAAAATGGTTGATGGAAAGATTAAAGTAGGGGATACTATTGAATTGTTAAATAGTAAAAGTGATTTTGTGGTATCGTCGCTTGGATATAATACACCTAAGACTGTTGATACAAATGAATTAGTAAGTGGAGAAGTTGGTTTTATTGCTGCTTCAATAAAAGATATTTCAACAGTATCTGTTGGAGATACCGTTACAACTTTGCAAAATCATTCTGATATTCCTCTTGATGGATATAAAGAAATGAAACCAATGGTTTTCTCTGGAATATTTCCAACTGAACCTAATAGATATGATGAACTAAAAGAAGCTTTAGAAAAATTAAAATTAAATGATGCCTCTTTAACATATGAACCAGAGACAAGTGAAGCTTTGGGATTTGGCTTTAGAATTGGATTTTTAGGTTTATTACATATGGATATAATTATGACTCGTCTAGAAAGAGAGTTTAATCTAGATATTATTGCTACTAGTCCAAGTGTTATTTATAAAGCTGTTTTAACTGATGGATCTATTGTGGAAATAGATTCACCAAATAAGATGCCTGATAGAACAAAGATTAAATATATTGAGGAGCCATATATTTATACAAATATTATTTCTCCAAGTGTATATATTGGTTCTATCATGGAATTATGTCAAAATAAACGTGGTATTTATGTTAATACAGAGTATATAGATGAAGAAAGAGTTAATATACATTACAATATTCCTCTTTCAGAAATAGTTTATGATTTTTACGATAAGTTAAAGAGTTATACTAAAGGTTATGCTTCATTTGATTATGAATTATCAAAGTATCTTCAAAGTGATTTAGTTAAAATGGATATTTTATTAAATGGAGAAATAGTAGATGCTTTAAGTGTAATTGTTCATAAAGATTTTGCTTATTCTAAAGGTAGAACAATTGTTAAAAAATTACGTGAATCTATACCAAGGCAGATGTTCCAAGTGCCTATTCAAGCTTCAATTGGTACTAAAGTAATAGCAAGAGAAACGCTTAGTGCAATGCGTAAGAATGTACTTGCTAAATGTTATGGTGGAGATGTTTCTCGTAAGAGAAAACTATTAGAAAAGCAAAAAGAAGGAAAAAAGAGAATGAAAATGGTGGGAAGCGTTGAAGTTCCACAAGAGGCATTCTTGGCTATATTAAAAGACGAGTAGGGGTGGTTTTAATGAATCAATCTGTATATATTCATATTCCATTTTGTAGAAAATTGTGTTCTTATTGTGATTTTTGCAAAATGAATTATAATTCTATTTTTGTTAGTAAATATTTAGGTTCGTTAAGCGCAGAAATTAAAGATAAATACGAAGGAGAAGAAATATCTACTCTTTATATTGGTGGAGGCACTCCGTCTTGTTTATCAACAAGCGAATTAGAAGCATTATGTAAAATAATTAGTACTTTTAAACTAAAGGAAGATTATGAGTTTACATTTGAATGCAACATTGGGGATATCAATAGTGATTTACTTATGCTATTAAAAAATATGGGTGTTAATCGTTTAAGTATTGGTGTAGAATCATTTGATAGCGATAATCTTGAATTAATGAATAGATATTGTACTTTTGAAGATGCATATTCAAAAATAGAATTATGTCGTGAAATGGGATTTGATAATATAAATATTGATTTAATCTACGCTTTACCAAATGAGGAATTTAAAACGGTAAAGAAAGATATTGAATTAGCATTAAAATTAAAGCCAGATCATATTAGTACATATTCTTTGATATTGGAAGATAATACTCTTCTTAAATTAAAAGGATATCAAAGTATAGATGAAGAATTGGATTATAAAATGTATAATTACATTATTAGGAAGTTAACTGAAAAAGGTTATGTTCATTATGAAATTAGTAATTTTGCAAAACCTGGTAAAGAATCAAGACATAATTTAAATTGTTGGGATAACAATGAGTATTATGGATTTGGATTAGGTGCAGCAGGTTATTTTGAAGGAGTTAGGTATCAAAATACAAGAAATCTAACTAAATATTTAAATGGGGAATATGTTTTAGAAAATGAACTTGTAACTAAGGAATCTAAAATGAAATATGAATTAATGTTAGGACTTAGAAAATTAAAAGGTATTAATATTAAAGAATTTCATGATAAATATAATGAAAATATACAAAATGTTTTTGATTTAAATGCTTTGATGAAAAATAAAGATTTGATTCTTAAAGATAATTATTTATTTATTAATCCGAAAAAAATTTATTTAATGAATGAAATATTATTAAAAATTTTATAAATTCCATATTATATATGGGATTTTTTTATGCCAGGAAATCCAATAAAAATAGTATTGAGAACATTGCATTAATTAAAAATTATGATAAAATTAATTTAGTAAGGTAAGGTATAAATTATGACTAAATTATCTAAGAAATTTTTATTAATTATATTAACTGTTTTTGTTGCTTTGTTTGCAACAAATGTATATGCAGAATGTACTGCTGATGAAAAAGCGGCTTTGATTAGAGAAGCACAAAATATTAGGGTTTCATATGTTCCTCATGTTGAAATATGTTATCCAGGAGAAAAATGCCATGAAGATGCAATAAATAGTTTTTTAGGTGAAGATGGTGAAATGCATGGCGATGCTCCATATGGTACAACTTCATCTGGAGAAGAGGGATATTTACCATATGTTAATGATTTATATCTTGAAATAGATATTTATAATGTTTCCCAAAATTTTTATGCTGTAGTTAAACATAATAGATCGTCTGCATATTCCCAAAAAATAGTATATAGTGATTTTAAAAATAATAAATATTCTTTTGAATGGGATGCTATAGATAAAGTTGGAAAGTTTAGTATTAATATATATGGTTCCGCTGAATCAGGATGTGAAGGAGTACATATTAGAGAGTTAACTCTTACTCATCCTAAAGGTAATGAATTTTATCAAGTTAGTAGGTGTGAGGGATTAGAAGACTATTTTTTGTGTCAGCCATTTATTAATACTGATGTTAGTCATTTAAATGCAGCTGAAGTGTGGCAAATGGTTGAAAATGAAAAAACGACAAGAATCAATAATAAAAGCAATAGTGAAAATAAAAATAAAGATAATAAAATCGAATATGTTTATATATTTGCCGCTACAGCTTGCGGAATGGGGTTGATTGGCGCTGGCATAATTATTCTTAAAAGGAAATACAGGTGATTATAATGAAGATGAGAAAAAATATAAAATGTATATTTTTATTAATAATATGCTTTGCTTTCATACTGGTGTTTCCAGTTAAAGTTGATGCTTTGGGTGCAGCTGATTGCGGTGTTCAACTTAAAATGAATGGTTCTGGAAATTCTACAAAATTTATAATTGATGGTAAATATGCTTGGTGTCTTAATGAGGGTGCCAAAATAAAAAACAGTAAAGGTGAGCCCTATTATTATTATTTAACAGAAACATCTGATGATTATTTTGCTAAATTTGTATATTCTGCATATGCTAAATATGGTTCTGGTATTTATAATACTTGGGATGTATATTCGGCAATTAGACAAGTTGCAAGAACTGGCAGTTGTTCTGGAGAACCGTGTAAAACTATAAAAGATGAGATGAACAACAATAAATGTACTGTATATTATGGTAAAGCTCGATATAATGACAATAAATTGGGTATATGTGTTGAACGTAATGATGCTCAAAATATGTACGCTGTAGATTGTACATTAGTTCCTACAACAGAGGAGCATAAGTGTGAAAAGGTAGGTAATACTTATTATGGTCCAAACGGAGAAGTACTAAACTCTGAAGCAGAGTTTAATCAAAAATGTCCAGGAGCACATAAGTGTGAAAAGGTAGGTAATACTTATTATGGTCCAAACGGAGAAGTACTAAACTCTGAAGCAGAGTTTAATCAAAAATGTCCAGGAGCACATAAGTGTGAAAAAGTAGGCAATACTTATTATGGCCCAAATGGCGAAGTGCTAAATTCTGAGGCCGAGTTTAATCAAAAATGTTCTGGTGCACATAAGTGTGAAAAAGTAGGCAATACTTATTATGGTCCAAATGGCGAAGTACTAAATTCTGAGGCAGAATTTAATCAAAAATGTCCAGGAGCACATAAGTGCGAAAAAGTAGGCAATACTTATTATGGCCCAAATGGAGAAGAATTGTCTTCAGAAGCGGATTTTAATTTAAAATGTAATAACCCGTGTAAGTCTACAACTACTTGTTGTAAATATGAAGGCCATTTTTATGTTGGTGGCGGAGAAGTAGGCGAAACCGAATATAAAAAATCTTGTCCATGCGATCAGGATGGATGCTGTAAAAGCGGAAATACTTATTATTGGAATAGGTCTCCAGTAAATATAGCAACATATATTGCTAATTGTTGTGAAGAACATTATGATAAATGTTGTGTTTTGGATGGTCAGTATTATTTAGACCCTGAGGGCACAAAAGTAGATGATAAAAAGAAGTGTCTTTCATGTGAACCAGCCGTTTCATACCATTCTTCATGTCAGCTTAAAGATTTAGATCCAATGTGTGATATAGAAGGTTATGATGGTGGAGAAACTAAGGGAGAGTTATTAAAAACAAAATTCGAAAATAAAGAAAGCATTAACTTTATTACTTATAAAGAAGTAGATGACGATGATATTATAAAATGTGTTCTTACAAAACAAACCGATTATGCAGAGAATACATTACAAAATATTAAGGTAATAGATCCTAATAATAGATATTGTAAGGTATTCTGTAAAGACGATGTCGGAAAATTTGAGGATGATGGAACATTGAGATCAGATCCTTTTCCTTTTGGATATTCTGTATCAGGAATGCAAGAAGCTAATAGTGGCAGATATTTTAGATTAAATGCAGAATTTACATCCAAGAGAACTTGTTATACAACTTCTAATGATGATGATAAAGAAACAAGGGAAATTAATTTGGATAAATTTAACGAAGATGTATATACCCAAGTTAAAATAATTAACGATAATATTAATACAATGAATGATGCGCTAGCAACGTTAACGTGGTTAAAAACTGAAGAGTTTAAACACGATCAGAATGAGTTGTCGAATGGGACAGATTTGTGTTCTCCAAAGGATTATATAATTAATTCGTATTATTATACTGCGTCCGCTATAGCTAATCTTTCTAAATACAAATATCCTAAATATGAAATTAGTTTGGATAATGATACATCAACTGAACATCATTTAAGTTTTAAAGTGGAAGAAAAGGGTGAATTAACTCCTTCTCCAACAACATCGTGGACTGATACTACGTATACATTTGATTCTAAACCTTATGATACTACTTGTTGGAGACCTAAATATGATGCTCAATGGAATTATATTGGAGAGGAATCTTATCCATGTCAAGATACATTAGATTGTTATGGCAGTAATTACGATGCATATGAGGATTATACAGATTATGTTGCTGATATACAATCCACTTATGATACTAGTAATAGGAATATTGAGAACGCTCTCAAGCAGATTCAAGCTTATATTCAAGAAATAGAGGATTGTACGATTAATTGGCCAAACGAATTTAATTATAAACCGGAATCTATAATTACGTATAAATATGGTTATGCTGAGAATGGCAATAATGATGGGGCATATTATGATGCAATTAGAGATTTAGATGAAGGCAAATATACTAAAATGGAAAGACAAGATTTGGCTCCAATATCAGAAGAAGAAAAATGGACGGCTAAAACGACAACATATAATGATGATGGCTCTTGGGAGTGGTATATAAGTACAAATCCTCAAATACTACCTTGTGTTGATGATAAGTATTCAGATGATAGAAGCGGAATTAAATGTTATGATGAAGATGGTACAGATGATTCTGTTACTTATATTACAGATATTCCTCAGAAAGGACACTATCATTCTGTAACAACCAACCCCCAGCATTTTGTTAATTATACATATATGAAAAAGAGTATAGAACAAACATATAAGTTTACATCTCCAAATATATTTGCAACATTGTATCCAAGTGGAGCAGTTATTTTAAGAGAAAATTATGGTGGTGATTTTGAAAAAGAAGAATATGTTGAATTTAATGGATTACCTGTTCAAATAGAGACGTCAAATGGCCCTCATAAATTCACATTTAATTTTAGTAATATCGGAGAATACTTTGATAGAGAGGATTCTACTGGTAGAATTTATGATGCAGAGCAAAACACAAATGTTGAAACTGTTCTGGGTAAATATAATGAAAAATACTCTATTTTCCCATTAGAGCAAAAAGATTATAATTATGTTTGCTATTATAGAGTAAATCAAACAACTTGTAAAACTTGTGAACCGACGTGTGATGATGATGAATGTACGTCGACTACAGAAGAAGAATGCCTAGGAGAAGATTGCTGCCAATATTGTAATCCTGTGTGTGTTGATTGTATTTATACTTCAAAAGAGTATCAGTTAGATGTATCTCCAATACCGGTACATACAACAAGCATACCATCTGGTACTTCACCATCACCAGGACCTGGCGGAAATCCAACCTATAATGTTATAAGTGTTGTTAATCCAAATGGTATTGAATTTGTTCCATACAATTGGAATTGGAATACGTGGGCAACCTATGATGATTATGGTCAAAAATATATTATTTTAAATGAAAAAGCAAAATTAACTATTGATGAAATTCAAACGTATGGTGAATTAATATATGTATCCAAAGATTTAGGAACAAATAATGATTTTGAAGGTAGTCCTGTAATTGAAGGAATTGGTTCTTCTTCAAAGGATTTTGGTGTATTAAAAGTTGTTATGACTCCTAGTTTAGCTCAAAAAATCAGGGATTATAATAGTAGAGAAAAATCTTACACCAATTCAACTCTAACTTGTTACGATTATGTATATGGTTCAACCGTTTTTGAAAAAATATTCTGCTACAGCTCATTTTTAGATGAATATGTGGATGATCCGAATTTCACATTTAGTCATAGCAGAATTCAAGATATAAATGCTAGAGATAATACTGCAAATGGAGATTATTGGACAACATTCCTTTCTCAGTCATCTTCGAGTGGAGAAAGATTTGGTGAAAAATATGGTAGTGCAATAGTTAAAATTAAAGATGGAGATATGGAAAAAATAGGTGGACCAGCTTGGAAATAAACATGAATTATTTATTCATGTTTTTTCTTTTATTTTGCTATAATAAAGTTGCATAAATTAAAAATTATGATAAAATTAATTTAGTAAGGTAGGACAAGAAAATGAAAAGTAAGATTATGAAAATATTATCTTTTTTATTGGTAGTTAGTATTTTGTTTCTAGGTTGTTCTAGAGTTAAAGCTGCTACATGTGATGCTGATAAAAAAGGAGCGTTGATAAGGGAAGCAAACAACGTAAAAGCAATTTATACGCCGCACATCGAGGTGTGTGAAGTAGAAGATGCCTGTTATGATAAATATAGGGAAGGCGGCGAAGAAGAGGCTTTTTTTGATAGCCCTGGAGAATATTATCCTATTGTTGAAGATAAATATTTGACTGTGGAATTATTAAATATAAGCGAAAATTTCAAGGTGAATGTAAGTCATGCTAATACATCTTATAACGAGATTCCAACATCGATAAATTATGAAGATACAAAAAATGGAAAGTATAGTTTTAGGTATGATACTTCCTTTAAAACTGATAAGTTTGTTTTTACGATTGTAGGTACAGAAAAAAGTGGATGTTACAACGAAATTTTGAGAGTAGTTGATTTAACGTTACCTCGAACTAATCCTTATTATAGCTATGTAGAGTGTAAGGATATTGAGGAATATTATTTGTGCCAGCCATTTGTTAGTTCATTTGATACAAAACTAGATTTGTTATCTTATTCGACAGAAATACGTGAAGAAAAGGTAAAAAGGGGAATAGAAAAGGAAGGAAAGCCTACTAAAAATAATGCAAAAGAAGAGAATTCATTATTAGCGCCAGTTATGATTATGATTGGCGGGGCGACTATTATTGTGGCTAGTGTAATTGTAATGAAAGGAAAAAAACGTGATTAATATGAAAAAAATAAATTGTTTATTATTATCGTTTATATTTTTATTATTGTTAATACCTAGCAATGTTTTTGCGGAACCGGAAGAATATCTTTCAAATCCTAACTTGGGATTTATGGATATATATGGTAGAGGAAAACAAGTTGGTGAAAATGAATATTTACAAGCGACTTATTCAAGATTTAAGGTTCGTGGCGAAAAATGCGAATTAACTAATTTGGTTGGTCATGATGCTGTTTGTGGGAAAGGCGGATTACACTTTAAAGCAAATGATCGCTATAATGCTGTTGAATGTAATAGTGAACTATGCAAAACACTAGGAAAATACTGGTATGCGGCTCGTAAAGCGGCAAATTGCAGTAACGATGATTATGCATGCTTGCAAAAATTAGCGGGGATAGATGAGAAATATGGCGGAAAAAGATACTATTATGCTATTCGTGATCTTTCTCGATCTGGTTCATGCACACATGATCTATGCGGTGAAATAGAAAAAAATATAGAAGAAGGCAAATCTTGTAAAATTTATGAAGCACACCCATATTATTTTCATAAAGAAAGTCAAATGTATAAAATAGCTAATAGACAACCAATGTATATTGCTGATTGTGATGATATAACTATTGAAGAAAATAATTGTAAAGATGTTGAAGGTTGTTGCGTAGATGAATCAAAAACACCTGCTGTATATTACATTGATGGCAAAGTTGTTGAAGATAAAAAAGTATTTTTAGATCAATGTGCTTGTACTCAACAACCGGAGTATAAATATTGGTTTTTGCCTGATGGAAAAACAGCTGATTCAGAGCAAGAATTTATATATTATTGTGATTGTAATGTAGATGATTCTACGACTCCACTTACATATTATGTTTTAGATAGTAATAAAACAAAGCAAGATGTTGTGTCATTTGATGAATATAAAGACAAGTGTAAATGTAGAACTTTTGATTTAGATGGAAAGCCTACTATATATTATGGACCAAATCCTCCAACAACAGTTGGATCTGAAAGTGATCAAATTGCACAATGTAAATCTGAGAATGTTTGTAAACATGAAAATGGGATTTATTATGGAAAAGATGGTACAGAAGTAACAGAAGAGGAATTTAAAAAAGATTGTTCTTGCGTAAAATTAGAAATAGATGGTTCTATTAGATATTATGGACCAATTCCACCAAATCCACCAGATAATATTCTTCAGACTGAAGATGAATGGAACGAACAGTGTAAAAACAAATGTAAAAAAGTAGGTAATACTTATTACGGAGTAGACGGAAAACCTGTTGATTCTGAGGAAGCATACAAAAAGTCATGTGGATGTCGTAAAGAAGAAGATAGTAATGGTAATACTATATATTATGGACCTAGTGCGGAAGTGTTAGAGTCTAAAGAAGATTTTGAAGAAAAGTGTGAAAGTAAAAATTTGTGTAAATATGAAAATGGCACTTATTATGGGCCTGATGGAACCCCTTTAGAATCTGAAGAAGCTTATAGAGATAAATGTAAATGTCGTATTGAAACCGATGGAAGCGGAAATACAATTTATTATGGCCTTGATCCATTTACTGTTATTTTAAAACAACAATATGATGAAGAGTGTTCTAATGTTGGCGAACACAAGTGTGAATTGTTTGGTGGCAAATATTATGGACCTGCTGGTGAGGTATTGTCAGGTTCTGATGAATGGAACGAAAAATGTTGTGGTACTAAATATGAAGACTGTTGTGTTATAAATAATAAATATTATATCGATGGTGTTAAAGTTGATAAGGCAAAGTGTTCTAAATGTAAACCATTTGTTTCATATCACAATACATGTGAAAATCCTGAAGAAACAGAAGAAATATCATTTTCTGATGGTGAGCAAGTTGGTGATTTAACTAAAACATCTAATGAAGATAAAGAGAGTGTTAACTATTTAACATATAAAGAAATTGAAGATAATAACATTGTTAAATGTGTTCTTGAGAAAAAAGAAGACTATGCTGGTAACTCATTAGAAACAAAGATAGTTTATGGAAATAATTATTGCAAAGTATTATGTAAAGAAGATTTCGGTAAATTTGATAAAGATGGAAACCTATTAGAAGATCAAAAATATAAATATGGTTATTCTGTTGCGGGTATGCAAGATGCTAATAGTGGTAGATACTTTAAATTGTCTGCAGCTTACAATGCCAAGAAAACATGTTATTCAAGTTCTGCAGAAGATAATAATAGACGTGAAATAGATCTAGATTTATTTAATGAACAAGTAAATAAGGAAATTGAAATTATTAATGATAATATTAATAAAATGAATTTGGCTTATGTTAGACTTCAATATTTACAGAAAAATAGACCAGCTAGTGTATATAATCCAGAAAATGAGAAGAATCCTGATGAATGTACACAAGCTAAAACTTATTCAATTGAAACTATTACATATGAAGTCGAAGGCCCTGTAAAACCAATTGAGTATAAAATTCGAATAGATAAAGATAAAACGACTGATTATCATATCAGTTATATAGTCGAAGAAGGAAAGCCATTAGATTCAACTGTTCAAAAATATTTTGAAACAGAGACAGCTACAGAACAATCTGCACAATCATCTGGTTTTCATTATGAGTATAATCCCGCTACTAAGAAAAAAGATATTTTAGTATATGATTACGAGAATTGTATTGTTGAAAGAAAAACTGCTACTGAGCAATTAAATGAATTGATTTCAGAATATCAGACTGAATATGATAGCGCTAAAACAGCAATAGATACAGCATTCAAAAATATAAATAATTATATTGACCAAATTAATCGTTGTACTAGTTGGTATAATGATATGAAGTATAATACGGAACCTGATATTAACTTCAAATATGGATATCAAGATGATGAAAGTAAAAACTATGATTATGGTTATTTTGATATGATAAAAGATCCGAGTATCGATGCTGTTCCACTTGTTAGAGGTGAAAAAGAAGAAATCTCTAATATTGATGGTGCTGATGATTGGTCAAGTTCAGCAACTGATACTACATTGAAGGCAACTAAAATTGATAAAAGTAAAATAAAAAAAGAGTTAAGTGGAAGCACAATTAAATATGATGATGAGAGAAGTAATACAGATCCATGTGTAAATGATGAGTATTCAGGTAATAGAAATAACGGTTGTGTTACAGCATCTCTCCAAGAAGAATCTGTTAATTATGTAAAAATGAATTTAGGAAGCGGTTATTATGTTTTAGAATCTGATCCTCAAGATATGAGTAATAAAACATTTACAAAAAAGAATATTGAAGTTCATTATGAATATGCTTCTCCAAACTTATTTGCTACTTTATATCCAAGTGGTGTTGTAGTTTTAAGAAGTGATTCAAATTTTGAAGATAATGAAAATCAAAGAATGAAAGTTGATTTTGGTGACTTACCAGTTCAATTAGAAACTGAGAGCGGACTTCATAAATTTACATTTACATTCAGTGATATTGGAGAATATTTCGATCATGAAGGTGAAGGCAGAGTTTTAAATGCTAAGAATCACAAAGATGAAAATACTGTTTTGGGTAAATATAATAGTGCTGAGAAACCAATATTTAATGATGATTCAGAGTATGAGTATTTATGTTACTATAGAGTAAATCAAGGAAATTGTCCTACATGTATTCCTGGATGTGATGAAGACGGATGTGAAACCACAGTAGAGGAATGTAAAGGAGAGAATTGCTGCCCTGTTTGTGACATCGAATGTGTAGATTGTATTTATTCTAAGAAAGAATTCCATCTTGATGTTACGCCAATACCATTGCGTGTGCCTCAAGGCAATCCTAATGATCCAAATGAGGTTATATCTGTAGTTAGTCCTCCTGGATCTGAATACGTTCCATATAACTGGAATGCATGGTCAGTTTCTGAGGAATATGGAGATAGATATAAAATCATTAGTGATAAAGCAAAATTAACAATTAATGAAATTCAAACATACGGAGAATTGATATATGTTTCTAAAGAATTGGGAACTGATGATGTTTATGAAGGACAACCTTCAATCGAGGGTATAAGTTCTCCAACAGACTTTGGTGTGTTGAAAGTTGTCATGACGCCAAGTCTTGCTCAAAAAATAAGAAATTATAATGATGATAAGAGTTTTACTGATCAAACATTAATGTGTTATGATTACACTTATGATACTTATAAATTCGAAAAGATATTCTGCTATAGTTCATTCTTAGATGAGTATAGAGATAATCCTAATTTCACTTTCTATTCTGGTAGATTAAGTGATGATAATTCAAGAAGTACAACTAATAATCAAAATGGCTATTGGCAAACATTTATTGATCAACCTGATTGTGGCGGCAGTAGTTGCGGTCAATATGCTGAGAAGATTAATAAGATTGTTGAAGGAGAAATGAGCCAAATTGGAGGACCTTCTTGGAGATAAACATGAAATGAAAATTTCATGTTTTTTTTATAAAATTAACGTTTTGTAAACTTGTATTTATAAATTAGATATGGTAAAATTTTAAATAGTAAGGGTAGGGAAGTTATACCCTATAAGGAGAGTGTTTTTATGAGAAATGCAATGTGGGGATATTGGTTAATTTTATTAGGTATTTTTGTTGTGGTTATTATGCTACTTGTTCAAAGTATTACAACAACTAGTACTGAGGATAGATATTTAATAAATTCTATCGCTGAAGCATCTATGGTTGATGCTGTTGATAAAGGTTACTATAGAACATATGGTGAGTTAAAGATTAACAAAGAAAAATTTATGGAAAACTTTATAAGAAGAATGGCTGAAGAAACATCTTTAACGCAAACATATACTATTGAGTTTGTAGCAATTTATGAAGCACCACCTAAGGTTAGTGTTAGGATTTCTACAAAATCAGCAAGTTTTAATATTGACGGAGATAAAGCTGTATACGACATTACAAATAATATTGATGCTATTATTGCGGGTAAATACGTAAAAGCTAATTAATTATAGAAAGTGAACAATAATGAAAGGGTTATTAAAGTTTTTTATAAACAAAAAGACTATTGTGTTATTTGGCGTTATTGCTGGAATAGCGGTTATTGTTGGCGGGTATTATTATAGGACTCAAATATTGACTGGTCCTGTTGAGGTTTTAGTTGCTAAAGATACTATTAATGGTAAAACGCAAATTGACGCTACTATGTTTATTAGAATGAAAATGAATAGTGCTGATCTTAAAGCTTTAAATAAGGCATCTGGCAGAACTGATTCGATGATTTACAAGGCATCTGAAGCAAATAACCTTATTGGTAAATATGTTAAAATATCAGCTACAATACCTAAAAAGGGCTTATTTTATAAAGATGTCATTGTAAGTGAAGAGGAAATGCCAGACGATATTTGGCGTGAGGTAGAAGATGATCAAACAATTTATATGTTAGATGTTACTTCTATTGATACTGATTTCAATTCTATTAAGCCTGGTCAAAATGTGGCTATATATTCAAAATATGTTGATGAAGTAGGCACGTTAATGCAAGAGTGCTATATTGGTAGTATAAAGGTATATTCTGTTAGAGATAAATCTTTAAAGGATGTTAGTCAAAAAGGTTATAATGGTACTCCTGCAATAATGTATTTTATTGTTTCAAATCATTATTATCAATATTTGACAGTAGGGTCAACTTCTGGAGTAACTTTTTATCCAGTTCCAATTGGTAATATGAAAGAAGAAACCACCTGTGATGGTAGAGTTACAGAAGAATTTATTAAGCGTAAATTATACTCAAGTACACTTGATTAAAAAAAGGAGAATTAAAAATGGGAAATGGTATTATTGCTGGAATAAAGCGATTTGCAATGAACAAAAATACTGTTACAATATTTGCTGTTCTTGTTGGTATTGTTGTTTTATGGGTTGGTTATAGTTATAGAGTTGGCCAGTCAACAAAATCTGTTGAAGTTTGGGCAGCAGGAGCAACAATAAAACCCGTTACTAAAATTGATAGTACTATGCTTGTAAGAGTAAAGATTAGTGAAACACTTGCAAAAAAATTAAATATTTTTTATACGAAAGACAATTTAAATGATTTATATACAAATGTTAATGTTACTGTCCCTAAATCTGGCTTTTTTTATAAAGATAGAAATCAAATTGTAAAAAAAGAAGAAGTTCAAAATTCTATTTGGCAAGGATTAGATGAGAACTATGGTATTTTTTATATGTCAGTTGATGATAAATCTACATATGGAAATTCTATTACGCCTGGAAGTTATATTGACTTATATTTAAAGGGAAAAAATCCTGATACTGGCGGAAGGATATTCCAAAAGTATGTAGAAAAAATCCAGGTTTTAGAAGTTAGAGACGGAAGCGGAAAAAACGTATTTGCTCAAGATACTCCAACTAAACCAAGTTTAATGTTATTTGCTATTGAAAATGATTTATTCGAAGAATTAACATTTATTCGTGAATTGGGCGGTGATTGGACTTTAGTTCCGGTACCAAGAGGAATTGAATATGGACAAAATGATGGCGAAACGAAAAAAGTTTCAAATGAATTATCAGCTATTATTCAAAGATATAATGGTAATGTGGGGAACTAGAAATGACACAATTCGTTAATTACTTAAGATCAATAGCTAGTAATAAAAAAGCTCTTGGAGGGCTTATTATTATAGTAGTTACTATAGTAATATGGGTCGTATATAACAACTTAGTATCAACAGGTAAGAATCCAGGAACAGTTTATATTGCAAAGAAAGCGCTATATCCAGGAGATATTATTACAGCAGAAAGTATTGGACGTGCAAATGTTAGTAAAAAATTTTTAAGTAAGTTGGATGTTGTTAAGCAAGGTGATTACGGAAAAATCGTTTCTGGCGATTACTGTATTAAGGAAGGATATTCCATCCCTAACAATGGTTTAGTTTATTTAGATGCTCTTACTTCTGAAAATTGTAATAATTTATATGAAGATGAAGAGTTTGATGGAACTTATTATATTTATCATCTTAGCGTTAATAATACGCTTTCTTATGGTAATTCTATTTTACCAGGATCATATATTGATTTATATTTAAGAATAGAAGCAAATTCAAGAGCGGGCAACAATAGAATGGTTTTTCAGAATTTTATTAAACATATAAAAGTTTATAAAGTAATGAATAAAGGTAAAGATGTATTTGCTCAAGATCCATATGATATTCCTACACATTTGTGGTTTAAAGTTGTTAAAGAGGATTGGGAAGTTTTAAAATCAATTGAAAAACTAAGCGGATATGGTTTTAGACTAGTCCCTATTCCAAGAGGAGCAAGTTATTCAGAAAAATTTCAAAATGAAGGGGAAAATATTAAATCTGAAGAATTCAGTAGATTAAAGCAATATGTTGATTCTGTTTCAATGATGAATACTGATTATACATATGTAGCAGATGAATAAATAAATAGAAAGGGTTGATAAAAATGAATGAGGCTATATTTTCACAGTTAGATTTTGGGCCTTTAAAGGAATTTCTAAATGATGATAATGTTACCGACGTTTCATATTCAAATGGAGGACAAGTTTGGCTTAAAACATTAGATAAAGGTATATATCGTGTTGATAGACCTGATATAAATAATGCTTTGTTTGAAAAATTGGCGTTTCAATGTTCGAATGTAATGGGTAAAACTTTCAATATGGCTTCACCATTTCTTGATGCCGAAAGTTCGGAGTTGCGTCTTAACTTTGTACATGAATCTATTGCGACAAATGGAATAGCATGTGTTATACGTAAGACCCCAGCTAAGATAAGATTAAATCGCGAAAAGTTACTAAATGAAGATTATATTTCTGAGAGCGTATTAGACTTTTTAATTACTTGTGTACATGGACACTGCAATATTATGGTTAGTGGTGAAACTGGTTCAGGTAAAACAGAGCTTGTTAAGTACTTGGCAAGTAATACTGCTGAAAATGAAAAGATCATTACAATTGAGGATACACTAGAACTTCACTTGGATAAAATTTATCCACATAGAGATATAGTTGCAATGAAAACAAATAATATTGCAAGTTATACAGAAGTATTGGTTACATGTATGAGACAGAACCCTAAATGGATTCTACTTTCCGAGGTTCGTTCCGCTGAAGCTGTTACTGCTGTACGTAACTCTATTTCATCAGGTCACAATATTATTTCAACAATTCACTCAGATAGTGCTGCAAATATACCAATGCGTCTTTATTCCTTAATGGAATCAAGTCAAGACGTACAACAATTCTTAAACTCAATTCATAGATATGTACAACTTGGAGTTCATGTTAAAGGTTTTATGGATAACACTATTGGAAAGTTTAAACGTGAGATTGTAGAAGTATCTCAATTTTATGTTGATGATAATAATGAACCTGCAGTTAATACAATTTTTAAAAGAAATTTAGATGGTAGAATTTGTTATCACAATCCTACTCATCATTTATATGATTATTTGGGAAGCCAAGGGGTTATTCTTCAGCCAAATCTTTTTGATGCTGAAATTGCAAATAATCCTCCTGAGGGAGAAAATGAGGAAGTTAAAGAAACTGTGGAACAAAATCCGGTTCAACCTATTTCTGAACCTGCACCAACTGTTCCTAGTCAACCTCAAGCAGTTCCTCAGCAGGTAGCACAGGCTCCTGTACAGACACAACAACCTGTTGTAAATCCTCAACCGGTTGTGACTGCACAACCAGCTCCAATGCCTACTATGCAGGCTGCACAAGCGCCACAACAAATGCCTCAAGTTCAAGCTCAAGGACAAGTAATTAATGCGCAAGTACAACCACAAATTCCGGCTGTACCGATAGGAACGGCTTAGAAGGGTGGTAATAATATATGACTGAAACTTTTTTGGAATTAGCAATTCTGTTAGGACTTGCTCTTTTGATTATTTTTGTTAAATCAAAAGATAATTCTAATGCAAAAACTGGCAATGGAATTGATTCTTTAAACAAAAATATTAATAATTTGCAGCAAAAATATGCAGCATATTCTTTTGCTGAAGTTAAAAAGAAAATGCAAGAATTTGGATATAATTATACATCTAAACAATATATTGTTCAGTGTACCTTAATTGGTGGCTTTGCTGCCATTATCGGGTATTTATATTTTATTTCTATAATTTGGGCAATAATTTATTGTGGAATTGCTATTACATTCGTTCCATTTTTGGCTTATTTACAAAGTAAAAAGAAATATTCTGATTTTATTTTTGAACAAATTCAAACATATACTACGAACGTCATTATGGAGTTTAATACTACACAAAGTTTTGTTAAATCTCTTGAGGGAGTTTATGAATCTGGAATTATTGAAGATCCAATTAAATCAGATATTAAAGTTATGATTGATATGTCATATCAAAATGGTACGATAGATGAATCTATAGCATATTTCAATAATAGATATCCATTTTATATGGTAAAAAATATGCACCAGTTGTTTTTGCAAATTACAAAAGAAGGTGCAAAAGATTCTGGGCAAGCATTGGAAAACATGTCAATGGATATTGACTCACTAGTTGAAGGTGTATATCGTGACCAAATGGATAGAAAAGCATCTCATAGAAAATTCTTAACATTTGGTGGAGCTTTGTTCTTTTTACCAGTTGCATTCCAGTTTATGCTTGGCATGGATTCATATCAAACCAAGTTATTAAATTTATGGTATGTTCAAGTAATTCTACATGCAATTATAATTATAAATGGTTTCTTTATGCTAAAAGGAGAAACATTCTTTAATGAAGATGTGGGGGTAGAATAATGCAAATAGAAATGCTTATATTAACTGTAATAATATTTGTTGTAATGGTTTCATCTGGTCAGATAAGCCTAAATCAACTTGTTACAGATAATGAAATGCTTTTTAGAAAATTAAAAGAAGAGGATTATGATTTCTATGTAAAAGCAAGGTATGGAGAATCAGTTAATCCAAACGTACTTTTTAATCAGAGAATTAAGTATTGGATGATAGTATCTACACTTGCATTGCTAGCAATGATTACTAAAATATCTGTGTTAACAATTTGTATCTCAATTGCAATTGGATTTGGGGTATTTAAGATGGGATATATCAATTTAAGTAAGTATTATAAAGATCATATGATGCAAATTGACTCATTATTACCTCAATACTTGAAAGGATTAGAAATATTAATTCAACACTATACTGTTCCTGTTGCAATAGGTAAGTCTATTACTGACTCACCAGAGATATTTAAAGATGGTTTAAAGATTATGATTGATGAAATCAATTCAGGTGATGATACAATTACCCCATATATGAACTTTGCTAAAAGATATCCTGTTAGAGATTCAATGCGTATGATGAGATTGTTATATAGATTATCATTAGGAAGACAGGAAAGAAAACAGGAACAATTAGTAATGTTTTCAAGAACTATTTCGTCATTGCAACAAAAAGCAAGAGAAACTAGATATGCTAATCGTCTTGAAAAGATGGAAAACAAAACTATGCAAATGCTTGTATCAACCGGTGTTGGATTAATGATACTATTGTTGTTATCTGTAATGCAGATGATGGGATCATCATAAAAAATGCTTTACAGTGTAAATGTCAAGAAATATTGATAAAAAAAATATATTATTGTATACTAAAATTAAGATAAAGGAGGAATAAATTAATGAAAGAAGCTACAGGTGAATTAAGTACAACAGTTATTGCCGTAGTTGCAATCGGTTTAATTGCAACATTATTTGCTACAATTGTACTTCCAATGATAAGAACACAAATTGATGCAGGTATACATTGTGCTGCTGCAGTAAACTGTGAGTGTGCTGAGGGTTCTAATACATGTGAATGTCAGTATTATGAGGAAGACGAAGAAGGTCACTCTATATTATCTGAAAACAAAATTCAATGTCCTAATAAAAATGGCGATAGATAATAAAAGGATAATATAAAAATGAAAGAGGCTACTGAAGAACTATCAAGTATGTTAGTTGTTGTTATTTTAATTGGCATGCTAATAGCCTTTTTTTTAACTGTTATATGGCCTGCATTGCACTCAAATTTTGAAAGCCAATCAAGTTGTGATAAAGCAATTTGCGGCAGAAAGTGTGATGGGGTTGTAAATAACGACGTATCTGATGGTATGATTTGGTGTTGTTATAAAAAGCATGATATACAATGTCCATATAAAGGATAGGTGTTTTAATGAAGGAAGGTTTAACTGGTGGGCCAATATTATTAATAGTAGTATTTTTTATACTATTATTTGTTGGTATAATGAGTACAACGTTAAATAGAGCAAATGCTTCTGGCGTTAAGAATGACGTTGTACAATATATAAAAAACTATCGTGGTAAATTCCGTGATAGTGATGGTATAGACGATGAATTGTTAAAAACAATTAAGGAATCTAATCATTATTCAACAGGTAAATGTAGTAATGGCTATGACGGATATGATAGATCAGGAACTAATGTTGATAATTCAACTGCAGTTCTATGCGTTAAAATGGTTGAAGCTGTCAATGAATTTGGAGAAGGAAAAGAAATACTAGCTGATCCAGATAAACAACATGGTTGCTATTATATGGTTCAATTGTTTTATAGTTTTTATATTCCAATGGTTTCTTCTGTATGGAGTATGAAAGTTACGGGACAGACTCCAATTGTTTATAATTGTAGTTAGGTCCTAAATAGTTAAAGAGGTTGAAGTATGATAAAAGAAAGTAGTATGTCTGCGTATGCATTTTTGGCAGTAATTTTATTTATTATATTGTTTTCAAGTTTCCTTGCTTTAACTATGTCATATCAAAGGGTATATAGACTTAAAAATGAGGCTTTAAATATTCTTGAAAAATATAATGGTTATACCGAAATATCTAAAGGAATAATGGATTCTTATTTTCAAACGCAGAATTATAGTAATAGAGGTTCATGCTATCATGATAACGGTGATTCTGAATATGGTGGCTGGTATGGTGTCAATTATGGTGAGAAACCTGTTTTGGCTGACAATACTACTACATATAATTATTGCCTAAAGAGAATTACAATAACTACAGAAGAAGGACAAACTAAAATGTATTATAGAATTATGTTTTTCCATATTATAGATTTGCCAATTTTTAATTTATTTGGCACATTTAGAGTAAATGGAACAACAAATATTTTATACGATCAAAGTTTGCCTGATATGTGGGTACAAAATCCATAAATAAAATAAAATGAACAAGATTTGTAAAGTCTTGTTTTTTATTTAAATTTGATTGACTATAAATAAATAAAAAAGTATGATATAAATGTAAAATGTTAATTAGGAGGTTCAAATGAATATAATTATTTCGAATAAATATCAACAATTATTATCAAGTTTGGATATTGTGTCTGATAATGTTTTAAATGGAGTTTATTCCGTTAGTGAAATTGTTAGTAAATTTGGAAATGGACAATTTTTTAATAAAATGATAATAGATGTAACTGCTTTAAAGAACTATGAAAACTCTGAGACACTTAGGGGCCTTTCAAGAAACTTTGATGCAAGTAAGATAATTCTTTTATTAGATGATTCTAGAAAAACAAATTCAAGAGAATTCTTAAGCAATTTAGTTAATATGGGTATTTATAATTTTACAAGAGAAGTCAATAATATTCCATATTTAATAGATCATCCAAATTCTTATGCTGATGTTGAACAATATCAAAATTTTGGTGGTATAAATATTAATCCATTTAACGATAAATCAGAGGAAGCTGCTGATAGTTATTTAAATGGAGAGATGGCTCAAAAAGTGTTGGGAATTAAGAATTTAACTGATGGAGCTGGAGCTACAACTTTAGCTTATATGTTAAAGAAATGTCTTGATAAATGTTATAAAGTTAAATGTATAGAAGTTGATAAAACAGATTTTGATTTTTTTAGAGATAGAGAAAATCCGAAAGAATATGTTAGTGTTCATGCTAATGAATTGCAGACGGCAATTGGCAATATGCAAGATATGAATGTTATTATCGTAGATTTAAATGAATCAGGTAATGAATCATTATGTAATGATGTTGTCTATCTAATGGAAACGAGTATTGTCAAATTAAATAAGGCAATAAAAATGAATCCTGAGACATTTAAAAACTTATCTGGAAAGAAAGTTGTAATTAATCAAAGTACAATTAATGCAAAAGGTATTTCTGAGTTAGAAAAAGATCTAGGTGTACATATTTTCTATAATATGCCATCAATGGATGATAAGGATGCAAATGTTGAAGAATTAACTAAATTCTTGAATGGTTTAGGCTTCTCAAGATTAGGTAATTCAGTAAAAAGTGGGTTCCCAAGTATATTTTAATATAAGTCGAAAGACTTATATTTTTTTATTTAAAAGATAGTTGTTTTGTGATAAAATATTTCTATAGGTTAGTGATTATATGAATAAAGAGACATTCATGCTTATGGCAGGTGGATTATATTTATTTGGGATTGTTTTAATTGTTGTTGCTTTAAACCTAATTAATAAGCTTACAAAGGATAAATACAAGAAGCAAATAGAAAAACTTGAAAGAGAGAAAAATCTTGTTGTAAATGCCAATATGGTTACTGAATTAAATAAGGTTGAAGCTTTAGCTAACAATGAGGAACTTAAAGAAAAATATGAACTATGGAAAGAGAGATTTAAGACTATCAAAGAAGTTGATATGTCTAAAATAACTGACGAAATAAATGAGATTGAGACTCTTTTTGTTGAGGGTAAATATAAAGATTTAAATTCTTCAATATTAAGTGCTGAATTAGATTTAAATATGCTTAAAACAAAGGCAGATTATCTTTTTAATGAGATAAAAGATATAACATTAAGCGAAGAAAGAAATAGAGAAGTAATAATAAAATTAAAAAGCGAATATCGTGAAATAACTGATAGATACGAAGAAGATCAAGAGGGATATCAAATAATTGAGACCCCTTTAAAATTACAGTTTGAAAATGTTGAGAAGTTATTCCAAGCTTTTGAATCATCAATGGAGAGAAATGCTTATACAGAAGTTGGTAGAATTGTTAGAGCATTGGATGATATTATTAGTAATTTAAAAGTTATTATTGATGAAACTAAGCCTATTGTTAACTTAGGTAAGAATTTAATACCTAAACGTATTGAAGACATTATGAATATTAAAGATCGTATGACTTCTGATGGATATAATCTTGAATATTTAAATGTTGAATATAATAAGAATGAATCAGAGAAGAAGATTCAGGATATTTTCCAAAGATTAAATGTGTTAAATGTTGAGGATTCACTATTTGAACTAACAACTATTTATGATTATTTTGACTCATTATATGCAGATTTTGATGCTGAAAAAGTGGCTAGACATAAATTTGATGATTATATGAGAAGTATTCTTATTAAAACTACTAGATTAGAAAAGGTTAATAATGAATTATTGAAGAAAATTGATGATATTAAATATAGTTATGATTTGGCTGATGAAGATATAGTTGTTATTTATGAGTTAAGAGACACTCTAAGCGAGATTCGAATGGAATATGATAAAATAATCGATTTATTTAGAAGAAAGGCTCTAGCATATACTAAACTAACTAAAGAAATGAGTTCTTTAAACACTAGATTGTTAGATGCTGAAGAAAAACTTAACTTAGCTCTTAAAACATTAGGTGGATTAAAAGAAGATGAAAATAGAGCAAGAGAGCAATTAGTAGAAATTAAGAAGATACTTGCTAATACAAAAAAGAAACAAAGAAGTTTTAAACTTCCAAGTACACCAAAGAATTATTATGTTGAATTGGATGAAGCTATTGAGGCTATTAGCAATATTAGTGAAGAATTAGAAAAGAGACCTATATCAATTAAAACATTAAATACAAGAGTGGATACTGCTAGAGATTTAGCTTTAAAAGTATATAATACAATTAATGAAACAATTAAGTTAGCTAAAATGGCAGAAGTTGCTATTGTATATGGTAACAAGTATCGTGTGACAAATAAGGAAATTGACATGGGACTTGTTAGAGCGGAGAATGCATTCTATAAAGGAAACTTTAAGAATAGTATTGAATACGCAATAAATGCTATTAATATAATTGAACCGGGAATCCATAATAAATTATTGGAGGACTATAAGTAATGATATATTTAGATTATTCAGCAACAACTCCGTTGTCGCTTGAAGTACAAGACACAATTAACAAAGTCACAAGAGAATTTATTGGCAACGCGAATTCATTAAATTCATTAGGGCAAAAATCAAGTGAATTAATGAAAAGCGCTACTGAGCAAATTGCCAAAATTTTTTTGTGTGATGAAAAAGAAATAACTTATACATCTGGTGCTACGGAATCGAATAATCTTGCTTTAATAGGAACATGCTTGGCAAATAAAAAAAGGGGAAAGCATATTATTGTTTCTAAATTAGAACATCCAAGTATTTATGCAATATGTGATTATTTAAAAACGTTAGGGTTTGAAATAAGTTATGTTAAGAATAATGAAGATGGTTTAGTTGATTTTGAAGATTTAAAAAAATTAATTAAGCCAAGTACTATTTTAGTAAGTATTGTTGCTGTTAATTCTGAATTAGGAATTAGACAGCCGCTTAAAATGATTAGACAGATAATTAAGAAAGCTAATCCTAAAACATATTTTCATAGTGATATGACTCAGGCTTTAGGAAAAGTAAATATTTCTTTAAAGGATGTTGATATGGCGAGTATGTCTATTCATAAAATATATGGACCTAAAGGAATTGGTATATTTTATAAAGCAAATAATGTTAAAGTTAGCCCTTTGTTGTATGGATCTGGAAAGAGTAATTTTTTACATCCAGGTACGCCTGCATTACCTTTAATAGTGGGATCATCAAAGGCTATTCGTTTAGCTACTGAAGATTTAGATAGAAAATATAGTTATATTGAGAAATTAAATAAAAAGTTAGTTAATTTCTTTAATGAACTTGAAGGAGTAACCGTTAATAATACGGAATATTCTATTCCTAATATGCTTAATATAAGTCTACTTAATATTAGGCCGGAAACGTTTATACATGCTATGGATGAACATGAAATATACTTAAGTACTACAACAGCATGTTCAAGTGGAGATTCTTCTTCAAGCGTTATGGCGTTATATAATGATGAAAAAAGAGCTTCTCATACGATTAGAGTTAGTTTGTCATCATTAACTACTAATGATGAGATAAATAAGTTTATAGAGATATTTAAAGAGGAGTATAATAAGTTAAATGATTTAACAAATAAATAACAGGAGGAAATTATGACAAAGTTAGTATTATGTATTTTAGATGGATGTGGATTAAGAGATAATTCAGATGGAAATGCGTTTAAGAACGCAAAAAAACCAACATTTGATATGTTAGTTAATAAGTATCCGCATACTATTTTACAAGCAAGTGGAAAAGCAGTGGGACTTCCAGAAGGACAAATGGGAACTAGTGAAGTAGGGCACATGAATATTGGAAGTGGAAGAGTTGCTCTTCAACCTTTGGAGGCTATTAATGCTGCATTAGATGATAAGTCTTTATATAATAATGAGGAATTATTAAAAGTATTTAAACATGTTAAAGAAAATAATTCAAATTTACATATTTTTGGATTATTATCTGATGGTGGAGTACATTCTCATATTAATCAATTATTGGGATTATTAGATATTTGTAAAGAGAATAATGTTACAAATGTTTATATAGATGTTTGTACTGATGGTAGAGATACCTATGAAAAGAGTGCATTAACATATTTGGATATGTTGAATAATAAAATTAAAGAATTAGGATTTGGTCATATTTCTACAATATCTGGTAGATATTATGGAATGGATAGAGATGATAATTTTGATAGATTAAAATTATCATATGATGCAATTGTTTATGGAAAAGGTCCTAAATATAGTAATTATAATGAAATGATTGAGGAGAATTATCAAAAGGGAGTATATGATGAATTTTTAATTCCTGGCTTAATTGATAATGCACCACTTAGTGATTCTGATGCAATAATTGCTTTTAATTTCAGAAAAGATAGATTAAGAGAAATGTTTACATTATTATCTAATCCAGATGCATATAGAGAAAAAGCAGAAGAAAAAGGAATAGAAGTTAAAACATTTGATAATTTAAAAGTATTAACAATGTTCCCTGTTGTTGAAACAGTTAAAGCTCCACATGCATTTAATGATTTAGACATGAAAAATATTTTAGTGGACTATTTGCATGATTGTGGCTTAAGTCAATTTAGAATTGCAGAAACTGAAAAATATGCGCATGTAACTTTCTTCTTTGATGGCGGTAGGGAAGTTGAATATCCAGATATGAAAAAGATATTAATACCATCACCAAAAGTAGCAACATATGATTTACAACCAGAAATGAGTGCCTATAAAGTTACTGATACATTCTTAGAAGAAGTAGGTAATTATGATGTTACCATTATGAATTTAGCTAATGGTGATATGGTTGGTCATACTGGTAATTATGATGCTGCAGTTGAAGCTGTTGAAGACATGGATAAATGTATCGAAAAGATATATAACAAGGTTGTTAATGAACTGGGTGCAGTATTAATTATTATTGCGGATCATGGTAATTGTGACATGATGTGGGATGAAAATCATAATCCTGTTACTAGTCATACAACTAATCCTGTCCCTTGTATTATTACAAAAGAAGGATTAACATTAGTTGAAGAAGGTAAGTTAGCTGATGTTGCTCCAACTATGTGCGAATTACTAGGTATAAAGATTCCTGATGAAATGGATGGTTCATCACTAATAGTTAAAAATGAAAGATAATTTATTTTATAAATTTGCAAAACCAATAATTAAGTTCTTGTCATTCGTAATATTTCATCCAAAATATGAAGGAAAGGAGAACTTGCCTGATAAAGGTGGATATGTTTTGGCGGGTACACACACAAATAATTTAGATTGTTTTATGTTGATAGCGGCTAATAAAAGACAAGTTCATTTTTTAGCAAAAAGTTCATTATTTAAGGGAATTACAAAACCGTTTATGAAAATGATGGGAGTTATTCCTGTAGATAGATCAAGAAAGAATCCGGAGATTATGGATCTTTCAAGAGAAGTACTAAGAGAAGGAAATATAATTGGAATATTTCCTGAGGGAACAATTAATAAAACTAAAGATCCGATTATGCCTTTTAAGTATGGTGCCGTTAAAATGGCAAACGATACAAAGGTACCAATTATTCCATTTGCTATTACAGGCAAATATAAAGTTTTTGGTGGAAAATTAAAAATAAAATTCGGACAACCATATTATACAAATGATGATATTGAAAAAAGTAATAATGAATTAATGAAAAAGGTTGTATCTTTAATGGAGGTTAAGTAACATGGGATTTTTAAAGAGATTATACAGAAAACTATTCAAAAAAGATGTAGACGATAAATGGTTAGAGTATTATTCAAAAAAAGAAAGAAAAATTAAATTTACAGAGAAAACTATTTATGAATACTTACTTGAAGGAGTAGGGGTTCATACAGATTATTATGCTTTAAACTATTTTAATAATCGTATTACGTATGAAACTATGTTTCATAAAATTGATATGATAGCAAGATCATTAAAATCACTGGGAGTAAAGAAACAAGATATAGTAACTATTTGTATGCCTAATACTCCTGAAGCGGTAGAAACTTTCTATGCTATAAATAAGATTGGTGCCGTAGCGGATATGATTCATCCACTATCTGGACAAGCTGAGATTAAAAAATATTTGGAACAATCTGAATCAAGAATTTTATTGTTGTATGAAGATAACTATGAAAAAATTATGTCTATTTTAGATGATACTCAAGTATATAAAGTTATTCTTGCTTCAGTTGCACAATCTATGCCACCTTTATTGGGTAGAATGTACAAATTATCAAGAATATTTAAATTAAAAAGGCCAGGATTTAGAGACCATGAATATTTAACATGGAATGAATTTTATAATTTAGGGTATTCTTATCATAAAGAGACGGCTTATCCTATGAAGAAAGACGATTTAGCTATTATTCTTCATAGTGGTGGTACAACGGGTACTCCAAAAGGAATAATGATATCTAACTATAGTTTTAATGCACTGGCTCAGCAAGGCGGAGTTAACGTAAGTGGAACTAGACCAAAAGATAAGATTGTAACTATATTACCAATATTCCATGGATTTGGATTAGGGGTTTGTTTACATTGCCCTTTATCGTTAAAAGTGGAAGTTATATTAATGCCTGAATATAATGCTGGAAGATTCTTACAAGCTATTAAAAAATATAATCCAAATATCTTGGCTGGTGTTCCAACATTGTGGGAAGGTATGATGTCTAACAACAACTATGATGGAGTTGATTTATCAAGTTTAAAATATGTTATTTCCGGTGGGGATTATATGACTATTCCTATGGAACAAAAGATGAATAATTGGTTACATACTCATAATGCTAAGATTAATATTTCTAAGGGTTATGGTATGACTGAATCTGTTGCTGCAACATCATACACATTTGATGGAACAAATGAACCAGGATCAATCGGTATACCTATGATAGGAAATTCATTTTGTATTTGTAAACCCGATACTGTTGAGGAACTTCCTTTAGGTGAAGAAGGAGAAATATGTGTATATGGTCCTACAATTATGATGGGATACCATAAGAATCCTGAAGAAACAGCTTTAGTTTTAAGAAAACATAAAGATGGTAAAACTTGGTTGCATACAGGTGATGCTGGTTATATATCTTTAAATGGAGTTATTTATTTTACCCAAAGAATTAAAAGAGTTATTATATCTAGTGGATTTAATGTCTATCCAAGTGTTATTGAAGAGACAATTGAACAACATCCAAATGTTGATAAGTGTTGTGTAATTGGCATACCTCATCAATATAAGATGCATGTTGCAAAGGCGTATGTAGTTTTAAAAAACAAAAAGTTAGAATCTAAAACAAAATATGAATTAAAACAAATGTGTAAGAAAGATTTAGCTGCTTATTCTCAACCAAAAGAATACGCATTTGTTGATTCACTACCTAAGACTTTGTATAATAAAATTGATTATAAAAAGTTAGAAATGGAGAATCAAAATGAAAAAGACAGAAAAGAAAAGTAAATTACCTAATTTTGGTTTGCATTTTTTTAGAACTATATTAGGGCCTATTTATAGATTATATTACCATCCAAGAATTATTAATAAAGAAGTAATTCCTAAAGATGGACCTATCTTAATAGTGGGTAATCATAAGCATGTCATGGATCAATGCTCTGTTATTATATCTACAAAAAGACCAGTTCATTATATGGCAAAAAAAGAATATTTTGATGGTAAAATGGCATGGTTCTTTAAAGCTGCAGGTTGTATTTCTGTTAATAGAAGTATACATGATGAAACAGCTAAGTCACTTGCTTTAGAGGTGCTAGAAGATGGTGGAGCAATTGGATTATTTCCTGAAGGAACTAGAAATAAAACAAAAGAATTCCTATTACCATTCAAATTCGGTGCTGTGTCTATGGCTAAAAAAACAGGAGCTACACTAGTACCTTTTGGTGTAACTGGTGATTACAAGTTTAGATCAAAAGATTTAACTGTTCGTTTTGGCAAACCGTTTAAAGTAGATGACATGGATTTAGAAACTGCCAATAAAAAGTTAGAAAAAGTTATTGGTGACTTAATGCGTGAAAACTTAAGAGAACAAGAAAAAAAGAATAAAGAAAAATAACCAAAATGGTTATTTTTTTCTAATTTATTGCAAGGTATAAAAAAATAAAGTATACTACCTACGTAAGAAAGGGCGTTAATATGAAAAAGTTAATTGTTATTAAGTATGGCGAGTTATCAACAAAAAAAGATAATATTAATTTCTTTTTAAAGACACTAAAAAACAATATTGATTATGCTTTAAAAAACATTAATCACGAAATTAAGTACGATCATGGAAGAATGTATATTGATGTAGCTGAAAGTGACTTAGAAACTAGTGTAGACGTTTTAAAGAAAGTATTTGGTATTCATGAAATAGTTATTGGTTATATTATTGATACGACTGATTTTGATGAAATAAAAGCTAATTTAGAAATACTTGTTGATGAAGAGGAATTTAGTACTTTTAAAGTTGAAACAAAAAGAGTTAATAAAGATTATCCTTTAACAAGTCCAGAAATATCAAAACAACTCGGTGCTGTTATTTTAAAGAAGAAAAAGATAGTAAGTGTAGACGTTCATGAACCTGAAATAGTTGTTAATGTGGAAATAAGACTAACTGAAACTCTTATGTATTTAAAAGGAATTCCTGGATGTGGAGGATATCCAGTTTCTACCTTAGGTAAAGGCTTACTAATGCTTAGTGGTGGGATTGATTCTCCTGTTGCAGGTTATCTTGCTATGAAAAGAGGAGTTAAGTTAGAATGTTTATATTTTGAATCTCCTCCTCATACAAGTGAAGCGGCAAAAGAAAAAGTAATGGATTTAGCTAAAGTACTATCAAAATATAACAACGATATTAAAGTACATATTATTAATTTTACAAAGATACAAGAGGAAATACTTAAAAATATACCACATGAGTATTTAATAACAATTATGAGAAGAATGATGTATCGTATTTCTGAAGAAATATCTAGAAAAGTTAATGCTAAAATAATTGTAAATGGGGAATCAATAGGACAAGTTGCAAGTCAAACTTTAACTAGTATGAATGCTATTAATAGAGTGGTTAAAATGCCCGTGATAAGACCTGTTGCATGTTTAGATAAGTTAGAAATAATTGATATATCTAAGAAAATAGGTACTTATGAAATCTCTATTAGACCATTCGAGGACTGTTGTACAATATTTGTACCTAAGCATCCCGTAATTAACCCGAGTGCAGAATTATGTGAAGAGTATGAAAAACTAATTCCATATGAAGAATATATTAGGGAAACTGTTAGAAACCATGAGGTTATAAAACTTAGTTCAATTGAAGGAAAATATCAAGATTTATTATAGAAAATTAAAGCAAGATTTACCTTGCTTTTTTGTTTAAATAAGTAAATAAAGTCTTTAATAAATAAGTAAATAATGGTATGATAATAATGGTGATAAATAATATGAAAGTGGTAAAAGATACGTTAAAAGGAATATTACTTACAATATGGATAGTAATAGCAATTGCATCAACGATTTGTTTATTATTTTTAAATGAGCATAGAGTAAGTGAATTTGGAGATACTTCTATGTTTGTAGTAGATAATAAATCAATATCAAAATATGGATTTAACAAATATGATATGGTTTTTGTTTCTAAACAACCTGAAGATACTTATAAAAAAGGAGATTTAGTGTTCTTCTACTACAATAATAGGGATATTGGAAGTTATGTTAATTTAGCAGAAATAACTTCAATTGATGTGTTAAAGAATACTCAAGATAATTATTATTTTGGAGATGTTGTTGTTTCTTATGGTAACATAATTGGTGCAGCAAATGGTGCAATGAAACTTGGTGGAATTGGATTCATATATAACATTATAAGTTCAAGATGGGGATTCTTATTTCTTATAATTTTACCGACTATTTATTTGGTGGTATATGAAATATATAGAATTGTAGTTGTAGTTAAAAGAGAATATCAAAAAGAAATGAAGAATATGCAATCAGAAGGTAAGAAAAAAGATCCTGAAGATAAACCTATTCTTGAAGAAGAAAAAGAAAAACCACTTTTTGTATCAAGCGAGGAATAATGAGAGCAAAGCTATGGACAGTAAGTATTCTTCTATTTGTTGTCTTGCTGCTTGTTATATATAATTCATATGGTTTATTTGAGAATAATGCTACTGCATTGGAAGAAAATCCTGTTGGTGGTTGGACAATAAACTTAAATGATATCTTAATCTCTGAAACAGGAGAGACAGATATAAATGTTGATGAGTTTGTTTATGAAGACTCTACAACAATAAATAATGGTTATATAGCACCGGGGAGATCAGGATATTTTGATTTAATTCTTGATCCTAGTGGTACTGATGTAGCAATTCAATATGAAATCACATTTAACTTAGATGACGCATATGAAGATAATATAACTTATAGTGTCGATATGCTAAGTGGTGATAGCGCTACACAAGTAGATGAAAACACTTATATAGGAGTAATTACATTAGATGATATTGATGAAGGTGAAACAATATCACTTAGAGTACATGTTAGTTGGGTTAACGACGAGACATTAAATGATTCAGATACTCAACTAGGAATAGTGTTGAATAATAAAATTGTTATTCCAATTAATATAAAATTAATTCAATACTTAGGAGAATAAAAAAGGAAAAAGAGGTTGTATACGTGCCAAAAACAGTTTTAAAAGTACTTAATATTTTGGTAAATGTATTATTAAGTGTAGCAATAGTAATATTGCTACTTATAATAATATTAAAAGTAATGACACTAGCTAATAAAAAGAATTATCTAGATTTTTTTGGCTACTCTATTTTTAATATTGCAACTGGTAGTATGGAACCCACTATTCATGAGAATGATATTATTCTTGTTAAAAAACAAAAGAGTTATAAAGTTGGAGATATAATAACTTATGAAAAGAATAATAGTTATATAACTCATAGAATTGTAGAGATTAATAAATCAGGCATAATTGCTAAGGGTGATGCTAATAATACAACTGATGCTCCAATTAAAAGGGGAGTTGTTATTGGTAGAGTTATCAAGATTATTGAACATGGTGGAATATGGCAAAAAATATTAACCACTAAAGAAATATATATTACTATTTTTATTACTCTTCTTGCTTTTGATTTTGCTTTATCTTACAAAGATAAGAATGAAGAAAAGAAAACTAAGTCTAATAAACTTATAGAGAAAGAAAATTGTGAAATAGAAGAGCCAATGACATTATATGATGATTTTGATAAAACAATGGTACTTCCTAAGTTAAAGAAAAAAGAAGAAAAAATAGATGGTGAAATTCCTGCTAAGGAAGAAGAGAAAGACGAATATACAATTAGATTGGATTTAAGTGAAATTAGTAAGGAAATAAAGGAAAATATAGACAAGGAGGATTAAAACTTGAAAAAGAATCTTAATGAATTATTTGATAAAAAAAAGTTTAAGTTTAATTTCAAAATAATTTTATTATTTCTTTTTTTAGTATTAGCCGCAAATGTGATTGGGGTTGCTTATTCAAGATATGAATCAAATGCCAATGTTTACACAGAAGCTAATGTTGCATATTTCATAGTTGATCAAGGTACACAGTCAAGAACAATTACACTTGATGGCTTAGAACCAAGTGATGATCCATATATATTTACAATAAACGTGTATAATTATGATGATAATAAAAGATGTGATGTTAATTTGCATTATAGTATAAGTTTAAAAACAACAACTAATTTACCACTTCAGTATCAGGTGATTAGGAATGAAACTTATTCTTCTGCAGCAACAAATATAATTGATGCAGATAGCGTTATATCAGATGATGATGGAATGTATTATAACGAGTTTGTTGATAATGATGAGTATGCATTTACAATTAGTTCTAATCAAATAGATCAATATTCGATAATAGTTAATTTCCCGTCGCAATATAAAACAGATGCAAATAAATATCAAGGATTAATTGATTTAGTAACATTTACTATTCATGCTGAACAGGATATTGAAAATTAAAAAGAAAGGAGAAGAATATGGATAATGTAAGAAAGAAAATTAGAAAAGAAACTATAGCAATATGTACTTTGTCTTTCGTTTTATTGTTTATGATTACTATTACAATAACATATTCATATCTTTCTTCAAATGTTAATGAAGCTTCTGTGGGAAGTATGTCAGCAAGTTCCGCCAAAGGAGAAACTTTACTTTTCTTAAAAGGAGAAACTATTAATCAATTAATAGAGACAGAAGATAATACTCATAGGGCTATTACAAGACCTGTAGTGGTTTATACTGCCGATTCAAAAAATAATGGTTCTACTACTTATAATGGTTATATAAATATTAAAAATAATAACATCGTTCGCTCTGAGGATAATTCGGAAGCAATAAATTTGAAAATTAAGAAGCCTGATGGAACCTATGTAAATTCAATTAACGGTTTGAATTTTAATGTAGAAAATAATGTGTTTGATATTACTAATAAAACAGGTGTATTTAAATTTGCAAATAATTACGAAATTAGTGCAGATAAAGGAAAAGAAACGGTCCATACCTGGGAAATAGAAATAATAGTTAGTGATTCAGCAGTAAATATAAATAAAAATGCTAGTAATGAAATAGATACTGATATTACTTTTGTTAAAGGAGAATATGAGGGTTAATAAAATATTATAGAAAGGAGTTAATATGAAAAAGATAAAAATAAGAAATAAGAAATTAAAATTAGTTATTATCTTATTAGGTATTGCTATCATATTACCGCTTACTATAACATTTTCAAGATATGTATATAACTTTGTTAAAAACTATATTATTGAATCTAATAATTTCTTTTTTAACAGTGACAAGTTAACAAAAAATAACGAATTATATCGTGTTAATAACTGGTCAGGGGTTAGTAATTTTACAATTCAATTTGACCTAAATAATCATAAAAATAATATTCTTACAAGTGATACTGATATTGCATACCAATTAAATGCAAGTTGCAGTCAAGATGTTATTTGTAATTTGAGTGCAACATCAGGAACAATATATGTTGATGAGAAAACTGATAATATTGTTTTAACAGTTATTCCTACTCGAGTATTTGATACTGATGAAGAAGTTGAAGTAAATGTGACCGCATCAAGTATTTCGCCATATGAAGAAACATTATCAGCTCATTTCATAATTAAAGTGGGTAAAAAAGGTATTTCGTATGAAATAACGGATTCTGTTGGAAACACATATTTAAATTTTATTATAACTAATGCAGCAGATGAATATAAAGCAATTAGACCAACTGGTTCATATAATGTTGGAGATGTAATTTTAACTGATGTATATAGAAATTTAACTCCTGAAGAAAGAGAAAATTTTGCATCTGCGATGATTACATTATCGTTTGATCCAAATGTAGTTATTCTAGATACTACCAGTGATATTATGGCGAGTGCAACATTTCAGCATACAATGATTAATGGCGTAAATTATATTAGCTCATTAACATTTAAGGTTGATTCTCAAAGTAGTACAGAAGTGAGGTTTTATAAAAAGAATGTTTCACAGAATTACACATATCCTTTTGTAAATCAAAATTCTGTAATAACATTTACAGCACAAATATAAAAAAGAATAGAGGGAGAAAATGGAAAATATTATCGAGGAATATATACAATTTGTTATAGATTTTTTGATTAAGTTTTATCAGACATTATTGGGCGATACATATGATGAGAAAATTGTAAAATCATTTATCGATAAATATGTAAATGTTCGTTATTATAATGTTACTAATTATCCAAATGCAAAGAGTTTTATTGAAAGAATAAATAAGGAACTTAGAGATGTTGCTGATGAATTAATTAAGCAGTATTCAGATAAAAAAGAAACCGTAAAAAACGCTTTTGCTTTGATGGGCTACGTATTATATTTAGATGATTGTGTAGAAATCGATAATATTGTTAAGTTAAATAATGCATTATTAAAAGATACTAATATTAAACTAGAATATACTGATGAAGCAAAAGAAGAATATCGAAATCTAATAAAAGATTTTAACAAGAAGAAAAAAGATTTTTTCAAGATATTTGAATGTGAAGATTTTGAATTAAAATTTAGAAGATTAAAAAGAAATTTACAATATGTTCATATGGCTCAACATTGTAATGTTTCAAAATTATATAGTGATTATGCTATTGAAAAAGCGTTTAATTCAGGAGTTGTTGAAGAAAACAAATATTATTTGTTGTATTATCTTCTAACTGAGAAGATTTTAACTGATGTTATATCACTAAATTTTGATAAAACATATGTTGTTGAATTACCTATATCACTTTTAGGTAAAGAAAAGAAAATAAAAAGATATCTAAGAATATTAGATAGTTCTATAGTTAAGAATAAAATATCAATTAGATATTCATATAAAGATTATGTTAATAATAAAGAAAAAATAAATAAATTAATTAATTTGGGATATAAGATATCATTATTATTAGATGAGACATTTGATAATGATTTTGATTGTTTAATATTATTTAAGAACGTTTTCGTATATGAAAAATATGAATATTATGATATTATAATGGATAGTGAAGATAAAATATTAAAGGATATAGTTGTAACACTTTAATAAGAGAAAAGGGTGAGAGAGATTGAAGACATTTTTAAAATTGTTTTATGAAGTATTATCACAGTTTTTTGGTGGTTTAAAATTAGGCGTTATAGGCATTTTTAAAGGTGTAGTTCAAACTTTAAATGTCCCTCAATATATTAAGATAATAGCCCGTTATAAAGCAGATCTTTCGCCAGGTGAATGGGTATTATTTGGCATAGGTTTATTAATTCTATTAGCTTTTATTGCTGGTATAGTTTTATTAATCGTTTATTTAATTAGAAAATATATTAGATTTAGGAAGACAATTGTGGAACAAGAATCAATGTTAGAGGAAATTTCTACATTAAATTCTAAAGTTTCATCTTTAATGAAAGAAAGAGAATCAATTCTTGCAATGAAAGTTTCCCAACTAGGTTTACAACCAGGTGAGGATAATATTGTTAACCCTGATGAAAATGGTGAAGGGGAAGAAATTGATCAAAATACTGCAATTAGATTCTCTAAATTACATGATGTTGATATACAATATAAAGATTATAAGATTCAAAATTATAACAATTCATTTACTTTACCAGAGTTAATTGAATTATTTAGAAATTTTGCAGCTAGTCAGTTAGGTTTATATTATACATCTGATATGATTCGTATATTTATATCTGGTTTAGCAAGTACTAAGATTGTAATTTTACAAGGTATTTCTGGAACAGGTAAAACTTCCCTAGCATATGCTTGGGGAAAATTCTTAAAGCATGACTCATGTGTTGCATCTGTTCAGCCATCATGGCGTGATAGATCAGAGTTATTTGGATACTTCAACGAATTTACTAAGAAGTTTAATGAGACTGATATTTTAAAAACATTATATGAAGCAGGATATACAGATGATGTTTATACAATCATCCTAGATGAAATGAACATCTCTCGTGTCGAATATTATTTTGCCGAGATGTTATCAATTCTAGAAATGCCTAATAAAGATGAATGGATTGTTGAAGTTGTTTCTTCAGCATGGGCAAGTGACCCTAAACATTTAATAAGTGGTAAATTAAAGATTCCACCAAATTGTTGGTATATAGGAACAATCAATAACGATGACTCAACATTTATGGTTACAGATAAGGTTTACGACCGTGCTATGCCAATAGATATTAATACAAAAGGTCAAGTGTTTGATGCAGAGAATGTTCAAGCTCAAGATATTAATTTCAGTTACTTAGATAAGTTATTTACTGATGCAATAGATGATAATCCTATTTCAGATGAAACACTTAAAAAGATTGAGGAAATGGATGACTATGTTATTAAACATTTCCGTATAGCTTTTGGTAACCGTATTATGGCACATATGAAAAAGTTTGTTCCAGTATTTGTTGCCTGTGGTGGAGATGAAATTGCTGGAGTAGATTATTTCATTGCTCGTAAGATTTTAAGAAAATTTGAACAGTTAAATATTTCATATATTCGTGATGAAATTGATGGTTTCGTAGAATATTTAGATAAAACATTTGGTAAAGATAAAATGGCTGAATGTATTGAATATGTATTAAGGCTTAAGAAGATGTCATAGGTGTTAATATGAGTAGTTTAAGAGTATTTGATACATATGAACATGCTGATAAAAAATCAGTTGTATCCTTCGAAAGTTCAATAAAATCTTCTTATAATATAAAAGAAAACATTGAGAGTCTTGATGTTTCTTTTGAGTGGTTAGAATTAATGGAAGATACAGTAAGATATCTTGATAATATTTTAAGAAATCCAAATAGATTTATCATAAACGAAGAAGAAATAGTTAAAGTTGAACAAGCAAGAAGAATTACTGTTGAAAGTATTAAACATTTGGCAAAACACACAAGTTTTATTCAAGAAATCGAAGCAAATGGAGATGTTAAACCATCTAAAATATTAAATATTAATAAAGATGAAAGTTATGATACATATGAAAATAGAGTAATATATACTCTAATTCAAAATATGAGAACTTTTATAGATTTTAAAAAGTCAAAATTGGTTACTAAATCATTTTCTAAGAATCATAGACAAAGTATGTATTGTGGACAAGCTAAAATGGGAACAGAAAATGTTTCTATTAATGTCACTATGGATGCGTCTGCCAATGTATCTAAAGAATGGAAAGGCAAGAACAATAGTGGTTTAACTATTCCAGAGAGAATAGAAAAGTTAGAGATGAGAATTACTGACTTAACTAATACAACTGTTTATAAAACATTAATGAGAGCTCACGTATCTAGAGTTATTCCACCGATTAAGAAGACAAACTTAATTTTAAAAAATACTAACTTCCAATATGCAATGAAGTTATGGGATTTTTTGCAGAATAATCTTGAGGATGGTAGTACAAAAAATAAAACGAATAAAGAATATAAAGATGATATTGAAGCTAAGGGTAAATTTGATGAATTATTCTTACTTAACTATTTAGTTATGGATAGTTTAACTTCAAATAAGATAGAACAATTAGAATTAACTAGAGATCAAGTTGAAAACTTGACTAATGGTATGATTAATAAAATTGTTGAAATAAATTCTGAATTGCCAGTTGAAGAGATTACTCAAAAGATTGGTGATAAGATTGCTATTATTAAGAATAAAAAAGAAGCTTCTATTGAGGAAGTTCAAACTAAGTTAAATAGTAAGATTCAAAGTGCAATTAGTAAAATTATTAATTTCAAATTAAGAGGGCAAAATGATTAAAAAAATAATTAAATTAAAGGAAGCAATAGATAATAATAAGATAATCAAATTAATTATAGGAATTGGAAAAGGAATTGCATTCTTTATATTACTTTGTTTATTAGTTATTATTTTAGTTCAAAAAATACCTAGCAGTAAGAATATATCTGTGTTTGGTATTAGGATTTATAATGTTGCTACTGGATCAATGGAACCGGTATATAAAGTTGGCGATATTATATTTATTAAAAAGACTGAAGGTAAAGATATAAAAATTGGTGATGATGTTACATTTGATACTGAGAAAATTCAGTATGAAGGATTTACAATAACTCACCGTGTAATTGATAAAAAATTTGATGAAGAAGATAAGCAATATCACTTTATTACAAAGGGTGTTGCTAATGCAATTGAAGATGAGGAAATAACTCAATCACAAATATATGGAAAAGTAATATATAAATCAGTTTTACTTAGTTTTATAAGTAAGTTAACAAATAATATAGTTACATACTTTATTATAGTGTTAATAATTGGTGTATCTTTATCTCTTCAAATAGTAGCTGAAAAGTTTAGTGAAATAGATGAAGAAGATGAAGAAGACGATGAGGATGATTCAAATGGAGGAGAAGAAAAGGAATAATAAGCCTAAAATAAATAAATTTAAGTTTATTCTTAAAATCTTATTTAAAAAAGTTAAAATATGGCAGTTATTATTGGTAGTTGTATTGATAACTGCTAATACTTTAGCGTGGTTTATTTATGCCAGTGAAGTATCCAACGATATCAATGTACATGTTAGATCTTGGCAGATTAATTTCAAAACTGATGATAATCAAAATGTTCAATATGTACAGTTTGATATAGATGAAGTATATCCGGGAATGGCTGATGCCTATGACTCTATTAATATCATAAATGACGGAGAAATGGCAGCTTCTATGGAATATAAAATTATGAGTGCAAATATACTTGGTACAGAATATGTTTCTGTTGATGGAAGATTAGACCGAGGACAAACTCCAAATGAAGATGATATGACGAGTGATGAATTAGAAGACTTTTTAGAATCAAATTATCCGTTTTCAATAACATTTTTAACTGATAGAACTAATTTGGGTGTTGGGGAAACGGGTTCATACTCCATGGAAATTACATGGCCTTTTGAGTCGGGTGATGATGCTACAGATACTTATTGGGGTAATCTAGCATATAGTTTCCAACAAGCCCATCCTACTCAAGAATGTATAGTTGTTAATGTTAAATTAATAGTTACTCAAAATAGATAAAACATCTTAGTAAATAAGATGTTTTTTATATTCTTTATCTTTTTAAATTAGTATAAAAATGATAAAATAAACTAGTGATATAAATGAAAAAGAAATTATTATTAATTTTTATGTGTTTGTTATTCTTATGTGCTTGTAAAGAAGAGGGAAAAGAAATAGAAGTGCAACCACAAGAAGTTGTTTTGGAATTAAATGCGGTTAATCCTGAGGTATATTCTCATATAGAAATTAAAGATTTGATTAAAGAAACAAATGTTGATGATTATAAGAATGAAGTAATAGATACAAATAATGTTGGAATTCAAAATGTATCTATTCATTATGTATATAAAAATAAAAAGTATGTTACGAGAACTGCAGTTAATGTTGTAGATACAACTCCGCCATTAGTACATGGATCATCATCAAAAACAGTGGAACTAAATTATAGTGGTGATTTATGTAATTCAGTTCGTATTGCAGATTATTATGATAGTACGCCAATATGTGTAGTTGAAGGAGAATATGATACTACTAAACTAGGAACGTATAATGTTAATTTATATATAACTGATTCATCAGGTAATAAAGTAGATCATCCGCTTGAAGTTAAAGTTGTTGAAAAAATATCTAAAACAACTTCGTCCTCAAGAATGCCTACGGTTCAATTTGCGGATGCTTATGCAAAGTATAAAAATGATAATACAGAAATGGGTATAGATGTTTCAAAGTGGCAAGCTGATGTAGATTTTGAAAAGGTACGAGATGCCGGAGCAACATTTGTAATGATGCGTATTGGAGTAAAGTTAAAATCAGGTGATGAACCGGTCATGGATTCATACTATTTACAAAATATAAAAAATGCTAAAGCAGCAGGATTAAAAGTTGGCGTTTATTTATATAGCAAGGCATTAAGTGTAAATGAGGCAAAGCATGAAGCAGAATGGGTATTAAATGCTTTAGATGGAGAAAAATTAGATTTACCAATAGTATTTGACTGGGAAATATGGGATGGCTGGAGTACATATCATTTGAGTTTACATGAATTAAATGAAATGGCTAAAACATATATTAAAACAGTTGAAGATGCTGGATATAAAGGAATGCTTTATGGTAGTAGAAATAATCTGGTTAATTATTGGGATGATGATCAAATAGAAAATATTTGGCTAGCTCATTATGTTACTGATACAGGCTATAAAGGATATAAGATGTGGCAGTTTTCATCAACAGGAAGAATTCCAGGAATAAAAGGCGATGTTGATTTAGATGTTATGGTTAAATAGGGAGGATATATGTATAAGGATTTAAAAATATTATTATTAGGTGGAGCAAGAAGTGGTATTTCCGCAGCAAAACTAATTTGCGAAGGCAATGATGTTACTTTGTGCGATATGAAAGAATTAAATGAAGAGGATAGAAAAGAGTTAGAAAGTCTTGGAGTAAAAATAATCATTTCTGATCACCAAGAAGATATTATTGATGATTCTTGGGATTTAATTATTAAGAATCCCGCAATACCATATGTTAGTAAAGTATATCAAAAGTGTTTAGAATTAAATTTAAAAGTGATTAATGAATTAGAACTTGCTTATCATTTTTTACCTAAGAGTACTACAATAATTGGTGTAACAGGTTCTAATGGTAAGACAACTACGTCAACTATTATTTATGAATTAATTAAAGATTTAGGAAGAAAAGTATATCTTGGTGGAAATATTGGTACGGCATTATGTAGTTTTGTAAAAGATATCGAAGAAAATTCTATTTTGTTACTAGAAATTAGTGATCATCAACTAGTGGATTTCCGTGATTTTAAAACTGATATAAGTGTTTTAACTAATATTAGTCCAACTCATTTAGATTATCATGGCTCTTATGAGCATTATAAACAAACTAAGGGAAGAATATTTAATAATCATGATGAGAATTGCTTGGCAATTATTAATAAAGCTAATAACGATGCTATGGAAGTTTCTCAAGGTATTAAATCTAAAGTTGAATATTTTAATGATAATAATAATTATTTTGATGATAAAGGTATTTATATCGATAAGAAATTAGTAATTAGATTAGATGAAATTAAACTATTAGGAAATCATAATTATGAAAATATACTATGTGCTTTATTAGTTATGAAAGAATTCAATTTAGATATTGATACAGTTAAAAGAGTATTAAAAAACTTTGGAGGAGTTGAACATCGTTTAGAATATGTAACAGAATTAAATGGTGTTAAATACTATAATGATTCTAAAGCAACTAATCCAGAGGCTACTATAACCGCTTTAAAGACATTTAAAAGCAATATTCATTTAATTCTTGGTGGACAAGAAAGATTTCAAGATTTTAATGATTTAAATGATTATATGAAATATGTTGGAACTATATATGCTGTGGGTACAACTACACAAAGAGTTTGTGAATATGCAGCTGGAATTGGCAAGAAATGTTATGAATGTAAATATTTGAAAAATGCAATGGATAAAATTAAAGAAAATGTAAAGCCGGGAGATATAGTTTTATTATCTACCGCTAGTGCTTCTCAAGACTTTTATAAGAAATTTGAAGACCGTGGAGATGAATTTAAGAATATAATTAAGTCTTGGCAAGAATAATATAAAGTTTTATAATAATAAATAGAATAGGGAGGGTGTATATGCCAAATCAGGACAATATGAATAATGGTAGTCAGGTAGAAAATGCTGAAGAAATAGAGCAGTTATCTACTCCTCAACAACCAGTTCAAGAAACAAATAAATATGCTGAATTTAAACTTAGACGTAGTGCTGAAGAAATTGGCTTTATGCCACCAAAAAAAGAAAAGAAAAAAGAAATGTCAAAAGGAGAAAAGACTTTCTTCTTAGTTATAATATCAGTATTAATATTAGCAATTGCGGTTGGGTTATTCTTAATTTTAAGAAGAGCAGAAGAAAAAGTGGAATATACAGTTAATCCTAAGAACGTTGTAATTTCATTAAAGACAAGTCCTTCTAAGAATCCAACATTCTATGCTACTTTTAGTGGTATTAAATCGGAAAACTGTGTTGTAGATATATCAAAAATTGATACATCAAAAGAAGGAACATATGATTTTGTAATTACATGTGGACAAAATAAATATAATGGCCGTGCTCGTGTCGAGGGTGGAAAAGTTATTTATAAAGAAGAAGTTACATTATATGTTGGCGAAAGTGTTATTCCAGAGAAATTTATTGTTAAATGTAAATATAAGGAATGTGAAAGTGAATTTATTGTTGATGAGGGAGTAGATATTAACGCTAATGTAGAGTTAGAAACAAACATTAAACTTAAAACATGTGAAAAGGGTTCAACAGATCAGTGTGTTGAAAGTGATACAATAAGATTCAAAAAGATTCCTAAAATAATTGAATCATATGTATGCACAAAACAATCAACTGATTCCTTGAATGATTCAGCTACAAGCGAAAAAATTACTGTCCAATTTAATAATGTTGAAAAAATTGCTGGAAAAATAAAGTATGAGTATGCTTATCAAACCAATTATCCAAAGTATTACGATGACGAAGAAGGCAAAGTTAGAGCTATCGTTGCAGAAAAAGTAATATCTTCAGATGATGTATATTATAGTGGAAAGAAAAGTAAGCCTTATGTTATTAGATATACAGTTGAAGAAGTAATAAAAGAGACAACTAAAAAAGAATTTATTGATACATATATTAATAAAAAGGGATATGAATGTACTCAAAATGAAATAAAAACATCAGAGTAAACTGATGTTTTTTTATTCTTCACAATCTTCAATTTCTGTTTTAGTTTTATGGGGTTCATCAAATAATAAATTGGGATAGTTTTGTTGTCTAAGAGCCTCATAAGTCATTATAGCAACTGTATTAGATAGATTTAACGCTCTAACCTTATCGGTCATTGGCATGCGCATACAATGTTCTATATGGGGTTTAAGATACTTTTTAGGAATACCAGTACTTTCTTTACCAAAGATAAAATAATAATTCTTATTTGGGTCACTATAATCAAATACTGTATGTGGTTTATGTCCGTATCTAGTTAGATAATAAAATTCTCCTTCAGGATTTTTTTCGTAGAAATCTTCAATGTTTTCATATACGTGATAAACACAATTATCTATGTAATTAACGCCTGATCTTTTAATATATTTTTCGTCTAGACTGAATCCTAATGGTTTAATTAAATGAAGAACGGAGTTTGTTGCTACACAGGTCCTCATTATGTTTCCCGTATTTTGGGGTATTTCTGGTTCAAATAACACTATATTTATCATTTTATCATCTCTTTCTTGTGCCAAGTAAAAAAAGCTTTATTCAGCTTTTTCATACTCATTATCTTTTAATAATTTTTCAAAGTCATTAACATTAAATAATTTATCATTATTGCTGCTAATTACTTTTTCTAATTTGTAATCTTTAACATATATTAGTGCAGGAGCTTTCTTAATATCTTCTGTTCCAAATACTTTATTTAATTCTTTATAATAGTCTTCTGTTAATAAGTCAGTTGCATTTAAATAATAGAATATATTTTGTAATGAATAACCATCTATTATTGTTTTTAATTTTGTTTCTAACTTATTGACATTTTTATCTTTAGTATAACTAATTAGAATGAAATATTCGCTAGGCATATCTTCTTTTATTTGAGAATATTCCTTTAATGAATTTAATTGTAAGTTAACAGTCTTTGTTTCAATTAAATAACTATTTAAGTATTTTTCTTCGTTTTTAACTCTTTTCCATTCTTTATAGTATAGACCTAGTCCAACGATTAATATAAGCACTAAAATAGCCTTAATTGTATTTGTTATAATTGTTGACTTGTTTTTTTCTTTAGCCATATTTTATTCTCCTTAACATATACTATGTCATATTATATCAAAAATAATTTATTGATTCTATACTTCTTCGTTATTTTCTTCCATTTTAATTAAAACGTCTCTTGGTTTAGATCCATTTTGAGGTCCAACTATACCACGTTGCTCTAATAAATCCATCATTCTAGCTGCTCTAGTGTATCCAAATCTAAATCTTCTTTGAATTAATGATGTACTTATTTTTCCAGTTTGGATTGCAAATTCTAATACTTCATCATACATTGCGTCATCCGAATTATCATCTCCTGCAAAACCCTCGCCACTAAGGGAACTTTCTGACATTTCTTGAATTTGTTCGAATGTTTTATCATACTGTGCAGTAGATTGATTTTTACAATATTCAATTAATCTTTCTATTTCATCATCTGATATATAACATCCTTGAACTCTGACAGGAGCACTTTCTCCCATAGGGAAATATAACATATCTCCTCGTCCTAGTAGTTTTTCAGCACCGGCTTGGTCAAGAATTGTTCTTGAGTCAATTTGACTTGATACAGCGAAAGAAATTCTTGATGGAATGTTATTTTTAACTAAACCAGTAATGACATCTGTAGATGGTCTTTGTGTTGCTACAATTAAATGAATACCAGCAGCACGAGCTAATTGTGTTATTCTTGTAATTGAATCTTCAACTTCTTTAGAAGCAACCATCATAAGGTCTGCTAATTCGTCGATAATTACTACAATGAATGGCATTTTAGCTATTTCATTATCTGGGTTTTCTTTGTTATATTTTTCAACCCATTCATTATATCCTGCGATATTTTTGAATTCTTTGTCTGCAAATAGTTGGAATCTTCTTTCCATTTCTTCAACTATCTTTTGTAGTGTTATTGAAGCTTTCTTTGGATTAGTTACAACCGGACAAAGTAGATGAGGTACTAAATTATAATTTGATAGTTCAACTTTCTTTGGGTCTACTAAAACCAATTTAACTTCACTTGGTTTGTAACGCATTAAAATTGAACAAATCATTGAATTAATACATACTGATTTACCAGATCCAGTAGAACCAGCAACAAGTAGGTGAGGCATTTTAGAAATATCAGCATTTATTGCTTCTCCTACGATATTCTTACCTAAACATACTTGAATCTTACCAGCTGTTTTTAAGTTCTTGCTAGCATCAAATATTTCTTTAATTTGTACAGCAGCAATAGTAGAGTTTGGTAATTCAATACCAATAGCTTTCTTACCCGGAATAGGGGCTTGAATTCTAACATCTTTCGCTCCTAGCGCAAGGGCAATTTCTTTATTTATACCAAGTATTCTACTAACTTTTGTTCCAGCAGGAACAGTAATCTCATATTCTGTTACAGCTGGACCAATATGTATTTCTACAACTGTAGCATCGATACCAAAGTCTTTTAATACTCGTTGTAATACTTCTTTGTTTTGTTTAACTTCTTCAACCATATTGTTATCATGTTTTACCTTAACTGGGTCAAGTAATGATAATGGTGGAAGTTTATAGTCTCCAGAGTAATTATCAATGATAACAGGTTCCTTTTCCTCTTTAGCAGGAGCGGGTTCATTGTTACGTAAATTCTTTATTTCATCAATACTGTGAATGATTGTTGGCTTAACTTCTTCTTTTTCTTTTATTTCTTCAACTTCAGAAGCTAATGTAAGCGTTTGTTCTAATTTAGCATCCTTTGTTTCATTATTATTATCATAAACAATACCGTCTTCATTAATTATTAAGTGTTTCTTCTTAGAGTCTTCAGGTTTTCCATCATCAATAGGAATATCTTTTAAACCACCAAATATTTTTTCAAATAATTGAGCAATATTCATATTGAATATTAGTACTAATGAGAATATACCTAATACGGCAAGAACTATTTTAGCACCTAACGTAGAGAAAAGGTTTGATAGTAATGAAACACCTAGAGCACCCACCATACCTCCACCAATTAATATAGTACGATCTCCGGTCGATGTAAGTGCGGTACTTGCATCAAAAGTATTTACTCTAGCTAAGCAATTATCTTTTGTCATTTGAATAATTCCAGTAACAGTTGTTTCATGTTTTAAGAAAGCTAAATGCATAACTGATAAAATAACAAATACTAATAAATAAATACCTATTAGTTTTATTGTGAAAAGGTTAGGAGCCTTTCTTTTAATAAGCATATATAGCCCAACATAAATTAGGCCAATTAATAAAAACATCCATCCTTCGCCTAAAAGGAACATTGCACCTTTTTTAAAATACATTCCCGCTGGGCCAAATCCAAAGCCGATAACACCAATAAGTATTAAGATTAGGCTTGTTAAATCTATACTAAAGTTATGAGAACTTTTATTTTGTCTTGTTTTTTTCCTTCTTGCCATATTATTCACCAATATAATTATACTCTAAAATGCTTATATTTGCAAAAAAATATCAATAAAAAAGCACTTATTTTTAAGTGCTTTTAATAATCATTATAATGATCTATAACTTCATTGAAGTATGTTTCTAATTGCTTTAGATCTGCTTCATTATCAGCTTCCGCTCTAAAGATTAAGTTAGGACCAGTATTGCTTGCTCTCATTAATACCCAACCAGTTTTAAATGTTAATCTAATTCCATCTATATCATTTATTTGGAAATTTTGTTTTTTACAGAACTCTTTAATATTTTCAATTACCATAAATTTAACATCATCGCTTGTTGGTATTTTAGTTTCTTCAGTAGCATAGTATTTGTTAATTCCTTCGCATAATTGAACGGCGTTTTTTTCAGTATTTGATAATATTTCAATCATTCTTAGTGAGGCATATATGCCTGAACCCATATCTGCTACTTTATCTCTAAAAAATACATGTCCTGATAATTCTCCACCAAAGGCAAGAGAGTCTTCTTTTACCTTGGCTTGAGTATAACTTGCTCCAGTTCTATACATAAATGGTGTTCCGCCAAGTTTAATTATTTCATCTTCTAGTGCTTTAGAACATTTAACATCATATAAGAATTTCTTATTATCTACTTTATTAATAATATCTCTAATGATGATAATCATAAATTCTTCAGTTGACATTAATGTACCATCATTTTTAACAAATCCGATTCTATCACCATCACCATCATAAGCAACACCTATATCAGCTTTATAATCTAATACAGCTTGTTGTAATTGTTTCATATTTTCTTTAACAGCTGGGTCTGGGTGGTGGTTAGGGAAGGTACCATCATTTTCCTCGTTAATAATTGTATAATCAATATTAAATTGTTGGAAGATTGATCTTGCTACCGAACAAGTAACACCATTTCCGCAGTCAATAACCGCTCTAATACGTCTAGGTCCTAGATTAATTCCTTTTTTCATATAGTCTAGGTATTGAGCCTTTAGGCTTCCATTTTGTAGTGTTCCAACACCAGATTTAAATTTTCCTGCAAGAGTATATTCTTTAAATTCCTTAATTTGTTCTCCTCTAGCATTTGCTAGGTGATCAAATGAAAACTTAAATCCATTATCATCTTTTGGATTATGGGATGCAGTTACCATTATTCCAAATAAATTATTTAAATATCTTGCATAATAATTCATTGGAGTTGTTGATAGTCCGTAGTCAATTACATTACAGCCACTATCAAGAATACCTTTAATTAAATTTTGGCTTAATGGTTCGCTTGATAAACGATTATCATGAGAAACAACACATGTAGATTGATTATATTTCTCTTGTAATATTGAACCATAACTTTTTCCTATTGTGTAAGCTGTTTCCTCGTTTATGTCTGTTGGATATACCCCACGTATATCATATTCTCTAAATATTGATTCTTTCATTTTTATCTCCTTTTATTCTTTATAAACATATATCATTTACATTTAATAATTCTTTATCCCCTAAAATATAAGATTCATTTTTACATTTTACTAATACTATATCTATATTATCTTTATATTTATGTATTGTCTTGTACTCATCTTCGCTATATTTTTCAAATGATTTTATAAGATTTTTTATTGAATTGGCTTTTAAGTAGTCTTTTAAGTTTATATCGTTAATCATAACGTCATCAATATTATAGAGATTAACATTACTATAATATGTATGTAAAGCTGATTCTTTTGTTTTAATTATTTTAATATCTATGGTATTCGTTTGTGTTTCTTTTTTAGAAAAAGTTTCTTTAACACAAATGATTCCAAGTAAAAGAATTAAAACCATACTTATAAAGGCGGGTAAATAAAGGCGAAATGCTTTCATATATATTTTATCCTTTCTACATCATTGTACCATAAATAAAAACAAAAAAATATTAAAAGTTAAATATAAAATGTAGACTAATTTACACAAATGTGCTTTAATAGGAATTAATTCATTTTAATTAGTATTAAAAGTGTTGAATTTTGTTGTTAATTTTGCTAAAATTATTTTGAAAATAGGAGGGAATATAATGGCTCTTGGATTTTTTAATAAAATAATGGGCGACAATGATAACGACGAACAAGTTAATGAAGATGAATTTTATACAGTTTCGAAAGGTGATGCATTAAAAGATGCTGATAAAACTGGAAATAAAATGATTTTGTTAGAACCACGTGCATATTCTGAATCGCAACAAATCGCTGAATATTTAAAAAATAGAAACAGCGTTGTTGTTAACTTAAAAAGAGTTACAAGTGAACAAGCAAAAAGAATTTATGATTTCTTAAGCGGTGTTATTTATGCAATTGGTGGATCAATGCAAAAGATTGGTGTAGGTATTTATCTATGTACGCCTAAGAATGTAAGTGTTCAGGGTAAAATCACTGAAGAAAACGCTGAAGCAAAGGAAACAACTTCAAAGAAAAATACTAATGATGAATTAGATTGGTAATTGGTGATCTAAGTCATGGTCGAGAAATTCAGGGTTGGTTTATCTGGTTATAATAAAGAAGACGTTAATAAATTTGTTGCTGATGTAACAGCAGAGTATGAAAGTTTATTAAATAAGCTAAAAGAAAGCGATGAAAAAGTTCAAAGTTTAGAAGCTGAACTTGTTCATTACAAACAATTAGAAAGTAGTTTAAATAGAGCAATTATGCTTGCTGAAGAAACAACAAATAATATAAGAAAATCCGCTTACGATGAGTCAAGAGTTATCGTAGATGATGCAAAAAAGAATGCATCAAGAATTGTTAATTCTGCATTACTTAGAGCGGAAAGTCTTGAACGTGATAATGAATCTTTAAGAAGAAAAGTTGCTTCTTATAAAAAAAGATTTAAGGATTTATTAGAAGAAAATCTCGACGAGTTAGATAAAATTGATGAAACATTATAAATTATGCTTTTAAAGCATAGTTTTTTTTAAATAAAATGATATAATACATAAGGAGGATTGTTTTATGAAAAAAAGAATTATTACGGGATTGATTATGTTACTTGTTGCAGTACCAATTATTTATTTTGGAGGATATACTTTTGCAACAGTAGTATTATTAATTGCACTTATGTCTTATAAGGAGATGTTAGATTTAAAGAAAAACTACGGAAAGATACCTAATTTGATGAAAGTATTAGGTGCAATAAGTATGCTAATATTTTTGTATAACGATAAAGGCTTTGGCATTAGTTATACACAAATAACGTATCAAAGGATGATAGCAGCATTATTATTAACAGTATTGCCTGTATTATTTTATAAAGATAATAAATATACAGCAAAGCAAGCTTTTTATTTATTTGGAGTTGCTTTCTTCTTAGGATTGGGTTTCAATTTATTTATTAATGTTAGAAATGCTAGTTTACCTATTTTTGTATTCTTGGTATCTATAGCTACATTTAATGATATCTTCGCCCTTTTAGGTGGACGTTTAATAGGTAAACATAAACTTATGCCTACAGTAAGCCCTAAAAAAACAATCGAGGGATCTATTGTTGGCGGTGTATTTGGAATGGCAATTTCACTTTTGATTTATCATTTTTATTGTGGTAGACCAATTGATTTTAGAACCGTAATATGTGTATTAATTTTATGTGTAGCATCACAAATTGGTGATTTGGTATTTAGTAAGTTTAAAAGAGAATGTGAAGTTAAGGATTATTCAAACATTTTCCCTGGTCATGGTGGAATGTTAGATAGACTTGATAGTTTATTCTTTGTAATTATGACATTTATGTTATTGATTTCTAATTTATAATAAATACTAGAAAGGAAGAACATGTTTTTACTAAAATTATTATTGTTTTTTGTAGTATTAAGTCTAATAGTACTAGTTCATGAATTTGGCCATTTTATTTGCGCAAAAATGTTTAACGTGTTCATTTATGAATTTTCGATTGGAATGGGTCCAATTGTTTTTTCACATAAGGGAAAAGACGGAATAGACTATAATTTCAGAGCACTTCCCATTGGTGGATATGTATCAATGGCTGGGGAAGTATATGAAGATGATAGTAATGAGAAAATTCCAAAAGATAGATTTATGTGCAATAGACCTTGGTGGCAGAGATTAATAATCTTATGTGCCGGTGTATTTAATAACTTTGTTTTAGCATTAGTATTATTATTTACAATTGCATGTATTTGGGGAGGCGCAACATATAAGCCAATTATTGCGGAAGTTCAGAAAGATTCAGCGGCAGAACAAGTTGGTTTAGTTGCAGGAGATAGAATTCTAAAAATAAATGGTAAAAAAGTTAGTTCATGGGAAGTTGGTCAAATACTACTAATCATGAAAGATAAAGATGGTGTTTATGATTTTTCTGTTAAACATAAAGATGGAAAAATAGAAGAATATCATATTAAACCAAATATGGTAATGGATAAAGAAACTAAAAAAGAAAGTCCTGTATTTGGCATAGCAATAAAACAATCTGTTTCGAAAACACTTTGGGGACATATAAAATATGCTTTTACTAAATTTAGTACTCTAGTTGTTACATTATGGTATACGCTGGGAGGATTATTTACTGGAAAGATAGCTTTATCTAACTTATCAGGTCCTGTTGGAATATATCAGGTAATAGGCAGTACATTTAGTTATAAAGCTGGGGCAGCTTTTAATTTTGTATTATATATTACAGCGTATTTGTCACTCAATGTTGGTATTATGAATATATTACCATTCCCAGCATTTGATGGTGGCAGAGTATTCTTTATATTAGTTGAGAAAATTAAGGGTAGTCCAGTAAATTCAAAATTTGAAAATGTATGTCATACAATTGGTTTTGTATTATTAATGTTATTAATGATTTTTGTAACATTTAATGATATTTGGGGAGTTATAAAATGAAAAAAATATTAAGTATTATTGCAATTATATTTTTGGGTATATGTCTAACGGGATGCAAAGTAAAAGACGGAAAAATAAAAGGCTTGCATCATATTGAAATCGATGTTAAAGATTATGGTGTAATTAAGGTTGAGCTAAATGCCGATGAAGCTCCTATAACAGTTGCTAATTTTATTGATTTAGCAAAAAAAGGATTCTATGATGGGCTAACTTTTCATCGCATAATAGATGGTTTTATGATTCAAGGTGGAGATCCAACTGGAACTGGAAATGGTGGATCAGATAAAAATATAAAAGGCGAATTTGAATCCAATGGTGTATCTAATAATATTAAGCATCTACGAGGTGTTATATCTATGGCTAGAGCTGGATCTATTCCTGATACGGATGAAACAAGAAATAGTGCTTCAAGTCAGTTCTTTATTTGCCAAGTCGATTCACCACATTTAGATGGCGAATATGCTGCTTTTGGTAAGGTAACTGAGGGAATGGAAATTGTCGATAAGATTGCTAAAGATGCAATTGTTGAAGATAATAATGGAACAGTTTTACCTGAAAATCAACCAGTAATAAACAGTATAAAAGTAATAGATTAAAAGTGCTTGTTAAAAGCACTTTTTTTATTGGTTTTATCTAGAAAAATAACATAAATATTCTTGATTTTAAGTGCTCACTATGATATTCTTAAAATATAGGAGGAGTTAAGAAATGGATAGAAAAAATACTATATTATTAACTGTTATAGCTATAGCAACATTATTAGTAGCAGTAGTAGGAGCGACATTTGCATACTTTTCTGCTGTTAATGGAGGAATGGGAAGATCTGCTGTTGAAGTTAAAACACAAGTATTAACACCAATTATAGTTAATGCAGAGAATAAAATTGCGTTGACTGTATCATCTGAAAATATGATTCAAGAAATTGGAAATAATGATAAATCAGTTTATTCAGAAAATGCTAGTGCAGCTCAACAAGTAAGTGCGTATGCTGATAATTCAAGTGCAGCTAATGACTTTTCTTGCGATTTTGCATTAAAATATATTCCTACAGCTGTTTATAAAAAATCTGCTGAGAATACTGAAAATATTACAGAATTAGAAATTAGTTTCGAAGAAGTAATAGAAGGCTCAGCAACAATTAATAAGACTACCAATAATGCTACATTAGATGGAAAAGTTTATCGTTACGATATTACAGGCGTCTCATCTGAAACTGTAATTCTTGGTGGTACATTTATAATTCCTGGAGGGTCATCTGGTAAAGTGGCATATAATACAAACGTTAGATTCTATAATTTAGGAATTAACCAAGACTGCGATTCAAATCATTATAGTGGTGGTGCTTGTATTGAAGCAAATCACCAAGGAGCTACATTTGGCGGTGACATTATACTAGATGTTTCAAATTGTCAAAATTTGGTTAAATAGTAATTTAAAAGTCTAGAGTAATCTAGATTTTTTCATTTTAGGAGTTAACATGAGTAAAAGAAAAAAGAAGAATAGTTCTGGTAAAGTGTTTATATTTTTACTTTTAATGGGATATTTGTTATATAGTATTGCTGTTCAAATGGGATATTCTTTTTCATATACTCCAAAGGAATCTGATATAAAGAAGATAAAAGAAATTGGAGAATATGTTAAAGAAGATTTCTTTAGTACAATTTATAATAAACTATATTATAAACTTAAAACAAGTGATGAAAGTCTTGATGGATTAGAAATACAATTCATAGATGTTGGACAAGCTGATGCAATATTAATTAGATCCGGTAAAGATAATATGCTAATTGATGCTGGCAATAATGAAGATGGAAAACTATTAGTTAATTACTTATCTAATTTGGGCATTAATGATTTTAAATATGTAGTTGGTACACATGCCCATGAAGATCATATTGGTGGTATGGACAATGTTATAAGAAGATTTAAAATTGGCCAATTTTATATGCCTGATGCAATTACAACAACGCCATCTTTTGAATCTGTATTGGATGAATTAGATAAGAAAGGATATGTTTATAATGTTCCTGAAATTGGCCAAAAGTTAAAAGTTGGTAACGCTGAATTAACAGTTATATATACAAAGGATAATCCTGAAGATTTGAATGATTCATCAATAATCTTATTGCTTGAATATGATAAGGTTAGGGCTTTATTTACAGGTGATGCAACAGGTAATGTTGAAAATGAAATCTTAGATAAGAATATTAGGGCAAATATATTAAAGGTAGCTCATCATGGATCACGATATAGTACTATAGATAAATTTTTGGACAAGGTTAATCCTCAGTATGCCATAATTAGTGTGGGGAAAGATAATGACTATGGACATCCTCATGAACCAATATTAAAAAAATTAAAAAAGAGGGGTATTGAGGTGTATAGGACTGATAAATTAGGAACAATAATATTAACGACTGATGGAAATAAAATTAATATTAAAAGTGAAAAAACGGAGACTGATGGTAAATGAAATATGCAGTAGATGAAATAATTGATGACAAAGTTGTAATAATTGATCTAGAAAGTAAAGAAACAAAAACCATTAATAAAGAACTAATTGATGGTATTCCTTATGATGGAATGATATTAGAGTATAAAGATGACAAATACGTAGAAAATAGTAAGGAATATAGTGATAAAAGGGCTGAAATTCTTAAAAAATTTAATAGATTAATAAAAAAGTCAAAAAAAAGTTCACTTTTTTGAAAATTGTGTGTAGTATATAATGCTATTAGAGAATCTGAATTATCAAGCGATATCTATAGCATATTTGCTGCTGGATTAAGACGCGCTGCATATAGATATGAGATAATTCCTCAGAATGCAAAGTTTAAATCTGTTTAAAGAGTAAGATAAAAGTAACATTGTAAACAGGTGCTTAGGCACTTGTTTTTATTTTAAAAACTTATTATAATTTTATCGTGGTGTGATATGGAAAAGTTAATTAGCAATTATGTTTTAACCTTAAAAAAAGATAAATTAACTAAATTTACGGACAAATATAAAGTTTTGTATATAGATAAACCTGTTGATTTTGGTAAAAAGGCATCAGATTTTATAAGTGAACTAGATAATATAACGCTTAAGTTTATAAAGTGTTTAAAATATAATGATCTTAAGGAATTAAATAAATTATTAAAATTAAAAAGAGGTATAAATAAAAAGGATCTTACGTATCATAGATTATTTGTATTAAATCAATTAATTAAGTATGAATTTATTTATAAAGAAGGAGAAAAATATTATTTTTATGATGATGTTAGAAATAATATGATTCATCATTTAAAAAGTAAACTTTTATTAAAAAAGAGCAAAATTATAGATAAAGAATATGCTTATGTGTCTGGAATAATGAATATTTATGGTGCATTAACCATGGATGAATTTACAAGAATATACAATACATCGTTATCAAAACCTTTAAAGAATTATATGGAATTAATTGAAAGATTTATTGTTTTGTATAATGAAGTTAAATTAACAGATAATATTATATATAAGAGAACAATAAAGAATAGTAAAGAAGCAAGTGCATTATTAAAAGAAAATAATAAAATATATAAAGAAAGATTAATATATTCTTATGGTAAAAGAGATTTTAAATTTAATACCAAATATAATAGTTTAATAAGATATATTAAGAGTAAGTACAGGTTTACTGATAATGCATTAAATACATTTAAGAATGAGATACTATCTCCTACGATAGATTATTATAAGATGAATGAGGAAAATGCCATGAGATTCTTGGAAATTAACTTAAAAGAAAAATTTGAATTTAATAATGATAAGTTATATAATAATCTTATAAAGAAAATATTTGAGGTGGCCAAGGCTGAGATATCTTGGAAGTAGGGGAGTGTTATGAACAAAAAAGGAAGCACTATTTTAGAAATGCTTATTGTTATTGTAGCATTTACGGTTGTTTATTTAATTGGTATGATTTATGTTTCTCATTCAATTCCAAGCAACAATCAAAATGATTCATATAATAATAAAATACTTATAATAGAAGCAGTTGCAAAGCAATATGCTAATGATAACGAAGAAACAATTTTTGCAGAGGGAAAAAGATCAGTAACTATTTATGTAAAAGATTTAATAAAAAGTGGCTATTTGGCTGCAAACGAAAATGGTGATTTGGAAGATCCCAGAGATATTAATAAAAAATTAAATAATTTAAAAATAATTATCACAAAGAAAAATAATAAGATTGAAGCAAAAGTTAAATCATAACGTCAAGTTATGTAAACTTTTGCTTCTTTTTGTGTATTCTTTACATTTTTTGGTGTACTATTAGAGTGTAAGGAGTGGTTTGATGTTATATCCGTCAATAGACAAATTATTAATGTTAGTCGATTCTAAATATAAATTAGTGCATGTAAGTTCAAAAAGAAGTAAACAAATGTTAGAAAATCATCATTTTCAAATGAAAGAAAAAGAATATGTTAATAAAAAGGAACTTGGAAGAGCACTTGAGGAAATAGAAAAAGGCTATGTTAAAGTAGTGGAAAAAACAGAAGAATAGTAAGAAATTAGGCAATTTCGTAGTAAAATTGCTTTTTTTGTTAAAAAAATGTTGTCATCACTTAATTTATATGGTACAATTACTTTGCTTTTGGGGAATTAGCTCAGCTGGCTAGAGCATCTGCCCTGCACGCAGAGGGTCGCGGGTTCGAATCCCACATTCTCCACCAATTAAGCAAATAAGGAACTTCATTGAAGTTCCTTTTTCATTTACATAGAAACAAAAAATAGTTAGAAATCAACATGTATATATAGTATAATTATATTGAGGGTGATTGAAATGAGAATGATTATTTCAGCAGGGGGAACCGGAGGTCATATTTATCCGGCTTTAGCCATCATAAAAAAATTTCAAGAGAAAGAAAAAGACTTTGAAGTTATTTATATTGGAACACATAATAGAATGGAGAAGGATATTGTTCCTGAGGCAGGTATTAAGTATGTCCCAATTGAGATATATGGTTTAAGTAAAACCAACATGATAAGAAATGTTAAGAATATTTTTTTGATAAATAAAGCAAAAAAGAAATGCTTAGAAGTTATTAAAGAGTTTAAACCCGATATTGTTGTGGGAGTAGGTGGATATGTTACATATCCAGTTATGTGGGCGGCAAAGAAGTTAGGAGTTAAAACTTTTATACATGAGCAAAATAGTATTCCTGGTAAAGCAAATAGATTTATATCTAAAGGTATTGATTTAATTGGCGTATCATTTAGTAATAGTAAGCAATATTTTAGAAATGCTAAAAAAGTAGTATACACTGGTAATCCATGCGGAAGTAATGCTTTAACTATTCCTAAAATATCTAAGACGAATTTTGGTGTTAAAAAGGATTCTAAAACAATTTTAGTTGTTGCTGGATCTTTAGGTAGTGGTAGTCTTAACGAAATAATGAAAGTGTTTTTATCTTTAGTGGGAGATGACCCATATGAATTTATATTTGTAACAGGTAAATCGCATTATGATGATTTTATTGAAGGAGCAGAATTTCCAAAGAATGTTCATATAGTTCCATATATTGATAATATGGCTGGATTAATGAAAGATGTTGATTTAATAATATCTCGTGCTGGGGCTTCTACAATAAGCGAAATATTAGCTCTTAAGGTGCCAAGTATAATGATACCAAGTCCAAATGTTGCCAATAATCATCAATATTACAATGCATTAGATTTAAGTAATATGAAAGTTTCTGTTTTAATGGAAGAAAAAGAATTGAATCCTGAAAAATTATTGATTGAATATAGAGATGTAATGCAAAATAAAATAAAAGATTTGAAGAAAAATCTTGATAAAATTAGTAAAGAATCATCTGGAGATATAATCTATAAATCAATTAAGGAGATATTATGAAACTAGATAAAATTGCGGAAGTTGAAGAAAATGCAGATTTAAAAAAATATAATACATATAAAATTGGTGGATATGCTAAAAGAATTATTCATCCTTATTCTCTTAAAGATGTAAAAAAAGTTTTAGATGAAATAAAAAAAGCAGATGAGAGTTATTATATTTTGGGCAATGGATCAAATGTAATTCTTCCTGATGAAGATTATAATGGTAATATTATAGTATTTGATTTACTTAATAATATTGAAATTAATAAAGATAAAGATGAAATCGAAGTTGAAGCAGGAGTAACGCTTGGAGTTTTAAATGAGACTTTATTAAAAAATGAATATGTAAATTTTTACTGGGCTAATTCTATTCCGGGAACTCTTGGTGGAGCTCTTGTAGGAAATGCAGGAGCATATAATCATGAAATATTTGAGTATTTAGTTAGTGTTACAGTAATTGATAAAAATGGTGATTTAATTAAATTAAAAAAAGATGAAATTGAATATGGTTATAGACGTTCTAATTTAAATAAATGTATTGTTTTAGGCGCAAAGTTTAAAGTTGAAAAAGGCGATGTTGATGAAGCAAGAGAATTAATTAAAGAGCAAGCATTAAAAAGAATGAAATCACAGCCACTTAGTATGCCAAATGCAGGATCTGTTTTTAAAAATCCAGAGGGAGATGCAGCTGGCAGGTTAATAGATTCTTTAGGTTTAAAGGGCTATAGTATTGGTGGTGCAATGGTTAGTGAAGTTCATGCAAACTTTATTGTTAATGGTGGAAATGCTACATCTAAAGATATAAAAGAATTGATTAAATATATTCAAAAAGAAGTATATGATAATTATAAAATCGAATTAGAATTAGAGCAAAAGATAGTTAGATGGAATTAAAATGGAAAAAGAAAAGAAGAAAGTGAAGAGGAAACTTAGAATAAATTATAAAGGCATTTTATTTCTAATAATCCTTTTAGTAGTATTGTTTTTTGCTATTAAAGGGATATTAAATATGCGTGTAAAAAATATTGTTGTTGAAAATGCCAAGTATTTAACTGATAATGAAATAATTGATTTATCGGGAATAAGTAATTATTCTAAAATAATAAGTGTTGATATACTAAAAATTAAAGATAATTTAATTAAGACTGGTTATGTTGAAGAAGCAAATATTAAACTTAGTTTAAGTGGCAAAGTAACTATTTCTGTTAAAGAGAGTAAACCTTTATTTGTTAATATGATAACGGGTAACGTTGTCTTAGCAAATAGTAAAGAAGTTAAAAATTCAAATAAATATATTGGGCTTCCAACATTAATTAATTATGTTACTGAAGATGGAGTCTATAAAGAATTAATAAAAGGGTTAAATAAAATTGATGATGAAATAATTAGATCTATTAGTGAAATAGAATATAATCCTGATATAAAGAATGAAGTCGTTTATGATGAATATCGTTTTTTGTTAAGAATGAATGATGGAAATGATGTTTATATAAATACGCCAAATATTAGAAAATTGAATGAATATTTAAAAATATATGAAAAAATTGGTAATAATGGTACTTTGTATTTGGATAGTAATAGTTCAAATTATATTTATGAAAAAGGAAAATAACAGCTTAAGAATAAGCTGTTTTTTTAGTTATTTTGTTTGTGTTATATGGGCAATTATGGTAAACTAAAAATAGTAGGGTGATATGATATGAATCTTAAAAAAGGTTGTTTTTTATTGTTGATAAGTTTTCTTTTAATAATAATATTTCCTGTTAAGGCAGCAAATTGCAATTATGAAGAAAAAGCAAAATTAAATAGAGAAGCAAATTTAGTTGAAGCAAAATACGAAGTGGTTGAAATTGAAACTGATGACAACATTGATGGTGTTATTCAAGAGTTTGAAGATGAAACAGGTTTAATTACTGGTTATGGTTTAAAATTAAATATTTTAAATTTAACCGAGAATTTATATGCTGAAATAACTGATGATATAAGTCCTGAAGTAGTTTATGCTGATTATAGTACTAGTACAAACGGAAAATATGTAAAAGAATATGGAGTTAATGATGTTGATTATATTCGTAATTTAAATATTGCAGTAAAGGCATCTAATAACACATCATGTTATGGCGAAACTATCAAATTACTTAAATTGGTTTTGCCTAGATTTAATCATTATTCTTATAATGAGGCATGTATCGATCATCCTGAATTTAGTTTTTGTCAAACATTTACAACGATGAGTGAAATATCATATAAAACTTTTCAAAAAGAATTAACTAGTTATTTAAATGGAGAAAAGAAAGAGGAAACAAAAAAAGAGGAGAAAGATTTTCAAGAGAAAGTTGCTTCCTCAATAAAGCTAGGATTATATTTTGTAGGTGGAGCAATTATTGCTTTAGGAATAGTTATTGCTATTTATCAAAGCAGAAAGCCGTCTAAAAAAGGACATAAAAAGAAAAAACTATTTTTGTTATTATTAATATTAGTATTATTACCATTTACTGCTCATGCTGAAGAACAACAATACACAATATATGGTACTGTTATGCATACTACATATTCTTCATATCACTTAGGGGGATATACTGGTGAAAAAAGATTAAGAAATATATTAAAATATGATGCTACTGGTGAAGGAAAAACTCGTTTTGCTGTTTGTATTAATCCAGGATTGCATTCAGTAAAACAAGTTTATAAAGTAGCGGATCCCGCAAATGATTCTCGTACATCAGAATTTTATGCTACATATAATAATAGCATTATAGAAATGTTTTCATATGCAGAATCAACGTTAGGATATAATCTAAATAATTTATCAAATGATCAATATGTTTCTCTTGCTCAAGCAATAAGAACACTTTCTACAGGAGCATTTAATGGTGTTAAAACTGCATATGATGCCGCCAGTGAAGATTGTCGCGAAGCATTTGATATTGATGCATGTAAGATATATAAAGCAGGAAAATATGCAACTGAACAAATAGATGAAAGCGAAATATCTATTGAAGCCGGAGAAGTTGATAAAAGAATAGTAATTCATAAAATAAATAATTATAAAAGAATTACAAAAATTGCAGTAGATAATGATAATTATATTGTTGATTATTCTTGTAATAAATCATTTAATAAGTCTAAAACAGATATTAAGAAATTAAAGTGCACAAGTAATGAAGCATATATAAGATTAAAATATATTGGGGAATCATGTAGTAATTCTAAAACAAAATATACAATTTCTTATGAGTATAAGAAAAATAATAAAACAATTAGTTATCTAAGTACAAAAGCATCAACAGCTGCAAGTACTCAAAAATATATTTTTTATGATGAATCAAGCGATTTAGAGATTAAAAAAGTAACAAATAATCCAAATATAGATTGCCCAAAATATAGATGCCAAATAGATGAAGAGGGTAATTATTACGATTGGGATTATAACAAAATAACAGGCTCAAGTTTAGAAGAAATAATTCAAAAATTTAAGGATTTATGTGGTTGTAGAATTGTTACTGAAGTGACTCCTCATTTATATTATGATAATGATGGGAATTTAATTGATTTAGGTTCTGATGAAAGTAATTATGAACAATGGAAAAAAGTATGTGATTCCGGAGAAAATGATTGTACAACAGAGCCTGGATGCTGTATAGATGGTGATGTTACTTACTATGATGGAAAACCAGTATCTATGGAAGAATATAAGCAATTATGTAATCCTAGTAGTTGTATATATCAAACTGGATGTTGTATAGAAAATGATACTGATTACTATTATGATGGAATTAGAGTAACAGAGGAAGAATATATTGATTATTGTGATAATCCTACAAAGCATTATTGTGAATATGATGCTGAATCTGGATATTACTATTTAGCTGATGGAACACGTACTAAATTAAAATCAGAATATATTAATTCTTGTTCTTGTACAGAAGCCAATAATGGGGTGTTCTATGGATCAATGGGATCTGATGGGAATTTTAGTCATTACACATCTTCATCTGATCCTGGATTTAAAGAAGAATGTTCATGTGTTGTTTTACCGGGCGATGATTATCGTGGAGATGATGGTAAACCTGTAACATTTGAAGAGTTTAGTAAAAAGTGTTGTGGTCCAGAAATAAATGGATCTAAATCGTGTGTTAATCTTGAACCTGACGAAGACAATATGATAAACGTCTTTGACTTTAAAGAAGTAGCAAATGATAATATTGTTAAATGTGTTTTAAATAATAAAGATATTGCGGGAAATACTTATAAGTTGGCTGGAGATCATGAACCTGATTCAATGACTATTCCTAAAACTGGTAATAAGTATTGTGCAGTTTATTGTAAAGAAGATTATGATTATTTAAAATTCTCTGGAAGACAAGAAACATTTAGTGGTAGATATATTACTTTAAAAGCTGATTCAAAAGGTACAAAGACATGCTACTTAGGAAGGGGAACATATAACGATAATACTAATAGAACAGAACCTGATGGCGTAAATATTGAAGGATTTAATGAAATTGTAGGTAGATATTATAAAAAATTAGTAAAACAATTAAATGTTTATGCTGAGAATAAAGCTTATTTTGAAGCACTGGTTAATTCTTCTACAAGTAATAGAAAAATTTCTTCTTGCGCGGGAGAATTAAATATTACGGAAATAAGAGTTCCTGGTGAAAAGAGTGGAATAAAATATAATGTTTATAAATTAGTTGAGGGAACTAAACAAGGAAATTATGTTGATTATCAAATAGTAGTTAATAGAGAAGAAAGAACATCTTCATTATCATTTGAGGATTCTTATATTCTAGCAACATACGATAAACAAATTAATCAATGTACTGGTTCAAATTCAATTAGTAAAACTGCTGAAGATAAATTTAATGAAAGCAGAAGTGATTATGAACAAAAATATAAAGATGCTGAAGAACAAATTGGAAAATTGATTTCAAATATTGATTTAGAAGTTTCTGAAATTAATGAATGTAATGGTTGGGATGTTAAAGGATTAGATCCTTTAACAATCAAGTTTGAATATGCAGATATTTATTTTGAAAGATTCTTTAATAAAGGAGATAGAAATGTCTTTAATGTTTCGAGCGTAACCGAAGAAAAATCATACCCAGTTGAGGGATGTACGGGAAGTTTGAAAGATAATTCTTATGAAGAGTGTGGAAGTAATCCTGTAAGTTTAAGTTCAGCGATTCATAAATATGAATGGGACGGATCTAATTTAAAAGAATCCGGTCAGAAGTATACAGTATATAATACAAGATACCGTTCAATAAAATATGTTGATACGTATAAATATGCAACTAAGAATGTAGTTTATAACACATTCCCATCTGGCGTAGTAACAGATGAAGAGACGACAAACTCAACAATCATTGAAGGCTTACCAATTCAAATAAAAGTTCCAACCGGTATTTTTGATTTTAAATATAAAGTCGATAAAATTGGAGAATTGTACGATAACAAATATTTAACAGAAATTGATGAACATGATAAAGGAAGAATTATTAATAATACCGTTGAAAATGCTAATACAGTGGTTAATAAATTGTTAAATAATTCTGATAAAGTATTATTTAATGGTGAATATGTATGTCAATACATTATTAATTGTCCTATGTGTGATGTTTCATGTGAGTCTGAAGAATTATGTACAATAACTCCACATTGTCCAGTTTGTACAGTAGAATGCGAGGAATGCTGTATTGGATGTATTTACGATGATGGAGATTTACAATTTAACTTTAAACCAATTACGGTAATTCCACCTGATAAGACAGCTACAGCTAATAATTCAGGCGATTTAGGTTCACCTGAACAAGAATGCAATATCTTAGGGTGTGATAAAACATCGGCTCCATATAACTGGAATGTTAATTCAGAATATGAAATAATTGCTAAGAAAGCAAAAGCTACGATTAGGGAAATATCTGAATATGGTGAATTAATTTATATGGATAAAGAAGATTATATAACTTCTGAGATTGAAGAAATTGGATCTTATCAAAAAGTGTTAAAAGTTGTTATGACTCCAAGTCTTGCTTCTAAGATTAGAGATTATAATAGAGATCAAAATAGCAAAGGTGGATTTAGTGATAATTCATTAAAATGCTATGACTACAAGATTCAAGATAGAACATTTGAAAACATATTCTGTTATAGTGAATTTATTGATAAGTTTGAGTCTGATTTTGATTATATTAGTACATCTCGTATTAATAGTTCAGATAAAGAACAAAGAGAGCATGCTTCTACACAAGTAAATAATTCACAAAACAATTACTGGCATACATTTATTAATGTTGCTAGTTATGAAATAGATGTTGAAAAAATAGGTTCACAAAAAGAATTTGGTGGACCATCTTGGAAATAAAATAAGTGCTAGAAATAGCACTTTTTTTATTTCAAGTAATAATTAGCACTTATGATTGACAAGTGCTAAAAATAGTGCTACATTAATTCTAGTACACAAGTACAAGGAGAGAGGAAATATGAAAGAATTTAAAACAGAATCGAAGAAATTAATGGATTTGATGATAAATTCGATATATACAAATAAGGAAATATTTTTAAGAGAGATAATATCTAATGCATCTGATGCAATTGATAAATTGCATTATAAATCGTTAACTGATAAGAAGATAAAGATTGATAAAGATAAGTTAGAAATTAATATTTCTATTGATAAAGATAAAAGATTATTATCCATTACCGATAATGGAATAGGTATGACTAAAGAAGAATTGGAGTCTAACTTAGGAACAATTGCTAAAAGTGGATCTCAAGACTTTAAAAATAATAATGAGAAAAAAGAGGATATTGATATAATTGGCCAATTTGGTGTAGGTTTTTATTCTGCATTTATGGTTGCTAGTCAAGTTAGAGTTGTATCTAAAGCATATGGATCTGATGAAGCTAACGAATGGTTAAGTAAAGGTATTGAAGGTTATACAATTAAAAAGGCTGAAAGAGATGATTATGGAACTACAATAGAATTAACTATTAAAGAAAATGATGATGAAGACTATGATCAATATTTAGAATATAACACTATAGAACGCTTAATTAAGAAATATAGCGATTACATTACTTATCCAATTAAGATGGAAGAAGTTAGAGAAGTTGAGGATAAAGAATCTAAAGAGAAAAAAGAAGAAAGAGAAGTTAAGACTTTAAATTCACTAGTTCCACTTTGGAAGAGAAGAAAAAATGAAATTACAGATGAAGAATATGATACATTCTATAAGGATAAATTCTTTGATTATGAATCACCAATAAGTCATATTCATACTTCTGCTGAGGGAACGATTGAATATAATTCATTATTATATATTCCATCACATGCACCATTTAATTATTATTCAAAAGATTATGAAAAAGGATTACAACTATATTCAAATGGTGTACTAATCATGGAAAAATGTGCTGATTTACTTCCTGATTACTTAAGCTTTGTTAAGGGTGTTGTTGATTCTCCTGATTTGTCACTTAATATTTCAAGAGAAACTTTACAACAAAATAGAGTATTAAAAACAATTGCTAATTCTATCGAGAACAAGATTATCAAAGAATTAGAAAGAATTCTTAAAGAAGATAGAGAAAAGTATGAAATGTTCTATAAAGACTTTGCTTTACAACTAAAGTTTGGAATCTATAATGAATATGGTTTAAATAAAGACAAGATTAAAGATTTGATATTATTTAATTCATCTAACGATTTAAAACAAGTTTCATTAAAAGAATACGTTGATAGAAAAAAAGATGGACAAACAAAAATATATTATGCATGCGGCGATTCAATTGAAATGATTGATAAGATGCCAAAGGTTGAATCTTTAAAAGAAAAATATGAAATACTATATTGTACAGAGTATATTGATGAATTTGCTTTATTAACATTAAGAGAATATGAAAAGATGGAATTTGCAAACATTGCTACTGAAGATGTTGAGCCAGAAGAAGAAAAAGAAGAATTAAAGAAGAATAATGAAGAAGCTAAAGGCTTGTTTGATGAAATGTTAAAGGCAATTCCGGAAGTAAGTGAAATTAAATTTACAAATAACCTAAAGAATCACCCAGTAGTATTAACGACAAAAGGTGCCGTTTCTATTGAAATGGAAAAGGCTATGAAGCTTATGCCTAATGCTGATTCTATTAAAGCTACAAAGGTTTTAGAGATTAATGAATCACATGAAATAGCAAGCAAATTAAAAGACTTATATGAAAATGATAAAGAAGGTTTAGAGAAGTATACAAAAGTGTTATATGCTCAAGCTAGATTAATTGAAGGATTATCAATTGATAATCCAACAGAAATAAGCAATATTATTTGTGAGTATTTATCTAAGTAAAGCAATAAAAAAAGTGTTGAAATATAAATATACATTTGCTATAATACCTTTGGCCCAAGAAAAAATAATCCGCTGAATTAAGAATTTAATATCATGATTGTTGGTTAATATATAGTGAAAGGAAGGAAAATATGGCTAATTTAGTTGATAAGATTAATGAAAAGCATATTCGTAAAGATATCCCTGAATTTAGAGTAGGAGATACAGTAAGAGTTGATGTTTGGGTAAAAGAAGGTAAAAAGGAAAGAATTCAATCATTCGAAGGTTTAGTTACTGCTAAACACGAAGGAAGTGTTTCTGCAACTTTTACAGTTCGTAAAAAATCTGGATCAATTGGTGTAGAAAGAATATTCCCAATTAACGCTCCAACAATTGACAAAATAGTAGTTATTAAAAAAGGTCTTGTTAGAAGAGCTAAACTTAACTTTGTTAAAGGTATGCGTAAAGAATATAAAGTTAAAGAAAGAAATTAATCTTGAAGAAAGTTTGGAAACAAATTTTCTTTTTTATTTACACATATATTTACGATATATTATTGACTATTTTATTTTGTTAAGGTAAAATTAGTTTATGAAATGGGTTGCTCTTGTTTAATGACAAGAAAAGCCGAAAATTAGAAAGAAGGAGAGATAAAATGTATTTACTTGATACTGCAGAGTTTTGTAATAAGACAAAGGATTTATGGGCAATTATCGGTACACTTTTAAACATTTTAAAGATTGTTATCCCTATTATTTTAGTTGTATTAGGATCTATTGACTTGTTAAAGGCTGTTACATCTGATGATAAGGATATGATTAAGAAACAATCTTTAGTACTTGGTAAAAGAGCTATTGCTGGTATAATCATTTTCTTTATTCCAACATTTATTGAAGGAATTTTGTCATTAGTTGGAAAAACTTCTAAAACAATATCTGAGGCTGGAGTATGTTGGCAGTGTGCAATTGGGGATTGCCCAGATGCAGAAGGTTAATAAAACTATTTAAAAATGCCAATAAGGCATTTTTTTGTTGAAAAAAAATCAAAAAAGTAGTATTATACCCTTGTGAAAAGAGGGATTTTAGAATGAGAGAAATTGGTACTAGTATGGGTTTTTGTGCTTCATCTGCGGGTATCTTTCAAATGGTTGGTAAATTTTTATCAATCATAAAGATAATTATACCTGTTTTACTTGTTGTTTTAGGAGCAATTGACATTTTAAAAGCCGTAATTTCTAGCGATGATAAAGCAATAAAGAACTCAGTTATGACTTTATTAAAAAGAATAATTGCTGGTATTTTAGTATACTTTGTTCCAGTATTTATTTCGGGCGTATTTAGTTTATTACCTGAGTTTAGAGAAAACGAAGATGATTATAACGTTTGTAGAGCGTGTATTACAAAACCGGGAGGAACAAATTCTGATGGTACAGGTTGTCAAGACTATGTTGACCTGTATAGCAATAAAGGAGAACCAAAAGGTTAAAAACATTCGATTTTGAATGTTTTTTTTATTTTTTGTGTTAAAATAATGAAAGCGGTGATTTTATGGATAAAATTATTATTAAAGGGGCAAGAGAAAATAATTTAAAAAATATAGATATTGAACTACCTAAAAATAAGCTTATTGTTATGACTGGTGTATCAGGTTCTGGTAAGAGTAGTTTAGCTTTTGATACTATTTATGCTGAAGGCGAAAGACGTTATGTAGAGAGCTTATCTGCATATGCTAGACAATTTATCGGTAACTCTAGTAAGCCAGATGTAGATTCAATTGAAGGGCTATCTCCAAGTATATCTATAGATCAAAAGAGTACTAACAAGAATCCACGTTCTACAGTTGGTACTATTACAGAGATATATGATTATTTAAGATTATTATTTGCACGTATAGGAACTCCATATTGCCCTAATCATAATATACCTATAGAATCACAATCTATTGAAGAAATGACTAATAAAGTAATGCAATTTATTGGGGAGAAGATAATGATCCTTGCACCAGTTGTTCGTGCTGAAAAAGGTGAACATAAAGGCGTTATTGATGATTTAAGAGAAAAGGGATATACCAAAGTTAGAGTAAATGGCGTTATTCAGAATTTAGACGAAGAAATAAAGTTAGAAAAAAATAAAAAAGATACAATTGAAGTTGTCATGGATAAACTTACAGTTGAGGATGAAGAAAGATCAAGAATCTTTGAATCAATAGAAATGAGTTGCAACTTGGCAAATGGTAAGGTAATAATTGCAAGAGATAGTGAAGAGTTATTAATGAGCGAAGATTATGCTTGCCCATATTGTAATTTTTCTATTGGTGAATTAGAACCAAGAATGTTTTCATTTAATTCTCCATTTGGTGCGTGTCCTGAATGTAAGGGATTAGGTACTAAATTAAAGATTAGTGAAGATTTAATCATGCCTGATAAGAATAAAAATCTTGTTGATGGTGGAATTGTTGCTATGAATATAGACAATAATCAATATTATCAAATGATTAAACGTGTATGTGATTATTATGACATTGATATTAATAAACCATTAAAGGATTATACTAAGAAGGAACTTGATATTATTTTATATGGTACAAATGATTTAATTGATTTTGATTATGTATCTAAAAATGGTAATACAAGACATACTACTGATTTTTATGAGGGTATCGTTAATAATCTAGAAAGAAGATACTTAGAAACATCATCTGGATGGATTAGAGAATGGTTAGAAAACTTCATGGTAGAAAATGAATGTAGAATATGTCATGGAACTAGATTAATGGACTCTATTCTTTCTGTTAAAATAGCTAAAGAGAATATATATACACTTACTACTAAAAGTATTGGTGATTTATATGATTTCTTTGATAAATTGAAATTAAGTAAAGAAAAACAAGAAATAAGTGCTTTAATTATTAAAGAGATACAAAGTAGGTTATCCTTCTTAAAGAATGTTGGATTAACTTATTTAACATTAAATAGAAATGCTGGAACATTATCTGGCGGAGAAGCACAAAGAATTAGATTGGCTACTCAGATTGGTAGTAAGTTATCTGGAATTCTTTATGTTTTAGATGAACCATCAATAGGACTTCATCAAAGAGATAATGAAAAACTTATTAATTCATTAAAAGAGATGCGTGATTTAGGAAATACCTTAATCGTTGTAGAACACGATACTGATACAATGATGGCAAGCGATTACTTAGTTGATATTGGACCAGGTGCAGGAGAATATGGTGGGTATTTGGTAGCAGCCGGAACTCCAGAAGAAGTAATGAAATGTGATGATAGTATCACTGGTAGATATTTATCTGGAAAAGAAAAAATAGAGGTACCTAAAAAGAGAAGAAAAGGAAATGGTAAATCTTTAAAAATTGTTGGTGCGAAAGAACATAATTTAAAAAATATAAATGTCGATATTCCTCTAGGTAAATTTGTATGTGTAACTGGTGTATCTGGATCTGGTAAATCAACACTAGTTAATGAAATATTATATAAATCATTAAGAAATAATTTATATAAAGCAAAAGAAGATGTTGGCCAGGTTAAAGAAGTAAAAGGAATGGATAACATCGATAAAGTAGTTATGATTACTCAAGATGCAATTGGTAAAACTCCTAGAAGTAATCCAGCAACATATGTTGGTGTCTTTGACGAAATCAGAAACTTATTTGCGGAATTAAAAGAATCAAAGATAAGGGGATATAAAGCTTCAAGATTCTCATTTAATGTTAAAGGTGGAAGATGTGAAGCTTGCTGGGGAGATGGAGTTAAGAAAATTGAAATGCACTTCTTGCCAGATGTTTATGTTCCTTGTGATGTATGTAAAGGTAAGCGTTATAATAAAGAAACTCTAGATGTTAAGTTCAAAGGTAAAAATATTCATGATGTTCTTGAAATGAGAGTATCTGAAGCATTACCATTCTTTGAAAATGTACCAAAAGTATATGAAAAACTAAAAATAATGGATGAGGTTGGCTTATCTTATATTAAGTTAGGGCAAAGTGCTCCAACATTATCTGGTGGTGAAGCTGGTAGAGTTAAGTTATCAAAAGAACTTCAAAAGAAGCCTACTGGTAAGTCTATATTCATTCTAGATGAACCTACAACAGGGTTACATTCTGCTGACATTAAGAGACTATTAACTATCTTACAAAGAATTGTTGATAATGGCGATACAGTACTTGTTATCGAGCATAATTTGGATGTTATAAAAGTGGCAGATTATATTATAGATTTAGGACCTGAAGGTGGAGATGGTGGAGGTATGGTTATTGCAACAGGAACTCCAGAAGAAGTAGCTAAAATTGACTCTTCTTTCACAGGACAATTCCTTAAAAAAGTTCTTAATAAATAAGCAAGATTTTCTTGCTTTTTTTATTGATTAATTAATAATTATTTGCTAAAATACTGATTGGCAATAAATTTGCAAATAAGCATTAATGTGGATTTTCTACCCGAGTGGCCGAAGAGGTTGAGTAGATTTAGAAACATTAAGAAGAAAAAAACGAAGGAGGGATTAATTTATGGCCGTAGTTTCTATTAATTATTTACTAGAAGCTGGAGTTCATTTTGGACATCAAACAAAAAGATGGAATCCTAAAATGAAAGAGTATATTTTTACTTCTAGAGATGATATTTATATCATTGACCTAGAAAAAACAAGACAAGCATTAGAGGAGTCTTATGAAGTATTAAAGACTATTGCCGCTAATGGTGGAAAGGTTCTATTTGTTGGAACTAGAAAACAAGCTCAAGAAGTTTGCACAGAAGAAGCATTAAGAAGTGGTTCTTACTATGTAACTGAAAGATGGCTTGGAGGTACATTAACTAACTTCAGAACAATTAGAAGAAGAGTTAATAGACTTGAAGAAATCGAAAAGATGGAAGAAAATGGTACATTTGAAATGTTACCTAAAAAAGAAGTAATTGGTATCAAGAAAGAATATGAAAAATTAAATCGTATTTTAAGTGGTATCAGAGAAATGAACAAATTACCTCAAGCAGTAATTGTTGTTGATCCTAAGAAGGAATACAATGCAATTAAAGAAGCTAGAAAGTTACATATTCCAGTATTTGGAATTGTAGACACTAACTGTGATCCAGATGATGTTGATTATGTTATTCCTGGAAATGATGATGCAGTTCGTTCAATCAAAGTTATGTTAGGTGTTTTAAACAACGCAATTTGCGAAGCAACTGGCTTAGATATGGTTGATTATGTTTCTGAAGATGAAAAAGCTAAGGCTAATGATTCTAAAACTATGGAAGAGTTAATCAAAGACGAAACTATTAAAGAAAAAGAATCAGACATTGAAGAAGATAGAAAAGAACAAGGAAAGAAATACAGCAAGAAACCTAAAAAGGAAACAAAGAAAGCTGAGAAAAAAGAAGAAGCTGTAGAAGAAACTAAAGAAGAAACTGTTGAAGAAGCAACTGAAGAAGTTGTAGCTGAAGCAGAAGAAAAATAATTAAGGAGTTAAATTATGGAAATCACTGCACAAATGGTTAAAGAATTAAGAGAAATATCAGGCGCAGGCATGATGGATTGTAAAAAAGCTTTAACTGAAGCAAATGGTAATATGGATGAAGCAATGAACTATCTTAGAGAAAAGGGAATTGCTAAGAGTCTTAAAAAAGAATCACGTATTGCTGCTGAAGGTTTAGCTAATGCTTTTGTAAAAGGAAATGAAGCTGTTATTGTTGAAGTTAATAGTGAAACTGACTTTGTTAGTAAGAATGCTGAATTTGTTGAGATGATTGACAAGATTGGTAATGCTATTTTAGAAAGCAAAGCAAAGACTTTAGATGAAGCAAATGCTGCACCAGTTGATGGTATTACAGTTAAAGATTTAATAATTAATAAAATTGCTAAGATTGGTGAAAAACTATCTTTAAGAAGATTTGAATATGTAACTAAGGCTGACAATGAAGTATTTGGTGTATATATTCATATGGGTGGTAAAATAGCTGTTTTAGTTAAATTAGAAGGTGGAAACGAAGAAGTAGCTAAAGATGTTGCAATGCAAGCTGCGGCTATGAAACCTTTATATGCTTTCCCTGAAGATGTTCCTGCTGATGTATTAGAAAACGAAAAGAACATTTTAAAGGAACAAGCTGTTAACGAAGGAAAAGCACCTGAAATAGCTGAAAAAATGGTTGTTGGAAGAATTAAGAAATTCTATACAGAAAACTGTTTAAATGAACAAGAATTTGTTAAAGATGGTAACTTAAAGATTAAAGATTATATTTCTAAAGCAGGTGGAAAACTTGTATCTATGGTAAGATATGAAGTTGGTGAAGGAATGGAACATCGTTCTGATAACTTTGCTGAAGAAGTAATGAATCAAATAAAATAATTAATTAAACTGCTGGTTTTACTAGCAGTTTTCTTTTGCCTTTTTTTCTATATAATGATATTATTAATTTGTAAGGTGATAGTTAAAAATGAAGAAAGTTGCATTGATTCCTTCATATGAACCAACTGACGCTCTAATAGATCTTTTAAAGGAATTAAAAAAAGATAAATTTAAAATTGTATTAGTTGATGATGGAAGTGGAAAGAAATATAAAAAAATATTTGATAAAGCAAAAGAGTATGCTGAAGTAATTAGTTATACACCTAATATGGGTAAAGGATACGCTTTAAAAGAAGGATTAAAACTAATTAAAGAGAAATATTCTGATTATAGAATTGTTACTATGGATTCTGATGGTCAGCATACTGTTAAAGATGCTAATAGATTATTAGAACAAGTAAAACCAAGAACATTATTACTTGGCAAGAGAATGATTGAGAAAAATACTCCATTAAGAAGTAGATTTGGTAATACTCTTACTAGAATAATTAATTATTTAGCATCTGGAGTTAAGATATATGATACACAAACAGGACTAAGAGCATTTGATTCTTCGATTATTGATTATTTATTGGATGTTAAAGGTAATCGTTTTGAATATGAAATGAAATGCTTATTACAATCAAAAAAACATGATGTTTATATTGAGGAAATGGTTATTAAAACTATATATTTGAATAATAATTCAGGAAGTCATTTTAACGCTATAAAAGATTCATATAGAATTTATAAAGAAATATTTAAGTTTATTCTTCCTTCAATTATTTATATGGTGATTGGATTACTTGCATTCTGGGGTATGTATAAGTTATTACCGGATGCAATATCTGCAGCTGTTATAGCAAGCAGTACAGTGATATTAATTAGTTCATTAGTTTCTTATCACGGAAAGATAAATTATTTAATATTTAATATTTTGTATATGTTTGTTGAGGTGCTTGCTATTGTTGTATTTAAAAATCATCCATTTTGGGTAAATACAATTTTTACAGTGTTATTATTTCAAATAAGAAATATATATTTTTAAAAAAATTAGAAAAACTAATTTTTTTTTAATTACAATTTTAGACATAGTTTTTATAAAAAATAATTGAAAGAAATGTATATAAATGGTACTATTATATAGTGTATGATAAAGGAGAATTAATTATGGACGAATGGATAGGATTTATAGGCGAAAAGTGGAAAAAAGAAATAAATGTATTTGATTTTATTAGAGAAAATTATACAGAATATAAAGGAGATGAGTCTTTTTTAGTTGGACCAACTGATAAAACGAAAAAGATTTGGAAAAAGTGTGTAGAATTACAAAAAGAAGAACTTGAAAAAGGAGTTCTTGATGTAGAAACACATCTTGTATCCGGAATTAACAATTTTAAACCAGGATATATTTGCAAAGATGACGATGTAATAGTTGGCTTGCAAACTGATGCTCCTTTAAAGAGAATGGTAAACCCATATGGTGGAGTACGTATGGTTAAATCTTCACTAGAAGCTTATGGCTATAAGTGGGATCCTGAAGTAGAAAAACACTTTACTACCTATCGTAAGACTCATAATGATGGTGTATTTGATGCTTATACTACGCAAATAAGAGCAGCAAGACATGTCGGTTTATTAACTGGTTTACCTGATGCATATGGAAGAGGAAGAATAATTGGCGATTATCGTCGTATTGCCTTATATGGTATAGATTTCTTAGTACAAAAGAAGAAAGAAGATTTAATTGCTTTAGAAAAACAAGAAATAACAGAATATGTTATTAGACTTCGCGAAGAAGTATCAATGCAAATAAAAGCATTAGAAGAAATAAAAGCAATGGCCAAGACTTATGGATGTAATATTAGTAAGCCAGCAAAAAATGCTAGAGAAGCAGTTCAATGGACTTATTTTGGATATTTAGCATCTATTAAGGAAAATAATGGAGCTGCAATGAGTTTAGGCAGAACATCAACTTTCCTTGATATATATATTGAAAGAGATTTAAAAAATGGTACTTTAGACGAAGCTGGAGCTCAAGAATTAATTGATAATTTTATAATTAAATTAAGATTGGCTAGACATTTAAGAACACCTGAATATAATGAATTATTTGCTGGTGATCCTACTTGGGTTACTGAATCATTAGGTGGTATGTTAAATGAATCTCGTTCATTGGTAACTAAGAACTCATTTAGATATTTACACACATTAATTAACTTAGATTCTTCTCCAGAGCCTAATTTAACGGTCCTTTGGAGTAATAAGTTACCTAGGGCATGGAAAGCATATTGTGCAAAGATATCAATTTTAACAGATTCAATTCAATATGAAAATGATGATTTGATGAGACCAATTCATGGTGCTGATTATGCGATTGCTTGTTGCGTATCTGCAATGACTGTTGGTAAACAAATGCAATTCTTTGGAGCTCGTTGTAATTTAGCTAAAGCATTACTATATTCTATTAATGGTGGTGTAGATGAAGTTAAAGGTGGAAAAATAGTTGAAGGTATTCCAAAGATGTATGATAAAGTACTTAATTATGATAAAGTATTAGCATCATACGATAATGTTTTAGATAAAGTTGCTAAGATATATGTTGATGCAATGAATATAATTCATTATATGCATGATAAATATGCTTATGAAGCTGGTCAAATGGCATTACATGATACTGACCCAGAAAAGTTGATGGCGTTTGGTATTGCAGGTTTATCTGTTGCGGTAGATTCATTATCTGCGATTAAATATGCAAAAGTTAGACCAATAAGAAATGAAGATGGAATTGCTGTTGATTTTGAAATTGAAGGCGATTATCCTAAATATGGAAATGATGATGATAGAGTAGATAAAATTGCTGTTGAAATTGTTAAACATTTTTATAAAAAATTGACAAGACATAAATTATATAAAGGCGCTAAACATACATTATCAATTTTAACAATTACATCAAATGTTGTTTATGGTAAGAAAACAGGTTCAACTCCTGATGGTAGAAAGGCGGGTATGCCATTTGCTCCTGGTGCTAATCCAATGCATGGAAGAGATTGTTCTGGAGCAATTGCTTCACTAAATAGTGTTGCTAAGATACCATATTGTAATGTGTGTGAAGATGGAATATCTAATACATTCTCAATTATTCCAACAGCATTAGGTAATGATGAAGAGGCACGTGTTGATAATCTAGTTAATCTAATGGATGGATACTTCATTCGTGGAGCTCATCATTTAAATGTTAATGTTTTAAATAGAGAAACACTTATGGATGCTATGGAAAATCCTGATAAATATCCAACACTTACAATTCGTGTTTCTGGATATGCTGTTAGATTTAATAGATTATCTAAAGAACAACAATTGGAAGTTATTAATAGAACATTCCATGGGCAAATGTAATCATGAGAGGGTATATTGATTCAATAGATACCATGGGTATGGTAGATGGCCCAGGAGTTAGATTAGTAGTATTTATGCAAGGATGTAAGTTAAGATGTATCTTTTGTCACAATCCGGAAACCTGGAAGTTTAAGAAAGAAACATTTATTACATCTAATGAACTATTAAAGAAAATAAAGAATAATTTTAGTTATTATAAAAATGGAGGAGTTACTTTTAGTGGCGGAGAGCCATTAAATCAACCTGATTTCTTAATAGATGCATTAAAGAAACTAAAAGAATTTAAGTGCCATACAGCATTAGACACTGCTGGATGTGGAAACGGAAAATATGAAGAAATACTTAAATATACCGATTTAATTCTTCTTGATGTTAAAGCTTGTAATCCCGAAATGTATAAAAAAATTACCGGTGCTAAAATGGATGAGGTAAATAAGTTTATTGAGGCATTAAATAAAAGTGGTAAAGAAGTGTGGATTAGACAAGTTATTATTCCTGGTATAAATGATACTAAGGAATATATGGATGAGTTAAGAGAATATATTAAAGGTATTAAACATGTAACTAATATAGAATTGTTACCATACCATTTATATGGTGTAGAAAAATATAAAAAATTAAAAATTCCATATAAGCTTAAAGGAGTTCCCGCAATGAGTGAAGAAAAAATTCAGGAACTTAGAGATTATTTAAATGAAAATAAAACTGAAGAGTAAATCTTCAGTTTTTTATTTTAATTCAGTATAAACGCTTCTATCAAAATTATGATCTTCAACTTTAACGAGTCCCTCATCTAATATTATTAATTTTTCAGTTGATATTAAGAAATATGAATGAGTTATGTAGTTAACATCGCCATCACTAACTGGGTCATCCCAAGTTAAATCTAGGTGTAACCATTCTCCATCAAGATATACTGCATTCCATATGTGACCATTGTTAGAATTTGATATTCTATCTGCTGTTGTTGCAACTTTATAATTTTTAATTCCAAATTTATCTAAGAATATAGCCATTAAATCAGTGTAACCACTGCAAGTTGCATAGCCGTCAAATAAAGGTCCGTATGCAAGATATGATAAATAATTACTATCACCAGTTGTATTTCTTTCAACATCATATTGAGTATTGCTTACTATATAATCATGAATTGCTTTAATTTTTGTTGATGGACTATCGTATGTGTTTATTTGATCTTTTATTATTTGGTCTACTTTATTTTCAATTTTAGCAATTTGTTCAGCATTATATAAATAATTGATTTCAATTGTTATTTCTCCGGTTGATGCTACAATCGTTTTTAAATTTGTAAAACTATTAAATGGATGAACAAAATTATTAATGTGTGTTAGTAATGTTTCATCGTCGCTTATTTTAGTAATATCATTTATACACTCTGAATACTCACTAGCACAATAGAATGTGAATCTATCCCATCCCTTGTTTATAGCGGTATATATAATATTTAATAAATCATTATATGAATAGGGAGTATATTCATCAACCTCTGAAACAAAATCAAAATTTTCTTTTATTTCATATTTGTTACCATCTTGTATGTTTAGATGACTCGACATCATAATATTAGTAATAAATGCATCTGAATAAGGGTCAATATTAACTATTAAAAAAATAGCTAATGCGCAAGTGGCAATCAATAATAAACATTTTAATGCTTTTATCATAAAATCATCTCAATTTCATTATATTTTAAAACCCATAATAAGTAAACTTTATATTTAAATAATGATGTAAATATTCGTTGGATTTTGAATAAATTGCATTATGTGGTATAATTACCAAAGTTAACGTTTTCGTTTGCAAATACTATTTAAAAAATATTTGTAACATGTTATTATTATAATTGGGAAAGGTGTCAGTTGATGAAGAAGTTTTTAAAAAAATCATACGATAGAATTTGTTCATATGTTTATTCAAATAGACTCTTTTTGTCATATTTTCTTTTAGCAATTTTTGCCTTATTCCTAGTTAAATATAATACTGTAGGTGTAGACTTTTTAATAAGAAGTGCCATTGTTGATATTGGATTAGTTCTTATTATAGGGTCTTTTTGTTATATTTTAAAACCAAAGAATCAAATTAAATATTTAATGATAATATTAGCGTTTATCTGTTTGATATGTATAATTGATTCTATTTATTATATGTTTTATACATCATTTAGTTCTGTTGGGGATTTAGCAACTCTTTCTCAGGTAGAAACGGTTACTGGATCAATATTTGAAAAGGTAAAAGTAATAGATATTATTTTTGCTTTATTCCCATTAGTATTATATGGAATACATAGAAACTTGTTAACATCTCCATATTATTCTTATATTCAAAAATCAGAGAAATGGGTTATTTCTTTCTTTATAACATTCTTATTAGGTTGTTTTTGTATGGGAGCTAGATTCCATTTTGCAACTGAAACTGATTATAACTGTATAGTTAAACAATATAGTCGCGCTAGTGCAGTAAAAAGATTTGGCGTTTTGTTTTATCATGGTAATGATATTTATCAAACTATTAAACCTCAAATAAGTGGTATTTTTGGAAAAGAAGATGCTATTGAATTATTCAATAATTATTTTGGAAATGAAGAAAATCAAAAATACAAAGATGATAACAAATATACTGGTATATTAGAAGGCAAGAATGTTATTTTTGTCCATATGGAGAGTATTGAAGATTTTGTTATGGATTTAACGTTTAATGGACAGGAATTAACTCCAAATTTGAATAAAATGGCTAAAGAAGGTATGTTTTTTACAAACTTCTATCCTGAAGTAGCTACAGGTACATCATCTGATACAGAATTCTCATTACTATCTAGTTTAATGCCTGCATCTCGTGGTACTGCATTTGTAACATATTATAAAAATAATTATATTACCATTCCTAAATTACTAATTGAGAAAGGATATAATACTTTTAGTATGCATGGTAATGATGTAACAATGTGGAATAGAAATAAAGCGCATAAGTCTTTAGGATATCAAGATTTGTATTTTAAAGAATATTTTACATTTACTGAGGAAGATATAATTAACTTGGGTATTAATGATACTTTATTCTTTGAACAAGCAATTCCTTTGTTAGAAAAAATTGAAGATGATAATCAAAACTATATGGGTACTGTTATTACTTTATCTAACCATTCTCCATATTCATATTTAGATAAATATGGTGAATTTGATATGAGTACAACATATATTGATGAAGAAACCGGTGAAGAAGTTAAAACTGATTATTTAGAGAATACGGCGGTTGGTAAATTCTTACATTCTGTTCATTATGCTGATCAAGCTATGGGTAGATTAATGGAATTAATAAACGAATCTGATCATTTCAATGATACTGTATTCGTATTCTACGGAGATCATGATGCCAAGTTATCAATGAAACAAAAGAATTATTTATATAATTATAATTACAAAACCGGAGAGGTATATACTGAGGAAGACGAAGAATATACTACATATAATTCATATTTACATGAACTAAATAAAAAAACTCCTTTAATTATATGGACAAAAAATAAGGATTTAAGAAAGAAATTAAAGGGTAATGTTGATTACTATATGGGTATGATAGACGTAGCACCAACTATTTTAAATATGCTTGGTATGGAAAATAAATATGCATTAGGTCATGATATTTTCACAATTAAAGATGATAATACAGTACCATTCCCAAGTGGTAACTTTTTAACAAATATTATGTATTATAATAGTTCAAATGATGAATATTATATTACTAAAGAAAACACAATAATAAATGATGAATATATATCTGAACATAAAAAATATACTGAAAATTTATTAGATGTATCAAATGCCATTATTACATATAATTTATTTGATACTGTAAATAAAGCGGAGGAAAATAATGAAAAGTAGAAAGAAGAGAAGAGGCTTTTTCCTTGCAGTATTTCTTTTAATATTTTTAATCGCTGTTGGGTTTGGCGGTTATCGTTTATATAAGAAATTAAATGCTGTACAAGTTAATGTAGTAGATGAAATAGATGATTTTGATTATAAGTTAGAGGATAGAGATACAGAGTTATATAAGACAACATTTGAAGAATTAAAAGAAACTTTAAAAGCCGGAGAAGTAGATAATGAGAAATTAGCTAGTTCAATTGCTAAATTATTTATAATTGATTTATATACAATTAAGAATAAAGTTAATAAATTTGATGTAGGGGGATTAGATTTTGTATTTAGTTCTGTTAAAGCTAATTATGCTTTAAATGTTCAAGAAACTTTATATAAATATGTTGAAGATAATTCTAATAAAAAAAGAAATCAAGCTTTACCGGAAGTAAGTGAAGTAACAGTTAATTCAATTGAAGCTGCTTCATTTACTGTTGGTGGAAAGACTTATAATGGTTTTAATGTTAATATTTCTTGGAAATACGTAATGGATTTAAAATATGATACTAGTGCTAAACTAAAACTAATAAATGATAATGATTCATATTACGTAATAGAGTTATCTCATTAAGGTGGTTGAAATGAAGCAAATTTTTAAAAAATTAAAAAGAAAAAATAAAGCTGAAGTATTTTTCTACCACTTTATTAATATATTATATTTAGCTGGTTATATCTATTTTGCTATAAACGTTCTTGGTTTAGCGGGCGTAGAAACAGCAATTAGATATTCAGTATTAATTGGTTTATTATTATTCTTTATATTTATGTTTTTCTTTAATATGGCAAATATTATTAAGAAAAGACATAAAAGTTTTATCTTTATGATATTTTTAGCAATTATTATAATAGCTATTTTCTTTGGTTCAGGTTATGTAATTAATAAAGTATATGGCGTTATGGATAATGTTAAGGACCAAAAGAAAGTTACTTATACATCATATTTAATTAGTTTAAAAGATACCATATTTAATAAAAGTGAATCTCTAATTGGTAGAATTGATGATCAAAGTGATAAAGAGGGCTATATTTTAGCTAATAAGATAATCGTTAATAACAAACTAAATAACACAATTAATAATTATTCTGACTATATGGCTATGTTACAAGATTTATATGATAAGAAAGTAGATGCTATTTTTGTTCAAAGCAATTATGTTTCTTATTTTGCATCTGAAGATGATTTCCAATCAATTGCTTTAGATACTAAAATAATTTATGAATATAGTGAAGAGATGGAAAATGAAGATGTTACTATTTCTAGTACAAAAGACTTTACTGATCCAGTAACATTCTTACTTCTAGGAGTAGATTCTAAGCAAGACGGACTAAACGCTAATGCAGCCTTTAATGGTGATACATTAATGCTTGTAACATTTAATCCAAATACATTAAATACAATAGTATTTAGTATTCCAAGAGATACTTGGGTTCCTATTGCTTGTAAAAAGAATAATAAAGCGAAGATTAATTCAAGTGCGGCATATGGCACTAAATGTGTTATAAGTACTATTGAACAACTAATGGATATTGATATTGATTATTATGTTAAAATCAATTTCAAAGGTGTAGTTGATTTAGTAGATGCTTTGGGTGGAGTAGAAGTTGATGTTCAAGCTCCTGAAATTAAGCAATTTGGAAATAAAGTTTGTGAACAAGATTCTAATCGTAAGTTTGGTAAAGATTTAGTTTGTATGGATCCTGGATTTCAAAAGTTAAGTGGAGAACAAGCATTAGCGTATGCAAGATGTAGACATTTATATATTTCAAGCGATTTAACTAGGGTTAAACATCAACAAGACGTTGTTACCGCGATAGCTAAGAAAGCTACAACATTAAGAAGTTATGGTGATTTTGAAAAAGTTCTTAATGCTGTAACAAAAAATATTGCTACAAATATGAATAGAAATCAAATGTTATCTGGATATAATGTTATTAAGAAAGTTATCCAAAACAATTCAAATGATGAAATGGAATTAACTATTCAAAAAACGTATTTAGAGACACAAAACTTAAATGTTTATTTACCTGGATCAAATAGAGTTACAATGGCGTTATCATATTATTCAGATAGTCTTAATGAAATTAAGCATGCAATGAGAGTTAATTTGGAACTTGAAAAGCCAGAGCCAATTAAGACATTTGAATTCTCATATGAGAAACAGTTTACAATTGCTCCAATAGGGCAAGGTAAAAAAGGTGGATCTTCAGACCAAACGCTAAAGAAACTAGCTGGTATGAGTATTAATGAGACAAAAACATATTGTTCAAGTGTTGGTATAAATTGTGCTTTTGAATATGTTACTAAAGATAGTGAATTATATAATACATCTTATGGTGCTGATATAGTTGCAGGTCAATCAGTACATGAAGGAACATTATTATCTTTAGTTTCTAAAGTTACGGTATATTTAAATAAGAAATAAACAGTTTAAACTCTAATTCAATATAATGAATTAGAGTTTTTTATTTAAAAAAAATATGTTTAATGATAATATTTAAAAAGGAGATAGTTATGAAAGAAGACAAGTATATAGAACTAGTTTTAGATAAATGTTTAAATTTTGATAAAAGCAATAAATTGTTTATTTACTATGAGAAAGCATTAAATGAAGATTTTGTTAATCGTTTATGTGAAGGGGCCTTAAAAAGAAATATAGATGTTCATCTTGAGGATATTGCCTCATACAAAAAACATGATATTTTAAAAAATGCATCTTTTGAAGAGATAGCAAATGAACAATTATTTAATGCTTCTGTTTGGGATGAATATGCTAAAGAAGATGCAGCATTTTTAATAATTGAATCAGAAATACCAGGTTTAATGGATGATATTGATGTTAATATATTTAATGAAGCAAAAAGAATAGAAAGATCTACTAAGCCTATATACAAACAAAAACAGGCTATTGATGCTATATCATGGTTAATTATTGCTTATCCAAATGAGATATGGGCAAAGAATGTATTCCCAAATAGTAGTAATGCCTATCAAGAATTATACGATTCTATCATGGATATGTGTTTGTGTAATTTTGATAGCCCAATAAACAAATGGGAAGAGCTAACTAATAGAAATAGAAATGTTGCAAGTAAGTTAAATAATTTAAAGATTAAAGAATTACATTATACTAATTCTTTGGGTACTGATTTATATTTGGAATTACCAAATAATTATAAGTATGATTATGTTGGCTCTAACGGACACATTGTTAATATGCCAAGTTATGAAGTCTTCTCTAGTCCACATTATTTAAAGACTCATGGAATTGTTTATTCATCTAAACCGCTTAATTATAATGGATGTGTTATTGATGAATTTAATATTACTTTTGAAGATGGAAAGGCGGTATCATGTGATGCAAAAGTTGGAAAAGATGTCTTAGAGGGAATAATTAACGCTGATCAATATTCATGTTATTTGGGAGAATGTGCACTAGTTAATTATGATTCACCAATATCAAATATGAAAACTATCTTTAATACAACATTAATTGATGAAAATGCATCATGTCATTTGGCTTTAGGGGCTGGGTTTCCTGAATGTATTGAGTCTGGGCTTGATATGTCAGTTGATGATTTAAGAGAACATGGTATTAATGATTCTCTTACACATGTGGATTTTATGATTGGTACAAGTGATCTATCAATTGTTGCAACAACAACTGATGGTAAAGAAGTAGTGATATTTAAAGATGGAAACTTCACAATTTAGTATTTTAGATAGATTAAGTAAGTCTAAATTTAGAGGTTCCTTTCATCTTAATAAAAAGATGAAAGAATATGTTCAGGAAAAAGGAATTAATAAAATAAGGCAAGATGGAATAGAATTGATAACAAAAAGAATTGCTCCCAAAGAAATTCTAAATGACGGAAAACAAACTCCTATGAGAAAAGTTCATCCCATTTTTATTGCTCAACATGCTTGTGCTTGTTGCTGTAGAGGATGTTTAGAAAAATGGTATCATATACCCAAGGGAAGAAAACTAACTGAGGAAGAAGTTATAAATATAGTTAATATTCTTATGGAATGGATAGTAAGAGAAATAAAACAAATGTGATTCAATCATGTTTGTTTTTTTATATTCTTGTTTTATAATTATAATAGGTGGTGATTAAATGGAAGAAAAAGAAATTATTAAGAAAATTGATTATATTTTAGAACACGATCTATTTAATCACGAAGGATTAAGAACTCTTAGTGTTGAAGAAAAGGTATATATTTTAAATCAGGTTAATAAGGTTAATAGAGAAAACATTAATAGTATTTTTGAGACATTTGTGGATTTTTTATCCAAACACAAGTTGAGTATTTTTGAAGATAATGAGATGCATACTTATTTGAGCAATAATCCACGAGTTAATAATGATTTTTGGGTGACCGGAAAATATATTTTTGATGTTAATGATGCAATATATGTATTAACTCATTTTTGGAATAATTTTGGCCATTTAGAAAAATTTTTGGTGGATGTTACAAAAAATATTAATGATGCAAACTTAATCGTTAAAATGTATCCTGAGTTACAAAGAATGTTAATCCCTAGGCCAGAGTATGACAATGCTTTTTTGAATGCAATATCTTGCCTAGATAATGATAGATTTAAAATTAATTTTATAAAGAATCCATTTTTTAAATTAAATAATGATAAAAAAGCGAAATTATTGTGTTCATTATCATCAGATCAATTGAAACTTGATAATTTGTCGATGATTCCTTCAAGGCATCATGCAAGGGTAATTGCAAGTTTAAAAAATGATAGCATTAAAAGTAAATATCTTGATAAGGGCATTCATAATGCGTATCTAATAATCAAATCACTAGATAGTGATGAATTAAGAGAAAAATATTTAAATAGATATTGGTCATTAATAAAGGATAAAAATAGAGCTGAGATTGTAAGAGGCTTTAAAAATCAAGAATTGGTTAATAAGTATTATCAAAAATTGGGGACTAAAGGCAAAACTTCTTATTTAACTCACGATAAATCTACACAAGTAACATTAGATGAAGTTGAAGGTTCTATTCGTAGTAGTGGTAAATCTTTAGATTTAATTAATAATTTAAAAAATTTTACACCGGATGCTTTAATTTATTTAATTAATAATTTAAATTCCTTAAATGCAAGAATGGTTTTCGCTAATAATGCCACAATAGTATTTGAAAAATTATATAATCAATATGGATTGTCTGAATGCTTGAGAGTGCTTGATGCGCTTTTCAATAAAATCCCTCAGTCACATATAATATATTTCTTAAAGCAAGAATCTAATTTAGAAATAATACTACATAGTTTAAGTTATATTCACGATATTAAGGGTAAAGTAAGTGTTTTAGTTGATGGAAGATATCAAGATCGTATAAATAAGTCAGTTGGTTATGATGATAAATTCTTGCCTTTAATCAAAGACTTTGCAACTTATTACCAAGTATCCGAAGAAAATCTAAAACTAGTTGTTGAGCGTTATGATATGTTGGCGTTGAGATTTTTGTTTAAAAAGAATTTTAGAAATATATTGAAGTTAGACAAAGATACTCTTGAGAATATTCTTGACTTAATGAAAGTGGAATATGCAAGTTTAGATGATAATACTTTAAACGACATTATTAATAGTTTTGTTCAAAGAAATTTTGCAAATAAGAATAGACAGGTTATGAGTATTTTCCATGATATATTAATTGCTATAGCGGAAAAGAAAATGGACAAACTTCAAGAATTGTTTAAAAATATTGACAATAGAATAGATGTAGGAAGCGTTCTTGATGATATCTTGAATAAGAAAAATGAAAAACAAGTAAATCTAATTGGAAAGTTTTATGATGGTAAACAGGTTAATTATAGTGAGTTTATTAATTTGCTATTAAATGTTCCTGAGATGATGGACATTCTTCATGAAATTACTAATGAATATATAACTATTGAAAGAAGTGAATATAGTAAGAAAGAGACAGCTGCTCAAAGAAAATTAGTTACAAAAGAAACATATAATGTTAATCAAATGATTAAATATATTTTTGTAAATAATGATATAGAAGAAATCTATAAAGCAGTAAAGCTGGAATTAAAAAATTCAATAGATGATCTTAACGAAAGTGAAATTGCTATATTAAAGAATGATTCATTATTAAAACAATTAATTATTTTTAATAAAAACCCCAATGCAATAGGAGATAAACCAGATAATAGAGCAATTGGTATATTCTATAGTTTCTTAAAGAAAAGAATAAACAATATAAAAAATGCATTAATTTATAATCAAAAGAGAATTAGTTTTGACAGAAAAATATCTTTAGATAATCCTAATGAATTAGTTATGGAAGTTATTTCTGAATTAGAACCAAAACTATTAACTAAAGGAATATTTAGTAACCCTAATGTTATGAAATTATTAATCGGTTATTTAAATAAATATAAGATGTTAGGGTGGGGATATAAATTGGATAATATTTCCTCTAGAGCGGATTTGTTAACAAGTTCTGCAATTATCGCATCATTTATTATGCGTTTTGATATGATTTATCAATTTGCTCTTAATAGTAGGAGAGAATTAATAAGAAATAAATATCCTAATCTTAGTGAAGATGAATTAAATAAAAAAGCAGAGAAAATGATTTCTCTAGCATATTTACTGGATGTAACAACAGCATTTTCCCCAAGTTTTAAATGTTATGAAAAACTGTTTGGTAAAGAAGATTTTCGTATTATTTTAACAGATCCTCAGCCATATAAATCTCGTTATACAAAGATGGAGAAATTAGCTGAAACAGCTAAAATATATGTTGAAATGTATAGGAGAAACAAAATAACTGTTCCACCTTGTGATAAAGATTTTGAGTTATCTAGTGGTAAAACAATGAATATAGTGGTGGGTAATGTTACTAATCCCATGAATCTTGATTATGGTGAAAGAACAGAATCATGTATGAGAATAGGTGGATTTGCAGATAGTTTATTTCGATTTGCTGCACTTGATAAAAATGGTTTTCATATACGATTTGTTAATCCTAAAAATGGAGAACTAGTTAGTAGAGTAACAGGATTTAGAAATGGTAATACAGTATTTCTTAATGAATTAAGATTTAGTTTAAGTGATGAATATACAAATAGCGATGTTGTTGAAGCATGTCAGCTAATATCAAAATATCTTGTTCAAGCAACTAGTGATAGTAAATATCCAATAGAAAACGTTATTGTTTCTCCATATTATGCAATGGCAGGAATAACAACGAATAGAGTAAATTTACATATGTTATCTATTACTAAAGGCCTTGGCAATATTTCTCATGATATAGCCGTTCAGCCTATTTTGTTAGCGGGGCATAATAATAGATCATATTTAACGCCAATATCTTTAGGAAGCGATAAAGTAGAAATTTATACTCCTCAAAGAGATAAAGTCAAATTACTAGTTTATGATGATTTAATAGATTCTATTCAAAGGATAGAGTCAATGAGTCAAATGCTCGATGGAAAATCAATTGAAGAGGTAAATGTTAATGTGGGGCAAGATTTATTAGTTGGTTATGTAGGAGAAGATTTCTATTGTGCATTAACATTAGATGGTACTGTTGTTTCAAAAATTATAAATAGTCGTTCCAATAATAAAGCATCATTAGATGAATTTAATGTTTATTTAGAAAAACTGGAAGCTAATAGAGAAGTATTAGTAAATGGAGCTTATAGTCAAGCAATAAAAAAAGCATAAGTTAAATCTTATGCTTTTTAAATGTCCTCATCATAATCAATTGGTAAATCATCACAATCATCGGTAACCTTTTCGTGTTTCCATTCAATTGAAGAAAGTCCTGTTTGTATACCAATATTTTTTATCATTTCTTCAACAACATTTGCTCTTGTTGTAATGATGCGAACTTCTAATTTAATACTTCCTGATGCTGTTTCTTTTTTACCAAGAGAACTTAGGCTAAGTGAATAATCTTCGCAGTAATTTACTACTGAGTTTCTTACATTAGATTCATTTTCTTTTTCACACGTTATTTTAACAGTACATATTTCAAGTTGTTCTTTTTTAACTTTTTCAGATATTGATTGAGATATAAATCTTAAAATAATATTGGATAATAATACCATTAATGTGCCAACACAGGATTCTGCAATCATACCGGTTGATGTTAGAACTCCAATTGCCGCTACACACCAAAGTGTTGCTGCGGTGTTCAATCCTTTAATTCTGCTTCCATCTTTAATAATAAAACCGGCACCTAAGAAACCTATACCAGATACTATCTGAGAAGCAACCCTTGTTCTATCTGGAATGTCACAAGAGAAAGCCATCCAGTTAAACATGAATGCTCCTAGAGCAACTAATACATTGGTTCTAACTCCGACCATCTTGTGTCTTAATTGTCTTTCAATACCTACAAGCACACTTAGTATGAAGCACACTAAAATTCTTGTAAGAAAAACGTCAATCCCCATATAATCTACCTCACTATCTTGTAGTATTTTATATCTTACTATGTTATAATTTTAACATAAGAAAGGTATTAAAGTAAAGGACGTGTTGGTATGATAAATGACAAGTTGATTGCTAAAATTAAAAAAATACCATATGGTATACCATTGTCAATTATTTATAGAAATAATCCAGAAATGTTAGATGCTTGTATAGCTTTAGGTAGAATAGATTTAGTGGCTTCTTTTAACGAACAGGCCTTTACTGATAAAGTACTAGAACGCCGTGGGACTCAATTAGCTCAGCATCTTAGAAAAACTTCTATAGAGAATTCTGCTTTAGCGGCGTACTATTTTCGAAAGAATGATTTAAGAACGGCTTTTAAATGTATAGGTTCTAAAGTAATGACTAAGACATTTTTAAAAAAATATGGTAGTCAAATAATTGAAGGATTAAAAAAGCCTAGACATATATCACATGCTTTTTGGGGAGATTCAAAACTTTTATATAAATATTTATTAGCAAGTGGTGAAGTGGGATTAGCTTTTTCAGATGAATTTTTTAGCTTTAATAAAAATTTAATTAAAAAAACAGGGGTATCTATGTGTGCTGATGCTATAGAAGGGCAATATGATAGCATTCCTTCTAATTTAGGACATAATAAAGAATTATTTGAAGAATTATTAAAAAGGAAAAATTACAACTTAGTAATGTCTTTTGATGCAAGTTTATTAACAGATGATATTGTTAATAAATATAAAAGTGAATTTATTGAAACAATACTTAAAACTGGTAAAGTAAATATAGGGGTAAGCGGTTGTAAAATACTTGCCGATTATTTTCGTGAACAAAAAAATTATAAAATTCTTGTTAAATTTTACAATTATCCTTTGGAATTATCTAGTGAAGAGTTCGAAACCTTCGTGCATGAAATAGATGTTTCTGAATCAGTCCCTAATATTTGTAAAAATAATGAATCATTATTTAAATATTATATGAAGAAACGATCTGTTAAAATATTATTTCAATTTGATTCATCTTTAATACAAGAATACAATGTTTTTAATCGTTATATTAATGAAATAATAGCTTCAGTTCGATCAAGTGAAAGAATTCATTTAAATATTTATTTAGATGATGTAAAAAAAATTAAACTTATTGAACATGATGCTGTTGATGTAATCATTAAATTAAATGATAATTATAGCTATTCTTTAATTGGCAATGATTTAATTATGAATAAATATGGAGAAAAGGTTCTTCAAGCTATCGAAAATTTGGGCTTAGATGTATATGATACTAATGATCCTGCTGTATTTAAAAATCTCTTAAAATATAAGAAATTTGGTTATTTACTTCGTGCTAATGAAAAAGTGTTTAATAAATTTGTTGGAAGCGAATATTATCCCGATTTAGCAAATTATTTAACGGAACATAGAGACAAGTTTACTTTTTATATAAGAAAGAATAAAAGTTTCTTTAATTATTGTTTTAATAATAAATATTATGATTTATTATTATCATTTAATTATTGGTTTCTTACTCCAAAGAAAGCCTCTGGAATAGAAGATAAGATCATAGAAAGCATAATGAATGATTTAAATTATCCAAATTTATTTAGAGAAAATGAAATGCTATATTATCATTTATATGAATATGCACTTAAAAACAAAAAATATGATTTTATTTTTGAACATTGTGGGTCGAAGGTATTTTCGGAAATTCTTTGGGGAAGATATAATATAGAAGAAGCCCATGAACTTAAAAAAGCATATTTTGAAAGAACTGGTTTAACTAGAGATGAATTTGAAAAGAAATTTAAATCATTTTTTATCGTAAATGATGAGATTTTCCAAACTCTTAATCCAATGATTTTATCGCATAAATACGATGTTATAGATGAAAAAGAACTTCAAAGATTTATAATATATCCAGATATTCAAAAAAGAATAGTTGCTTTAAATGAGGTTGAATTAAAGGTATTAAATGTTATATTAAAAAAAATAAATTCTAAGAAAGTTAAAATTGATAGATCTAATTTAATAAGTAATGTTATTAAAAATTTGCATAAGTATGAAAACATTATAAAAGAAATAAACGTTGATACAATCGATGATGATTTGTTGGAAAAGTTGATTTGTTTATTAAATGATTCAAACAATTATTATGATATTAAAACGCTTGATGAGTTAAAAGAATATGATGAATTGGTTTTAGAAAAATTCCGCATTATTGAAGCTTCTTTACCTCAGTTAAATATATTTGATTTAAGAGAAGCGGTTTTTCGAAAAAAATTTGGCATTTCATTAGAAGAGGCAAGATTTATCTGCGATAGATATTGTAATGATATGCAAGCTGTAACTGATTCAGAGTTGAGTAAAGAAATTAAAATAGTTTTAAATGAAATAAAAAATGTATTTGCTTCCTCAAAAGAAGAATTAAAATTTATGTTTATCAGTTGCAAATCTAGTATTTCAAATAAACATAAATACGATTCATTAGAATCAATTATTAGAACAAATTATGCAAAACTATATAATGATTGTTTATATAAGCCAAAAGAAGAAGATATTATAAGTGATGATTTTAAAAACAAATATTTTCAGCATATTTCTGTACCGGTATATATGCCTCATGGAGACTTTAATATGCAAACACACTCTTTGGGTGCATATAGAGAATTTCATGAACCTATAAATTGGAAGAATGATTGGAATAGGCCTAAAACTACTTACCATGGCATTTGCACAACGTTTATATCAAATGAGATGATTGCACCAGCGAGAAGTTTTCATCCGATTTATGGCTTTACTGGATATAGAGAAAATGAAATGCTATGTATGGGGAATTATGATTTAAACTCAGATAGAGCAATAGCAAAATATGATACATCTAGAGCTTATCCATTTGGTTTTTATTCTCCAAAACATTTGATTAATAAAACAAGACATTCTCATAATGAAATTGTTATAGAAAGAATAACTAATGGTGTTAAAAGACAGCCAGATTATGTTGTTTATGTCGTGGATGATGCAAATGATCCAAGATTCTTTCATCCTCAAAACAAAAGATTTCAGGAAACGATTAAAGCTGCAGAAGATTTTAATATACCAATTGTAATTGTTGATAGATTACAATATGCAAAGAAAAATATGGCAATAATCGAAAGTATGAAAAAAGAAATGATTACTGACTTTGAAAAATTTGCAAATGAAGGAAAAGTACAAGAATTATTGTTTAAATATTTGAATAATAGAATTGGATGTATTAAGTATAATATTGAAAGCACAAGTGAAGTATATAACTATTTTACAGATGAAATATGTATAGAAGCAATTAATTCTATTTGGGGTTTTATTTCTGAAGCTCCAGATAGTACGGCAAAATGTAATGCATTAAAGCAGTTAATATATGTTTTATCTAATGAACATATGAATTGGAATGAAGCTAAACTTGATCGCAGTAACACTGGTTGGATTCTCAATGAGGCAAATAAAATGCTATCTTCAATTGATTCGAGGTATCGTGTTGAAGATGATATGCAATATAGAAATTCATTGAGAAAAAAAGAGCAAAGAAAATATATATTTAAAGCGTATACTGTTATGCCTGAAATTAGACTATTTATTAAAAAAGACTTAACTGATGGTGTTGATTTAGATACAATAATTCAAAGAATAGATGAGGGGATATATTTATCGCAAGTTTCTATTGCAAAACCCGAAAGTGAAGGAGAAAGTCGATAATTATGAATATTCCAATAAGTATATTTAATCTATATGAAATATTAACGGGGAAGATGGAACCTAAACCTTCTAGTAGAGGAGCTATTATTTATAATCCTAAATTTTTAATGATTAATATGGATAAATTGAAAAATTTTTATGCAAATGTCCCCCAAATATCTACTTCAGTATTTTTGATAGATGTTAAACATATAATAGCAATGTCAGGAAAATATATGCCTGTATATGATCAAAATAAGAATCTTCTTTATACGCAAGAAGAATATTTAGAATATAGTAAAAGAGTACGAGGATTTATTACACATCCAACAGGACCTTATGTATTCTCCGAAAAATTAGATTTTCCGGGAATGGAAAAATATTTAGAAGTGTATGATCAAAATGAAAAAAGAAATAGACAAGAAGATTTGTTGGCTAGCAATAGCATTAAGGAAGTAATAGAAAGAACAAATGCTAAAGCACTTCCATTATTTAAGTCTAAAAGAATAACTAATTATAGAGTTGTAAATACAGGATCCACTTCAAGAAATACAAACATACCGGGTTCTGGTTCGGATTTTGATTATATTGTACAATTTTCATATAAAGATGAAGCTGATAGAGATAAAAAGGTATCTCATATGATTGATGCATTTATTAAAGCATATCATTTAAAACCTAGTCAGATGTTAGTTAGACCATTTAGATTAAGAATATTTGGGCTTAATATTCCGGGAATACCAGAACCAGCTGATGTTGATATTTCATTCATTGGTGCAAATCAGGAGTATTTTTCTACTGATGAAGCAATGCGTGAAAGATTGACTGTTATGCGTATGCAAGATGAATTGTTATATAGAAAAGCTGTTGCTAATATTCAATACGCTAAAGAAGTGTTAAAAACAGCAGAAGCATATAAAACTCATCAATCTCGACGAGAACAATCTGGATTAGGTGGAATAGGTATAGAAAATTGGATATTACAATATGGAGGTTCATTTATTGAAGCTGCAGAAAGTTTTGTTAATGCTGCATTTATGCCTAACGGAGAATTAAAACCATTTATTGAATTTGAAAAAGAATATTCTGTAATGGACTGTGGTTTAGGTCATGTTAATAAGGCTAAAGGGCAATTCGCTTTACGTAATTTTGTTATATGTCACATGAGAGAAAATGGATATCAAAAAATGGCATATGCTTTAAAGAAACAATTAGAAATAATTAGAGAAGGAAATAGAGCAAGATAAATTGTGCAATTAAGCACAATTTTTTCTTTTTTGTTTGTATTAATATGGTTAAATGTTATAATATTAATGATATTTAGGAGGAAACATGGGACTATTTAGCAAATTAAAAGATTTAATTACAAAGAAAAATGTTGAAGTAAAAAAAGATGAAAATGTGGAAGCTTATGATAAAGGGCTTGAAAAAACACGTAATGAGTTTGTATCAGAATTATCTTTTTTGGGAAAAAAATATACCAAGGTTACAGATGAATATTATGATGAATTAGAAGAACTATTAATAAAGGCTGATATTGGTGTTAATACAGTAATGACTTTTATGGATAGATTAAGAAAAAGAGTTAAACAAGAAAATATTACTGATACCAATTATTTAAATGAAGTTATTGTTGATGAACTATTTATTATTTATGTAGATGAAGATGATTTAACAGATAAGATTAATATGGCAAAAGAAGGACCAACAGTTATTTTAATGGTTGGAGTAAATGGTGTTGGTAAGACTACTACTATAGCTAAGCTAGCTTATAAATATAAAAATGAAGGCAAAAAAGTAATGATGATTGCTGGAGATACATTTAGAGCTGGTGCTGTAGAACAACTTAAGATATGGGCTGAGAGAACTGATTCATTATTTTATGGTAAAGAAAATATGGATCCTGCTGGGGTAGTATTTGATGGTTTAAAAGAAGCTACTGCACAAAATGCCGATATAGTATTAATTGATACAGCTGGTCGTTTACAAAATAAGGTAAATTTAATGAATGAGTTAGATAAGATTAATAGAATAATTCAAAGATTTATTCCGGAAGCACCACATGAAACTTTATTAGTTATTGATGCCTCTACAGGACAAAACGGAATTCTTCAAGCTGAAGAGTTTAAGAAAATCACAAATATTACAGGAATTGTTTTAACTAAATTAGATGGAACTGCTAAGGGTGGAATAGTTCTTGCTATTAAAGAGCTAGTACATATACCAGTTAAGTTTGTTGGGCTAGGCGAAAAGATGACCGATCTAAAAACGTTTGATATTGAAGATTACATCTATGGATTATTTAAGGATATGGTATAAATGGAAGATTTTATAAAATTTAATAATTTATTTAGTTTGTATTCATCATTGCTTACAGAGACTCAAAGAGAAATATTTGAGGATTACTATGGCGAGAATTTAAGTTTACAAGAAATTGCAGATAATCGTGGCACCTCAAAAAGCTTTGTTGGTAAGACAATTAAAGAATGCGAGCAAAAATTAATTGATTACGAAAGTAAAATTCACAAGTTAGAAATTAAAGAAATTGCCGATAAATGCTTAAACGAAGGTAATATTGAGGCTATAAAAAAACAAGTTGAAAAAATATCAAAATTATTATAACTGACATTTTGTCAGTTTTTTTGTGACAAATTTTGGAATTTATTATTGAAAAAAAAAGCATAATTTTATATAATGATATTGTATGAATAGAAGTAGTGTTCATATGTATACAATATAACTATTTAATAATAGGAAGGAGTAATATGGCAAAAGAAGTTGTCGTTACTGCCGATCGTATCAAAAACTGGCGAAAATTTGGCAGACTATTAAGACTTGGATTGCTAATTTTACTCGTTTTATTACTCATAGTTTATCTTGTACTAAAAGTAGTGTACCATGAGGGAAGCTTTGTAGTAACTTTGGCATCCAACGATATGTTAGAAAGTGGTTTAGCAATGTATGAATCACAATATGATAGAGTTGGTAAGAGAATTCTTAAAGTTAATAATCTACAATTCATGGACAACATTTCAATTAAGTGGTTACCAGAAAATATTGATACCGAATCAGAAGGAAGTCATAATGGGCAAAATTATATTGCTTATACCTTCTATATTGAGAATCAAGGTAGTCAAACAATTGATTATTGGTATGAAATGTTCCAAGAAGATGTTGTTAAAAATGTAGATGAAGCAGTTAGAATAATGATTATTCGAAACGGTGAAAGAACGGTTTATGCTAAAGGTAATAGTATCGATAGAGAACCAGAACCGGACACAATTAAATTTAGAGAGAACAAAGAGGGTTCAATAATACTAGAACAAAGAGAAGGGCTTAAGCCTGGTGATACAGATCATTTTACGATAGTGATTTGGATTGAAGGCGATGATCCAGAATGCATCGATGCCTTGATTGGTGGAGAAATAAGTTTACATATGAATATAACCGAAGAACATATGAAAATAAAAGAGGAGTGAAAAAATGACAAAAAAGAAACAAAAGAAAAGTAAGCTAGGCGCTTTAATCCTATTATTATTTTTAACGATTGTTATGTTATCTACTGCAACCTATGCATGGTTCACAGCTAACAAATCAGTCCAAGTATCAAACATTGACGTTAACGTTCAAGCAACAGGAGGTATCCAAATCTCAACTGATGCCGTTAACTGGAAAACAATAATATCTAACGCTGATATTACAGCCGGATGGTCTGCAACAGTTAGTGGTAATGCCGTTACTGATACTAACCAAATACCAACATCATTATCACCAGTTTCAACAGCTGGTTTAGTTGATGCTTCAACTGATGCTACAGCTAAAACTAAAAAGGGTAATTTATCAATGTATCATGGTGTAGTTGCAGCAAACCAATTAGGTGTATTTGCGTTAACAGCTGAGAAGGATCTTGAAGAAAAAGGTACTACAGGAAACTTCATTGCATTTGACTTATTTATTAAGACTGATGCAGCAGCAGCTTTATATATAGAACCTGGAACAGGCGCAACATTCACTGAAGGTTACAATTCTAAGGGACTTGAAAATGCAACAAGAATTGCATTTGTAGTTGAAGGTACAAAAAATGCTAATGCTAATACAGCAGAAGTTTTAACAATGGATGGAGCTACTTCATCAACTGTTACTATTTTTGAGCCAAATGTTGATTCACATACAGCATCTGGTGTTACACAATCAAATTTATATTACAGTCATTATACAAACTATAATGCAATTGCAGAGGGTTCTAACCAACCAATTGTGTCTTATGATGGAGTAAAAGCAGCAATTACTACTGCAATTCCACTTGCACAAACAAACGTTGTGGATAACTCAAGTTATTTCCAAACTGTTACAACTGTACCATTTACAACAGCATTTGTTACAGCTGCAACTGGTCAAACAAATTATGCTTGGTATACTACAGCTGCTACATTCCCTGCAGGAATTACAAAAGTCCGTGTATATATGTGGGTTGAAGGACAAGATGTTGACTGTGAAAACGATGCATCTGGAGCTAACTTAACATATAAGATTGCATTAACTCAAAATGCTTAATAAAAGTCTCGTGAAAACGAGATTTTTTTTATGGCAAAAAACACTAAATTTTCTTGATTTTCTTGGACTTATTTCGTTTACTTATTACCCTTGCCATGATATACTTATTATAGTGAGAATAGAAGATGAAAAAGAGATTGCGCAAAATCATTAATCTTATTCAAAAACACAAGATTGTTACTCTCGTATCAATTGTTTTTTTGTCTGTAATTTTATTTCTATTCGGAAGATCTTTTTCTGAGAATGTAATAACTACTACATGGGATGGAACAATTGCTGAATCGTTTACTACTGGTAATGGTACAAAAAGTAATCCATACATAATAAAAAATGGTAGTGAATTTGCTTTAATGCTTCAAAAAATAAATAGCGATGATTATTTATCATACTTTAATAAGTATTATGTGATATCAAATAATATTAACTTCGATAATAAGGAATTACCTTTAACGTCTGCTGGTAAAACTTTTAAAGGACATATTAAGGGTAATGGATTTACATTATCAAATATTGTTATTTCAAAAAGTTATGTTGATGCAAACGGAAATACAAAATATAATTTATTTGATTCATTTGATTCAGCTACAATTAATTATTTAAATATTGATTATTTAAATATTCAAATTAGTGATATTGCTGGTGAGGAAGAAAATCATAATATTTATGCCAGTATATTTGGTAATGGTGTTGCAAATAGCAACATAAGCAACTTAAGTTTGAATAATGTTACTATTACAGATAATAGCAGTGATGATGTGGTAAAGACATCTATTATGTTTATCAGTGATGCCGATAATAATACACTAAATAATATAAATTTAAATGTTATTAGTAATAATGCTAATACGAACCAAATTTTTAATACATATTCACATAGTGCTTTAGATAATATTTTTTATACAAATAATGATTTAATGCTTCTTGGAACTAAAAATAATTTAGAGGTAGATAAAGCATATCATTATGAAATTACTGAAGATGGAATCGTGTTCGATGAGGAAAAATCTGTAGAAGATGTATTAAAAAATATCAATGAAAATTCTGAAATTGAGTGGATGGTTGTAGATAATCAATTAAGAATTAAAAGCTTAACAGCAACTAATAGGGGAATGCTAAAAGGCTTAAGAGCTGGAGCAAACACTTATTATGGGGACTTAGATATTGAAGATCAAGGTTTATCAAATAACACTTTATATATTGATGATTTAGATGCTGATTTAAACTATTATAAATCATTAAATTATACTGAAGTAATAAATGGTAGCACTTTACCTGGAGTTTCAAGTACAAATTATTACAATGAAAATACATTAGTCGCTGTTCAAATTACTTATGATGCAGCTGATTATTCTGATAGCAGTATTGTTGGGCATGTATCTCCAACAGAGAATGCTAATAAATATGTTTATTATAAATATTATCCGTTAGAAAGAGACCATTATGGTAATTTATTAACTGATTCAAACAATCATCATTACATTAAAGTAGAATTAATTGATAATCCATTTAGTGCAAGACCAACTGGAAAAGGCTTTAATGGATGGGGAACTAAACAAGATAATGTAAAAATAATATATGATTCTGAAACATACACAAGATATGCAATTGTTCCAATTACTGAATCCGGAGCAGTATTATTAAACTTCAATGCGATATGGGCTCCTGCAAATATTTTAAATAATACAACTAATTTAAATTCATTGCCTGATAAGGAAATGATTAATCCTACAAGAGTAATACAAGTACCAGAAATTGAAGTATACTATGAAGACTGTGATCCAAGATATTTCAATCGAAATGTAACGATTTTAAAATTTCCTTATGCAAGTTCTCATCGTAGAAATGAGTATATTAGAGGATATTATACAAACAATAATAATAACCCTGGTACAGGAACAACAATTTACTATACATCAGGAAGAAACTGTAACTACAATACTTGTTATGTATTCGATGTTGATCAATTGCCTTCTGGAACAAACTATGATCAAAACTTGTATAATAATGGATACTATAGAATTCTATATGCTTATGGTAACAACTATAGATATACAACAAGTGTTAATGATTATTTAAGTTATAGTCAGTGTCGTCGTGAACGTACAATAATGGTTGATCATACGGTTTCGAGATTTGAAGTTGGAGAATCAACTGTTGGCTATTTCTATTATGTTGGAAATAACTACAATACTACAAGTCAATTATTCTATGATAGGTATGGAACAAGATGTGATATTACTGGTAACTCTTGTTCATCAGGTGCATATAAGTTAATTCAACATAATGACAACACTTTAAATTCTCAAGGTGAGTCTATAGCTGTAACAATGTCTGATGGTGCATATGACATTGTTGATTCTAATAGATATTTCTATTTAGTAACTAGAGATTTAAATATTGTTAATATGGGTAATACAAACCAAAACTTATCTTCATATATGGTTAATGTTCCTTTAACAGTAACAGGAAGTTATAATGGTGCAGCTATTGCAACAGGAAGACTAAATGCTAATACAGGAAACTTTAGTATTGGCGATGATATGGTTATAGAGAACGTTAATATCTATGGAGTTGGTGGAAACACAGTTACGGAATCAGCTGTTATAACAAATAGTTTAAGTGCCAATGCCCATAACTTAAAAATCGGAAGAAATGTTAAATATGTTAATAATAACAATGTAGCTAGTGACTCAAATAAAATATTTTCCGGTATATCAGGACTAAACGCTACTTCTACTCAAGGTAGTGCAAGTAATCCTAAGAGATTTAAAGTTATTGTAGAAAGTGGCTCATATAACTATTTAGTTAGTGCAAATGCTTCTGCAACAGGAAATAATCAAACGGTAAGAAATCAATATTTAAATTCGTATTATATTTATGGAAACGATTATGATAGAGTAGTTACTGATAATAATGATAACTTAAAAGTTTACTTTAATGCTCTATCTTCGTTAATCGATAACTTGATATCATCAAGTGAAAATAAGCATATTCCTGGATCAACTATTATTATAAAAAGTGGTAATTATGGAAAAGATGCTAATGATAATTATTCATCGTCTAATACAAATGGTATATATGCTGGTGGAAGAACAACTTCTCACTCTGCAAATGCATTAAGAGTACTAATTGTTGAGGGTGGAGATATAAATGTTATAAATGGTGGACCGTGTGTTGAGACAAACTTAACATCTAACTCAGTTGCAATATATATGAAGGGTGGAAAAGTTCGTCAAATATATGGTGGAGCCGGTACAACAACTACTTATGGAAATAGAATTGTTTCTGTAACTGGTGGTGATGTTTCAAGTAGTATTTTTGGTGGATCAAATGCATATGATTCCGGAGATGAAGGATTACTTACTGGTTCAACTTTAGTTTATGTTGGTGGAACTGCTGAAATTGGTGATGAAACAGCAGTTAATAACAATACAAAATTATTCAATGTATCAAGTGGTAATGTATTTGGTGCAGGAAATGGTGAAGATGGTGGAACTAGTGCTGGAATAGTTAGTAATTCACATATTATTATTAATGGTGGAACTATTCGTGGATCAGTATATGGTGGTGGAAACCATGGATCAGTTGGTACAAATAATTCACAAAATAATCCAAGTAATGTTGTTATAGATATTTATGATGGAGACATTCAAAATTCAGTATTTGGTGCTGGAGAATCATTTGGCGGTGGAACAAGGAATAATGAAGCTCCAAGTGGTGTTTTAACCGATGATTATTATATTGGTTATACAGAAGTTTATACTGATTATATTGAAAGAACTGTAACAACTACAAACTGGTGGGGAGAAACTGTTTCAGGACCAACAACAACGACTAGTACACAAACAGGTTATGTACCTGCTGGGGTTTATATGCCAGATGGATCGACAAATGGTTCTAGAATAGCTTGTTCATCAAGTGTTATTGGTTCTGATGTAGCTGATCCAGTTTCACAAACTTCAACAGCATCATCTGGATGGTTTAATACTGAAACTACTGTTACAGTAACAACAAGAACAACATGTTATTATGCAACAGGTATTGCTCATTCAGGAGAAACTTATAATGGAAATCAAAATTATTATGAAATAGCAAATAATAAGTTCGTAAGAGTAACTCCATCAATGATTACAGAAAGTAATGGAACAAACTCATATAATCATACAGTAACTATTAATTTACATGGTGGAGAAATAACTAATCAAATATATGGTGGTTCTAACGTTGCTGGAACATTATATGGAAATGTAAATATAAATTTATATAAAGGTGAAGCTGATGGTGTCTACGGTGGCGGAAAAGGTGTTTCTGGAACTGATAGTGCCGTTAGCGTATTAGGAAATACAACGATTGTTTCACAAGCAGATCCAGATACAGATCTTGAGATTGGAGATTTGTATGGCGGTAGTGCCTTGGGTTCAGTTAACTTTAATGGTGTTACTACTGTTACACTAAATGGTGGTACATTTGCTAATGTTTATGGTGGAGGAAAGGGAGATAATAATACTTCTCCACATACCCTTGGAAATATTACGGTAACATTAAATGATGGAACTGTAACAAACTTGTATGGTGGTAATAACTTATCTGGTATTCCATCAGGAAATGTTGAAGTTTATTTAAAAGGTGGAACAGTAGGTAGTGCTTTTGGTGGGGGATCTTCTTCATCAGTTAATAATACAAATATTTATTTAGAGCCAAATGGAGTTGCTGGAAATGTCTATGGCGGTTCTAATATGTCTGGAACTGTTCAAGAATCAAAAGTATATTTAAGAGGTGGAACTGCAAATTATGTCTATGGTGGAAATAATATTGCTGGTACTACTTTAGTAAGCAATGTATATGGTCAAAGTGGAACTATTAATAATGCAATATATGGTGGTGGAAATGAAGCTACTACTGATGAAGCTAATGTTACATTAACGGGTGTAACTTCACCGTATGCTTTTGGTGGCGGAAATAAAGCCTCTGTTACAACAACAAATGTAAGTATTACTAATGGTACAATCACTAACCTTTATGGTGGTGGTAACGAAGGAACGGTTACAACAACTAACCTTGATATAGCTGGTGGAAATGTAACAACTGCCTTTGGTGGCGGAAACAAAGCCGAAGTTACAACAACAAATGTTGAAATAACTAATGGTACTGTTACTGATTTATATGGTGGTGGAAATGAAGGTTATGCTACTACTACTAATTTAGATATATTAGGTGGAAATGTAACAACTGCTTATGGTGGAGGAAATAAAGCCGGAGCGGGAACAACTAATGTTTTAAAAGATAGTTCAAATTTACAACATTTATATGGCGGTTCTAATCAATCTGGAACTGTTAATGTCACAAATGTTCACTATGCATCTGGATATATTCAAGATGTATTTGGGGGTAATAATGCTGGTGGTACAGCAACTACAACTAATGTAATAATTAATAATACATATCATACAACTGGTAATGGTGGAGCTCTTCAAATTGGTACTGCCTATGGTGGAAATAACATAGCAGGTACAGCAGGAACAACTAATGTAACCGTTGTAAATGGAAATGTTAATTATGTTTATGGTGGTGGATATCAAGCCACTACTCAAAATGCTAATGTTACTATAAATGGTGGAACAATTAATACATCATTTGGTGGTGGTAACGAAGCACAATGTACAACTACAACAACAAGTATTACAGGAGGACAAGTTGGTACAGTTTATGGTGGTGGAAATAATGCGCAAGTTTCTACTACAACAGCTGTAACGCAAACTGGTGGAACTGTAACTGGAGACTTATTTGGTGGCGGAAACAATGGTAATGTTGGAACTAATACTTCCGTAACATTAACATCCGGAAGAGTAAATGGAAACGTCTTTGGTGGATGTAATAATGCAGTTGTAAATGGAAATACAAATGTATATTTAAATGGTACTAATGTCGGTATTGAAGCCTATGGTGGAGGAAATAATGGTTCTGTAACAGGAACAACTAATATTTCTCAAAGTGCCGGAACTATAACTGGAAGCTTATTTGGCGGTGGAAAAGGTCAAGGTGCTACTGTAGGAACTGCTACTAATGTAACTGTAACAGGTGGAACAACAACTTTGGATATTTTTGGTGGCGGAAATAATGGTAAAGTTAATGGGGCAACAACTATTAACTTTGGCGGATCTACTGTTAGAAATATCTATGGTGGCGGAAATAATGCGGAAGTAGGAACAAATACTCATGTAGTTATGAATAGTGGAACTGTTACTCAAAAAGTTTTTGGTGGAGGAAATAATGGTAAAGTTACTGGTTCAACGTTAGTAGAATTAAAAAATGGAACAATACAAAAGGATTTATATGGCGGAGGAAACTATGCTGAAGTAACTTCCAATACTGTTGTTAAACAAACAGGTGGAATTGTTACTGAAAACCTATATGGTGGAGGTAATCAAGGAATAGTTCAAGGAACATCTACTGTTACTATCAACAATGGTAATGTATTAGGTAGTGCATATGCAGCTGGAAATCTTGCTGCTGTTAATGGAAATGCAACAATTAATATTGGTGGAACAACAACAATTGGATCAAGTTCATGTACAGTATTAAACCAATGTGGTGTATTTGGCGGAGGAAATAATGCCGTAACGGGTCAACCGACAGCTAAAGCACAAACACATGTTAATATTGCTGGAGGAACAATTTATGGAAACGTTTATGGTGGTGCTAATACATCAGTAGTTAATGGTAGTACATCAGTTATGATTGGAAATGGAACATCATCTGCTACAGTATCACCTGGTGCGATACATATTGGTGGAACAGTGTTTGGTGGAGGAGAATCAAATGCTTCTGGATCACCAGACTACGATTACAGTGCAATAAGTGTTACAGATGGTATTAATATTGTGCTTGATGGATTGAATTATAATAATTTAGTTATCGATGGATCTATATTCGGTAGTGGTAATGCATCAAGTTCTCAAGGTGATAGTTATGTAACTATTAAGAACTATGGTTCAAGATTAAGTCCAAAAGATATATTATCTATTCAAAGAACAACATATTTAAATATTATTAATTCAAGTATTAAGTTATTTGGAGCAAAAGATAAAACAAATAAATTTGATGAAGAACTATTCTCACTTTGTATCATCAAGAATTTGTACTTAAAAGATAATACGACATTATATTTAAAATCTGGATTTAACTTAGTTGAATCGTTAAATAGTCAAACAGCTAGTGGTGCTTTAGCACAAGTAAATATTGATACTGATAACAAAACTATTACAAGAAATGTTAATAATCGTATTTATACATTGGAAAACATGCAACTTAATATTGCTAAGGACGAAAATAATACTATTTATGGTGAAGTAAATGGTATGACATTCTACGGATTATTTAATGAAACAGGAACTGGTGGAGTTGTATTAGGATTATATGATGACTTAGATTTTGATGATCAAGTTAGTTATAATGCAATATTTACAAAAGGTTCATATGTTCAAGGTCTACATAAAGAAAATCATAATATTGAAGTAGATGGTTTTTATACAAATGTTGAAGATGAAGAATCAGGTCTTGCTTCAATTATGTATATTGATCCAGCAAATAAAAATGATCCATTCTATAGATGGATTGTTGGTGAAGTAATGCTTGAATATTCAATTGACTTAGTAGCATCAAAATATTCTACATTAGGTGCTACAGAGTTACCATTTGATATGAATAGCGCATCAAATACATCATTCCGTATTTTAGGATTTGACTATTCGGGATTGGAAAGTGGAGTATCACTTGTTGATAAAGCAAATATTCCAAGAGTTGCTCCTACATCTGCCATTGCTGATAATACTATGGCACTTGTTCTTGAATCAGGAAAAACTGGATGGTTAACAAATGGTTCAACAAATTTCTTGTCAAATGATGATCAGTTTACTGGAACTACAGTATATGTCGGTGAAAACAGTAACCAAGTTCCTACAATGTTATTCTATTTGATGCATTCAAGAAATCTTGAAACTGAAGGAGATATGGGAACTGTTACAATAGTTATTCAAGCAGAAACTAAAGTTAGTGAAATCAGAATAATTACGCAAAGATTAGTTGTTACAGTTCATCTATCTCGTAGAATTTATCTAGATGAAGATTATGAAGCAGCAATTTCTCCTGGAAGAAAGTATTCAATGTTTGCTTCTACTGCGACTAATATTGAATCAAAATCAATTTTAAGTGCTTATTATTCACTATTTATTCCAAATAGAAATATATATAGAACAGGATATAATAGAGCTCTAGTTAGTGAATTTGTATTCCCTGTAAATACAAAGATTACAATGATCGATTTAAGTACAAATGAGCCAACATATTATTATCATATTATTACACCAACAGATGTAACTAATGCTCAAACTCAATTTAATCAAAATGGTTTAGTTGAATATAAACTGTCTATGTTTGAGGTTATGGGAGCTTTAAATTCTGGAGTTCATTATGATGATGCAGCAATGAATTTGGTATACTATGATGCAACTCAGAATATATCGAGTGAAGAATTTATATTTATTATAGATTTCAAAGAATCAGGTGTAACTGGTCAGGTACTTAATAAACACTTAACATTTGAACTTCTTACTGGTTTATCTATTGATGGCCAAAATGAAGTTGCATACAAAGTATTAGCTAACCAATATGATAGAATGCAGTTTAGTTTATATGAATTATCATCGTCTGGAATTGATATAACTGGTGAATCTGATAAATCTACGGTTTATAGTGGACAAGAATTCGTTCTAGATTTACAAACGAGTTATTCACAAGAACAAATAAACTATACAACTATTTATAATACAAGATTCTTTGATTCTAAGATGGGTATTAAATTATCTTTATTAGATGCAAATAATAATGTAGTATCGGGTACATCTTTACTCGGATTGCATTATATAATTGATGGTGAAACATATTATCCAAATATTGATGGTACTACAAGAATTAAGGTATCTGAAAAGGTTGGTAATATAGAAACTTGGGTTCGTGTAGTAATGGGAAGTGCAAATGTAACAACAGGTAATTATAAGATGCGAGTCGAAGTATTTGGTTCACCAGATGGTATTTATTATGGACTTGATTCATCTGACTATGTTGATATTCCACTATATATAATTAATGAAATATATGGTTTAGACGTTGATACTACACCAAATGAGATGATTATTGATTCTGCAACGGGTAATACATTAAATAACTCTAATTTAGTTAAATATAATATTGAATATAACTCAGGATTAACTGATCCAAAACTTCATATAAAACTATATAGAAGAAGTTATGAAGAGGTATATGATACAGATTTTGAAATTGTAGATTTAACTGATTATGTGACTAATCTATTCTCACAAGTAGACGAAAATGAGTATTTAGTTGTTAATAACCCAAGAGAGAATACAGAATTAAATTTATTCTTTAAATCAAATTTACAAACAGGAACATATAAAGTAGAATTTATATTATATGATGGGACGACTGCAATAGGCAGTGTTGATAAGTATATTATCATTAAGTAAGGAGGATAAAGTTATGGAAAATTTATCAAATGAAGATTTATTAGCAATATATTCATTGCTAAAAGATGCTATTTCATACTTAGATAATGAATTAATAAATGGTGAGAAAAAATGAAAGAAGAAATTAATAAAAGAATTGAAACGATTAAGGAAAATCTTGCCATTTTACCTAAGGAAAATAAAGAAGAAATACGAAAACACAATGACTATATTCTTTCTGAAATTGCAAAATTAAATTCACTGTTCAATGACGATAAACAAGAAATAATAAATAGGATGAAATCTATTAAAGAAACATATAATGTTGGGGAAGAGCCTGAGGCTCTTCCAAGCGTTAAAGTTGATTTAATTAAGTGCCTAGATTCTAGAGTTAATTCTTCCGAAAGAATGAATTTACATTATTATTTCTATGAATTAAGCCATTTTTATGAGCATGATTTAGTTAAAATAAATGGTATTATTAATCAAATATTAGCCGTATTTAAAGCTGTTGGTATTGTGCCAACAGAAAAGGACTTTAAATATTCTGAAAGTGTGAGAGCATATATTAATGCTGTTATGGAAAATAAAGGTAATACGCAAGAAGTATTTGATTCCCTTTATTGGGCTAATCCGGATCTTATTACTCAAATAGAATTAAGTTTTAGACAATTATATTTTGCTAATAAAAATAAAATTGATAAATTCTTTCAAATACAATATAAGGATTTAGATATTGATGAATATATTGAAGAGTATATGGCTGGTAAAAATCAAATATCTATAAAATTACATCAAAACAAAAAATACCTACTTGGTTTATTTACCAATAAAACTTATGCTTCAAGTGATTTTACGGAAAAGGGTATAAGTGTAACTTTTGAAGAAATAATTAAAGATCCAAAAGAACCATCTAATTATGATAATCTAATTAAATTAGATGCTTCTTTAAAAAGTTATCAAACATTCTTAAAGTATGATTTTTTACTTGATGATATTAAGAAGTTGTTCGAAGCAAAAGATTCCTATAAGGGAGTATATAAGAACAAGTTAAAAGAAATAACCAAGAAAGAATCTAATGTATTTAGTATAGATAAAAAACTTAATAATAAAGGTTTATTTAAAGCTAACGAAAAGAAGTCTAAAGAACTTAAATTAAAGAGAAATAATTTAATTGTAGAATTAAAAACGCTATACGAAGAATTAGATTCGTGTACTATTGGTGAGGCAATTTATCAACATATGACTAATGAAACAAGTATTCTTGATGCTTTAAAAATTGTTTGTTTTAATTTCAATTATTTAATGAAATTATTAAGAGAACAAAACGAAGAAATTACTGTTGAAGAAGTTCAGAATACTATTAAGGAATTATATGATTTTATCTTTGGTAATGATAACGATATATTGCGTAATGTTACTATTTCAGAAAATAAGAATTTAGCATATATACTTGCTGATAGATTCTTGCTTACTAATATTAATGTTAACATTGATGATTTATCCAAAGATAATATTGAAACTATAATTAATAAAATAGAGTCATTAATTGTATATTACGATTTAAAATCTAATGGATTAAAAATTGATAATATAGATTTCTTAATTAAGGCGGAAAAACTAGAACTTGAATAAAGTTCTATTTTTTTGTACAATTAACTAGGTTAAGGAAGTGTAATTTTGAAAAAAATAGTAGTATTGGGAGCTGCTGGAGCAGTCGGGTTTGAAGCAGCTAAATTATTAGTTAATAGTGACGAATATGAAGTAACATTATTAGACCTTAATAATAAGAGAAGTAAAAAAAGACTTAAAAAATTTGAAAAGAAAGCCAATGTTATATATGGCGATATTATGGACAAAAGTCTTTTAGAAAAATTAGTTACTACTAATGATGTTATTATTTATCTTGTTTCAATTATGCCGCCATTTTCTAATATAAACACAGGTATTTCTGATGCTATTGAATTTGAATCTATTAAAGAAATAGAAAAAGATATTAATAAATATAGACCAGAATGTCATTTAATATATTGTTCTGATACGACGATATATAAGAGTAATGAAGCAAATAAATTCACTGTAAGATCTAAAGTTGAAATAGATGATGAATATTATTACAACAATACTAAAATTAAATGCGAAAAATTAATTAAATCAAAAATTAAAAATTACACTATATTCCGTTTGCCATTTGTCCTTTCTTCTGTAAAGAATGAACCATTCATGTTTAATGTAAATAAAAAAGATACAATTTCTTGCATAACAGATTGTGACGCAGGAAGACTATTTGCTAACTCAGTAGAACATTTAAAAGAAATTAATAATAAAATGTATAATATTGATTGTGGTGAATCATTCCATTTCTTATTTAAGGATTTAGTAAGAGATGTTATAAGAAGATATGGTATATCTAAAAGAATGTTAGTTTATAAGATGTTTATATATAAGAAATATTATTCACCTATATGTAAGGATGGAGAAGAATATTCAAAAATTGATGATTTTTCATTTGATAAATATGACAATTATTTAGCTAGAATTTCATATATAAGTAAAAAGAGATTTATTAAGAGATTCTTTGGTAAAATATATTTATTCTTATTTAATAGATAATTATTGTCTAATAGAATATATATATGATAAAATATTTGAGCGAAAAGAGGGAAAAGTATGGGAAGAGCATATGAAGTAAGAAAATATAGTATTCAAAAAACAGGCGCTGCTCGTGGTAAAATTTATACAAACTTTGCAAAAGAAATTTACCTTGCAGCAAAAAAGGGTATACCTAATCCTGATGAGAATGTAATTTTAAAAAGAATAATTGAAAAAGCCAAGAAGCAAGAAGTACCTAATGATATTATTAATAGGGCAATAGATAAAGCTAAAGGTGTAGGTCAAGACGAGTATAAAGAAGTTATATATGAGGGATTTGGCCCTGGAGCCTCAACATTAATAATTAAAACTTTAACTGATAATGTTAATAGAACTGTTGGTGAAGTAAGAGCGTGCTTTAATAAAGTTCATAAGAATTTGGGTGTTACTAATTCAGTATCATATAATTATCAACATTTAGGTGTTGTTGTATTTAATGAGCCTGATGAAGAAAAAGTGTTTAATGCTTTAATAGAAGCAGGAATTGATCCTGAAGAATTTGAAACAGAAAATGGGGAGACATCTATTACAGTTAAGTTTGAGGATTATAATGCTTTAAGAGACTGTTTAGACAAATTAAACCCTAATTATGAATTTGAAATTGAAGAAACTGGAATGTATGCAAATGATAAAGTTACACTAGAAGGTGAAGATTTAGAAAAATTTAATTTATTAATAGATTTATTAAATAAAGTTGAAGATGTTTCTGAAATTTATCATAACGTTAATATTTAAAAAATTATAAAAATCAACAAAAAAGATGAAAAAATTCGTCTTTTTTTCATTTTTTTAAAAAAAAGTAATGAAAATATTTAAAATTAATGTTATTATATATAAAGTAAAGGACGTGTGATATATGAATAATGAAAATGGATTTGATAATCAAATACCTACAATGACACCTCCAACTGAACCTACACCAGTTGATGTGCCTATAGCTGTCGATACTCCTGCTGTTGAACCAGCACCAGTTGAGACTCCAATTCCTACTGTTGATGCTGAACCAGCACCAGTTGAGATTCCAGTAGCATCAGTAGACGCTCCAGTTGAAGCTCCAGTTGCTCCAGAAGTACCTGTTGAAGCTCCAGTTGAAGCACCAATTGAAGCCCCAGTTGCTCCAGAAGTACCTGTTGAGGCTCCAGTTATGCCAGAGCCAGTAGTTGCTCCGGAAATGCCTGCTGAAGCTCCAGTTATGCCAGAGCCAGTAGTTGCTCCAGAAGTACCTACTGAAGCTCCAGTTATGCCAGAGCCAGTAGTTGCTCCAGAAGTACCTGTTGAGGCTCCAGTTATGCCAGAGCCAGCAGTTGCTCCAGAAATTGCAACTGTTGAACCAGCTCCAGTAGAGGCTCCTATTGAACCAGCACCAGTTGATGCTGCTCCAGTAGCATCTGTAACTGAAGAACCAGTTACGCCTCCACTTCCAGGAACAACATTTGGTGCTGATAATGTAGCTCCAATACCAGCTGCTCCTGCAGGTGATGGAAAAGCTAAAAAGGGATTAGGTGGAAAATTGCCAATAATTGTAGGTGTGTTGGCAGTAATAGCAATTGCAGCTGTTATATTCTTATTAAAAGATTCTTTATTTGGTGGTAAGAAAACAAAATATTCTTCTGCAAAAGAATTCTATACAGCTAAAGTTGAAGAAACATTAAAAACTTTAAATGCAAATAATGCAAATGAAACTCATTATAAAATGGATGTTAAAGTTGATATTCCAAGCTTTAAACCAATTGAATTAAATTTAGAGGAATATTTTAACTTAAAAGACAAAGTAATTTATTTTGTTGCAAACGGTAAATTCGATTCTAAACAAATTTTAGAAAAAGGAATTACTGCATATATAAAAGATAAAGAAGGATATGTTAATTTTGGAAGTTTGTTAGACAAATTTATTAAGATCGACGTTAATAACACAGTTGATGCTATTGATGTTCCAGTTGAAAACGTAGAACTTTCTAAGATGGAAGAAAATCTTCGTAAAATTGAAAGCGCTATGCTTAGAGCATATACTAATAGTTTAAAAGATGAATATTTCAAAAAACCAGAAACTACTGATGGAACAGTTGTATTTGTATTCGAAATGAATGCAGCACAAATTAATCAATTTGCAAAAGACGTTATTACTAATTTAAGTAAAGACGCAGAGTTTACTGCAGCATTCAAAGAATTAACTGGTGAAGAATTAAATATTTCAGAAATGAAAGATGAAGATTTTGATACAAATTCTACTAGCAAAATATTGATATCTACAACATTAAAAGATAATAATGTTGTTAAGTTTAATGTTGATTTAACTGTTGATGAAAAAAATGGATTCTATGTTAATGGTGAACAAGTTAAAGAAGGTGAATTTACTTTCAAAGTAAATATGAAACAAGATGGTCAAGATGCTGAATTAGCAACTGGATCAATTAAATCAACAAAAACTACAGCAAATATTGAATTAAATGTATCTGGACTTAAAGTTAGTCTTAACATTGAAGAAGTTTCAGGTAAATTTACTGCTCCTGATGTAAGTGGTGCTGTAACTATGGAAGAGTTATCTGATGCTGATCAACAAAAATTAATGGAAAACATTTCTAATAATGAAGTATTAAAAGAAATTATGGAAATGACCGGAATGAATACTGGTGGTTCAAACTATTCATATGATGATGATGATTATAATTACGATTATAATTATGATGAAGATGATAATGATTATGGTTTTGATGAAGACGATAATCAGTTTGATGAAGAACCAACTCCTGAATTTTAAGTGAACGAAAGTTCACTTTTTTATTTTAAATAATTGTATATCAATGCAATTTTTGGTAATATATTAGTAGGATAAAAAAGATGAAAAATAGGTGAGATTATGAACATGGTTAGAAATAATAAAATAGTATTAATGATTATATCAATAGCAACGTTATTTGTTGCGGTTGTTGCAATATCGTTTGCATACTTCACTACAACGAATGGAGGTACATCAACAACTGAATTATTAATTCAAACATCCCCAATGGATTCATTAATTTTTTCTTCTGATGAACAAATTACTCTTGATGTATATGAAAATAATTTTGGTTATGGGGATGGGGATATGATTGGAATTGCATATTCTAATGTTGAATTAACTGCAAGTAATTCTAATAAAGCAAATACTTCAATCCCATATTGTTATTCTGTTAAACTAAATATTTTAGAAAATAACTTTGAATATACAACAATGGATCATACTCCAGAATTAGTATTATCATTATATGGCAGTGATGTACCATTTGATGACGATGACGATTCAAATTCTGTATTGTTGATTGACGAAATGGATATAACAACTGAAACAACTGACAAAATAGAATTATTCAAAGCAGCTATCAGTGCACCAAGTGGAGAAACAGCACATAAATATTTTAAAACAATAATAAAACTAAATAATTTAGATACGGTTCAAGATGAAAATGCTGGAAAAGAATTTGTAGGAAGCATTGTAATTGATAAAACTGTTTGTGGAGAAAGATAATTTGTTCAAGTTCTTATTGTATTGATTATAAATTAATTGTTTGCTATACTTTTGGTTATTAGTGGCGAAAAAAGTTAAGAGCTTTTTGGAGGAAAATATATGACATTATTTGAAGACCTAAAATGGAGAGGACTAGTTAAAGATGTTAGTAGTCCTGAATTAGAAAAAAAATTAAATGAAGAAAAACTTACTTTTTATATAGGAACTGATCCAACTGCAGATTCTATGCATATTGGACATTTCTCATCATTTCTTATTGCTTCTAGATTAGCTAAATATGGACATAAGCCTATTTTGTTAATCGGGGGAGCTACTGGCTTAATTGGAGATCCTAAGCCTAGCAATGAGAGACAAATGATTTCTAAAGAACAAGTTGAAAAGAATGTTGAAGGATTAACAAAACAAGCTAAAGAGATATTTGGTTTTGAAGTAGTTAATAACTATGATTGGACTAAAGATTTAAGTGTTTTAGATTTCTTAAGGGATTATGGTAAATATATAAATGTTAACTACATGTTGGATAAAGATATAATTAGTAGAAGACTTGAAACGGGCATTACATTCTGTGAATTTGCTTATACACTACTTCAGGGAATGGATTTCTTGGTTTTAAATAGAACTAAGGGTGTAACTCTACAAGTTGCAGGTTCAGATCAATGGGGAAATATTACTACGGGAATTGAAATGGCTCGTAAAATGGAAGATAAAGAATTATATGGAATGACAATGCCATTAATATTAGATGCTAATGGTGTTAAGTTTGGTAAAACTGAAGGAAACGCTTTATGGTTAGATAAAACTAAAACGTCAAGTTATGAGTTATATCAATATCTTGTTAATGCTGATGATGCAATGGTTATTGATTATCTAAAGAAATTAACTTTCTTATCAAAAGAAGAAATCGAAGAAATAGAAAAAGAACATGATAAAGCAAGAGAATTAAGAATAGCTCAAAAAAGATTAGCTAAAGAAATAATTACATTCTTACATGGTGAAGAAGAATATGAAAAAGCCTTAAAAATTAGTGAAGCTTTATTTACTGAAAAAATTAATGAATTAACGGCAAATGATATTATTGAAAACATGAAAGGTGTAGCGAGTTTTAATTTTACTGAGGATACAATACTTAATGTTTTAGTAAACAATAATCTTTGTTCTTCTAGAAGAGAAGCTAGAGAGTTCTTAACAGCTGGTGCTATATCTATTAATAATAAAAAAATTACTGATGAAAACACAGTAATTAATAAAGATTACTTAATTGATAATAAAGTATTGATTTTGAAAAAAGGAAAGAAAAAATATTATATTGGATATTTAAAATAATGCTAAATTTTATTTAGCATTTTTTATTTATAAAAAAAGATATCTTTATAAGATATCCTCAATATATACTTTTAATTTCTTAGAGTGTTTTCCAAATATTATTTTTAATTGATTGTCTACTTCAACAACACCTTTAGCTCCCAATCTCTTAATAGCTTCTTTGTCTGCTTTAGACACATCTCTTAAAATAACTTTGAATCTAGACATATTATATTCAGCATTAATAATATTATCTTTACCGCCAAGGTATGTAATAAGTTTATTAGCTTCAATACTAAAGCCTTTTTTATTTAATTTTAATACTATTAACAATATTAAAATAATTACTAAAGCAATAATTCCATATTGCATCATTGTTGCCATTGTATTCATTTAACCACCACAAACATTTTAACATATTTTATAAAAAGTAACAACTTTTTAGTATGTAAAATATATATAAAGATAGGTGCTGTTCTAATTGTTAAAACATATTTATAATGATATAATACACTTGCAATGATGGAGGTATTTTATATGATAGATTTAAGAGAAATACATGAATTCTTTAAAGATACTATTGCTTATATTATTCCAATTGTAATAATGATTATAATAATGCTTTTTGTATATTCCTTTGTTCCGGTTTCAGGGAATTCGATGGAACCATCATTATCAAGTGGTAATGTTGTTATATTATCACGTTTACGTTATAAATATGCTGATATTAAACGAAATGAAATAGTTGTTTTAAAAAAGAAAAATGATGAAGGCATAAAAGAATCGTATATTAAAAGAGTTGTGGGGTTACCTGGGGAAGAGATACATTATTTAAACGGTTATTTATATATAGATGGAGAAAAGAATAAGGAAAATTTTATGTCAGATGATGTTGAAACATCTAACTTTATGTTTGTAGACGTTTGTAACGAAACGGAATGTCCAGATGGTAAGATACCTGAAAATAAATATTTAGTGTTGGGAGATAATAGAAATAATTCAATAGATAGTAGGTCTTTTGGCTTAGTTGATAAGTCTGAAATTGAAGGTAAAGTTATATTTAATATTTGGCCTTTAAATTCACTTAAAAAAATGTAGGAGAATAAGCATAATTTATGCTTATTTTTTATTGTTGAAATTTGTCGTTAATGTGTTGATTTTTACTTTTTAATATGTATAATATAGATGTACCAGGAATCGGTAGATTTTTGATAAATATGATAGAAAGGGAGGTAGAGTATTATGTTTAACAAAAAGCGTTTTGTTGTTTTTGTAGTGTTCGTAATATTAATGTTCTTTTTAATGACATTTGCTGGATCACCTGCACAAACAACACCGGTAGCGACTCGTACTGTAACATTTACTGACGGATATGATAACTCAACAATTTCTAAACAAGAAGTTGAAGTTGGTAAAGATGCTGTAGTACCGGAGTCACCTTACCATCGCAATTTTGTATTTACAGGTTGGTATTTATTTGAAAAAAGAGATGTAAAAATCACTAATTTCAAATCGATTCTCGAAGACTTACATGTAATCGCTAAGTATGCCGCTGATATTAATAACAATGGTATACCTGATGATGAAGATACTTATTATACTGTAACATTTACTGATACTATTGCTAAGAATGTAATAAGTACTCAAAAAGTGTTAGTCGGAATGGATGCAACTGCACCAAATGCTCCAAAGCATGACGGATATGTTTTCACAGGTTGGGCTGGAAAATATACAAAAGTTAAAGCTAATAGCAATGTAAATACTGTATACAGAAATGAAAATCAAGAACAAGAAGAAGAACCAGAAGTAATTACATATACAGTAACATTCATTGATGGAGTAAATGGTAAAGTTATTGCTGTTTCAACTGTTGAAGAAGGCTTAAGTGCAACTGCACCTACAGCACCAAAACATGAAAATAAAACATTTAAACGTTGGGATGGAAATTATACTAACGTAACTAAGGATGAAGAAGTAACTGCTATTTATACAACAAATCTAAATGATAAAGATGATGCTGATAAAGATCCAGATACTAAGATTAATCCTAATATTGAAGTAAGCAAACTTGAAAATACAGTTTACGATGGCAAAGATAAAAAAGACTTAATGAAGCCTGTTGTTAAGGATAAAGAAACAGGAAAGACTTTAGTTGAAGGAAACGATTATACAATTGTTTATCCAGAGGATACAGTAAATGCTGGAGACAAGGTAGTAACTGTTAGAGGTGAAAATGATTATGAAGGCGAAATCACTATTGATATTGCCATCACTAAAGCTCCTTTAAAAGTTAATACACCAGATGCTGAAAAAGTATACGATGGAGAAGCTTTAACTAAGGAAGGAACATTAACTGGATTAGTTAATGATGAAACTGTTACATTTGAGACTACAGGAACAATTACAGATGTAGGAGAAACTTCAAATACATATAGCATTACTTGGGATAAGACTGCTAAGGAATCTAACTATGAAATAGTAGAAAAAAACCTTGGAACATTAAAAGTAACAGCTAAATCATTTGAAGAAAAAGATCCTGACACAGAAGAATATGTTATTGAGGTAGCACCATTGGATAACGTAGTTTATAATGGTATAGCTCAAGAACAAGAACCAACTGTAACTGATGGAGAAAAGACATTAGTTAAAGATACTGATTATGAGTTAAGTTATAGTAAAGATACTACAAATGTAGGAACTGTAACTGTAACAATAACAGGAAAAGGAAATTATGAAGGTTCAAGAGAAGTAACTTATGATATTACAAAAGCACCAGTTACAATTACAACTGAAAGTGCTGAAAAAGTATATGATGGAACTGCATTAACAGCTCCTGGAAGCATTACAGGTTTAGTTAATAATGAAACTGCTACTGTAACAACAACAGGAACAATTACAGATGTAGGAGAAACTTCAAATACTTATACAATTTCATGGGATACTGCAAGTGAAAGTAACTATGAAGTTACTGAAAGTCTTGGAACATTAAAGGTAACTGCTAAATCATTAGATGAAACAGATCCAGATACACAAGAATATGTAATCGAAATCGGAACATTAAATGATGTAGTATACAATGGACAAGAGCAAAAACAAGAACCAACAGTAAAAGATGGTGACAAAGCTCTAGTTAAAGGAACTGATTACGAAT
>JAEEGL016637583.1_pt1 | contig 135202 bp, 109 predicted proteins | sample 9134231 | NCBI WGS metagenome assembly JAEEGL01 (sample SAMN16246548, study PRJNA631951) | gut metagenome | biome: gut microbiome; feature: rumen; material: fiber-attached | host: Bos | place: Iran: Karaj | collected 2018-10 | reverse complement strand
TTCTTGGTAATCATGAATACAGAAGAGAACTGGACAGCCAGTTTAAGAAGGTTGAATCAAACTTTAAGATTGCAATCGTAGTTGATATGTGGATTACAGGCTTTGATGTTCCCTCTCTTGATACAATCTATATCTACAAGCCATTGCAGAAACATACTTTGATTCAGACAATCAGCCGTGTAAACAGAACCTACAAAGGCAAAGACCGCGGTTTGATTGTTGACTACATCGGAATTAAGCGAGCCATGAATGAAGCTCTTAAAAAGTACACAGACGATGATAATGAAGAATTTGAAGATACAGAAAAAGCCGTTGCAATTGTAAAAGACCAGATTAGCGTTCTGGATGCAATGTTCAATGAGTTTGATTCTTCTGACTATTACAAGGGAAGTCCGCTTAAGCAGCTTGAATGTTTGAATAAGGCTGTTGAGTTTGTTCAGGCAAGCGAAGAATTAGAAAAGCGATTTATGGATTCAGTTCGCAGAATGAAGAAAGCGTTTAATCTTTGTTCTTCAAGTGAAAGTATTACAAAGAGTGATAAAGATAAAATCAATTTCTACATTGCAATCCGTTCTATTTTGTTCAAGCTTACAAAAGGCGATGCTCCTGATATTACAACAATGAATCATCATGTTGCTCAGCTGATAAACGAAGCAATTAAGGCTGATGGAGTAGAGGAGTTGTTCCAGGTAGGAAAGAATGTGAACTTTGATATCTTTACTCCAGAATATCTTGAAAAAATTAATGCTATTCAGCTGCCAAATACAAAAATAAAAATCTTACAGCAACTGCTCCAGCAGGTAATTGCAGACTACAAGAGAATAAACAAAATCAAGGCAGTGGAATTCAGCGAGCGTATGAAAAAGCTTGTTGAGGCCTACAATAACCGCCACCTTGATGATTTTACAGTTCAAGTTCTTGATGAAGTTACCAAACAGTTAAATGAATTGCTCAATGATATTCAAAAAGATAAAGAACACTTTAAAGTACTAGGAATCAGTTTTGAAGAAAAAGCCTTCTATGACATTCTTGTAAGTTGCGCACAGAAATTCCATTTTGAAAATCAGTACCCTGATGAAAAGATGAAAGACCTGGCAAAGAAAGTTAAGGCTCTTGTTGATGATAAGACAAAATACACTGACTGGGACCAGCGAATTGATATAACCGCAGAGATGGAATGTGATTTGATGATGCTTTTAGACGATAATGGATATCCTCCGGTTCCAAGGTATGAAGTATATCGAGAAGTGTTTGAGCAAGCTGAGAATTTTAAGAAATACGCGGAATAACCAAGTGGGGGACTATTGCAATACTTCCTCAAATTTGCTAGTATAAGCCCATGATAGTGATGAAATTCGGCGGCAGTTCCGTTGCAAATTCGGAAAGAATCCGCCATGTTGCCTCCATAATCCAGGCATATAAAGAAAGCCGTCCCGTCGTTGTTTTGAGCGCGATGGGAGACACGACCGACCATCTTCTTGAGTCCGCGGATCTTGCCGTGAAGGGAACCGTTGACATTGCCAAAGTTGAAAAGCTCCATTATGATACGGCCCGCGAGCTGGACATTCAGGTTCCTGCAATCAAGGAGCTGCTTGATGAGCTCAGGACCCTGCTTACCGGAATCTCCATGCTGAGGGAGCTTACCAAACGCACGAGGGACTACCTTGTCTCATTCGGTGAAAGGATGTCGGTGCGCATGATGGCAGCGTATCTCAACAAGCAGGGAACCGACGCACAGTTCTACGACGCTTGGGACATCGGAATGAAAAGCGACTCAAATTACATGGCCGCCGAATTGCTCGATGAAGTCTGGGAAAACATTCCCGCCCATCTGAACGGATATAAAAACGGAAGCGAAAATGCAATCCCGATTGTGACAGGATTCATCGCGAAGGACAGCAAGGGTGTGATCACCACATTGGGAAGGGGAGGCTCGGATCTCAGCGCGACGATGATTGGTGCCGCCATGAAAGCCGAGGAAATCCAGACATGGAAGGACGTTGACGGAATCCTTACTGCGGACCCCAGAATCGTAAAGGAAGCGAGACCTGTTCCCGAGGTGACTTATGAGGAAGCGCAGGAGCTTGCGATGTTCGGATCCCAGGTGCTTCATCCCCGCAGCATGATTCCCTGCCGAAAGACCGGTACGCCCGTCCGTGTGAAAAACAGCTATAACATAAAGAGCCCCGGATCAATCATTGTGGAAAAACACGCTGATGACGGTGACGGAAACAGACCAAGGGTCGTCGCAATCACGAGCGTAAAAAATGTGACTTTGATTGACGTGCAGTCCAGCCGCATGCTCGGTGCGTCGGGATTTTTGGCGCATATCTTCAATCAGTTCCTCAAGTGGGAAATCAGCATAGACGTAATCGCCACTTCCGAGGTTTCCGTGAGCCTTACCGTGAATGGAAAGACTGACCTGACCGGAGTGATGGAGGATCTTGCGCGTGTTGCCGAAGTCCGTGCCAAAAAGGGAAAGGCCATCGTTACGATTATCTGTGACGCGGGACACTCAAGCAAAATCCTTGCCGATGTCTTCGCAGCTCTTTCCGCCGAGGGAATCAACGTGCAGATGATAAGCCAGGGAGCGAGCAAGGTTAACATAAGTATGCTCGTGGAAAATACAGAGGCCGACAAGACCGTGCAGATTCTGCATAAAGCTCTGTTCAGCTGATTGGGGGGGCGCGCATTATGAAAATCAGACGCGCGGAGGAAAGGGACATACCCAGGATTCTTGAGCTGCTTGTTCAGGTAAATGACGTGCACAGCGACGGAAGACCGGATTTGTTTATCCGTGGAAAGACGAAGTACACTGGGGATGACTTGAAAAAAATTCTCGCCGATGATTCCACCCCCGTTTTTGTAGCCGTGGATGAGACCGATTCCGGAGATGATTTTGTCCTCGGCTATGGATTCGCAATCCTGCAGTCCCACGTTCAGGACAACAACTGGCCCGACATCACGACCTTTTATGTGGACGACATCTGCGTGGACGAGAAGTGCAGGGGCCGCCACGTGGGAAAAGAAATCTACAATTATCTTGTGGAATACGCTAGAAAAATCGGCTGCTACAATCTGACCCTGAATGTCTGGGAAAAAAACGAGAGCGCGAAAGCCTTTTACAAGAGCCTTGGCATGAGCGTCCAAAAAATCGGCATGGAAACCATCCTGTAGGGAATTTTTTAAAGAATTTTGGGTATTTATAGCAAAAAATTCTATTAACATTTAGAGATATATCATTTATAATGTAACTCATGGAAAAGATAAGCAAAGTTCTTATGACGGGAGCCGACTGTGCTCTGGATCTTGGAGACGGCAGCGAGCGCGCTCTCTATGTAAATCAGGATTATATTCTCAGGAAACTCGGTAAAATCCACCGGGGAATCTCGCTCATGTACACGTACTATCCCAAGGACAAGGGATGGCCTTTGCGTGCGAGCGTCGCATTTCCGCAGAAGGAGCCGAACGGTGCGTGGAACTATCCCTACGAGGATTATTTCCCTTACCGGGGTGGAGCGGAAGGACTCAGGGACGGCGAGCCTTTCAATTTTATGAAGGAAATCCGCGAGAGGGGACAGGACGTTGTTCTTACACTGACGATGGATCCTGCCTTGACCCGCGAGGACGTAATCCTTGTGGCGAAAGACTTGAGGCCTTATGGTCGTCTGCTTCTCCGTGTAAATCATGAGTGCACCGGAACTTGGTTCTGCTTCAACAAGAGAGCGTCATATCAGCAGCTTGCGGACTTTTTCGTGATGGTCAGTGACGTGATGCATGAGTATGCGCCCAACGTAAAGACAATCCTTTGCGCAGGATTCTGGCATGAGGAGCTTAACGGCGTGGACATGGAGGACATCTTCCTTGAGGCGTACAAGAGCGCGGATATCTGGTCTGGGGATCAGTATCTTTCCCTGCACTGGGGATGGCCGGTGGACGTGGCGACCAAGGGTGGAAACACATTCAAATGCTACGACGTGGACGAGGTCTACGACATGGCGAAAAAAACATGGAAGCACATCTGCAAGATTACGGGGCAGAAAAAGCCGATGGTTCTTTCCGAGCTGAACGGTGACGGAGATGTGACCGGACCATTTGAGCAGAGCGCCATGATGAAGCATTTTATGGAAAGATTGCAGAAGGACGACGAGAAGTGGCTCAGCGCGTTTACCCTCTATCAGTTCAGGGATGACGGAAGACTCGGACTTGAGATTACCGACCCGAACAACAGCGACGTTGGAATTGAGCAGCCCATGCTCGCCATGTATAAGGAGGAGTTGCACCGGCCATTTTTCAGCCAGAAAATCAAAGAGGCGGGAACGGTTGAGCTTCCGTGCAAACTTCGCTGGGGAAATTCTGAGGATGCTGAGGGACTTGAGCTTTCCGTGAGCCTCAAAAAGACGCCCCATTACGCCGAGGTCTATTTCGACACGCCCGAGCTTCGCGCCCTGAACCTGATGATTGAGATGAACGGCTACTGGTTCTACAAAAAGCCCGGAGTAAAGTGCATCGACCTGATGAGCGCATTCTTCGACAAGCCGCTTGACTCTCCCGCAGAGATAAAGTTACGCTTCTTCGCTCCTCCCGCAGGTGGAATGAACCTTCCTGAAAACGGAGACCCCTACAACTCACCCGACGGCGACTGGATGAACAACACATACACGACAATCCCTGCCATGCCCAGACTTCGTTTCGAGGAAGAGCCCGTGGAGCTTGTGAAAGAGTACAGGGACTAATCGGATAAGCGATGATCGGCATGAGAAAGACGGACTGCAATGATGCAACTTTGTTCAGAGTCTCAAATCTTCTTGTGCCGGTTTGTGTGGGAATGTATCTTATGTGGACACCCGCTACTTGAGGCACTTGATTGCGATATAGATTTTTCAGAAAAAAGGTATAATATAGGGATATGATGCAACCAACACTTTTTGATATAGATGAAAATTACACCGCAGAAAGTATTTCTAAACCGAAAACTTATAAGGGTATATATGCCTTTCATAAATATTGGGGCAAAAAACCTATTGAGAGTTTGGATTATTTTATAGAAAATTGCACTAATAAAAAAGATATTGTATTAGACCCGTTTTTAGGTTCTGGATTAATTTCTAAAGAAGCCCATAATTTAGGAAGACGTTTTTTAGGAATTGATATAAATCCTTTTTCTATTGAACATACATTGTTTTTATTATCCTTACCAAAAGCAGAAGATTATAAAAAAGCAATAAACTCCATAAAGAAAAATATTTTTCCAAAAATATCTGAAACATACGTTATGGAAAATTCTGATATTGCAACTCATTTTTTATGGAATAAAGATGAATTGCAAGAAGTTTGGACAAAAAGTAATAATTCAAGAAGAAAAGTACAATTAAAACCTTCTGATTTTGATTTAAACAAAATTAAATCGTTTAAAAATTATTCTGTCAGAAATATTCAAAAAGGAACATTTTTTGAGAATGCTCGAATAAATTCGATGGAAAATATGACCATATATGATTTGTTTACAAAACGGGCATTATACAATATTGATTTAATCTTGGATGAGATTAACAAATTTTCAGGAGATTTAAAAAGATCCCTCCAATTAACATTGACTTCTTCTTCTGGACAAATGTCAAATATGGTATTTGCTATAACGAGCAGAGGTAAAACAAAAAATCAACAGTCCGAAAAAGTTGAGGTTGGAAGCTGGGTTATTGGTTTGTGGAGACCTGATTTGCATTTTGAAATAAATGTTTGGAATTGTTTTGAAAATAAAGCTAATAAACTATATAAGGCTTTGTTAGAACAAGATTCTTCGCAAGTTTCCTGCAAAACTACTATTTCTGATTTTTATGAAGAACAAGCTGATGTGGGTATTGTAAAAGGCAATTCAAAAAATGAATTGAGAAAAATTCCGTCTGAATCTGTAAAACTTATTATTACAGACCCACCGCATAGCGATAGAATCCCATACTTAGAATTAAGTGAAATGTGGAATTGTTTATTAAATAAAAAATCTGAATTTTCTGAAGAAATTGTTGTATCAAATGCAAAATCACGTAAGAAAAATAAAGATGGATATTTAAAAGATATGCGCGAAATATTAAGCGAAGCCTCAAGAATATTAACAAAAGATGGTTATTTATTACTTTATTTTAATGCAAAGGATAAGGACAGTTGGAATTTCTTTGATAGTATTGAAAAACAAAATTCTTTAGTTTATCTTGGTTATTTTCCAATGGAATATTCTGCAAATTCTGTTTTACAGGATAATAGAAAAGGAGCTATGAAATCTGATTATGTTCTAGTCTTTAATCATTCCCGAACAGAACAAATTCTTGGAATATTCAATAAAATAAACGGATGGACAAGCAATAAACCTTTTAAGGAAGTGAAAAATGCCTAATACATTCAGCAAATGGAAATCTATTTATGATTCAGAAGATTTGATTTCCTTTTCAGAAAATAAAGAAGCTCTATTATGGTTAAAAGTTAAATCAATAGTCCGCAAAGAGATTATTACAGAGTTTTGTTCTGCCAATAAAATTGTTTTACAAGAAACATCTTTGTCAAAACAATTTGAAGAACTTTTTAATCTTCTCACTTCTAATGTAAAAGAATCTCATAAAAAAATCGATAAATATATTCTTTCAAAAAATACGCAAATCTTAAATGATTTGAATCAAGAAAAACTTGTTTCTGAACTTTATAAATTACAAAATTTTGAATGGGGCGGTGATTATCAGAACTCATTGGACAAATATTTAGTAAGCCACTATGTAAAAGCCATTCAATCATATGATGAATTAACTTCAAAGTTTGATACCGAAATAAAACACGCAGTTCAAGGATATGTTTTAAATAGTTGGTACAACCATTGGTCGAGTATTTTGATAGAACATATTTTTAAATCACATGAAATTGTTTTACCTACTGTCGGACAGATTAAGAGCGTAGATTTCTTTGTAAATCAGATACCTTTTGATTTGAAAGTAACTTATTTTCCAGCCGAATTTCTGAAAGCACAAAGAAAAGCAAAAGGGTATCCTGTTGAATTGACCTATTTGAAATCAAAAGCAAAGGAACTTGGTATCTCTTTTGATAAGGATGCTAAATCTAGCGATATTCATTATGAAATTTCTGAAAAGCTAAAAGATAAGAATTCAAAAGAGAGTTTGGACGTTCTTAATTCTATAAAGCGAGAAAATTTTGGAATTGTAAATGATTGTATAAAAAATCCAAAATTGCTTGCAAAATGGTTATACGAAAATCAAGGCGAAATGCGATTTGGTTCCGAAAATCGTCTCTTTTTAGTTTTGATTGATAAAGAAGATTTTTCTGCGTCTTGGAAACTAAAGCGGAATTTGGATTTATTAAAACCTGCAATTCATGGTTATCTGGATAATTTTGGAAATAAATCTTTGGATGATATGAAAATAGAGTTTACTTATCAAGGTAAATCAAAAGTTTATACGACCTATGCAGATGTGATATTTGTAATGAAATAAAGAGTAAATGATGAAAAACTTATTTTTGGATTCACAAATATGGTTAGACCTTTATTATTTCTCAAATGATGACCTTGCACAATTTAAGAAACTAAAAGATATGTTAGGAACAGATATTCGTCTTTTTGTTACAGAGCAAGTAAAAAATGAAGTAAAAAGAAATAGGGAAAATAAGATAAAAGCGGCATTGTCCCAATTTCAAGAACTAAAAATACAGTTCCCAAATCTGTGTAAGGGATATGAAACATTTAACACACTAAAAACGACGTTTGAAACTTTTAAGAAAATTCATAAAGAATTTATAAGTAATTTAAATGCTGATATCGAAAAAGAAAAATTGTATGCCGATGAAATTATAAATGATTGTTTTTATCAAGCAGAGGTAATTCCCTATTCAGAAGAAATAATTAATAAATCTGTAATTAGATATAAATTGGGAAATCCTCCTGGTAAGGAAAACTCTTACGGAGATGCAATTAACTGGGAACTTCTTTTAGAAAATGTTCCCGAAAATGAGGATTTATTTTTCGTATCATCTGATAAAGATTTTCGTTCTCCTATAAATGACAAAGTACTATGCAACTTTTTAATACACGAATGGAAGGAAAAGAAAAATTCAGAAATATATTTCTATACAAGTTTAACAATGTTTTTTAATGAGAATGTAAAAGACATTGAATTAAAGAGTGAAAATAAAAAGTCTGAAACTATTGAATCATTAAGAAAGAGTCCTCATTTCGAAACAACACATCGTATAATTGCTCAATTAAATGAATATAGTACATGGAATGAAGATCAAGTTATTGAGTTGTTCAAGGCCGCAGATGCAAATAATCAAGTTTACAGCATAATAAATGACGACGATATAGAAAGTTTTTATAGAAAAGTCTACAAGTTATATCCTGAAGCGGTAAATAATATCAGTGGTTTAGATTGGCTTCTAAAAAGAATTGGAATAGAAGTAAGTGAAAGTAATTTACCCGATATTCCTTTTTGAAATAATCACATAACACAGTTTTCAAAGCCGACAGACAGTCAAGCTGCCGATGTTATGTGGACACACGCTGCTTGGGGCACTTGGAGGAAAAATGAGTGATTCAAAGAACTTAACAAAGCCTGTTTTTGACTACGCGTCTTTTGAAGAGAGATTGGTTTTGGAAGTATGCGGCATAATGAAAAAATACGGAGACAGTCAGGACGTGTATGCCTTTTCCGTGGAGTACTATCCAGATTTTATGACATGTATTTTTGTGCGGGCAAATACTTATTCTCATGTGAAAGAAATGATGGCAAAAGATATTTCCGGCTTAGATTTGAATTATTTTAAAATGAATGAAGAGGAATGGGACATCATTGAAAACATGGAAGATTTGTCGAAGGACCTTCAAGAGCATTACAAAGCCATAGAAAATTGGGCTTCCGACGATTATGAGCTGGAAGATACTGCAAGGAAGGAACATGAAAAAAAGATAATTGAGACTTGTGAAAAAGCGATGCTCGGGGTGAAGAGTTCAAAAGAGTATTCTTTATTTTCCAAGATAAACCTTAATGTATATCTGACAACACGGATTACAGACGAGGACCGACTTGCAATCTACAAGAAACTCAATAATGATGAATCCGTGCAGGAATATAAAACCTTTCTTTTTGGGGAAAAACTATGAATTCTTTTACTCGCTCAATTAGCCGCCATGGGACTGTCCAAAAAGTATGATTTGTGGGCACTTCGAAAAACTCATTTGAAATGATTTTTTTTTGAAGTGCCCTAAAGTCTTATAATGCAACGGTATAGATTATCGGGGCAAGCCCGATAATGACATTTTTTTACGTTTGGGACATCCCCAAGACAACCTCTTACATATTCCTTCCGTGGCAGTTCTTGTATTTCTTTCCGCTTCCACATGGACAGGGATCGTTGCGTCCGACCTTTGGCACTGTTCTTACCACGGTCACGCTCTGACCCTGACGTCCGCTCTTCATGCCCGAGTTCTGTGCGCCCTGCTGAGCCTGCCTTGCGTTGAATGCCTGCTGGGCCTGCTGCTGCGGACTGATTGCCGACTTAGCCTCCTCATGCTGTGCGTTCATCTTTATGGTCTGCTGTGGGCGGTGTATTTCCTGACCCGGCTGCTGGAGCTGAATCTTCACCTTGAAAATCCTGCTTTCCACGGTCTTTCTGATTGAGTCCAGCATTACGTCGAACTGATCGAAACCGTCGTTCTTGTACTCGGTGAGCGGGTTCTTGCTTCCGTAAGAGCGAAGGTGCACGGCCTCACGAAGTCCGTCAAGGTACTCAAGCTGATCGAGCCACTTTTTGTCTATCATCTGGATGTACTGGTAGCGGATGAACATGTTGAAGTTGGGCTTTCCAACGAGCATCTCCTTCTGCGTGATGTCGTTCTGGAGGATTGCAATAAGAGCCTCGGGATTGAGCTGGTCGTAGGAGAGTGTAACGCCGAATGTGTCGCGGATCTGGTCAACGAGCGCGCTCTGGGATCCTCCTTTCTTGTGGTTGGCCTTGAAATCAGCGAAAATTTCCTCCACGCTGGACTTTGCGTTCTCCATTACGCGTGTGCTGAGATCCTCGTCCTCAAGAATCTCGTCCCTCTGCTGGTAGATGAAATTCCTCTGCTGGTTCAGAACGTCGTCGTAGTCGAGCAGGTTCTTACGAATCTCGAAGTTGCGCTCCTCAACCTTCTTCTGAGCCTTTTCAATGGAGCGGTTCAACATGGAGTGCTCAATCGGCTCACCGGGCTTCATACCGATGGAGGACATGATTCTTTTCATCCTCTCTCCACCGAAGAGCCTCATCAAATCATCGTCCATGGAAATGTAGAACTTACTGCGTCCCGGGTCTCCCTGTCGTCCAGAGCGTCCGCGAAGCTGATTGTCAATGCGTCGGCTCTCATGTCTTTCGGAACCGATTACATAAAGACCTCCAAGCTCCTTGACTTCCTCGTAGTCCTTTTTCCACTGTTCCTTTTCTATTTTAAGTGCTGCGTCGTACTGCTCCTGGGTTGCCTCCGTACCGGCTCTCTTTCTCGCGCGCATTTCGGGGCTTCCACCCAGCTTGATGTCCGTACCGCGTCCTGCCATGTTCGTGGCGACCGTAACGGCTCCCTTTGCACCGGCTTCGGCGATGATGATTGCTTCCCTCGCATGGTTCTTCGCGTTCAAAACCTCGTGGCGGATTCCGTGGCGTGTGAGAAGTGCTGAAAGATGCTCTGATTTTTCAACCGAAACCGTACCGATCAGAACCGGCTGACCCTTTTTGTGGCACTCGTCAACTTCTTTTACAATGGCCTGCCACTTGTCCTCCTCGTTCAGATACACCTCGTCGTTCTCGTCCTTTCGTGCGACGGGCTTGTTGGTCGGAATGGCGACAACGTCCAGCTTGTAGATTTTGCTGAACTCAACGGCCTCAGTAGCCGCGGTACCGGTCATTCCGGAAAGCTTGTCGTACATGCGGAAGAAGTTCTGGAAAGTGATTGTGGCAAGCGTCCTGTTTCTCTGTGCGATCCTCAGGTGCTCCTTTGCCTCAATGGCCTGATGCAGACCGTCACCGTAGCGTCTTCCCTCAAGGATGCGTCCCGTGAACTCATCGACAATCTGGACCTGGCCTTCCTTCACAACGTAGTCCACGTCATTATGGTAGAGAACGTGCGCGCGGATTGCCTGGGTGAAGTAGTGTACGAACTCAAAGTTCTGCTCGTCAAATACGGTGCTGTCGTCGGTGATGAGCTTGTGCTGATGGAGGATGTCGTTGATTTTGTTCATACCCTTGTTGGTGAAGGAAATCCTCTTGCTCTTTTCGTCCACCTTGTAGTCACCCTTGAGAGCTTCCCTTTCTTCCGGGGTCAAATCAACTTCCTCAGGATAGTCGTTGGTCTTGGGGTCCTTTTCCATCTCCGTGAACTGACCCACGTATTTGTCCACCTCGTGATACTTGTATGTGTCGTCCTCGCCCTGACCAGAGATGATAAGCGGAGTACGCGCCTCATCAATCAAGATGGAGTCAATCTCGTCAACGATACAGAAATTGAAGCCCCTCTGGACCTTTCTCTTTATGTCCACCTGCATGTTGTCGCGGAGGTAGTCGAATCCCAGCTCGTTGTTGGTTCCGTAAGTGATGTCGCACTCATAAGCCGCACGACGGGCATCATTGTCCATGTTCGCGAGAATGCATCCGACGGTCTGACCCAGAAATTTATAAACGCGTCCCATCCACTGGCTGTCACGTTCGGCAAGGTAGTCGTTTACCGTAACAATATGCACGCCCTTTCCGCTGAGTGAGTTCAGGTAAGCCGCGGCGACGCACATAAGGGTCTTTCCTTCACCGGTTTTCATTTCCGTAATGCGTCCTGTGTGAAGAACAAGCGATCCCATGAGCTGTACTGGATAAGCCCTCTCACCAAGCACCCTGTTTGCGGCCTCACGTGCAAGAGCGAATGCCTCGGGCAGGATGTCGTCAAGAGTCTCTCCCTTTGCCAGACGATCCTTCAAAATCTGTGTCTGGGCTGGAAATTCCTCATCCTTAAATGACTGCGCCCAACTTTCCTTTGCTTCCACCTGGGCAATGATCGGCTTCAGGGCCTTTACGTCACGGTCGTTCTGTGAACCGAAAAAAAAGGTTAAAACTTTATCAAACATAGCAAATCGAGAAATCCGCCGCAATTTTAGGGAAAAACGACAGATTCTCCTCCTTCAAATAATAGTACCGAAATCGGTTTCTATCTAATATATACAATTTTTAAGACATTGACAATATAATCTTTATTCTTTATTCTATTAATATGGTCAATATTATGAAAAAAATCGGTGAATTCGTGGCTTTTGTGCCCCTGGCCTTATGTGCCATGCTTTTTTCATCCTGCGGCAGGCAGAGAAACAATCTGTCCCTTGAGGAAGTTGAGGTCTTTTCCCTTGAGTATGGAAATTTCGAGGATGAGCTGAACATCTTCGACTACAATCAGATTGGCAACATAGACACAAGGATTGCCATGCGCAACGGATTCTTTTATATATCCAACGGTGAGTCCCAGAAAATCATGGAGATGAACTCCTACGGCGACCTTCTGACGCTCTTTTACAACGAGGACACGAATCCCCGGCCATCTTTTGCGACCGAGGAGGGGGAGACGATGAATGCGACGAGAAAGGCAGTGTCATATCCCTTCAACCGCGTGACGGAGCTTACCGTGGACGGACGGAAATACATCTATGCGGTGGACCAGCTTCCACTTGAGCGGCAGGAATACGACGACGAGCTGCAGGAGCATCTTGAGCATATTGTCGTGCGCTTTGACGGCGAGGGAAAATTCGTTGACTATCTTGGTCAGCAGGGGCCGGGCGGAACACCATTTCCCTTCGTAAAGAATATTTATGTCACGAACAACAACGAGCTTGTGGTGGTGTGCGTAAGCTCGGAGGGACCCATAGTTTACTGGTTCTCGGAGGCCGGACACATGCTTTTCACAATCCCCATAGAAAAGAAGAACGTGCCGTCGCCCTATGAGGAGGATCAGGAGTTCTACGTGGAGATTGAGAACGTCGTGCCGGATTACAACGACAGGATTCTTTACGTGAAGCTTGATTACTCAATTCCTTATGTGGATGAGGCGAGCAGGATGCAGTCCGGGGTGGATTATGACCGCACCACGCTTTACGGACTCAACGTGGAGACCGGAACTTATGGCGCGCCGATGAACATCATTCCGTATACCGAGGTCTCCGTGGATGATTTTTCCAATCTGGAGTACAAGATTCCTTATGATTTTTTGGGCGTGAGCGAGAACGGATGGTTCTTTTTCATCATCAGCAATGACGCTGGATTCGGTCTGCAGATTATTCAGGCCAACGGACAGAGGATTTTGAACCGCCAGCTTGAGATGGACAGGCAGAAGACCCTTTTCTACACGTTCAACCTGAGCAATTCGGGCATACTCTCGGTTCTTTCAATCCGCTCGGACAAGGCCTACGTGAACTGGTGGCGAACCGACAGCCTGATTCAGTCAATCACAAACAACTAACAGGAAAGTGGAGAGTGGAAAACGGAAAGTTGAGAGCCCGGGGCTGATTTTCTTTACATATTTTTCTATTTATGTTACGATAATGTAGACATGGAGGTGAGGCTGTGAGCAATTTGAACGTCAATAGGAAAAATCTGATGGGGTGGATTTTTACCTCCCTTTTGCTTGCCCTGACGCTTTTTACCTCCTGCGAGAACGAGCTTACGTGGAATGAGCCCGTGAGGGATTATCTGGACAAGTACTCGAACACGGCCGCCATTGAAAAGCACGAGATTAGCTGCGAATATCTGAAAGACAGTTCGGATGAAATCTGCATACCGAGCGACGGCGCCAAGACCGTTACTTTCTACCTCAGGAACCCGCGTCAATACACCCTTGATCCTATCACATTTTCCACATCTGGCTCAGGGATTACAGTAGACAGGACTCGTCGGACAGGACAGTCATAAGGGTCACATATCCGCAGGACTACCTTGAGACCCATGACGGTGGCGGAAGCATTGGCGGCACGATCTCCATAAATGAAGAGGAAACAAGTCGTCCGTTTGAGGATTATACGTTCAATCTGAAATGCAACACTCCTCCGCCAAGTGTGATAGGGCAGAGCGTGCAGTCTTGTTCTGGTACATATTATGTTTGTTTTTATCTTCCCACAACGGAACTGGGGTCTACCCGTCACCAGAACGACACGCACACGCTTTTTATAAACGGCTCAGACATTGCCACAGGAACCGCGACGGAACTTGCAGCTGCCTCATCTCCAGCACCGTCTGGTACTCTTGCCCCTGTAGGAAACAACGCGAGTTTCAATGCTACGGCTCCGGGCGATTACACGGCTTTTTACTATAATACCGGACGAGTTGCTGAAACTGGGGACGACATTAATTGGAGCATACGTCTGGAGGATGATGACGGACTCAGCTCAAGAACAGTTACCGCCTCCACCATTGTGCCTCCTGTGGAGCTTACCGTCAGCGGAAACGACGTGCTTACATTGAGTACAGGTGAAAACACCACAACCCTGACCGCAAGCGTGGATGAGGGAACCATAAGCTCCTGCGTGTGGACAGCTGCTTCAAATGGCGTTGTGACGGTTACTTCTGGACCGCAAAATACCAGCACTGCGACTGTTACGGCATCTTCTGGAGGTGTGTCTACTGTTACGGTGAATGCAGCCCTCGCGGACGGAAGGGTAGTCACACAGCAAAAGACAGTGCGGGTGCTTAGTTTGGAATATGGCTCATCTTCGCCACAAGATTTCCTTAAAGGGCAGAACGGAATATGCCCTGAGGTGGTGGCACTGGGCTTCCCCTCAACCCCCACATATACCTGGGGAATTGGAAACAACAGCGTCGCAACTATAAACAGTACCACTGGAGCCATAAACGCATTGACAAAGGGGAGTACTACAGTTACCGTAAGTGCCTCGCATGGTGGAAAGATCGTAAGTGCTGAAACAACTATTTATGTGCACGAGGTTACTGTCAGCGGAGGCAATCAAATAGACCTCTTTGTTGGTGGTTCAAATACTACGCTTGGTGTAACCATTACTCCTCCATCCGGACGTTCCGCGCCTACCTTTAATTCCCCTGAATGGAACTCAACCGGAACAGCTGCTGTAATACAATCTGGAGGATTTGGATTAAGTCGCACGATAGTACCTACCGAAAGTGGTTCCTCAACCGTTACCTGTGTAGTAAATTTAAACGGAATGAATATTACTCTTGCATCAGTGACCGTAAATGTATACAAGATTGAAATAGACGTGACTCCACCGACCAGCAGAAACACAAATACTGCGAACGGCGGCACAAACCCCTACGCGCTCACCAATCTTTCCGATCCTTTTACCTTTGCGGTAAAAACAGCAAGCCAATTCCCGACAGGAACAAAGTTCCACTGGACAGTTAACGATATTTCGCTCACGGGTGCGACTCAGAAAGGAAGCTCTGTCAGCATTACACCGGTTGCAATGGGGCTTACAAGCGATGTCATAGCAAAGGTTAAAACCTCGCCAACAAGCTTCGATGTTCTTTGTAGGGTAGAGCTCCCGTCCGGCACTCAGTCTCAGGATGTACCAAAGACAATAAAGGTTTACAAGCTCACGATTCCTGCCATGAAGATAACCTTAGTGACGCCTCCGTCGCTTCCCACTGATTTAAGCGGGGCATATTATGTTGGAACGAGCGATACAACAAAAACCTTCAAGTTTAAGGCTGAACCTGTAACGAGTGGAAGTTCTATTCCAGACGGAGTTTCATACACATGGAAGGTTGGCACAACAACAACAAGAAATGTTGGCACAGGAAGAGAAATTACACCTAGCATAAGTACGTTGCGGAACTCTACAGGTGTTCCAACCGGCAGCGAGACTCTGTCGCTCACATGTGAAGTAAGTCTTACTGGTTGTAACACAGTAACTACTACACCAACAACGATTAATTTTGCGGCCCCGAAGACATTTGATACTTCTATTACGTCGGGAATAACGGATGTTACTACTACCTTGCCTCCCGGGCAATACTCCGCTGGACCAACAGAGTTTGCAGTATTGAGCGCTGAGGACTGGCCAAAGTCATTTACAATAGGCTTGGCTAACGACGTTATCATTCCATCCGGCTGTACTATAAGCTGGAGCATTTCATGCGGAAGCGGAACACTAACAGGAACAGGAAGAAGGTTCACCCTGACCCCAGCACAATTCACAGGACAGAGCTCATATCCAGAGCCAATGGGTACTACAAATCATTCCCTTAGCTATACAATTTCGGCGCCAGGTTATCAGACAGTTACAGGCTCAATCAATATAGTTCTTCGAGGGTCATGAAACTTGTTCCTGATGGCAACTCCCGTCGTAGCTTTATGGATGAAGCTCTTACCTAATTCAAGGCTGTTCCCCCCTCCATGCTACCCCCTGAGGCACGCCAGCGGAATCACAAAGACTCCGTCCTCTCGACGGACACATAAAAATTGTTGCCTTTGAAAATATTTTTTTGTATCTTTATAAAAGGAAAGTTATGGAAGATACAGTTACCCCTCAAGTTCAGCACATCGGTGAATTTGTTCTCACAAAAAATGGAAGCCTTGATTTTGGGGAAATCCCTTCTGAGATTGCAGGAGTTATAAAGAGACAGGAAGGTAAAATCAGGTTGAGAATTGGAGTAGAAATTGACAATGCAATTGGTAAAAAACCGCTCCTCTGGGAATGCCAAAGTGAGCGGCCTTAACAGATAGAAACGGGCGCCGTCCGTTTTTCGCACAAGTGCGAAGTCCATTTAAGCGCATTTTGTTGGACTATCTAATTAAAATATAATACAGTGTCGTAAAAAAATCAAGTACCAGAAAAAGATTCTGCTCCTACCCCCTGAGGCACGCCTCCATGCGAGGGATTTTTCTCTGAAATTCAAGTGATTTGTGGTATTTTGTTACAGTGATTTGTGGTATTTTGTTACAGTGATTTGCGGTGGATTTTTACCTCACAGGCCGGCCAGCATAAAAAGCGGCATGAATGTTATTCCGTCCTCTACCTTGAACTCACCTTCGTGAAAAACAAACGGCTCGCAAAGTTGGTTGGGGAATTTTCTGATGAATTTCCTCAGAGAGCTCATCGTATAGTTCTTGCCGGTTTTTATTTCCAGCGGGAAAATATTGTGCTTGTTTGTCACCGTTGTTTTTGAGACAAGGAAATCTATTTCCATTCTGGAGCTTGCATCCTCTCGGCTTGAATTTGTGTAAAAATACAGCGCATGTCCGTTTGCCGTAAGCATCTGGGCGACAATGTTTTCCATGATGTTTCCAAAATTGACGGCAAGCTTGTCGAGCATTATTTTTTTGTAGATTTCCTCTCTCATAATTCCATTCTCATCAAATGTGTGGCTTATCAGCAGACCCGTGTCGGCCATAAAGCATTTCATCGTTGTGCGCTCTTTGTTCATCTTTAAGCCGACGGAAGGCTCGGTTGTATTGTAGCACGGAACCATCACCCCGGAATCCTTGAGCCAGAAAAAGGCATCCTCATATCCGCGGAACCTTGCTTCTTCTTCCAAATCGGTAAATCTGAAAACTTTGTCGTGATTCTGCAACCGGGAAGGAATCTCATCGAAAATTGCGGTCACTTTTTCCACGTCTTTTCCAGCGTATTTCTGAATGTCATTTCTGTAAAGCGTGAGTATATCCCTTTTTATGCGGTCAGTTTTCTCAAAATCATGGGTCTGTGAAAATGTAAGGACAGCCTTGGGCAGTCATAGCGGTTGTCCTTGACAAGATATTTTATGGCCGCCCTTGCCTTTGGGAAAAGCTGCACCTTTTCAAGATTTTTTACCTCACAGGCCGCCGGTGCGTGGGGCACTTAGCTAAATCCACAGTAACAAGGTGGAAAATGCGGATTCCCCCCTTTAAAAATTGGAAAAAGTGTGATATAATGGAGCCGTGAATGAAAAAGAACGGAATGATGATGACAAGAAAGTTACCCTCAGTGAGGCAGCCCTTTGGTTTAGGATTGAGGATCTGAAGAACGAGTCCAGGGAACTGAACCGTGCCATAGCGGACATTTCCCAGCTGGTCTCTTATACGCGGGTCGATTCAATGGTTGATTTTTTAATCAGCAAGCTGAATGACTATTTTATCCCGGAGACCCTTGTTTTTATGGTAAAACCACCGCGCAAAAACGGTCTGCGTCAGTTTTACTATTCAAACCTGCAGAAAGTGAACAAAACGCTGGATCCCAAGTATTTCTATGTCCTGGAAGAATATTTTGACAATCTCGCGAACACGACGGTGAACGGATATGCGGTTCCCTTCGACAATCTGGTTCATGCGCTGCCCGAGAACACTTTTTCGGATGATTTTTTAAAGCTGAAGCCCAAGCTTGTGATTCCTCTTCTTGGAATCGGCGGTGTCTATGCAATCATCTACATAAGCGAGAAAAACGGAGGCGGCTCCTTTTCTGCGAATGAAATGTTCTATATACACAGGATGTTTTCCGTGCTCGCGGTCACTATGCAAAACGGCCTGCATTACGAAATCAGCATTACCGAGCCAAAGACCGGGCTTTTTACCTACGATTTTTTCATCACGAGGATGGAGGAGGCAATCAGCAACCTGCGGCGTTACAACCGTCTTTCCGGGATGCTCATAATCGACATAGATTTTTTCAAGCATTTCAACGACACTTACGGACATTTGTGCGGGGACAAGGTGCTTCTGGCTCTTGCGGATACCCTGAAAAACATCGTGCGGGAAAATGACTGTGTGGCAAGGTTCGGCGGCGAGGAATTTTCCATCCTGCTTACCGAATGTGACGAGGACAGCCTTTGGACCATAGCGGAGCGCATCCGTCTTGCAGTGAGCGAGATTGTTCTTTACGAAAAGGACCAGAAGCTGAGCATCACCATAAGCGTGGGAGGCTGCCTTATCCATGACATCCGCGGCGTTACCCCGAGCTACATTTTCAAGAAGGCGGACAAGGCCCTTTATTATTCCAAGCAGCACGGACGCAACAGGACCACAATCTACAAACTGGGCTTTTTGGACGCGATGAAAATCAGCAACGGAGAGGATACTTCGGAGGAGTAATCCTTAAAAATGCTTCTTTAGAACCCTTGGCCATCTACCGATTGTAAAATTAGGGAAAAAAATTTGCCCTGCACGAGAAAAAATGCTTGCTTTTTTTTAAATCGTGTGGTATAAAAAAAGTATGGACATCAAGGCAACCGATTGCCTAAAATGTTCGCGTCATAAAGGAAAGTTTATGAAAAAAAAGTTATCGATTATGAGAGAGGAGTACCGCCCCTATCGCGAGGCTGTGCTGAACTGCATGGAATTCTATTTCATGCTTAAAATCAAGGGAGTGAATCCGCCGGCGTTCCAGATGACCAAGGATCTGACGACGAATTACTTCTATTATACTGGGCTTTCTGATGAGGACCGTGTGTTTCTGAGGAAAAATCCCGGTACAAGGGCATTCCTTGATTTCTCAAAGTATTTTTCAGAATGTTTCTATGAGTCCCTGAACGAGAATCATAGAAAATCACTCTAGCCTTTTCCGCAATTGCCTGCAGCTGTTGTTTCGCCTCCAAATTTGCAATGGCTGCAGGTTGATTGTTCCTTGCCAACCAAGCAAAAATCTTCTATAATATAATCATGGAAATCAAAATCAATGAAAATCCCTTCGGGTCGTATCTTCCGAGCGGCATAGAGCGTTTTGACTCACAGATGCGCTTTGTCGCGGAGATTGACAAAATGACTCACATTTTGCGGCAGACAGTCCTCTTGGACCAATCCCGGCGTGAAAATGACGCGGAACATTCCTGGCACATCGCCGTTATGGCTCAGGTCCTGCAGGAGCATTTCGTGGAGAACGCTGATTTGGGGCGTGCCGTCCGTATGCTGACCGTGCATGATTTGATTGAAATCTACGCGGGTGACACTTTCGCCTACGACAGCGTGGGAAATCTCTCGAAGGAGGAGAGGGAACGGAAATCCGCCGACAAGCTTTTTGCCATGCTTCCTTCCGACCAGGGAAACGAAATCCGCGGTCTGTGGGAAGAATTTGACTCCCGCTCCACCCCCGACAGCCGTTTCGCAGCCTGCATGGACGTGCTCCAGCCTTTTTTCCACAACACGCTGACTCAGGGGCACACATGGGTTGAACATTCGGTGAAAAAATCCTCGGTGCTTCGGAGGATGGACATCATCAAAAAGTGGATGCCCGCAATCTGGCCGTGGGTCGAGGCGAACATCCGTCGCGGAATTGAGATGGGATGGCTCAAGGAAGATGAAAGTTGAAAGTGGAGAGATGAAAACTAAAACTTTCTGTTTTCCGCTTTCCACTAGATTTTTATATTCAATTGTAGTATTATTTTAGTATGAAAAGAGACAGAAATTCAAAGCGGCGTAATGCCGGTGGAAATAACAGGCGTCGTGAGGATAACAACGGCGGCAGGTCAAAAAAGGGTCAGTTCAGGGGTCGCTCGTCGGTTTCGGTGGAGCAGATGGCCGCTGAGGATGAGGCAATCCGTGCGTTCAAGTCACAGAATCAGCCCGTATGCCCAAGGTGCGGCAAGGTCATCATGGATTTGGCGACGGCTCTTCCCGATCACGGGGACGGTGTGCCCATTCATTTTGAGTGCGCCATGGACATCGTTTCGGACAACGAGACTCTGGGTGAGGGCGACAAGATTGCCTACATCGGGCAGGGACGCTTCGGTGTGCTGAACTATCCGAACATCCGCGACGTAAGGCACTTTACCATCAGGAAAATCATCGAGTGGGAAAGCCGCGAGGGAAGGGCCCCTTGGAGAGACGAGATGTCCGAGCTTTTTTCTCAGGTCAGGTAGCGTGCGGTCCGATATAGTCGCATTTCCAAAAAATCGTTGAAAAAAAAACACAGTAGTGATATAATTGATTAAAATAGGCTGTCTGTAAGTCTGTTTTTTCTAATGGAGGAATATTGTGAAGATTAAACTTTTAGCGGCATTGACCGGAGGATTCTTGCTTGCTGGAGCGGCTTTTGCCCAGGATTCCGATATTGTTGCTTCTATTGAGGCTGATATGGTTGCTGTGGAAGGTTCCACGTTCAGCATGGGTAGCTTTGGTAACGAGACAAACGAGACCCCGGTGCATGAGGTTTCTCTTGATGATTTTTATATGCTGAGCACGGAAGTGACACAGAGCCAGTACAAGGCTGTCATGGAAGTGAACTTCTCACGCTTCAGGGGCGCTGACAGACCTGTGGAGGAAGTGAGCTGGTATGACGCGGTTGTTTTCTGCAACAAGCTCAGTATGCTCGCCGGATATGTGCCGGTTTACAGCCTTGACGGAAGCACGAATCCTGATGAGTGGGGCGACATTCCCCGCATTGACGCAAAGGATGAGGACAAGGCGCGCTGGAATTCAATCACATGGAATGAAGACGCCGACGGATACCGTTTGCCCACGGAAGCGGAGTGGGAATTTGCGGCTAAGGGCGGAATCAAGGAAGAGGAAGATCCCATTTACAGCGGAAGCGACGTGATTACCGACGTTGCATGGAACGCTGACACACCCGACGGAGAGACCCACGATGTGGCCGGCAAGCTTCCGAATGCCCTCGGACTTTACGACATGAGCGGAAACGTCTGGGAATGGGTATGGGACTGGTACGGAAACTATCACACGGTAGACAACTCAAATCCGAAGGGAGCCGATGCTGATGTCACCGGACGCAAGATGAGACGCGGTGGATCAATCAAGAGTGATGCCGTTTTCTGCCGCAATGCCAACCGTGCAAGCTCAGTGCCGGAGCTCCGTGGCGTGGATCTCGGATTCCGCATTGTCCGCAATGCCGATGATGATTTCCTGGCCGGAAATGCCGATGAGACTGAAAGCGAGGATGCCGATGACGAGCTTCCCGCCGTTGAGTCTGAGGACGAGGATTCCGAGAGCGATGCAGAAGTCGCTGAAGTAAGCTCAGTCGTAATTGTACCTGAGACTGAGGACGAGGACACACCTCTTATCTCAATTGACCTTGACGATGAGGGCAATCTTGTGATGGATGTGGATGAGGATCAGGCACTCGATTCTTTTGAAATTGAAAGATAAAAATGCGGCTCCCTGCTTTTTTCCCGAATATGGAGGCGGGGAGTGTTTTTTGTTGGTCTGATTTTATAAAGTGTCTGCATTCACTATTATAGTTCCCGGTACGGATGCCTTGCAGCGTATTTGCGGAACCAACGACATAAATTTGAAACTCATTGAGTCATTTCTGGGCGTGAGTGTTTTTGCGCGCGGAAATGAGCTTTCCGTGGATTCCGAGGACGAGGAGACATGCCAGCGTTTTAATTTCATAATCGGGCGTTTCCTTGACGAGATACAGGACGGAAGTTCCAATCTTACCGACGGAGATTTGTTGCGCTCCATTTTGCAGTCGGGAGGCATGAGAAAATGCACTTCGGCTGAGGACCGGGCTCTTTTTGACAGCTGCTCCATCACGGTTCCGGGCGGAATCAGGAAGGTCTATCCAAGGAGCAGGGGACAGGCCGAGCTTGTTAAAATGATGAGGGCGAGCGACCTCGTTTTTGCGGAGGGACCTGCGGGGTGCGGGAAAACCTTCCTTGCCGTATCTGAGGCACTGAGGCTTGTTCTGAGCCATGAGAAAAACACCCTGATTTTGACACGTCCGGTGGTTGAGGCTGGAGAAAGCCTTGGTTATCTGCCGGGTGCACTTGAAGAGAAAATTAATCCATACATAAGACCCCTTTTTGACGCTATGAACGCCGTGCTTCCCAGGGATGCGGTCAGAAGATTGACTGAGTCATCCGTGGTTGAGGTGGCTCCTCTTGCGTACATGAGGGGAAGAACCCTTAGCGACAGCGTGATTATTCTGGATGAGGCCCAGAACACCACGAGGGAGCAGATGAAGATGTTCCTTACTCGCATGGGTGAAGGTTCAAAGGTCTTTGTGACCGGCGATTTAACACAGATTGATCTCCCGAAAAAAACACCTTCGGGACTCTCTCATGCGCTGGGACTTCTCAAGAACGTGGAGGGGATTGCGATAAAGCAGCTTTCTTCCGGTGACGTTGTGAGAAACGGTCTGGTCAGGAGAATTATACAGGCATACGAAAATGAGTCAGAATGATAACGAGAAAGAAAAAAACAGGGCTCGGAAAAGAATCCGCAGGGAAGCCGTAAGAAGGTATTTTTCCAAAAATTCCATTCGCCTATGGTCCTGCGTGCTTACTTTCCTTGTTTGCGCCGGATTTGCGTTCGTGCGTATTGCGTCCAGCGGTACCGTCGCGTCCCATTCCGTCATTGATTATGAGGTGGGACAGATTGCCGATGCGACAATCATAGCGAAAGTGTCTCTCCCCGCGACAATCGGAGGGCCCGTGGAGTCCGCTGAGGTGCAGAAAAACGAGGAGATAATCAGGAAGGGATTTCCCGTGACCACCGAGGCATATTACAAGCTGCAAAAGATGGCCGCTTCCCCGCTGTACATTGACTACCGCACATTCTTGAGCTCGCTGCTTTATCTTTTCCTTGTCACCATGCTTTTTTACTTCCTCTTTTCGCTCATCACGAGGGAGGAAAGGGGACGGATGCTTTTGAACGCGCTCGGTCCGGACAAGGAGCCCTATCTTCAGATGCTGCTTTTGGATTGCATAAGCCTGGTGCTGATTTACGGATTCTGCTCGGTGCTTCCCGCATTCCTTAACATAAATCAGGTTCAGTTCCTGCTGATTCTCCCGGTCACTCTCTGCATAATGCTCACCACAATCATCTTCGGGTTCGAGAATTCGCTCTACCTGTCCTTCATTATATCGCTTGCCGCCATGGATGCCTGTGGTTACAAATTTTTCATCCCGATCTACATGCTCGCGTCCTCCGTGCTTGCGACAAGGCTCGTGATCGGTGTCTCGGACAGAAACCGGATGGTGCTCGTCTCCATAGAAGTGTCGGTTGCGGACCTGCTTTCCTGCCTGATCATCGCAATCATCTACAACACGCCGATTAATGAAATCTGGAAGCTCTCTCTGTTCGCTGCTTTCAACGGATTTATCTCCGGCCTTCTCTGCATGGGTGTGATTACTCCCCTTGAGCTTCTGATGAACACAAGCTCCGTTTTCCGTCTTACGGATTTGGACAACACGAACGCGAAGATTTTTGAGCGCATGAGAAGGGACGCACCCGGTACTTTCGCACATTCGGAGGCGGTCGCTGAACTTGCCGAGGGAGCATGCCGCAGTCTGGGACTAAACTCAAGGCTTGCGAAGGTCGCTGGACTTTACCACGACATCGGTAAGATTGAGAATCCGGAGTATTTTACCGAAAATCAGAACGGCGAGAACCGGCATGACAATCTTAAGGCGAGCCTCTCATTCACCATCATCAAGGGACACGTAAGACGCGGCGTGGAGATGGCGAAAAAGGAGTATCTTCCCAAGTCCGTAATCACGTTGATAAGTGAGCATCATGGAAATCAGGTCATCGAGTGGTTCTACAAAAAGGCTCAGGACGAGCAGAGGGCAAAGATTGTGGAGGACTGTCTGGCAGCCGGAAAATCCAAGGAGGAAGCCGAGAACGAGGCAAAGAATCTGGTTCTTTCGGACGTGGATTTCCGCTATGACGATTGCCGCCCCTCATCAAAGGAAAGTGCCATCCTCATGCTTGCGGATACGGTTCAGGCCGCCTCAAAAAGCTGGGAGTCCTGCTCATACTCCGCCATTGAAGTGAAGATTTCCGAGCTGATCAAGCACAAGATAGATGACAATCAGATGGCGAAATGTAATCTTTCGTTCAAGGACCTCAACGTGATTCAGCAGTCCTTCCTTGACACAATCTGGGCGAGCTTCCACCGAAGGACAAAGTATCCGAGCCAGATTGCCGCCGAACAAAAGCAGGCCAGCGAAGAAAAACAGGGCGCGGAAGAAAAGCCTCAGACCACGGAGGAAAAACAGCCGGCAGAGTCAAAGGGCGATGCGAAATCCGCGAAAAAATCCGAGACCACCGCCGCAAAAAAGAAACCGGCGAGAGAAAAGAAAAAAGAGGTGAAACGGGATGGCAAATAGAATACTCGTTAGCCTTGGAGACGGGGCCGGGGACGTGGCTTGGTCCGACAAGGTGGAGCCATTCATGCAGAAAGTCATGGATGCTATGGACTGGAACGGCGAGGAGATTTCCGTCCTTTTGTGCGGAGACGCTTTTATTCAGGAATTGAACAGAAATTATCGTAACATTGACGCTCCCACAGATGTTTTAAGTTTTGAAAGCGATGGTGTTTACGAGGACGATGACGGAACTGAATGGCAGACAATGGGCGACATCGCTTTGAGTGTTGAAACCTTGCCGAAAAATGCAGAGTATTTCAATGTTCCGGAAAACGAGGAGCTGAAACGCCTTTTGATTCACGGTCTGCTCCATCTTCACGGCATGGATCACGGAGAGGAGCATGTTGAGGCCGGTGTTGAGCCGACTTGTGAGATGCTTAAGATTCAGGCTGATTTAATGAAAAGATTTTCAGATGACGTTCTGGTTTAGAATTTAAGTTTAATTAATAAAATAGATAGGTTTGAGAATATGGGTTTATTTGGATTTGGAAAGAAAAAGGAGAAAAAATCGGATGCCTCGTCTTCCGGGGCAGGGGACGGGCCTTCGCAACAGGAGCTTCTGGCGGAGGAAAAAAATGACATGATTCAGGGCGTTGAGGACCTTGCCGTTACCACCGTAAAGGAAGTCATGGTTCCCCGAATCGACGTGGATTTTATTTCCATGGACACCCCGAGGGAGGAGCTGCTTCTGAGGATTACCGAGAGCGGACATTCGCGTTTCCCGGTGTACTCCGGCTCCATCGACAATGTGGTCGGCGTGCTTTACGTCAAGGACCTGATTGCCGCGTTTGCACAGGGACAGGTGATTGACCTTGCGAAAATCATCAGGAAGGCATATTTTGTGCCGGAGAGCAAGCACATCGACAGTCTGCTCAGGGAGTTCAAGAGAAAACACGTGCACATTGCCATTGCGATCGATGAGTATGGCGGAGTGAGCGGAATCGTGTGCATGGAGGATATAATAGAACAGATTGTGGGTGACATTCAGGATGAGTTCGACAACGAGCGTGAGGATATCCTTCCAATGGGCGACAACATCTGGATTTGCGACGCTCGCGTGTCATTGGACGACCTGAACGAGACCATATCGGCTTCTTTCCCCACTGAGGATTTTGACACCCTCGGCGGATTTGTGTTCGACCTTTTCGGCAAAATACCCGTGAAGTTCGAAAAAGTCTCTTGGAAGGACTACGATTTTATTGTTCAGGACATGGAAGGACATAAAGTTAATGTTATCAAGATAATCTTACGAAACTCTAATAAGGGGGAATAACCCGATTTTCTTAGAGACAGTTTTGAGATGGGAATATTTCTTTGGGAGGAAAATATGAAAAACGTACTTAGACGGCTTATGGCTGTTACCTTTGTTTTGTGCATGGCTCTTGGGGCCGGTGCGGAGTCAAAGACGGCTCTTTCGCTTTATAACAGGGCCTATCAGTTCCAGCAGAGGGAAGATTACTATTCAGCCATAGAATCATACAGGGAAGCCCTGCAGATCAATCCCCAGTATGGAGATGCCTGGTACAATCTCGCGCTGTGTACTTTCCACCTCGGAGAATACGACCTTGCCGTAAAATATGCCGACACAGCCGCAACTTATTCGCGCAATCTCAGTGAAATCCAGAATCTCAAGGGCATGTCGCTGATTTCCCTTGGCCGCATTGAGGAAGCCCGGGTGGTTTTCAACGGTGTCCTCGCAAAATATCCCAATGATGTGAACGCACGCTTCGGACTTGCGGAGATTGACCTTTATGGCGGAAAGACCTCATCGGCTGAAAAACGCTATCTGGATGCCTTGAAGAGGGACACGACCAACCGCAAGGCACTTTTGAGTCTCGCACTGGTTGCCGCGGATCAGGGAAATAACACGGCCGCCGAAAGATATGTGAATCAGGCACTTGAGTATCACAGCGGAGAGGCCGAGGTGCATTATCTTGCCTCATATCTTGCCGCAAAACGTGGTGACATCAAGGTCGCTGAAAAGAGGGCGAGGAGCGCGGTTCAGATTAAGGGTGATTACGACAAGGCCTATGAGCTTCTTGCAGACATCCTTTTCTCTCAGGGACGCTATGCCGACGTAATTGACATCTGTGATTTCCGCATCGGACGCAACAGAAATCTTCCGGTGGCATGGTACTTGAAGGGACTCTCTGAGCAGAGGCTCGGTCAGTATGAGGATGCCATTGAGACTTTCAACACGGGTCTTTCAATCGATCCGCTTGATGAGATAATGAGGCTCGCACTTGAGCAGCTTGTGAACGACACCCTTGACATTGAGGACACACGCAGACCCGGATGGGCAAAATTCCATGTTTCCAAGGCGACGGATTTCAAGCGTGCCTATGACGGACCCAGCGAGCGTTACGAATATCAGAAGGCACTTGCGATCGATCCTCTTAACTCAAGCGCAAGACAGTCTTTTGCGAACATGCTTCAGAGAGACGGATTCAACGAGCTTTATCTTCATCAGCTCAAATTCATAAAGGACAATTCCTCGTATTCAAATTCACGCTCAGGAAGAAAAGCCTCGGAAAAACAGAGCGCGCAGCTCAGAAAAAATGACGACACGATCGAGGGACTTGAGAGCATGCTCAGGAACAACCTCGCGCACAAATACAATCTGGACCCATTCTATCTGGACAAATCAAGATGGAAGCTCGGCGTTTATTTCCAGCGTGCACCGGTTCAGCTCATTCATTCCGACGCTGAGGAGATTGTGGCAAATGCAGTTCGTGATCTTTTCAACGGTGTGGCGGTGACGACGGTTGACGTAAAATCAGACGGCGTTGAGGGATTCGCTGAGGCATACCGCTTGGCTCGCACAACAGGACGCGACTACTTCCTGATTATTTCCGTGGATGAGACCGACCGCTCCTTCTCGCTCAATGCTTCAATGTATTCTGCAAGGACCGGAACAAAGACGACCGACATCAAAGTGTACCGCACAGGAAATGACCGTGTGGCCCGCTCCACAAGAAGATTGCGCCAGGCTGTGCTTGACATCCTCCCGATTCGCGGCAAAGTTCTCTACAATTCCGCAAGCCTCGTAATGGCGGACCTCGGAAAGAGCGACGGAGTTGTGAAGGGCGCTGTTTTTGATGTTGTGAAAAAGGACCGCGTGATTACGGCAGACACAGGTGCTGGAGTTTACTATAACGAAAGCGACATTCTCGGTACTTACACGGTAACGAAGGTTGATGAGGAAATCTGCGAGGGAACCTACAAGAAAAAGGGATTCTACGACAACCTGAACGTGGGCGACAACCTGATTCTGATCCAGCTTTCCGACTCAGCATCCGCAGCGGGAAATGCCGTGACTGATACAAGACCCGCCGCCGATGCCAAGGGAACTCCGGCCACAGCATCCGCAGCAAAAGCCGAGAAGGATTCAATCAAGGAGGACATGAAGGCTCCGCACCGAGACTCTTCTCTCATCACAATGATCCATTCTATTAACTAGGCAAAACAAACCTGAAGAATAAAAGCGATGTTCTGGTTCCATTGAATTAGGGTGTCGCTTTTTTTTGCGGCATAATCAAAATCAAAAGCAGGGAGACCAGATAAGGAAGCGCGAGCAGAATGGATGAAGGAATCTCCGAGAAGACTGCGATGTTCTGGATGTTCGAGCTGCAATATTCCGAGACTGCGAAAACTGCTGATGCTACCACCGCGAGCGAGGGATGCTTTCTTCCCAAAAAAACTGCCGCCAGTGCTGTCCATCCTCTTCCTCCCGACATGCCCGGAACAAAGGACGAGAGCCTTATGCAATAGGTACATCCGCAAAAGGATGCCGCCAGTGCCGCGATGATCCACGAGAGACTTTTGTATTTTTCCGGGTTTCTTCCCTGTGAACTGAGCACTTCCGAATCCGAACCACAAATCCTGAGGCAAAGACCGAGCGAAGTTTTTTTCAGCATGAAGATTATCAGAAGTGAAAATGCAATGCAGAAAGTGCTTGTGATGATTTTTGCACTCGTCACTGAAAATGAAAAATCGCTTGAGTAGAGCACGCCCCTTGTTTTGAAAATCAGGACTGAAAGAAATGTGGATGAAGCCTGGAACAAAAGGTTCATGGAAAGAGATACCAAAAACATATTCGCCTTGAGCCGTGAGGAAATCCGCTCCAGCAAAAATACCGAGAGAGTGGAAATCAGCATGGAAAGAAAAACTCCGAGCACGACCGAACCTGTAAGAAGCGAAAAAGTGTAGCAGAGAAATGCCGAGAAATTTATGATGTGCTCCATGAACATAGCAAGCCGTCCGCCGTATTCGCTTACGAGTGCGCCGAGGGTCAGAAGCAAAAGTGGAGCCATAATTGAAAGGATGGAAAAAGCCGCGTTCATTTTTTGCCTCCTGATTTTTTTACGGAACTGATTACGACAGGAACCGAAATGGCGAAAAGAATGAATCCCTGGAGGATTGCGCTTATGTCAAATGCGAATCCCTGTGTGAGACCGATTCTGTCCGCAGATGTGTAGAGCCATGCGAGCGCGAGAGATACCGGAATGACCAGTAGCGGATTTGACTGTGCGATGAGTGCCGTGCTGAGTGCGTTCCATCCCATGCCGGCATAGAATCCCTTGTGGCAGGTGAAGTAAGTTCCGCATACCGCAAAAAATCCTGTGAGCGCGTGGAGTCCTCCTGAGACCGCGAGACTGAAAAAAGAATTCGCCTTTGATGAGTAACCTGAGTATTGTGCGAAAAGAGGTGCCTTCCCCCAGATTGCGATTTTTCTTCCCGAGGATGTTTTTTCAAGAATCAGTGCGAGAATGATGCAGATAAAAACAGCGATGAAAAAACTCATGTTCAGAGATGACGGCGGCAAAATTGCTTTCATGCAGAATCCCTCGTTGATGTAGGGAAGTGCGAGAAGGTTCTGTCCTGATTTTCCATTGATTGCCGTAATCAGCGAGTCGATTATTGGGATGAGTGCCGCGCTCAGTAAAAAACTTGTGAGAAGAACCTCCGCATTACGCATTTCTTTGAGCAGTGCCGAAACCGATGCCGCTACAATTCCCGATGCGACGCAGAGTAAAAGTGCCGTGCAGAACTGGATGAATGGTGGGACTGTCCATGAGGATGAGAGAACAAGACCTGCGATGAATCCTCCGAGGTAAACTTGTCCTTCACCGCCCAAGTTCATGTTTCCTCCGCGTATGGAAAATGCCGCGCCCGCTCCCGCAATCATCAAAAAGGATGCCGTGTTCAGCATGGAGCCGAAATAATATGTGCTCGTGAAATTTCCGGTAAAAAGAATCCTTAGGGATTCAGACGGACGTGACGCGAAAAGAATTACAATCAGTATGCAGATGGCGGTTCCGAAAATGAACGGCAAAAGCGAGAGAAAAAACTTTTTCAATTTCCGTCCTCCCTTGAATATGAAAGAGAAATGATTCCACCCTCAAGCGAGTAAACCTTGTGGCAGAAAGAGAGAGGAAAATCCTCGGCACCGATTATGAGAACCGCTTTTCCTTCTTCCGAAAGAGACCGTATCTTCGAGGCAAGTCTTCCCTGCGACTCAAGATCAAGAGCCTGCATCGGATTGCAAAAAATTATCAGGTCGGGATTTCTTGAAAGCTCACGGGAAAGAACGAGACGCTGCAACATGCCTCCGCTTAAACTTGAGCAAGGGTCGCTTAGTTCCGCATTGATTCCGGCATCATTGATTATTTTTTTCAGTGCGGTTTGTCTTTCTTCTTTTTTCAGTCGCGACGTTTCGTTTACGGAAAGCATTTGCTCCACGCTCAGATTTGGGTTCGATGCCCTGAATGTTTTGTCCGACGGAATGATTGCCGCATTGTGTTTTCTTAAAAATGAAATTCCGTATCTGCCTTTTTTCAAATCCATTTCAAATCTGTCCGAGTCCTTTGTCCTGAAAACCACGCTTCCTTTTGCTCCCGACCCTGCCATGCCCGTAACAAGATTTTCAAGTGTGTCCATCGCCGCTTCCTTGATTCCTGTCACCGCGCTGATTTTTCCATAATGCACTTCAAAGCTTGCGTCGAAAAGTGCCGCGCTGTCGTGTGGCTTGAAACTTGCGTGCGTAAAAGAAAGGCAAAGTGTGTCCGATGTCCCGACACTGATTGCGGACTCTTTTTTTTCGGATGATGAAGAGTTTTTGTTTGATGTGCTTTTGAATCCTCCGAATGAAAAATCCTTGAACTCATCCGGCGAGTTGAGTCTTGCGTAAACTTTTCCGTCATCAAGCAGAGTGATTGTGTCGGCGTAGTGCAGTGTCTCGGCTCTGTTATGCGTAATCACCAGGATGGATTTTTTTTCACCAACAAATTCGCGGAGTTTTTCATAAAGTGATTTCCGCTCGTCGGGATCCAAAAATGCGGAAGGCTCATCCAAAATCAAAAAACGCGGGGATTTCAAAAGGGATGCAATCAGCGAAAGATAAAAGCGGCCGTTGCCACCCATGTTTTTTACCTGCGCGTTCAGGTTCAAATCCGGAGCCCATTTTTTTTGCAGCGAAAGAATCTTGCCCGGGATTTTGGCTGGTACAAATGAAAATATTTTTTTGAGTCCTGATTTTTTTGTGTCTTTTGAAAAATTAAATCCTGATAGAAAAAGATTTTCCTTTCCGCTGAGAGACGGGGAAAGCAAGGGACGCTGCTGAACTTCCGCAATTCCGTTTTGCAATGCGATTGTCGGAGATGTGACGGCGATTTTCTTTCCGTCCAAAATTACGGAGCCTGAATCCGGAGTCTCACGTCCTGAGATGATTTTTGCAAGCGTGGATTTTCCCGCACCGTTTTCACCAAGCAGGGCATGGATTTTTCCCTCCTCGAAACTGAGCGAAATATTTTCCAGCACGGACTTTTTTCCGTAACTTTTGCAAAGACCCGAAAGCTCCAGATTCATTTTTACGTTCCGTTAGAGTGCCGGCACAGAGATGGAACCGTCGCTAAGTCCTTTGACGAGAGACTTCATCTTGTCCCTGATTTCAGATGGAACCGTTGACTCATAAAGCGGATCGTCCTCGATGAACTCAATGTAGCCTTCTTTGAGTCCTACAAGTTTTGTGGTTCCCCAGCTTGTCTTTCCATTCAAGAAATCCAATGTGCTTTCCTTTGCGGCTCTCTGCTGTTTTGTCGCGCAGGATGAGATTACTGTTCCGGGTGCTTTTTGGAAGGAGTTTTCGTCAATGTATGAAAGATAGATTCCATGCTCCACGGCGGAAGAAATTACACCCTGCGAAGCTCCACCGCAAATCGGCATGATTACGTCCACACCGGCTGAGTAAAGGGAATCTGCAAGCTCTGCACCCTTGGATGCGTCGTACCAGTTTCCCACGACCCTGTACTCGCATGTGGTTCCTGCGACCGCATCGGCTGCACCGCGTGCATAATATGGATGGAGAATGTTGTTCATTACCGGATAGTCCTGGGCGGAAATGACCGCGACATGGTGAGTCTTTGACATGAGGCCTGAGATATAGCCCGAAAGATAAGTCTGCTCCTTCTGATCATAGCTCACGCAAGCGATGTTTTTGTTTCCTTCCAAGGCTCCGTCAAGGATGACGAATCTCTGCTGCGTGAATTTTTTTGAAAGCTCGTTTGCAAGTTCAGGTATGGATGGATTGGATGAGATGATAACGTCGTAGGAGCCGTCTGCCGCGAGGGATGTCATCTTTGTGGCCCATTCTGCCTGATTTGTTCCTGCTTCCATTATGTAAAGCTCAACCTTTTTCTTTTCGTCGCTAATGCCTGCATTGAATTCGTCAACTCCTGCCTGAACCCCTTTTGCAAGATTTGCGTAAGTGGGGGAGTCCGCCATAATGCCCGGTACAAAAACCGCGATTGATGTTCCCTTCTGTTTTGATGATGATTTTGTGCATCCAGAAAAAATAAGTGCCTGTGCGAGAATGAGACCCGCAATTAATTTGAAATGTCTTTTCATTGTTATTCCTCTTGAGATAAATATAGTTTTATTTCAAACTAAAGTCAAGAGGGGGGAGCGAGTGGAAAGTGGAAAGTTGAAAGTGGAAAGTGGAAAGTTGAAAGTGGAGAGTTGAAAGTGGAGAGTGGAGAGTACTCATTTCTAATACCTAATACCTAAGTTCGTCTCGACGTTTTTATTCATTTTTTGGAGAAGCTTCAGGAGAGTCTTTTTTTCTGCGTCGGAAAATCCCTCGTAGCAGACGCTCAGCAAGTCGCTTGAGATAGAGGAGGTGAGGGATTTGTATTTTTTCCCCTTTGCGGTGAGTGAAATCAGTTTGGAGCGGGAATCCTCGGCGTTTACTTCCTCTTTTACAAGTCCTTCGTCAATCAGTTTTCGGATAAGGACAGTGACCGTGGATTTGTCCCTGTTGATTTTTTCCGCGATTTCTTTTTTCGTGAGTTTTTCACCGGTGGAAAGAAGATAAAGAATGAAGCCGTGTGAGGAAACCATGCCTGTCTTTCCTGCGAGACGTGCGTTGGTAAAATCCGCCGTGATTGTGTGAAGGTGCGAGATGAGCGAAACCACCGATGATTCTGTGTATTCCATGTTAAGATCTCCTTACGAAAATCAAAAAATCCCGGAAACCGATTGTTGCTGGCCTCCGGGAGTAAAATTGAGTCGGAATTATTTTATGCGTAGATTGGACGCACGTTGATTACGCCCTCGATTTTTGAAAGCGCGTCAAGAGTTGCTTCGTCCACCTTTCCGTCCACGTCAATCAGGTTGTATGCAAGGTCGTTGCGGCTCTGGTTCACGATGCTCGCGATGTTCAAAGATGCGTCGCCGAGTACGGATGTGAATTTTGAGACAACGCCGCTCACATTTTTGTTGCTGATGCACAGGCGTGTTCCACCGGTCGGAATAGGAGTGTCAAGTTTGGTGGCAGGGAAGTTTACGCTGTTTTTGATGGCTCCCTTTTCAAGGAAGTTTCTGAGCTCCTTTACTGCCATGATCGCACAGTTCTCTTCTGCTTCTGGTGTTGAGGCTCCGAGGTGCGGCATACAAATCACCTTGTCATTTCCAAGAAGCTCGTCAGCGGCAAAGTCTGTTACCATGCAGGCAACCTTTCCGGTCTTGAGCGCTGCAAGAACATCCTCGTTGTTTATGAGTCCGCCGCGGGCGATGTTGATGATTCGAACTCCGTCCTTCATGCTCTTGATTGTATTTGCGTTGATGAATCCCTTGGTGTCTGGAGTTTCAGGAACGTGCACGGTGATGTAATCCGATTTGCTGAACAGGCTGTCCAAAGTCTCCGCGTGCTTTACCTCTGACTTGAGACTCCATGCCGCATCAACTGAAAGGAAGGGATCGTAACCGATTACGCTCATGCCGAGTGAGACTGCTGTGTTTGCGACCTGTGCTCCGATTGCTCCAAGTCCGATTACACCGAGGGTCTTTCCTTTGAGCTCGCAACCGATGAAATCTTTCTTTCCTTTTTCTGCGAGACCTGCAATCTCAGCTCCCTTTCCTTTGAGTGTCTCCACCCATTTGTTTGCACCGATTACCGGACGGCTTGCAAGGAGGAGTGACATAATCACAAGTTCCTTTACGGCATTTGCGTTTGCTCCGGGTGTGTTGAATACGACGATTCCTTTCTGCGCGAGATCCTTTACCGGAATGTTGTTGACTCCGGCTCCAGCGCGTGCGATGGCTTTTACTGACGGGTCAAGCTCCATGCTCAGCATATCGTGGCTGCGTACAAGGATTGCGTCCGGTTTTACAATTTCACTTGCAATCTCATAGTCGTCGCGGGGAAAGTTGTCCAGTCCCTTTGAGCTGATTCTATCTAAAGTCTGAATTTTGTACATTTCGATTCTCCTATGCGTTCTCTTTCGCAAATTTTTCCATAAAGGCGACGAGGGCTTTTACTCCGTCCAAAGTCATGGCGTTGTAGATTGAAGCTCTCATTCCTCCGACCAGGCGGTGTCCCTTGAGGTTCACGAGTCCTGCTGCTGCGGCTTCCTTTACGAACTTGTCGTTGATTTCCTTTTCCTTTGCGAGACTTGCCTCATCGGTTGCACCGGTTGAGTACTTTGTGAGGAAGGGAACGTTCATCAGTGAGCGGCTTCCCTTTTGTGCGGTCGCATGGTAGAAATCAGACTTGTCCAGATAGTCGTAGAGGTAGTTTGCCTTTTCTACATTGAGCTTGTTGATTCCTGCGGCTCCTCCGTTCTTTTCAATCCAGTGAAGGACTTTGCCAAGCACGTAGATTGTGTAGCAGGGCGGTGTGTTGTACATGGATCCGTTGTCTGCGTGGGTCTTGTACATCATCATGGTCGGAGTCTCTGCGCGGGGTGTCTCTGTAATCAAATCTTCGCGGATGATTACGAGGGTGACTCCTGCGGGTGCGAGGTTCTTCTGTGCTCCTGCGAAAAGGAGACCGAATTTTGAAACGTCAAGCTCTTCGCTCAAAACGCATGATGAGATATCGGCTACGAGCGGAATCTTTCCTGTGTCGGGAATGTACTCGTAGTGTGTTCCCATGATTGTGTTGTTGAAGCAGATGTATGCGTAGTCGTAATCACCCTCAATCTTTTCAACCTTGGGGATGTATGAGTATCCCTTGTCCTTTGAGGATGCGAGCACGTCAACGTCGAGTCCAAGGTGCTTTGCTTCTGCGGCTGCCTTTTTCGCCCACACACCTGTTTCGATGTAAGCTGCCTTTCCCGTGTGGATTCCGAGGTTCTGTGCTACCATTGCGAACTGTGTGGAGCCTCCTCCCTGAACGAAGAGAACCTTGTAGTTTTCAGGAACCTTCATCAGCTTGCGTACCATCGCCTCTGCGTCCTCAATGATTGCCTCATAGACCTTTGAACGGTGGCTCATCTCCATTACGGACTGTCCGCTTCCATTGTAATCCAACATCTCTGCGGCACATTCCTTCAAGACTTCCTCTGGCAGGCAGCTTGGACCTGCGGAAAAATTGTAGACTCTGCTCATCTTACACCTCGTTTGCTGTATTTTTCTTCCATAATAAATGGAATTTGTTTCAATTTGATTTTTCTGCTAAACCTGTTCAGAAACCGCCGAAAGAGTTTCCAATGCGGTCAGCAGACTCACGTTTTCTACTGCGGTACTCGGGGGGACCGAAAGCACGCAGGGGGTATAATTCACTATCCCGATGATTCCTGCATCCGAAAGTTTTGCGGCACATTGCTGGGCTTCCGACGCACTCACCGTAAGTATGGCAAATTTGATTTCCTCTTCCCTCACGACTTTTTCAAGAAGCGTTGTGGGGTGGAGTGGAAAATCGGCATGGAGGATTTCCGTCCTGTTCACGTTGGAGTCAAATCCTGCCACAAGCTCGAAATCTGTTCCATCAAGTTCCGTGCTGCCTAAAAGCGACTGGCCGATTCTGCCAAGTCCCACGATGCAGCATTTTCTCTTGCCTTTTTCAAGACCAGCGGATTTTCTGATTGCCTGCAAAAGTTCCGCGACCTTGTATCCGTTGCTGGCTCCACAGTGCACTCCAAGGAGCGAAATGTCCTTTCTGATTACTGCCGCCGACCAGCTTGAAAGTTCCTCGATTTTCTTGGATGTAATCAGATTCCCCTTGTATTCGGAGAGAAGCCGTTCAAGAAGCACGAGCCTTTTTTTGCTTGGGGAGGGAATCTTGTCCAACGGAACCTCCTTGCTGTGAATCGAGGGTACCACAAGGGATTTTTTTTGTGACAAAAATCACAGTGATTTACCCCTCAACTGGTTTTAGTGTACTGATTCGGCTGATGTTTGTCAAAGGGCTTTGTGATGGTTTCGGAGGATTTTGGGAAAAAAATTGAGGAAATTCGGGGAATTTTACGGAATTTGTGGATTTGAGTGAAAAATTTCACAGTAGGCGAGGCGGGGGATTAGGTAGTAGACTTGTTTTCTGTTCACGCGTAAATTTATCCTGCTAGACAAAAAATCATGTAGGGGGGAAGTTTTATTATTTCTCCATCTACTGAAAAGGCTTTTGGATGAATTATGTATGACTTTTCAATTTTGCTACTGAACTTTGTCCTAAATGCCGTAAGCGATACTGTTGTATAATTCTTAGAGGATTTTACTTCCATGGGATGAATTTTAAAATTTGTTTTACTTTCATTTGACAGTAGAAAATCAATTTCAATATCATTGCGATGTTTTGTAGTATTGTATTGTGTGTAAAAATATAATTTTCGTCCAAGAGAGGTAAGCATCTGTGCAATTATATTTTCGTACAGCATACCTTCGTTTAAAGAAAGCTTGCCATTCATAATTGAGCGGTAAAGCTGTTGGTTGGCAATTTCGTTTTCACCAAAAGCCAGGCTTATTAAAAGTCCTGTGTCCCCCAAATAGCATTTTACGGCGGATTCATTTTTATTAAGTGCAAAACCTACACATGGGTCATTGCATCGATAACATAAATTACAAATCATGGAATCATCAAGCCAAAAAAGAGGTTCATCATAGCGGCTAAAAACACCATTGCGGTCTATCTCGCTTAACACGATTTTTTTCTCGTGAGTCGAAAGGAATGCAGGTATATTTTCAAAAATTGCAGAAACTTTTGAATTGTATCTTTTGGCGGCTTTTTTTATGTCATCACGATAAAGCTCCAAAATGTCTCTCTTTTCTATGTCACTTTTTTCAAAATCACCATGAGATTCAATATAGGCAACAACACTTTGCGGCATACCACCAACAAGCATATACTCCCTGAATAAATGCATGGCTTCTGCATGATATTTCTGTTCCAGAGGCTGTTTTTTTGAAAAACAATCCTTTATATACTCAAGCAGAATTTCTTTTCCTAATGCAGTTGCAAATTCTTCAAAATCAAGAGGATACATTTTAATTTTTCGCTCTTCTGATGGAATCGTTATTTCTTCGACATTTTCTTTTATGGAAATGAGTGAGCCGGTTTCTATAAAATCATAGCGTCCATCTTGTACAAGATATTTTATTGCTTCCCTTGCCCGGGGAAATTTCTGTATTTCATCAAAAATAATAATAGATTCGCGTGTGAATAATTTTGTATTGTATTCAAGAGAGAGGGTCTGAAAAAAAAGATCAAGCTTGTTTATATTGTCAAAATTGTCCCTTATCTTTTTTGACGTTTTGTTAAAGTCAATGAGAATATAAGATTTGTATTCATTCCGGGCAAATGTTTCTGCGATGGTTGATTTTCCTATTCGTCGCGCACCCTCTATAAGGAGTGATTTTTGTCCGTGAACTTCATTTTTCCATTTAAGAAGTTTGTTGTATATCTTTCGTTTCAGTTCCATATACTTGATTATATAACTGTATTGATTGAAAATCAACAGTGCGCAGAGTATTTTTTTTGAAAATTTACAATAATACGCAGAGTAAGTATATAAAAAATTGCTGCCAATGCGCAGAGTATTTCGTTTTTAGCTTGCACACTAGCTTGAATTCCGAATTGAATTGTGTTAAAATTCATCTATAATACTGGTAATATTTGTTGGCGTTTAGAGTTTCATTTTAAGTTTGGGAGTTTTGTATGAAAAGATTAAACGGATTTTTGCTTATTACTATACTTTTGACTGGGGGGGCTCGCCGCGTTTTTCACATCATGCCAGAACTTTCTTGATGGAAAAGAAATAAAGGATGAGATTGAAAATCAGATTGCCTATGCAAATGCTCCGTCCTATACAATCCGTGTGGAGGCTCCGGCAAGCAGCGGTGTCGTAAAATCTCCTGCCGGCGGTTCTTTTTCCAAAAAAGTTACCGACACATTTACGGTGAGCTTCGATTCTTCAACTGGTTGGTCGTTTATCCGCTGGAAGATAATGGACGCGACATCCGAAACTGAGATTCCAAACGGCACGTACATCAACATTTCTTCACTGACCGATTCCGAGACACAATGCACTTTTGAAAATCCTCCCGAGGATGGAATGGAGCTGGTTTTGGTTCCGGTTCTTGCCGAGCGTCCTCATGTCATTTCATATTCGCCCCTCACTTCCGGTATGCTCAAAGATTCTGTGGTTCAGGTTCTTTTTGATTTCGACATGGATCCTTTTTCCATATATTACACCGAGGATGAACTCAGGCAGATGAAAAACTCCGGGGTGACTGATGGGGATTTTCTCCCGGAGATTGACGCGACGAATCCCATTGACTCCAACAATCACTACGGATATATAAATTCTTCCGGTGAGACTGTTTTCAAAAACATCACGATGGCAAATAAAAAGACGAAGCAGAATCTGACAGAATGTTTTGGCGCGCCGGTATTTGAGAATGCAAGCACGCTTTCAATCCCCGTAAAAAATAAGAATGCTCTTCCGGACTACACTCAGGTTCTTGTCACCATAGGCCAGGGATTTTTTTACCGCAAGGATGGAAAGAGTGTGGAGATGGCGGATAGCAAAAAGTGGATGTACCAGGTGAACGACAAGACCGACACGAAGCCTCTGATATTCTCAAAGACAGGCTCGGCGGATAATTTCACCGCGAAAATTTCTGAGTCCGATGCGAATGCTCTTTCTCTGGAAACATCACCCACGGTCAGCACAAGCGGCGGCGGAAGCGGAATCAATACGCTAAACTTTATCAAGGAAAACAAGCTTTATCTTGATCTGCATGTTCAGGAGCCTGAGACGGGTTCGGGACCGAAGTCATATTTTACGATTATGTTGAAAAGAATCTACGGTAAGAATTATGTGCATGTGCCTTCCTCGGAAAAAGAGAAAACCGTGCTGGTTGATTTTCAGAATGTGACCGCAGATGACGCTGTGTTTAAAGGTTACGTTGATTTGAATGATTTGTATGATGCGGATAGTGGTGAGAAACTGACGCTTGAGGACGGAGTTTATGCCATGAGCTTTATGTTCGAGGATAACAGCGGAAATCAGTTTACTTATCCTGCCAGCGGAAAAAAATACTACATTACGAAAGACACGACCCCGCCGGATATAGCCATGCCGACAGTGAGCAGCTCTAACAGCACGAATTATAAAATTTCCTGGCCTGAATTCTATGATGTGAAACTGGCACAGGTTACTTACGGCGAGACTGATTCTGTACTTAATGTCTCAGATCAAATAGAAAAAAACACACGGTCTTTCGTTGTTACTGGTATTCAGCCTGGCAAGGCTTATGACGTGAGGGTAAAGTTTACGGACTACGCAGGAAATGTGACGGAAAAGACGATTCCAAAATTCCTTACGGGTTACTATATAGAAGGAACTCTGGATTTTACCAGAACAAATGCAAGCCATGCGTCAAACGTATTCTTTGCTGGTGATAAGATGAGTGACTATGGTGTAAATTCAATAAAAATCGCCTGGTCAGATGGAAGCGTTGAGGATGCAATTTCTTCCGGCTACACAATTCCGAATGGACCAAATAATAACGGCGTATATAATTCAGATTGGAAAATCTTTTATAAAACGATTGGAGATGTATCCAAATATGCAACATCCGGCACATATTACATCGCCAAAAAAGACTCACTCACACAGACACCTTCTTCCTGGCAGGCGCAGGAGACTGATGGCAATAGGTACTGGTTCTACAAATTCGGAGACTATCCGCAAAGTGTTTCAACAATCTCAAGTTATACATCATCCACTGTTTATAACGGTTGGTATTTGGGAAGTGACGGTTATTTCTATGAAAAGTGCCATACAAACATTTCTGGAAAAAGTTCGACAACTGCAGGTGGAAGTCTTCAAAATAATACAGACTACTACTTTAAGGTTCAGCCGCTTGAATGGCGACTTGCTTCAAGTAATTTTAGCGGAAGAAAACTTTTAATAGCAAGAAAGAATCTTGACTGTGTACAGTACTATACTTCGACGTCGAACAGGACTATAAACGGCAGTTCTGTAAAGGCAAATAATTATAAGTATTCTACTCTAAGAGCTTTCTTAAACGGTAAATACGAAAGCGGTGACACGCAGACAAAAAGCTACCTTAACAAGGGCTTTTTACAGAAGGCCTTTACACCAAGTGCACGGTCTCTGATTTATGAGGGTTCTGTTGAAAACGATGCGGAAAGTACTAATCCGAATAGAAACTCTAGTGAATGGGGCAATGGAGTCAATGTCAATACCTGCGATACGACTTGTGACAAAGTTTTTGTTTTGAGCGTTCAGGAAGCAACTAATACAGCCCTTGGTTTTGACGATAGACCTGATTGGGTGCTTTATGGACTGCGTCTGATACATACAACAGACTATGCAAAGGCAAGGCACGTATGCGAAAGTAATGATTCAGACAATTCAGGAACATATAAAACTTTTGCAAGCGAGTACTGGCTTAGAAGTCCGAGCCGGACAGAAGAGGAAAGGGGAAAAGCACGTTGTATTGAGACAGCTGGTAAGGTTCAAGATCGCGAGGTAACGAACTCAGAAACAGGCGTGGTACCTTGCATTGTGCTGAACTAAAAGATTGGTGGACTTTGAAACTGGTTCTAATCCCTCAGGCATCCGGCCGGTATGATTTTTACGCCTGTCTTGATTTCAATGAGTGCATATCTTAATCTTTATTATGCAAGATTTTAAATCATAAATCAAGTGCGTTTTGTCTTTTTCGGGTATTTTGTTTTGCCTTTTTCGGGTATTTTGTTTTGTCTTTTTCGGGTATTTTGTTTTGCCTTTTTCGGGTGTTTTGTTTTGCCTTTTTCGGGTGTTTTGTTTTGCCTTTTTCGACCTTGCGGTGAAGGAAAAATCTTTTCTTGCTAAACTGGGCTTCGTGGTGTATAATTGAAATATGGAAAGATTCAGAAAGACATTCGTATTGATTTTATTCTCGGTTCTCATGGCGGCTTCCCTTTTTGCGGAGGACGAAGTCGTTATTATAGAAGAAATTACATGCCTGGGCAACCTGGATTCCTCAACCCCCATGCTCTTTGACTCTTCGACGGTGGAGGAAATGAAGGACTCAACCCTCAATGCGGTGACTTCGGTGCATGATTTCTACGGTGCCGAATATCCCCTGAACCTGAGCTTTATGAGGGTGCCGGGAAGCGAGAATTCCTGGCTCCTTATTGCAAGCGTGGGAAGTGACTTAAAATGGACTGAAACCGCGAACGTAAGGGTAGGAGTGGGTACTTCCGACGGCGTGATGGGAAGCGTTGTGCTGTATTTTTACAGGGAGGGCAATCTTTTTTCCATAGTTGATTCTGACGGAACCATTGCCGCTGATGACGGAAGTTTTGCCCTCACTTGCTCCTTTGAGTTCGTAGATGAGAAATACGGCCCCGTCACGCCTCAGTTTTTCCGCTTGAATCTTGCATCCGGAGACGAATCACTGACCCTGACTTCCGCCGAAACAGAGTTCAATTTCACAAAAGAGATTAAGGCTCAAGCCCAAGCACAGGCTCCCGTCCCTAGCGAAGAGATTGAGGAACCTCTTGTTGAGAAACAAGTTCCCGAATCTGAGCCCCAGATTGTCGAGTCAGCTCCTGAGCCGGATGTAGCTGCCAGCATTCCCGAGACGAAACCGAAAAAGGTGCGGCGGAAAAATCATCCCTACGGATTCCAAAAGAGCCCCCTGCACAAATCCAAGGACAAGGGCATCTGGTGGCCGTGAGATTGAGGATTTTTTCATACATTCGATATTCATTTCTCAATTTTTGAAGGTAAGTGCTTAACATAGAGATGAAAAAATAGAAAAGGATTGAGAAATCACTGTAATGGAGGCAGGGTTCGTGGCATCGAAGCATTTGCACGGAAGGGAGCGTAAGCGACCTTTAATACCTATTACCGTGCTCCATGATTCGGTGACGCGGTTCCTGCCGTGAATGGAAGTGATTTCTCATTTATAAGGTGGTTTTTCAAGTTTTTTGTATTGATTTGCACTTATCTTCTTAAAAATTCCTAAATCTACTTGCTAAACATGGATAAATATGCTATAATTATGCAGAATACTTTTTAAGGAGTGCATAAAAATGCAGTTTATTGATGGCGGAGTTACGGCTCCTCAGGGATTTACCGCAAGCGGAATGTTGTGCGGAATCAAAAAAGGCCGGACAAAAAATGATACGGCACTTATTTTCAGCGAGAAACCCTGCGATGCTGCCGGGGTTTTCACCCAGAACCGTGTAAAAGCGGAAAGCGTCAAACTCACCAAGCAGAACATCTCTAACGGCGTGATGCAGGCTGTGATTGCGAACAGCGGAAATGCCAACGCATGTACCGGGGAACAGGGCCGTCAAAATGCACTCCGTATGGCAAAGGCGGCTGCAGGAGTCCTCGGAATCAAGGCGGAGGATGTCGTGGTCTGCTCAACAGGCGTAATCGGACAGCAGCTCCCGGTCGAGGTGATTGAGTCTCACATACAAGAGCTCAAGGACTCCCTGAGCAAGGAAGGACACAAGGAAGCGAGAGTCGCAATCATGACGACGGACACACATTATAAGGAGTGTGCGGTTGAGACGACAATCGGCGGAAAGACTGTGCGCATCGGTGCCATGTGCAAGGGAAGCGGAATGATTCACATCAACCTTGGAACCATGCTCGCCTTTATGACGACCGACTGCTCAATCAGCCCCGCTATGTTGGAAAAAGCCCTGCGCTCATCAATCGCGGGAACATATAACTGTGTGTCAATTGACGGAGACACTTCCACCAACGACACTCTTACCATACTCGCGAACGGAATGGCTGGAAACGCGAAGATTGAAAGCGAGGGAAAGGACTATGAGGATTTCCTTGCCGCATTGAATGAAATCAACACGCAGATGGCCATGAAGATTGCCGGAGACGGTGAGGGAGCCACAAGATTGATTGAGTGCAACGTTACCGGTGCGAAGGATGTTGAGACCGCGCGTACTCTTGCGAAGAGCCTTATTTCTTCAAGTCTCGTGAAGGCCGCAATTTTTGGAAAGGACGCGAACTTCGGACGTTTCCTCTGTGCCATGGGATATTCGGGCGCGGATTTTGATCCCGACAAAGTGACCATATCCTACAAGAGCCACAAGGGAGCCATGCGTCATGGAGCCACGGATTTCCTTGGACGAAACGACGGCGAGGAAAAGAGCGTCATGGTTTATGAGAAGGGTGTTCCGCTGAACTTCGACGAGGAAAAGGCGCTTGAGGTTCTGAGCGAGGACGAGGTGATTGTGGATGTTGTTTGCGGAGACGGCAACGCATCTGGAACCGCATGGGGCTGCGACCTGACTTACGATTATGTGAAAATCAACGGAGACTACCGCACATAATTGGTCAAAACCCGCGGAATGGAGAAAGAGATGAGCGAGAATGAGAACAATATAAATGACGTGGATCCCCGGCTTGAGAACACGAAATGGTCTGACGTGCTTGTACAGGCGCTTCCGTATTTCAGGCACTGGGTCGGAAAAGTCGTGGTCGTGAAGTACGGCGGAAATGCAATGCTGAACGAAGAGCTTAAGGCCGACGTGATGGAGGATATAGTCCTTCTGAGCACAATCGGAATCAACGTGGTTCTGGTGCACGGTGGCGGACCTGAAATCAACCACATGCTTGAGCGCGTCGGAAAGGAAAGCAAATTCGTAAACGGACTTCGCTACACGGATTCCGAGACGATGGAGATTGTGCAGATGGTTTTGACCGGAAAGCTCAACAAGGACATCGTTGGTCTTCTTTTGCAGAAGGGTGGAAAAGCCGTGGGACTCAGCGGTGTGGACTCAGGACTTTTGCGTGCGAAGAAAATCGACAAGGACGGAGCTGATTTGGGATTCGTCGGTGAGGTGACGGAGGTGCATCCCGAAATCATTCAGTCGCTTTTGAAGCAGGGATTCATTCCGGTAGTCAGTACAGTCGCCCTTGGTGAGTCCGGCGACTACAATCGCTACAACATCAATGCCGATACAGCAGCCGCGAAGATTGCAGTGGCCCTTGGTGCGGAAAAATTCGTGCAGCTTACAAACGTGCCCGGTGTGCTCAGGGACATCAACGATCCGAAGTCCCTCCTGCAGAGAATCCGCATTTCCGATGTGGACAAGCTGATTCAGGACGGAACCATCGCCGGTGGAATGATACCGAAGATTGAGTGCTGTATGCTTGCCCGTAACGGTGGAGTACCGCGTACGCACATCATCGACGGGCGTGTGCCACATTCGCTGCTCATAGAAATGTTCAGTGACCGTGGAATCGGCACGATGATTTATTGATCTTGTTTGATGGTTGATTTGGTATTCGCTATTTATATAGAAGGAAAATGAAATGGGAAGCAGTATTGTCGTAAATAATTACGGTTCATTCGACGTTACGTTCAAAAGCGGTAAGGGCTCTACTCTGACTGACGTGAACGGAAAAAAATACATTGATTTTTTGGCGGGAATTGCGGTGAACGCGCTCGGTCACAATTACAAGCCGCTGGTCAAGGCAATCAGCAAGCAGGCGGCCAAGCAGATTCACGTGTGCAATTATTTTTTGAGCGACACCGGAGACTCTTATGCGAAGGAGCTTCTGAACGCGACCGGATTTGACGGTGTGTATTTCGGAAACAGCGGTGCGGAGGCAAACGAGGCCGCAATCAAGCTCGCAAGGAAGTACGGTCAGCTCAACGGAGGAGCGGGACGGAAGACCATCGTTACTCTGGAGAATTCCTTCCACGGGCGGACTCTAGCAACAATCAAGGCGACCGGACAGGAGAAATTCCACCCGGAGTGTTTTGCCCCGTATCCCCAGGGATTCAAGACGATTGCAGCGAATGACTGGTCCGCAATCAACTCCGCGTTTGACAGTACAACGGCGGCTTTTATGGTGGAGTGCGTGCAGGGCGAGGGCGGAGTGAATCTGCTCGATCCTAAATGGGTGCAGGCAGCTTCGGATGCGGCAAGAAGGGCAGGTGCCATTGTGATTGCCGATGAGGTTCAGACCGGAATGGGACGGACGGGAAGTTTGCTCGCGAGTGAGCAGCTCCAGTTCAATCCTGAGGTGGTGACTCTGGCCAAGGGAATTGCCGGTGGAGTTCCGATGGGCGCGATGCTTTTCCGGGGCAAGGCAAACGGTGTGTTCCAGGCGGGAGACCATCAGTCCACATTCGGAGGAAATCCTCTTGCGTGTGCGGCGGCAAAGGTCGTGCTTAAGACTTTGAGGAGTCCCGACTTTTTGGCGAAGGTGACGCAGAAGGGAGATTTCATGAGGAGCACAATCAAGGGCTGGAGCATTCCTTTCGTGCAGGATGTGAGGGGCTTGGGCTTGATGACCGGAGTTCAGGTTGACAAAGATCCCGTCGCCATAGAGAAAGCCTGCCTTAACGCCGGTCTCTTGTTCAGTACCGCAGGCTCAAACGTCCTGAGGCTTGTCCCTCCGCTGAACATCAGCAAAAAGGAAATGGTGAAGGGGCTTGAGATTCTGAAAAAAGTCCTGGAAACTTGTTAAGGTGGGAAGTGAGAGTTGAAAAGTGAGAGTTGAGTTCTGAATGATTCTCATACTTTTGCTTTTCAGCTCTTGTTTTCTCGTCCCTTTACTTTATGAGCCTGATGTTGTCCACGTAAAAATGCGACTCCTTCATAAGGATTTGGCTGTTGTCGCTTGTAACGGATATCCGCCTTACGTCGCCGAGCATCTCAGTGTAATCCGAAAGGCTGAAGACCATCGTGTGTACTCCCGGCGGAAGTTGATATGAGCCGAGGCTGCACCATTTCCATGAGTCCGTCGCCTGTATTACCACCGCAATTTGATACGTGTAGTTCTCCGGATTGTAAAAATCCATCGCAAGATAACGCGACCCCGACAAGTCATTCGTTCCGTCATAAAACCAGATTGCGGATTTTGTGGATTTTGCGTCCATCACGTCCATCGTCATCTCAAGCGAATGTGAGCCTTCCGAAGCCCAGTCCTTCGAGATGTTCGCGCCGGTTGAAATCTTCACGGTTCCGTACTGGTCCCAGTCGAATCCTGCCCAAATCCAGTAGTTGCCTTTTTCAAATCCGTCGAAAACCTCAACGTTGCCTTTTGGAAGTCCTCCGTCAAGCTGGGCGAAAAGTGCGGGGGATGAAAAAATCATCAGTGCAATAAAAACAAAAAATCTCTTCATCGGTATGTGCCTCATCTTAATCATCTCCTATTCAACCTTGAATTTGTTCATCGCGTCCCGGAGCCTTGTTATGCTCTCAAGGTTTTTGTCCACGCAGGACTTCGCGTTCTGTGAGAAAGCGCCGATTGAGTCAGTCTTTTCGGTCATGTTCTTCACGTTGTTGTTTACTGAGCTCGTCATGTTCGCAATCTGGTCCATCTCAAGGGAAACCTGCTTGCTTCCTTCCATCATCTCGTCCGAATCACGCTTGACCTGCTCCGTTATCCTGTTGATTGATTTCATCAGCTCAAGCACCTGCTCTCCGCCCTCGTTCTGGCTCCTCATCTCCTCGTCAATGATAAGCTCCTGCTCGCTGACCATTTTTGTGAGGGTGAAAATGGAGCTGAACTGATTCTGTACTTTGCTCGTGGATTCCGAGACGTTTTGAATCAGGTCCTGAACCTCCTTGATTTCCTTCTGGATTTTTGTTCCCTGTGAGCTTGACTCCTCCGCAAGTTTCCTGATTTCATCCGCGACCACCGAGAATCCCTGTCCGCTGTCACCCGCATGTGCCGCCTCGATCGCAGCGTTCATGGCAAGAAGGTTTGTCTGGCTCGCGATGTTCTTTATGACAGCCGACGCTTCCTTGAGGTTCTTCGACCTGTCCTGAATCTTCGCTGAAAGATCCGCCATGCTGTTGATGAGTGACTGTCCCTGTTCGGATGCCTTCTCCAGCATGTTCATGGATTCCCTGTTGTTCTCAAGGATTGCGGAGACGTTCCTTATGTTCATCGTCATCTGCTCGACCGAAGAGGCTGATTCCGTAACGCTCGATGCCTGCTCGTCAATGTTCTCGTTGAGTTTTCCGATGCTGCGTACAATCTGCTGCACGACCGAAAGTGCCTCCTCAACTCCCGTCGCATGGTCCTGCATCTGAGACTGTATGGAAGCTATGCTCGACGTGATGTCCTCCACTGCCAATGATGTTTTGTTCATGGAGTCGTTCAGGTCTTTTCCAATCTCCTCCATTTCCTCGCTTGATTTTTTCGCGTCCTTGATTGAGACGGAAAGTTTGTCCATGGTCTTGTTGAAGCTCTCGCACATGGCCCCGATTTCATTGTTCTGCTTGGCATGGAGCCTTACCGTCATGTCTCCGTCGCCCTCGCTTATGTTCTGCAATGCGTCAACGGTTGTCTTTAGCGGCTTCGTGATTTCTTTGACGACGACGTACACAATCAGCATGACGATGATAATCTGAATGACGAACGCGATTATGATAATCCAGATTGTGTTCCATGCGCTTTTGTCAATGCTCGACTCTGGGGTGACTGAAACCAGAAACCATGTGGAGTCCGTCCTGTCAACCTTTGTCTTGATGATTGTTACAAAGCTCTTCACTCCGTCCACTGTGTCCGTAAAAGTCACAGGTGAGTAGTCAGTCTGTGTGCCGATTTCTTCCCCTGTTTTCGGATCCAGCACAGGAACCGTCGCAATCTCAAAATATTTACCGAGCGATCTGTCCGCCATCAATTTGCTTGTGCGTCCCACCTCTCCTGAGTCGCTTGAGGCAAGTACCGCACCTGATGATGTGAAGAACTGGCACTTGGTTCCGTCAAAGACCGAGCTTCCGTCCATCAGTCCGTCAAGTCCCGAAAGCACGATGTCGATCCCGGCCACTCCCGATTTCTGCCCCAGCGAGTTGATGATTGGAGAAAAAACTTTCGCACTCAGAACCTTCTCTCCGTCCAATGTCGTAATTACAGGCTCGCTGATGAATGTAGCCGGTGCGTTTGAGCTTTCCTCAATCTGCTCCACCGTGAATTCCGAAACAATGTCGTTTTTGATTCTTCCGTTTTTGTCGCGGATGTAGTGGATTTTCATCTGTCCCGTGGGATTGTCAATCTTGTCGGCCCTCAGCACGTCCTTGTGGTCGAACATGTTGGGAAGCCAGTATGCCCATGCCGAATCTATCGTGGAGGATTTTACCATCGCACGCACCGACTGCTCCGCCGCAGACTGTCTCTGTTTCTCCGGGATTGCCCATGTTCCTCCGAGCACACCCGAAAGAGCCTCCGCCGAGTAGATGTTTTCCGACATCCTTTTTTCAAGAGCGTCCCCCTTTTCCTGCGACATTGTTATGATGCTTTTTGTAATCTGATTTTTGTTCGCTTTAAGAACTGTCCGTCCGATGATGAATGTCATCACGATTGAGACGACGACCATTCCCAAACCAAGATCCAGAATAAGGCGTGTTCTGATTGATGATTTTGAAGAGTTGTTTCTTTCCATAGATGTGACTCCAGATGTGAGAATCCCCGGCTCCCCGATTGTCCAAGGCTTACTCGATTTTATTTTACCACCAATCCGCATAAAATTCAAACTTTTTTTTGCTGATTTTATCTCGAATTTTGTTTTGCTCCTTTTTACTAAGATTTTTTCCCCATTGCCTAAAAAATCATTTTGTTCTATAATATCGCCATTATGAGTACACAAAGAGACGAAAAGGAATTGTGCCACTGGGCAGACCAGCAGGCGAAGAGAATCATAGAGCAGAGGGGAGACTTGCCCCTTTACACATGCGCTTCGGGAATCACACCATCAGGAACCGTGCACATCGGTAACTTCCGCGAGATAATCACCGTGGATCTGATTGTCCGTGCTTTGAAAGCAAGAGGAAAGAACGTCCGCTTCATCTATTCATGGGACGACTACGACGTTTTCAGAAAGGTGCCCGGAAATATGCCCGAGCCAGAGACACTGGAAAAATACCTGCGCTATCCCATCACGATGGTTCCCGACACATTCGGACGCGACGAGAACTATGCCCGCCACCATGAGGTTGACATTGAAAAGGAGCTTCCCCGCGTTGGAATCCATCCGGAGTTCCTTTATCAGGCGAGCAGATACCGCGCCCACAGATATGCCGAGGGAATGAAAAAGGCATTGCAGAACCGCGACCTCATAAAGTGGTGCCTGAACAATTTCCGTGACGACGCTCACAAGATGAAGGACAGCGACGTTTACTGGCCCATCTCTGCTTTCTGCTGCAAGTGCAACAAGGACACAACCGAAATCATAGATTACGACGGAGAGTACGGCGTGACTTACCGCTGTACCGAATGTGGCCACGAGGAAAAGGGAGACCTCCGCACCAGCAGCGAATTCAAGCTCGGTTGGCGTGTTGACTGGCCCATGAGATGGAACGAGGAAAAGGTTGTCTTTGAGCCGGGCGGAAAGGATCACATCAGTCCTGGTGGAAGCTACGACACCGCAAAGCTCATCAGCAAAAAAATCTACGGATGGGATGCTCCCGTCACAATGAAATATGATTTCGTGAGCCTCAAGGGAATCCCCGGAAAGATGTCCTCATCAAAGGGAAAGGTAATTTCCTTGATTGACGCTCTTACCGTCTATCAGCCTGAGGTCCTCCGTTACATTTTCGCGGTGAACAAAGTTGACCATGAGTTCTCAATCAGCTTCGACCTTGACGTAATCACAATGTACGAGGCTTATGACCGCACCGAAAGAATCGCGTGGGGAGTGGACAAGGCAAAGAACGAAAATCTTGAGCGCATGGAAAAACGTGTGTATGAGCTGAGCCAGATTGGTGACATGCCGAGCGAGATGCCGTATCAGGTTCCGTTCAGACAGCTCACGACATTGCTCCAGACATATTCGGGAAACATTGACAAAGTGATTGCGACATTCAAGGACATTAAGCCCTCCCAGATTGAGTGCCTCCGCCGCAGATGTGAGTGCGCGTGGTACTGGGTAAATGAGTGCGCTCCCGATGATTTCAAATTTGCCCTCCGCACCGACGGTTCCAAGGAAGAGGGACTTTCCGACGTTGAGGTTTCCATGCTCAAGGCAATCTACAGCGACGTTCTTCCCCACATTGATGATTTGGACGAGAAGGGTGTGCAGCAGGCAATCTACGACGTGGCGACTAAGGCCGGACAGGAAAGCAAGGCTCTCTTCAAGGCAGTCTACCGCGCGCTGATTGGAAAGGAGCAGGGACCAAGAATCGGAAGTTTCTTCAAGATTATCGGTCGCGAGCAGCTTGAGCAGATTCTCGGCGTTTACTAAGAGTCGGCTTAATCCAGCTGATAAAATGCCCAGGGTGTCCGTGGATTCAATCTTGATTCATTCTCGATTCAATCAACGGATGCCTTAACCGGGAGTAATGATTTGAAAAAAAGATCTCCAATAAAAATGTTTTTTATTTTTATCCTCAGTCTGTTCCTCGCCGCAGGACTTTTTTGTGTTGTGGTAAATGTCTCAATGATTTTAAGTAGCCGTCCGTATGTTTTTTCTTCCATAAAAGATGTTCCTGAAAAATACACCGTGATTGTGCCGGGAGCAAAAGTCTACAAGACCACCGTTTCCCATGTTGTGCGTGACAGAATTGAGGGAGCGATAAATCTTGTGCATGACGGAAAGTGCGAGCGTTATCTTGTGAGCGGCGACCATGGACAGAAAGATTACGACGAGGTCAACGGAATCAAGGATTTCATGTGCAAGAATTACATTGTGGAGGAGTCCGACATTTTTCTTGACCACGCGGGATTTTCCACCTACGAGACCATGTACCGCGCGAGGGATATTTTCTGCGTAAAGGATGCCGTAATCGTCACACAAAAATGTTTCGCGCCAAGAGCCGTCTATATCGCAAGAAAACTTGGCATTGATGCAGTTGCCTACGAAGCCCCTGAGCTGGCCCGGTACAGTGACCGCATAAAAATCTCATGGCAAGTCCGTGAAGCCCTTGCAAGGGTAAAGGCCTTTTTCGACGTGACCTTCCACGCAAAGCCCAAATATCTCGGCGACCAGATTCCCATCACCGAAGACGCCTCCGCCTCCTGGGACAAATAGCGCAGAAGTTTTTAGAGCTTACTTATTTTTTTCCGCCGAAAATTTTGAAGAGTCCGCCGCTTTTTTTGTCTTCTTTTTCATCGGCCGCATCTTCTTCCGCATCTGAAGACTCATCACCGCCTTTTACTTCCAGCACATTGGACTCGCTTTTTGCAGAGACGACTTCCGGCATGGATTTTTTCACGCTTGCCTTAACGCTGTCGAGTGCGCTGTCCAAAAGACTCAGTGCCATGTTGATTTCCTTGTTTGTCTTTGAAGGAATCACATCCAGTATGTTCTGCCAGTTGTCAAAAATCGCGTTGTATCCCTGATTCATCCCCACATAAGAATCCCACTGAGATTTTTCTTCCATAGAATAATAATCCTCCCAAATACTTTAAAATATCTTACCATGTATTCCCTTAGCTTTTCAAGACCCAAAAGTCCACTCTCCGTTTTCCACTTTCCACTTTCAACTCGTCACTCCCCACTTTCTCCCCCCTCTTGTCAAAAATCAAACGTTTCATTAAAATAGATATATTATGGAAAAAAACACAAAGAGAAATAGAGTCATAATCGGCATGGTGATTTTTTGCCTGCTTTACATACTGCTTGCTTTCAGACCCTTGAGCACGGAGCTGCATCTTGTTCCCGACTGGACTGTGAACATAAATGATTTGCAGCGTTCCGATTCAAGCGATGTTTCAAAGCTGATTCCATTCCGTCTCGGACAGAGCATCGGTTATTTTACCGAGGACGGAAAGATTGCCTCACACATTCCCTATGCGTTCAAAGCCGCCATTTCAAACAAGTATTATGCGACTTTCGGTGCGGACTGCGAGGAGGCTGATTTTTTCACGTCTGACGGATCAAAAGCCGGTACAATCAGGGTGGCAGGATTTCCGTTTTTTGATGAGGACAGAATCTACACATTCCTTCCCGGTGGAGCGTCTTTTGCCTCATGTGCTGGGGACGGAAGCGTGGTTTGGAGCTATGAATCTTATGCACCCATAATTGCGTTTGACTCAAGCGAGGGTGGAACCGTGGTCGGATTTGCTGACGGAAACGTTGTTTCTTTCAATAAGGAGGGAAAGCTGGATCAGAAATTTGCGCCGGGTGGAAGTGATTTTCCTGTAGTCCTTGGCGTGGGAATTTCTGAGGACGGCGAGACCGTGGCATGTATTTCAGGACAGAACAAGCAGCGTTTCGTAATTGCGCAGAAGACGGACAGCATCCACAGTAAAATCATTTTCCATGAATATCTTCCCGAGGACACAAACAATCAGGTGCTTGTGAAATTCAACAAGACCGGAAATTCTGTTTATTACAATTACAATGGCGGCCTCGGAATTGTGGATTTGAAAAAGCTCAAGAGTTCTCATGTGGAATTGGACGGCAAAATCATTCAGATTGAGGAATCGGAAAGCGACGGTATGCTCTGTATCCTCAGCAAGAAGAACGGCACATATACAGTGACCATTGTAGAGCCTTCCGATCATCCTGCCGCACAGTTTTCATTCGAGGCAGATTGCGCGTTCATTCAGGTCAGGGGAGACGCTCTTTATGTTGGAAGAAACACGACAATCTCCCGCATGACAATAGAAAGAAAATAGACCGTATTCGGAGTTTTCCTGATAGGAAAAAGGATGGTTAATATGAAAAAAATGATTAAGATTTCACTCGCATCTTTTGGTCTGCTCGCCGCTTTTGGATTTGCTTATGCCTTTGACTGGCCTCAGGAAAAAACTTCGTCGGACTCTTTCTTTTCATACTTCGGTCAGCTTCGTGGAGGAACGCTTGAGTCTTCCGTAATTTTCAGGGACTCCTCCGAGGTAAAGGCCGCTGAGGACGGACACATCATGGCGTTAATCAGCGAGCACAACAATGATTTCGGATGGTTTGAGTCCACGCTCGGAAATGCAGTGCTGGTTGCGCACGATGACGGTTTTGCGACGGTATATGGAAATCTGGATGATGAGTCCTTGACGGAGAACCTTGCTGAATGGGATGTCGTGAGTGTTGGTGATGTGCTTGGTGACAGCGGAAACTCCGGATGGCAGGAAGGGCAGAGCTGCCTTGAATTCCAAGTGATAGACGTGAAAAAAGGAAACGTAATCAATCCGAGAAACTTTATGCCGAGGATCGGTAGCGAGCTTCCTCTTGAGATTGGAAATGTGACACTTGACGATGACAGCGGAAACACGCATTATCTTGCGCTGGAAAAATACATGAAGGCGGGAAAGTATAAGATTTATCACCCGAGGCAGGATGTCGCTGTTCCTTACAGGACGGTCACTCTTTTGAACGGAGCAACCGTGGAGAGCATTTCCTTCGACACCATGCATGAGACGGGCGGCCGGCTTTGCATCGCGGGAAACAGCTATTATCCTGTGGACGTAATCTACCCCGACGAAAAGAGACAGCTCTTGGGAACTGTCCAGCTGCTGAAGGGACACAACAAGCTGACCATAACCGTAATTGACATCCTTGGTTCGGCTCAGACTGTCAATTACGAGCTTGAGGTCAACTAAGCGCCGGTCCTGTGCTGGTTCAGAAATTGCCTCCGTTCCATCCCCAGTTCTCAATTCCCTGGTAGGTGACATAGACCGCTTCTCCGGGAATGTCCAGTTCATTTTTCAGTATGTCGCAGATTGCCCCCGTCATTTTTTCGGTCTGAGGCGCGGCAAGTCTTCCGAAAACCTGCACGGAAACGTAGGCTCCCTTGTCCAGTTTTTTCCCTCCAAGATAGAGGTCGCATCCGTCCTCAATGTTTATCATCAGATAAGATTCCGGTTTTCCCAGATTGCTTATTGCTTTTCCGAATTCTGACTTGAGCGAGTTTCTTTTCGCATCGTCAACTTTGACCGTGAGTTTTGAGTTGATAAAAGGCATTGTATTTTCTCCTGAATTTCATTATTATAGGGAGTTGTTGCTCCCGTATTTTCATTTTAACATACAATTTTGCTTTTGGAAAGTATGGTTGGAACCTTTAAGGGAAATCATTTTATGGAAGAGATACGCAATCAGAAACTGACTGGGGAAAGGGCGCTTTTTATGTCGAAGGGTCTTTCAATCCGGGACTCAATTTTTCTGGACGGGGAATCACCTTTGAAAGAATGCCATGACATTTCTGTGGAAGGCTCGTCGTTCCAGTGGAAATATCCCCTGTGGTATTGTTCGGATGTGCGTGTTAGGGACTGCACTTTTTTTGAGATGGCTAGGGCGGGAATCTGGTACACGGAAAATATTTCCATGAAGGACTGTCTCTATCAGGCTCCCAAGGGATTGCGGCGTGTGCGGAATCTGGAGCTGGAGGATGTGGATTTTCCTCATGCGGACGAGACTCTGTGGTATTGCTCGGGCGTGAGTGCGAAAAGGGTTCTCGCGAGGGGCGACTATTTTGCGATGAGCAGCTCCAACATGAAGTTCGAGGGACTGAATCTTGCGGGGAACTACAGCTTCGACGGATGTACGGACATTGAAATTGTCGGATCCAAACTGATTTCCAAGGATGCTTTTTGGAACTGCCACGGAGTGACGGTGAGGAACACTTTTGTTTCGGGGGAGTACATCGGATGGAATTCCAGCGACCTGACTTTTGTTGACTGTACGCTCGAAAGCCTTCAGGGATTTTGCTACATCAAGAATCTGAAGCTTGTGAACTGCCGCGTGCTGAACACGAATCTTGCGTTTGAGTATTCCACCGTGGACGTTGAGTCTCTTACGCCGATTGACAGCGTGAAAAATCCTCTCGGGGGAAAAATCCGTTGTCCCTCAATCGGTGAGCTGATTTTCGATGATCCCGACGTGAAAAAAGAAGAGACTGAAATTTTACTTACGAATGGAGCCGCGAAAGATGGAATTCGATTTTGACACAGTTGTTTCAAGAAGTGACACTCTCTCAACAAAATGGAACGTTGGCAAGAACGTGCTTCCCATGTGGATTGCGGACATGGATTTTAAAACCGCGCCCTCAATCAGGAACACGCTCGCAAGGCTTACGGAGCATGGAATCTTCGGCTACAGCGACATACCCGCGTACTGGGCTGAGTCCTACGTTAAATGGTGGAAGGAAAGACACGGACTTGAAATTGAGAAAAAGAACCTGATTTTTTGTACGGGTGTAATCCCAGCGCTCTCCACGGCGGTAAGGCGGCTCACGCTTCCTGCTGAGAATGTGCTTGTGCTCACTCCGGTGTACAATATCTTTTTCAATTCCATTGTGAACAACGGACGCAATGTGGATGAGTGTCCGCTTGCATATTCGTCTCATTCATATTCGGTGGATTTTGATCTGCTTGAGGAAAAACTCAGGAACCCACAGACCACGATGATGATTTTATGCAACCCGCACAATCCGGCCGGAATAATCTGGAGCAGGGAGACTCTGATGAGGATTGCGACTCTTTGCCATGAGAACGGTGTCACTGTTTTTTCCGATGAGATTCATTGCGACATAACGGCTCCGTCAAAATCCTATGTGCCTTTTGCGTCGGTAAGCGATGTTGCCTCGGATATTTCCGTCACTGCGCTTGCTCCCACGAAAGCCTTTGGTATCCCCGGATTACAGAGCGCGGCGGTGTTTTCATCCAACAAGATCTTGCGCCATAAAATGTGGAGGGGCCTTAACACAGATGAAGTCGCTGAGCCGGGGTCCTTTGCCATAGACGCGGCTGTCGCAGCTTTTAACGATGGCGGTGAGTGGCTTGATGCGATGAGGGAATATGTCTTTGAGAACCGGTGGATTACGGAGAAATATATAGAAAAAAACATTCCGGGTCTTTACGCATTGCATTCCGACGCTACGTATCTTGTGTGGCTGGACTGCTCGGCGTTTACTTCCGATTCCGTTGGGCTGTGTAAAAAAATCCGTGAGAAGACCGGGCTTTATTTGAACTGCGGCGCGGATTACAGGGGCAACGGAGGCACATTTTTGAGGATGAACATCGCATGTCCCAGAAGCACACTGATGGACGGCCTTGAAAGATTGAAAAGAGGCATTTTGTAGTTTCTACTTTCCAAGCAATATCTCAAGCTCGGTGCTCTTTGCGATGATGTCCGGGTCATTCGGCGTGATTGCAAGAACCTGCTTGAGGTAGTACTGCGCGAGCTTCCAGTTCCTCTGGCCGTAATAGATTTTGTACATGGAGTAGAGCGAGTCTATGTTGCGCGCGTTGTATGTGAGGCTTGTCCTCAGGTCGCTGAGGATTGTGTCGGTGTCTGTGTCAATCAGGCTCTTTTCGTAGTAAAGGAAACTCTTCATTGCCGAGGATGAGGTCGGCTCAAGCTCCTTGAACAATGCGAGTGCCTGTGATTTTTTGTCGGTCGCAATCAGGACTTTCATGTGGACTTTTATGTTGTCCTCGTTTTTGGGGTCTTTCTCATACATTGACTCCGCGAGGTTCCAGGCTTCTTCCTTCAACCCAAGCGCGATGCAGATGTCCACATGGTTTACGTTGACCTTGGTGCTGTTCTTTTTTTCCGCAATCAGTTTGCTGCTCATATTGTATGCGTCACTGTATTTTTTCTGCTTGATCATTTCCACGATGCAGACTTCAAGCGCCTCGGTTTTTCCCGGGGAGAGAGTGAGAACTTTTTCGGCAAGCTCAAGCGATGTCAGTCCCCCGATTTTGTTTCCTGAGTCGGACGCAATCTGGGCGGCTATCAGGAGGACTTCCTCGTCGTTGGGACTTAACTCCATGGCTTTTCCGATGAGGTCGGCAGCGTTGTTGTAGTTTTTGTTCCAGTTCTTTTGCACAATGGATTTGAGCAGCAGGTATTCCGCGTTGGCAGGACGTTTTTTGGAATAGGAGTCGAGAATGGACGATGCTTTCATGTACTCGCCTTTTTCCACCAGAATCCTTGAGCGGAGCAGAATATAATCCGAGTTTTCGGGCTGAATTTGCAGGAGTTTCAGTGTATAGGACTCAGCCTTCTCGTAGTTCTTGATTTTCAGCGCGGATCTTGCCGCCAGATAGAGATAGTCGGTGCTCATCGGTGTGCCTGCAAGAAGTTTCTCCGCCTGTAAAAGGGATGTCTCGTACTGTTTCGTGTAAAAATATGCGGTTCCGAGCACATAGTGGATTTCCTGTCCTGAGGGATAGTTCGTGTGTGCCTTGCTAAGATAGGAAATGGACTCCGATGTTTTTCCCATGCGGATTTTGAGCACGCCCATCATGTAATTTGCGAGAACTGACTCAGGATTTAGCGCGATGGCTCGTTCTATGAACGTCTCTGCGTTTTGATAATAATCCGTGCGGCTGCTTCCGGAAAAGAGCACGAGGGCGGGAAGAAGGTTCGTGAAGAAATCGCTGTTGCCGGTGCTTGTGTCGAAAATTCCTTTTTTTGCCGAGTCGATTGCCGCCGTATATGGATTGGAAAAATCAACTTCGGGGTAGTTCATGGAAAGCGTCTCTGATTTCCAGATTGAGCTCATTATGGCCGAGCTGATTTCAAGGAGGACTCTTTCCTGCTTGGTGTAATCCGTTTTTACCGTGCGGTAGACGGATGAATAAAACTTGCGTATGGATTCAGGTGTTCCGTTTTCCACGAGGGCCACGATGTCATTGCTGAGCGGGTAGAAATATGACTGCGATTTTTTTACCGTGGGAATTCCGATTGATGTGGACTGTTTGGTTTCGTCCTGGCTTTCCGTCGTTTCCTTTGGCGGCTCAGGTGTGCTTGGCGTAGTTGGTGTGGTTGGGACTGAGTTCAGCCTCACGTCATCATCTTCCGAATCGTCGTCGAAAATCAGTTCGTCATCGTTTTGAAAGGAATCGTCTTCCGCGGGTTTTTTGTCCGTAGTTTTTCCGCTGCTTCCAGTATCAGCCGGGAGAGGATCGTGCTCCGTGCTCTTGCATGAAAAGAATATGGATGAGATCATTAAAATGCAGGTGAGTACTTGAACGCATTTTTTCATATCTTCTTCTCCGTTTCGTTTTCGTCACCATCTTCCAGGGAGTCGTCCTCCATGTATGGAAAATCCTTCTTTAAAATCTGCTGCACGAAAAAAATTCCTACGAGCAGGACACCAGCAATCAAGAGGAGGAGCGGCCACCAGTTTATGAAAAACTCTGCGAATGACATCTTCACTATGTCGAGCGAAAAGAGCATGAAAAAGACTCCCAGCAGAATCATCGTGATTGCGGGAAAAAGGTAGATGCTCCTGAGTCTCTTGAAATTGTAGATCCCCGCCGGCATGAGCGAGATTCCGAATATGATTATGGCGATCGGCCAGATTTGTGATGACTTATATGGAAGAATTTGTGCCTCAAGGAGCAGCCTCAATACTCCGAGCATGGTGGAAGAAAGTCCTATAAAGATGTATATGCCTTTTTTGAGGAAGGTCATCCCCAGGTAAATCATTGTTGCGCCGAAGACAATCAGCAAAAAGGGGGTGAATGCGAAGACTTTTATGGCCTTGTTGGAGTGCGCCACGAGGAAAAATATGCTCACGACGATGAGTATGAGCCCGATGCCCGGAACTATATTCTTGATGAGCTTGAATTTATCTTCGGAATTTCCTTTTCCCTTCATTTTTTTCTCCATTTCACATTTATTAATGCAATGTCCGGCTCCCCATGAATAAAAAAAACGAGCGGGGAAAAAGTAACGAAAATAGACATTTGAATAGATTATAATACTTTTGGGAGTCATTTTCAACTGGATTTTGTTTTTTATCGAAAATCTCCAAAAATTCTTGTTAAATTAAAGAAATTCATATATAATGTAGTTAGGCGAATTTCGGAGGAAACCTATGGACGACGGAGAACGGAAGCGAAATTTTTTCATATCTATATTAGGCTCCAATTTGATTCAGAACGTGATAATCGGGTCCGTCCTGTTGTTCTGTGCGTCCATGTCCCTGTCTGCAATCTTTTCCGCGTCCGGCAGAGTTAATATCTCCCTTGCGAAGACTTATGACTTTCCTCTTGATGACGGATGGTATTCGGTTTCTCCCACGGGGGAGAACGTGCCTGTTGAGCTTCCCGCAGAGATTGAGTGCGAGGGACCTTCGGCAAGAATTTACAGGCACGTGGAGGTTGAGGACTCCAAGAGGGACAGCTTCCTGATTTATTCCCATCACCAGAATCTGCGCGTGTTCCTTGATGACGTGGAGATTTACTCATACGAGGCTCCTGAGGGACTTCCCTGGCTGAAATCGTATCGCTCGCTCTACCACATTGTCAACCTTCCGTCCGGAACTGACGGTACGCTTTCCATTGAGCTTACGGCCCTGATTCCAAAATACGCGGGTCACTTTCCGGTTGTTTACGAGGGAGACAGGCTTTCGCTCGTGTTCCATGTGATGCGGGAGCGTCCGTTCAAGCTGTTTCTGGGCTTTGCGTTCATCATGCTTGGCATAGTCCTTCTCGTCAATGTGTTTTTCGTGCGCGGATTGTCAAATCAAAACGGGTCCATCATGCACCTTGCCATGCTTTCTCTTTTTATGGGAATCTGGCAGATTGAGGAGTCCCGCGTGCTCCAGCTTTTCATCTCGAATGTGGGCGTTCACTGGTTCATGGAGTATCCGATTCAGTTCATAGTGCTTACGGGGGCGTTCTGTTTTGTGCGCTCCATCGCTCCGACCAACATGCGGACCGGCGTAATCATTCTTTTCGTAACTGTTTTCTCCGCCATATCAGTCCAGCTTCTCCTCCAGATTTCGGGAAAGGTTCCTCTCTCGTCATCCATTGAGGTTACTCACGTCATGCTGATCGGCACAATCATAATCGCTTCACTCTGCATAAATTACAAGAGCAAAAACGACGGTGACAAGGCCATGCTGGTCGTGTTCAATGCCGCTATGGTCGTTTCGGTTTTCATGCTGCTTTTCGGAACCACCAACCTCATTCCTTGGACGGATTCAGAGACGGTTATGAGTTTGAGTCTCTTTTTCCTTTTCACGTCGATTGCTATTATCCTCGTGCGTCACTCAATCAAGATGGGGGAGTCTGTGAAGAAAGCCGGGTTCTACCGTAATCTTGCCATGGTGGATTTTGGAACGGGAGTCGGAAGCCACACCGCATGGTATACTTTCACCGAGGAATTCTGCGATTCGGGAAGGGACGAGGCATTCGCGCTCATGCTTTTTGACATCAACAACCTGAAAAAGATGAACGACACTTACGGACACCAGCAGGGCGACATGATGATTGCAAGCTTCTGCACTTGCCTTAAGGAAGCCGTTGGAGAGAGGGGAAAAATTTACCGCATTGGAGGCGACGAGTTTATCTGCATCTCGGAGGGATGTACGGAGCTTGAGGCTAGGGAAATGCTGGACTCTTTTGACGACAAGATACGGCAGCAGGGCAGCAACGGTATTCCTTTTTCGGCGGCCTACGGATACACGATTTTTACTCCCCACAACAAGTCTGATTTTTATGCGGCCCAGAAGATTGCGGACACACGCATGTATGAGATGAAGCGTCGCATGAAATCTTTCTCTAATTGGTCTTAATTTTTTATGCCGGATCGATGAAAATTTTTTAAATTTTACATTTCATTTGGCGCTTTTTTACTTTACGGAATCTTTTTTTTATGCTAGGATTAAAAAAGTGGGAGCCTCGGAAGCGTCCTTAAAGAGCGCGGATGGGGCAAGGGGAAAAAAGATGTCAGAAAAAAATGTGTGGCCCGAAATTGAGCGGGTCCATTTCCTTGCGGGCACAATCTCAGCCTTCGCCAAGGGATTGAGTGGGGAGCGTCGTTTCGGTGCTGAAAACAAGCAGACTTTGCAAAAACTTGCGGACGAGCTGCTTGCTTCCGTGATTGCTGTGGAAACTGAGGCAACCAGGAAAAAGAACACCGAAAGTGCAGCTGAAATCTCCATGCGGATTGAAAATCTGGAAAACATGAAGCTCTCGAACATCCTTCAGACCGGGATGAAAATTACGGACAGGGAATGTCGTGAGCGCAATGCCGGAATTGATGCGAAAATCCTTGCTTTGAGTTCCATGCTGCGTGAATGTGCGCCTGAGAAATCCAGGAAATCCGTTTTTCTCTGATTAGAAACCCCTCGTGTTCGGGTGCCGGGGCTTTTTCAGGAACCTTTTTTTGGCTCTTGAGGGCTCCGGCTTAATTTTTTTTATGCTTTTTGTAATGTCCAGCCCGGTGCAGTCACTGACAGTGATTTTCTGACGGTCTTTGTCCAGCGGGTTGTCTCCAATCACCTCGTAGATTACCGAATCCAATCCGTACATAGGCTCATGCGGTTTGTATATTCCCGTGCACTCGGCCCTGTACCTCTTGTTTGATTCGTCATCCGCAAATGTGAATTCCACCGCAGTGTCGTCCGTCGGCAAAAAGAGAACCGCCTGTATGCACACACCGTTTATCATGCCGATTTTTCGCACGAAATTTGTATGCGGGTGCTCCGGTTTCTTTCCATGTATGTTCTGACAGATTGTGAGTCCTTCGTTTATGAATTCTGAGATTACCTTGGACCGCTTTTTTTTCAGCACGTCCTTTTTTGCGTTTGCCCGCTTGAAGATTTCGGACCTGCTCTCGGAAATCTCTTTTCCCAGGATGATTTTGTTCCACCCGGATATTATGTTCGGACATTTTCCGTTTTCATTTTTGAAAAGTTCTGGAAACCATTGGCACAACAACTTAAGCTGCTTGCATGAAAGCTGGTAGCCACCACAGTCTGGATCGGAGAAAATATGCTCATCAAGCCATGTTTCAGTAATCTTCATGTATACAATTATAAACCTGATTTAATAAAAAACAAGTAAAATCTTAAAATATTTTAAGAAAAAGCCGGTATAAAAAAAGACCTTCCGTTTGGAAAGCCTTTTAGTTTATCGGGTAACCCGGATTCGAACCGGGGACCTCTACGTCCCGAACGTAGCGCGCTACCAGCTGCGCTATTACCCGGTGGTTCCGAAGAACCTTTTAATAAAAAAGCCATTCTTGCGAATGGCTTTAAGGGACGGGAGCTACGGGGCTCGAACCCGTGATCTCCGGCGTGACAGGCCAGCGCGATAACCAGCTTCGCTAAGCCCCCTGATGTTTAGTACTATATCACAGAGGAAATTTTATGTCAATAACTTTTTAGAAAAAAAATATTTTTTTTTGAAAAATCTTGCAGCCTTGTTGACAGTCAATTTATACAATGATAAACTATTTCCTACTATAAAATATATTTTTAAAGGATGTTAACTCCTATGGCAGAAGAAGAAGAGAAAAAGACAAAGGTAAAGAAAGCGGACGGTGCAAAAATCGGTGCCGTCATCATTCTGATTATTTCAGCAGTTGTGTTTATTCCGGTTGGTGGTTCGGCGGTAATCTCATCGTTCCTCCAGAAGAACAATACCCCGGTATTTGGAACTTTCAAGGGACAGAAAATCGAGTACAAGGCCGGTTCTGATTTTGCGTCCAACGTCTCGTACATAGCACAGCGCTATCAGAGCTACGGTTATGACACCAATCAGATTTACGGTTATATTTTCGAGCAGGCTTTCGAGAATACGGTGCAGAACATGTATTATGAGTCTGCCGTTAAGGAGAGCGGATATTCTGTTCCTGAGGCAGCCGTGAACCGTGCGATCCTTCCGTATTTCTATGACGAGAACGGCGTTTACTCATCAAAGCTTTTCAATCAGGCGGATGAGTCACAGAAGTCTGAGTTGAGGGCATCAGCAGAAAAGAGCCTTATCTACTCACGCTATGTCAATGACATTCTCGGCAACGACTACGGCAGCTCGTCCAAGCTCTACGGAATGAAGTATCCCTCCAAGGAAGCGAATTTCGTTTCCAGCATCGGAAGTGAAAAACATTCCTTCGTTCTTGCGTCATTCCCGACCGACACTCTTCCCCGCGAAGAGACCGTGAAGTTCGCGAATGCACACGGAGATTTGTTCCGCAATTTCTCTCTCTCAGCAATCACTCTTACTGAAAAGCTGGATGCCGACAACACATTGAAGAGCATCAACGACGGTGAGACAACTTTTGACGCTGCTATTACAGACGTTTCAGAAAAGCTCTACACCGACTCTGAGGGAAAGGTGACAAGCTCCTATTACTATCAGCTCAAGAATGTGATTACGAACGAGGATGACTTGAACAAAGTGCTCGGCCTTAAGAACGGCGAGATTTCTGATGTCGTGGAGACCTCACGCGGATTCACAATCTTCCGCTGCAACGGTGACTATACCACGGCGGACACCAGCAATGACGAGACCATTGACGCGGTGCTTTCCTACATCAAGGCATACGAGATGAGTTATATTGAAAACTATTACACTGACATCGCCAAGAATTTCAAGGCGGACGCTGCGACTCTTCCTTCCGCATATTTTGATATGAGCGAGGGCGAGAATGGTGTTCAGCTTGATCCCAGTGTACGTGCCGATGCAAAAAAGATTGCGGACGGCGGTGAGTCAATCGTGAACCTTGACAGCTTTGCGATGGCATGTAGGAAGTATGATGTGACCAAGGTTGATGTTCCTGCGTTCCCGGTGAACTATGGTAACTCACAGCTCCTTACCACTATTCCGAGCGACGTTTCTGAACTCAGCTCTCTTTCCTCAAACGCTTCGGCTTTCGAGACACTTTTCTCCCTCAAGAAGGATGAGATCAGCGCACCGTTTGTGCTTGGTTCAAATGTCGTTGTTGTAAAGTGCGTGGGAATTCAGAAAGACGATCCAGAGGAAAAAGATGATTATGTCGTGAATGCTGCAAGCCATGACAGCGATGATCTGAACAGGGAGATTATGTCTTCTCCTGATTTGGAAAACAAGTTCATGGAGACATTCTACGGCAAGTTTATGAACTAAAAATGGAAACATCCCAAATGCCCCGTCTGATTCAAGCAGCTTCGGGGCTTTCTTCATTTACAGTGGAATATGGCGGGCGTTTGCTTTACTCAAAGTATGCGCCTGACCGATCCGTCCTTTCTCTTGTGGAGCGTGCCAAGATTCTTCCGGGTACGCTCGTTCTTGTAAACTCACCGGTACTTTTTTACGGACTTCCCGAGCTTTTGAAAATACTCCCGGAGGATTGTCGTGTCCTTGCTCTTGAGGCCGATCCTGTGCTTTTTGATTTTTCTTATGACGCTTATCTGAAATGTCGTGAAAGCCATCCTGAGATTGATTTTTCCCGCGTTGATTTTTTATGCCCGACTTCGGACCTCCAGAAAATAGATTCCCTGATTCGCGCAATGAGTGAAAGCGGCAGGGTGCGTCGTTGTATGTCCCTTGATTTTTCAGCCGGTGCAAAACTTCAGGAACAGGTGTACCGCCTTGTAGAGAATGCCACGACGGAGATTATCGGTACGTTCTGGAAAAACCGGATTACACTCGTGAAGATGGGGCGGCTTTTTTCCAAAAATATTTTCCGCAATCTGAGGAACATGGGAAGCGGACTTCTGCTTGATGAGCTTAGAAAATCCGTGAGCAGACCCATCCTTGTGTGCGGTGCCGGTGAAAGTTTGGACGCAACTTTTTCTGATGCGAACAAAGATTTCCTTGATGCCGTTATGTCGCGGAAGTTCTTTGTGCTCGCCGTGGATGCCGCAATTACGACCCTGCTTGACCGTGGAATTCCTGTTGACGCTGCCGTGGGTGTGGAGCCTCAGTTTGCCATACAGAAAGCGTACATCGGTGCTGCGGGCTGCGGTATTCCCTTCTTTGCAGATTTGTGCTCGCGGCCTGAGATTCCTGAGATTATGGGCGGAAGGACGATCTGGTATGCTTCGGAATTCTGTACGGCTGGGTTCCTGGAGCGGCTCCGTGAGTCCAAGATTGTCCCTTCGTTTTTACCTCCCATGGGTTCCGTGGGACTTGTCGCCGTATACATTGCTCTTTTGCTAAGGACAGATTTCTCCGTCCCTGTTTTTGTTACCGGCCTTGATTTTAGCTACAGCGCGGGTCTTACACATGCGTCGGGATGTCCTGCAAGCAAGGCTCAGCATTTTTTGTCGGGAAGAAAAAATCCTGCGGGAAATTATGGTGCGGCTTTTTCGGACTCTTCCATTAAGTTCATCGGGAAAGGTGAAAAGGAAATGTTCACGTCTCCGTCCATGAAAAACTACGCGCTCGTCTTCGGAAATTTTTTCTCATCGGTGGAAAATCTTTTTGATGCAGGAGCTTCGGGACTCAATCTTTCCATTCCGCAGACACGGGTTTCGGACATGGTGAACGCAGCCGCAAAAAAATCCGGTCAGGAAAAATTCTGTTCCATGGTGGAAAATTTTTCTTCCGATGCAACAAAATCTGCGGAGAGTTTTTGTGACTCTGAAATTGATGCGCTTGAAAAAGTCCGTGATCTTTTGAGCTTCGGTGAAAAATCGGAATACAGGGAAAAGGACAAAACTCTTTCGGAGCAGATCCGCAGTATCCTTGAAAAACGGGAGTATCTGTTCCTGCATTTTCCCGACGGATATAAACTGAGCATGGAGGAAAATTTCCTCAAGCGTGTGAGGGCGGAGATTGATTTTTTTCTTAAAGAAATGAAGATAGGGGAGAAGTGAAATGAAGTTTTTTATGAAGAATGCTTTTAAAAATTTTTTTAGCCTGATGATTCTCGCACTCGTGCTTTTCGCTGCGTCATGTAAAAAAGGCGGTTCGTCTGAAAATATTTCTGGCGCTGAAAAAAATGGAGGCAATAAGCTTAAAATTGGGGTCAGCTTTTATCCGCTTTACATTCCTTTGATGAATATTTGCGACGGAATTGATGATGTGGAGATGGTGCTTCTTTTTCCTTCTGCCGTTACTGATTTTTCCAGCTGTGTTCTGGACGCGGAGAAAACCACTTTGCTGGAGAGCTGTGATATTCTGATTTTGAACGGCGGTGGACTTGAGCCATTTTTTGATCAGGCTGTGGAAATGAAATGGAACTCTTCGATTGTCGCTTCCGAAGGGTATGACATGCCGAAAAAAAATCCTGCAATTTGGACGAGCATAGACGGAGCGATTCATGAGGTGGCGGAAATTTCTGCCGGGCTTTCCGAACTGGATCCGGTTCACAGAAAAAAGTACTTGGAAAATGCCTCTAATTATGTGGCCGATCTGATTTCTCTTTCAAAAGAAATGTACGGGATGATTGATCCTTATGCAGGAAGCAGAATCATTACGCTCCATAATTATTTTGAGCCGTTTGCCGAGGAGTTTCTTCTTGATTCGGTCGGTGTGATGGAAGGTGACGGACGCAATATCACTTTGATTTCCGATCTTGTTTCCATCACTCTGGATGCCCTTGAGGACAAAACGAAAATTGCGATTTTTACTGAACCGGGAATCCCCATTCCGCAGTCTCTTTCGATCGCTGTTGCATCCGGCATTTCTATTTTTGAGCTTGATCCGGTGATTTCTGGAGAGCTGAAAAAAGATGCCTATATTGAGGCGATGAGAAAAAATGCGAGGGAGATTGTCAGAGCTTTTGAAACTGAGGACATGGAGTGATGGAGAAAAAGATGAATGACATTCGTGCCGTTGTGTTTGACCTTGACGGTACTCTTCTTGATACGCTCGCGGATTTAGCGGACTCATGCAACGCGACGCTCAGGGAATTTAATTTTCCGGAGAGATCGCTCGACGAGGTTAGGAACTTTGTCGGAAACGGAATTAGGCGGCTTATGGAAAGAGCTGTTCCTGGCGGTGAGTCAAATGCTGATTTTGAGAGAACCATAATCAGGATGAAGGAAATCTACTCGGAGAATTCTCTGAACAAAACAAAGCCCTACCCTGGTATAATGGAAATGCTTGACGGTCTGAAAAAAAGGGACGTGAAAATCGGTATTGTCTCAAACAAGCCGGATCCAGAAGTAAAACATCTCGCGTCTGTTTTTTTCGCTTATTATATCCTGCCGTGTGCTGCGGTGGGTGAAAAGGAGTCTGAGGGCGTGAGAAGAAAGCCTGCTCCGGACTCAGTCTTTGCCGTGCTGAAAAATCTTTCGGTGGAAAAGGAAAATGCCTTTTATGCCGGGGATTCAGATGTGGACATTGCGACTGCGAAAAATGCAGGAATGCCCTGTGTCTCTGTCTGCTGGGGATTCCGTTCCCGCGATTTTTTAATTGAGCATGGAGCGAAAATGCTTGTTTCCACTCCGAATGAAATTTTGGATTTGATTTAAATGGAATTTGAATTTATGGAAGATAAAACAGAAGAAATATTTGAAGAAGAAAAACTGGAGGATGAGTCGCGCGATTTTTTTCTGCGTGGTGACGTTGCGAAGGAACTTGATTTTTACAGAATCAGGGATGATGTCGCAGGAAAGTGCGTGAGCGAGGAAGGACGCAATCTTCTTTTAAAAAGGGAAAGCTCTTCGGATGAGTCAAAGGTGGAGCGGCTGAAAAAACTCGGCCGTGAGTGGAGCGTCTACAGACATTCAGGAAGACCGCAGTGTATGCACGGATGGCCGGAGATAAAGAGTCTCTTTCCGCTTTTGGGCAAGGACGGTGCTTCTCTTTCTCAGGACCAGATTTTTGCTCTGGGAATTTTCTGCAGGTCGTCGGATGATGCCTCATCGTCGCTTGTTTCTGCTTCAGGTGAGATGGAAATTCCGACCCTTTGTGAGATTGCGTCAAACATGCCGTCGTTAAAATCTGCGGGTGAAAAAATCTTTTCGGTAATCTCGGAGGACGGTGAAATCCGCGATCTGCCATCACTCAGGAGCATAAGGTCAAGGATTGCGTCTTTGAAAAAAGATGTGGACTCTGCTGTTCGCCGCTATGTTTCGGATCCGTCCCTTGCTTCGGCATTGCAGTCAACTGTTCCGGTGTACAGGCAGGACAGGGAACTCATTGCGGTAAGGAGCGACCGTCGCGGTGAGATCCGCGGAATCGTGCATGAGGTGAGCGGAAGCGGACAGACTGTTTATGTGGAGCCCGAGGAGATTGTGCGCGCGAACAATGAGATAATTCAGGCTGAGTATGAGCTTCAGGCGGAGGTGGGAAGAATCTTCCGTGAGCTTACTTTTGCGCTCGGTGAATGGCGCGAGGATTTTATGTCCTGCCATGGTGCCATGCTTGAGCTTGACGTTACATTTGCCGCCTCATGCTATCAGAATATAGTCGGGGGTGTCTTTGCCGAGACAGCAGATCTTTCGCTGGAACCTCCCGTAATCTTGCAGGCCCGTCATCCGCTTTTGGGAAGCAACGCTGTTCCGGTGGACATAAGGTTTATGGACGGAAAACGCGTGATGATTGTGACGGGACCGAACACCGGTGGAAAGACTGTCACTCTGAAAACAATCGCGCTTTTTTCTCTTATGAATCAGGCAGGATTTCCTGTACCTGCAGCGGAGGGAACGAGGCTTCCGTATTTTTCATCTGTCTTTGCGGACATTGGAGACGAGCAGTCCATTGATGAGTCGCTGAGTACATTCTCAAGCCACATGAAAAAAATCGCCGCAATGATTGAGCATGCCGATGACAGGTCCCTTTTGCTTTTGGATGAGCTTGGAAGCGGAACCGATCCCCTTGAGGGAGGCGCAATAGCCATGTCCGTTTTGGATACATTGATTGAGCGGAAGTCCTTCGTGGTTGTTACGACGCATCACGGAATCCTGAAGAACTACGGATACACGAATCCCGCGTGCACGAACGCTTCCATGGAATATTCCGCTGAAACCATGGCTCCGACCTACAGGCTCCTCATGGGTGTGCCGGGTGAGTCTCACGCAATCGACATTGCCCTGCGCTCAGGACTTCGAAGTGATGTGGTGGAAAATGCGAGACGGTACATTGCGAGCGAGCAGGCAGACGTAAGCGCGTTGATTCAGGGACTTACCGCGAAACACGCCGAGCTGGATTCTCTTTTGCAAAAACAAAAGTCCGAGGAGAGACGGCTTGAGGATTTGCGTCTTCGTCTTGAGAAAAAGGGAATTGCGAACAAAGAAAAAGAAGTTGAAATCAAGAACTGGGAACATTCAAAGAGCTCGGAATTTTTGAGCGATGCAAGAAGCCGTTTGGAAAATCTTGTGCGTGAGCTGAGGGAAGGGGAAATCACCCGGGAAAAAACTCTTTCGGTAAAGTCATTCATTTCGGATCTGGAAGAGGAGATTGAAAGCCAGGTGGATGAAATCAGCAGGCAGGAGGAAAAAATCAGCGAGGAAAAAAATCAGCTTGAAAAAGATGAAATCCGCTTTGCCGAGAACGGAATGCTGATAAAACAGGCGAAGGAAAAATCCGGCGCGTCAAATAAGAAAACGAAGCGTCGCACGTCAAATGCCGAGGCCTTGAAATCTGCGAGCGTTCAGGACATAAAGCCCCTTGCGAAAAACGACAAAAAATCTGAGGGAAGAATTTCTCTCTCGGCTCCCTTGCTTTCTCCCGGTACCGAAGTTTACGCTGGCAAAAACCGTATGCGAGGAATCCTTGAAAAAGAGAATAAGGACGGAAGCTGGACTGTGGTTTTCGGCTCGATGAAAATGAACATGAAGAGGAAAGAAATCATTCCGGTAAAAGTGCCTGAGCGAATTCTCAAGCCAGATGTTCTGGTGGAAACTTCAACGGAATTCGAGAAGGATGAGAGACCTGTGTTTGAGCTCCGTCTTTTGGGCATGAGGCAGGAAGAGGCGATGAGGGCTTTGGAGAGGCAGCTTGACCTTTGCATGATTTATAATTTCAAGGCGTTCAGCATAATCCACGGAAAGGGAATGGGAATCTTGCAGCAGTCGGTTCAGGATTATCTTGGTCATTATCCGGGTGTGAAGGACTTCCGTTTTGCTCCACCTGAGGACGGCGGAAGCGGAAAGACTTACGTTACACTTATGTAGCTTGAAAAATCTGACGGAGATTTGGGGGTAAGAATGTACAGCGACACGCATTTTCATTTTGTCAAGATGTGCGAAGGAGACGAATCAAGGGGCGCGGATTTTTTTAAGGATGCCGCAGCTTACAATCTTTTTTTTATGATGGACATTGGAACAAAATGCGATGACCTTGCGGCAAGAATTTCGTTTGTGGAAAAAAGTCTCTCGCTTTTGGGGGATGCAAATCTTGAGCCGGACGTGAGACGAAGCTTGTTTTTTACGGCGGGAATCTGGCCTAGCGCGGAGGAAATCAGGGACAGGGAAAAATGCGTGCGGGAGCTTGAGAGTCAAATTGTGACATTTCAAGACAACAGCCGTGGATTTCATAAACTTGCGGCAATCGGGGAGTGCGGACTGGACCATCACTGGAACAAGGCCGGGGTTGACTCAAGGGATGAGGCTGATTTTGACAAGGATACTTTGGAAGGCGAGAGGGAGCTTTTTATCATGCAGATGGCCCTTGCTAGGAAGCTCAATCTTCCGGTCGTGGTACATTCAAGGGACGCTTTCGAGGACACAATCTCCTGCATGGACGAGGCTGATTTCGGACACGGTATAGTGCACTGCTACTCCTACGGCAAGGATGAGGCAAAGGCATTTTTGGACCGTGGATGGCATATCGCCTTGGGTGGAGCGGTGACGTACACGAAAAAAAGAAATATGGATGCAATGGCGGATTTAATCAGGTTCATCCCGGAGGACAGGCTTCTTCTTGAGACCGATGCGCCGTATCTTGCTCCGGTTCCCATGCGGGGTAAGCCGAACACACCTCTTTACATAAGGCACACTTATGAGTTCATTGCCGGAATCAGGGGTGTGACGGTGGAGGATTTATGCCGCACGGTGGATGATAACTGCGGGAGCTTGTTTAAGGTCGCGATGGCACATTGATTTGTGGCTGACTAAATGCGTTAAAAAATCACAAACATTTTCCTTGATTTGTCGCGGTTTCGTGTTATAATTAATGGTGAGCATTTAAAAGGAGGACCCTATGGGACTGTTCGACAAAAAGTATTGTGATTTCTGCGGTGAGAAAATCGGGCTTCTGGGAAACCGAAAACTGGAAGACGGAAACATGTGCAAAAAATGTGCGGCGAAACTTTCTCCCTGGTTCAGCGAGAGACGGCACAGCACGAAAAGCGACATTCAGGCACAGCTGGAGTACCGTGAGAGGAACCTGGAGCAGGTGGCCGCGTTTAATGCGACGAAGACCTTCGGCAAACGAACCAAGTTTATGATTGACGAGAACGCGAAGAAATTCCTTGTGACGAGTGCGACCAATCTTCAGAGCGCGAATCCTGATGTGCTGGATTATTCCCAGGCGAAGGGGTGCGAACTTGATATTCAGGAGTCTCGCAATGAGATAAAGCAGAAGGACGCAAATGGAAATTCCGTGAGCTACAATCCTCCGCGCTATGAGTATTCCTATTGTTTCCGTGTCAAGATTCTCGTGGACTCTCCGTATTTTGATGATATGGACTTTGAGCTTTCCGACGGATATATCACGACGGGTGAGCAGCCCATGAATCCCTCAATGCAGCCGAGCGGATGGAATGTCACCGGGTCAAGCTCTGACTATGATACGAACGCATATTATGAGTGCGTGAAAACCGGAAACGAGATAAAGGCGGCCATAGAAAACATGCGCAATTCAGCGTCCGCCGAGCCAAAGCAGGAACCGACTCCAGCACCACAATCCGCGCCGTCATCTGGTCCCGTAACTTGTCCAAGCTGCGGTGCGACCACGACCCCCGACCCAAGCGGATGCTGTGAATACTGTGGCTCCAAGCTCTAATAGCTTATTAGTGGATATTTGACAGTTGGTAATTACCCTTATCAGCTGTCATCTTTCCACTTTCCGTTTTCCACTTTCTAATTTCCTCTCCCCCTTGACATTATTGGCGATTTTAGCGATTATTGATGAATCATGGAAGAGAAAATTTTGTCACGGCAATATCTGGAATCTATTTCCACGGCGGATTTGATTTCACTTGCCTTTGACTATGGCATTGACATACCCGAGAACCTTAGCCGCCGCTTTGTTATTGGGGAGTTACTTGAGGCGGCACAAGAGCTTGAGTCTGAGACGGATGAAGAGCAGATGGCGGAGTCGGAGATAGACGTTCCCGATTTCCTGCCCAAGACATATAACGAGACACAGATTTACGCCATTTTAAGAAATCCCGCATGGGCCTTTGTTTTTTGGGATTACAGCATACAGGAGTTTGAGACTCTTACCTCAAGGCCCGACTTCAAGGGATTTTTCCTTCACATAGCCTTTTTTGATTCCGCGAGCGGTGAGACCCCGTCGGATTCCTTTGACATACAGATTTCGCCGGATGACAGGGAGCAGTATGTGCTGATTCCTGCCGGGCGCAAGTATGTGATAATCAACCTGAAATGCAGCATAGAGGGAATGGATTCCAGGGTTCTTGCCTACACAAGGCGCATTGAGATTCCTCCTGAAAGCGAGACGGTGGTGGAATATCAGCCAGGGAAAAAAGTTGAGATGTCTGAGCTTGTCAAGCTTTCCGGCATGGAGGAGCTGCTCAGGAAAAATTACAAAAATCACAGGCAGTCATTTTCTTGAGATTGGGGAGTAAAAAAGTGTCCGAAAAAAAACTTGCGTTTATAATAGTGGCGGATCAGCCCTACGTACATTCTGATGGTGAAGACGCGGATTTTACAGCCGCTGCAAGTTCCATTTTCATTTCCATGACGGAAACCTATATTCCCCTGCTGCGGATGATGGAAAGGCTTGAGTCTGACGGTGTTGACTTTAAGCTCGGCCTCGTGATGACCCCTCTTGTCTGCGAGATGCTTGAGAATCCCGTGCTGCAGGAGAATTTCGTGACCTTCCTTGACCGAAGGATTGCATTCGGAAAAAAGGAGCTTGAGCGCAACGCTGGAAATGACGCCGTGCTTTCCCAGGTGAACAGGACGCTTGAGACTTTGGAGGAGACCCGCCGTGTGTTTACCGAAGTCTACGGCAAGAGGCTTCTTCCTGTGTTCAAATCTTTCGCGGCAAAAAAATACCTTGAGATAATCTCTACGGCTGCGACTTTCGCTCATCTTCCGCACTTTGCCGACCTTCCGGAGTCTGTGAACGCCCAGGTTGAGACCGGAATCCATGCGTCCAGGGTTTTCTTCGGAGAGAACGGAGACGGATTCTATCTTCCGCAGCTGGGATGGGCGAAGGGATTCGACAAGATTTTGCGCTCCTACGGCATAAATTACACTGTGGTTGATGCCAGGTCCCTGCTTTTTTCTCAGGACGCGAATCTTGCGGAGGGAAACGGTATTTTTGAGCCCTCCAGAACCGAGAATTCCCTTGTGCTGTTTCCGGCTGATCCTTTTACTTCGCGTGATTTCGGCTCGTCTTCGGGTTATTTGCGCAATCCTCTTTACAGGAGCCAGGAAAGGGACTTGGGATATGAGCTTCCACTTGAGGAGCTTGATGATTTTGTGGGCGAGGGAAACATCCGCCTTCAGACAGGATACAAATATTGGTCGAACGGCAGCGGGGAAGGAGACGGGGCTTTCTACGACAAGGAAAAGGCTCTTGAGCAGGTAAAAAAGGATGCGAGGGCTTTTTACGATGAAAGGTATTCCAGACTTGATGCCGCGTCAAAAATCATGGGGGAGACGGCTCCAATGCTTGTCTGTGAGGTTTCAGCGCGTCTTTTCGGCGAGTACTGGCACGAGGGACTTGATTTCCTTGAGGAAGTGATTCGCATTGCGGGAAAGGAGGGCGGATTTACGCTCACTCTCTGCAGGGACAATCTGGACAGGCAGTTCAGCCTCAAAAGGGTGAATCCGTATCCGTGCTCTTCTGCCGGGGAAGGTTACGCGGAGAATCTGATAGACGGAAGCAACAACTGGATGGTCCGTTACGTGAAAAAGGCGACGGAGCGCATGGTTCATCTTGCGGAGAGTTTTCCGATGGAGACCGGACTCAAGGCAAGGCTTTTGAACATGGGAACCAGGGAAGTGCTTTTGGCTCAATCCAGCGACTGGCCTATGATGATTCAGGACGGAAGCGCACCCGACAGAGCCGCGCAGGAATTCAAGGACTACATCACGTCGTTTTCACTGGTTTTCGATGCCCTTGCTAGCAATACGGTAAGCACGGAATGGCTTACAAATCTGGAAAAAAAGCACGCTATATTTCCTTGGATCAACTACCGGGTTTTCAGCATAAAGAAATAAAGGCACATTGAATATGGGACGGATTCGGAAGATTCCGTCTCATTTTTTTATTTTTTGTAATTCGTGCAAAAAAAAAGCACCCGCAAAAACGGATGCCTTAATGAGCTATTGCAGATTCGAACTGCAGACCCACGCCTTAAAAGGGCGTTGCTCTACCTACTGAGCTAATAGCCCATCACCTCACAAATGAAGCCCTTCATAAATGAAGTATGTTTATTTTATATTTTTAAATCGTTTATGTCAATAGCAAAACGCATTTTTTTGAATGATTTTCCAGTTTTATTTTATCAGCAGCTTGTAGGCTTCCATCGGGGATTCAGCGTTCAGAAGTCCATCCCTCAAATCAGAGTTCCTGAGCCTTGTGCTGAAAAAGGACAGGGTCTGGAGGTAGTAGCTGTGCTGGTTGTGAGCCGCCGCAATCATAAAGAGGAGACGCACGGGGATTCCGTCGATGGACTCGAAGTCGATTATGTCAACCTTGGAAATGCCGATCGCCATGACCAGATCCGTGACCGAGCCGAGCCTTACGTGAGGGATTGCTATGCCGGCACCCATTGCCGTTGACATGAGTTCCTCGCGCTTCAGGATTTCCGTCTCCAGTTCCTTCCCGTCCTTGATTTGAGGGGCCGTTGCAAGGACCTGTGAGAGCTTTACGAGTGCGTCATGCTTTGTCTGATGCTCCAGGAACACAATCCTTTCCGGGGAAAGTATGTTTTTTACGAGGCTTGCCATATCCGCCGGGGCTGATTTTGTTGATGAGAGTCTCTCGTTCACCCACCTTTCAATCTCCGTTCTCTTGAACCGCCATACAGTCCCGATTTTTCCGCTTGGAATCTCGCCTTTCTGTGCCCAGTCATAAACTGTTCTTTCGCTTACCCTGAGATATTTCGCAACTTCTTCTATGGTAAGAATGTCTTCGTCCACTGTTTATCTCCTTTTTTACAGGCAAATCCGCCATTTTTGTGAAGACGGTATGAACATTTTGCATTCTTTACAGTTTTTTGTCAAGTATCGCAATCGGGAAAGTGGAGAGATGAAAGTGGAAAGTGGAAAGTTTTTTAGAAGATGAGAGATTTTGGAGAAAATTTTTGGAAAAAGTCGATTTTTTTCAGCGAATAGGGGGAAAATCATTTGAAATAGATGAAATTTATGATATAATGAACTTTGCATTACTGAAGGTATTTGAATTATGGAAAAAGTGGTTAAGGACGGAGAAAAATCCGCTCCAATTGAAAATGAATATATCCCCGTCAGCATCGAGTCTTTTTTTGACAAGGAAAAGATTGAGAATGACATTGCGAACGAGAACATGGGAATCATCGTGCTCACTCCATATCAGGAGCAGCTGGTGACGGAACTTCGCGAGGCATTGCAGTTACATGCGCCCGACCGGATTGAGCTTCTTGAGGACAGACTCAATGACATGAGGGAACTTGCCACGGCCATTGCGCACTTCCCGTCTCTTTTGCAGCGCACCATTTTGACTAACTCGGTGAGAACCCCGGAAGCCCTTGTTGAAAGCATCATCTCTTATCAGGAGGACGGAGACACGCTCCTTCACATGCCCTCAAAGGCAATCCTCGGAAAGGGATTTCTTGTTACGAAAATACATTCCTTCTATTCAATGTCCCGTCTGGCTAAAAACTATGCCGGGATGGACGACAAGCAGGTAAAGCGCTATTCCGATGAGGCGGTCAGCATGATGTTCACCCTCATGGCGGAGGACGTTTACTTGAACCTGATGAAGGACAAGACTCTCTCCATGTCCATGCGCCGTCAGCTTGCCAACTCCCTGATCATCCTTTGGGAACACCGCTCCGACCAGAACATCTATGACATCGCGCCGGTTCTCCAGTCGGTATGGTCAGCGCGCCGTACTTTGGCTCCCGCATTCGGTACCATGATGGGAACGAGCGAGCTTCTTTTGGTGAGCATTCAGATGGACGCTCAGTGGGCGCAGTTTATAAAGCAGCGTTTGGGCGATAATGAGGTTTCTCAGGCAATGGAGGAGTTCCTTTTCGGACTTTCCTACGAGCAGATCATGCGTCTCCGCTCAATCCTCCGCGAGCAGGGGGTAAAAGCCATCGGTCGTGATGAGGTGGCTGCATACCTTGGCGAAAGGGTTAAGACCGACATCAGCCTTGACTACAGGGATTTCTATCTGCTTTATACCGTCCGCCGTGACAATGCCCGCGCAAGACACAGACTGCATCTTCCGGGACCGACAAAGACCCTTGAGGACTTCTTCATCCGCTTTGTGATGGAGCAGAACGAGCAAAAGCAGCAGAACGATTCAGTCGCCCGTGCCTAGGAGAGCCCATGCCTGATTACATACTGAGCCTTTCAAGTCAAGGTGCGTCCGGAGTACAAGCGCAGGCTCCCGTGGCGGAGATGAATCTTTCCGAGGGAGACCGGATTTTCGTGCGTGTGCTGGATAAGACCGGTTATTCGCAAGGGATGAACCGCTATACGGTGTTTGCGGGTGGAATCAGGTTTTCCGTGGCGAGCAGGGATCCGATCCATGTGGGAGACAATTTCCACGCTTTGGTCCATATTGAAAAAGACGGAACCATAGTTTTGGAAAGGATAGCCGCTGCGCTCCAGGCCGAGCACAACGAGTCTCTTACCCGCGCAGATTTTCTTAACAACGTTCTTTTTTCCATGGGACTTCCCAGGGACGACATCTCTCTCCGCGTGCTTCTTTTTATGTACCAGAGCGGCATGAGGCTGGACTCGAATCTTGTCGCAAGGGCCAGAAACATAGGACTCCGCTTTCCGGGCAGGGAAAAACTTGCTTCCGAGGCGGCTGCCATCCTGATTGAGAACGGAATTGAGCCGAGCGATGAGAAAATCAACGAGCTTCTTGCTCTGGTGCTCGGAGATGGTGACGGACGGCAGGGTGGGGAAAATCAGAGCAGGGATGGAGAGCAGGAGAGGAAAAAATCTTCCGGGGACAAGAAATCAGGAAATGACGAGGATTTTTTAAGCCGAATTTATGGAACGAAATCACCTGAAAAAGCCGGTCTGCTGACGTATCTGAATCAGGTTGCGGCGGACAGAAAGCACTGGATTTTTCTTCCCTACGAATGGGACTCTCCCTCGGGGCTTGGAAGGGGCATGATCAGGATGCTTTTGGACCTGGATTCGCGGAGGACTGAAAAAATACAAATAAATTGTAAAATTTCCTCGACAAAATATTTTTTTGTGTTATACTATAATATAAGCAGTGAGATGGAAGTACGGTTCTTTACATTACCGCCGCTTTTGCCTTCAAAGGTAAAATCTGAAGAATTGCGGCTTGGAGGATTCCTAGGTTCCGGCATGAACAAAGGGAAGCCTGTGACTGTAACCTATTCCGACTCTGCTTGCTCAGATGGTCTTTGCGTGACAGACGAAATGCCAAATTTTGTCGAGACGCAGGGCTGATTGCGGGGATCTTGGGAAAATCAGTTTTTATGACTTTTTCAAGATTACCCCAAAAAAAGTGGTAATATGACAGATATCAAAAAGTTGGCGGCAGTCGCTTTAAAATATCCTGAGAATGCAGTTGCTCCAATAATTGCTGCGAAAGAACGCGGTAATTTGGCGCGGCGCATGATTGAAATAGCCGAAGAGAACAATATCCCCGTTGTAGAAGACGATATATTAGAGAATGTCCTCTCCGTACAGGATGTTGGTCAGTGCATTCCCGAAGATACCTGGTTTGCTGTGGCCGGAATATTTGCATTTATCGCTAGATTGGAGGGTGAAAATGCCATTAACTAGGCTTAAATGTGAAGAGATAAAGGAAGGCGTGGTTTTTTCCGCACCCGTTTTCTTTGATGACGGAGTGAATATGTTTCTCGCGGCTCGTCAACCGGCGAAGCAATACCATGTGACCGCCCTTGTAAGATGGAAAGTGCCTTTTTTGGTTACTGCCGGACACAAGGTTGAGTCAAGCGCAAAGGTATCCGCAAGCGAAGAGGAGATTGTGGACCTTGAGGAATTCGACAGCGTGGATTCCGTGGAGGAGCTTGACGGTGACGGTGCCCTGGAGGAACTCTGACACATAATCCGAAAATGACGCATGATCAGACGCAGGCTCTCAATCACTTTCCCAGCACAAGCGCAAAAGGAAAAAAAGGTGAGGACAGGGCCTCGGAGTTTCTACAGAATCTCGGATACCATATAATAGAAAGAAATTTCCGTACCAGAGGCGGGGAGATTGACATAATCGCGGAAAAGGACGACGTGCTTGTGTTCTGCGAGGTCAAATATCTTCCGCATGGAGACCCGGAGATGCTTGCCCACGTGCTGAATCAGAACAAGAGGCAAAAGATAATCAAAACCGCTAAATGTTACCTTGAAAAATATCGACAATATAATTGCAGGATAATTAGATTTGATGTCCTTGCAATCGATGTTCCGGGACTGGAGCCGGTGCACCACATAGTGAACGCTTTTTCGGAGTAAATATGCCGGTTTCAAAAAATTCATCATGTACAAAACAACTGCCGCCTAGATTGAGGGAACTGCAGGTAAAAATCCATGACGAAAAATATATAGATTACGCAGTGGAGCGCATAGCTCTTGTCGTGAGCCGCCGCATTGTGGAAAAACACACTTCAGGACGTTCAGCGGAAAAAACATATTAGCAAATTACAGTGAAATTATCTCCCCGAATGTCTTGATTGCGAATCGGTCAGTCATTCCGCTCATGTATTCAATGACGCATTTTTCAAATCCGCTGTCGCTCTCAATGTCGAAGATTTCCTTCGTGCGGTACCGTCGCCTTTCCTTTTCGTCCCTGTTGTACGCGGTGTATTTTATGAGCCAGTCCGTGAATGTTTCGCTGAGTTCCGGGGCATATTGCAGGCATGAGTGCATGGTCCGGTTCCTTGCATAGACGGATGTTTTCATCAGGGTTCTGTAGATGCAGCCGAGCACGTTTTTCGCGTATTCGGAGAATTCCATGAGCCTCCAGTTCCGGTAGATGTTCGCCGCGCAGAATGATTTAAGCTCCTTTAAAAAATTGAAGTATCTTTCGCTGAAGCAGAATCCCTTTTCGGGTGAGCTGTTGGAGCAGAGGTCCACAATCAGGTCGTTTATGAGCGTGGTGGTGTTCACAGCCTTTCCGCTTCTTTTCGCCGCATCCGGTGTCTGCTCGTCCTTGCCGCTGAATCCGAGTGTGGATGAGACAATCTCCCGCAGCTGCCTTGATGTGGTCTCGTCCAGAAGATGATATGTGTGCGCGTCCTCAATGTCCCTTCCCAAAAACGCAATCTTGTCGCTGATTTTTACGACGCAGCCTTCCCATGTGTAGGGGCTGAAGATTCCCGGCCGCTTGATGTTGTAAAGATCCATCGCCTCATTACGGGGCATGACTCCCTGCTCGTCAATCTCTCCGCAGTGGCAGATAAATCCGTCCCTCACGGCATAGGTCAAATCAAGGTTCTTTTCGTTTCCGTCCGGGTCCGCGAGAGTGTCAATGAAATCCGCGAAAAAAAGTGAGTTCCGCTCGTGCCAGAATTTCTTGGGTGCGTTCTGTCCCTCCTTCTGGCTCATCAGTGAGTTGAGTATGCTTTCCCCGGTGTGTCCGAAGGGTGCGTGTCCAATGTCGTGTCCCAGCGCGATTGCCTCGGTAAGCTCCTGATTCAGCCCCAGGTGCCTTGCGATTGTCCTGCTCACGCTTGCCACATGACCCACGTGCTCAATCCTCGTGCAGATGTGGTCGTTCTGCGGCGCGAAAAATACCTGGGTCTTGTACTTGAGACGCCTGTATGACTCTGAGTGGAGAATGCGGGTGTAATCCCTTTCAAATTCAGACCGGATTCCGTTGCCTCTTTCGTAAAGGGAGTTTTCCCTTTTGATGCACTTTTCCCAATCCGGGTGATTTTCATCCATGCGGACGCTGACAAAAGAATTTTCCATATAATCAATTATAGACTTAAGAAGCCTATGTGTCCAGTGCGGGAAGATTCCGCATCTTTTTTTTATTCATTGACAGATGGATTTTTTGCGTGTAATATAATAGAAGAGATTTTATTTTCCGAGGTTAACATGAAAGGTCTTAAAAAAATTGTTTTCAGTTTGATTTTTATTTTTGCAGGTCTCTTTGCTTTTTCAGATGACTGGTGCATTTACCTCGGCTCGTTTAAGAACAAGACCAACGCAGAGAGGCGGATGAAACTTCTGCGCTCTGCCTCAATCAATACGACGATCACCGAATACAAGGATTCCAAAGGGACAACGTTTTACCGTCTTGTCTGGGACGACCATTTCTCTACGCTTGAGGATGCCAAGCTGCACAGAAACATGCTCATGCAGATGCCCGTCATAAAGAAGGAGAAAATAACCGACATCTGGTTTGAGAAGATAGACTCTTCCAAAAGCGACGCGAAATCTACGACACAGGCCAAGACCACGGAATCAAAAACTGCGAAGGCTGAGTCAAAATCTTCGGAAAGCGCTCCAGCTGAAAAAAAGCAGCCGGAAAAAATCAATGAGGAAAAAATCAGCGCGAAGGAAGAGGTTGTAAATGTAAATCCGGCAGGAACTGCTCCAACGGAAGAAACACCGACGCTTGAAAAAAATCTTGCGGCGGAAAAAAATCCTGTGAAAGAAAAAAAATCTCCCGTAAAAAAGAATGGAGCGGGGAACGGATTTGTTTTTGTTGAGGGCGGTACGTTCCAGATGGGATGGTATGATTACGAGAAGCGTACTGTTACCGTGGATGATTTTTATATGTGCGACCACGAGGTTACTCAAAAGGAATATGAGTCAGTGATGGAGACGAATCCGAGCAACTTCAAGGGGGAGTTCCGTCCGGTGGAGAAAGTCAGCTGGTATGACGCTGTTGAGTATTGCAATGAGAGGAGCAAAAAAGAGGGACTTACTCCGTGCTATGTAATAGACAAGGACAACGAGGATCCGAACAACACTTATGCTTATGATGAGGAGAAGTGGACCGTGACATGTGATTTTTCCGCGAACGGCTACAGGCTTCCTACCGAGGCAGAGTGGGAATATGCGGCGAGGGGCGGAAACGTGAGCGAGGGATTCACATACAGCGGAAGTGACGTGGCGGATGATGTCGCTGTCTATGAGGACAATTCCTGCAATCTGGGATATTCAAATCCTGACTTTGGTACGCATACTGTCAGGGGCAAGACACCGAACGAGCTTGGGCTTTATGACATGAGCGGCAACGTGTGGGAGTGGTGCTGGGACTGGTATGAATATGTTTCATTTGTAACGGAGACGCAGACAAATCCTACTGGTGCAAAATCCGGATCGTATCGTGTGAAGAGAGGCGGAAGCTGGGACTATGGTCTGCCTTATTGCCGTGCCACGAACAGAAATTATGACGGAGCTTCCTATGTGCTTTATTACAACGGATTCCGTGTCGTGCGAAATGGAAAATTATGAGGACTGGGACTCATGGAAGAAAGATTTTCAACCAGCGGAAGGGGAATGCTCGGCTGAAAGATTGCTCGTTGACAGATTGCGATTTTGTATATAATATACATTATATATAGAAGAAGATTTGGGCAATCCCTAAAAAAATCATTTTCAAATAATTTTATCGAGGTTGACATGAAAAGTGTTAGAAAAATCCTGTTGAGCATGGTGCTGGCTTTGGCCGGTCTTTTTGCATTTTCCGAAGATTGGTGCATTTACCTTGGATCGTTCAAGAATAAGTCCAATGCCGAAAAAAGGATGAGCGTACTGCGCGCAAACTCAATCAAGACCACCATCAGCGAATACAAAGATCCGAAGGGAACCACATATTACCGTGTCGTGTGGGACGAGCATTTTGACTCTCTTGAAAGCGTGAAATTGCACAAAACCATGTTGTCCTATCTGCCCATAATAAAGAAAGAGAAAATCAATGACATCTGGTTTGAGAAGATTGTCTCTGCTAAAAGCAACATACCGGAATCTGTGCCGGAAAAATCGACTCCCGCAAAATCCGTGGTTCCGGAAACGCCGGCTGTGGAACCTGAGGCAAATGTACCTGAGGAAACAGATGCCGATGATTTGGAATCCGCTCAGCCAGAAGCAGAAAGTGATGAACCAGAGGAATCTTTAGATTCGGAATCCGATTCACCTGAGGCGGACGTTGTGGATGAAGAGGAGACTGTCGAAGAGACGGAAGATGCGGCCGAGGAGCCGGAGCCTGAACCCCGTAAGCCGACCTTAATGAGTTTGATTGACAGCGAAACCGGATTACCCCTTGAAAATGCTGTTCTTTCCATTGATGACGGCAACTGGGAAATTGAGATTGACTCCGAGGGAAAAATCCTGATGCCGGGTGACATCCCCGATGGTGAATATCCGTATACGGTTACAAGCATGGAAGACGGACGCATCATAATCAATGGACAGCTCGGACTTAGTGACGGACTCGTCGTTTCAGACAAGCGAAATGCTGTTGTGAATAATGAGGAAGATTCTTCGGAAGAAATTGAGGATTCTATTCAGGATGAAATCCAGGATGCTATCCCGGAAGAGCTCGAGGATACTGTTGAGGATGAGTTTTAGGACAAAATCTGAGTACCGGAGCTAATAGCAAAAAACCGTTGATTAAATGCAAAAAATGACTTGTTTTCTTCTCTGCCATGCTGTATAAGTGGAAGAACTTAGCGATTCTTCATTTCGAACAGAGGAGAAGAAATGACTGCATTTAAATGGTTCTTTTCATTTTTGAAAAAGCACGGCGGAAAAATGTGTGTCGGGCTTTTTATCATCGCGGTGGTTTCTGCAATGGCCGTAATCAATCCGAAGGTCTCCGGCTTCATTGTGGATCAGGTCATTGTGGCGGGAAAGTATGAGTACCTGTGGAAGTGCGTGGCGGTTCTGCTTGGTGTCTGTCTTTTCCGCGAGGGATTCCAGTATCTTGCGCAGATGCTTTTCGAGCGTTCAAGTCAGGGAGTCCTTTTTGACATGCGCGACGCCGTTTACCGGAAACTTCTGCATGAGGATTTTTCCTTCTATAATAATAACCGCACCGGAGATTTGATGAGCCGGCAGACCGGAGACATGGATGCCGTCCGTCACTTCGTCGCTTTCGTAATCTACAATGTGTTCAGAAACTGCATCTGGCTTCTTTCCGCCGTTGTGATGATTTTCTTCGTGAACGTAAAGCTTGCCCTCATGTTCCTTGCTGTCCTTCCGTTTACTGCCTTCGTTGTTTTCATGCAGATGAGGGCGGTGGGTCCTGCGTTTGCGGGAGTGCGTCAGTGTTTTTCAAGTCTCAACGCTTATGTCCAGGAGCACATTGCCGCCAACCGTGTGGTCCGTGCATTTGCAAAAGAGGCATTTGAAAAAAATCGCTTTGAAAAAGAGAACGAGGCTTTCCGGCAGAGCGAAATCAATGCGTCGAAAATCTGGCAGCGTTATGTTCCAATCTTTGAATTTCTCGGAACCGTCATCAACGTAATCCTGATGATTTACGGAGGCTACCTCACAATCACCAAGCAGATGTCCATTGGAGATTTCGTCACTGTGAACGGCTATCTCTGGATGCTCACGAACCCGCTCAGGATGCTTGGCTGGCTGATTAACGATGCAATGCGCTTCAAGGCTTCCATTGACAAAATCTACAAGACATTCTCTGCGGAACCCGACATCAAGCTTCCGTCTCATCCTGTGGTCAAGCAGAAGATTGAGGGTGAGGTTGAATTCAAGAATGTGTCCTATTCAACCCACGGTGAGGAAATCCTGCACGACATCAGCTTCAGGACGGAGAAGGGCAAGTCGGTCGGAATTATCGGCGGAACGGGAAGCGGAAAGACTACGATAATGAATCTTCTGTGCCGCTTTTATGATGTTACGGACGGCTCGGTCTGTGTTGATGGAACCGACGTGCGTGAGATGAATATGTACAATCTGCGCGAGAACATCGGAATGGCAATGCAGGATGTTTTCCTTTTCAGCGACACGATTGAGGGAAACATTGCTTATGGAAATCCTGACTGTCCTTTTGAAAAGGTTGAGGCTGCTGCCAAACTTGCGGACGCTGACTCATTCATTCGTGCCATGCCGGAAGGTTACGACACGATGGTCGGCGAGAGGGGCGTGGGTCTTTCCGGTGGACAAAAGCAGAGAATCTCCCTTGCGCGTGCTTTGCTCAAGGATCCTGCGATAATCATTTTGGATGACACAACATCCGCAGTTGACATGGAGACGGAGACACTGATTCAGGAGTCATTGAAATCCGTCGCGGAGAACAGGACGCTTTTCGTCATTGCTTACAGGATTTCTTCGGTCAAGGATTGCGACCAGATTCTTGTAATGAACGAGGGAAAAATCATTGAGCGGGGAACACACGAGGAGCTGATTGCGGCGGGCGGATATTATGCGTCGGTCTATCACCATCAGTACGGTGAGTTCAGTGCGGATGAAGAAGCGGACGGGGGAAACTAAGATGGCAAGAAACAGATACGATATAGACGAGACTTACGAGGACAGCTACGATTTCGGTCAGCTCAAGAGACTCGGAAAATATGTCAAGCCTCACTCAAAGGCGATGGTCGGAGTAATCTTCCTGATGCTCATTACCGCGGCGTTGGGAATGCTTTATCCGTATTTTTTGAAAATCGTGATGGACAAGGCCATACCGAACAAGGATTTTAAAACCATTCTGATTCTCGCAGGATGTACCTTGGGAATCTCTTTGTTTACAGCATTTGCTCTGAAACTAAAAATCAGCATAATGACGAAAATCGGACAGGGCATCGTTCATGATTTGCGCTCGGATCTTTTTTCGCACATCCTGAAACTGCCGTTCTCATTTTTTGACTCAAGGCCGCACGGAAAGATTCAGGTGCGAATCGTGAATTACGTGAACAATCTTTCCGATGTTTTGAGCAACGGACTTGTGAACACCGTCACAGATTTGTGCTCGCTGATTTTTATAATCATCTTCATGTTCACAATCAATGTGCCGCTTACACTTGTGGTGCTTTGTGGTCTTCCGGTTTTTATCGCCTATGTTTTCATGCTTAAAAAAAGACAGAGAAAAGCGTGGAGGATGCAGAGCAACAAGCAGTCGAACCTGAACGCATACATTTCTGAAAGCATAAACGGAATCCGTGTCACTCAGTCTTTTGTGCGCGAGGAAGAGAACATCAAGATTTTTAACAATCTTTCGTCCGCGTACCGCAAGGCATGGCTCAAGGCTGTGACGGTATCTTTCCTTATGGGTCCCTTCGTCCAGATTATTTCCACGGCGACAATGGGAGCCGCATGGATTTTGGGCATACACTGGATTCAGACCGGATTCAGCGGAGTGACCATTGGTACCCTGATTGCATTCACCGCGTACATCAGCCGTTTCTGGCAGCCCATTACGACGCTCGCTGATTTCATCAACAGTCTGCTTACCGCCGTTTCCTACGTGGAGAGAATCTTCGAGACGATTGACGAGCCTGTTCTGATTCATGACAACGAGGGTGCGTCAGAGCTTCCGAAAATTACTGGAAAGGTTGAGTACAAGGACGTGGATTTCAGCTACGACGAGGGAGTGAAAATCCTGGACAAAATCAACTTCACGATTGAGCCGGGAGAGAGCGTCGCCATTGTTGGTCCTACGGGCGCGGGAAAATCCACCATCGTAAATCTTTTGAGCAGGTTCTATAATCCCGACAGCGGACAGATTTTGGTGGACGGGCATGACCTTCAGGACGTGACCATAAAATCGCTCCGCACACAGATGGGCGTGATGATGCAGGACAGTTTTATCTTCAAGGGAACAATCATGGACAACATCCGATACGGAAATATGGATGCGACCGACGAGCAGGTGATGGAGGCTGCGAAGACTGTTTGTGCACACGACTTTATCATGCAGATGGAGGACGGCTACAACACCGAGGTTAACGAAAGAGGCTCAAGGCTCAGCGTGGGACAAAGGCAGCTGATTTCATTCGCACGTGCATTGCTTGCCGACCCGAAGATTCTGATTCTTGACGAGGCGACTTCCTCAATCGACACCGAGACGGAAATCCTTTTGCAGAGGGGGCTTCACAAGCTCCTCAAGGGACGCACCAGCTTCATCATCGCTCACAGACTTTCCACAATCAAAAATTGCTCGACCATTTTTTACGTTGATCACGGAAAGATTGTGGAGCATGGAGCGCACTACGAGCTGATGGCACACCTGGGTCCTTACTACAAATTGTACTCGTCCCAGTTCGCATTGCTGTAGGATCAGTCTACAGGGGATTTTTGCAACTTTTCACACTTTTCCCCTGTTGGTTTAAATTGTTTTGTATGTTTTTCTTGTCTTTATTTTTCCGTTGGGGTGGAAGGTGTATTCATACCAATATTCAAGGCCGGAAGAGGCTTTGCGATGAACCTCATTTCCCTTTGAGTCATATTCGGCCCATACCTCAAGGCTGCCATCCTTTACATGGATTAAATTTCCCTTTGGATCATATTCGTACAATTTTTCAGAGCCGTCTGAATCTTTTTCATGGATTCGATTTCCATGGGAATCATATTCATACCAGTATTCATGGCCGATGGAATCTTTTTCGTGGATTAAATTTCCATTTGAATCATATTCAAGCCAATTTTCAAATACGTCGGATTTTCTTTCGTAGATTTTGTTTCCCTTGGAGTCATATTCGTACCACCACTCATAGCCGGAGGATTTTTTTGCATGGATTTTATTTCCTTTGGAGTCATATTCGTACCACCACTCATCGCCGAAGGAATCTTTTTCGTGGGTTAAATTTCCATTTGAGTCATATTCATACCAGTATTCAGTAGAGCCGGGGGAATATTTTTCATGGATTTTATTTCCATTGGAATCATATTCAAACCAGAACTCATAGCCGCCGGCAGTTTTTTCATGGATTTTATTTCCATTGCAATCATATTCTTGGATGCTTGCATAGTTAACCCACTTGGAAAGCTGTTTTCCGTCCACCGTGACTTTCTTTTGAACTTTATCACCCAGCTCTTGTGCCACGACGGAAAGGGATGCGAGAAAAATAAAGGCGGCGGTAAAAATCAATGTCCTGTTTTTCATGGCTTCCTCCTGCAAGTGTTTCTTCCATTATATCACAAGATTTTTAATTGTAAAGGTGGGTAGGGGAATTCGTACCGCGGTTTTAGGGAACCTCAAAAACTTCAGTTTTCGAGATGCCCTTCAATAATTCACTCTGGTCGCAGATATGCCGTGAAGACGCGGTCGGTGTTAAGGTATTTGTTGGCGGCCTCAAGGATGCTTTCTTTTGAAATCCACTCTGAGACAATCTTCTTGTAATTGGTCGTGTACCACAGTGGTTCTTCGTTTGTTATATATTCGCAGATTATTCTGTTCGTCCACCAATAATTGTTGCGTGAGTATGTCTCCCTGTCTCGCTCATAGCTTTCCCTGAGTTTTGAAATTATTTCATCAGAAACATTTCCTTTCTTTAAGTCCTTGATTGTGTTTATTACTTCCTGCCTCAGTTCTTCAAGGCGTTCCGGCTCGCAATGAAACTGAATTTCAACTTTACAGTCGCGCTCAGAAATTCCGCTCGTCCATCCGGAAGTCTCTATGGAGTATGTGCCGCCCTTTTCCTCACGGATGACTTCTCTGAGCTTGATTTCTAAATATGAAGCAAGCTGCTCAATGATGATTTCATCCTTAAATTTTTCCTCCATATTTTTTGACGCGGGAAGTTCGCCTCCAAAGCACATATATACGTTGCCGATTTTATCCTCGCCAAATTTTACGGTTATGGTCTCGCTTTTTTTGGGGAAGGGGTAAAGCACACACTTGGGTTTATCGCGTTTATCTCCCGTCGCAAGAGTACCGATGTAATATGCGCACAAGTCAACAATTTTCTTTTCATCAAAATCACCGACAATGACAAAGGTAAAATCTCCGGCATTCATGATTCGGTCTTTATATATCCGCTCGGCTTCCTTTTGATTTAATTTTGAAACAAATTTTTTGTTAATAAGATTTTTGAAAAGACTGTCACCATATAGAGCATGGGTAATTTTTTCCGTATAGACTTCGGACGCAGTTGTTCCGAAACTTGCCGCCCGCCGATTGTATTCTTCAAGAATTTTTGCCCAGACAGCATCGGAAAATTCAGGAGAACGCATAGTCATATTAATCAGCTGCAGGTTTTGCTCAATATTCTCGGAGTTCGCCGTTGAAATAAAGTATTCCGTCGAGTTGTTGATTCCCATTGTAATATTGATTCGTTTGCTCTGACAGATTTTTGTAATCTGTGAGTTGGTTTTTCCTCCGGCTCCTGAATTCCACATAAAGCCTGTACAGACAGAAGCGGATGGCATTTCCTCTTCCTTGAGCTGATAATATCCGCCTGTGCTGTAAGCGTAAATAACCATCTCATCATTTTTAAAATCAGTTTTTTTGAATATGCAATTTATTCCGTTTTCAAAAGTGTATTGTGTCGCACCCAGCTCCTTGAGCTTTTTCGTTTCTTTTATCTGGGCTTTCTTCGCAGGTCTCGGCATCAGCATTGAATCTTCTTCACTGTCCTCGTATTTTGATTTGGAGACATGTGTTTTATGGTTCTTCCATATATCCATAATTTCTGATTCGGACGGCAACTGACATTTTTCCGGGACAAAAAGGAGCATGGTTGTTCCTCGGTCGGAAAAAGCTTTGATCGCCATCTGCCGGATGTTCTCAGCTTTCAACTGATTTAAAATCTTAATTTCCTTCTGATATGTTTCTTCGCTTGGGGCAAATATTATTCCGCCGGATGTGGTATAGTTTATAAGATTGTTTGTAAATTCAGAGTTTGAATGATTGTTCACATTTTTGTAACTCTGATTCAGCTTTTGGATGTGCGACTGCCTTTCAATCTCCATTTCTGATTCGGTCGGTCCGTATTTTAAAAAATTGTCCAGCTCCTCAAGATAGATTTTGAATCCCTGTTCGAATCTTCCCTCTTTCGGACAAACCTGCAGGACATAAAACTCTGTTTTGTTCGTCTGGGAGCGCTTTCCGGTTCCTGCGTATATCCATTCAGCATTAAGGCTCTTGGTAATTTCGGCACATCTTTGGTCGAATATTTCCTCGAAAAAACTCCATGCATATTCTTCTTCCGTAGTGAGCGGCTTTTCCTTTCGCTTTACGATGTAGATTTCGCTGATTGTAGTTTCCTTGTCGCGCAAAATGTCTATCGTTTTTTCTTTGGGAATTGGTACCGTAAATTCCGGCAGCTTGATTTTTTGTTTGGAAGCAGGAATTGTTCCCATCACTTCTCTGACCGCATTCTCAAGCATACTTGCGTTTGCGTCTCCAATGACAATTACGGACATGAATTCCGGTCTGTACCATTTTTTATAGAAATCAATTATACGCTTGCGGGAGATATTTTTGATGATATCCATGTCACCCAGGACAGGCCTTTCCTCAAAACGAGAGCCCCTTACATAGATGGGATCCTCAAAGGCGGTGTAACGTCCCTTCAAAGTTTTTGTTCTGTATCTCCACTCTTCAATTATTATTCCGCGCTCTTTGTCTATCTCTTCCTGATCGAATGAAACCGCACATGCCCAGTCGCGAAGTACCATGAGGCTTGTCTTCAGGATTTCTGGATTGTTGGCCGGAATCTCAAGCATATAAACGGTCTGCTCGTAAGTTGTGTATGCATTTACCTCAGGTCCGAACTTCATTCCTATTGACTCAAAATAATCCACGATTGCAGATTTCTTGAAATTCTCGGTGCCGTTAAAACAAAGGTGCTCTACGAAATGTGCCACTCCTTTTTGGTCATCGTCTTCCAAGCATGATCCCGCCTTTACCACAAGACGAAGCTGGATGCGATTTTTTGGCTCACCGTTTTCACGCACAAAGAAGGACATTCCGTTGTCCAAGGTTCCCTGCCGTATTTTTGAAATTGAGCTGACTGATGTTTTGCTTTTGCTTGCGGCATTGGATGTGGTGGTGCACCCAAGGCTGGAAAGGAGACACAGCAAGGCCAGTACTGCAAATAAGGCGTTTAACTTTTTCATTTTCTTTCTCACTTTTTGTTTAATGTTTATTCAATATTATAATCTTATTTCAATCTTTTGTAAACAGATTGAGACAGATTGTTGAAAATAGGCCGGCCTTGTTATTGTATGCTCGAACACTGGACGAGGGGAGTGTGATTGTGGGAATAACTTTTGATTTGATCAGACTTATTCCTTCAGTCTTTCAGGGCAGACGGCTTTCACAAGGGCGCGGGCAAGAATCTTGGCGGGGTCTATGAGTGTTATGGGAAGTTTGAACCGTCCCATCGCAAGGGGAATTTCAGTGCACCCCATTATGAAAGTGTCGTATCCGCGTGAAATCATTTTTTCTGTAACGGTCATAAAGTTTTGAAGGGCCTGATCCTTCACCGGGTTCGAGAAAGCCTTTATTCCAAATTCACGGCTGTAGATTGCATCCCAAATCAAGCTCTTGTCTTCATCGTCCGGTTCCACAATTCTGGTCGTTCCGTCGCTGTCAAAGAATTTTCGGTACACACCAGACCAGTATGTTCCCTTAGTTGCATACAGAACAATGTCCCTGCTCGAACATTTTTCCTTCACCCATTTCCAAGTCTCTTCGACAATGTTCAGCAAAGTGACATCTATTCCGTTTATCTCTATGAACTTGCGGACCTGATTCATGATGATTGGTGAATGTGCCGTGTTGCAGGGAATCGCTATGTGTGTTGCACCGGCGTCGGCGAGTTTCTGAATCACATATTCAATTCCCGTGCAGGGGTTGTCGGTCTCCGGGTGCATTATGTAATATGAGCGGTCGGAAATCAATGCGGGTGCGGAAATCATCATCACGTCAGGATAATCCTGGTCGCAATGTGCATCCACACTGTCAAAGACTTTCTTTTCCAAATCAAGACCGGCATAGGGACCAACACCGCCAACTATGCCGATCGCAGGTCTATTTTTTGTCAAAGGCATATATTCCGCTCCAGTTTGCGGGTGGATTCAGTTTGAATTTTTCCGCGCGCTCTTTTATTACTTTTGCGGCACTATCATCAATTCGTTCAATCACGAAGCTCATGTAGTTGATGCATTTGTCCCAGTCTCCGTCGAAATAATAATTGAGACCCATCTCATATACTTCGTATGTTTTCAAAATCTTCTGGTCAATTTTTCCTTTCTCGGCAAGAAGCTCGTAAATGAAGATTGGAAGCACCTTGCCCTTTACGGTTATTTTATCCAGAAGACGGAATTCGAATTCATCCTTGACAAGCTCATGCGTTGCCCCGCTGGCTATGATTTCTGTTCCATAATATTTGTTCAGTCCCTCAAGCCGGCTCGCGAGATTCACGCTGTCTCCAAGAACCGTGTAGTTGATTCTTTCGTCAGAGCCCATGTTTCCTACGACGACCTCACCGGTATGGATTCCAAATCTTGTTCGGAACCTCGGCTTTCCTTCCCTTGACCAAATGTTGGAAAGATTGAATCCCTGCATCTGGCACGTAAGAGCGGAACGACAGGCAAGACGAGCATGGGTCTTCGTCTCAATGTCCACAGGCGCACCCCAGAACGCCATGATTGAGTCCCCGATGTACTTGTCTATGGTTCCCTTGTTGTCCGTGATTGTGTGGGCGAGGAGAGAGAAATAGTCGTAGAGCCGCCCGATAAGCTCTTCCGGTTTTGTCCTTTCCGCAATGCCCGTAAAATTCTCTATGTCCGAGAACATTAGCGTGAGGCACTGCTTTTTACCGCCAATCTCAGCGTTCTGGTTGTCCCGAATCAGCATGGACACAAGATCTGAGGGAACGTATTTCTTGAAGTTCATCAGTCCCTGTTTCATGCCTTGGAATGAGTCAACCATCGTGTCGATTTCCTTTATGCCTGAATCAATGTCAACATTGTCCTCCTCAATTGAAAGTTTCCTGATGTTGTCCATCTCGTTTGAAAGAACTTTCATCGGTTTTGAAATGAGGGAGGAGATGAGTATGGAAATCACAATCGCAATGACAATAACCACAATCGAGATAATCATCACAGTCCTGTTGTTTTTGTAGACAATTCCCATTATGTCCTCGTCGGGAATGACCATGCCCACGTTCAGAGAAAGCTCGTTGTCGATTGTCATTGAGTCCAGCTTGCAGAAATATTTTTTGCCGTCAGTTTCGAACAGCGATATTTCGTTCGAGTTTTCCTTTCCCTTGCAGAATCTGAATGCGCCGGATATTATGGGGTCGGAGTTGTCGTCGACGTTTTTCATCGTGTAAGTGCTGGTGCCGTCCGCCTCTGGATGAACGTTCAGAAGTGTATCTATGGAATCTGTTTCCGAAAGCGGTTTTGCAATAATCTGGTTGTCCTGGTCGTAGATGAAAAGGCGAGAGTTCGCGGGTGTGGAGATTTTTCCAAGATAAAGCGACAGGTCTCTTATGCCTATGTCTATGCAGGCGACTCCCAAAAGATTTCCGTCGTCATCATAGATTGGAGAGGCGCATGAGAATCCGGGCATGTTGTCGGTCGCAAATATGTAGACATTTGTCCAGACAGTGCGTTTCTGTGAGACAGCCTTTTTGTACCAGCCCCTCGTCCTTGGGTCGTATCCTGTTGACGCGCTCTCCGTTGTGTTCGGGAAAGTCGCGTTGTAGATTCTGTTTTCATGCACGTATCTTGTGTAAACCGTGTCGTCAACCCTTGTTATGTAACGCCGCGTGAGTGAACCGTCCGGCATTCTCCGTCCCATTATAAGGTTTCCCTTTGTGTCCCCGAAGTAGACCATAGCGAATTCCTTGTGGGTTTCAAGAATCTCCATAAAATAGTCAAGGGCAATCTCGTCGTCGCTCTGGAAATGGTATGTGTCCTCGTTCCAGTAGTGATGCATTATGCTGTGGATTTCCTGTGATGCCGGCGTATAATATGCCTCAAGCTTTGTGTCGATGGACTGGAGGATTTCCGTGACAAGATTGTTCGATACCGAATAAACGGAGTCCTTCGTTCCGTGTGAGCTTACCCAGATTATGACCGCTGCGGTTGCGACAATGAGCAATGTGTTTACCACAATGAGAGCGTCACGGATTTTTACTTTCATTCCATCCTTGTGGGTGCGGACATCCTTGCTTTGTGTGCCGGTCGTATGGTTCGGGATAACCAGCTCTGATTTTTTATTCACGGCGGAAACATTTGCATCCCCTCGTACAGAAACGGCCTTTGCGGTAGACAGACTTTCTTCGGGAATTTCATGCTTGTCTTCAACATCCACCACCACAATCTTCTCTGGTTCTATCTCAATTTCATCATTAGATTCTGTATCTATTGATTCGAAATCAACATCGGAAAGCGTCACGTCATCTTGGTTTTTCTTTTTATCTTTTGACGAAACAAGTGCCGTGGTCGCGACGTTCACATAGACAATAAGGAGTGTCCTCATCGGGTCGATAAGGGAGTCAATTGCCATGAACACGACAAGTATGGATTCAACAGGAAGACCGATTGGATCAAGAATCAGTGAAATCATCGGCAGGGTAAGAAGCCCGGACGCACCAGCCGTGGCGGTTCCTGCAAGAACGGAGCCGGCGATAATCAGTCCGATTACAGGAGCCGTGAGCGTTGTGTTATAAATCTGAGAAATGAAACAGGAGGCAACCGCAAAGTACATTATGTTTCCGAACCTGAGAACTGTAAGTCCAAGCGGGAACACAAGGTCTACCGTGTTGGTGTCGTAGTTGAGGCTCTTCAATGCGGCGACCGATGAGGGAAGGGCTGCGAAACTGTTCCGTGTTGCAAAAGAGATTATGATTGGGTTTGCGACTTTCTTGAAAACGGTCAGAGGATTTTTTATTCCCGACTTTATCCAGATTATCAGCGTACAGATAATTATTGCTGCAAGTCCTGCACCGTAGAACACGACAATGAATTTCACCATTGCAAGTAGTATTTCAACTCCGACCTGCGCAATCTGTTTTGCCATAAGAAAAACGAGGCCAAAGGGCAGACCGTACATAGTCCAGTTAATCAGCTTCTGGAATGACTCTTTCAGCGATACCGCACCGTTTATGAGCCTTGTCGATGACTCATCCTTCAAGAAGCCTATTGCTATTCCAAATAATATACTGAAAAAAACAAGCTGCAGTATGGAGCCGGAACTGAAGGAATTGAAAATGTTTGACGGAATTATGTTGAGGAAGAAATTCGCAATTGAAGATTTTTCCTGCGAGACATCCTCCGAGGCATCGTAGAGCGACATTTCATCCTGAGAAGTGTCCGTTGATTTTTTGATTATGCTGTCCAAAACCTCCGTAGTGGACTCACCAAGATTTTCTCCCGGCTTTCCGATTATTCCGGCGAAAGTTCCGAACACGGATGTCACCGTAAGCATAATCAGAAATACGAAAATGATTTTGATTATATGGCGGCGTGCGTTCTTGTCCTTTATGAGCTGGGCAAGGCTTGCCACGATTGATGTAACGAGAATCGGAATTACTGTCATCTGGAAGAGATTCAGGTAAGCGTCTCCTATTACCCCAAGTGACAGTGAAAGCTGCTTTTCATAGATGCCCAACAGAATTCCCAACGCAACCGCAACAAAAATTGTTAAGGGATTTTTCAATATTTTTCCGAACATCTAACACTCTCCTTAGTATGTATAGGTCGAAAGAATTTCTTCGGCAGTCATTTTCTTCTGGCTTTCAAGGAAAAAGTTGACCCAGTAAAGAAGCTGGGTATTCTCGCTCTTGACCGCAATGGCAATTGGATCCGTAAGGTCTTTGAAATACATGGGCTTGAACGAAAGCGCGCTCTGAGGAACCGAGGACAAAACTTTTTTTATTTCCAGCTCATCGCGGTAAACGGAAAGCACTTCGCCGTTCACAAGGGCCTCAACAGCTTCCTCCCATGTCTTGTATTCCTTTATGACGGCATGGGGAAAATTGATTTTCGCATAATTTGCGTAGGACGAGTTGGCAATCACGCCGATTGTACCGGTGTAATTTCTCACATAGTTTTTGACCTCGCTTTCACTGGCAACCTTCGCAAGCTGGAGTCGGTTGAACAAAAGTCCCTGTCTGAAAGTCATGTACGGGGTCGAAAATTTTACGGTCTTGGATCTTGTAAGAGTCTTGCTGAGTTTTGATACCGCGAGATCTGCTTTTCCCGATGAGACCAAAGTAACAAGGTCATTGAATGATGGCGCGTCCCTTGTAATTACAAGCTTTACGCCAAGCTCATCGGCCATCTTTGTGGCAATGTCGATGTCATAGCCGGCAAGGTTTCCGCTCCTGTCAACAAAATAAAACGGAGGCTGGTCCACCGCTGTTATGGCGACCCTGAGCTCACCGCGGCTAAGAATTCCTGCTATATCGCCGTCATTGTTTTTTGAGGATGTCTGTGCAAAAATGGAAGTAGGAAGGATTAGGGCAGAGAGAAAAAAAATCAGTCCGAAAGAGAAGAATCTTCGGAAAAATTTACTATACGGCTGTATAAATAAGAGGGGGGGGGGCTGACATACAATCTCCTTGGAAAAAATGGCAAGAAAACGCTTTTTTCCTATCGGTAGGTATTTCGGCACATTTTCCTCAAAACTTGAATCGGGGGGAGATTTGCGGCGCAGGAAACAGTAATCGGCATATTTCCGTGTATGAAATCTTTGGTCGCTGGAAATTAAAATCATTTTGTGCTAGTATATCGGACATTGATTTGGGAGCGTGGCATGGAACGGAAATCTTTTTTTGTGGGCAGACTGCTCATTTTGATTGCGGGAATTCTCTGGGGCTGCATGGGTCTTTTTGTGAGACCGCTCAACGAAATGGGGCTGACTTCGTGGGATATTGTTTTTCTCCGTGCCTTGCTTACTTCCGTTTTTATGCTCATCCTGATTTTCATCAAGGACAAAAATCTTTTTAAAATCAAGCTCAGGGATTTGTGGTGCTTTGTCGGGACAGGACTTTTGAGCATTGTGTTTTTCAATCTGTGTTATTTCAAGGAGATTACGATTACGTCTCTTTCGGTCGCTGCAATTCTTCTTTATACCGCCCCCGCTTTTGTGATGGTTATTTCAGCGTTCTGCTTTAAGGAGCGTCTCACAATCAGAAAGGGGATTGCGCTTGTGCTTTCATTTGTCGGTCTTATTTTTGTGACGGGAGTTTTCAGCGGTGCGTCTGGTCGCTTGGATTTTTCTTCTATTATAATAGGGCTTGGGGCAGGACTCGGTTACGCGCTTTATTCAATCTTCAGTCGATTTGCGCTTGAGCGTGGGTATGAGTCTTACACAATCAGCTTTTACACCTTTGTCTTTGCGTCGCTTGCAACTTTGTTTTTTGCACGTCCCTTGAATGTGGCCCGTGTCGTGTCGGGGTCCTGGGAAAGCATGGGCCTTGCGCTTGTCTTCGTGATTGTCTCTACCGTGGTTCCTTACATTACTTACACGCTCGGATTAAAATCTGTAGAGAACGGACAGGCATCCATCATTGCGTCGGTGGAACCTGTTGTCGCGACTTTAAATGGAATCCTGTGGTTCAATGAAAAAATGACATGGAGCGTGGTCGTGGGAATTACCTTCGTCCTTGCCGGAATCATAATCAGCAATCAGAAAAAGTAATCCCCAGCTTTCAACTTTCCACTCTCCACTCTCCACTTTCCACTTACTCAATGGTGTTTGGCACGATGATTGTGTTGATTTTTACATTCTTTTCATTTGCAAGTGACATCACATCAGCTTCGGAAATCTTTTTGGTTCCCTTGGGGTAGGGGTGCGGCTCGGCGTCTCCAATCAGGATGATGTTTTTGTCGGCATTCGGTCTCCACTCAAAATATGTGAGCGATGCGTAGAGTGCTTCGTAAACTGCCTCGGGAACATCTCCGCCTTCGTTGCCCCGGATTGTGATTGAATTCAAGTGCTCGCTTACTTCATCTATGTTTTCGGTGAAGTCAAAGATTTTTACCGGGAGTCCCTTGTAGTTGTAGTCATCCAAAAAATCCCTGTAGAAGACAAGACCCACCCTGAGGCTGCCGAATTCTTTTGCCTGATTTATGAGGCTCGGAATCCACCTTGTCTTGAGCGAAAGAAGGTCGTCCCTCATGCTGCCCGTCGTGTCGATAGCAAACACAACGTCAACGTCCGCCTTGATTTTAATCTGTCCGAGGAGCTTGCGCAAATCTTCCGGCAATGTTGTCGGCCCCTTTGAGATTACGGATTTTCCTTTTGCTTTTTTCGCAATGTTGCCGAATGTCTCTGTCGCGGTCGTGTTGTATTCGTCGCTCGGAACTACTTCCTCAATTTCTTCTTCCTCATCCTCCACATTTTCTTCCACGGTTGTTTCGGTGACTGTGGTCGTTGTGGTGGTCGTCACTTCTGTTTTTACCGACGTAACGTTTTTTTCCGGCGCGGGCGGGTCAGATTTCGCGTCGTTCTTTACAGCCGGTGATGTGAAGTCGAACATGAAGGGATTGTCCTTCCATTTGCCGGAATAGTCGCCGTATTTTTTGTTGAACGTGCGGATGTTTACGAATGTGCCCTTGGAGATTGTGATGGCTCCGTTTCTCGTCCATGGATAGCCGTAGACAATCCGTTTGGGGATGTAAATCAAAAAGCACTCTCCCAGGCGCGGGTGATATCCCACGGTGGATGAGATCAGGCTGAACTGTGCGTCCTTTGACGTGAGCTTTTTTCCCTGCAACACGCGAATTTCGTCACCGTTGAGCGAGTTGTACGTCTCCGAGCGATAGGCGAAATTGTCCTCCTTTCCGTCCGGGTCTCTTGTTGTCTCCGTGAGCATGACCGACTCAATTCCGGGTTTTTTTCGCACGTAGAGATTGAATCCGTCGGTGGAAGTTCCGATTGACCTTCCGCTGTTTCTTTCTATAAATATGTCGGAGCTTGTGACTGTAAGACTCTCGTCATCCTGTGCGTTCTCTGCGTATGAAAATGCCGCCGCCGCAATAAAAATTCCCGCGAGGATTCTAGTCTTCATTTTAAGTTTCATACCGACCTCCTTTGAATTCAAGTTAAGGACCCCCTAAAAAGCCATGGAAAACTGGTTTTTAGAGATTATTTTAAATATCGGAAAAAAAAGGGGCTTCATTCACAATATGAAAGAATTTCAAAAAATTCCGTGAATTTCTCAAAATTTCATTTGACAAGCGGGAAAAGTGCCTGTATAATTAAAGCATAATATAACCCCTTGGGAGGCCAACTTTGGCAAAGGTAGAACTGAAGGGTATTGGTAAGATTTATGACGGTGGAGTTCGCGCCGTTCAGAACGCCAATATCACTATTGAAGACAAGGAATTCTGCGTATTCGTAGGTCCTTCTGGATGCGGTAAGTCCACGACTCTCCGCATGGTTGCTGGTCTGGAAGACATTTCCGAAGGTGAGCTGTACATCGACGGAGAACTGATGAATGATGTCCCGCCGAAGGACAGAAACATCGCAATGGTATTCCAGAACTATGCTCTGTATCCTCACATGACAGTGTACGACAACATGGCTTTCGGTCTTAAAATCCGCAAGATGGACAAGAGCGAAATCAAGCGTCGTGTCGATGAGGCTGCAAACATCCTTGGTTTGACACAGTATTTGGATCGCAAACCGAAGGCTCTTTCTGGTGGACAGAGACAGCGTGTTGCTGTTGGACGTGCAATCGTTCGCGAACCGAAAGTCTTCCTTTTTGACGAACCTCTTTCAAACCTTGACGCAAAGCTCCGTGTGACTATGCGTGGTGAAATCGCCGCGTTGCACCAGAGACTTCAGGCCACGATGATTTATGTTACCCACGACCAGATCGAAGCTATGACAATGGGTACAAAGATTGTCGTTATGAAAGACGGACACGTACAGCAGATTGGAGAACCACTCTATCTGTACAACCATCCGATCAACAAATTCGTCGCTGGATTCATCGGTTCACCGCCAATGAACTTCATGACAGTAACTGTTAAGAAGGAAGGAGACAAGATTGTTGTCGATGAAGGCACATTCTCTCTCGTCCCGACAGCAGAGCAGCAGGAAGCACTTAAAGCTTATGTGGGAAAGGAAATATACTTCGGTGTACGTCCTGAGGATCTCTCATATCAGGCAAGTGAGGCCGCTGAGAACAACATGCAGATGAAGGTTGTCAACAAAGAGCCGTTGGGAGCTGAAACCCACCTCTTCCTGGCAACAAAGAATCAGCAGATTATCGCCCGTGTTCAGGCTTCAACAAAGGAGTCATTCAAGCTGGGTGAGACTGTAAACTTCAAGCCGGATATGTCACGCTGCAAGTTCTTCGTAAAGAACTCAGAGGATCTTGATGCCGAGCTGAACATCTGCGAGAAGATTGACGCACCTTGGCTGGTAAATGCAATTACAGGTGCCGTGGGTTATGACAAGGTGACATTTGACACCTCTATTGACCCTAAAGAAGCTAAAAAGCTGGCCAAAGAAGCTGCAAAAGCCGGAAAATAAGCTCCGGAAAGCTTTAGAGGCAGCCAATAGAATCAATTAGGCACGGACGGCTTCATGTCGGTTCGATTGCCTAATTGGCCAATTTTTTATTTAAACACCGTCGGAAATTGTTTTTTTTCATGATTCGGCGGTGTTTTTATTTGTCCGGGATTGAAACCTTGACAAAGTTTGTTTGTTAGATATAATAAAGGGAACTTAAAAAAATTCAATTTTTGGGATAACTAAAGAGTGGGGATTGGTTGCTGGGGCAATCGGAAAGTGGGGCTTTTGTTTGATGAAAACAGGAGGATCGTATGGGCAAGAAATTTTGGGGTCTTGCAGCTTTTGGATTTTGCGTCATGGCATTCTTCATGGGATGTCGTGTTTCTTATTACTCATCCTCGGAAGATTTTTCTCCCACGGTTTATTATACGGTGTCGTTTAATACCAACGGGGGAAGCGACATTGAGGATCAGAGTGTCGCAAGCGGAACGAAGGCGACGGTCCCGGCGAATCCCACCAAGGAAGAGTATCAGTTCTTCGGTTGGTATGCGGATCCAGATTGCACGGCGAAATTTAATTTCAATACACCAATCACCTCGGAAACAATCCTTTACGCAAGATGGTTGATGTTTACAGGCGGCGTAAGGAGCGAGGAAACCACAATTGAAGAGCTTGTTACAGATTCTCCTCTTTTCGTTGAGGGACGTAACATTACCATAGGCTCCATTATCATGTGCGACCATGAGGTTACTCAGGCTGAGTGGGCCCAGTACATGACCTACTACGGTGCTGAAAAAGGTGGAGACAAAAAGCCTACCGATGGAAAGGGTATGGGAGACAATTATCCTGCATATTTCATTAACTGGTATGAATCCATAATCTACTGCAACCTCAGAAGCGTGGCGGAAGGACTTGACCCGGCGTATTACATGGTTATAGACGGAGAAAATGTGTACGATGTGGCCAGGTGGGCAGAGGTGGAAGGCTCCAAAGTAGCTGTGAATAATGAAGGTAAGTTTTACTATAGCGGGCTTTGTAAAGATGAGGATGATGCCTCTAAAACAGGAAATTCAGCTGTCCTGGACGACCCGGATACTGGAATCCATTATGACACGAGCGCAAACGGCTACCGGCTCCCGACAGAAGCGGAATGGGAGTACATGGCACGCGGCGGGGACCTTGGATTCCATGAGGAGCAGACGACATACAGCGGAAGCAATAATATAGCTGATGTTGGCTGGTGTGGTGCGGGAAAGACGCATGAAGTAAAACAAAAACAGCCGAATGTGCTTGGCCTGTATGACATGAGCGGAAACGTCGCTGAGATCTGCTATGACTGGGAAGGTGAAATAACCAATTCAACCGGAGCTCTCGGCGTTGAATCCGGGGTCAAATGTGTCAGACGCGGTGGATGCTGGGGTGGAAGTGCTTCAAGTAACGATTGTGCCATAAGCTACCGTGGTAGAGCACGAGTAAGGGCTTATCGCAGCGCATACGGCGGTCTCCGTGTGGTGTGCTCCTGTAACTGATGATTTATGATTAATTTAAAACTCCAAGAGGTTCGTGGACTTTTTGGAGTTTTTTTTATTTTTCCGCGTCCTAAAATATTATCAAAGCGGCGATTTTTACCGATATTCAGAGAGTATGAAAAAGTCCATTTTCGCAAACAGATTTTCTAAAGTACTCGTAGCGGCCGTTTTATTCGGTGGATTGATGGCACCCCTCCTATATTCAGCCCCTCAGTCCGCTGCCTCTCAGAACGGCGGAAGCTCCTATGTAGTGGAAAAGGGAGATACCCTGTATTCGCTCGGAAGGCGTTTCGGCGTAAGTGTCGATATGCTTTGCAATGCGAACGGCATGGACAAATCTTCCTATATAAAAGTAGGACAGAAGCTTGTGATTCCTGAACTTTACTACACGGAAAGCAGCCCTCAGGATGATTTTTCAACGCAGCAGGTTTCCGCCACATTCACAGAAAAAAAATACGAGGTCTATTCGGTTAAGTCGGGCGACACACTCTACAGACTTGCACTGAATCACGGACTTTCGGTAAGCCAGATAAAAAATTACAACGGACTTGATCAGGACACTCTTCATGTGGGACAGGAAATCAAAATCCCACTCACGGAATCTGAAAAGGAACTTGCGTCCCTTCCGTCGCTCAACTCAAACGATCCGCGTTTCTACAGCACGAAAAAAGGTGATTCCTCATTGCAATGGCCGGTAAAAAATCCTGAGGTGACGTACATGGCGGGCAAGGTCGGAGGCGTGCAGCTTTCGGCTCAAAAAAACGAGGCTGTGACTGTCATTCAGGAAGGAACCGTCATGTTCACTGGAAATTACCGGGGCTACGGACAGGTCGTTTTGGTTGTGTCAAAATCCGGCACGATGTACGTTTACGCAGGACTCGGCAGCATCAAGGTGAAGAAGGGCGATTACGTTGTGTTCGGCGACTCAGTTGGAACCGCTGGAACCGACAGCATCAAGGGAACGAGCCAGATTTCGCTGATTGTATACGAAAAGACCGTCCCGATTGACCCTGCATCCGCACCGCGCGGTTAGTCCGGCAAGCGATGAAGAATCTTTCCATAATAATTCCCACGTACATGACTCCTCCGAAAATCCTTGAGCGAGCCATAAAATCAGCCCTTGAGCAGACGCTTGAGGGTGTTGAGATTCTTGTGTACGATGATAACGACGCTCCCTCCGAAATTACTTGCGTCCGAAATCTGGTTGAAAAACTCCATGCCGACAATTCGCTCCATCACGCACCCTCGCTTTTTTACATTGACGGTGACGGACATAACGGTCCCTCCGACGCGAGAAAATTTGCCGTGGAAGAATCCGCCGGTGAGTACGTGACCTTTCTTGATGCCGACGACACTTTTTATGAAAGCGACTCCTGCCAGATCATGTTTGAAAAAATCCGCTCCATGCCATCCAAGCTGCCGGACATTGTGCAGGGAAAAATTGTCGTGGAAGATAAAAATCCGGCGACCCTCGCAGCTTTCCCCGAAGCCTACGATTATATAGAAAAATCCTGCCGTGAGAGCCTTAGTTTCGAATCCGGTGACGAGCTGATTTCTGCCTATCTTGCTGAAAAAAAACACAGTCTTTGTCTTGAGGGAAAACTTTTCAGAAGCAAGCCGCTTTTGTCCGCGTTGGGAAAAATGCCCCGTGCAGAATGTTTCGTGGGTGAAAACTACATGTGGCTCTATTTTATCCTCAGGGAGTGCCGCTCCTTTACAGAGATTTCCATCCCCGTCTGCCGCTGCCATACCGAAAACGGATTTACTTTTAGCTCGGAAGCGATTGAAAATCTTGAGGAGTGGAAAAAAATCTGCTCGTCGTCCTCAGTTTTTACGGCCGTGTTCGCCGACATGAAAAATCATCCCCTTGCATCCGGTGGGGAAGCCGTGAGTGCCTGTTACAGCGACCTGATGATTCGTTTCGCCGCGAGCAACCTCAGACAACAGATGCGTTTGCCCGACTCCCTGCGTAAAAAAGCCGCCCGTATGCTCGTGGATTCATGGGGTGCGGATTTGATTGCCCGGATGGTTGGGAAGGAGAAAGAAAAGTGAAAAGATTTGCCGCTCTTGTACTTATGTTATTTGCATTCATTCCATGTATGGCGGATGAGCGTGCCAAGCCCGTGGTTCTTGCCCAGGAATGGCACAACGGAGATTCTGAGTCAGTAGAGTTTTCACCCGACGGAAAATTTATTCTGACCGGCTCCACGTCTGACTCAAGACTCTGGGATGTTGAGACCGGGCTGCTTGTAAGTGTTTTTCCCAAAGCTAGTGTCGCACCTTCGGTTTCTGCCGGTGAAGAAAAAAAATTTGAGAGTAAATTTTCTTTCGGAAAGAGAGTTCACAGCTATGACATTTCTCCTGACGGTCTTCATGTCGCCGTTGTTTTCGGAGGACGCAAAGACGGAATTTCGATTTATTCCACAGTCACAGGGGAGCTTGAAAAATCTGTACCATTGAATGAATATTTGCTTTACGTGAAATTCTCCCATGACGGCAAGCGGCTCCTTTATGCGAGGTCGGATAAAATCACCATGATTGATCTTGATGACCTGCACGTAATCTTCAGCCGGGAGGGTTATTACATGAAGAACGCTGCTTTTTCTCAGGACGGAAAATTACTTGCGCTGAATTTCGGATCACGCGTTGAGGTTTTCCGCATTAACGAATTTAACGAAGGCGACTCGTTTTTGAAGGAGATTGCCCCCATAGAAAATTATTCAATCGCAATAAAACCCACCCACATTCCCGGCCGTGACCTGATTGCAATTTACAACGCCTATTTTTTCGAAAACAGCATGCCCCAGATTTTTTCATCGGACTTGAATCCACTTGAATTCAACAGGAAGATTTTGGATCGCAATGTTTCCAGCCCCGCTTTTTTCGATGGAGGAATTTATCTTTCGGAATATGATGAGGCGGAGAACACAAGCTCGCTCGTGAGATATGACTTGGACAGCCTAGAAATCACTTCCCTGCTTACTCTGGGCGAGGGTGAGGGATTTTTGCTTGCCTCAAGTTCTGACGGGAAAAAACTTGCCTGTCTTAATCCCTCCGAATGTTCGCTTTTTGTGCTTGACATGGAATCCGGGGAGAGAAATTATGTGCAGGGGCTCAGCGGCTATTGCAACAGAATTAACATGAGCTGCGACGGACGTTTTTTGGTTTATGCCACTGAATACGCGAATGTCATCGAGGATCTTTCGAGCGGAGAAAGCTATGCCGTGGACATTTCCTTTGAAAGACCGTTTACCGAATTCAGCCCGGACGGAAAATGGTTTTTGTCGCATGATTATGGAAAAAACGGCGTGCAGATTTATTCTACGGAAGATTTTAAGCCGTATTTTTTTTTGAGTGATGTTATCTTCGCTTGTTTTTCAGGAGACAGCCGCACCATGGCAGTCTTTACCGAGGAGAGATGCTTTGTCTTTGATTTCAACCAGCGGAAGATTTTGAGAAGCTTCCCGATCGGACAGATTGACTCGGCATTTTTCAGCGGGGACGGCAGGAATCTTTTTGTCTCCTATCTGAGCGGCAAGATTGAGTGCTTTGAGGTTTCATCGGGACGACAACTTGCGGTCCTTGACGCGGATGATTGCGGTGATTATGCCGTGTATACCCAGGAGGGCTATGTGAAAGGCAATGGCGGAGGAATTGAGAAATTCATCCATCTGAGCGACGGAACCTGCGTTTACAGACTCGGTACTCTTTACGGCACTTTATACCGCCCGGATTTGGTTGACAGAAAGCTTGACGGATTGAGGGTTCACAGAACTCCGGATTTCTTTTCCCCGCTCATGTCCACCAAAGAAAATGTGCTTTCAGTTCCTTCGCTGTGGTGGTCAAAGTTCAGACGCTGTTTCTGGTAAACTTGGCATTCAGGATTTTGAAGCCCGCTGCGGAGAGATTTGTGGTTAGCGGAAAGACAATGCATAAAATCGGCGTGGTGTTCTCTAGCGGCGGAAAGGGGATGCTTGGCTGGAAGATTGGGTGAGCTGTAAGTAGACAAATTATGCAGTGTTTCCCTAGATTTGCAAAATTTGTTCCACATATTTGGGATTTGCGGCTACGATTTTAAGAAGTGTGAGGGCGGCTCCTGCAGGTTTTCTTCTTCCTTGTTCCCAATTACGAAGTGTTCCGACTTTTACACCTATCATATTTGCGAATTCCTCTTGATTTTTATTTGTTTTTTTTCTTACTTCTCTAACATTGATGGGTGAAAAGACGAATGTTCTTGAAGGCTCCATTTCACCTTTGGAGATTGCTACAGCCTGCTTCATGCTTTCCATAAGTTCATTGAAATCAAATTCCTTTTCTTCCATTATTTTAAAATACGTCATTGGCGTGATTTTGTCAAGAATTTTATTTGCTTGGCTTCGTTTCATACAAGTTGTAAAATCTGGAATTGACAATATTCATTCTATGGACTATTCTATAAGTATGTTTGTATCTGTTATTGTAGACCCGGGAAGCATTGATACTGCCAACGCAATGGCTAGTCTGCTTACCAACACCGGCTTTAAGAAGATTCAGAGGTCCTGCTGGGAAAATGCGAAATTCACGGAGAACGAGCTTTCGGATTTGAAGAAGGACATCGACAGGCTCACGGATTACTATGATGTGGTCCGAATCTATCAGTTCCCGCTGAACGGCATGTTCGTAATCACCGAGCTGAGGGAAAAGAAATGGAAGAGATGCCAGCTCAACGGTAGCCCAGCAAAGACTGCCACTGCTAAGCCAAAAACCGGTGCCGCCGCTCCTCGCCAAGCATCCAGACCTGCCACGAAACGCTGAGTTTTGAGGATTCGGTTTTTCCGGGACGCTCATTATAAGTTTTCCCTCCTCAACCAGGGGCCGCGCCCATTGGGACATAAATTATCGCTGCCGTGTTGAAAAATCAATTGAAATCTGATATAATATTATAGAAGAATTTTTTTGATTTTATCAGCGGCATGGTGGTGTGTCCGTCATGTCCGTTATTAGGAGATTTGTATGCTTGAAGATTTGCGTGTGCCCATTGAGGAGTTGAAGGAAAATATCATGGATGTATGGGGGCGTCTTTGACCCGGACGACATTCGCAAAAAGATAGCCGAAAAAGAGGCTCTTACCACCGCACCCGGATTCTGGGACGACAATGACAAAGCCACAAAAGTGATGAACGACATCAAGCTGCTCAAGGGAAGAATTGAGCCGTGGGAGGATTTGATCGCACAGGTCAACGACATGGAATCCCTTTACGAGCTTGGAATCGAGGAAAATGACCAGAGCGTTGAAAAGGAACTCAAGGAGCTTTACGAAAAGGCAAACGCCGAGTACGAGCATCAGAGCATCCTGAATCTTCTTTCCGACGAGGTTGACAAGAACGACTGCTTCCTTTCCGTACATGCCGGAGCGGGCGGTACCGAGGCTTGTGACTGGACTTTCATGCTGAGCCGTATGTACCAGAGATGGGCCGAGCGTCACGGATACAAGATGGAGGTTCTTTCCCAGGAAGAGGTCGAGGGCGGACTCAAATCAATCAACATGAGAATTTCGGGCGATTACGTCTACGGTTACACGAAGGGTGAGGCCGGTGTGCACAGACTTGTCAGAATCAGCCCCTTTGACGCGAACGCAAGACGGCATACGTCCTTTGCCTCGGTTTATGTTTTCCCGGTTCTGGACGACAGCATTGAGGTGAACATTGACCCGAAAGACCTCCGCGTAGATACATTCCGTGCAGGCGGTAAGGGAGGACAGCACGTCAACAAGACAGAATCAGCGGTCCGTTTTACTCATATTCCGACGGGAATCGTAGTTCAGTGTGAGAGCGAGAGAAGCCAGCTGATGAACCGTGCCACCGCAATGAGCATCCTCCGCTCAAGGCTCTATGAGTATTATAAGGAGCAGAAGGAGAAGGAGAACGAGAAGTTTGCCGGTGAGAAAAAGGACATCTCTTTCGGAAGCCAGATTCGCAGCTACGTTTTCCAGCCCTACACGATGGTGAAGGACCACAGGACAAAGTATTCCGTGGGAAACATCCAGGGTGTCATGGACGGAGACATAGACGGATTCCTTGACTCATGGCTTTCCGTAAAATGGAAGGGTGTTCCGGTTGCGGATGGCGATGATTCCGACGACGATCTGGGAGACTAGGCCGGGAGCTTTGGAGAGATGAGAGCGGGCCGACGCGAGCGTGATAAAATCAGGAAAGTCTCTGCATTTGTACTTCTTGTACTGATTTTCGCAGTGGTGAATTCTGCCGTTGCGTTTTCGGAGGATTGGGTGCTTGCGTCCACACCGTTTACGTTCACGCAAAAAGGAACCCAGCCCTCATCCCAGCAAAGCGTCGCGAAACTTTTGCCCAAGCTCATCCTTGATCAGATCGGTACCGAATCAATCCGTGTGCCGCCTCGGACGGAGATGCTTGACCGCACCCTGGAAAATCTGAGGACGGAAAGGCAGTCTCTTTTTTTGCAGCTCTCTGCGGCGGTAAAAACGAGGGACTCCATTTTGCTTACGGAGGACAGCGGAAGAAAGCTCAGGAAAAAAATCAAGGAGTCTGAAAAAAAAATTCGAGAGATAGAAAATCAGATTGACGAGAACCTGAAAAAACAACAGAAAGCCGTCGCCGAGGTCATGGGGGAAAGCGTTCAGGAGGAGAAGAAAAAAAACGCTTTTGAGTCTTTTCTTGCGCATTTTACGAAGGAGGAGGCGGCGGTCGTCTCTGAGTCGGTTGAGGAGACGGTTGCGGTCTACAAGAGTGACTCATCGCTTCTTTTTGAGCCCGGGGATTTGTCCACGGACAGCAGGGAATTTGAAAAATCCGTGATTGACGCGAAAATCAACGGTCTGCTTTATGGGACTCTTACTTTTTACGGCAACTATTTTTCCGCTACGGTGGAGCTGAAAATCTACCCGGGTGGAAAGAGCATGGGAAGCGTAACCGAGGTCGGAAGTCTTGGCGGGATTACCGAAGTTGCGTCGAACATAGCGCAGTTCATCTCTCCTCTGATTGTGAACAGTTCCGGCGTGAAGTTGTATTTTGACATTACGCCCGAGGAGGCCGCTTCTTCCGCCCGCATTTCCGTGGATGGGACGGTCACTCAGCTTTCTGGCTACTATATTTTGGTGCCAGCCGGTATGCACACTCTTACGGTTGAAAGTCCGGGCTATGTTGAGCAGTCATTTACGGGCTTTTTCCGCGACAGTCCGAGTTTTTTCATCCATGTTCCCATGAGCGAGCAGAAAAACGGCACGTTCAGTCTCTACATGAAAAATCCGGGGGACGGAACTCTGTACGCGAACGGAAAGTCAATCGGGTCGGAAAGCGATGATGCCCATGTGACGATAGACGGTGTGCCTGTGATCGGGCAGGTCATAAGGACGGTTCCGGGTGATGGCGGCGAAGATAAAGTGATAAATTCCTTCTATTATGTTCCCGAAAAATTACAGGTAGAGGGAGCCGAACTGGTCGTGAAAGCGGAGCCTCTTGATTTGGGCGCGCTGATTGACAAAAGGAGAGTCTGGGCATACAGGGGCTACACGGCTTTTGTTCTGACTCTTCCGCTCACATTTTTTGCCGTGGGAAATTACAATCAGGCCTACAACGGATACCTTAACGGTGTGGTGGAGCCCGATGAGGTCTACGGCTGGCACTATCTGAGGCTCGGAGCCATTGGACTGACTGCTCTTGCGGGCGGATTTTTTATCTTTGAGCTTGTGCGCTACATTCACACCGCGTCAAAAGTTCTTCCTGTGGAGGCAAAACCGGGAAGCAAACCCTTGCGCGACGTGATTGAAAAAATAGAGGTGGAGCAGACCGCCGTTTCCGATGACGCGGAAGAAGAGTCTGATTCTAAGGAGTGATTATGGCCAAGATGTCTTTTGCTGACAGGCTCAAGTCCCTTTTCGGACTGTACAAAGCCGATGACGCTGAATTTTTTGATGATTTGACCGATGCCCTGATTGAGGGTGACATAGGAGCCGCGTCCGCCGTGCAGATTGTGGATGAGCTTCAGAAAAAATGCAAGAGCGAAAAAATCTCCGGTGCGGACAAAATCAGCGCCGCTCTTAAGGAAATGCTGGAGCCTTATGCAAGGTCAGTGTCTCTTGATGTTGAGCCGGGCAAGGTGAATGTCTTCATGGTGCTCGGAGTGAACGGAGTGGGAAAGACAACCACCGTCGCAAAGATGGCACGCTGGTATGAGGAAAAAGGCTCTCCGGTAATTATCTCCGCGTCCGATACTTTCCGTGCCGCCGCCGTTGACCAGATTTCCGAGCATGGCGAGAGATTGGGAATCCGTGTGGTGCGTCATCAGATGGGAAGCGATCCTTCCGCCGTGGTTTTTGACGCCGCATCCGCATGTGCCTCGTCGGGCGGTGGACTTGTGATTGCCGATACAGCCGGAAGATTGCACAACAAGGAGAATCTTGTGAACGAGCTCAAGAAGATTGACCGCGTGGCTTCATCAAAGGCTTCCGAGGGCTGCTACAAAAAGATTCTCGTGGTGGACGCAACTACCGGACAAAATGCTTTGCGTCAGGCTGAGGTGTTCAATGAAGCCGTGGGACTTGATGCCGTGGTGCTTACGAAATATGACTCAACCGCTAAGGGGGGCTGTGTGGTCTCAATCGGGAAGGAGCTTTCACTTCCGTTTGCCTTTGTCTGTACGGGAGAGAAATATGGCGACATTGCTCCCATGGATCCGGGAAAATATCTGGATGAGTTCCTTGGCCTTGTTTGATCGGAGGTAGGTGCCTTGGACATTTCCGCCGCCGTACTTGCATTTTATCTTCTCTTTCCGGTTTACGATCCGGCTCAGGATATGCTCGCGAAAAAAATGGGGGTTGACTCCGTTTCATTCGAAGAGAGGCTTTCTTCGCACAATGAGCTTTTGGACATGCTTTCCGCCGTGGAGCTGAATGACGGTAATTTTGAGGATTTGTCGGACTTCGCGGATTTGGAGGATGTTGAGACGGATCCGTCCAGCTTTTTGTACGAGCTTGAGAATCCTGAGTTCGGACCACAGGGCGAGGGAACCAGCATTGCTCAGAGACTGGGGCTTGGAAATGTGGCGGAGGAGCTTTACACTTCATCTGAGGAAAGGCTGAGTCTTTTTGAATTCGGCGAGGAATTTTTCGTGGGCCCTGAGTCGGTGTCCGGTAAAAAGACGGCTGTTTCGGTAAACGCTGATGAGATTGTGAGGACTGAGTACGATGATTTGTACCGGATTCTTGAGAGGACGGTTTGGAAGAACGCCAAGACTTTTGCCGCCACCGAGATGAAAGTGAGGACCTGCTACACTTATTCCGGGGCATCAAAGCTTCCGAATTTCAGGACGGAGGAATTCCTTTTGGACGGAACTTACCGTGAGACTCGCTTTGCTGGAAAAAATCCGACGCAGGTGCTTTTTTATTCTGTCTCAAAAGATGACGCCGGAAATGTCAAGAGGCATTTGAAAAACAAGAGCGCAATCACCTACGATGCGAAGGGACGGATTGCGATTGACGAGGAATCGGTTTATTTTGACGACGGATCGAGCCGTGTGCAGAAATCCATCTACACGTATTCGGTGACATCCAAGATTCCTTCCGTGGATTTTTACGAGGACGGTGTTTTGCGCATGAGGACGGACAGCACGACGGAACTTGACTACGAGCAGACTCTGTATTTCGACGGAGACGCGAGGGTTCAGACAAGATATAAGAACGGTGTGCTTGTTGAGGAAGTTTTTTTCCTTGGGGATGAGGAAAAGAGCAGGAGAACGTTTGATGAGTAAGTTGAAATTTTTTTCTTCATTCCGGTGGATAGGTTTTGTCTCAAGCCGTTTCAGCAAGGTGGATCGCAGCGGTCGGTCAGCCGTCACTTCAACACTTTCGAGCCTTGGAATCGGATTCGGCGTAATGGCATTGATTGTTGTAATCAGCGTGATGAACGGATTCCAGATGGAATTCATCGATGCCATAATGGAAATCTCCAGCTATCATGTGCGCGCTTCGGATGTTCAGGACGAGGACGCTTTTTTGAAATGGTGCGGGGATGAGAAATCCGTGCTGACTGTCTCTCCGTTTTATGAGGCGCAGGGGCTGATGATTGCATCCAACGGACGTGAGAATGCCGCGCTGGTTCGTGCCCTTGATCCTCATGTGATGGAGAGCGACGAGGGGTTTGCCCGTGAGGTGCAGATGATTTCGGGAGAATTCGACATTTCCGAGGATGACTGCATTGTTCTGGGAAATGACCTTGCAAGGACAATCGGGGCGAGGGTCGGCAGCACGATAAATATTTTTGCTCTGAGCGGAAGTTCCGATGTTGCGATGATTTCTCAGGACAGACGTTTCGTTGTGACGGGAATTTTTTTCTCGAACTATGCGGACATCAACTCGGCTTACTCGTTTGTGGGAATTGATGCGGCACAAAAATATTTCGGCTCCGGCTCAAAAAAGGTCTGGGGAATCAAGATGAAGGACAGCGGAAAGGACTCGGTTCTGATTTCGCGTCTGGAATCAGCTTTTCCGGGGCAGAAGTTTGAGAGCTGGAGAAGCTACAACAGGACTTTCTTCGGTGCTCTGCGTGTTGAAAAAAATATCCTCATGCTTCTGGTGTTCCTGATTTTTGTCGTCGTCGCGGTGAACATCTACAACGGAATGAGGCGTATGGTTTACGAGCGTCGTGAGGAGATTGCCGTCCTTAGCGCACTGGGTGGAACAAAATCTGACGTGCAGGCGGTATTCATAATGAAGGGACTTGTCACGGGAATTGTCGGTGCTGTTCCGGGGCTTCTTTTAGGGCTGCTCATCTGCTCGAACATGGACCACGTATTTATGTTCCTCTCGAAGGCTCAGTATTACATCCAGTATGTGCTGATTGCCGCGATAAATCCTGAGAACATTTCGTCGCTCCAGGAAAATCCCATGTTCAGAATCTACGCGAACATTCCTGCACGCATGGTTCTCTCTGAAATCATGGCGATTTTTTTCTTCGGAATTTTTTCTTCTCTGGCCGCCGCTTGGTCTGCCAGCAGACAGATACTGCATTTAACGGTAGCGGAGGTGCTTCATGATGACTGATTTAGAAAACAGTACGGGCAAGGACGTGATTGTGCGAGTCCGGGGACTGGAAAAAACTTACGAGACTTCCAGCGAAAAACTCACCATTTTGAAAAATCTGGACATGGACGTTCGCAAGGGAAGCAAGTGCGTCATCGTCGGAAAAAGTGGAAGCGGAAAATCAACCTTGCTGAACATAATCGGAGGACTTGACGTTGCGACTGCCGGTACAGTGGACGTGAACGGAAAGATTATCAGCTCAATGGAAGAGAACGAGCTTACGGATTACAGAAGTCACTTTCTCGGCCTCGTGTTTCAGTTTCACTATCTGCTCAAGGATTTTACTGCGCTTGAGAATGTTTTCCTCCCGGCTTATATGGCTGGCATTCCGAAAAAAACGGCGATGGAAAAGGCCCGCTCGCTTCTTTGTGACGTGGGACTTGAGGACAGGATGACGCATCTTCCGTCGCAGCTTTCGGGAGGTGAAAGACAGAGGGTCGCCGTTGCCCGCTCCTTGGTGAATGATCCAGAGCTGATTCTTGCCGATGAGCCGACGGGAAATCTTGACCCAGCGAATGCCGTGCTGATCGGGGACCTGCTTTTTTCCATGGCAGACCGCTATCAAAAGACCCTGATTTTAGTGACCCACGACATGAATCTGGCGCAAAAAGGAAATGTCCGTTTTTTCATAAAGGACGGCGCGTTGACGGAGGAAGGTAAGCAATGACTTTTAAATCCAGCGTTCTGTATGCGGCCCGCATTTTTTTCTCAAGGCCTGGTGCGGAACGTAGCAACGGTAAAAGAAGTCTCATCGGTGCCATGGCATGTATCGGAATCAGTCTCGTGCCACTTGTCGCTGTCCTTGTAATCAGCCAGGGAATGATTGACGGAATTACGGGACGCATGATAGGTCTTTCCTCCCAGGACTTGCAGGTACGTGTGAGCTCGTATTCGGAGGAGATTGAGTCGCTTGAGAACATGGAGGCATTTTCCGAGCGTCTTGCTGATGTGAACGGAGTGCTTGAGGTCATACCTGAGATGCAGGGAATGGCTCTTGCCGCTGGAAACGGAATCAGGACGGGAGCCACTGTTCGTGCGATGCATAAAAATATTTTTTCGGATGTGAAATCTTTTTCGTCGCTTTTCAAAGTTGTGGAGGGTACGGTTTCGCTTGAGGGAGAGAGGGACGCGGTGCTTTGCGAGAAAATTGCCCAGTCGCTCGGCGTTCATGCGGGAGACAAGGTGAGCCTGATTTCAATCAACAAGATTGGTGAGACGATGGTTCCCAAGATGCGTGAGTTCAACGTGGAGGGCATAGTCTCATCGGGATATCAGGAGCTGGATGCGCTCTGGGTTTTTATTCCGCTTGAGACAGGCTATGATTTTCTTTCCATTAAATCCTCACAGTTCATCTTCGGGCTGGTTACGGAGGATCCTTTTGCTCCGTCGCTTATGAGCATAAAAGCCGGTGTGTCACGGAACATTCGCGGCATGGACTCGTATCCTGCGGTGGAACAGTCGAGGGTCTACACTTGGAATGAGCTGAATGCGGCTGAGTACGAGAACTTTGCGTCCACAAAAATCCTCCTGCTTTTAATCATGCTGCTGATTGTGCTTGTCGCTTCGGTCAACATCAGTTCCGCGCTGGTCATGGTGGTCATGGAGAGACGGCGTGAGATTGCCATTTTGAAGAGCATGGGAGCGTCGGAGGAAGGAATCAAGATGAGCTTCATTCTCGTGGGGTTTGCTGCCGGTGCGGGCGGTACTTTGATCGGAATTCCCCTTGGTTTGCTTGCGGCGGTAAATATCAACCCACTTATAAATATTATGGAAAAGATGGTTAACATTTGTGCGAAATTCGTGTATCTTATAGGTAGGGGGGAGCTGGAGTCATTCAGTTCGGTCAAACTCCTTGATCCGGCTTATTATTTGCAGGACATACCGGTTTCGGTTCCTTTCGGGCATCTTCTGTTGATTACTGCGGGAACTCTGGTACTTTCGCTTGTGGTTTCAATCATTCCGGCTGCTAAGGCTGGCAGGGAGAAACCGCTTGATACTTTGCGTAAGATGTAAATGAGGTTTTAGATGGTTTGTGATTTTTGCCATGAAAGGGAAGCGGTGATTTTTTTGGAGCAGCTCAGCGCCAACGGACAGAGACGCAAAATCAATATTTGCATGGACTGTGCCGTGGCCCGCGGAATCAGCTCGGACCCAAAAAGCATTGAGGCTTCCATCGTGGATTTGTTCAAGGAACTCGCGGTGGAAAAATCTGCCATAAAAGCGGAAGGAATGAAAACCTGCCCCGTCTGCGGTACTTCGGGTGCGGAAATCAGGAGGACCGGAAAGGCTGGATGTCCTGAGTGTTATTCAGTTTTTAAGGCTGATATAAGGAAATTTTTGGAACGTCATGGTGTGCAGGGAGCCTATACGGGTTCTGTTCCCGAGAGATTGGGAAACGCACATTCAGTCTTGAACGACAGGGTTGAGCTTAAGACAAAGCTTGATGAGGCGGTCGCACAGGAAAATTATGAAAAGGCCGCGGTTTACCGAGATTATTTGAAGGCACTTGATAGAAATTTTGCATCAGGACCCGAAAAATCGGAGGACTAACATGGAGATCAAGCAGGAGCAGACCGGGGAAGCCTGGTACACATACAATGGAAACGACAGCGATGTTGTGCTCTCTTCCAGGATTGTCATGTCCAGAAATCTTTCGAGCTTTCCGTTTCCGTCACAGCTTCAGGAAAATGAGTGCAAGCGTATTCTGTCCATTGTTTTCTCCGCCTTTTTGGACCTTGGAGCCGGTGATGAATTCCAGTCCCTGCCAATCAACAATCTGGATCCGCTTGGAACAAAAATCTTGCAGGAGCGGGGCATGCTTCCAGACGCCATTAACACGGAGGGAACCGGGATTGTTCTGCGCATGGACGGAAAAATATCCTGTACGGTAAATCTTGGGGATCACCTGAAAATCTGCGCTTATGCTCCGGGGCTGGATTTTGATTCTGTGATGAGTCTTTCGGGAAATCTGGATTCGGGATTGCAGAAAAAAATGCAGTTCGCGGCTTCGAGGGATTTCGGTTATTTGACTTCGGATGTGCTTGATGCCGGCAGCGGAATGCATCTTGGTCTCAGGCTTCATCTTCCGTCGCTCGCGGCTCTTGGAAAAATCAAGGACATTGCGGAGGAGTACAATTCCAACGGTCTGACTTTCTCTGCAAGCTATGGTTCAGGCGGCTCCGATTTCGTTTCGGGCACGGATTGGCCTGCAAGCTCTCTCGGCTGCTATTATGACCTTGCGACAGTGAATTGCATGGAGGGCTCACAGATTGACCAGCTGACTTCAATTGCCTCAGCGGGAATCAAGCTCAAGGAAATGGAAAGGAACTCGCGTCAGGAATGTCTTGACTCAATCCCTTCCACAATCAAGAATTATGTATACAGGGCTCTGACCCTTTCACGATCGTCGCTCTTTATGCCTTTGCGTGAGGCCATTTCAATAGTGAGCGGAATCAAATGGGGACTTGATATGGGAATTCTTTCCGGTACCGATGACCCCAGGCTCCATTCGCTTCTTTACAGAATTCAGGACGGACACATGGAGTACGTGCTGAGGAACGGAGCTTTCAATTTTGAAGATGACATAAAGCGGGACGTGGTGAAACGGAATCAGCGTCTCAGGGCATTAATCCTGCAGGATGCGTTTAAGGACGTGCGGATTAACTGAGGATAAGGAGGTTTTTGATGTTATTACTTTCACCTAGAGTTCAGCGGCTTTTGACTGTGCTTGCGCCGGAGGAGGCTTACAGTTTCAGGAGCAAGGTTCTTGACATAGAGCATTTGCTTCTTGCGCTCCTTAAATCTGCCGACGGACTCGGATACATTGCGCTTAAAGCCATGAAGATAAACGTTCTCATGCTCCAGACTACCATTGAGCAGAGTTTGCCGTCAAGACAGCAGTCGCTTGAGCTTACCGAGATTCCTCATTCAAACAGACTCCGAAATCTTCTTGATGCGGCGGCGGTGGAGGCTAGAATCCTTCGCTGCGATTACATTGGAACCGAGCATCTGCTTTTGGCCGCACTCAGGGAAGAAAAATCCGTGATTCAGAATTTTTTCATCAAGGCACGCATTTCTTTGGATCAGGCGCGTCAGTTTGTTGCCGAAGTGGAGAAAAAGGTTCCGTCATCCGCAAAACTCACGTCGAATATGGAGCCTGTTTTTGCAAGCAACTCATTTGACTCTGCCGCTTCAAGACGCAACAAGACTCAGGGTGGAATTCTTCAGCAGTTCTGCCGTGATTTGACCGAGGCCGCAAGAAATGACGAGACTGATACTGTTGTCGGTCGCGATGCCGAAATTGCAAGGGTGATTCAGACCCTCAGCCGTAGGACGAAAAATAATCCTGTACTTGTTGGTGAGCCCGGAGTCGGAAAAACTGCCGTAGTCGAGGGACTTGCTCAGCACATTGCGGCTGGAGATGTTCCAAGGGAGCTTTTGAAAAAGAGAATCCTGCTTTTGGATTTGTCCGGAATGATTGCGGGAACAAAATACCGAGGAGAGTTTGAGGAGCGCATGAAGAGGATGCTCAAGGAAGTGAAGGAAAATCCTGATGTCATTCTTTTCATCGATGAGATTCACACGATAATCGGAGCCGGTGGACCTGAGGGAACTATGGAAGCGAGCAACATGATGAAGCCGGCTTTGAGCAGAGGTGACATTCAGGTTATCGGTGCAACCACCACAAAGGAATACCGCAACAGACTTGAGCGTGACGCAGCGCTTACCCGTCGCTTCCAGATGATCAGGGTGGAGGAGCCGTCAGATGCGGATACGATAGAGATGCTCCGTGGACTCAAGTACCGCTATGAGTCTTTCCATCATGTGTATTATGAGGATGAGGCCATTGAGTCCATCGTCAAGTGCAGCCGTCGCTACATAACCGACAGATGTCTTCCCGACAAAGCCTTTGACATTCTTGATGAGGCCGGTGCTGCGAAAAAAATCAATTCCGAGGTGAGACCTCCTGAGCTTGATGAAATTGAAAGAACAATAGATTCTCTGCTCGCCGAAAAAAGGTCTCTCGTTGAAAATCAGGATTATGAGCGGGCCGCTATGGTGCGCGATAAAGTGCAGGAACTCAGGCACAGGCTTGATGAAATAAATCTCTCGCTCAAGGGTAAGGACGGAGCGGACAGAACCCATGTTACGGTGGACGATGTGCTTGCCGTCATAAGCGGAATGACCGGAATCCCTGCCGAAAGGCTTGACAACGGCGAGGCGAAAAAACTTTTGGACATGGAAAAAGTCCTTTCTGAGGAAGTGGTGGGACAGACGGAAGCGGTACGGGCAATCTGCTCTGCCGTGAAAAGGCATCGTGCGGGCGTTTCCTCACAAAAGAGACCGGTCGGATCATTCTTCTTCCTTGGACCTACGGGAGTCGGAAAAACTCAACTTGCGAAATCACTTGCGAAATTTCTCTTCGGCACTGAGGACGCGCTTCTTCGCTTTAACATGAGTGAGTACAGCGAGCGTTCTTCTGCCACAGGATTGACAGGTACTTCCCCGGGATATATTGGATATGAGGACGGCGGTAAGCTTACGAAAAAAGTTTTGGAGCATCCATATTCGGTTGTTCTTTTTGACGAGATTGAAAAAGCCGATCCGAACATCTACAATCTCATGCTCCAGATTCTTGAGGAAGGTGAGCTGACTGACGGCCAGGGACGCACGGTTAATTTCAGAAACACGGTCGTGATTTTTACGAGCAATGCAGGATCAAACAGAATTACATCGGACGGAAGACTTGGATTTTCAACCGCAGCCGAGGGACTTCTGCCTTATGAGGAGATGAAGGCGAGCGCAATGGAGGAACTTAAGAGAATTCTTTCGCCGGAGCTTTTGAACCGCATTGATGATGTGGTTGTGTTCCATGCCCTTGACCGCGACGTGCTTTCAAAGATTGTCGATTTGCAGGTGGCGGAACTTGCTTCACGGATTTCTGATCAGGGACTTTCCGTTGTGCTTAAACCCAAGGCAAGACAGTTTATGATTGAAAATGGATACGAGCCTTCAATGGGGGCAAGACCGATGCGCCGTCTTATTCAGCATGATGTGGAGGATGCGCTTGCGAATCTTCTGCTTTCCGGCAAACGCGGTGACTCGGAGCAGGTCGTGATTGACTCTGACGGTAAGGAGCTGAAGCTTTCGTTTAAAAAATCCCGGCGTGCGTCCCATGTTGCGGAAATAGGTTCTGATTCTGAAAAGGAAGAGAAAATCCTTATTGAGGAAAAAATCTGATTGTCTTAGGAGGCGTGATAAATAAAATGCAGGTTAAAGAGTTTTTACCTTATGATGTTGTGCGGAATGACGGAATAAAGCTTGCACACAAAATTTACTTTGAGGACGGTTTTGTTCCCGACATTATTTATGCGTCTCTCCGTGGCGGCGCTTACATGGCGAACATAATCAGCGAGTACTACAAGGTCGCCCTGAAAAATCACAAGCCGGTACTTTATGCGGCAGTCGTGGCAAGAAGCTACAGTGACGTGAAGCAGCAGTCGGCGGTTCGTGTGGACGGATGGACGTATTCCCCGGAGTATCTGAGGCCGGGTGACAAAATCATGCTGGTGGATGACATCTATGACTCAGGACGTACATTGAACTATCTCGTGGGAGTCCTTCTGGAAAAGGGTGTGCCGAGGGAAAGCATAAAGGTCGTGGTGCATGATTACAAAATCTACAAGTACAAGGATGCTCTGCCTGTTGTCCCTGATTACTGGTGCCGAAAATTTGAGATAGAAGATCCTGATGCGAATCCGTGGATAAACTACAACAGCCACGAACTTGTCGGACTGACGAAAGAGGAGCGTGAGACGAATTTTTACGCCCCTTATCCTGAGCTTAGGGAAGGACTTGAGGCTGCATTCGGAAAAGAAAACTGAGGAAGCAATTCCTAAGGATCTTCAAAGGAGGTGAGCGTGAAATTCTCCAGATTAATTTGTCTTTTTGTCGCCGCGTTTTTTTTGACATGCGGTTCCTTTGCGTTTTCCAGAGCCGACATCATCAGTCCGACTCCGGGAGAGTGGGGAAACATTCAGGCTCTTGTAATCAATAAGGACGGAAGCAGCCAGGTTTTTTATTCGCTTTACGGAAATGATCCGCTTGTGGCAGGATTTGTTTATGACGAGCCGATTATTATAAACCGTACCGGAACCGTAAATGTGCGGATTGCCTCCGTTGATTCCGACGGAAAAAGGAGCGACTTTACAGTTACCTACACTGTAAAGCCGGGCGACGTAAACGCTGACCAAAACACGGAGAAATTTATTGAGGACATTTCACGCTGTCCCATCCGAAAGTATGCGGCGGGAACCGATTTTACCATTCCGTCTCCGCTTCTTTATTCTTTTGATGAGAACTCGGCTCGGTATTATCCAGGCACAAATTTTGAGATTCCGATCGACAGTGTGCTTGACCGCTATGTTCCCTGCACTGTGCGTCTTGACGACATGGCATGGCACTTTGTCATACACCTGACTCCGGCGAAGGATTTTTCCGCGAGCTTTACAACGCAACCTTTTGTGCTGGACGGCGACGGAAAGATTTCATTTACCGAAAAGGATTACATCTATCAGATTGATGACGAATACTGGGGAGGAAAAAACTCGTCCGTGGAACTTGACAGAAGCGTTCCCCATGAAATCCGCTGGCAGTACATTGACTACAAGCCGGGCAATCCAGTGTTCTCATATACTCTTCCGCCCCTTGTCGGTGTCAGGACATCGGAAAACGTGGACGGCTCCATGGAGCTTGATCTTGCGGTGACGACTTTTTCTGGAAAGAAATATACAATGGGAAAAGCAAATTCCGTGCCTGCCTTTGCCGGTGTAACTTCAATGCCCTCACAGAGCCTGCATTTGGAGACGGTTCTTGGCGATAAGGTGGACGCGAATCTTCCTGTTGGAATTTATTACGACGGATTTTACATCGGTGATGTTACGGTTCCCATAAAAATTGACAGGGTTCCTCCGGTGACACCAGCGATTATTTCATCGAGCGACGTGATTTTTTCCAAGGAAAAGGTGCACATAAAAATCTCTGCGGAAAAGGATACGAAAGTCTACTATGCCGTGAGCGATCCATATCGTCTTTCTGAAGGGTTCTTGACAACGAACGCCTCGGATCTTCCTGATGTGGATGTCGGCCTTTACAAACTTTACACCGAGCCTTTTGACCTTGGTTCAGTTGATTCCCTTGCGACATATTACAAGGTCTCATCCTATGCCGTGGACAGATTCGGCAACAGAAGTACGCTTTCCCTTTACTATGTTGTGGTGGATGAGGACGGACTTTATGCCGGAAAATCATCTTCCGATCACGGTTCCACATTAAAGAACTTCGCCGAGATTGCTTCCCTCGTGAATGAGAGAGGAACCTCCAAGGTCTATCTGAGCGACGGACTTTACATAGGGGAGGGAGTATATGAGCTTTCTTCCGACTGTACCATTGTGGGCAACGGAAATATCATGGAGATGGCAGACGGTGCGGAAATCAGGATTACATCAGGGGCGAACGTGAGCTTCGAGAACTGTATTTTGAAAAAGACCGCGAAATCGTCCTTGTCAAAATCAATGCTGAAGATTTCAGGCGCGACACTGAATCTTTCATCCTGCGAGCTGATTGGAATTTTCACGTCCGAGGCTTCTCTTATTTCCGCAGCAGACTCCACATTGAATTTGAAAAACACCGGGCTCACGGTTCAGTCCGACTCGATTGCCACAAATCTGTATGCGTCGGATTCATCGGTAAACGCTGAGAATTGTCGCATCACCGGAAACGCGCCGAACATAATCAACATGACTTTGGACTCATCTGCACTTGACGTTCTCTCAAACTCGTTCACGATAATCGGGGGAATGGGACGCAACATTGAGCTTCTGGGCAGCCGTGTTTCCATGGAAAAAAATCGCTTCGTGACTAAACTTACTGGAGCGGCATCTGCGCCTGTGTGGAAGGATATGGCGTCTCAGATTGAAAAGGATGTGGAGAACAGCGAGGAGATTTACTGATGTCGACGGAAGATTTTATTTTCGAGGCCGGATTGGATGAGGCTGGAAGGGGACCTCTTGCCGGACCTGTCTCTGCTGCCTGTGTGATTCTTCCCCCGGATTTTCCTCTGGACATTTTGAACGACAGCAAAAAGCTTTCCGAAAAAAAACGTGAGGCCGCTGAAAAAATCATAAAGGAAAAAGCCTGCTACGGTCTTGCATTTGTGGAGCACGACGAGATTGACAGAATAAACATTCTGAACGCGAGCATGAAAGCCATGTCACTTGCGTTTGATGAGATGATGAAAAAACTTCCCGCATGGTGTGAGGCACATTCGCTGGATTTCGATGCAAAAAAAATAAGCGCGATTGTGGACGGAAACAAATGCCCCGAGCTTCCGTGTCCCGTCAGATGCGAGGTAAAGGGTGACGCGAAATTTCCATGCATAATGGCTGCGAGCATAATTGCAAAGACAGCGAGGGACAGACTCATGCTGGAGTACGACAAGCTCTATCCCGAGTACGGATATGCCGGCCACAAGGGATATCCCACTGCCGCCCACAGAAAAATCTGCCGAGAGAAGGGTCCTTCCCCAATCCAAAGGTTGAGCTTCAAGTATTGAGGAATGAGCAATGAGTAGTGAGGAATGAGCACTTTCCGTTTTCCACTCTCAACTTTCCACTCTCAAAACTCTGCCCTTTACTATTTTCAGCTTGGGATTTTTATCCTCCATTTTGTAGATTGCTTCTTCCACCTTCGCGCGCTTTGAGTCACCGAAATCAAAAAGCTCCTGCTGTACCGGAACCGACTTGTCCTCCACGTTGTCGCATGAGACACCGAGCAATCTTACTCCCTTTCCTACTTCCCATTTTTTTGTGAAAAGTGCCTGACACCTCTGGAACATGTCATCCGCGTTCATCACCGGACGGCTGCTTGTGGACTGGACGCTCACGGTCGTAAAATCATCATAGCGGATTTTAAGGGCCACGGTTCTTGACCGCACGTTTTCCTTGTGCATGCGGTAGAGCACGTCGGTAATCAGCACCATGATTTCCGTGTCAATCGTGTATCTTTCGGTCAGATCATATTCGAAAGTCTTTTCCGAGCTGATTGAATGACTCTTCGGCTCTCCCCCGAATGTCATGGAGTTGTTTCCCCGGACCGCCTCGTAAAGAAATGTTCCCATGCTGTTTCCGAACATGGTCATAAGCAGCTTCTCCGATTTTTCGTATATGTCCCTAGTCGTGCGGAATCCTGCCGCTTTAAGACGCTCCTGAGTTTTTTCTCCCACTCCCCAGATTTTGCTCATGGGAAGCTCAAGCATGAATCGCTCCTCGTCTCCCGCCCTTACGATTGTGAGTCCGTCCGGTTTTTTGAATCCCGACGCAATCTTCGCGATGTACATTGACGACGACATTCCCACGCTTACGGTGAGCCCGGTTTTTTCCTTGACTTCCGCCTTGATTTTTTTCGCCACATTTTCAGCAGGTCCGAAAAGTCGCTCGGTGCCGGTCAAATCAATGAAAGCCTCGTCCACAGAAATCTGAATGAGGGAAGGGGAATATTGCGCGAGTATGCCCATGACCTCCTGCGATTTTTCCTCATAGCGTTGGTAACGTCCCCGCACATAGATTGCATTCGGACAAAGTTTTACGGCTGTGACAAGCGGCATGGCTGAATGTACTCCGAATTTCCTGGCCTCGTAGGATGCCGTTGAGACCACCGCGCGCCTGTCTCCGGGAAGTCCTCCCACAATGACAGGTTTCCCCCTGTACTCGGGATTGTCCAGCTGCTCCACCGACGCGAAAAATGCGTCCAAGTCTACGTGGAGATAGACCTTGGGAAAAATCGGTTTCGGAATGTCAGCTTTTGTCTCTTCCGCCATCATTATTCCTCTCTGTCAAGCGTCTCAATAATCAGCGTGTACTTGTAGATTTTCCATCCATCTTCGCGGCCACCCTGGATGTATGCGTCGGCTGTGATCGTCAGGTTTATCTTTGAGTCCGAGGAGTAAACCAGGTCGAGCGGCCCTGTGGGATAATCCGGGATGATGAAGTGAGCTCTTTCGCCGGTCTCAAGAATGTAGTCGTAATTGCTTTCCAGAAGCGGTACCCCGGAGTCGGACTCAATGGTGATGTCGTAACGCATTACGTTTTTGTCCGGCACAATGCTGAGTTCCCTGAGCGTGAGGTCCTGCATTTCAGTTTCGGTCAGGAATCCCCTTATGGCATCGGGACAATCTTTTTCTTCCATAGTAATGTTGAATGGAATGCGCCTCATGCGTGTGGAGTCGCTTACGAGATAGTATGTGATGGCATAGAGTATGGCAAGGAGCACGGAAAGTGTTATGGCAGAGATAACGGCATACAGGAAGTACTGTCTCTTTCGTCTCTTTTTCTGCACCTCGAACAAATCAAGTGCAATCAGGATGCGCTGAATCTGCATGACTATGGGGAAAAGAAGCAGTGAGAAAAGCAGATTGCCCCTCCATGTGAAATCCACGAATCTGGTCAGCTGAGGGAAGAGCGTGTTGTGCATAATGTCCGTCATAATGAAAAAGAACGGGACCAGAGGCACTGCCGTCATAATGATCATTGATGTGGCGCGGTACATCCTTTCGGTCAGACGGAAAATCAAAAACTCCATGATTAAAAACGGGAGCAGCGAAATGTCAATGTAGGAGAAGATGAAGATGTTCAGGGCTGCGACAAACATCATGTGGTAGCCGGATGCCTTTATGGAAACCTTGAAGTTCAGGCTGATCTGCACAATGAAAAGAATGAAGAGCAGAAGCAGGGTGGAAAAAACTTTCAGTGCAATGAACAAAAGCGCGCTGTTTTCCTTTGTCGGGGCGAAAATCCTTTGCGAGAGAGTGAGGCTCAGGAAGGTAATCGCGATGATTATGGGGAAAAAGTACCATGTCCTCACAATGTCCTTTCGCATGGCTACTCTACGCGGGGAGGCCAGAATGGTTGAGGGAATTATGAGCAGGAGGACCACAAGGCTCGTTAGGATGAAGAGGACTATGTAAAATGCTTCTCCAATCCAGTACCGGGAGTTGAAGAGGTTCATGAACTGATAGTGGCGGTCCCAGTTTTCCATGTGAAGCTTTCCAAGTTCCTCGGCGATATCTGAAAGCAGATTGAAATCCTCGGCGGTGTTTTCCAAAATCAGTCCCGCAGCAGGGATGTCTTCTTTCAAAAAAAGCGATGTGCGCACGTCACCGTATGCTAGGCCGAGTTTGTAAAGAAGCTTAAATTGTCGTGGAAGATTCGGCGACCATCCCTTTTCCATCATACATTCGTAGATTGTGCGGACCAGATAAAGAGGAGAGACATCGTTTGATCCACCTGCTATAAGAGCCCTCTGTCTGTTTCCCCTTCGCTCAGAGACGACTATGGCACAGGCGGTATCCATATATCCGATGGACTGTAGATAGGCGACGGAACCGGTCGGGTGCAGGTCGGTGTTTCTTTCCAATCCTGGAACTCCGGGAAAATCATCGTTCGCGGTCAGGAGGATGATTGCGTCGTAGGGCAGGGAAAGCATCTTCAGTTTGTCTATGAAAGTGGTTAGATTCTCCAGGTCCTTGTATGCGAATTCCTGTGTGAAGGAAAAAATGATTGTATTGATGGATGAATCGTACCATTTTTTAGTGTCGGAATCCCCATTTCCTGCCGATATAGTGATTGTTAGGTTCTGCGGAAAACTTGTGGAATCCGAGGGAATGAGGTCTTGCTTTTCTATTGCAAATCCTCTGCCGCCAAGGATTTCGTAAATGCTTTCACACAGTTCCGTACCGTGGAGTTGGGCTGATTCGTTTTGGGCGAATACTTTGTTGGTACCAATCAGGGCAATGAGAGAGAATATATAAATTAGCCTTTTCAATGAAGTATTTTCCATATATGATATATATTAGAATATTGGACTTGACATTGCAAGAGGTTGTGGTGTAATATCCATGAGGAGATATTTAAAATTATGTGCGCAGCGGGAAAAAAATTTTATCTTGATCTTCCATTGAAAGTCGTTCTCACACAGGAGGGGGCCTCCCACTTCATAAGCCACAAGAAGAAGCTTTTGCGTTTCCGTCTTGCAGACAATCAGGAAGAGTACGGCATCAGCATGGATCACTTTTCTCCAATGTCCCTCCAGAACATGATCCTTGTAGATTATGTCTCAAAACTGGAGATTTCCATGTCCGAATTTGTCTCAAGACGACAGGAAATCATGGATTTGTCCAAGGTAATAGTTTATTCCATACTATACAAGCAGTTCGACCGTGAGATTTTCGCAGCCCTGATTCAGTGTGATTGCGTTCGCCGCTACAACCGCTCCAACCCCGGTCACTTGATTGACGAAAGGACCAGGATTCCGGAAAAACAGCTGCGTACTACGCTTACAATGAAAGACAATGTGATTCAGGCCGCCAGACAGACAATTTTGGAGCCGGTCTGGAAATCAATCATGTCAAACAAGGACTATACGCCTGAAGAGAAGAATATCTACCTGCTGATGACGGAAAAATTCCTGAACCGTCTCAGCCTGATGAACTGGTACATAATCACGAAATTTTTCAAGGCCGACGGATTTTCTCAGATTCTCAGCATAATCCGCCAGTATCTTGCAAACTACATGGACAAGTCCAAGGTTGCGGAGTACATTTCCGTGATGGTCATGGAGCTTGCCCTGAACAGCGAGAACACCAACATGCGCAAAGAGGCGAAATCCCTTTATCAGGGAATCGACAACGCCGACACGCTCATTTACGATCCTGAGATCCGAGGTAAAATCATACAGGAGCTTATCCGCAAGCACGAGGTCGTATTCCTTCAGTGGAAGATTGGAGGAGGCTCCACGTCAATCGGAAAGCAGGGAAGCCTGAACATCACCCTTTACAACAAGGACGACGAGTTCCAGGAAGTGAAGGAGAACATTGAGAACAAGATGTCCGCCAACCTGAACAAAAGATCCCTGATTGACTTCTACCGACAGATGCCCGACGGTCAGGAAGGTACTGATTTGGGACTCTACTATCTTTCTTATCTGGATGATGCATGTAAGAAGGTCAATGTAAAATTCGAGTCTCTGGTAAATCAGTTCACCTCAAGCGACCTTACGGTTATCAGCCTGAAATTCAATTTCTAGGGGACGCATGGGTAGAGCTGAATCTTTTCGGACTTCCTTATCCTCAGCCGCACGAGTTTTTTTCGGACTCCTGTTTTTTGCGGGAGTTCTTACGCTGTTTTTTTCATGCTCATCTCCGGACACAAGAATCCTGAACATCTCATCCACAGTGGTCTTTGAATTCAAGGACGAGGAAAATCCTCCCTCATGCCGTCTCTCCGTTTTTACCGAGACATCCGGGGATGAAAGGCGTGTCTCACAAATCCGTGCGGTGCATGATGCCTCATCCCTTGTGTGGACTTGCAATCTTCCGCGTAAATTTGCCGGTCAGAAAAATGTTGTCTGGGCGGGATATACGAATTTTGTTCCAGCAACGGGAAGTCTCTTGCCGCAGGGAAGCTACAGGCTCGTTTATGTGGATGCGTCCGGTGAGGAGACGGAGGGCAGCTTCAGGGTCGCGTATCCAGAAAAGCTTGCGACATCCCATTTTGCGGACTACCCCCAGATTTTGAGCGGAGCCGAGGAGATTTATGCAATCTACGACATTGACGGAAATCTGATGTATTTTGACGGAAAAAAAGAAAATTGGAAATCATCCTCAGATATTAAGAATGACTATGGACTAGCAGACAAATTTCGTGTATGCTATAGAATAAACAAAGGGACCGTAATCTGCATGATGCCGGAAGAAAAATTGCCTTGACAGAGGTTAACCGGACGGTTCCAAAAGGATTTGACGTGGACGACAATAATAGTATTGATGTATCTGATGCCAGTTCGGGCGATGTTGATTCGGCTGAGTCTGGCTCTTCTGACAGTTTTTTAGTTGACGATGGTTCCGGCGGGCAGGATTCGGAGGACCCCGGGAGCATTTCTGAAAGTTACCGGCGTGAGATAAGGACTTTCGTAATCCGCGCGGGACGTATGACCGACAGTGAAAAAAGGAATTATTCCGAGCTGAACCAGGTGTGGTGCATTCCGTTTGAGCACAGGACCCTGAATCTGACCGATGTTTTCGGAAACACGAATCCGGTCACGATTGAAATCGGCTTCGGAATGGGACATGCCACGGCACAGATTGCGCATGAGAACCCGGATATGAACTATCTGGGACTTGAGGTGCATAAGCCCGGCGTGGGTCGCTTGCTCGGTGAAATCAAGGCGAAATCAATTTCAAATCTCTATATAATAGAACATGACGCGCTTGAAGTGCTTGAGGTCATGGTTCCGGACTCTTCCGTGGAGGCTTTCCATGTGTTTTTCCCGGATCCCTGGCCAAAGAAAAAGCATCACAAAAGAAGGCTCATGCGACGGCCAAGGACAAATCTTCTTGCACAGAAACTGACTCCCGGAGGATTCATCTATTTTGCGACGGACATCCAGGATTACGCGGAGGAGGCCTTGGAGGAGCTCAGCGCGACCGAGGGACTTGTGAACCGCTATGAGAAATTTGCGCCGCATCAGGAATGGAGACCGAGGACGAAATTCGAGCAGAAGGGGCTTGACGCAGGACGCGAAATCTACGAGCTGATTTTTGAAAAAGCCGAGTAATCAGTGGAAAGATGAAAGTGGAGAGTGGAAAGCTGTGTGAGTGCTCAGTACCCACTCCTCACTTCTAGCCACTGTTTTTTTTATTGAAACTGTTGTATAATAGAGCCACTTATTTTTTGGAGTGGCAGTATGGATCTTTTTGATATAGACGAGGCTCAGAGACAGAGCGACAAGAAAATCAGGGTGAATGAGCTGGTTGCGCTCATACAGCGGTATCAGGACAGCTATTATAACGGTGAGGCTGAGATTTCGGACGCTGATTTTGACAAGCTTTGGGACGAGCTGAAATCTCTTGATCCCGGGAACGCGATTCTGCACAAGGTCGGAGCTGATTCGGGCAACTTTCAGAAAATCAGGCACGTCATGCCGATGGGAAGTCAGGAGAAGGCCGCGAATCCTGAGGAATTCCTTGCGTGGGCGGTAAAACATTCGTATCAGGAATATCTTGTGGAATTTAAGCTTGACGGTGCGAGCCTTGAGCTTCAGTATGCGGACGGAAAACTTCTGCGAGCCGTGACTAGGGGCGACGGTTCGGTCGGAGATGACATAACTGCCAATGCGAAAAAATTCCGCGGAGTAGTTGCGAATCTTGTGTGCGACGGAAATGCAAGTGCGTTTACCGGTGGAATCCGCGGCGAGGTCGTGATGACCCATGATGTGCACAAAACCCATTTTTCAGACAAAGCAAACTGCCGTAACGCTGCCAACGGACTTATGAAACGCAAGGACGGAAACGGAAACGAGTACCTGACTTTCATTCCCTATGATGTGTGGGCGACGGACGGAAATCAGCCTTTTGAAGATGAGGAAGGAAAAATCAAGTGGCTCAAGTCCTGCGGTTTTAATCCCGTGGATGTGTTCATTGCCCATTCCCCGGATGAGGTGATCGGCTACCGTGCGAAGGTGATGGAGGAGCGTAAGAGCCTCGACTTTGACATTGACGGCCTTGTAATCAAGGAGCGCGTGGTGGATCACGAGGACGCGAGCAGGGACAGACCCGACCGTCAGATTGCGTTTAAGTTCAGCCTTGAGGAAGCGGTCTCTGTCGTTCGCAAGGTTGAGTGGAATGAGTCCGGCGCGACATATACTCCCGTAGCTGTTTTTGATCCTGTTGATTTGAACGGAACCACAGTGCAGAGGGCAAGCCTTGCGAATCCAAATGTGATGAGGGAGCTTGGAGTAAAAATCGGAAGCCATGTCGTCGTGGTGAAGCGTGGTGAAATCATCCCGAAGATTGAGCGTGTCGTTGAGGGCGAGGGAGATACGAGCGACGTTGAGTTCCCGGTGAAATGCGCGTCCTGCGGATCTTCCCTGATTGATGACGGTACACGGCTTTACTGTCCGAATCCAAAGTGCAAGAAAAAGGTCCTGCACCAGCTTTTGAAATGGGTTTCCGTCGCGGACATCCGTGATTTGGGAGAGACCCTTGTGACATCCCTTTTCAACGCCGGAATCCTGAAATCAATTTCTTCCATATATAAGCTCGACGTGGAGACTCTGACTCCGTTTTTCCTGAACGAGGAAAGCATTTCTATGGAGAAAAAATCCCTGGGCGCGGAAAAAGTCTACCGCTCAATCCAGTCGCACAGAAATCTTTCGCTTTCAAAATTCATCGCGGGATTTGACATTGAGGGAATCGGGGAAACCATCGTGGAAAAGCTCATGGACGGCGGATTCAATACTCTTGAAAAAATTTTTGCCGCTTCCCGTGAGGAGATTGCCGGAGTCTACGGATTTGCTGATTTGATGGCGGAGACCCTTGTGCGTGGACTTGAGGAAAACCGCTCTGAGATGGAGAGTCTTTTGAAGGACGGAACAATCACTCTTACAGTGACAGCAGGCGGCACTCTTGAGGGAAAGTCGTTCTGCTTTACCGGCGAGCTCAGGACGATGAAAAGAGCCGACGCGCAGAATCTCGTGAAGGAAAAAGGCGGTTCCGTAAAAAGCTCCGTGGTAAAGGGGCTTTCATATCTTGTGACCAACGACACTTCATCAGGTTCGTCCAAAAATAAAAAGGCGGCGGAGCTGGGGATCCCGGTAATCACCGAGGATGAGTTTTTGCACATGGTGGAGGGGTGATTTGGAAGAAAATGAACTTCTCAAATTGGATTCAGATTTATTGTCTGTTCTTTTGAAGGATATGACTACGGGGAAAAATCTTCTGTGGGCTACGGACAACTATATAAAGTATGGAGAGGATTTTTCTTCGGATAAACAAATAAAACTTGAGCAGCTGATTTCCAAAACGGAAAACATAATCAAGCCACGCACAAAAAAAAGCAAGGAGGAGCAGCAAAAGCGAGTTCGGCAGAAAGCGGAAGTGTTTACGCCGAGCTGGGTATGCAATCTTCAGAATAATTTGGTTGATGAGGCCTGGTTTGGGCGAAAAGATGTTTTCAATGTTGAAAAAGATCACTCCTGGGAAACTGTGCGGGGAAAAATCAATTTCTCGGAAGAAAAAGGTAAGACATGGCAGGATTATATTCTTTCAAGGCGAATGGAAATAACCTGTGGAGAGGCTCCATACATTACAAGCCGCTACGATGCTGTTACTGGTGAGTATATCGAGGTTCCAAACAGAATTGGTCTTTTAGACAGAAAATTGCGTGTTGTCGGAGAAAATACAGAAACTCACGAAGATTGGCTTAAATGGGCTTACAGTTCCGTTCAAAATGTTTACGGCTTTGACTGGCAGGGAGATAATATTTTTATAGCGAGAGAAAACTTGTTGTTTACGATTGCCGAACATTATGAATCAAAGTTTAACGAAGAACTTGAAACTCAAGATTTAATTGGCTTAGCAAAAGTTATTGCATGGAATATCTGGCAGATGGATGGTCTGAAATTTGTAATTCCAAATTCCTGCTGTAATAAAGAGATTGTTGAAGAAGATTTGTTTGAGAGGCATGTAATTTCAAAACCCTGTGAGGGATGTCTGAAAGGTGATAATAAAAAACACAATGGTACTTACTGCATAATAAAAGATTGGGAAACTAATAGAAATGTTCGATTTGTTGATATTATTTAGAGGGAGGAAGCTGTAAAGTGATTCAGTCAGAGCAAAATGAAATTATTATTTATAATACTGATGACGGAAAGGCAGATGTAAAGCTTTATTCCAAAGATGGTGTCATTTGGATGAACCAGCAGCAGATGGCTTTACTTTTTGACACCTCTAAGCCAAATATAAGTATGCATATTGCTAATGTTTTACAGGATAATGAATTGGAAGAAAATTCAGTTGTTAAGGATTACTTAACAACTGCTTCTGATGGCAAAAAATATAATGTCACATACTATGCGCTTCCAATGGTTCTGGCAGTTGGATTTCGAGTTCGAAGTGTTCGTGGGACTCAATTCAGGAAATGGGCGAATAAAAATCTCTCGGAATTTCTACAGAAAGGCTTTGTCATGGATGATGATAGACTGAAAAATCCTGATGGTCGTCCCGATTATTTTGATGAACTCTTAGAACGTATCCGCGACATACGGGCAAGTGAGAAACGGTTCTATCAAAAGGTTCGAGATTTATTTGCTCTCTCATCTGATTATGATGCATCAGACAAGGCGACACAAATGTTTTTTGCTGCTACTCAGAATAAATTGATTTATGCCGTTACCAGACAGACTGCGGCGGAACTTATATTAAGTCGTGCTAACAGTTCAAAACCAAATATGAACTTGACCAGCTGGAAAGGTAAAGTTGTCCGTAAACAAGATATTTATACCAGTAAGAATTATCTTACAGCAGATGAACTTGATTCATTAAATCGTATTGTTACAATTTTTCTTGAAAGTGCCGAATTCCGTGCAAAAATGCGGAAGGATTTGACTATGCACTATTGGGAAGAAAATGTGGACAAGCTTCTTGCTGATCATGACCTTCCGTTACTTGATGATAAGGGAAGCCGCTCTCATAAACAGATGGAAGCAAAAGTTGAAGAAATTTATGTTGAATTTGATAAACGCAGAAAGGCTTTTGAAGCACTACAGGCTGATCAAGAAGATGAAGCTGAAATGTTGATGCTGGAAAATGCAGAAAAACAGATAAAAGCAGGGAGAAAGTAAATGGCACAGATTTTTAATCAGGCATTTGAGCAAAAATTGATTTATGTTTATAGAATTAACGATTCTGCCCATGAAGGAATATTAAAAGTAGGTGAGGCTTCTTGTAATGCCGGAATGGCTTATTTTGCCTTTGAGCCAAACTGCAAGGAATTAAATGCTGCTGCCAAAGAGCGTATTCGTCATCAAACACAGACAGCCGGCGTTACTTTTGAACTTCTTTATACAGAGGCAACAGCCTATATGAAAGGGAAAAATCTTATAGTTTTCCAAGACCATGAGGTTCACGACATTCTTGTGCGCTCTGGAATCAAACGAAAAATATTTGATGCAGAACACAAAGCAAATGAATGGTTTTACACTGACCTTGAGACTGTCAAGAAAGCAATAGCAGCCGCAAAAGAAGGTCGTACTTCTCTGAATGCGAATGAAATCACAAAAGATAAAAGCCCAATTATATTCAGACCTGAACAAAAAGAAGCCATAGCAAAAACCCTTAGGCAATTCTGTAAAAAGAATTCCAGTCATCAAATGTTATGGAACGCTAAAATGCGTTTTGGCAAAACTATTACGGCGTTACAGGTTATAAAGGAATGCGACATTCGAAGAACGTTGATTCTTACCCATAGACCTGTCGTTGATAAAGGATGGTTTGAAGATTATGAAAAGATTTTCTATGACCGTCCAGAATTTCTTTACGGTTCAAAAAATTATGGTGCAAGCCTAAATGATTGTGAACAAGTTTTTGCCAATTCTGCCACAGGAAGTTATATTTATTTTGCATCAATTCAGGATATGCGTGGTTCTGAACTTGTTGGCGGTAAGTTTGCTAAGAATGAAGAAATCTTCAATATAAATTGGGATTTAATCATAATTGATGAAGCTCACGAAGGAACGCAAACAGAACTTGGAAAAGCTGTACTTTCAAAATGTCGCAAAGAAAACACGAGAGTCCTTCATCTCTCTGGTACTCCATTCAATCTTATGAATGATTTTAAAGAAGATGAAATCTATACCTGGGATTATGTTATGGAACAACGGGCAAAAACTGAATGGGATAAAATCCATCAGGGAGACCCGAACCCATATTCTGTACTGCCTAAACTAAGTATTTATACATATAACTTGGGAAAGCTTTATCCTGAATATGCAGATGCCGACATTGCATTCAACTTCCGTGAGTTCTTTAGAGTTGATACAGAAGGAAATTTTATACACGAAGCAAACGTAAAACAGTTTCTTGATTTGCTGACTAAAGAAGATACAGATTCAAATTATCCTTATTCAACAGAAGAATACAGACAGAATTTCAGGCATTCGCTTTGGATGATTCCAGGCGTAAAGGAAGCAAAAGCATTAAGCAAACTCTTGCAGGAGCATCCTGTTTTCAGCCAATTTGCAATTGCAAATGTTGCAGGTGATGGAGATGAAGAAGAGGAAGAAAAAGAAGCTCTAAAGAAAGTAGAAAAAGCAATTGGTAAAAATCCAGAGGAGTCTTATTCAATCACGCTTTCATGCGGACGGCTCACTACTGGCGTAAGTGTAAAACCATGGACAGCGTGCTTTATGCTGTCTGGAAGCTTTAACACTGCCGCAAGCACTTACATGCAGACAATTTTCCGTGTTCAAACTCCCGCTGTAATTGGAGGAAAGCAAAAAGAAGAATGCTTTGTATTCGACTTTGCTCCAGACCGCACGCTTAAGGTAATTGCGGAAACTGCAAAAATCAGCAGCAAGGCCGGAAAGACAACGCAGAATGACCGGGAAATTTTAGATGACTTCTTAAACTTCTGTCCAATCATTGGCTTTGAAGGCAGCCAGATGAAAACCTACAATACCGAAAAAATGCTTGGTCAGCTTAAAAAGGCTTATATTGAGCGGGTTGTTAAGAACGGATTTGAAGACAATTATCTTTATAATGATGAACTTCTTCACATGGATAAACTTGCGCTTGAAGAATTTTCTAAACTGAAAGAAATAATCGGTTCAACAAAAGCACAGGGTAAAACTGGCGACATCAATATAAATGCGCAGGGGTTGACAGATGAACAGTATGAACTTTTGGCTCAACCTGAAATCCGTGAAAAACAGCCAAAGGAACTTACTCCAGAACAGCAAGAAGCGTTAGCCCGTGAAAAAGAAATTAAGAAAAATCGCGATACAGCTATTTCCATTTTACGAGGTATTTCTATTAGAATGCCGCTTTTGATGTACGGAGCAGATTTACAGAAAAATCTTTATGGAACAGAAGAAGCGATTACTCTTGATAACTTTATAGATTTAATTGATGACCTTTCATGGGAAGAGTTCATGCCAAAAGGTGTAACTAAAGAAATCTTTGGCCAGTTCAAAAAATATTATGATTCAGATGTGTTCCGTGAGTCTGGTGTAAAAATACGAGAAATGGCTCGTGCTGCAGATAAACTTAGTATTGAAGAAAGAATTGAGCGTATAAGTTCAATTTTTGCTACATTCCGAAACCCAGATAAAGAAACGGTTCTTACTCCATGGCGCGTTGTAAATATGCATCTAGGAAAAAGTCTTGGAGGCTGGTGTTTCTATGATAAAGATTATAATGAGCAAATCCTTGAACCAGAATTAATAAAACAAAATGAAATTACTGATGAAGTTTTTAAAAAGAATACACATATTTTGGAAATAAACTCTAAGAGCGGTTTGTATGCCTTATATTGTGCTTA
>JAEEGL010542755.1_pt1 | contig 135436 bp, 127 predicted proteins | sample 9134231 | NCBI WGS metagenome assembly JAEEGL01 (sample SAMN16246548, study PRJNA631951) | gut metagenome | biome: gut microbiome; feature: rumen; material: fiber-attached | host: Bos | place: Iran: Karaj | collected 2018-10 | reverse complement strand
TCAAGATTAACGTTTGAATCGTTAACCTTCCAATTATCAAGATCCCTTGTTCTAAAGTGTAGGTTGGTTTCTATTTCTGATATTTGTTGAAATTCAGTATACGAACCTATATAAAAGCGTTTCTGTTCATCCTCAGTCATTTCTTCTGGGAATTTTCCACCAGCATCTTCATATGCTTTTATTGCATCATCTGAGTTGTTTATGTACATAGGCTCATACACATCTTTCTCCATATCCACAATAGGATTGATAGCCTTCTTCTTCTCTTTCTCAATGAAATCCCTCTCCACAACTTCCTCCTGCATAGCATTGTTGGCGACGTTCATCGTAAGAGGAATGTCAACTTCTATGTACCCGGTATTAGCAAACAGAATAAGATTGTCAAACAAATCGTAGTAGTCATTACTAGATGACGCATTTTGATCCATTGTCTTTCCAATCGTCGGTGTTACATCCCTTGTTCCAAATGCCCTGTTCTTTGAATATATCTTTACATCATTCTTCCTTGTCACATACAGGTCACAGAGTTGTGAGCACATCTCATCCCTAAAATCGTCATCATACTCATAGGTATTGAGATTAGGGATACATATGTACATCGAACTACCTTCAATGGCATCTATTATGAACTCCGTCGTCATTGGCATATTTGCTATGATATATTTGGTTCTAGGGTTTGTATCATATTCCATCACCCTGTATGCGATATCCTTTATAATAACACCATCATATGCCTTTATCTCGTATGTCTGTGTATCTGCTTGTGAGTTACCTTTTACAATAAGTCCATACCTCTCAAGGTGAGAAGCATCTTTTATCTTCATAGGTATGTTCTCACCATCAGTCTCAACAAGAGCATCCTCACCAACAACCTTTCCGTTAGGATATGACACGTCATATTCGACACCACTTATCTTAACAGTATCAACTATTCCTTTTTCAAGCGGATACTTGGCGTTATCATACATTACAAACTCACTTCCACCAATAGAATATACCGGGAATGTCGTATCGCCGCCATCAACGTAATATGATAGCGTTATCTTATCGCCAGGATAGAAATTGTGTGTACCATCAGTCATATAAATGGCAATCTCATCGCCGCCATTGGCGTTTTGTACGAGATATTGAACAGGGAATTCAGTACCATTTATCGTTACATGTGAATCAACAGTTTTAAGTTGGCTGATTCTACTAGGAAGGGTGGCATTGGATGAAACCGTAGTTGATGAATATTCCTGTGTATCAGATCCGTCAATCAGTCTCTTAGGTATTTCACATATATATCCGCTTCCACTCTTGCTGACAGGACAATAATACTCTTTATACAGAACATAATAGAAATACGTGCAATAACTTATGTTATCAAATTCCGTTACCTTATCCTCTGTCTTTCTAAGGGTGAACTTAGTGACATATTTGTAATCTGACACGTTATTGAAATAGTTATACACAATTGAATCACAAGGTGTAACCTCAGAAGGCTCTAGGCTTCTTCCACCAGCGTAGAATTTCAGCCTGCCATCCTCTGACTTGTCATACTTGTCATAGATGTATGTATATCCATCTATCTCTACAGTATCATTCTCAATCCAATATATGGTATCAAGTTTTATAACGTCTCCGGATTGAGTTCCCTCCACGTCTCCTTCTATTACATCAACAGTCGTCTTACCGCCAACAGTCTTCCATTGTTCCTTGAGGTGGTTTTTAACGGTAACCTTATCACCACTGACATAGTAGTAAGCACCATTAACCTCTATGTATAATACCTCCGTCGGTGAAGTTGTTGTGGTCTTTGCTTTCTGTATCCTGTAGTTCTTTCCCTTAACAACAATATAGCCATTTCTTGTGACATTACGAGACTCTAGTTTCAACCTTGAGAAATTAGTGTCACTTCCTATGGAAGCGGCTATGTACTCGTCTTTGTCTATGTGGTAACTCTGGCTTGTAACACCAGACACAAAAGATAGGTCTGGAGCGACGTATCTCTCACTCCAAACTATCTTATCTCTCTTTAGGTTATCTTCACCAAGTCTAACGCTGTAACTTAACATTTTATTTCATCCTCACTATGGTAGTTATTTATGTCCTCTATCGGCGTGTCTATTCCTATCACGTCGATGTCATCCTCTTCATATAGTCCATACTGATCATATGGGTCTTGTCTTCTTACAAACAAGTCAACGTGTCTGTTGATATAGAAAGCACCATTGGTGAATGGGTACTCCTCTATACTCTCGTCACCTCCCATTGATCCATTATTGATTACGTCCCTCCATATATACCTGCAAGTTCCGTCTCTCAGAATGTGAGCATATGAAGGTATTGCCATATTGTCAATCTTAAACAACTTGTAGTTACCTACGTTGTCGTAATCAAGGTCGCTAGAGGTGTTTCCGTTTTCAGACGTTACCTTACACGTAAATACCCTTGAGTTATCATTCTTGCCCCTCACTGTTGTCAGATAATAATATTTCTCCGTTGACATGTCGTATATCATTGACTTATCTCCCGGTGTTAGGAAGTGATATTGCTGTGTGGTAATCTCAATCTCATCACCATTGTTCACAAGTGATTGTATTGACAGGAACTGAGGCATTGCCGTATTCAGTTTTCCGAATGACTTAACTCTTATCCTGTAATGAGGGTTGTAGTAGTATCCCTCCGGTTTGTTGTTACAGTCACTCTGTGTGTAGGTTTTTATGACATACTCATCACCAGTGTCATAGTCGTCCCTGTATATCTCATCATATACGAAAGTAGAGAAATTATCACCCATACTAGCAAGTTTCGACTCCCTCTGTGCAGTATTGAACCTGTGCATAATATACTGTATACTCTGTTCTACTGCGTTGTAATTGTCATAACAGCACAAGTCACCATAGTAGTGAACGTCAGTATTGAAACTAATCTCCTCCGGCGTTAATCTGCCTTCCGGAAGTCCTACATTATCCCTATTGTTTATTGCTTCGACGGAATATCCAACATTGATGCCCTTTATGTTTGTTATGAGTTTGATGTTGTTGGCATATGTGTCACCACTTGACTCGTCTGACATTTCAAAACCACACGTTATCTTTCCGAAACAATGTGAGAACTCCACAGTGCTAGCTGTAGGCGCATATGCCCCATCATAGCCATACCACTCCTTATATCCTGCATTGTTCTTTACAACCGTCAAATATATGTCAGTCAATGGTCTTCCAAGGTTATCGTGGATATTGGCAATATTGATGTCATCTGTAAATACCACCTCTCCAATCTCGTCAGAGTAAATGTTCCTTGCAAATGCCAACCTTGATACGTGACTCTCGAATTCATATTCCGGCTTCTGATATGTCTCTAGAAGGCTTTCACCAACCTTGCCTTCTACAATTGGTTTATTGTAGATCATAAAGTCGTGACTAGTGTCTCCGCTTACGAATCTGAAGTTAGGAAGCCTTGAGAATATCCTCACATAGTAATCACACTCAATATCGTTAACGACCTTCTTGTAGGTGATGTTCTGAGCAGTAGGATCGATGTTCACATACTTATCGTTGACTATGAAGTACCTTGTAAAATCATCGTCGTAGAAATACTTTCCTCCGTCGTTTGCTATATGATAATCCGTTGTACCTATTGTGAAGCCAGATATTAAGTCATCTGATTTCAATTGAACCCAATTCTTACTTATCTGAACACCCTGTGTGAACGTCGTGAAGATGAACTCATCTACGATTTCATCAACTTCAACGTTTGCTATTACCAATTCATTAACATCCTCAGTTTTATCATCGTCTGTAGTTATCGTATAATTCTTATATACATTAACCCTATCACCAGGCTTGAGACCGTGCCTAGCCTTACTGTACATTACAAGCTGCATAGATCCACTGTCTGCCCTTGTATTCTCGTCAAAGTATATGGTTTTCAATGAGCTGTTTGAAGGCTCTATAATGTCGTCGAACCCATCTGTTGTAGAACTGCTTGGATACGTGATACAATAGTTCCAGTTCTTTTCCATTCTGTCCCTGTATTTGTTGTATAGTGGGACAAATGAATAGAGTTCACGCCCTGGATACATATCAACAAAGTCACCTCCGTTCATATACATAATTGGTCTCTCCATTCTCAAATCCTTAGGATCTCCTTTGCTTGAGAAATCTACGTATGACTTGATTTTGGATTTATTGGAAAATCCAAACCAACCATTATGTTTCTCCAAAAGTCTATCCTTAATAGCCTCGCTGAATGTGAGAATATCGTCGTATAGATATGTGTGCAATGCAACAAATTTCACACCACCATCAACTCCGGAAGTAGTTGGAAAATATAGTTTTTCTACCACCTTGTCACCTTTTGCATCACGCATAACGTCTGCTATGGTGTTGAATGCCGTATAATCAAGGGTTTCTGGGTGTTCCTCTATATCCCAAGGCCAACTATATGTAGTTGTAGCCCTGTCGTTCCATTTGTCTATATTTGGCATCTTGCATATACATTTGAATGTATTGCTCCTTATAAGGTGATTATTAAGAATATCAAGGCCACAATGATACACAAAATGTTCTCCACTATTGTCATTCTTTGAAAGTTGGGTGTCCCTAATGGCATTAGTTGGGTGCTTGTATCCGCTTGAAATACTTCCGTTGTTGTAGATAGTCAGTCTGTCACGGGTATTAAGGTCTGATTCCGGACCAGCAGCAGTAAGTGCAGTATCAATGCTTTGATAAAACATATCTCCACCGGACCAAAACTTTATGTCAGTTGGCTTGTAAGTTACTTGATTCCTACCTTCAATTGCTTTATAGTTTTCCTTTTCTAGTCCATAATTGAGGATGGCAACATTATCACTACCTTCATACTTTACAACCTCACTAATCCTGTTAAATAATACATTAGAGCAGACAGGATTAAGTTGGCACGTGAGTCTCACGATGTTACATTTATCCCTCTCCTCGGCGTATTGTTCCATAAGACTTATAACGTGAGACACATCGTTCAAGGGTAGCAGTTTTCTGTTACCCTTGAGATCAATGTTCAATCCACCGCTAGTGTCGTTGGATCTCTTACTCCTCATTCTTTCAAGAAAAATCTTATTCTCCATATTGTCTTTTAAGAGTTGATTTTAGTGTTTGTCTTATACCTGTTAGGCTTACCAGTCGTCTCATCGATTGGTGTCATACCACTTGATGACTTGGTGCTTGGGTCATATCCACCTTCCTGTGCGCTATCGCCGCTCCAAGAAAGGTTAAACCACGAGGTTCTGTAGATGAAATTACTACCTGTCTTGATAACAAGTGAGCATCTTGTAGTTCCCTGCCATTCAGTGTCGGCGATAATTCCCATACCCTGTGTCCATCTGAACTTCAACTTAACAGCACCTTCCTTAACGATTTCTCCAGTTCCGGTGTCATCGTCTATTCCAGGTGTCAATACCTTGCTAGGTGGCAACTGATATGCCTCGTCGTGGGCGTTTCTCAAGTTAAGGGTGTAGGACATCATACCAGCGTTTGCAACAGTCTCACAAGCCCTGTCTAATGGGTTATCCTTCTGAGGGAAGAACAACTCCAATGTCAATGTCTGAATATGGGCGAATGTCGATGCCGATCCCTGTCCAGTTCCAGAAGAACTTGTTGGTTCTTCTCCCTGGTCTGGGTCATCACTTTCGACTGTAACATCAACTTCAACCTCAACGCTTGACAGGTCTCTCTTCTCAACATATGTGTTGGACTCGTCAACCTGTAAGTAAATAGGTCTAACGTCGTATATCTCGCCGAACTCGAATGTCCTAATTGTTCTTTGCAGATTATCTTCATCTTTGCTGAGATATAGTCTCTCTACACAGAATGCAAACATATTTACATTATGTACCTTCATTCCATTGAGGAAGAATCTGATTGATTGAAATTCAGAACTATCAGATGTTAGGAATTCCTGTCCGTTTTCATCCTTGTAATAGAACTCATTGCTAGTCCAACTTCCATCCCTAAGTTGCATATCGTCGTGTCCTATGCCAGAAGGAACTATTGTATCAAACTCTCCTCCACCAAATAACCACCTCCAAACGTCACTACTAAGTGCGTTGAATTCGTGTATTGTAACCTCATCAACGGCGTTTGATATATCTCCACGAGCAGCCACCTCTCCGTTTGGTGTAGCTGTCTTGATGTATGTGATACCGTCGTATCCGTCTTTATATGGCATAACCCTAATCATCTTAGGGAATCCTGTATAAACGTTGAAATCGTCATTTGAAACAGGATTTATCACGAAACTGATAGAAACACCACTTGTAACGAATCCAACATAATTCACCCCGCCGTCACTGGTGCTTCCGGATCTCTTGTAATATGCGTTTGCATAGTCGTCACTCTCATCATTAGGTGCAACGAATGAGATAGGATTGCTGAACTGTGTCGATACTGTTATACCCTCAGCCTCACGTACTTCAGACGTAATTGTATTATCATCTTCAAAATGCGCTGTCATTGAGTATGAACAGTTGTATATGTCAAGATCATACGAGCTTCCAGGTACGATATTACCAACGTCTATATATCTCTTTGTAGGATAGTTGTTATTGTTGATAACATTAGTCCTGTTGAAATCACCATTGTACAAGTTTTGACTACTAGCAGAAGGATATTTGTAAACATAATTGGCATCTGTTACCTGCTGTGAAGCAGCATATTCCCCAAGTCTCTTCTTATTAAAATCAGACCAGAACAGATTCCTTATGTCACCACCAACAAACGTAGCCTCATAGAACCTCTTAACTATCTGTCCGTCCTTAGGCTCTTTTCCTTCCTCATATACAGGGTTTCCGTTGTCGTCAACCACTGGTATCATCTGTCCGTAGGTTGGACTTCCCTCTGTCTCATCCCTAACGTACTTCTGAACGCCGTATGCATCCTCTTCCCATATCATGTCGTTCTCAGTGTTGTACACAGTCTTAGCGTCTGAGTCACCATCTGAGTAGACGTAAGAGTACTCAAGCCTCCTGTTTGGTGTTGCTGTGGCAATCACGCCTCCATTTGAATCAGTGCTTGTTACAACGTCTGCCGATATGATATTGTAGTCCCTGTCGTATGACATTTCTACGCCATTGTACGTGAATCCGCTTATACGTGCTGACCTCCACATCTTCTCACGTGGATCTGCAACCTCTACAGGTTCATCACCTATGATGTTGTATGCCGTAGGATACAGGTTTACAGTATTGTTGGCAACACAAGGTGCTACAAGCGTCAGATTGAAGTCAAGCCTTCTGTCAACGAACAATGACCTCAAATATGGCTGATATTTGTCCCCACTCTTATTGAAAGCTGGTGCGAATGTAGTTCCTATTCTACCTTCCTCGTTTCTTCCAAGTCTCTTCTCACCTCCGTTCTTAGGACTTACCTTTGCATTAGTAGGCAGCTGAGCAACACGCAATGACGTATCAATCTCTGTCTTAGAGGTATATCCACCATTGTTAGTGAATGCAGCAAAATAGTTACCTATCTTATTAGTGTCAGTGCTGTAATACTTGTTGAAGTTAGGTCCCTTTCCTTCGTGGATAACTAGGTCGTCGTCATCGTCATAGAATGAGTAGTTGTTTCCTACAATGTTAGGATAATTCATATGTCCAGAAGCCATATTATCATCTGCAAGGACATATACACTCTTCATTGAGTTATAGTCAGAGTACTTTGGTACTACACTTCTGTAAAGAGTAGGTGTAACACCACCCTTTGCCTCGTGGTAGAACGTCGTAGGGTCATCTATCACATATGCTGCTGAAGCAAGTGAGAACATTGAGTTGAACTTGAACTCAAGAATCTTACCCTTTGCTTCGTGAGTTGTTATGTCTTTGAATTGAACATAGTCAGACCACATTTCCTCGTTTCTCTTAAGGGCCTGATTTTCTGACATTTCCCATCTGTATGATTCTTCCTGGTGTAGCCCATACCAGCCACTGATATGCCTGTCCTTAGGGTTTGTTACACCATCACTTGAATAGAAGAAACTGTTATTTGCAACAGTAGCCTCCTTACTATCAGTCGTCGTACCAAGCATAAATTTAACTGGCATTTCGTTAAGGAATGTGTTGAAGTTCAATCCGTTGGATACGGTTGCAATATCAGACGTTGTATTATCTTCCAACTCCTTGAATACGCCCTCCTCATCCTCGCAAAGCTGTGATATGGTAAGTGTAAACCTATTTGGCTGGTATACGAACAGTGTAGGTATTTTGTTAATCGCTGCTGTCTGACCTGCTGGGATGAGTTCCTCACCATCTCCAGGTGCTCTAAGACCGAACCAGAATTGCTGATCAACATTCGCTATGTTACTATTCTCACCATTTACACGATATACGGTGTTTCCGGTATCGCACATACAGTCTCTAACCCATCCTACATTAGGTGAGTCAAGTGCAGCAACCCTAACAACGGCATGTGTCGTATTACCTGTTATAGGATTACCATCGTCGTCAGCATCCTCAACGTTAACACCGTCAAGTTGGATCTTATATGCGTCGTTTCTGCTATCATATGCAAGAACAGTAGCACCAGTTATGTAATAGTAAGAGCCATCAACACTGAAGCCCTTCAGTCTTATAAGACCGTAGAACTTGTTCTCGTCATTACAGATGTAGTCCATCCTTGTGCTTCCTGTGCTATAGAACTTCGTCTTGAGTGCGTCGGTATCGAAGTCAATTGAAATCTTAGGTATCTTCAACTCGATCCTCTCACTTAACTTTCTTCCGTTAGCGTCTGTAATCTCAAGTATATATACCTGGTTGGTAAGTCCTTCCCTACCATATATGTTATCAACTGCCTGTGGCTCTCCATCACCTTCACCATGCTGGTACTTCACAATACCCTTATCATTAATCTTGACAACAATCTTATTGTCAACCTCTTCAAGATAACCACCTATAACGAAGTCAGTCTCTGTCATTCCGGTCTCTGTAGGAACTACCAAATTAGAGGTAGAATCATACAAGGTATATGAGAATGGGGCTATAATATCATCAGATGTGAATCTGATATAGCCATATCCGTTATATGCTGTGTTACCATCACCATATGTATTTACACAGTATGACTTACCCATTGACTCGATGTTAAACGAGAATGGCGATTTATTCCTCTGGAAACAAGGTGAGAAGAATAATTTATTAAATTTGTCAATAGCCGTGTTACCCTTATTGATGCCAAAGTAGAAATAGAATGAGTTATTGTATAAAGGCATATGGTATCCATCCCTGTCGCCGTTATGCTTGTCGTAATAGTAATGCCTTATCCTTCCTTCAAGATTCTCGTCACTATTCTCATTGCTTTCAGCACCAAGCCTAAAAGTTATGTATGACTGATCCTGCTCGTCGTACATTGCCTGTTCGAATCCCCTCCTGTAACGCCTCATAATAGGAGCTAGCCTACCGTCGAAATCAACAGGGTATATGTATTTGAACTTAGGCACAAGATAACCAGTGTTCTCATCCTGTATCTGTGTGCTATATCCGTCTATAGAATCCTGGTAATCCTGTGGTATGAATCCTATATGGTTGAGCGTAGCGAATGTAGCCCTATTATCAAGGTCGTCAAGTTCAAGCTTGTTGATGAATCCGTCGGAATCCATCACACCTCTCTTCAAGTCATTTGAATTATGGGCATACGTCATTTCATAGGTAGAATCAAGGTTCACGCCAAGTTCACTCAGACGCTCAACATTTATACATGACTTAGCCTTTGTACCAACATATGTGCAGGTAAGATCCATAAACAGTCCGTTCTTGTACAGAGGTGTCTGCTCATCTCCATCATATCCCCAGTCCATACCAGTTGTGATGGTTGTTCCACTATCCTCCCCGTCGTTAATGGTATCACTATCCTCATTGCTAGTCTGCTCGTCAGTCAGAGTCTCCTGTATCGTAGCAATAGGAGGTAGATTGGCTGTAGTAGAAGGCAATGCCTTGAAGAACTGAGGGATGCCATATAGATTGCTCTCGTTAAGGTTTCCAAGCAATATTATGTCAGTCGCATATAGCCTTGCAAACTGGAATGGTCTTGTACGCCTGTCGATAGGAAGCTCCACAGGGTCTTCTGTTGTAGCCTGGTATGCTACATAATAGTACGCAGTGAGTCCGTCCTTATTTTCAACACCCTTGATAAGTCCGTTTCTGTATCTTACCCACTCCCTTTTTTTCTTATGCCATCTTTCCTCTCCTTCATCTGTGTTAGCGTCATCTGTTGTAAGGCTATTGTCCCTGTAACTGAAGTCACAGGTGACATATGTTTTCAGACGGCTGTATTCCTTATCACAGTCACAGAACTCATTCTTAGCCCCAGAAATGGTAAAGAACAAGAATGTCTTCTTCTTCCTCTTCCTCCAGAACCAAAGAGGCATGTATAAGCATCCGTTAAGCCAGTCCTGGTAGAAGTCAAGTTTGATAATCTTGTAGTCAAGGGCAAGTGCCTGTTGAACCTTATCCTTCAGTTCACTGTTGTTAGAACTTTTCGTACAGCCACCCTCCATTCCTTCCGGACAGCTTGCATTCTTACAAGCCTCACTTGAAGGACAATGACAGCCAGGATAATAAGACACGTTACTTCCATCGCCAAGTCCTGCATTCAAAGGTATACATCCCATCTTAGGTATTACAATCTTAAACGGGCATATCTCTATTCTCTTACCGAATATCTTGAAACCTATGCACAGACCTCTTATCTCCTGTATAATCCATATAAGGAGATTGATAAAGTGTACAATTATCATCACAATTGTAAAGATAATACATACAATCATATATGAGAATGGCATATCAACACGAAGCTTGTTGAATGGGATCGGGTTCTGGTCTTCTGCCAGGTTAGAACCCTTCAATGCTCCGTAGTATGTAGAATATGCCCTGTGAGCAACCTGTACCTTAGGTATATAATTCTTTACAGAATACACATTGTTCCAATAGAGGTCACGGAAGCAACTCTGAGGCGTGTTAGAACCGAAGTTATACATCCTCTCCATTGCCTGTCCGGTCTCCTCCTGTGTTGTAGGGATGGTCTTGTTTTCCCTCATAATAGGATTCATTGGGACAAGGTACTTTGCAGTATGCCTTGAGAAACCCTCGTCTCCGGACTCCCTCTTGCTTATTCTAAACCTAACCTGTGCCCTAGTAGGAATACCCTTTCCAGGATCTTCCGTTGGTACAATATTACCATATTCATCAGTACCAACATAGTCAAGGTTCATAGGAATCTGGTAACACCACACACCGTCGCTGTCTATGAGGGCATTACCCTTGATAGGGAACTCCTCAACGAGTCCGTCCTGGGTCTTTCTAATCATTTCTATTGTACCCTCTCCGGCGATGAGCTGGTTGTTAAGTCCACTATCCTCAGATGGGGCACACTTGTGACCAATTGAGTTACCCTCGTTATCAGACACAATAGATCCCATAAACACACAGGTAGGCTCGAACTTGTAGTTTACCTGTATGTCACACCTTGTAATGGCTGCAATTCCGTTCTCCGGGTCTCCCCAGAATGGATATACGTTTGTCGTCTTGTTCTGTGATATAATCTGCTGCAAACCATCGAGGTTTGTACTCTCCTTGAACTGGCTTGGACTATCGAACTCATTGATATCATATCCCTTGAAAACGAAGTCTCTTGGCCTCTGAGAGAGAATTCCTATATCAGACAGGTCGATGTCAACATGTACCTGCTGGCTACCCTCTGGAACACCGAATATCATGTAGTCACCAGCCTGGTTTGTTACAGTGGTGAACTTCCAGTATTTCTCATATACGTCAACCTGTATATCGTCGTCGAGAAGGTATCTCTTCCTTGGGAAAGTACCTACCACCCTGTAGCAAGAGTCATCGCTGTAGTCAGGCAACAGGTTATATCTCCTTGCCTCCTTATCCTTCGACATCACATCTGAGTAAGGATAAATGTCTCTCAATGCGTTTGAGTCGTCTGCATCCCTCTCAATGAACACGGAAACCTTTGCGTTAGGAACACCAAACGCATCATTAGCAAGAACCCTTCCAACTATGACACCATAATTGGAAGAGTGAAGTCTGTAAGCGTCCTTCTGTCTAAGCTTCAATGACAGGATCTCAAGGAAATCGAAATCCTGTCTCATGTTAACGTTAACCAGGGTGTCGCCAGTTATATTGGTACGTACTCTAAAACTTTTTTCCATTGTTTACCTTATGTATTTTGATAACTTCTCCGGTATTGTTATACCCTTTCCACCTCTGAAAATCTGATTGTACATCAGAACAAGTATGATGACTGGAACTAGAACTATTCCAAGGATAACTCCTATGCCTAGCACAACCAGTTTCCATAGAGTTCTGTATGTTAGCTGAAGCTTTGTCTCCTTAACCTCAGTTCCGTGATCTTCTTCGAGTTTGAGTGCTTTCTTACAATTACATCCCATAACATTAAATTTTATTACCTTATCTTACACCTAATCTGTATGTCAGTAGTAGGATTCTTGATCTCATACATTGAATTATAATCACCGTAGAGAACGTGATCTATCTGTTCAAGATCTATCTGTTCGTACTGTCCCTCAACCTTGTATGCGCTTGAAATAGTAGCGTCACACGATCCACCAGTGACAAGCACTGGAAGTGGGCATCTGTCTGGGCTATATCCGTTGTTCCATATCTTGAATATCTTCAAGTCAATGAGGCTTATAACACCATCTACAAGTGATATTTCCTTTTCGAGGTCGCCTACAAAGATGTCCTCTCCCATATCGTGATTGTTCACGTCGAAGTATTCCTTGATCTTTTCTATGACATTTCCTATAACGTCTGCTGTATTGTAGTTTTTGTCAACGAATACGTCTGCCTCGACTCCTATATTGTAGATTCTACCACTCTTAATTTCGATGTAATCGTTTATCTGCCTGTAGTTGGACATGTACTCCATAACGTTCTCAACAAGCGTCTGAGGAAGCGCAGAATCAAGCTGTCCGTTTGCATCAAGTCCAAGGAAGCTCATTTCGATCTTGTTATTTGACTCGATCACTGTATTTCTGAATGGAGCACCATACTTAGGTGGCATCTGCATCAGTTTAACCTTGTAATCCTTCACAGTCACTGCCCTGTTCTGAGCAGACGTGTTATACTTGATAAGGTACTTTATCTCCTCGTTTGAAGGAGCGTCCTTACCAGCAAGTGCCGTAGACAGGTTGGTTATAGCTAATGAGCCTACTACCTTACCTCTGAGAGCACCGTTGGTGTTTCCTGTATTTCCACCCCAGTCAATACGTGCGCTTGTTATTGTGTTGATTGAACCAGGTCCAAGATTCGTAAGAGCACCGCCTCCTACATGATAAAGGACATACATAGTCCATCCTTCCTTTGGAAGCACACCAAGCATGTCATTGTTGACAAGGTTTGATGCCATATAGTCACCGTATGGGCTTGCCTTCTCTGGTATCACCCCATATCCATTGCTTCCACCGAAGATGAGTTTCAGATAACCGTTGTCGGTGAACTCTGTTATGAACTTCTGAGTAAGTGACTTCCAAGCACCACGATAATACCTTGTGGTTCTCTGTGTGCCGTCACTTGTTGTTTCAGTATAGTCCTCATATTTGTGAGGCTCGTATATGTTTCTAATTTCCTTACCGCTTCCTGTGTTCTTGAAGTCGCCAACCATACCAAACCTGTACTGATCTGCAAGTGAGTCGGTCTCGAAATACCTGTAGGTCATTACAGCAGCACTTGATATCCTATATTCCTCAGCGTCAATGAAATACTCATAAATCTCTGGAGATTTTGTTATATCGCTTGTCTCCTTGAATATAACTGATTCCACGTTTGTGACATTGGTTTCTGGAAGTACCACCTCCATAAATGGTTTGATGTCAGCAGCAGTAAGAACCTTCTTATAAACCTTAGAAACACCATTGATGGCCATAGTTGACTTCGATACGGTATATCCGGTTATATTGCCATTGGAATCCCTTGCTGGGACGATCTTCCTGTTTGAGTAACCGTCGCTGTTGAACTGCTCAGCAAAATTGAGGTCTTCAATAAGCTCGAAGTTCTGGTTTCCTGCTGAGAATAGACTTGTCCTCTGCACAATAGGTGCATAGTTCCAGTCCGGCTGTGCTATGTTACCATTCTGCTGTACCATAGGAAGCTGGCAACTTACCTCAACCTCACACATTGAACACTTAGCACCAGGCACTTTCACACCATTTGTACGTGCAAGGTTGAGAAGGGTACTCCTCAAGTTTGCACTATTGATGTTGGTCTCCTGGTACATCCTGTCAGTATGGTATGAGAGATCGTCTCCAACAGCAGAAACAAGGTCTATAAACCAAGCTCCGATGCTAGAGTCTGCAAAATCGTCAGCAACCTCCGGATAATACTGATTGCTGAACTTAATAAGTTCGTCCTTTATACTGGCAAAATCCCTGCTCAGATAATTGATTTTTTTCTCCATTATAATTCTACTACTACGCTGTCATTAGTTGTCTTATTACCCTCCGTAACGCTGTAATCAAGCCTTACGAATACCTGTGAGTCATCTTCTTCACTCTTAACTACCCTTATATCCTTTAGATTGATGTTGGTAGCCCACCTAGTTACTGATTCACTCACCTCTGTCTTTACAGCCTCCCAGGTCATACCATCATTTTGGTCAAATATATACTTGATCAAATCAGTGCCAAACTCCGGGTTTCTAATCCTCTGACCCTTAGGAGTAAACACGATGTGCATAAGCTGACTTCTCACCTTCTCTGCAACCGTATGATTAGCAGCAACATAGTATCCATGTACGTCATCAGCAATGAAAGGGTACTTAATTCCGAATAACTGTTTCTTAGCCATCTGTCATTAAAAATTATTACCTATAAGTATATAAAATATAACTTTTTTAATGACATTATAAATAAAAAAAGCGAAGGTTAACAACCTCCGCTTTCATATCCACCGCCGCAGCCACCACTGCTTCTGCTACTTCTTGATGGTATTGCACTTCCGCAACCACCATCAGATGGTATTGCACTTCCACAGCCACCATAGCTGTAGTCATAACTTCCACCACAACTGCTGTAACTTGTAGTTCTCCTAGATGGGGTAGAACCACATCCACCACCGCCGTTTCCGCAACTACTTTCCACGATAGGGGCAGAACGTCTGAATATCTCATTGTTGTAGTTCCTTGCCGCCCTGGAAGCAATCTTCTTCGTAACCCCATCAATCACATTGTTTACTGCCTCGTAAATCAAACCCTTTAGCTCTGATTCACTAATAAGAATCATCTTTCTCATAATCGTAATGTTTTTGTTTATAAATATAATCTAAACCCAATAAGGGTGAATACTTCCATCCTCATAAACTACACCGAAGTAGTATTTTTTCTCAAATAACTTCCTGGTAGCCGCCTTGAACATATCAGACATATTGGCGTGTAACAGGTTGTTAACAAGGAAACACGTTCTCTTAACCGTGAACTTACCATCATACGACGGAATCCAGGGAGTGATGTCAAACTCAGTCTTGCATCCGTGAGCAAATGGCGACTTCAACCTCACACCGAATACCTCCTCGAAGTTGACATACATCTTCTCCATATTAAATAGTTCTACCAACTTTATATCCTTAAACCCTAGGTCGTTATAATGCTTGATACAGGCGATTATCTCGTCCTTGGTGTAAAGATATGGTTTCACCATATTAATATTAATACTGATCTTCTCCTTGTGGGGCAACTCAGCATAGAACTTCTGCCTGTCAAACTTTGATTCCTTGCCTCGCATCTGGTCTGCAATCTCCTCCCTGTAATGCTGTGGGGATATGGCAAGTCCATCAATCAAATCAAGTATCTGTCTGAATGTATTGGGGTACGTTTCACACTGCTTTGGAATCGACGATATGACATACACCTTGAGATCGGTGTTATCCTTCACCATCTGAATGAGTGAAAGCAGATGGGTGATGAAAAGCATAGGCTCTCCACCACTGATACAGATAGACCCAATGTGATCTTTGTACTCAACTATCCTCTTGTATATTTCGGCAACCTGTGGTATCTTGCACACTCCGGTAAGACCCTTGTTGGTTGCGTCAATACAGAAGGGACATTTGTTTGGACATAGTTTGGTGAAATGGATCTGCAACTCGTTGCAAATCTGATCACATGTATTTACGTTATATTTTATCATATTACCACTTTTTAAATCCGTATATACAATTTGCCGTCCAGAATATAAACTGAGCAACCATACACCAATCTCCGGCAATAGCCCACATAACAATACTGCCAAGATCAATTATCAGCCAATAAATCCAACTATCCCTGTACCTAGTGATCATCAATATCTGAGCCACAAATGCAGGTACTGTAGTTATGGCATCAACAAAAGGCTGTGTATCGTCAGTAGCACAGAGGATATTGAACAAAGCAAATGTCCCAATCAACGTCCCAATAGCCGTCCACATCTTTTGCCCAACATTCAAACTTCTCGTCTCTACTGTCTTTTCATTCTCGTTGTAGTGTCTTACCCACTGATAGATTCCGAAAAGCATGGTGACAAAATAAAAGGCGTTCTCAGCGATTTCTCCGTATAGCCTCTGCTGTAAGCAAAGAATGACATAGGTAAACAGTTGTGCAAAGCCAAAAAGGTAGAACATCATCTTCCTCTGACTGCACAGAACGACGGATATGATACCACATATACCACTGGAGGCAGATAATTGAGTGCCCCCAGTGATTGAATATGTAAGTACCTGTATAGCAACACCAAGAAGCATAAACACAAAACCAAACTGATTGGTAAAGTATATGCTCTCAAGTGCTATTATTTCGTTGAATTTCTTACTCATCGTACAGTTTGTTAATGTAATCCTTCACCTTCTCAAAATTGGACTTAAAATCACCGTCCAGGATATCCACCTTGTCCCATAGACCGAACTGCTTAAGCAATCCAACGAGCCTGTTGAAATTGGCTATACGCTCATCGATGGTTGACTGCTTCATATAGCGGCTACCATCGTCCACGAACTTGTTCTTTGGAGGGAGCAAGAATATCTTATCCCATTTTACACGCCCAGCCAGTGACTTAGCAGTAGGAAGTACTTTTGATTCATACTCCTCCTTGGTGATCGGAACGTTAGGATCGTCAACATATGCGCTGGCATACATAAGCGTTACAAGGTTATCCGTATCAGAAATGAATACACCCTGGTCGTTGTTCCTTACACGGCTGCATACGTCAACGCTCTGTCCTATGAGGAAGTCAACGAAGTCATCAGCAGTGAGGTCTGTATCGGTCTTGCACTTTGCAAGCAGGTCATCACGCCCGAACTCCTCAGAGTGATCGATACCGAAGTAGATGGAAATGTCACGCACCAAGGTGGTCTTACCCTCGGAGGCAGTACCAGTGATAAGGATGTTCTTACACAGGTTGTTACGATACTCCCTAACGATGTACTTCCAGTACTTAAGCGGATTCTCACGAATGAGTGTACCGGACACAGGAACAACCTTTTCAATAAGAGTTACGTCAGCCTTGAGTATATTGTATTTCTCCAACATTTCCTTATAGTAAGGTTCTGCCAGATACCACGTAATCTTATCATTATACTTGAGAGTGCTATACAGAAGTTCTGCAACCTTGTTCTGCCAGATAATCCAATTCTCCTTGCACATTGACTCATCAATGCCAAGCTCGGTGTCGTTGATTGTCAGAACATTGATAATCTCGTCGTTTCTGAATATCTTGCGGACAATGGCTGTGCGCTCCTTAAGGGTCATATTGATGTTCCCGGCACGTTCCTCGTTGTCGTACCCGCACACGATGACATAAACCTTGTCATTCTCCTTCTTAGCCCTCATAATGGCATCGAGGTGTCCACGATGCATTGGGCAATAGCCTCCGAAACAAATTCCTATCTTCATTTTTCCTCTGTATAATCCTTTGTAAATCCACCCCTACAAATCTTCCTCAGACTCTCCTTGTCGAATGAGAAAGCATAGTCGAAACCCCACCGCTCCATACTACCACTAGCGATTCTAAACAAGCCCTTCTCCGGGAAATGTGGTTTCCTCTCGGCATTGCTAGTAGACACAAAGATGGCTCTACCCTCTTCATCCCATTCTCCGGAGAACTTGAGTTCATGACAAGAGTTGTCCCAGTCTGCCATATAGCACTTATCAAATGGTGGCTCTAACCTGTTGAAGTTCTCAGTCTTCTCAGTCAGTTCTGTGAACCAATGGTGGTAGTTATTTGCATATTCAAAACCGCCGAAGCAGGATCTGAAAATCTCAATCTTCATAGACATGGGCAACTTGTCAAATTCCTCAATGATTCTCAGAGGATTAAGATTGTGATAACCAGTCATAAAGACGTTGACATCCCTGCCAAGGTTATATCCAAGCACACACAGAACATTCTTGTTCTTGTTACCGTGATGCTTGAAGGCGTTCTCATTCATAAAGCCAACTCTCAGAAACACAAGGGAGTTAATCACTTCCTCGCACAACCCATCACAGCTTCCCAGCGAATAGCATGGCATTGACTTAAGGTTGTTCTCCTTAAGATGGTTTGCGATAATCTTGCCAAGGTCTTCGCTTCTCTCATAAAACTCGTTGATACGGTCAACAATACCACTTACGTTTGTCTTACTCATCTTTCAATTCCAGTTCTAATTGGTTAATAACTCCAGTCAATCTCTCTCTGTTATAGTCAAGCATTTCCTTCATCATTGATGGCGTGAGCTGAATGCTTACATGAAGCTGATTACCCATGATAATCATATGCTCTATGTTACCAACGATAGAGTCTGGGTTATCATGCTTTGATGCCATTTCCAACCAACGAAGTGTAGTCTTGGCGTTATCCAGATGCATTTTTCTGAACATTTTATCAATGAATGTCATACTTACTTCCTATTTTTGCTGCAAAGTTAAAGAAAAAACGTGAGATATCCAAATACCTCACGTTAAATCTTGTTAATCAGAACATATATTTCACTGATGCGAAGAAATTCGTCGGCGCATCTGGCATATACAGAGGATTTCCTGTATTCGAAAGAACTCCTGTCTGAATGTTGTCCCTGTTGGTGATGTTGTTCACGTGTGCGCTGATAACGAACTTGTCGAGTTTCAGACTACCGTAGATGTTCAACTGCCACAGATCCGGAACTGTATTCTCGTTGTACAGATCAAGGTACATATGGCTGCGGTACTTGTACTCCAGTCCCAACGACCATACCTTGTCACGCCACTCCACAGCCTGGTTGAACGTGCAGCTAGGGGTAAGAACGTGAGTCTTAGTGCCGTACACCTCAGTCTTGATCTTATTATTCGAGTATGACGAGTTGTTTACGAAATGCAGCTTGTCAATAGGCTCGTAGTCGAAATACAGCTCGATACCCATACGATGGCTGTTATCTGCCTTCTCGTGCTCTGGGAGTCCATTAAGACCGATTGTACCAGTCAGTGAACGCTCATTCTCGAAGAACATACCGAACAGGTTGAGGTTTGCATTGAGTCGCTTGCTTGCGATGTTCCATCCTACCTCAACGTCGTTGGATACCTCAGCGTCAGTAGTTGTCAGAGAACCGACATACCACTCGTTACCGCCGAACATATCGGTACGTGTAGGCTCACGATGGGCACGTGCATACTTTGCGTACACCTCGTTGTGACGACCAATCTTGTAGCTTGCGTCAGCACCGAAGTTGATGAAATTCCACTTGGTGTCCTCGTCGAACACAACGTCCGGATTCATAAGGTCACAATACCAGAAGTTCACACCACGATACTGTACATTGGCTGACAGGGTGAGGTTTCCAAAGGACTTCTTAGCATTCACAAACGCCTCAAAGTCCATCTTATGACCACGGTTGTCATAGTACTCGGAAGGATCGATATTACGTGCCTTGTCGATGTTGCGGTCATCAAGGTAGTGCTCACGCTCGAACTTGTAGATGTTAGTGCCGAAAGTGATAGATCCGTCGGTGAAGAAATAACGTGCTGCTGCATTGCCTCCGTACATATGCTGCTTGAGTCCGTAGTTGTAGAGCATACCTGTCTCCATAGGCTCTTCACAGATACGAAGCATGTAGTTGTCAAGGTCAAAGCGATACTCTCCAAGCAACATATTCCAATAGATAGAAGATGTAAACTGGATCTTCTCACTGAGTTTTCCGTTGTACGTCAGCTTGTTTACTGTCTGGAAGAAGTTATCATCCTCCAACTCGCTACAACCATTAGCCTTGCGGTTCTCAGCCAACTCCTCCTTCGTCACACCAATGTATCCCTGTCCATTGCGATGATAACCAGTGATCGACAGGAAATCGATTGAGTTGTAATCATTGATAAAATAACCAAGCTTGAGTCCAAGTGACTGGGAGTTATTCGAACTATGCTCACGATAACCATCAGTCTGTGACTGTGTTGCACGTACATGGAGTGCCCACTTGCCCATAAGACCTGTATTGATGTTCGCTGAGGTTTTGAATGAGCAGAAGCTACCGCCGCCGAACTCTGCATAAGACTTGGTGTTCTTCAACAGATCAACGGAACTGATGTTCACGCTTCCACCATATGATGCCGTACCGGGGTTGTAGGTGCTTGTACCACGCCCAACGTCGATTGTACCTGCGTCTGCCATGATGTCGGGGCTATTGGCAAAGTAGCAGCCAAAGTCCTCTGCCTCGTTCCAGGGCATGCCGTCGAGGGTGACGTTGATACGGGTCTGGTCAAGTCCACGAATACGGAAGTAGCCATAGCCAAAGTCAGTGCCGTTGTCGCTGAATGCGAAGATGGAAGGCATCTTGGCAAACAACCAGGAAGGCTCTTGACCATAGTTGCTGGCGATGATAGCGTCAGAGTTAACGGTGCTGCCCAGCATAGGTGTTGCACTACGATAGAACGACGTTACGGTGAACTCGTCCAGGGTCTTGTTAATTACAGTGTCATTAGTCTCGTTGGCGTATGCTGTCATCCCGATCAGCAATGCGCAAATAGTCCACAAAAACTTTCTCATTTTTTAATGTTATTATTGTTAAACTTACTTTTCTCTATATCTTCCGTCTGTTTCTGGAGGGTGTCCAAGGCTTCTGAAAGTTTGCTGGCTTCCTTAGCCTTCTTCTTCTCTTTCTCCTCGAACTTCTTCATTGCCCTTTTAGCCCGCAAGTCATCCTTGTCGAGCAGGACAATCTTGTCGCTATTGTCTAATAACCATACAATTCCACCAATCATCATTATGAACGAAGCCACCGGAATGATAACAAACCAGCAGAATAACGACGCAATGACATGGGATAGTGTCAATCTCTCATAATAGAGGTAGAAACTTACCATACATACGATTGGGCAGATGATACACATTATAACCCAGAATACTTCACTTGTAAACATGTTACTATTTGCTAATTGTATTACTTTGGGTGCAAAGATACAGAAAAAAATCGAGACTAACAAGTGTTACCCCAATTCTTTAATAATTTTTAACAAAAATTTTCCGAATTTCCAAGGTATGATACACCGGGAAGGAAAACCCAATTGAATCCCAGTTGCTGTGTACTCCCTCATTTCCAAGGTATACAATATACTTTATTGCTGTCAGCATCGGTAATCATCATACTGTATACTACCTCATTTCCAAGGTATGATACGCATCACTAATAAGAAGAGGTGACTGCAACACGCTGTATACTATTCCATTTCCAAGGTATGATACACCAGCCACAATAGAGAAAATGGTTGCTGGCATGCTATATACTACCTCATTTCCAAGGTATGATACACTGCCTTGTAAACGCCTTGGATCGCCTGGGTGCTGTATACTCCCTTATTTCCAAAGTATGATACACCAAATGTCGAGGCTGTTTTCTGGCTGTATACCACCTCATTTCCAAGGTATAATACGCCTTGTTTCTACCAACGTCGGTGCTGCAATCGCTGTATACTACATCATTTCCAAGGTATGATACACCAATCGCATACATGACTTGATGGAGGACGAGCTGTATACTCCCTTATTTCCGAAGTATAATACACCAGTTTCGAATCATTTCGCTACATCGATCTTGCTGTATACTCCCTCATTTCCAAGGTATGATACACCTGGTGTACTATAACTTGTTGTTTCATCATGTGTTAGAGCGAATCCAACGTTTTAAAAATTGGAAATTAGGTAGCTGAGGCATTCTTGTTGCCTCTACTTTTCAACATCCTAGAAATGAACTACACAACCCCAGATAAACCGAAGCGGCGTTCAGATCCTTAAGCGGGTGTCGCATCACTTTCCAGCTACATACTGGTAGGTTTTAACGTCTTATACTGACTGTTGTTCGTTGTATATCTTCAACGCCTCCTTTGCTATGTTCTTAGCTGCGTTAGCGTCTCTTTTCAATTTTCCTCCACACTCTGGACAAACCCATGTTCTTTGGTATAATGTAAGACCAGTGTACTTGTGCCCACACTTTGAACACGTCTTTGATGATGGATAATAACGATCAACTTTGCAGAATCCCTTTCCACGCTGTACCGCCTTATATTCAATCATCCTGGTTATATCAGCAAGAGCAAGGTCTCCCAAATGTTTAGCCATTTTTCTTCTTGGCTTAACTATCTTACCACCATCCTCCTTTACTTTTATGCCGTGTTCGACTTTGGTCTTGTTCCTCATCATCATTTCCTGGACGGCGAGATCTTCCATACCAATAAGTTCGACGTTGGGGTCAGACACAATTGCATTTGTGATGTTATGGTTATAGTCATCCCTCTTACGTCTAATGTGTGCCTCTATCTTATTTTTCTTCTCCAACAGTTTGTTGTAACCATTAGAGTATGTTTTATGATAGCCAGAGAAAGCCTTTCTATTCTCCTGCTCTCTCTTGTTCATTTCAGTAACGGTCATTATGCGTGACTCAGCACCTTCCCTTGTCATGGTAACAATGCACCTTGTCATAGCACGTTGTATTCTTCTTATCTTCTTGTCAAGGTAATTTAGTTCCTCCATCAACCTCGTCGGATTAATATTATGGAAACTATCATCACCATCAACAGCATTGGCTGTCACAGCCTCTGTTTTTAAACCAAGGTCAATACCGACAACGTTTTCTGGTTTTACATTTGTTGGTAACTTTACCTCTGGAACTTCTTCCTCAATGGATAGCGATATATACCACTTTCCGTCGTTTTCCTTGGTTATGGTGCTATATTTGATGTTACCCTTAAATCTCCTATGAAGTACACACTTACACAATCCAAGTTTCCTCATTCCAGGTGTTTGAACCAATCCTCGCTTCCAGTCGATCATTTTTTTGCCGTCCGCTATAAGTTGAGTGTTTCTAAGTGTAACGGAGTTAACATCACGGCGTTTCTTAGCCCTAGGAGCACCTACCTTGTTGGGACGTTTGCCTTGGCTCAAGTCTTTGAGGTAATCATAGAACCTATTCCAAGACTTATGGAGGTCTGTTATAGTACATTCACACACGCCCTTGTGGTTAAGCAACCACGAATAATCCTTGCCATCCTCAGCTTTAGCATTAGCATATTCAACAGCTTTAGACACGTGGTACACTTCATTATTTGGCATTGGTGTAGTACCTGGCTTTCTTCCTCCAGTACAGAGAAGATATGGTATTTTATCTTCTGGCTTTTCCACAGTTCTATTGTATGCACACCTCTCGTTGTACATTTCAAGGATAATGTTCCAATATACCCTTCTAGCGGCGAACATACTATTCAAAACCTTGATCTGTTCGTCTGTAGGGTAAAACCTATACCTTATTCCTCTGTTTCTTTTCATGCTGCAAAGATATATAAAAAAATCGAGACTAACAAGTGTAGCCTCGATCTAATTCCATATTTTAACATTTTTTATCTAACAAACAGTCCAAGTGGCTTGTTCTTGAGAACCTTTATGAGGTTATCGCTCATTTCAACCTGGTTCTTGATCAAGTTCCAAGGAAGCATCCTCTCAAGTCTCTCCTTCAACTCATTAAGAACCGTCTCCTTCTCGCTCTTTCCCTGGTCAAGCAGCATGTTGTAGTCCATCTGCATTTCAGCATCCGGTATCTTCACGCTACCGCTATACGTACCTCTTATAATACCAAGCAGGATCTTAGCCTCTGCAACAAGCAAACGTCTTATGATCTGCTGTGTTGGGTTATTCATCAACTCATACCTCATCTTCTCAAGTGGTACTTGATCCGGCGTGATGATAACGTCGTCCTTGTTCTCAAGTCTACAGAGTTCTGCGTCGTCAGGTCCTCCGGATACGTCATAATAGGTGTACCACACATAACAGCTTGCATATCTGTTCCATCCCCAAGTGTCGTCAGCAGAAACGCCACCTACCATATTTGGTGATCCTGGTGTGGAAAGAAGGTGTACAAGGTGTGTTCCCTCCGGTCCTGCTGTTACCTTGTAAGCCAAGTCACCTCTCAATAGTGAGTTCTTATACTTGAGGTCAGCAGCCATAAGAGCCGTATCGTATGCTGAACCGACGTAGAAACCTGTCAGTCCCATACCGTTACCCATATTACCGTACTGTCCGAAACCACCTGCAATACCAGTATCAAGTGTACCCAGGTTTCCATATAGAGCAGCCTTTGTGGTAGATGGGGTAACATACATCACCTTATTAATCTCACGTCCAGCAGGAATTACATATACCTGCTTACCTCTCTCAACCTGGAAGAAGTCCTTCTTGAGTTCATAGTTACCACGCTGCTGTAGACCGACCTCACGTGAGAACCAGTATGAGTAGTCACGAGACCAGTCCATTGTACGGATTGTCATAGCATATGCCAGCTCACTAGCATTCTGGAACTGTATCTGTCCCTTTGTCTGCATATTGAGCCACTGGGTCTCGATCACCCAGTTCTGAACCTTCTCGGAGTAGTCGCCGATGGCTACATCCAGGAGATCGCATAGCTGTTCATCCTCAAGCTGTACAATACGTATTGGTGCTCCAAGCATCGTCCTCACCGTGCGGAACAATGCTTTCATATCTTCTGTCAATATCATAATATCCTTTTAGTTAATAAATAGTCCAAACCTCCATGAACTTATTGAAATCATCGTAAGGTATTACAGCGTATCCATTATTACCATACATCTTTCCCCACGAGTTCCTAATGATGAACCCTTCCTTATTATATCCGACAATCGCCACAGCGTGTCCACCCTGGTAGTCACCGAATGAACTACACCAGAAGTTTGTTACCCTGGAATCGTACACAGGAAGACCTCCTACGCAAGGACCATTTAATATAAGTGCCTGTTTGAGCGTTATCTGACTTCCGACGAATGCATACCTGTCAATTGTCTCTATTCCGTCCTTCGTCGTAACGCCCTCGTGTTTTAGGAATTTGAGACCGTCCTTGAATGTCATTCCATCCTTGCTCTTTATAGTACTGCTGTTGAAAATCTCCTGCAAGTTAACTTCGTTGTCAACCTTGTTTTCTCCGGTATCAGAATTGATAGACCAGTTAATGTACGCTGACAGTGAGCATGGGACGCAAATAGGCTTGCTTCCCTGGTTCAGAACTGAAGGCAGGTATTTCTTGTATGAATACTCCTCCGGGATCTCGAAGTCCTTGATTTTCTTGAACTTCACTTCAGTTCCATCCATTTCAGAAGGCACAAATCCGTAATTCATAGTTAATCCTTAATTATCCTCTTCGTTATTTTCACGCTATCGTCCATTGTTTCCTCCACCTTGTAAACAGCCTCGTATCTTCCGTTTGATTTCATATAGAGGAACAGAGCATTTCTTTCATGGGTTTCATATTCTACGAGCCTTATGAACTTCCACTCAGTGAGTGTTCTTGGTAGTGTGTCAGCCACACACATTGAATCGAACTGAGCCATAGAGTACTTACCCTTCATGGTGTTGACCATGATGTCGCCCTTCTCGACGCTTTCCGTTATCTTCGGGGTGCATGAAAGAAGAGCAAAACCTAGTATTAATCCAAATATCTTCCTCATACCTATAAATATCAAAAAGGTGACTATTTCTAGCCACCTTTACAAGCAAAAATAAGAGGTGTCTCATCCTAAGACACCTCCTATGCTTTTATAAAGCCATTGAAGCAACGCACTCAAGCTTCTCAGCGTTAGCAGCAGCGAACTCGCTCTTGCTCATTGGGACATCGTTGCACGACTTGAGACTGAATCTCTTGATGTCCTTGCCCTTCATAAAGCAGTTCCAGGCACGAGCGAACATGTGGAAACGTTGTTCGTCAGTAATCTTGATATAGCCAAGTCTTGCCCTTGACAGGTAGCTACGGAGAGTAGCAATAGGATGGCCCTCGCCACGAATGGTGCTGGAACAGTTGGTAAGCTCCTCGAAAAATGGGAGAACGTCTGTCAGACTCCAACCCTTCTCGATAACAAGGTATCCCATGTAGGCGGCGAAGTAACGTGCGCTAGGCATGAGCTGTTCTCTGTGCGCTCCGTGCATATTTCCAGCAGCCTTTGCGCAATCACGCATTTCTGAAAGGTGTTCGGTGATAAAGTTCTGAACCTCCAGAGAACAAGCAGTTCCACGTGTCTGGTTTGAACCATGACTACCATAGCGTCCTGCAATCCACTCAAGTATAATCTTACCCATAGAGGCAACGTTTCCAAGAACAGTGGACTTCTCATCATCCATGAGGTGCGATGCCTCCAGAACGTCCTTGGCGGTACGAGTCTTGATAGCATCCATAGTCTTGAAAGCATCCTCTGGAACACCAGTTATAACAATACTCAGAATTGGTGAGTTAGAAGCAACAATACCAGTGCAACGACCACCACCGTCCAACAGCTTGTCGGTATCGCTAAAGATAATAGCTTGACCATTGAAATCCCAGTTACCCTCAGCCATCACCTTGCCATAATTGAAGCCTCTGTTGCTGGAGTTGGGGTTACGGTTCATGTCGTTCTTCTTAAGCCACTCTTCTGCCATCGCCGGGGTGACAATCAGTAACTCACACTTGATTTTCTGACCAATTGTATTTTTCAATTCATCCAGAATCTCAATTCTCTCTGCCAGTTCTGCGTCGCTAATTGCAAAATAGGCTTTTCCGTTGGAATCCTTTTTATTTTTCACTTGATTTACCCATGCCCTTGGGCTTTATTTTGGTATCTGGCACACCATGATTAAACTTTCTACGGTGCAAAGATATGGAAAAAAAACAAATTAAGCAATATTTTCTGGTATAATGATCCGTTTTTTAACTTTTATTAACAGATACATGCATTTTTATACATAATAAAAGGTGGCTATCTCTAACCACCTTTGTCTAAATCAATAACTTTAAATTCTCCCTCTTCCTTCTTCCAGATCCTTTGGTTCGTAGAACCTCTAAAGGCTAAACTTACATCTCTCTTCTTAATCTTAAACTTACCATCGACAATGTAATCTACATAGTCTAAAATCTCGCTCATTTGTTCGGCTACTTCCTCGAACTTAAAACCCGTGAATACCCATATGTCTTTGTTTGGGTACTTTTCCTTAATCTCTTTAGATAATTTCAAAACATCTGTGTATGAACATAATGGGTCTCCCCCAGAAAACGTTACACCTTTGATATAGGATTTCTCCAACAATTCAAAAATCTTCTCCTTATCATCATCTGTAAAGTCCCTGCCGTGATTGAAATCCCATGTCTCCGGGTTGTGACAGCCCTTACAGTGATGGATGCACCCAGATACCCAAACGGTAACTCTGAAACCCAGTCCGTTATTCACATCTGGGTGCGTAATACCACTAATTTTCATTATTAAAACTTCTCTATGTGTTTAACTCTGTCTTTTACCTCTTCCTGCTTTCCGTAGTTGAATGCAGTCTTGTAGTCTCCAGTCAGATATCCGGTAACTCTTCTCAGTCTGCTGATGTTCTTGCTTCCGCATACTGGGCAAGTATCACCCATTTCGTCAGTATAGCCGCAGTCATTACAGATATCGTTTGGTACGTTGATGGCAAAGTAAGGAACGTCCTTATCCATTGCGTAGAGGACAATTGCCTCAAGAGCATCGAGATTGTTCTTCGTCGTGCTAGGAAGCTCAACGTATGTGATGCAGCCTGCTGAAGAATAGCTAGTGAGCTGTGCCTCGATGTCAATCTTATGGAATGGACTCATCTTGTGCCATACTGGTACGTGCATTGAGTTGGTGAAGTACTCCCTGTCAGATACGTTAGGAATGATTCCATACTTGTCTCTGAACTTCTTCATTGCAGTGTAGCAGAGATTCTCAGCTGGTGTGTAGTAAACACCAAAGTTGAGACTGTACTTCTGCTTGTATGCTGCAACCTGCTCCTTGAACATACCTTCGATCCTCTTAGCAAGTTCCATACCTTCATCAGTGGTGTGGTCTGTATGTATAAGAGCCTGGAGTGTCTCAGCGAGTCCCAACTGACCAAGTGCGAGTGTCCCGTGCTTCAATGCTGAACGTATGCCCTCCTCTGGTACATATCCAGCCATTGTGTTGTTCTCCCACATGAACTTCGCTGAGGCAGGTGACTGGCTGCAAATCCACTCGAATCTCTCAAGCAACATGTCCTTTGCCTCCTCGATCTTCTTTGAGAGAAGCTTCATGAACTCCTCTACAACCTCGCCGTCGGTGTACTTTCTCTCTTCCTTAATTGCCTTTTCCTCGACCTTTTCCTTAGCCTCCATAGCAAGAGTAGGCATAATAACGGTTACAGGGCAGATGTTTCCTCTACCGTCCTTGAGCTGTCCGAATCCATTGATATCGAAGCCGTTAGCCGTTCTACAGCCCATAGTGCTAAAGTAAGTCCTTGGGTCGTTGATGTCGTATCCAGCGTTGCCACTCCAATCGCAGTTAGCGTAGTTTGGATACAACCTCTGTGATGTTGATTTGAGGGCTAACTTGAACAAGTCATAGTTAGGATCTCCCTCAGCCTTGTTGACACCCTTCATCATCTGGAAGATTCCACATGGGAATATAGGTGTCTTCTTGAACTTTCCTACACCCTTGAGAGAACCGTCAAGAAGAGCCTTGATTACCATTCTACCCTCTGGGAGTGTACAAGTTCCATAATTTATAGAAGTGAAAGGAAGCTGGTTTCCGCTTCTGCTCTGTAAGGTGTTAAGGTTATGATACATACCTTCAACAGCCTGTTCCAGTTCCTTTGTTGTCTGGTCTAGTGCGTATGTATAGACATTGCCGCTAGCCTTGTACTTTTCGTCCTCAATAGACATTGAGTCGTTAAATTCAGTCAAATCCTTTACTCCTTCAATATATTTCGCTCCAGTTTTGAAATGCTTGTAGAAAGATTTCCTTACGTATGGGACCATTGACCAGTCAAGGTGAGTTGCGCTCACGCCGCCGAACTGCTGTAGTGACTGTAGCTGGAATAGAACCGCTACCAACTGCATTGCAGTGTTAATACTATTAGCTGGTCTGACATCGGTCTGCCTTGTATTGAAACCATTGGCAAGCAAGTCGTCAAACGGAACTGAGAGGCAGTTGTGCATTCCGACTGCATAGCTATCAAGATCGTGGACGTAGATCTCATTGTTGAGGTGGTTGTTTCTTGAACGTCTAGACATGCAGTACTTGAGTGCATAGTCCTTGGTCACCAACCTGTTAGCCTCTCCCATTCTACCACCAAACGAATGTTCATCCAGGTTTGCATTCTGGTTCTGAACGTCGTCAGCCATAAGCTTTTTCGTAAGCCCCTTGTAGATCTTCTCCTTATTCTCACGGATGAGCTTATGATTATACCTGTAGATGATATAAGCCTTCGCAACCTCCTTGTCAACGTCCATTAGGCACTTCTCCACGTTATCCTGGATATCCTCCACGTGTACAGTCTCGCTGGACTGAATGTTGTAAATTCTTCTGATACAGTCTACTACACTGTAGTTTGCGGGTTTTCCACACGATTCAAATGCCTTCTCGATGGCTCTCTCTATTTTTTGAATTTGGAACAACTCTTCTGTTTTGTCACGCTTTATTACTTGCATATAAACAAAAGTAACTTTTAAATCATTATTTTCATTTTTTCGGTCAACCTTAAATTGTTTTTATTAATATCATCGATGCAAAAAATAAATATCAACCAACAACAAAGATTGACCCCCAAATGATAAAAAAATTGGCAACCAATACCCCAAACTACTGATTGCCAACCGAATCCACGACATAAAAAAAATTGACGATTTTTTTATGTATTTTTCATTTGCTTCATGATCTCTGCCTGGGTCTTCAACTGCTCTTCCTTTTGCTTGGTTTTAAGCTCGTAGATACTGTCAAGTTCGTCCACATTATCAGTGCTTATGCGGCATGTACCGTTATTGAACTCGACGTTGTTGAACACCTTTCCACTCTTACCTGCTCTATTCTTCAAGATAGCAATTGTAGCCTTGTTCTCTGAGATATCCTCAACAGTTCTGGCAATAGACATGATTACGTGAGCAATCTGTGCTTTCTTCACTGAACCACCGATCTTATCCATCGTGACGAGTTCTAGATTGATAGAGTCCTTAGTACCCTGTGAAGGTATCCAGAACGCCATGTCAAGTTCTCCAGCCATAGCCTCGAACATTCTCATGGTCTTACCCTCTCTCTCGTACTCGTTGGTAGTTGACTTGTCAGCCTCGTGCTCCAGGCACTCGAAATAGTCAACGATGACGAGATCTGGTTTGAATCCAGTGTTGATCAGTTTCTGGATAAACCTCTTGATCTGCCTTGCAGTTTTCTCACCGCTTGGGAATTTGACAATTCTGAGGTTATCCCTAAGTTTGTCTTTGTCGGGGAACGCTTCGATTGTCTGCTTTACAAGCTCGATGTTCTCCGGCTTTGACAAATCCCTTGCTTCTATGCCAGTAATTCTACCAAGGTGCTTTCTCTGAATCTGCTTAATCCTATCCTCGAATACGATCTGTAGGACTTTGTAACCCTCACAGGCGGCATGTGAAGCCATTGCTGTGGTGAGTGATGTCTTACCAAAGGAGGTAGGACCGATGATAACACCAAGTTCTCCTTTTCCAAGACCGCCTTCCAGCACCTCGTCTATCTTCTTGATACCAGTTGGGATTGGTACTCTGTAATCGTCTGACAGAGTTTCATTAATATGGTCAAACAAACCTTCGCCAAAGTCGTTGTGTATTCCAACTGTCATTGCGTCGTTAAGCAGCCCTACACACCTGTCATACTCGTTATCGTCTCCTTTCTCAGCGATTTTGAGTATTTCGTTTGCAGTCCTAACGATATTCTGTTGACGGAAGAACTTCTCTGCTTTCTCCCTGGTGCTTTCCACTCCGCTAGAGTTGGTTGTCTTGATCTTGTCAAGTACTGCGAGGTATGTCTCTTTTTCCTTCTCTGAGCGTGACAAATCCCTAAGCTCGATACCCACATTATCATAGAATGGCACGTTTCCGTACTTCTCATAATAGTTCTTCATAACCCCAACTATGGTTTTCAAGTTGGGGTCTGTAAACATATTCTGGTCTATGATGGGGTTCAAATCCTCAAAGAAGGTGTGGTTATCCATGAACTCATGTACAAGCTTATACTGGAAATCCTCTCCCAGGTAGCCTAAATTTTCCCTATTTCTCTGAGCCATTTACCACTTCCTCCTATTAATTGTAAAGATTTCTAAAGTACTTTTTTGTCTTTTCTGCTACTGCACGACCCCAAGCGTTCTCAACCTTTTTATTGGTGAGATACAGACTATAGGCATACCTCTTAGGCTTTCCTATCTTCTTCGTGACCTTGATCTCGTTGTCGTCGTTGTCCTTTTTAATTGTTGTTTCACTACCAGGGTAATAATCCTCGTAGGTTGTGTAGTTTGTCAAATACTTTGACGATTCCCTTGGATTAAAACGCCCTGCTTCCTTGATCTCCTCCTTTGTAGGAGAGCAAGCCTCACAAATCTTCTTGGTGATCTGAAGCAATACATCTGGCTTGTCGCCGATCATTGCTTTCAGCACCTCGTGCTCAAATGACAACCTTCCCTCATTTGACTTGAAGAAAGACTCCTTCTCATATGAGAATGACTGTCCATCCTTGTTTGTAACCTTTACATTCTTGTTACTGAGATCAACCTTTTCACGTATTGGTTTAGGATATGCATATCCATCCCAGATCCTTGAGATAACTTCACGCTTGTTGTCAGATATGACAAGCTTGAACGTGCAAGCCCAAGGTTCAAGTGGCTTTCCTGCAAATTCCTCGAACGCATCCGGCTCGTTTGGGTTGAAGTAATACCATGTGAATACCCTGCTCTTTGATTTAAGGTCATCGTCGATTAATTTCACAACCTTGTCAACAGTATCCTTGAACTCCAGTGTGTTCATACTGCCCTCAATAAAGTTGAAGATTCTGAAATTTCTTTTACAGATGATGTTATCATTTACAAATAGTGCAAACTCAAACCTCTCCTCTTTGTAATCTTTTTCTTTTATTTCCATAAAATTGAAATTGTTAAGTTAAACATGTTTGTTCTCTCGTTTCGTATTGCAAAGATATATAAAAAATGTTAAAAAAGCAAATTTTTTATTAACTTTTTTTATCATTTAATCCAAAACGCTCATAAAGATCCAATACTTTGAATACAGCCTTCAAGTTATTACCATTGAATCTGATATTACCATAATGTTTCTGGATAAGCTCTTGTTCAACAGCAGTTATCTTCTCCGGATTACGTATTATAATCAGTGTTTTCTCGCCTGGATCTTCTACCAGTGTCTGGATGGCACGGAATGCATTCTTCTTTATTATGTTAGGATACAGGTGAACCAGGAGTTTCAATCTCCTTAGTTTCTTTATGTCCCTTTTTCTTTCCAAACCGACGTAGTAATCCCTTAACGACACGATCTTCAGATCAAACGGAGTAGGATTATCTGTGTTAACCTTCTCCAGCAGTTCTCTTAAATTCTCCATAACGCTTTTTCTCCATTGCTATAATCCTTGAATATGGTGCTAATATGTCCCCGAACTTGTGTTCATCCATCATATCAAACATCTTATTCTTTTCTACTATCTTATAAACATTCTTTGTATCTCTCTCGCTAGTATCAATTACGTCATATAGCCTGTAATCAAGGTATTCTTTTGCCTCCTCCGTGAGTAACGGCTCTGAAAGATCTATGATTTTCCTGTTGACCTCATAGAGCTTGTCCCCCTGGCATCCCTCCGTAACGCCGTTAACGATGTTTTCGAGCACTTTGAGAGGCTTTTGCTTGTTCGCCTTCCTCTCCTCCAGCAGCTCCTTTGATCGCCTCACTACGGCCTCCAAATCAGTCTTGGTGGTGATCAGCTCCGGGAAATACTTGATGAGTGTCTGCTCACCAAGCCCTTTCACACCTTTTATGTTGTCTGATACGTCTCCGCACAGTATCTTCTCAAGCACGATGTTCTCGTGAGTGATACCTAACGCTTCGACGGAGTTCTTTGTTGTGACAAAATCATCCTTGGACGGATTCCATATGATCACACTGTCCGAAATAAGCTGTGTCATATCCCTGTCCGTTGACATGATCACAACCTTCTCATTTGGCTTCTTATTCTTTACATAATACGCAACAATATCGTCACCCTCCACATCCTCGAACTCATATTGCCTTATACACAGTTCCTCTAAAATGTCCTGGATGATATTCTTCTGCCTCTGGAAAGCCTCTTCGTCAGTCTCACCCCTTAGTGTTGGCTTCTTTTTCTTGGCTTCAAGAACTTTCCTCTGGAAATCCCTAAAATACTTGTCGTAATCTGTCTCGGCGTTCAACATATCGTAATGCTTGTCACGGTTAGCCTTATAGTCCTCATACATCCTCCAACGTAGTATTCCAGAACCAGGTCCATCCCATGACACAATACAGTAGTCAAAGTCCTTTTTAGAGAGTATTATACCAAGTCTGTTTATAAACCTTACAACACCGCCGTACTGTTCTCCACTGTTGTTCATCCTCTTGTCTGTAAGGGATCTCTTCAACAGGTTATTGCCGTCAACGATCAGTGTGTATATCTGCTTCTCATTGGTTATACCATTGGCAGCAGCGATTTTTTTCTTTACTGGCTGTTTCATATATGCAAAGATATATAAAAAAAGTTAAAAATCCAAATTTTCAAGGTATTTATTATAAAAAAATATAATTATGAAAATTAATGTTACCAATAGGCAGTACAATCTCATAATAGAGACGGCAAGAATACAGCCTTGGGTTGGATATGATGATAATGGCAACAAAATACATTACGCATACAAAAACGGCAAGAAAGTCCCGGTGAAGCGTAAAAAGGGTGAAAAGGCTCAACGTCAATATAATGCCTCAGACGAAGCAATTGGAATGGTTCTCGACAGAGATAGAGAAATGAACCAATCCTTCGGTCTAAGGGGAGATGATAAAGTCAACTCACTTGAGAGATTCCAACAAGCATCCGGAGAGGGAAAGAAAGCAATAGATGCATTACAGGCTGATTATACTGATAGAGTGAAGCAGAGATATATGGACTCAACCGGGCGTAACAAGGCCGTAGTCCCACCAAACGAAATCGGAATTGTAGGAAACAAAAAACTCAAAGACAAGTTCGGTATAAACAAGATGTCAGAGAACTACGCTGAGGCTCTTGCAAAATATGGTATGGAAGTTGAAATTAAAGGTAAGACCTTCTCATATGGTAATAGTAAAGTTCCAGAGAACACATTGATTATAAACCTTACATCAGCTTTCAATTGTCCATCTAAGAATGGTGATTGCCAGTGGGGTAAAAGATGTTATGCTCATGATACGGAGGTACAATACGACAAGACTGAATACAGGAACTTGAGAAACCAACACTTTTTGAAGATGCTGACACCTAGAGAGATACTTCAACTAGTGGAGGCATATATCGAAAACGCACCACTTAAGATCAAGTATATAAGACTCCATGAGGATGGTGACTTCGCCGACCAGGAGACTGTTAAATTCTGTGACAAGATTGCTGGTCACCTCAAGGCTAAATATGGCATACAAACAACGGCATACACACACAGGGTTCTTGATTATAGCAACATAAAGAACATAAACATAAATGGTTCATCATACAGAATCAAGAACTGTGCAAGATATTTCATACCAGTGTCGTATGAAGATTGGAAAAAAGTTCCAGAAGGCCTTGATCTAAGCGGTAAAGACATACCTATGGTTAGCACGGAGACTGGTTTAAAGGTTGACACAACACACGGTACTTATAAATGCCCTTGCGATTGTAGAAAATGTTATTTCTGTTACAGGACAAAAGAACAAAACGGAGAACCAGAGAACAACACAATAACGATTATTGAAACCGCTAGATAAAATGAAAGGTTAGGAGTCGATCCTAACCTTTTTTTAATGATGTATTTTGTAATTATACTCCTCCCATTTGGCATAAACCTTGGTTCTCATATTACCGCCATCATTCTCCTCAATGCCGTGCTCTGCAAGATACTGGCTTATATATAGCTTGATCTGCTTCTTCTCACCACTATCCCTAGCCTCTTGTGGGATTGAGTTCCACACATCGTCGGCAATCTTATAGAGGTCATAGTTATGCATGCCAAGGGCAATGCCCTTCATACCGCTAATCTTCAACCTCTTATTTGACACTGATCGATTATATGCACCAATAAGGTTCTCAGTCCTATGGTCGTATGCAGCATCGTGTGGCTTACTCGTGATGTGCCACCCGCAACAAGCCGGACAATAATAAGGTCTCAGCTCACCGCCGTGTGTGTCAATATCGTCACCGTTCCATTTGATGAAGTCACTCGCCTTCCTCTCACTCTCGAAGAGCATCTTAGCCCTTCCACAGTCCGGGCACATTACCCTGTTATTCTTCGGCTTACTCATACTAAATCTGGTAAAACTTTTCCAATGAGTTCCTTCGTAAGAAATCTGTCACCACCAAGCTTGTCTATGAACTCCGGCATTTCCTTGTTATAGACAGCAGCCATCCTGCTTCCGTTGTCAACTGAATACTTCCAGTTGCTGTATCTGTCACAGAACTTTACAAACGGGGCATACTTGGTATTGCGGATATCCTCGTAATGCTTCATACTTCCACGTTCAGCACGATTGCGTCCCTTTTCGTCTGTAAGGGCATAAACCAACTCCGTAGCCATAGTTGCCTGGGAAGGTGTCATAAACCTCTTAGCGAGGCTTAAAATGTCGTTATACGTCATCCTGGCATCCTCTATGGCATCGTGGAAATATGCACCGAAGATGATAGGTATGATGTCCTCCTCACGCTCACATGCCTCACTGATCCATTCCATAGCACAGTCAGCCACCATTTTCAAGTGTACTGAGTATGGCTTTCCGTCGCCGTACTTCTGGTTACAATCAACGTCATGGAGATTGCAAGCTGCCTCGCAAATGTCTCCAATGAGTCCTGCGCTATCACGCATGAACTCCTCAAACTGTTCTTTCTTGTTCATTACCTTCTACATGTTTATAAATTATTAACGCCATACACTCGTATCCGTCACCAGGTGCATTTATCTTAATGTCTAGCACGACATCGTTTTCACTCTGGATCTCATCGAGTGCCTTATTAATTTCATCCTCAATCCTGTACTTTGAGTCATGGACGAACTTGACTCTTGTTTTGCCGTAAACGTAATTCATATATCTTATTTTATTTTACGACGCAAAGTTAAAGAAAAAAATCGAGACCACCAAAGCAATCTCGATTCTTTAATGTTTTTTAACCTTTATTCTACCTCACAATACTGATTAATAGGACTTTCAGCAAAGCTTACTTCATCGTCTGTCAATAATCTATCCGTGAGATAAGTTCTTATATTAGATATGTCCCTATATATTGCATAAGAGAACATATTTTTCACAAATTCTCCTCTAATTTGAATATACTCGTCTGTCATAGAGTCTTCATTTAGCTGAAGAGAATAGAAAGAATCATACATTGGCATTTCAAACAAACCAGATCTATCTATTTCATGTAACAGGTTATTGAAATTGTCTTTTTCACCAGCAAGCATACTATTGATATCTACGAAAATCTTAGTTGTAATGTACGGACATCTTTTATATGCATCCCTTATGACATCAATATCACTGGCATCATTCTTAGAGGCATTATTAGACTTGTCAATAATGAAGAAATTACCCAGGGTATTCCTAATGTCAGTAGTAAACCTATCAATGCCAATAGGTATGAAATGGTCAACTTCACAATCCTTTCTCTCACCAACGCTAGTGAAATTGTCATCAAGTCTCCTAGAAATGCCAATGGTATTTCTCACTGAATACTCAATATAGGTGAAGATGCTCTTTACTTTCTGCTCTTTCTTGATTAACCCGTCAGCCGCAATACACAAACCCTTTATGCTATCGATGTTATATGCGTCAAATGAAAGCAGCCCAGTATTGAAATTAGGTCTCTTATCATTGTAGATACTCTCAGCAAAACGTCTTATATATGTTTCTGAGTGAGACCTGCTACCCTCAATCTTCGACAAAAGAGTAACTATGTAGATATGGCGCATACAATTTCTAAACATTTCTATATCTTCGTCGTAATACTTTTGATATATGATAAACAGCGAAGAGATTATAGATGGCAATCTGCCAGTATCTGCTATTAGGTTGATCTCTTGAATCTTTCCTGCACATACAATGTCATAATAGAATTTGCTATAAGCCGTATAATCACTGATGAACTTTTCCTTCTCGTCTTGAATCTTGATAATCTCGTTGACACACAAGAAACAATACAATAGTACAATCTTTGGAGCTGCACTAAACAATATATTTTTCTTATATTCAAGGAGTTCAGCCCTGTCAGTCTTTAACAGATAGACTTGTAGTATGTGTGATACAAATACATCACACGGGCTGTTTCCGTTAGACCCGCTGAAATAATCATACTGGTCATTGTCTTTAATCCTAATCAATTTGAAGAAATTCTCATCACCAACCAAAGACTTCACGAGACTAAAATTGTCCATTGGATCTGAACATGCATTGGTAACGCAAAAATACATACTTTCATCACCCTTGGCAATTGGTAACGTGATATAGTTAAACTCAATCCTTGAGATTAGACTGTTCCAATCCAAGGTGTTGTTATAAGCCTCATCTATGTATTTGATGAAATCATAGAAAATCATGGCAGTTCTCTGATATGGGTTAGATATACTGTACCTGTTCTCAGTATTCTTGTTTATCAGTGACTTAATTTCTGAATTAGACAACGACTCCTTGAACTTGGTGGCTATTAAAGCTGCTTCCTCTCCACCTTCATAGGATAAGAGTTTAAAGAATTCTTCTTCATCGTCAATGCCACATATACAATGCCTCTGAGCTTCACGTGTCCACTCTTTCAGTTTCTTACCGTCCCCGGATGGTATAGAATCCATATCTTTCTCGTAAAGATATGTGAGCATCCTAGTCAATATGAGACAAGTTGTACCCCTCTGTTGCCCGTCAAGAAGATATTTGGTTATATTGGAAAGCAAAAGACTGTTTAGGTAACACTTGCTGTTTTTATCCTTTATCACCTCCTTGAATTCGCCACATAACCACGCAACAAGACTACCGTCCCATACATAGCCCCTCTGAACTGGAACATGTATTTTAATTGGTTCTGATTTAGCCTTAGTGATAAGGCTATCGAGAGTAATCTTATCACTCGTAGAATCACCACGTATGACCATATTAAATCTCTTTTATAACATTACTTATTAAACTGAACTCTCTGTCATCATTTCCGAATGTACAGATCTTATCGTTAACGTCGTTGAAGTTCACAATATCCTTCAACTTCTTATAGTCGGCAGATCCCTTCCTAATAAGCCAGAATACTGGTGTATCAGTATCAGCAGCAAACCACAGCATATAATGTGTATGCCTGTTGGTTGATGCAATTTCCCTAATCCTCTTCACAAGGTTCTCCTTGTTCCTGTTTCCCATAGAGATCTTAGGAGCATCGTGTCTTCCGTTCTTCCTGGTAATCTTACCAATGTCGCACGTCTCAGCAAACCAACTGTTCTTGTGAACCAGTATTGCCGTCCTAGCCCTCTTGTTGTTTCCCATGAAGGTCAAACTCTTGTCAGAAAGGCCAATGTGGGTCTGGTTGGTTGTTGTACTCCTGCTTAAGTCAGCATCTGTCAGTCTCTTGATGGAGATTCTGTTCTCCGTGTTAAAATTTACTCTCATAACTCTCTAATTTTTTTAATTGTTCAACTTTGAATTTATCATAACACTCATCGCATAGCTGATATATCCAATAATCACACGTCCTAGGCTCTGCTGGCTTTCCGCATTCCTCGCATATATGATTAGATTTCTCAGATGCGTCCATACACATTTCAGTTAATTCCGGGGTATATCTGCTGAGATATACCATAAGTTGTCCGAACTTCTCCTTTATCTGTAGTATCTCTATTGGATTATCTGGATCTTTCTTGTTTATTTCCTCTACTTTATCTAGTATCGGTTGGTAAAGGCTTTCCCAACCCTTACCACACTCGACACCGAATAATTCGTAAGGAGTTTTTAATTTACTCATCTGTTGCTTCCTCCGCAAATTGAACATCATCCTCGGTGATGCCCTTTCCTCCGTTCTCCTCAAGTCTTGCAAGAATCTCCTTCATATAGGTCTTCTTGTATTCCTCAAGTTTCTCCGGGCTTAGGAGTCCGTTGTGTACACATGACATTTCTCCCTCGTAGGTAACATTCCAAGGTGTTGGTAGCTGGTTCTTTGTAGTCCTTACCTTAGTTGTTATACCGTACTGATATTTGCTACCCTTTGCGGTTGCGTCAAGTTTCTTCGTAGCAGCCTTACCGATACCTCCAAGGTGGATGATAAGTCTTGCGCCGTAGAAGAACGTCTTACCTCCCTTAAGCTCTATTGAAGGAACACCTCCCATTGAGTTCATTGAGTCATTCCAAATCTTGTTAACACAGAAGAACGTGTTAGTATATGGCTCACTGACCTTCTTAGATGATGGTATTCTGTTATTGATAATGTCCTGGAATGCCTGTGCTATAGCACCTGCATCGAACATATTGTTACCAGTCTTACTCTCAAGGGACTTGAATGACTGTATAGAACCGATTGAGTCCCAGATGAAGCAGATTGGCTGCTGGATGTCGCCTCTGTCCTGTGCATCCAGTATATCAGTTATCGAATATGCAATATCTTCAAGAACGGCTTGTTTACGTTTAACCTTCAGCTTTTTACCAGTGGAATAGTCATTTTCGCCGTAAACGTCTGCGAGAATTTTGTTGTCATAGAAGAGGAAATCACCCTCATAGTTGATGATCCTGTTCTCTGTTGTATATGTGACTTCTCCTGTCTCGTAATCAACGTGTTCAACCTCAACGTCACCGTACACAGGTGTTGCCTTCATTCCACAGTCTATTGCATACTTGAAGTCAAAGTTATTCTCGGTCTCGTATATAACTGGCAGGATTCCATTGTTGATACACGACGCTATAAGACAATTCTTGATGGTTGACTTACCAGTGTTTGACCATCCTGTAACAATCGTGAGATAACCCTTAGGTATTCCTGGCAGCTTTATTGCATCTGAGAACGCCTCTGGAAGTGGTATAAAATCCATTGGCTTATCTGCTGCTGACTTAACGAGATCTGCATTTGACTTCATCGTTAAGTTGAGTTTTTCCTTGATACTAGCGATGCTAGGTCTCTTAAACTCCTTTTTCTTTATAGGCTGTTTCATCCTTGTTCTGCTAATTTTTTATCTCTTATTTTATTCTTCCAACATCTTCTGCATATTGCTTTGTACATGTCGTTTCCACCGATTACTACCTGGTCTCCCTCTGTAACGATGTTTCCATCCGCATCGAATCTTGCGTTTATTGATGTCTTTCTGTCTCCGCAAGAGCATGTTGACTTGATCTCTTCCAAGTCGTCAGCAAGCTCGAACAGCCTTTTTGAAGCCGGGAAAAGCTTTGACTGGAAATCAGTCCTCAAACCATAGCACATCACGTTAATATCAAGAAAATCAACAACATCCGATAACTGGTCAATTTGTTCCTCAGTTAGGAACTGGCACTCATCCACGAGTACCCATTTAAGTTCAATGAATTGTGATGCAAGAAAGTTTCTGTACTCCTTTATTGCCTTGTAAAGGTTAACATCCTCATCGACGTTGGTACATTTCCTTTCTATTCCGACTCTCGATCTAATGATACCCTCGCCGTCCCTGGTATCAGCAGACGGCTTGAGCACCATTATCTCTAGTCCATTCTCTTCGAGGTTATGCGCCGTCGTAAGAAGGAGCATACTCTTAGCAGAATTCATACACCCAAACTTAAAGTAAAGTTTGCTACCCATTTATATCATAACATTTACCACAGTTATTTTAGAATGGTAGGCCATCCTCTGGATCTTCTGAGGTATCGAATTTACTTCCGTCAACCACAGTACCCGCCTCGGCTGGTGCTGCTGCAATCTCTGAGTAATCCCTAGCCTGCTCAGTAAGGGCTTCCTCCATTCTCTGCTTGTCAGCCTCTTCCTTAATCTTGTCAGCCTCAACCTTGTTAACGTACTTCTTTTCCTCAGTGCTGAATACTGGAACGCCACCCTCTGCCACTATCGTCATATAGTCGTATGGCTTAACAGTGTAGACTTCGTACCACTTCTTCTCGTCGTGAATCCACTTCTCGCCAAGCTCGAAATCGTCACTGAGTGGGCATGGGAATCCACCGTCAAGAATCTGTATTGCAGTCTTGCCGTCAGTACCCTTCTTTAGTTTTACAATAAGATCAAGTCCATTGTTCAAGTCAAAGATGCTGTAATCATTACCCTTAGCCTTTGCAGACTCCCTCCTGGTCTCTGCAAGACCCATAATCTGATCGTGTACACCCTTGCCTTGTCTGTTGTCTGGGAACATCCAGAACTTCACGCCGTCTTCCTCGTGACCACGCTCGATACAACGAACAATCCACATGTCCTTAGCCCTGTTAAGGAACTCGATATCACCATACTTTTTCTTTGTAGGCTCATCAAGTGCCTGGCTCTTAAGCTCACGTGCCCTCGTTGAAAGTTCACAGAACGGGCATTTGTCACCCATCAGCTTTCCGTCTTTCTTGTTCTTTGTAGGACACACGAAAGTCTTCCAACCGCTGGCTGAAATCTCTTTGTTTACACGTACTGTGTGCATATGAATCTTCTGGAATGCCGTTGTACTATCTGGAGTGATAGGCAACAGTCTGATTGTAAGTGATTTTGAAGTCTCCTTTTCACCCAATCTTGCCTGTAAATAGTTCTTGGTGTCAAACTGAGTCTTCTTAGGTTTAGCCTGTGGTGTATGCTCCTCGGCATACTGTCTCTCGACATCTTCTGCGCTAATGTTTGCGCTAAATCTCTTTTCGTTCATTGTTAAAAAAATTTTAAAAATATTATTGATGCACACCTGTGTGTGTGCTTAAAAGTTTTCTAATGCAAAGATATATAAAAAAAGTTAAAAAAACAAATTTTTTCCCAGTTATTTTTTATATTTTTTAACAACTGGGAAAATATAGTATTAAAGAGTCAATAATTCTGAATTACCAACGATCTTCATTAGCTTGTCAAACGATACTCTAGCTGCCTCATACCCAGCAGGGTCACTTGTAAGGAATGAAAAGCCTACGCTTTTAACCATAATGGACGGGCCATAGAATTTACTACCATCACCTGGGTCAATCCCAAGAATAGCGTGCATTTGCTCATTGTATAAGCAAATCTCTCCGTTTAGTGTGGTGTTGATAGAAGCATTCAACTGTCTTGCAATTTCTTCACATTTCTCTTTGAAACCCGGTGTTTCATTAAGAGCTATGTGACCAGTTATAATACCTTCTTGTTCCTCTTTTATGATTATCTTTTTCATTACAGTTTGAACATTTTCTCAAGTGTCTGAATATCATCGTCGTCTATGCTGAACGTCTTTGAAATATCACTAGGCAAATCCTCTACGTCTTCGTCAGTGATTGTATACTGATCCTCTGTTGACTTGTCATTGTCAGCATAAACCTCGTAGTTGCCCCTCTCCTTCATCTTGTTTGCCCAGAAATCATCTGGTCTTACATTGAAAGGATATGAATCAAGTGCGCCACGAATGTCAAGCTTTTCTGTCTGAGTTGGGTTTCTCTTCTCAAACTCAGCCTTGAGACTCTCAAGTTCAGAACTATTACTATCAAGTGCTGACTGTAATCCCGCAATCTTATCTATGAGATTTGATATCTTTGTGTCAACCTTTGCCAAGTCACGTCCTACCTGGTTCTGCTTATCATTAAGCTTCTCCTCAGCCTTCGTGAGACCGTCAATATCGATGGTATCACCATCAGTATCATCACCGCCAAGGTCATCATCACCAGTTCTCTGGTCAGCGAATGGATCTTCTCCACCAAGATCATCACCCATTGGATCAGATGCATCCGGCATTGGCTGTCCCATTGCATTTGGATCAGCCCCCATATCCTGTCCACCCATAGCATTAGGGTCGTCTCCAGGAGCACCACCCATCGCATTAGGGTCTCCACCCATAGCGTTTGGATCTGCACCAGGAGCACCACCGCCCATTGGGTCAGCACCAGGCATACCACCAGGAGCACCGCCCATCATATTAGGATCTTGCTGTGCGTTTGGATCGTCTTCTCCGGCTTCTTCCATTTCGAACGGATAGCTCTCGCACAACTGCATGAAGTGCTGATGTGCCTCGTATAGATTATTCTCTTTAAGGTACTTAATGTTAGTCATTTCTATATTAGTCGTTCAAAAGCTCTTTATTGTCCTCAGTAAGAATGGTCTTAGAACTCTCAGTCCTCTCGATAAGTCCCTTATCCCTCTTAACTCTCTTAACAGGAGCTGCCTGGCTCTGTCCTGCCAATGCTGCCTGTGCCATTGCGATCTTCTCTTCTGTTGTCATAACGCTCTTATTTTCGTTGATCTTATTTTCCGATGGAGTCACAGTCTTCTGTGGCTTCATACTATTGATATGTTTAATTATAAAACGTCCCATAGTATAAATTATTTACTATAAATATCTGATTAGTTGAAAAACACTGACTTGTCCTCTATTTTAGTGAGTTTCGAGATAGAAAGCTCACCTCCAGTGAGGATAATCAGTTTGTCCTTGTATTTGTCCCAATCAACCACATATTCATTATTAGGTTTATCGTCGCCCTTCTCCTGGTCGATAAGCTTGTTGAGTGCGTTTATAGAGAATAAGCAACCGTTTTTCACGTGCATTACAGTGGCATTACTAATCTTCTTGATGAACTTATCCTTGTCAAACGTCTTGAACGTGACAAGATATTCTAGCTGGTTGGTGTCTATCTCATACACAAACACCTTATCCAGCTTGATTCCATATCCAGCCCTCAATGTCTCAAGAAAAGACAGAATCTTGTTCTTCCTAACGAATGTTCCAATTATAATACCATTTGTACTCATTTTTAATGTTATGTTGATATGAAGTACGGAACTGCGTACTTCTTATTGCCCAGGTATCTTCCAAGCTTGATCATCCATCTGGATGAGTTGTCATATATTTTATTACCTGGGTTAGAGGATAGCAAGGCTAACACCTTGTCACGCTTCACCCCGCAGTACTCAAGTACGTCGAGGGATACTCCTAAAACGTTGCCCTCGTACATCGTGTACAGGACACCATCACTTATATAAATATTTTTTCTTTCACTAGAATTAAAAATAGTATATAACTTTTTTAATCTATTGTATCCTAATTTAAGTATATCTATATAGTAATAATTAATATTATTTAATATATTATCATAGATATATTTGTAGAATTTCTTCAGATCCTGCTCGAACTCAGAACGACTTTCACTTTTCTTGAAAGTCCAGAACACACCAGGTGCTAACTCTCTTTCGAGTATAGATCTGTACCCCCTGTGGAGTCTTGCGTTGTCCCATCCGACGACAAGTATAGGCTTTGTGGGATTAGCCTCGGTAAAATCCTTGACCTGCTCCACAAAGCCCTCGATATCGTTCATCTTCTTATCAGTTATTATATACCCAAGCGTTTTCATAATGCAAAGATATATAAAAAAAGTTAAAAAAACAAATTTTTAAGTCACTTCTTTTACACTCATTCCAGGCTCTTGGTAATCCGGATGTCTCCAAATGCATACTGAGTAATTACCATCTCTTCCCTTGAAATTAGTGTTTGCCATAATGGTTCTCTGTACAAAATCGCTGCGCCAATCCTTACCAGTGTACATACATCCATGAGCTGACTTTTCGCCGTTACCATTGTAGTAGTATTGAGTGCTAACGTCACCAGGTCTGAATGATGAATTAGGTAATTTGAGCACATCTTCAACTGTTCCGTGCCATACCATCTTGAAGCCATAACTTCCAAGCGTCGTATTCCTATGGTTGGCTTTATCGGGTGCTGGATAGAAGTGAAGATCGTGTTTACTACCACTAACAGGTGTTTGACCATCACTAACATCTGAATATGCATACCAAGTAGAAGGACCATATGTACAATATCCACCGTGAGTCTTTCCATATACTGAAGAGCCGCTACCCTTAACATCATACCATTCTTTTCTGTTTGAATAGTTATGGGCGTGACAATATACATTCACGTGAGACAGAACCTTCTTCATCAGAGCATTTGTAACCTGTCCTGCAAATCCATCGATACTTCCAGAAGAGCCTCCCTCTGATGGTGTATATAGTGATCCACAGTCGCTTGGCTTGAACTTGTCGATTGAGTCCTTAGCATTGCTGAACTGAGGACATTCCTTCTCAAACAAACTCTTATTAGAGTCATACTTCTTACTTAACGACTGCATAAGTTTCTCATTGCAATCATCACCAGTAAGTTTAGTATTTGCCGTCGCCGCTTTACCATTATACACAGAAATTCTTCTTTGGTTCTGTTGCGCATTAGCAGAAACATTCACCTCAATAGAACTAGGCAACTCACTTGGAGAATTACTATAAACCCAATTTAGATTGTTAGTGCTATTGTAGTACTCAGATGAGTTAAGTATTATGTCAAATACTACCGCTAGTTTTGCACCATCGTTACCCTTACTGGTTATCTTTATAGAGTTGCCATTATATGTTGCATTAAGTTCTCCTGCATACTTGTCAGTAGAGTTGATAGACTTCTGAACAGCCTCGAAGAATAACTTAGGATAGTCGTTATTAACCTTCTTCTCAGAATTTTTAGTGTTATCTGGCTTAGAAGGAACTCCCTCAAGATAGTTACATACCGTCTTGTATGTTCCACCACTACCATTAGAACCCATTATGGATTTAACATATTTATCACCAATACAATTAGGATCACAGCAGTAGCATACCTTTGGATTACCCTTTCCATTTGTATGCTGCAATATGTCAAAATATTCCTTCCAGTCCTTTGCTTGTAACGCACCAGGGAAGTATTTGTTGAGAGACTTGTCAATCTTGAATTTGACAAACTCTTGAATACTATTGAATGACACACAACCGCCTCCAGATTTTAGAACACCGCCATAATTGTACATTTTAGCACAATTACTTGTACCCCAGCCACATTCCAAAGCTTCCTGTGCAACTATCACCTTTGCAAGTTCCGGCGAAACTCCGGCAGAAATCCAAGCGTGCCATAGGGCTATACAGAAGTCCTTTTGATTGCTGAATCTACCACCATCAGTTGGCTTAGGATCATTTGTGAAATCTCCAGTCTCCTCCAATATTGGAAATACCTTATATGGACAGTCGTTACTTGTATCGGCTAGTCTGTTTGCTTGATTACCGCCATACGTTCCACCTCCGCTACTTTCCAAAGTATCATCTTCCTCGTCGGTGAATATGTCAGTAACCATCTTATTGCAGTACTTGCTCATTCTCACACCAGTAATCTCAGTCGTCATATCTCCAGGTGTCATTCTATGTCTTACCTTTGAGATAAGATATGATCCCTTGAAGAATGGGACATTGAGAAGAACAAAGTACATCAGAGGCTGTACATATGCGCATCCCATCATTTCAACAGTACAGGTATATGACTGATTAGAATAGATGTCATACAAGTCCTGTGCTGTTACATTCTTGAATATCTTTCCTCTACTTGCTGAGAGAATGTTATATTTGGCAATTATCGCCTGTTCTGTCATAACAGGGTGAGCCATATTGACATTGACGTTCTTGAAGTAGTTCTGATATTGTCTTCCATATGTCACGCCGAATGCTGGTATCTTATAGAACTTGGTGTCATCACCCCTTGATTTTATTGGCAGAGGTGTTTCGAACTCGTCGTTAAGCATAAATCCATCATTCTTAAACTCCGTATTTGCTATGTCTAGATTCCTTGAAGCCTCATACGTATATATCACAACGAAGTCCGGCATTATATTAGGAGACATCATTCTTTCATATGGTACAGGGACAAACAAATTATTTATACCATCTGCAAGATTTCTAAAGTTCTGAACACACTTCATCATACACCTGTGATGTGCATATACCTGTGCAAGGAAGTTGTACATCATTTCATTGGTATCCATAGATCTAATAGAGAGTCCCAATAGTTCAGATAACTTCCTAGGATTGATGAGGAGTTTATCACCAATCTTGTTATAGAATGAGTCTATGAAAAAGAAGTTATTACCAAGAGGATTATTATGTTGCTCTGCTCCAAAGAAGTTATCGAACTTCCACGTTTCAAAACTAGTACAACTAACCCATTTGTCATACAATTGTTTCAAATATCTGTACAATTCTATCTTCATATCGTCGCTAGTCTGTGAAGGACTATTGGCAATTACAACAGGACCATCGGCTTTATTCACAATACCCTTCTCTTTCCTAATTGTCTTTAGGAAAGCGTTAAGGTATACCTTAGCCTGTGACTCATCGAACTTGAATGTATAGAACTTCACGATGTCTTGGTCTCTTCCGTCTGCACCAGCAAGTTTTTCAAGTTCCGTCATTTTACTACCCTGCATAGGTGTTATATCCAACGCACTCACGGTAAGCCTTGTAACACATATTGCTGACATCAAATCGTTTGTCAGATGCTTTATGAGGTTAGATGATTGTCTGAAGCAAGCCCTACAAACAGTACCACCCCAAAGGTCTTCAATAATAGTACGATTTGTTGTTATCTTCTCATAATGATCACCTTTGCAAGTATATTTATCACCATTCTTTGTTATGGTAAGTTCTTCTATTCTCCAATGGTTTCTTACAGCCCAATCTCTGAAATACTTAGCGTATGCAATCTTAGTATATGGACTCATACTGTTTATGGTATTGACCATATACTTGAACTCTTCCCACACTGGTATGAATTTCCTTACTATGTCAAGATTAATCCTGGTTGCTATATTATAAGCACCATAGTATATACCAATAACTGCACCAATCTGTAATGCGGCGAGGTTAGGAACATAAGAGAATGAATCATTTGCAAGGCAGTCTGCTACCTTTGAATAATCAAGTGAATCTATACCCATTACGAACATAGCAACCTTACGAGTATTAACGGAGAATATTATATCGTTGGTGTTTTTATTTGCTATAGCACCACTTGTACGATAATATTCCGGCATCATAAACAGGCTCTTATTCCTATTATTCTTCATAAGTCCGTTGTCGTCTATGTCGAAGCCAAAACATTCTGTAAGAGTATATGTCTGTATGTTTCTTTCAAACATTTCATTCACATAATTACTCTTATCAAAGGTATAGTCTGATTTAGTAGATCCTCCACCCGCATACATTGTGCTGTGGTCATCACGTACTGGTATGTCTTGTCCACCCTTCGTATCTAGCAATACACTATCCTCAACACGATTGTTGAATGATTTGCCTAGATCGTTGATGAACATATACCTCGTCTCAAGGTCTTTTTCATCCGGGATTATGTTATTTCCAACAGCACTCATTACAGCTTTATATTCCTCCACACCGCTTGATTCAGCATTAGAGAATACCTCCCAAATAGCCTTGAAGTTGTCGGTGAACTTTATGGTATTCATCACGGTGGTATCACCTGTCATCTTCAATACCTTTGTGAAAATCTCCTGTGCCTTTGAATGTGAGTCAAATATAGTAACGTCGTTGTTTTCTATAGGTGTCTTACCAGCATTAACAGCATTGAATACATCATTCATTTTTGAGAATGATATGTCTTGTACAGGATATACACCTCTCTGCTTGTTTCTGTATCTCGTAAGCCAGAATCCATCACCAGTCTGGAATAGAACCTTGTCACCGTCGTTACCACTAGACCAAGGTAAATTAGCTGAAGAATCGCCATTTCCGGTCACAATCTTCAGAATATCGTCAGCAGTGCTAAGAGCACCATTTTCACCAAGGGCACTAAGTATATCACTATTAGTAATCTTGTTTAATGCCATAAAGTTTTTAGCCTCAATGACACCTAATTTGTCAGCGAGGGAAACCCAGTTGCTATCGAATTGCTTTCTAAAATAACTAAGTGCTAGAATGCCGAACATTCTCATACATACCTTTCCTGCAAAAGCATTAACATTATCCACTACGTCGCTGTCAGTTCCGTATGGGTTTGCAGTAGCGAAGAAGTCATAGGTGGTAATAGGCATTGGCATAACGCTAGTTGCCCCTCCCTCCTGTGTTGTGTCTTCTTCGTTATTTAACTCTTCAATAGATTCTGCTATTGATTGCTCAATCTGACTTATCTTAGTAGCACCATTGAATAATCCATTGATGATATCAACCTCTCTAAAGCCTTCACCATCGGTGAAATCTCCAGCCCAAGCATCTTCACTCTTGGTATAGCCGTCTGCATCAGTAGTAAGTGTAGTCAATCTAGGGAATGGAGCAACATTGTCGTCGTATTGGTTAACATCGACTGCGCCATCATCTCCCTTTCCAACACCAAGACTACCAATAGTTCTAGACTCCGTTTTGTCTACGATATCATACATCATAAACATCAGAGTTTCAAGGTGTGCCATCACAATCTTTGTTACGTTTTCGATTGTAGGATACCACCCCATCTTCTCGTACATCCTTCTGTTGAGTGCCTTACGCTCCCTTACCTTCTCATTCGACTGTTTGTTTGCGTCTTGTATTAGTGCATTTATTCTTGTCTTCAAACCTGTATAGTCGAGGTCTATAACGAATGCGTCTATATACTGATACTTGCCGTCGTTATATAGTTTCCTTAAAGCACTCTGTTGGCTTTCCGTAGTACTACCGAATACAACGTCAATAGTCTCTTTCTTTGGTAGGGTGTTTTCGGATCTGAAACCATCAAACATCAATAGTCTAGTTCTGTCATTAATCCATATGTCTCTGAACACCTTTATCCTAGGATATTTGAATCCTTCCATAACATTTGACAGTTTCCTGTGTGCATTGCTAGATGAATTGAATTCATCAATAGCATTCTTCAAATCACCAGTTTGTTTTCTAAACGACTCATCAAATTGCAGATACTCACTAGAAAGATCTGCACCGGATATGTTCTTTCCATTTGTGAAGATGATAACCCTTCTGTAATCGTCATCCTCAGTAGTACCACCTAATCTATAGCAATAGTCAGTGCCGTATTTGTTACAGCACATTGTATAAAGAGAATCATACCAAGCACGATATGCTCCCCTTAATTTAGTAAGTTCTTGTATTTCTGTCTCGTGGGTCTTATCCTCAGCCTCGTCGCTTGAATCGTGAGCTTCTGAGTCTGAATCCACTATAAGTGTTTCAATATTTTTCCTAATATCAAACAATTTAGGCATTGGCATCGGAATACCATTTTTATCCGGAATTACAAACCTAGGTTTATCTCCAGTGGTCTGACTCTCCCAATATGACTCACCTATATAGTCAGAATATGGTGCTGCAAGAAGTGCATTGAATGATACGTCTGCCATAAATGAATATGCGTATCCAATAAATCTTGCAGTAACGTCGAAGTAACCATTTGCTGAATCAAACGCCGTATCAAACTTATCACACATTACCTGGTACGATACAGGCTCACCATAGAATCCCTTCAGTATGATCGTGAATTTAGGAAGTGGAAGTGTAAAGAATGCGTGAAAGAATGATTGTGCAATGTTATCCTTTGAGAAGCCCCTAATACCATTGTATGATGTGTCGTCATTGAGTTCACTTGGTTGGAATATAGACATACCTCTAACGTCCGTGAACTTAATTGTTATAACTGGTACACACGTGCTGTTATAATCAATATCCACAGATTTGATACCAAGAAGCTCAGTAGTTCCATAATCAACCAAGTCTGTTATATGCATATCTGCATAGTAACTTGTAAGAACATTTGCACCCGTCAAATTAGGTGAAAACTCACCAGTATCAGTTTTACTGTAGCCTCCCACTCTAGTACCACTCATAAACCTAACAGTGCTCTTTCCACCCTTACTATCTGTATACGATATAGCAATCACCCTATTCTCTTCCGGAGTTGTTTGGGTGATACTCTTATGTCTTGATGAAAGTTCTGCTATAATGTCAAGTGAAATACAATAGTCCTCAAGGTCTGGTGCTCTGTCATACGTTTCACCATCCCCGGCGGCAGCAGTTAATCCACTAAAGACATAGTTAGGTTCTACATACTTAACACTTGAATGTGGGTTTGCCATATATTAGTTAGTTAAACCGTATAATTTATCATATTTTTTTATTTCATCCTCGTAACCTTGCAATGCGATGTCAAGTGGATATGGAATCCTTAACTTGATGTTAGCATCAAGCAAGAACTCCAAAGATCCATACTGAGGATTGGCTTGAAGTATAAGCCACCCAAAGTTTGGATCGTTGTAGTACTGATAAGATAACAAGTCAAGCCTTGTCTTACCCACTTCATAGTAAGTAAAACAATCACTTGGGTTTTCTGGTATCTTGATGAACGGCACTTTAAGATAAGAGCCGTCCACCACGAAATTCTTATATCTATTGTATTTCATATCAAATTAATTTTAAACATCCTCCCACTCTCCGTCGGATTCATTACTACTGCCTTTAACCCCATCTACCTCTATTTCGACAGATGCCGTATGCCTACCAGGCCCGGTAGGATAGTTGTAAGGTTTGTATTTTATCTCCTTACCAGTTCCGGTTGGATCATACTCAACACGTTCAGCACGGTTGTCATAAACACTAGCATTAGCATAGTAATTGAACGATACAGCATTCTGAAGCCTTGCAATAGGTCCTGCAAGGTCACTACCACCAATGAAGGTAAAGTCAAGGTTGACCTTTGCAAACATAGGCATAACTCCTATACCCTCCGGGTTCAAATCCCATTGTACGTCGTCATAGTTGATAGTCATACTATTGATGACAATCTTGGTGTAGTAGAAGTCACCTATTCTGAGTACACAGATTGGTGGCCTACCAAACGCTAAATTGTACGCTGTCTGTACATTAGGGTCGCTGTTTCCTATTGTAGAACCCTGTCTAGTACACTGATGCAGGAACGTAAGTCTTGCATTGAAGCCCTCCGGAGATATTGCGTGATACGCCGGGTCGAAATATTTAATCTTATCCGTGATAAGATGGTGAAGGAATGGACTCTCCTTGTCAAGCAATTCAAAGAATTCTCCCTCGTTGTCGTATCTCTTAACAGTGCTATTTTCGATTGATTTAATACCCTTTGCTCCAATAGCATCTTCATAATTAACCAGGTCTGGATTTGTGTAGTTCTTGCCAGTTATTCTCTCTGCATCTGCCATAGAGAAATGCCAAGGATCAACTTGTTTATGAACAGGTACTTTTGTTGTCTTACCTCCAGGTCCTGTGAACTCTTCATAATCAGTGTACCCTTCCTTCAATATTCTCCTACCATCATCGGTATTATACAACCAATCCCTTGCGGTTGATATTGTACCAGGAGATACAATTTTTGATGGAGAACTTGCCACGACGTTGGTTTTATCAAGAATAACGCCATTCTCGTCAGTAACTGGCTTCAACTCACCACCTTCTGTCTTTGTCTGTACAGCAGAATCCTGTTTTATTGCTGACTCAGTGTCAGTTGACTCATATTCTATTATAACAGAAGCACTTCTCCAAGCTTTGATGTATTGTCCATTTACGCTATCTGACTTATGTGTATTAGTCTCCTCTGTTTCGCTCAATGTCTGTGAAGCGTCTGCCTCAGAAGCCATAGGGAAATTATGTTTACTCATCCAGTTCTTGAATGTAAGAGCACGTGATGATGACAAATCTTGGTTTCTTGATTTATTTACACTCTCGTCTTTTGACTTACTACCGCTTCCACTAAAACGCCCGTGCGATGAGTTGTGCCCCTTGAATGTAACCTTTGTAATCTTACAACCCTTCTCGCCATTAATCAATGCCACAATTTTCTTAGTGTTACTATCGCTATGAGGCAAGTTATCAACACCAGTAACAGCACAATATAAGTCTGTGAATCCGACAAGATCATCATCTGCTGTTAGGTTAAACGCCTTAATGTTGTCCTTAACCCAACCAAAACCTGTAGAATTTAAACGCCAACTGTTTCCATCGATGTAATTTTCCGGTTTTCCAACAAGTCTTTGATCTGCTGTAGAGTTATCAACTCTATAGTACCAACGTTTATATTTCCACTCAGATGTAGATTTTGTTGAGTCTCCACTTTTACTAGCAGTTCTATAAATTTGTTTTGCTGGGGTGATATCTTTACCATCATACTGATATGGAATTGCTGTTATAAACTCAGCAACCCCTTCATATTCTGGGTTTAATACGCCATACTTAAGTGTATTTTTTACATCGTCCCATTTTACAATACTTATACCGCTACCATTTACCTCATATCCTTTTCCTGTTTCACTAGTTCCTGGCTGAATATCAACTATATTGTCACCTTTTCTGTTAAACGCTTTCTGAGTGCCAAAACCATACATAAGATAATTGACGGCGAAATCAGCGTCATCATCTTTACCGCTATAGTTGTTAGGGAAATACAATATGGCATACATCTTCTTTGTAACTGGTTTTGCCTCTTCCGGATTCTGAGGGTCTGGCTGTGGCACGTCAGTCTTTGAAGGAGGCTCTGGTACGTTAGCAGGTGTCTTTTCCCTCATCCAGTACTCCTGTGGTTTTGCTGTCAGTATATCGCAACCTGCAAAAAACCTTAACAACGTATTCTCTTGGTTGTCCTTACCATCAACGCCGTCAGTGTTTCCAGGGAGCAAAGTCTGTCCCTTGTTCTTCATTCCATTCTTCTCGTGACCAGTCCAATAATCAAGTACTGATGGGTGGTCAATCAAGAGTGTAAATGAAAGGTTACCCCTTCTCTCGGTATTTGTATACGTATAGATGTTCTCACCACGTCCTATGAATTCGTTTGAGTTCCATTTAACGCTTACATTCTCACTGAAATTGATGTCGTATGGTGGAAACCACATAATACGTCCACCAAGTGGACCTCTTTGCTCGGCTGACAATCCGTAAGCCTCAAATTGATCATACTTCATCTTAGTGTCACGCCAAGCAAGGTTCTCTATTGAGAACATACACCTTTTTGTTGACACAGACTTTCTATCTTTGTCATCTGGTTTGTGTTCAAAATAGTCCTTAATCTTAGCAGTAGGTGCTATGTTGACGAAGCCGTTTTCATAGTTGAGTACACCGTGAGTATCAAGTCTTCTGCTACCACCATCTATGCCGTAACTCTTTGACTCAATAGTACGGAAGCCACCTTTACCATATTTGTCTGCTAATTCCAGCTGTTCAAGTTCCTCAGCACTATTAACTGTGCTTCCATCGCCATCAGCGAATGGTCTAATTGCATCAACCATCCTGTGATATTGGTGGTGATACGTCCACACACGGCAATATGGGTTATTATATCCGTTTGGCTCATCTGGGACCATCTTCAGAAGGTTTCTACCGTGAGACATTCCATACCCCTGCGATATGGCTGTTTGTGTAGGGTTCTCCGGGTCCCTAGAGTCCATACTGTTTGTGTGGAATCTAGCAACTAGTGTATTGTACTTACCATTTCTAAAGTTGTCGTTTGTCTTCTTGATAAGGTCACACGTCGCAAGATTCTGAAAACTTGTAGAATATTGTCCTGTTGCTGTACCCATATTGGATGCAGCACTATTGATAGTCTTGTTGTTAACTGCCCCGTCGTTTGACTCGGCGTAGAACTTGTTAATGTTTTCAGATTTCGTTACATTGGGTGTGAAATTCGGCATCCACCTATCCAACAGATTCAATGGGTCGTTGTATGGGTCTGCGAATCTCACGGTTGGCTTCTCCTTATAGAAGGTAAACTTAGGACACCAGTAGTTACCACCACCATACATCGTACTTGATATGGTAGTGCCTTGCTGGTAGTTTCTCCTAACGTGATCGAATATAAACAGATAGTCCTTACCAAGCAAACTTACTGGTTGTCTTCCAAGGGCTTGCACGATAAGCATTATATCCTCATAGGAGTTGTTCATTCCTATGGTTCTAGATATGAAGTCACTGCTAGCCAACAAATCGGCAGCAGAATCCCTCAATATATCTCCGGTGCTTTTCAGCAAATCCCTTGCAGCTTTTGTAGAAATAGCCATATTATAAAATATAATTCTCTTTTACTTTATTTAAATAGTTGAGTAGTTTGTCATCTTTCCGTCGAAAGAAGGAGGTGTCGAACCAAGAAGGTAACTAACACCACGTTGATCCTTCATATTAACATTAGAGTTCAATGAGGATAGTATTGTTTGTATTACTTCCGGCTTAGAGAACAATTTCCTTATAAATTCCCTGTTCTCGATAAGGTCATTTATATCGTAGTCTCTACTTGCTCCGTTGTTACCCTCAAGTCTTACACTTCCACTGAATCTAACGTTTATGTCACTGACGGTTATCTTATTGTTACCTACATTCTGTGATGTCTGTGAAGCGTTTGTATAGATATACTCCTTCTGTCCCACAGGAACTGCTTGTATATCATTGTATAATTTATCAACCTTATCATTACCGACAACAACTTCCCCTCTCTCTAGTATTGCTTTAACCTCATTGCTCTTTAGTGGAGTACCCTTACTTCTAGCACCCTTTATTCCACCGTCACCTGCAATACTAACATTGTCGTGGTGCAATTCCGGCTCACCTTGTACGGTGTTTCCAATTCCTTCACCAGCCATATTACCAAGCCATCCACCAAGTGCTGCTCCGATAGCAGTACCAATTCCAGGCGCAATAGCAGTTCCTATGGCAGCACCAAGAACACCTCCGGCTACACCACCACCAACACCAGCAAGTTGACTGTTTCTCTCTTTTGCAACCCTCTTCATTTCGTGCTGTTTCTCTATTGCTGATAGTGCGTTGTTCTCTCTTATCTCCTTTTCTCTATCATTGTAAGTACTTACTGCATCGTAGATGCCATATCCAGCCAACGCAGCACCAATTAAGCCACCACCTTTTACTGCGCTTCTAAATCCTTTTGATACACCCCAGGTTGACTTCAATGCTCCAGCAGCAGAAGCGGTTCTACTCATACCTATACTTCTTGCATCAGCATATTTACCTCTTAGAAAATTTCCGGCTGCTAGTGAACCCATACCTCCAGCAGGAGCACCTGCTCCAGGACCGCCAGGTGTGCCTCCACCTTTGAACATTGCAAGCATATTGAAGCCCCAAGTAAGGACACTAATAACAGGCGTTAATAGAGCACCAGCAATAAGCCATTTCCAGTTCGATGTCAGCAATTTACCTAACCAAGTAATTCCCTTAACCAATGCCGTTATGCCATCCTTCACCTTTCCAAGGTTCTCCGGCGTGAACAATGTGACAAGTAACTCCTTTACATTATCAGCAATCTGTGAAAGATGCGGCACAACAATTCTGTAAACATCACCAAGGAACTTCTGCATTTGTCGTATAAATGGTGATATCTTCTCAGCAAATATTCCCTGTATGGTAGTGAAGTAACCCTCAAGTCTATCCTTTATTGATACAACAGCCTGTGCTTGTTCCCTAACAATCTCTTGATCTGACAAGTTACTGAACCTCATCATTTCATCGAATTCAACCTTACCAGCACCCTTCTCGAAATAATCCATATTCTCATATTTGCCAGTCTTGGTGCTGTACATTTGCATTTGACCATTGTTAATCTGTGTCTTATTGAGAAGGAAGTTTCTCTTTTGCTCGTCGCCACCAGACAATCTATCAAGGTCTCTTCCGAAGTTGTTGTTCTTATATGTAACCTCAGCCTGTTTCTTTGCCATAGTTACCATTTCGTCTAGGCTTACGTGCATAGCATCAGCCATACCCTTGAGCATATCCCTGCTCATATAACTCATCTTAGCCATACCAGTCTTTGCATCAAACTGTGCATAGCCAGCAGCCATCTTCGTAAGTCTCTCAGCAAATGCCTCCGGATCGGCATTTGCCTCATATGTCATATCAAGAGGATTTCCACCAAGTGCTCCAGCAGCACCGCCAAGCATTGTCAACTTGGCAGCATTCTCTATTGAATCCTGCAAGTCCATAAAACTATTTGCTGCTGATTCGATGGTCTGAACATTGAAGCCAAACTTTTCTGAAAGTGCAACCATCTTGGTGAGTCCATCAACACCATTTCTGAAGGTAAGCCTGTTAGCCATTGACAGATTCTGTGCAACCTTAGCAGCCATACCAGCAGCGTCAAGACCATTCTTGGCAGCAGTTGCATATGCCTTAGACACAGCACCCTGCACAGTTTTGATCTGAGCACCCATAGTCCTCATCATTATCTGAGAGAACTCGTCTGCTGTCTGTTCGCCTACTGTCCTGTTGATGGCAACTTGCATATCAGCCTGTGCTTGGCTGAGCATAATAACCCTACCAGTTGCCTTGGCAAGATTCTTCTCAAGTTTCGTTACTTCCTCGGCGGCAATACCATATTTCTCACCAAGGTCTTTAGCCCTGGTTGAAAGCACCTCCGTATAAGCCTGTGCCTGTTTTGCAGTGAGACCAGCCTGGCGTGAGAACGCCATAGCAGACTCATTGAACTGGAATGCCATCTTAAATCCACTAGACACGAGGTTGTTTACGAGCTTTAAACCACTTGCAATTGCACCGTTTATAAGACTCGCAATCTCGCCTAGGAGACCTAACATACCTTTAGAAAGTTTCGCCATTACTATAAATTTTACTATAAATACATATTTTAATGTTTTTTAACAGTATAGATTTTGCCATTTCAAAATTTTTCCCTAATTTTGCAATGTAAAAAAGAAAGGAACAGAGATATGAGATTCTACAAGCAAGTTTGGGGTATTATCTGGGAGTTCAACGGAATAGGTGAGTACATATCATTCCTCATTGGAAGACTCCTCGGTGTGATCGTATTCATTGGTATGATGTACCTTCTGGTCAAGTGCAGCAGTCTTTGTGGGGAGGATCTGCCGGAGCACGACTATGAGCCGATCCCGGCTGAATTTTATCAGTACAAGTATTAAGATATGACAATATACGGTATCCCACATCTGAGGTGCGCCTTCCGTGATTATAATGACAGTTATTTTGGTGGCGTACTGCCGATGCCGGAGTTCGAGATCACCGACAGCTTCAAGTTCTTCGGGTATTTCCACTCTGGTATCTGCAATGAAACTACTGTGAACCCACTGATCCAGATTAGTGGGAACTGGGACTATACTGAGTCACAGTTCAGAGACATTCTTGTACACGAAATGATACACTACTACCTTGCATACACCGGGAGGGACTTGGTTGGTAGTCATGGCAGTGAATTTATATCACTCGCATACAAGCTTAACCGTGAACATGGACTCAACATAACGGAGACCATCAACTATGACGAGTATACGAGAAGGAAAGGTACTTCCATTTTAATGTATTGGCTAGCCAAACTATTCTGATCAATCTGATATTTATCGTAAAATAGCTATTTTTGCGATGAATCTAAGACAGATCATAAGGGAAAGTATAAACAGTGTTATATTAGATAGTATCATAAGTGATGCTATCCTAAACGAAGTTACCATAAACGAAAAAAACTATAACGCAGGTAAGAAGAAACAGCGTGGATACAACAGAAAACAGAAACAGCAAGATCTTCAACAGAAGCAGCAGCAAAACGTTAGTCAAACAACCAAAACCCCACAAGGTGGTGTGACACAAACCCCACAAGGTGGTACAACACAAACGTCACAAGATAGTGCTGGACAGACTAACGCAACAAATCAACAACAGCCAACACCACAACAGCCAACACCACAAGAAGTTGCTAATTTCAAACAATTCGCCGACGAGTTGCGTAAACTCGTTGGAAATAGCGGTATTAATGCTAAGCCAGTACAGAACAACCAGGCAGCGGCACAGCATATCGTTAAGCTCAACAGGTTTGTTTATGCTGTTATTAATGCAATAGATAATGGTAATATCGATGCAGTAAACTCAGCAGCAGCCGGAAATGGCTATAGCAGGTATAACAACCAATATGGAAAGGATAAAACTGACATAGCCAGGGATGCCATGAGAAGTAGTGTAAACTATCTTGGTGGTCAAGCAGAGAATCTTCTTGGAAATGGTGCTGGGTTACAGAACAACCCATTAAATGGCGTATTCAGTGCTGGTGTTAATGCATATAACAACACTAACAACTTATTCACACAGCAGATCAATAACCGTAGATATGCAGATATGTACGGTGACAGCAATGACAATAAGAATGGGTATGATCTATACAACCTTATGACCAGAGCTGAAGAAGGTTGTTTCCCTGGTCTATACAGAGAATTCCAGCAATTGAATCAACAGAATAACGGCATATTTAGTGCAACACCAAATGTAGGAAACTGTTATGACGTGCTATTGAATCTGTCTCGTGCTCTTCAGCAATACAAGTCACAGAAAGCTGCACAGAATAAAAAACAAACAATCAACACAACTCAGACAACTAATACTACCCAACCTACACAGGGTGGTGGAGAGGTCGCCCCAACAACAAATACAGGTGGTGAAACTAATCCAACAGATGAAACACCAGTAAACACCAACAATAATGCAGAAGGAAACCCACTGGATGAAGATTGGGAAAATACTGTTGATGAATTGGGTGTACTACAAGAAGAATGCTACAATTTTGCTCTGAAGAATGATCTTGAATCAAATGTTAAAAATTTGGCAGGATGGCTATCGGTTCTGTTAAAGAGAGTTGTATCTGCTTCGGACGAGAACAACGAAGAGCAACTTATGGAATTATTGTCATTAAACGATAATAATGATGATGATCTTCTCAAATACAACGGAGCAAAGAGCAAATTTGAATATGTGAACCAAGAGTATGGAAATAGCCCAGAAAATAGTGGTTATTTAGAAACTATGAGCAAAGCAATAAAGAAATTAGGTGTACTTAGAAGCCAGCTAAGACTATTGAGGAACAATAGCCACTAAAGAAAAACAACCGCTAAGAGAAGCTCTCCTAGCGGTTATTTTTTTACTCATACACAGCATCACCAGTAACACCCTGGCTCATGTTTGTGTATTGGCTTATGTCAGTTGTGGATGACGAATGGTTCATCGCATTCTCCCTCGCCGTCATATATTCATTATACTTGTGAATGTAATATTTTCTATCTCTAATCGGCATCCTGTCAAGAACGTCGAATGGGATCTTTATGTACATATGACAAGCGAAAAGTTCATCCTTAAGATTTTGCTCATAGTTCGGCAATATTGAGGAAAACAGAATCGTCCCAGTTAAGAAACGTACTAAATGAGCCACCTCCAAGACTCTCTGGACGCTCTATTTCAATGTCAAAGTTTATTCCAGGTCTGTTCTCATTAATATATCTTCTCAACATAAGCGAATCTCTTGCTGGCATACTATTAATATATTTTCTGATGAACTCTCTGTCAGTATTACCATTCACTGCCATCACCTGTAACTGCAAACTATTTGTCACGATCCTGTTGAAACGTGAGTCGTTAACCTCCTTAAGTTTCTTTGACCAATTCTCCATTACAGTCAATGCAGACTTAATCGTTTTCTTGTCTGTATCTGATATGAGTTTATCAGACAATATAGCACCATTAAGCATTTCTCTCTCGTTATCAAGCATATATGCCTTAGTACCATTATTCTCAAGTTCAGTAATCTTCTGTAATTGCTTCTCCTGCTTCCTAGTTAGGTATCTGAACTTAATCTTATCCTTTTTGATTGGTGTCTCGAACTCGAACCATCCATTCTCGTCACCAACGAGTTTGAAGTCTCTTGGTTTAAGAGTGGTTAGGTCAACAACGGTATCAATCTGCTCACCAGTCTCCGGATCACGCACAACGATAGGGAATTCCGGACCATAACTAGTTGCCCTCAAGAACAGAGTTATTGCATCCACGTCACCGCTAACAAGGTCGTCTGGGTTTATCTCCTTGTTAACAATCTTATTCTTCAACAGAAAATCTATTACAAGGCCATCCTTATACAGGTTAGGTGATGTAATGATGTTCTCGTCGTATGCTGTAAGGTATGCAACAGGGACTCTATCAATCTTGCTCTTGTAACACTGTCCGTTGCTTGGAAGCTGGATAACGTCGTATTGTGCAAACGAATCACTAGTTGCCTCATTGAACATTGTTTCCTCAGCAATAACAGTCTCGGTGTTTGCATACACGTCAACAGACATAGGTGCTTCAGCGTCCTTTACACTAGGTGCTATCAAGTCCTCCTTCTCTGTCTTCATAGCAGGTTTTTCCTCACCACCAAGCATATCAAAGATCGACATGTCTGTATCACCAAACAGGTCTATCGTATTTGCCTTTTTCTTCTCCTTTTTGGCTGTTTCCAGGGCTGTAGGATCGATTGAGTTGATGTGGTCGATAACTTCCTGCTGGGCACGTTTAATCTGCTCCACAGAGCCTTTTCTGCCCTTCTCCTGTGTTTCTCTCAGCGTCTTCTCAAGCATCTCGTTGTTTGCAAGCAGAGTCTTGATCTGGTTCTGCTGCTCTTCTGTTAATTCTTTCTTAGCCATAACTTATATTTTATCAATTAAACTTATTCTCTCGACATACAATATCCAGTTGTCACGCTCTGAATTATCCATTATCTTGCAATTTTCAAGAAGTGCATAGATCGTCTCCCCGGCGTTATTCTTGAAAGACATCTTGAGGTTTCTCTTAGGTTCTTTTGACGCAACCCAAGCCTCTCCAGCTTTCCCCCTATAGGAATTGATCTTGTTGTGCTCCCTTCCCCATACGTTCATTTCACTTTCGAACTCCTCCTCAACAGTATCAAGGTTGAACTCAACCATTTCTATGAATGATTTCTGCTGTGCAAACCTGGTGATTATACCATCAACAGTGTCATCCTCTCCGTCCTCGTCATACAGCGTAGCCTCACAGCTAGAATAAGATACCTTATCTTCGCTCTGAGACGTTTTCTGACCGAACTTGTAAGTCTGTCCATCAACACCAGAGAAAACGCCTCTCTGACCATTTGACATGTCCAGAGCCGCATTGTACACAATGTCCTTATTCCTGTTATAGTCGTCGGCTATTGCGTTTGCATATTCACCGTCTCCATAGTACTCCTCGCTTGCGCTGAAAGCATCGTCGTTGTAGTCGTAGTATGGTAAATAAAGCGTGACTTCCATTTGTAATTAAATATCGTGAAAATTATTTTATCCTGTTTATATGTCTTTTATTCTTTTTCTCAGTAAGTATGGCCTTCTCTTTCTCAAGACCAAGCCTCTTCTTTAATGCCTCAAACACCTTCGTTGGTGACTCGTTGATATCCTTCTCCCATATTCTTATGATCGGTATGCCATGTGCAAGTGCCCACTTTGTCTTATACTCGTCAACACGCATATTCCTCTTGTGCATCGGCTTCAGTTTATCCTCAGTCACCACTCTCGGATCTGCGTGATAATAAGATCCATCCACCTCTATAATAACATTATGTTCCGGGAGATAAAAGTCATACCAGCGTCCAATTTCCTTTGCCTCAAACTGGTAAATATATTTCACACCAAGTCTCTCAAGGAAATCTCTCGCAAATCTCTCCTCAAGTTTTGAAGTACCAGGAAGTTTGTGTCTGTGAATTGGCTTCCTGGTAACTTTCTTCGGCTTTATTGTTTTCTTAATCTTATCTCTTTTGACAACTTGCTTCATATGAAACGCCGTCGTAATAAATCTTGAATGTAATTGAAGCTGGTTCACTGTCAGCATATCTCAATGAATCTCTTAGAAACTCTCCATCAAGATAGCAGCCATTGTATTTCTCCTTATACACGATAATACCAGTTGGATCAAGGTGGTTTATCTCAATCGTAAACTTTCTTCCGTCGTATGCGTTCAACTTCGCCAATACTGGCACACCATTGTTATCAACGAAATCGTATATCTGAACCTCAACATAGTTGTTTGTACGATTTAACGTTGTATAATCTCCACTCTTGTATGGAATAACCCACTTAACCATAGTTTCTGGGATGTCAATAGCACTAAGATCACACAAGAACCTGTTACAGAACAGAATACTGTCAGTGTTTACACTATCAATAGACGTAGTGTGCTTTACCTCGTGTTCATTACCTGCCTCATCTTTAACAATTTCATCGAATGACTTGATACCATAAGGTCTCTTGCTGTCATACTTGAATTTCATACCGGAAAGTACTCTCACTGGTATCTCATTCTTCTTCTCTTCGTTCTTCTTGATTTTGTCAAAGAAACTGCTCTTTTCATAGGTTCTATAAACGCAACCATTTTCAATCTCTTCTCTAAGCAATGCAATATCATTGAGAGTGTCCTCAATAGCCTTCTTAATGCTCCTCAGAGTCGATGCTGAAGCGTCGTCTCTTCTAAATGCCTCATGAAGCGTGTTCGTCAGCATCTTGTGCTCGTTGATCTTCATCTCCAAGCGTTTGTTCAAGTCTGTCAATCCAGACTTCCTTCTGTGTCTTGTTTCCATATTCTACATCATATTTTTTTTCTGTTATTTTAACTGGGAAGAATACTACCTTCTTAAAATTCTTTCGTATGAACGTGGTAGTAAGTCTTTCTGCCAAATATCCCCCTATTCTGTATTGGTAGTCAATAGAGTTGTTAGGAGGGAATTTCTTTAAATATCTGTTTGCTTTACTTTTTATTCTTGCTTCTATGTCAGTGCCAATTATTTTCACATACCAATCAAGCACCCCGGACACGAATTCCACACACCGTATGAAGTCTTCACGTTTCATTATGACCATATTGTACGGCATAAGTAGCTTTCCCTGTGTAACGTCCATAAACGCCTCCCCATATTCCGGGTATCTGTGTTTGATGATGACACCAGCAATAGCAAGATCCTCTATGTTATGTGCAAGGGCATACGTCTTTGCAACTGAATGAGGAAACCTTATCGGTTCTGCTGTTACGGCATCAACCTCCTTGAAGATCTCGTCCATATCTGGTATGTCATCCATAAAGGCAAAATACTTCCTGTAATGGCAGAATCCAACGTAGTCCTTCAACTCACGGTTCTTGATCAGCCATTTCAGCATATATATCTCGGAGTAGAACCTGTCGTCTATAACGTCGTCCGTATTACCACACTTGATGAGTTCAAGGTTGGAATGGTTCTCGATATCATGGTTGCCTACGATTATCTTATACGCCGGATTTGTCACTGGCGGGTCAAATGTCCTGTGAGTCCCTATGAATATGTCAATATTATCTTTCACAACTGCACTTTTATTAAAAAATAAAAAAAATGAGTGCAAAAACAATAGTTCTGCACTCATTATAAAAAATTTCGCCGTTTTCTCACTATTAGTAAGCGAGGATTGCGTAGTCGAAGCGCAATGTAATAGTGATGGTTGCGAGGTCGTCCTGGCTGTAGTCAAGCTCACCGAAGTCAGCCTGTGTACACATTGTGTTCTTAAGAATCCACTTAGAAACAACTACACCAGTTGGATCAAGCATTTCAAGTTCTACGTCACGCTTGTAACCAGCAGCGTAGCCCTGTCTACCACTTACAGACTCAGAGTGAAGACGTACCCACTCCATTACAGCCTGTGAAGCAGAAGGACCGATTGGGTCACGAAGAGTAACCTGCATCTCGTCCCATGTATAACGTCCTACAACGTAGGTCTCTGTATTCAAGAACTGGATTGGTTTACCTTCCTGCTTAATTGCTGGACGCTTAGCTGACTGACACCACCACTCCTGGATACCCAGGTCTGCTGGGAATCTAAGAAGCCATCTGTTTTTTCTCAATGGCTCATAGTTCAACGGCATCTTCAAAAGTAAATCACTCATAATTTCAATATTTTAATCTAGATTATTTATTATCAATTTTTATATAAATATAAGAATTCACCTTTTTTATTTGCATTTTTCATATTTTTTATATATCTTTGCAAAAATATATGTACAAATGGCAACAAAGATATTTCTATTGATGATTCTGCTTCACGTCATTGACGATTTCCACCTCCAGGGCATATTGGCGAATATGAAGCAAAAGGAATGGTGGAGGAAACAAGAAGGATATAATGATTTGTATGAAAATGACTATAAAACGGCGTTGTTCATACACTCACTGTCCTGGGCTATAATCATATCATTACCGTTCTGGTGGCTTCAGATACCAGTTGGATGGATCAGTCTATTCATAGTTATTAATACAAGTATACACTACTGTGTGGATGACCTTAAGTGCAATAAGCATAAAATCAACTTGAATACTGACCAATTTATACACTTTATACAGATATTTGTCACGTGGCTTGTTCTTGGGTATGTGGCATAAAAAAATGAGCAATCACCGCTGTGATTGCTCCATTTTTTGCTTATTCTTCATATATTCCCTTCTCCTTACCCTTGATGATTTGCTTGGCTCTCTTTTTTCCTTTTCCGGGTTAAAGTAATTATTTTCTTTTGGTTCTTTTTCATTATCTGAATAATAATAATCAACATAACTACCCCAACCTTCGTCTAATATTCTCTCTACAGACTCCTTCACAATCCTGTGAAGGTCACTCTCTGTGAGTCTGATAATATTATTTGCCATATCTATTTACCTTTTATTTCCTGTATCAGTCAATACCTTATCCGACTCCAAGAATACCTTCTTGAAGAACTCGTATATTGCGCTAGTTGGGTGGTCTGCATACTTCTTAAGACCCTCAATAGCCGTTTCCCTAATCTTACCAATGATTGGCTCGTGCTGGATGATCTCCTGCGCATGCATTGCGATCTCTTCCTCTGAATTGCCCTGCATCATCTGTTGCTGTGGCTGTGGCTGAACAAGTGCTGGGTCTGGTTGTTCCTGCTGCATACCTGGATTTCCACCCATCTGCTGCTCCTGTCCTGGCTCGTCACCGAATATGAATCTCTCTGAGAGCTGTCCCTTAAGCTGGTTAAGCTCCTCTATCAATTTCTTTGTTTTAGTATCCATAATAAACGTTTATTTTCTATATAAATATTAAATAAGGTTAAAAATAGACAGACTTCTTGTATAATTCAGTTTTTTTTCTTATCTTTGCAGCAGAATTAATTTTAAACGATAAAATATGGTAAGAAAATTTAGCGAAAACGACACGTATGAATTTTACGATAGTCGTGGTACATACTCCGATGCACAAGAAGTGCAAAAGATTCTCAAAGAGAAATATAACAAGGATGGTTCTTTGTTATTAGACTCTGTTTATGGTTGGATTGTAAAAGTAAAAAAATAATGAGTAATAAAGAACTATTAATAACAAAGGGCAAAGAACTAGCTTTTCTCTTAAGGCACGATAAGGAGGCGTTCAACAACGGTCTGATTGACCAGAACGGCTGGAGAAACGTGTCTGAACTGGTCTCTGATAAGGGTTATTCCGTTGACCTTATTGAAGAGATCGTCGCTACGAACAACAAAAAGCGGTATGAGTTCAATGAAGACCATACCAAGATACGTGCAAGACAAGGACACTCCATAAACGTTGATGTTGGGCTTACAGAGGCTGAGCCTCCAAAGGTACTGTATCACGGCACTTCGAGTGATGTGCTTGACTCAATAATGGGAGAAGGCATTAAAAAGGGCACAAGGCTTTATGTCCATCTTTCCAGGGACAAGGAGACAGCCATTAATGTGGGATCAAGGCACGGAACACCATATGTACTTGAGATTAATTCTGAACAAATGTATAAAGATGGTGTGAAGTTCTACCTGTCCAACAACGGTGTGTGGATGACTGATTTTGTAGATGTCAAATATATAACGCTAAACATATAAAAAAAGAGGAAGACTAGCAATCTTCCTCTTCTTTATTTAGAGTATTTCAATTTAAATATCGTCGAATGAAACTCCCTCTGGTGTGAGGATGAAGTCGATCACGATATACTCAAGTGCGTTGTAAGGCTTGAAGTAAATCTTAACTGGAAGCTCTCTCCTCTCCCTAGACTCGATTGTGTCGTTAATCTCGATCCTGTAGTCAGAAATACCTCTGTTAGACCTTATGCTGTCCATAATTGGAGTTACTGTAGACAGGAATGACTGCTTTGTAGTTGGGTCATTTGGCTCGAAGATGAGACCTATGCAAGAGATTGCGATAAGTTTTCTCATTCTGAGCAACAGCCTACGAACTGCAATTCTGTTGAGTTGTGACTCGTTGATCTGGAGGTTCTTCTGACCCCAAATCTTAGGACCATCCTGTGCGAAGGTCTTGATTGGGTTGATTCTTCCGTCGTAAAGAACGTCCTCGTCGCCAATCTTCGTGATGAAGTGTGCTCTTACACAGTCAACATTACCTCTCTCGATACCAGCAGGTGCGAACCAAGGATATGCTGTATTGTCTGTCTGTGCGAAGTTACGTACAGCGTCCTTTGTTGCTGGAAGGTAGATGTACTGGCTGTTGTCCTGGTCGAGGTACTTAACCCAAGGATAGTACGTACATGTGTAGTTAGAGTCAATCTCTGTATCCTCAAGGTTTCCTACTGCCTCGTCTGGGGTGTACATTTCGTCAACGTAGTCACCTGCGCCGCTTGGCTTGTCTGGAGTGGTCACAACGTAGATTGAGTCTGCTCTCTCCTCCTCAATCATCTCAATTGCTTCCTCTACGAGGAGCTTCTGGTTAACGTAGTCGATACCTGGGGTTGCGAATACGTTGATGTCTGTTGCCTCTGGATTAGCAAACTGACGTATACCACTCAAGTAAGCGTACCAGTCAGAAGTGATACCATTCTGGTTCAACTGGAGAAGGTCTGGGTCCTTAATCCTGTTGAATGAGTAACCCTCACCGCTACCCTGGTTGATGAAGCCTCTGTACTGAGACATCTTATACTCGTCTGTATTGGTTCTCTGGTCTCTGTAGTCGTCCCATCCATCGAATCCACCATAGAAGTAAACGGTAAACTTACGGAGGTTAACGTACTCATAGATAGAACCATACATATCAGCCTCTGTTCCGATGATAGGCGGCTCGGTCAATACCTGTGTTCTAGAGTTTGTAGAAACTGCATCGAACTTGTAACCACTCTCACCATCAACCGTGTATGCTGAAAGGTATGCACCACCTGTTGTGTCATCAAGTCTTGAGTCAAGGTGGAATCCCTTAGACAAGAACCTTGGATCATCGATGTATGCCTTGTTACCCTTGAAGGTGAAGTTATCGATATCAACACCAATCCAAGAAGAAAGACCGAAGTACTGCTTCCTGTTCTTGATGTCTGGATCGAAGAACCTGTTATACTTCAATGTTGGGAATGCTACAGTGTGTGAATCGCCGCTGATTGGAGTTCCGCTATAGTTAGGCTGTGGATATCCCAAGAAACCTGCTGGAACTGACATTCTAGCTGCTGTAGAGTCATTAACCTCAACTGTGATGTACTTAGACTTAGACTCGTATACGCCGTCGAATGAACCAATCTTGTAAGCGATGTAGTTAGAAGTACCAGGGATCATTGAACAACGTCCGAACTTCTCAAGTGGCATAATCTGCTCGTCACCATCGTTGATATCACGTACAACAACGTCGAATGTGCCTTCGTCTGGTCTGATATTCTCGATAGAAATCTTAACCTCGTAGTTAGCGTTGTTACCATCGGTGATGGTGTGGAATCTGAACAACCTGTTAACCTCAGCATGGTTGAAGTCACCCTTCAAGTTAGATACAATCCAAGGAGTTGAAGCATATCTGTATGCTGACTTATAATCGTTCATATCGATTTCAACATATACAACATCGTTTTCTTCTACGTCCATCTTGTAGTAAAGACCATCTGCTGCATTGAGAACAAGCATTGCCCATTTGTCAACATTCTTTCCAGTTCCACCGTCTGTAAGGTTTCCGTAGATATTTGTCATATCAACACCCTCACCAACGTTCTCGAATCCGTCGTGGTAGTATGCATAGTGATAATTTCTCTTACCGCTAGCCTCGGTATACTGCCTTACAGTATAAATCTGACCAATCAAAGCGTCTGTCTCAGCAAGTGTGTTTGCTGACCAAGCTTCCTGCTGCTCTGGTGTTAATCCACCTGGCATAACGTTTGTTATGTGTAGTCCACTAGGTGCTGTTGCCACAGTGTATGGCTTGTTGCTATCATAGTTGTAAGGAACAACCTTAAGTCCAAGACCGTCCTTATTTGTCGTTGTGTTTGCTGATGAAGAGATCTTGTCAGCAACGAATCTCATACCAACGTGCTTTCTCCTAAGTGATGTGTTTGACATCCTCATAAGTCCAGAAACTGGCTCGTGATGACAGAAGTCTGCTGTATAGTAAGCCTGGTAGAACTTAAGACCACCATCGCCACTATCTACAGTAGCACCACTATCTATCTTTGTTACAGAGCCCTCAACAATTGCCTGGTCAAGTGCAACGTCGTAAAGTGACTCAACGAAGATTGGAGAGTCGCCGTCGTATGGCTTTGTTCCAAGAACGTTAAGGATATACTCCTTATCGCCAGGATTCAAAGAAACTGGATACTCGAAGAATCCCTTCTTGATTGCTTTTTTTCTCTTATCCTCATCTCCACTAAGTCCATCTTCTATAATAGTCGTCACATCACCACTAGTATATATACCAACAACGCCAACGAGTTTGAATCTACCGTGATTGTTCTGAGATATATTCCAACTTACAGAACCACCACTCATACCATATCCGATACACTCGTTACCGTTACTGTTCATTGGGACGTATTCCTTAATCTGAAGTGCATTCATGTTGTAACCATCCTTCTGACAAGTTCCGTCGTCTGCGTGTGGCTTCTCACCAACGAAGTACTTGAGGGTATCATACTTGGTATCCTCACATACACAGTCGTCAGTGCTACCTGTTGCATATGGTCTGTAAGTACCTCTTGAACGAATCACAGCAACAGCGATAGGTGTATTACCTTCCTTTGATGCTGTAACAAGCCAAGCAGGACCTGCGTTGTAACCGCTAAGACCAAGCACACGAACAACCTTGAGCTGCTCTGACTCGCTCAAGTAAGACTTAGCGATATAAGGCAACTCATATTTAGGATACTGGCTTCCCTTGAACTTCTCCGTACTTGTTCCACCGAAAACATCCTGGAACTCACGCCAGTTGGCGATGTCCATTGGCTGGAAGGCAGGACCTTTCAGCGTCTCACCTACAACACCAAGTGTGGTGATACCAAGACTACGAACGGCGTAGTTTAGATCAATCTCACGGGTGTAGATACCTGGTGAAACATGTATTCCTCTTGCATTATCTGCCATAATTCTTAAAATATTTTAATTTTTATTAGTTATTTTCCTATTATATAAATATTTAATGTCTTCCATTAGTTAGTCCCAAAACTGGTTTTTTGTAATAATATCAGCAAACTCCTCGTCGTAGAACCTGTTTGAAATATCCTTTACAAACGCTATCATCTTGGATGTGTTTATTTTAACCTTGTCATTCATAAGTTTATCGTGATATTCGCCAAGTGCGTCATTATCACCGAACTTTCTGTAATGCTCCTCCTGTAAGGTGAAGAAAAGGTCTGTGATCTTGCCTATTTCCTCGATGAAACCATTGAGTTCTATAACTTCAGCAAACCTAAGCTGGAACTTGAATCTGTTCTCTATTTCCAAGAGAAACCTCTCAAGGATCATTAAATTTTTCACTATTATCATAACAATACATTTTTATTAATTATAAATATTATCAAAAAATGGAAAAAAGGAATAGCGTCGCCACTATTCCTTATTCTATCTATTTCTTTTCTACCTCTATTTTACTATCGTCGGTAAGTTTATATCCGAACTCATCTGACTTACTGTCAGCAGCCTTTTTGACTTCATCCTTCACTATTTTGTTCTTCAATGTGGTTAAATAAGATGAGTTGAAAGTTATCTGCTCAACACCTGTAACCGTATAGCCCTTTCCAGCAATCATATACAGTGGGACACCCAAAGCATTGAGGTGTTTGCTAAACCATGTAAAATTTTTGTCAAAATGGCTAAGAACATCATTATAGATCTCGTCTTCACACAGTTTCTTAAAATATGCCTGGAACTCCATCTCTGTTTCACCAGTACTTGAATGTATTGTCTTTTTAAACTTGTTACTAACATACTTATCCCCGTCCTTAATGTAGATGTCAAGATACATTGTATTTTCTTTACCTGTGCTGTCCTTCACAGTGAATGAAGGTAAGTTAGCCTTTATACTATCTGCACACTTTGCGCATGGATCACTACTGCTGCTACCACTATGAATCTCAAAAATCACATTGTCTTTAACAAAATAGCATTGATTGATGTAATAAACTGTTGGTTGTATCATAATTTCCTAATATTTTAATCTTTATAATTTATTAATATTTGTTCCTCAGATGCTGGTTCATCCAGTGATGACTCTGGTATGTTATCCACGTCTATAACAGCGTCCGGATCATAACCTATAAGTGTCACCTCTGACACAACACCCATAACTTCCCTCTGTATCTCTACCTTTATTTCATCCCCGGTAAAGAAGTTTATATCGTTATCGAAACTCATTTCCTCACCATTGACAAACAGCTTGAAGTCACCGACGTTCTTCACCTCAATCTCCTCAAGCACCATATTCTTATCAATAGTGAATGCAAGATCAAACGTACAGTCATCAAAGTTCATAATAACCTTCATGACTTTGTGAGGGTATTTATCCGGTGCTGGAACACAACAGTCCGTATTTGGATCTATTGGTTCTTCAACTGCTGGTGGAGGTGGAGTAAGATTATCTGATACCTCAGTAACGCACACATCGTATGGTTTGAGCCTCTTATCCGCAAAGTCATCAGCGTCAAACCCTGTTATAAAACTAACCCTCTCATCCTCTCTCCTGTTCTTTCCACGCCTACCAGCAATACCTGTTGCATCAGAATCGTGTGAAGACATGACAAGCCTTGAAGGTACTCTCTCAACCTTATAATCCTCACGTCTGATTATATACCCTCTCAGCTTTATCTTGAATGACTGAGCATAGTATTTACGGTCATCTATAGCATATTCTGACTGATCAGACACGTCTTCAAGTGTAAGCGGCATTGGATGATCATTAGGAGAGATATACGACGTGATAGCATTGAACTCATAATGCATCATTTCGTTCATTTCATTAAGCAGTTCCATCTTATTCGTTATAATGGAAACCGTGTACATGAAATTGACCGCAAATGGCTGTTTCATTGTGTATTTGTCATATGCCTCAGTACCATTCTCCTGTAAGACAGGAACATAGAACATAGCAAAATCCTTATGACCTGGTATATTGAAGTAACTTCCCTGGTTTTCACCCTTCTGTGGGTTATTTTCACGTGTGATTGTTTTGAAGTTCATTATCACATTGTCATAGTCGTCTTTCTGACTCCAGGTTTGTGTGTACTCGCTGATCCTCTGGGTAGAGTAAAGTTTGTATGTAGGAAGCCTCACGCCGTCGTACTCAAGATTGAACTTCTTATCAACCCAGTTGAACATTTCCTGGTCTATATCACTATACTCAATAGGCTTTGGAAATGGTGTACCACGTTCTAGTATCATCTTGGACATATTTCTCCTTCTCTCGACACCAAATGCATGATGTCTTAGCCTTAATTTGTCCATATATGGCTTTGGTTGTATTAACATATCATTACTTTTTATCTACTATAAATATTTATTGATAAATAAAAACAGACAAGAATATGAAACAGATAATTAGACTTACAGAATCAGACCTTCACAGGATTGTGAAAGAATCAGTCAATAAAATACTGAAAGAAGGATACGGAGTGCCAGATCCTTCAGATTTCTTGGATCAAGAGCCTGGAAATATGATGTATGACAGGTTTGGTAATCCTTTATACGATGAGAATGGTGATCCAATTGATGATGAATTTGATGATGAACCATTTGATTTTGATGAAAGGTACTACGAAGGAAGATAAACAATTAAAGGACTCAAACGCTTGAGTCCTTTTTTATTATCTTTATGTCTTTAGGATTGAACACTACGTAATTCTTGAATTTCTTCCCTGTTTCAGTGTTTGTATGCACCCATACAAGACCCTTATAGCCAAGTTTGTCATGTAGGAATTCACTTGTTTCCTTGTCACTTCCAAGAAAAAATGATATTGAACCATAAAGTGTATTTCCATCTGTCGAATCGCCAATGTACTTGCATTCCTCGTTCCAGAATTCCCTTTCATGCCCAGCATACGCCTCACTGCCATACTTATGTTCCTTCGTATAGTAGTTAAAGAAAATACGTGCAATTCTCATTGCCAGTGCTGGACTTATCCTATCAAGGTTAAGATATCCCTTATCTGGTATTTCAACAGTATATATCATACCTCCCTGCGAATATTCCTTGGCACATTCATAACTTGTGGTAAGATAAGCACCATATCCATAAGCTTGCTGTCCCCATCCGCTTGACATATATGCAAAGTCAAATTCATTGAAATCATGCGTAGAACCATGAAACAGCTCAAGTTCATTGACAGCTTCCATTACATACTGCTTAATCCTTGATTCCCAAGCATAGTCTTTCTTCATCTTAGGCTCTGTAAATTCATCGGCATTATAGTTTGGGTTTGACAGATAACACCTCTTAAACCCTTCCGGGTCTTGTGCTATAGCAGTCTTTATATTCTCGACATATCCACGTTTACCACCAACACGTTTGAAGCCGAATCCTTTCAGCTTCGCAAACCTATGTATAACCTCTGGCTTCGGTACTGTTGGTAGATTATATGCTTTTGCAATGTCTCTAGCTATTGTTCTTGGGTCTAAGATTCTCATAAAATTTTTTCTATAAATATTTTGATTTTTAACTTTTTTTATATATCTTTGCACTAAGAAGCGATGTTCGTCCCGGTACGAACCACAACTTCACTAACTACTTAACAATATTTTTTATGGGCAACATTATTTCTAAGGATGTCGTCAATACTTTCCTAACTGGACACGACCCTATGGAACGCATCATTACTATAGAATGCGACTACCAGGAAGACAAGGTGAGTATTGTTTATGTGAACGACAAAGGCGAAAAAAGGGTCAAACTAGATGATTTTAAGCCATTTATTTGGTGTAAGAACAGTGCTGCGATCCGTCTCTATGAGGGTGACAGGAGAAAGATCTCACAGGCTATGCGTGAATACGGAATATCCTGTAAGAAGCTTAGAACCTCAGAAGAGGGACAGAAGGAGGTCAGCGACAGACTTGAAAATGGCTACAAGTACATGTTCTACGCCACAAGGAGAATGAGTTATCAGACTTTCCAGAAATTCTTTAAGGAAGGTGGTGTCCCAATCCACGATAACAAGAAGTCTTCACAATCAGAATCCAACAGAGAGTTTATGGGTGTAACCCCAGTCGAACAGTACATGATTCAGACTGGTAGGCGTTTGTTCAAGGGTTATGAGAACTATAACGACTTGAACAGATTCACGTTTGACCTTGAAACACAAGGTCTTAACCCAAGAGTACACAGAATCAGCCAGATCGGTCTTAGGAACAACAGGGGCGTTAACAAGATAATATCAGTCACTGGTAATACTGAGAAAGAACTTGATGAGAGTGAGCTTACCGCTATTGAGCTATTCCTTTACATTCTCTCAATAGTGAAACCAGATACCGTCGTAGGTCACAACTCTGAGAACTTTGACTGGGATTTCTTGATCACACGTTGTGAAATGCTTGGTTCTGATTTCAAGGAACTCAGCCTTAAGTACTTCAAGCACCCTATCTACAAGAAGCAGAAAGAGGCTGTTTTAAAGCTCGGTGGTGAGGTAGAATACTACAAGCCTACAGTTATGTGGGGTCACGTCATTCTCGACTCCCTACACGCCGCTAGACGTGCCCAGGCACTTGACTCCAACATGAAGTCATCCAACCTTAAATATGCGACGAAGTATCTTAACCTCAACAAACCTAACCGTGTCTATGTTCCAGGTGACAAAATCAATAAGACTTGGAAGATAACAGATGAGATATTCGGCTTCTGCGAGGAAGACGGTGACTGGTACACTGTGACAGAGAAACGCCCACTTCTGCCAGGATATGTGATGAAATCCGGTAGATACATCGTGGAGCGTTATCTTCTCGATGACTTGTGGGAAACTGAGAAGGTAGAAGAGAAACTGAATGAGTCCAACTTCCTCGTGGGTAAGATGCTGCCAACAACCTTTACACGTGCCTGTACAATGGGTACGGCAGGTATATGGAAACTCATTATGCTTGCCTGGGGTTATGAGAATGGTCTTGCAATTCCAGCAGCAGCACCTAACAAGAGATTCACAGGTGGTCTTTCAAGACTTCTTAAGACTGGATTCGTTGACCGTATCGTAAAACTCGACTACAACTCCCTTTATCCATCAATTATCCTTACATGGCATGTGTCTACTCCTATCGATATAATGAATGTCATGCTGTCATTCTTGGAGTATATCCTCACACAGCGTGAGAAGTATAAGGACTTGAAAGCACAGGCTGGAGATAAGGCAGATGCATTGTCTGAGGAACTTAAGAAGTACGAGGATATGGAGGATGCCTTTAGGAAGAAACTCGTCGAGGAAATCAAGAAATGGAAGATCGAGAAGACAAGTAACGATAAAAAGCAGTTGCCTCTTAAGATTCTCGCCAACTCATTCTTCGGTTCTTACGGTGCTCCTAACATCTTCCCATATGGTGACGTTGTTGCAGCTGAGAAGACAACCTGTATTGGTCGTATGTCTCTGAGACTGATGATCTACCACTTCACGAAGATTGGTTATACTCCTATTGTGGGTGACACCGACGGTTTCAACTTCCAGATGCCGCCAGATGACAAGTTCAGATATACGGATGAACACCCATATATCAGTGATGGTGGTGGTAGAAACAGTATTAAGGGTAAGGCATACACCTGGGTATATGCCGACGTTGCTGAGTTCGAGGATCTGTATCTCAACAAGGCATACAACGGAGGTATCAATAAGATGGGTCTTGGTGTCGATGAGTTCTGTGATGCAACCATCAACTTCGCAAGAAAGAACTACGCCGACTTACTGCCAAACGGTAAAACAAAGAAGGTGGGTAACACCATCAAGTCAAGAAAGATGTCCGGCTATCTAGAGAAGTTCATTGATGAAGGTGTAGATCTACTTCTTAGGAACAATGGTTATAAATTCTTGACAAACTACTATGACTACATAGACAAGATTTACAACTATCAGATTCCTATCAAGGATATTGCATCAAAGGGTAATATCAAGAAGACTTTGAAGGAGTACATGGCTGACTGTAAAACGCTTACAAAGGCTGGTACTAAGAAGTCAAGACAGGCTTGGTATGAACTTGCAATCAAGGAAGGTCTCAATCCTAACGTCAGTGACACTATCTACTACATAAACACAGGTCAGAAGAAGGGTCACTCCGACGTGAAGCGTGTAACTCATTACTTCGGATATAACGAGGTTGGCGATAAGATTGAACTCACCAAGGATGTAGAGAAACTTTATAAGGAATACACAAAGAACATTCCAAATGGTTCTAACTGTAAGACAAGACTTGAACTTGCAAAGGAGAACTTTGGCAACAAAACATTTGAGGAAGACGAAATCATCCTCAATTGTAAGTTAGTACCTAACGAGATTGTTGACAGTGAGGAAGATGTTCTCTGTAGCGACTACGAGGGTCTGGAATACAATGTGGAGAAGTACATCGATCAATTCAACAAGAGAATCACGCCGTTGCTCGTGTGCTTCCACCCGGACATTAGAAATAAGATTCTTGTCACAAATCCTAAAGACAAAATGTTCTTCACTGAGGCACAGGCACAGCTTGTAAGCGGTTATCCTAACAAGGAGACAGACCAGGATACATTCGAGGCTCTTATGACCCCGGAAAGAAAGGAAATAGAGTTCTGGGTAAGCATTAACGAGACACCTCCATTTGTAAAGGAATGTGATATTGATTGGGATAAGCTCGTCGCTGATTACAAAGCTGAAATTGAAAAGGAGAAAAACGACATATTCCAGGCTGAGAATAAGAAGTATATCAATGCGCTTAACAAACTCACCGATGCCGATATCGAGGTATTCGAGGAAGAGGGTAAACTCCCGCCATCGATTGCATCAATCGTCACGCTCGGTTCTGATATGAGATTGTACTTCAAGAAACTGCCGGATATGACACCTTCAACGGGTGGATATGCATTTGACGACATTATGTACAGTTTCCTTGAAACTGCCGAAGGATAAAAAAAAAAGGAGGTTAGAATTCTAACCTCCCTTTTTTATTTAGATGTCGTTTTGTCTAACGTTGTTCATGTAGTTGTAGTTACTTGCAGATGCATCCTCGTCGGTGTTGTAGTCTGTATTGTAACCTGCTGCCTCAGCCTGTGCTTTGGCTTCTGTATCACCAGGTCCGTAGTACAGTCCGCAATCCCAGGTGCTGCTCAAGTAGATACCATTGTTCTTAGATCTGATGTCTGGTATAGTACCGCCGCCACCTTCTGTCAAGCAAACGACTCTAAGAGCGTTAGTGTCAGTGAACTCAGTGTTGGTTGGGTCGATGTATGCACCGGAGAATGTCTCAATTGTCAAGTCCTCATCTGACATTCCAGCACCGTTACCGTGAGAAAGTCTAGTGTGAACCTCAATCTTTCTGTTAGCACCATCCTCAACCCATTCAGACTCGTTGGTGCAAGTGATACCACTTACCCACATTGTCAAGATTGCACAGATAGCGTCGTTAAGCATCTGGTCAGCCTCCATGAATGAGGTAGCACCACTGATGACACATGCATTCTGGTATGGCTTGTAAACTACACCCTCACCACAGTCTGGCATTGGAACTGCATTTGTATAAAGCAACTTATACAATGCCTCTGCCTTGCTATCAACACACTCAACGTCTTCCTCAATCTCGATGATAGTATCATCAATTCTCTTGATGTTCTGATCAAGTATGAAGTCAGCATTGTTAAATGAAGTTGCGCTGTTGATGTAGGTTGCCATATTGTTCTGTTCATATGTGTAGCCACTACCGCATTCCTCATCAATGTGATGTCCGATTACTGCCTTTTCAAAAGCCTCAAGCTCATTCTTTGCACATTCAGCAATATCAAGTGCCTCAGTCATTGCAGAACCGCAAACATACAAACCATTGTTTCTGATTTCAATAATGTTATCAGTTCCTGGCTTGTCTGGAACACCATCATTGTCAAGGTCATCTGTAATCAATACACGTCCACCAAGAGTGTCCTCGCCACCTGGCTCTGCTGCTGGAGTCTTTGTAAGTTCCAAAGCACTCTTCTCAGATGGATTAAGAACATGCCACTCATTGAACAACTCATTTACTGGGAAGTTAAGAGTGTGCTGAACACCATTTGCATCAGTATATGTCAATACAAGTGCTCTGTTTACACTGTCATATGAGATATTATCAAGCAATGCGCCTGCTGAAAGCAATTTCTCATCCTGTAAAATGTCATTTACATATAACTGAATCTTATTGGTAACCTGGTCATAATCCAATCTTACAGAAGCAAACAAACCTTCATAAGCAGTTCCTTCTGGGTTAAGGATTATATTACCGTTTGAATTAGCAATCTTAACCTTAGCTGTTACAACATTGTCAGTTGTCTTTGTAAAGTCAATTGAACTTGTATCTTCAAATGTAAGAGTTGCATCCTCAATCATCTGCTCAAGCTCCTCATCCTTTGCAATTCTAGCCTCTGTCTCAGCTGTAAGTGCATTTGTAAGGTTAGTGTCACCATTTTGTCTGTTGTTAATCTCAGTCTGCAATGCCTCTGAAATTGTGGTCTCAGCAACCTGTGCTCTTGAAGACTCCTGGTTGATTCTTGAAAGAAGGTCAGCATCTGCTGCTGCTCTAGCTGCTGTCTCATCTGCAAGGTCATGATAAAGCTCATTGTCAGCCTCCTGTGCTCTCAATGTCTCATTCACAATTGCAGTGTTAAGTTCATTTTCCTTTGTCTGTGCTCTAGCAATCTCGTTGTCAAGTTTTGTCTCAATACGAGCCTCTGCTGCTGTTGCACGATCAATCTCGTTCTGGAGATTAGTACCAACGGTTGTGATAGCATTGTTAAGTGCTGTCTCTGCGCTGATAGCACGGATAATCTCATTGTTAAGATTTGTTGTCAACAGATTCTCTGCTGCCAACGCACGTGCAATCTCGTCTGCAAGGTCACTTGTCAACTGTGCGATTGCATTCTTGTTATCCTCGATCTGCTGTCCGGATACATAGAGTGCTCCGTGCTCGTTCTCAAGGATGTTGTCAGTATGGGCACTTGATATAATAACCTCACCAGAAAGCTTGTCCTTACCATCGATTACTCTCTGTCTGTTAAGCTTAACTGCGCTGTCTGGGTTATTATAAACCTCCCATTCCTGGAATATCTCGCCAAGTGGAATACGGAGTTCCTTCTGCTCTGAACCACTGTGGTACTTGATGATAAGTGTCTCAGTAGTTGGGTCATATTCCATACCATCGATGATAGAAACACTATTGAGCTGGAGTTCCTTGCTAACATTCTCCGTTGAATCGTTGTCAGACCTTGTAAGTGTCAACTTATTTGTATCTGGGTCGTAGTTCAAGTCGATGAAGTTGTAGAGTCCATCACCCTCAAGCCTCAGTGTGTTGTATGGCTCGTTTCCACTCAAGTTAACCTTGATTACAGGTCTAACTGGGTCAGTCCTATCAACGTCAATTGAATTGTCGTTGTTGATGACATCCTTCAAGCTTGCTGCTGTGTCAGCACTGAGTGCGTCGATAGCGTCCCTTACGGTTGCCCTTGGACCGAATCCATCACCAATCTCAGCGTCGATAGCATCAAGTCTTCCATCGTGCTCTGTATCCTTTGCCTCTGAACGGTCAATCTCACTCTGAAGCTTCTCAGCCTCTGAGTTAACCTGCTCCTGCAACTGGTCGAACTTGTAGGTAACTGTCTCATGAGCGTCTGTAGAGAAACCAGAACCAATTGTGGTCTCAATCTTCTCATCCTCAGCTGTTGAACGTGCAATCTCCTGGTCAAGTTTCTCGTTTATTGCTGCATCCTCTGCTGCAAGGTCATCAAGAGCACCCTCAACTGTGGTGTTCTTATATTTGATGTTGTCAGCAGTACCCTTAACAAAGAGTGCGTGAACGTTACCCTCACCTCTCTCTTCAAGGATGTTATCCTCAATGGTAGAGATATTAACGTCAGCAGTAAGGATGTCCTTACCAGAAACGTGGTGTGGAGACTTCACGAGCTTAACGCTGTGAGCGTCATTTAATACATCCCACTCCTGGAACATATCACTGATAGGAATTCTGACAATCTTCAAGTTACCCTCATTATCCTTATATGTGATAACGAGTTCCTCGGTGTTTCTATCATAGTAGATGTTCTGGAACAACTCAACTGAGTTAAGCTGTATCTCCTTTGTGATAGTACCACCGCTTACAGTTGAAGTAGTGAAGACAAGCTTGTTCTTGTTTGTGATATAATCAAGTTTTGCACTTGCAAAGAATCCATCTGTTCTGTTCCATATAATGTTGTCATTATCGGCAGAGATCTTGATCTTGTTAAGTTTGTCAAGCTGCTCACTTACATTGCTTCTCTCACCATTGTAGTAGTAAACGATGTTTGTTGCCTTACCATCAACGTAGAGATATCTTCCGTCAGTAGTCTTCTCAAGTATGTTGGTGTTGATAAAGTCAGCGATTCTAACATCACCACGAAGAATGTCCTGCCAAGGCTCTGTGTGGTGGTGATCCTCGTCTGGACCGTATTCCTCTCTTGTAAGAACAATTGGTGTGTTTGAAGCCTCGCCTTCAACCTTCCACTCGTCGATAAGTTGCTCACAATCAATAACAACCTCATCACCATTCTTCATATGAAGATGGATAGACTCGTCTTCCTTCTTGTACTCACCGCTTACGAGGTAGTTGTTAGGAAGTCTAACTGCCTGTTTCTTAAGTGTACCGTCGGCATTTGTAACAACGAATGTGAATGTCTCACTTGCCTCGTCGTATGTAAGGTCAACGTAGATGAAGAGACCTTCTGGACCTCCCTCATCACCTGTTGGAACAACCATCAAGTTGTTCTCCTTAACAACACCCTCGAACACGTGTGTCTCGGCAGTCTTAACGTCACCACTTACAATTGTACCGTCCTCCGTCTTGTCAGCGTACAGGTTAAGTGTGTCAGAGTTAAGAGCGATGATTGTAAGGCTTCTGATTGCCTTCTCAAGCTCTTCCTCAAGGTTCTTGATCTCATCCTCTGTCTTGTCGATGTCGATGATACAGAACCTGTTCCTGTCGTGATAGATGGTATCGTTTGTCTCAGAACCGATAACGAGCATGATGTGAGGACCTTTCTTGTACTCACATCCGGTCTCTTCCTCCTCATTCTTGTATCTGAGGATGGTTGGCTCTGCGAAAAGGGAATAACTATAAGGAGAGTTCTGGTCTTTTGCCAGTCCCTCACCCTCTTCCTTTATCTTGTCATAGATATACTCGATGGCCTCTTCCCTAGTGTCGAATATCTCGTTGTGGTGTCTAAATTGTAATCTGTTATATGTTTCCATTTGTCAATTTATATTGTTTCAACATTATTAAATCTCACCAAAGTTTCCATCGAACTTAATCTTGATGAAATGGTCTTCATTCTCATCCTTTGAAGGAAGTACCATGTTATAATCGTCCTCGGTTGCTGCTGATATTGTGAAAGGATTCTTTGACCAGTCAATGAGTTGACCATCAATCTCATTTTCCCTTTCAGTAGCCCTCTCGATTTCATCGAACAACTCCTGCTCGATTTCATCTTCTCTTTCAGTTGCCCTCTCAATCTCAGCGTCAATCTTCTCGTCAAGTGCTGTCTCCGCACTGATAGCTCTTTCGGTCTCAGCCTCAAGAGCCTCCCAAAGCTCGGTATCTGCACTGATTCTAGCCTCCGTCTCAGCAGAAAGTGCTTCCCAAAGCTCGGTATCTGCGCTTTCTCTCTCAGCCCTCTCGTCGTCAATTGCACCGGAAAGAACCTCGTCTGCTGCGATACGCTCCTCACGCTCTGTCTCGATTGCACCGGAAAGTGCCTCATCTGCTGCTGTCCTTGCTGAAGCCTCTTCTGCAAGAGCCTCCCAAAGCTCGGTATCTGCGCTGATCCTCTCCTCACGTTCTGTCTCAATTGCTCCAGAAAGTGCCTCGTCAGCCTTGATTCTCTCCCAGCGTTCCTCCTCAAGCATTGGGATAAGGATATTGAGAACTCTCTCGACAACAAGGTCGTCAGTATTAATGAGGTCTTTGTTGCAATAATCATCAATAGTGTAAACTCTATATTCAATATTTGTCTGAGCAACCTTTGGAATCTCAACCGTAATCTCGTGAGCCTTGCCGTCGCCGTCGTACCAAACAACTGTGGTTGTAGTACCACTACCCTCACCATTGTAACATGGATCTTGTACAACGACTGTCTCACCGTCGTTCATAATTCTCTTCTCCCAGTACTCACCATTCCATTCGTTGACAAACATTTCAACCCTTCTGTCATAAAGAAGCTGGTCACCAAGGTTAAGATACTCCGGTGTCTCTCCTGCTACAGAGTAAGGGATGAAGCCCTCTGTGTCGGCATAGTTGGAAGCAAGCCAGATCTGTCCTGCCTCTGGAAACAATATTGTCTTGTAGAGAATACCGTCGATATACTCACTGTCCCTGTAGTTAGAGCCGTCATAGTCCTTAACAAGCCTTACTGAATAGTATGGAAGTGGGCACTCAGCCACCTGGTAGACACCACTCTTATCACAGTCAAATACCTTTACGTATATATCCTGTCTTCCTGGCATGATCTGAGTAGTAGACCAGAAGAATGCCTTGTCACCGAACTCTGAATATACAGGGCGGTTAGACCTATTGATAGTACCATATCCAGCAGGAAGTATTGCCATACCGTAGTTGTCAACACCAACTGGTGATTCTGGGTCGTATGCTGGTACGATCTGGTCGTCTTCAATGTCGTCAGAATAGTTTTCACAACCACTTCCTGGTTTCCTTGATGAACACTCACACTGTGGCTGGTTACACCATCCGCACTCAGACTTCAAGAGCTTACCTGCATAGCATCCAAGTTCTACGTGGCAATCGAGTGAATCGTGATTACGACATATACAGTCGTCAATCTTTGGCTCAATCGAATTGAGCAATGCATCCCAGTCCTGCTTTGAAGGAACACGCCATGCATACTTCTCATCACCCTTCTTAGTATTATCACTTATGAACTCATCTTTGAGCTTCTGTTGAATTTTCTTTACGCCAGCACCGTTATAAAGATAACCGTAGTCGCTAACATACTCCTTTGTGACGTACCTAGTGCCAAGCTTAGCCTTTTCTGGAAGCTTTTCACCGTTTGTAAGGTCAAAGACCTCTTGGACTGGCGCAAGTGAACCAGTCTTCTCAACACCCACAATACCAAGTGGGCTTGTCATTGTACCGTTGCCCTTCAATGTACCGTCGGTGATAACCTTAGTTAAGATATCACTTCCGATCACCTTTGAGAGATTGTCAACTGTAAGAATGTTTTCAACTGAAACAGTCTCCTTGCCGTTCTTTCCATCATAGGAAATGGTAAGAGTAGTACCACTCTCACCACAGTCCTTCTTAACATTCAAATCGTATGTAGCGTCATCAAGCACAACGATGAGTTTCTCGCCATTATTCCTGGTGAGGATGAGAATCTTCTCATCTCTAACAAACTCTGCTGATTTGATGTCGTTGTCCTTGAGAGTCAAGAAGTTACTGTCAATCTCATTAATGGTCAACTTACAATTCTTTGTAACGTCCTCTGGATAAGGACTTACAAGCTTATAAAAATACAAACCGTTCATAAATTGTTATTTTTTTAATAAATATCCACCCCTCACGACTTGTTTTCAAAATAAGCGTATTTATGTATATAAACCCTACAAAAAACGTAAAAAAATTATGAGACACCCGAAAAATTACTGGAAAGACAGGGAAAATATGATGAGGGAGGCTAGGAAATACTCGACTAAGGAAGAGTTCCAGAAGGGGAACTTGAGTGCTTTCTTAGCCGCATACAGGTATGGTTACATCGACGATATGGACTGGCTTGTGAAGCAGAAGCAGCACAAGAAGAAATACTGGACTTATGATCATATAGAGGAAGAGGCATTGAAATACAACACCAAAACAGATTTCTTCAAAGGAAATCAGACGGCGTACCGGGCTGCACTGAAGATGGGGGTGATAGATGACTTCTTCGGACTTAACGATTATGTGCAATAAAAAAGAGCAATCAGTGCCGATTGCTCTTGTGTTCTATCCTACATACCATTCAAGATATTCTATTAACATCTCTAAATCATCTTGTGATAAATCTTCATAAGGATAAAAATCCCCATTATCCATTTCAGCACCTTCATTATTTAACGAAACAACGCCATGACTTTCTCCTTCTCCATCAAAACCACCGTCATAAATCTGTAACTCTTCAATGTCATCATCATAAAAAACATTAACATTACCACCAGCAGCCCTTACTAGCATTTTAATTTTATCAATAAGATTCTGTCCAATACTGATGGTTGCCTCACTTAGTATTCTATTTATAGACTCTTTCACGATTCTATGAAGGTCTGATTCTGTTAGTCTTATGATGGTTTGTTCTTCCACTTTTTCTGGAAGTCCCTTATGCTTTGTTTCCGCAAAATCCTTTACATCGTCCATTGACATACCCTTTGCAGCTTTCTTTATCTTGCTGCTTGGATTCTTCAGTTCACCTTTTTTGTACGCATCCACCATACCGAAGAATCTCTGTTGTGATTTACTCTTACTTGGCATATTAGTTATATCTTTTATTATTATTCTATAATTTCACCTGTTATTTCCTCTACTTTCTCCACAGGCATATATCCAACCTCTTGCAACGGTTTAAATACCTCACTGAACGGTCTACCAAGAAGCTGGCTTATCTCAGCTTCATCAAGTGCCCCGTCAGCATATCTATCCTTGGGAAATTCCGGGTCATCATTCCATCTTACATTACATGTACTAAGTTCACCATCCGGATCAACCATTATGAAAATCATGCTAAGTGCATAGTCATCATATGCTTCACACCTATAATTTGCACTGTCTAGCATATCCCAATCATCACGTAACATTATATAGAGAGCCTTTTCTCCTTCGTTTGTATAATCATTCCACGTGTTACGATTTCTGGTATAACATATTACCCCACCAGTGTCATGACTATCAGTAAACATTCCGAAATAACCAGCCATATCATATGTTAAAGGACCTATAACAATGTAATTGCCTTTTTCAAACGTGGTATTCTCCTCGTTATCATCGCCATATTTTTCCGAATATAACTGATCCACAAAACTGTTGAATGATTCACCATTAACAAGATTATTCCTAAGTTGTGATACATACGAGAGCATGGCCTGTCTTCCATTTTCCTGCCCAATTGATAAACACTTGGAATGCAGATACTGAATCATTCTCCTAAGATTAAATGCAGTATTCCCATCGTCAAAAGCTCCAATATCACTAGCTATCAAATAGAAATTTGGCTCTAGAACAATAAACCAGTCGTCATTAACACCACCTACTCCGAAATAATATTTCCTAAATTCCCTCTGTGTTTCTATAACCCTTGGATCATTAACCGTAGTGCCTAAACGCTGTGCTATTACCTCCTGTGTTTGTTTGTCAGCCCTCCTACTATTAGTGCTCTCAGTCAAAAATATCTTCTTGAAACTGTTCTCCCTCAAATGAATTATCATCCTTTATCTCTATTTTGTTTTTCTCCCATCTATAGTTATTCTCAATTATCAGTTGTTCCATAAAACAGTTGTATATCTTGAATGAACTGATATACCCTATGAAACTACCAGCAAATGCTTGCTCAAGTGGATAAACCCTGGTAGGATTAAGCATATAGTTTGGCTGGATAGTCTCTGCAAGGCCCTGTGTTCCACCACCAAGGGATATGTTGTACGGAATACCCTCCTGCTTCTCATAAAGCTCATTGAGAGCCTTCAGATTGAGTTGTGGCATATCCTGTGATATGTAAACAAGTTTTCCGTTGACGTAGAACAGGATCTTCATCTTATCAAGTGTGAAACAAAGCCTTATCATCACAGTAACCCACTCACAGTCCGGGATAACATTCTCAAATGAATAACCTTCTATAATTGTAGTCTTATCCCTACCTTCCTTCTCACAATCTATTGACAACATCCTATAACCAATCTCACCATTGTCTGTTATTCTGAAGCCAAGGGCATTATTGTAAAGGTCGTTATATGGGTTATAGTTGTTTGCTGACTGGTCTCTGAGGTCGTCAATGTTGCTCACAGTATAACCTGTCTTCGTCCTGTTCATAAGGATAAAGAGGTTTCCGGTGAACTGACTCTTCCTTCCGTAGTACATAACCTGTGTACCCTCAATCCAGTTCTTGATTGTATAACCATTCTTAGTTCTGTCAAATAACAGGAACTTGTTATCGGTGTAGAAGTAATACTGGTTAGCCTGGTTGAGTGAGAATCCATTATCTGTCTGATAGTCGAAGTCAGTGATGTCAAGTTCTGCCTCTATGTAGTCCACAGCCTCCTCAACAGACATAAGATCACCATTGTCAAATATGTAATCATCACCAAATTCAGTACAGCCCTTCAATGGGTTTGGATCGAATGGGTCATCACCCTTCTTTGGAACTCTCTTATACCTCATCTGACAGCCGCATCCGTTAAAGAATGGCTTCAACTCATAATCCCTGTACTCTAGTTCACCACAGCACCAGGTAAGTGTCTTGTGAGGATTATCCTCGTCAATTATTTTCGGTGTCTTCTCGCTTGGAATCTCAAGGTAATCATACATATCATTCCAGTCACAGTAATCATCGGCGTACAAATCGTCGTCGTAGTAGTTGTAATTGGTGTAGTCACCAAGCTCAAATGGATCATAGCCGTCGAAGTCCGGGTTAGGACTGTAGAAGTTACCTATGATGTAATCACTCTTGTCTATCTCACCATCCTCTACGAAGTCATCGACACCAAGTTCATAGCATTCCTCAAGACCATCAACGTCGTCTTTATCATACTGGTATATCCACTTGTTCTCAGACCTAACGCCGATATAGAAGAACATACCTTTGTTCTCTGGGTATTTGTCATTTAGTGTTTTTGTTGACTCCGGCTCGAAGTCACACTTCTTCAAAGTGAACTCGAAATACATATTGTCACCACTCTTGAACTTTGATGGAAGTATCTGATACTTGTCACACTCTGTCTCGAAGAATCCCTGGAAGAATCCTCCGTTGAGTTTTGTCTGGCATTCCTCTATGTGTACAGGGTATTCATACTGCAATGTGCTACCACTAACGGCGTGGAGTTTGAGCCTCTTGTCATCCTCCGGTATCTCGTACTTGTTCTCCTGGAATATCCTAACAAAATCCTTGTTTGAAATTCTGTCCTTTCTGAACGTGAAAAGACCATTGTCAACGCCTGTGTATGTTATGTTGTAGAGAGTGTATGGGTTTGCAAGTGCCTTGTCCCAAGAGTAAGAATTCTTGCTGTATAGCCACTCCGTCATATCGGTACATTCTGGGTCACAAAGGTCAATATACGAGATAAGGCAATCGTCATACAGACCATTGATTTTGAATGATCCGTATGAGTCCTTATTTACGTAGAAATCCCAATATTCATCCCTATTTATCCTAAGTTTGAGGTTATGGTAGTTGTTTACCTTTAAATTTGCCATACACTAGTCACATTATTTCTATCTTATAAATATTTATTGGAAATAAAAGCAAATGGTATGAAGCTAATTAAATTAAACGAATCTCAATATAAGAGGCTGTTTGAGATAAGTTCATTTGTAAAAACTGCTGGAAACGAAGAAAGTATAAACGGAATACCAGACAATCTTACACAGGACGAAGAATGGACAACTTCTATAATAACCAAAAACGGAGAAGAAACTCATTCTAAGCCACCTACATCACAGGATAAACAAGATACTATGGCAATACAATATCCTTGGTCTGGTGGTAGAGGAGTACCTTATTAATATATGGCATTAATATTTGAAAACTCGAAAGAGTTCCAGGACAACAAGTATACAATTCCACAACAAACTGGAAACTACTTTAAAGCCCAGGCAGAATTGTTGAAATCGCAAGACCCACATTCTGCGATACCTGGCCATCGTGTCGTTGACAGACTGAAAAATGATGGTAAAGCATATAACGAGAAAGGTGGCAAGAAAAATGGTGGTAAACAGGAAGCCGCAACACTTTCTGCCAATGATGCAAAAGTTATAAAGCACAGAATGAATAAATCCATCAACACATTCGGTGCTGACTCACCAAAAAACAGCATCTACGCCGGAGAGGTTGGAAAAGCAATAGAAAAAGTATGCGATGATGCAATTGCTACGGCGAAGAGGAAAAGCCAACAGGTACAGGCAGTCAAGCCAGTAAAACCAAATGCTGTAACCGATACGGAAGCACCTATGATTAAAACAAAAGAAATGGCAAAGCCTGGTGGTAAAATTTCATACACAGTTGCAACAGAATCCAAAAAGATTTACATATCAGAAGCTCAAGTATTAAAACTCAAAAACGAATAGTCATGGCAAGCGAGATAGAGAAAACATTAAACAGGGTAGGCAACGCCGTACAGAGTCTATTCAGTGGCAAAGACGAGCCTACAGTTTCGAACACCAATGCCAACACCGGGCAGACTTGTCTTGAAATTACTGGTATGAGACAGAGGGAGCTACACCTTAGGCAGAACGCCTGGAGAAGAGAATATCAAGAATATTCAAAGCCACTTGTTGACGCTGAGTATAATATACAGACTGAGTTCCTCGTAAGTTCCACAGACGACCTCATACAGGATCAGAAGAAAAAGCAGGAAGAAAGAGAAGCAAGGGCTGCTGCAAAGAAAGAGGCTAAAAGAAAGAAGAAAGAAGAAAAGGAACAGAAAAACCAGTCACAAGTTAAGGGTACTGTTGATAAAGACAAAGTTGAAAGCCCTGCATATCAGCCGGGTGGTGTTAAAAACGACACAGAGCCAAGAGAAACACTTGCACAACAACGCCAAGAAGCTGAAAATATTGAGGCTATGCTTGCTTTACAAAGGCAGATAACAGGGCAAAATTACTAACAGTAACTATTTATTAAGGAAATAAGATATTTAAAATTTATAGAGAATATGGCATCTACAGTAGAAAACGGACAGACCTGTCTTGAGAAGAGAGGTATGGAAGAGAGACACCAGGAGATTACACGTAGTGATTATAACATCGAAGACCAGTACGGTCCAACTCACAAGGACGCTATCAGCGACGGTGACCCACAGGGTAAGGGAACTGGACACGGTGGACACACTCACTTTCTCCCAGACTGTACAAAACCAACCACAACCATCAACTACAGCAACTTCGATTCTGAGAATGGTGGTGGATACTACGACATTGAGGGTAGGAACGGCATAAGTGGTCGTAAGAGAGCACTTGCTATCTCACTCTACAACAAGGAGATCCAGTACGGTCCAACTCTCGTTGACACCAGCGCAAACGTCGCTGAAGGTCAGTATTACTTCGGACAGCAGATCGGTCAGAAGACTTACAAGTAATTTAACAAATGAGGCATATTGACCTATCATTTTCTTCTATTCTGAGAAAGGCTCTGAACGAAGATATGGTTCAAGTCAAAAATCCAAGACCAGTGGGAAATCACTACTCTTCTGTTTTGGATAGACTTAGGGACGCTATCAAGTTCAGACGCTTTATTTCTCTGAATTACGATGACAGAAAGGGTGACAAATTCACAAAGCGAAATCCAGACGGTACGCCTAAGTGGGGAAACCCTAGAGCTTATCGTAAACTGATACCCTATGCCCTATACTTCAGTAATCAGAACGGAGAACTGACTCTAAGGTGTTACCACTATAATAACAACCACACGAAGAGAGGACCAGAGCATTGGAAGGAAATGAAGGTGAGTGGGATGAAGAATGTCCGCATTTTGTCAGACGAATTCACGGAAGCGGATCTTCCAAACAATATGAATAAAAGTGGTGATAAACACGCCAAACAAATGGTCACAATGGTTGATTTCAATTCAAATCCATATGCACCACACGAAGAGTTTATGTCGCCTGTTGAAAGAGAAAGGGAGAGGATGAGAAGAACAGAGAAAGGTCAATCATCTGATGAGTTATATACAAATCAACAAGGGCCGGTACAGCATCAACCAGTACCTAACGTCAAGAAGGGTAGAAACCTCAAGACGATGCAGAATCTCGGTAAGCCTGGAAAGGTTGACTACAAGAAGGCTTACGATGCATTCAAACAGTCAGACGCTAGGAACGCATTCAGAGACTGGGATGCAGCTGAGGCAGAGAGACGTGATCAACAGTCACAGCAACAGAGACCTATGACACCTCCACAGAATAATGCAGGACCTGTCAACACAAGACAGCAACAGCAGCCTCAAAGACCTAATGTTAATAATAACAGGGAAGAGGAAAACTGGGATGAATGGTTGAATAATCCAAACAATAATAATTTCTAAATATAAAAATATATAATGGCAACAAATGCAGAAGAGAGAAAGGCAAGGATTGCAGCAGCAAGACAGGGATCGTTAAGACTCATGCAGATGGATGCAAACGGCACTCTCGATAAACTTATGGAGGGTAGAGCCGATGAGATTAATAACTCATTGACAAGTGCTGATGCAAATGTTACGAGTGCAAGCCTTATGTCCTCAAAGAGGGAGGACAGAATGAATAGAATGCCTACTGGCAGAATGGGAGTTGCAGCAGCAAACGTCCCATCTGTAATCCGTGAATCATTCCAGAACCAACCGCCAGTAAACGAGAATATGACGGCATCATCTGTCCTTGACGACGTGTTCAGTCTAGAAGACCTACAGCCTCAGAGGAAACAGCAGATTACAGAACAGGTAGCACCTGCACAACAGACATATTCAACCGGGGGTGGTATTGACTATCCTATGATTAGAACAATCGTAGAGGATATTGTAAGAAAGTACGCACAGTCCTTGAATAAGAAGATTATAAGCGAGAACACCGGAGGTGGTGCTGAGATCAACACAATAGCACTTGGTAAGACATTCAAGTTCCTTGACAGTAAAGGCAACATCTACGAGTGTACAATGAAAAAGGTTGGCAATATAAACAAAAAGAGCGTTAACGAGTAACGCTCTTTTTTTGTTCCATAAGCCAACTTGTGTATTTCTCAAGCCCATCATCAATTCCGGTCTTACAAACGAACCCAAGTAAGTCCCTTATCTTACCAGAACTAGCAACAGTAAGTCTAACGTCGTATGGCTTTGGCTTTTCATATATGATATTATCGAATCCTTCTTCATACAATATATCCTTCAGCACATCAATCACCTTATTGATCGATATAGGATAGCCACGTCCGATGTCGAACACTTCACACTTCCATTCCTTGTCAGTTCCCATTACAGTCATTATTGAGTCAACAACGTCGCCAACGTATGTGAAATCCCTCATCTGGTTTCCGTCGCCGTATATGTGAATCGTCTTCTTATCAAGTATTGCGTTTGCAAATTTAGCAATACCAAGATCCGGTCTCATTCTCTCACCATATACTGTGAAGAACCTAAGTCCTGTAAACCTCATCTTGAACAGACTGGAATATGCTGTAGCCTGTAACTCATTGGTAGCCTTAGTGACGGCATACGGAGACTTTATCTTACCATTGTCGCCATACACAGAACTTGATGAGGCATAGATGAAATGTTTAACCCCATTCAACGCCGATAGTCTTGCAACGATGTCAAAGCCGTTTATATTTACCTCATTTACCAACAGAGAATTACTAACTGAGAATCCAACACCAGCCTGTGCCGCAAGGTGTATAACGATGTCAAACTCATTCGCTTTGAACAACTTGCTCATTTCAAATTCATTAGTTATATCCTTGTAAATGAATTTGAAAAACTTGTTATAGTTTGATCTTACGTTCTCGTGCTTGATTTTTGTGCTATAATACGGGCTGAAATTATCAACGCCGACGACGAAATATTCGCCAGTCTCCAATAACTTTGCAATAAGATTCGTAGCTATGAATCCTGCCGCACCTGTAACTAATACCTTCTTTCTCATTTCTTTCCGAATTTATTAAGTAATATTTTCTTCTTCTCCTCGTATGGCTTCGAGACTATGTACATAAAATCATCCTCGTGCTTCTTCCTGTACTCATCAAGTGTACATATAGGTTTGCAAGGCACACCTGTCGCCACAGTATTTGAAGGAATATCCTTATTGACTATGCTGCCAGCACCTATTATACAATTATCACCAATGGTAACGCCGGGGAGTATGACACTCCTGCAACCTATGAAACAGTTCTTACCGATATTGATGGGGGCATATATCACCGTTTCCTTGTTTCCATCCGGTAGATTTCTTATGACCCTTGTAGCAGCGTCGTGGGTGACAAATGCACAGTCAAACGATATTGTGGTGTCGTCACCAATCGTTATGAGATACGGTTCTGAACCGAAATTAGCCTCACCGACAATGTTAACATTTTTACCAAGGTTAGGCTCTCCGTACTTTCTACTCGCTATGTATGTCATCTTTCTTCCATTCTTGAGGTAAACCAGAGAGATTCCTGTCGTATATCTCCTTGTTCTTATTGTATATGATTGTCCTCACTCTTTGAGCTTCCTCAGCAGTATGACCACTTGTGCTTCTTGAATCCGGGTGATACCTGTAAATAAACAGGAACTCGTCTGAGTTATACACCTTCTTATCACCATCCAACAGCCTTATGAGATATTCCCAATCCTCCATCCAGTCAAGCATTGGATCAAAACCATCTGTTGCATCAAACGCCTCTCTTCTCTGAATATTGGTAATGTAACACGTACAATGAAGAAGGAAGTATGGATATCTGAATTTCCACCCATATAGAGGCTTCTCAGATCCATCCTCAAGGTTGATCATCTTTGCCCTGGCATGAAACATCGTATATTCCCTATGTTCATCCATAAACGTTATACCCTTCTCAAGATAGGTTCTCTCCAGCATATCGTCTGCGTCGAGGAACATAAGGTATTCACTCTTAAACATCCTTGCCCCAAGGTTTCTAGAGGCTGCTACGCCCTTATTTTCTTGGTTGATGTATACGAACCTATCGTCGTCCCCAATCGCCTCTCTAATGACCTTATCTGAGTCATCTGTACTGCCATCATTAATAACCACGCATTTCCAATGTACATATGTTTGGTCAATGAGCGACTTAATGGCATCTGCAACGTATTTGCCTTGATTGTAACAAGGTATTACCACCACGATTTTATACACCATTTTCTCCATTATGATTTCATCTGCCATTTTCATCAATTCTTCCTTCTTATCGAGCATATCCTTATTGTATACAAAGAAGTCTTCAATTTTCCTATGACCTATATGGCACATTCCCCTCAATACAAGTTTATTGATATATTCCTCGAATGACCTTGTTATGTAGTGCATAACCCTGCCATAATACTGATCAGCCTTCTTGAAATTGCATTTGCCTGGTGTGTGCATATCTTTGAAATGACTCCTCTTGTATGTCCTAAGATTATAGCACACCTTTGACATATAATCTAGTCTTTCATCCAGTTCAATATTACCAACTGGCTTATCATAGATAGCGGTTATCGGTGTCTTTCTGTAATCCGGTTTGTGTATCCTTCCATTTGCACCATAGTTCCACCATTTCAGCACTATTGCATCATAGTCTTTGAAGCGTTCTATGAATCTTGCCATATCATCACCTGGGAAAGACAGAAATTCATCTATATCTAAGCAAAAACACCAGTCATAGTCGTAGTTATTCTTGATATACTCAAGACCAACCCTATATATGATGTTTTGTACGTCGTGCCCACGCCTCTTGTTAAGTTTAATTCCATTCCTTTGGTGTTCCTCCGGGAATATATCCAACGCCGACCTCAGCGTAACATCTTCACCCTTGAACTTACCGCATATCTCCATATGAGACTTACTATCCACATCCTCGAATATGAAGATATGATCGATACCCAATTCTAGATGGTACTTTATCCAAAACTCAAGGTACTCGTGTTCGTTTTTTATGAGTGTAAATATACAAGTTTTCATATATAAAATATAATAAAAAAAGGTAACTAATCAAGTAGTTACCTTATGAAATTCTTACATACTCTGAGAGAATCTTCTCCAAGTCATATTCTTTAAGTTTGTTTATATATCCTGGTTTATCACCACATTCCTCCATGCCAGCCCAAGCATGAACGTGGTGTAGGATTGCACCCTTTACAATTTCAAGGAATTCAACAAGTTTATCACCCTTAGGAACTTGATGTAGCCTGTTCATAATGCTGTCAACTTCAGATTCCTTTACCAACGTGTCGTTATCGTGAAGGTCGTGTGAAACACTTGTATCTTTGTTACTCATAATGTTAACCCTGTCGGCAACAATATTTATGAGACTATTTGCTGAATTCTTTTTTCCTGTTGCGATGCCACTCTTGTATTTGAGTTGAATATAGGCGGGGTCAATATTATTGAACATAATGTTTCCTACCACCATATCATTATTTGCATAATACTCACCCTTGTCGGTTGATGTGAATTTACCTTCTGACCTTATACCAGCACGGATAACGGCTTCACTTGTCTTATGGGAATCATTGTATTTGAGAATTACATCCTCAGAACCCCTACCAATAAGTGCAACATCCTTTGACTCCGGAAACGATCCCCTTGTCTGACTATTCCAATCCATAGAAGGAAGAGGATTTCTCTCTGAAAACCTTAGCAACGACGTTGCATCAGCAGCAGGACAGAACGTGTTGTATTGAGGCTGCGATATAAGCGGTCCTATATAATACCTCTGTCCGGATCTAAAGCCTCCTGCTTCATCGGCGATGATAAGAACTGCCTCACCAACCTTAGGCACTACTTGTATTGATTTTGGAAGTAATGGAAACGCCCAAGGTATCAATTCGTTTATCTTCTGCTTCTGTTTGTCCTCATCGAGTTTTGCACGTATTCTCAAACCACCAGCAGGTTCTTTTGAAAATCCGTTCTCTACCTCAATTACAGTTCCAATTTTTATTAAAACATTACCCATCTGTTAACACTCCTCTTTTCTTTAATTCATCATTGGCAGCGATATACAGTTTGTCAAGCTCTTGAAGTTCACCAACGAGAGCGATAATTTTATCCTTCTTGACATTGTACTCGTTCTCATAACCCATCATCTTCAGATTAATCTCAGAATTGGTTAATCTTGAAAAGTCAACTTTTTTCTTCATATTACATTATTTGTCCGTTCATTGTGGCGTTACCGCAATTTATGTTTGTACCCATCACAGGTCCTACCTGTATATTAAGTGCAGCAGGACCGACTCCAACCTGTACAACAGCGTCAAGTTTCAATGCTCTGAATATCTCCTTAGTAACAGCATAGGCGTGTGCAACGGTAAGGTTAGGACTACCATCTGGCATAGGTCCTGTAGGTATGCCCATCATGTTAAGGTCTTTCACTATGTTGGCAACTGATACAACAGTTGACAAACCAGGTCTCTTGATGAGAGAACACACCAGCAGCATCCTAGGTAGTTGCTGCACTGGTGGTCTCGTATTCTGAAAGAAATTCTTTATCGATTCGCAAATCTGTGATATACCCATAGTAGTAATATTTAACACTTTTCATTTTTCGGCTGTTCTCCAGCCCTTGTAGAACTAACATCTATATCAGCATAGTCAACGGTATCCAATTTAGTCTCAAGGTTCTGGTTTCCAAATCTGAACCAGATAACAGGACAGTTCTTGATGATGTTCTCGATAACCTCTGCATAGTATTCGAGTCTCTCCCTAATGATAATGCTACCAAGCATTTCAATGATAGGCTGTAGAACCCTCATAAGGAACTTCAGAAGTTCTTGTATGAGAAGATCACGTAATTCCTTCACCATAGCGTTTATAACGCCCATCATAGCCTTCATAAGGTCTTCTACGGTGAACTTCTGCCAAGTGCCTCCCATAAGCCTCTGATTGACCTCTAGAAGCATCAGAACCTTAGGAGACATAATTGCATTCATCATTGCCAATATGAGGTTCTCTATAAGGTCGAATACAAATGAATACTCTACCTCAAACTTATCCCTGTCGTCACTTCCGGCACTAAGTGATACAGCAGCCTGGTCTATAGCCCTGCTAAGTATCTCCTTCTTCTCGTGAAGTTCTGTTGCCGTGTCATATTCTTTCAGTATATCATTAACTGAATCAAATACACCAGCCTCCCTCGTAGTCCTTCCAAATGATTGCCTGTTTGCTCTCTTTTCCTCGGCACGTTTCAGCAGGTCATCATACTTGGAGTTATCGAAGGTGAAGAAACATTCATTTTTCTCGCCGTCGTCTGCATTAACTATCTGTCTAATAATAGTCTTTATCTTCTCAGTAGCCTCCTGGTGTTTGAAACTGAGGTTGAGGTTTATACCAACCTTCGTATTAACTAACGTCTGTAATAATGTAGAAGCAAGAACCTTTGCATCAAATAACTTCATACCCATTACATAGTCGTAATTGAACTCATACACAGTAAGTCCTGGATAACATTCTATCAAATACTTCAATAGCTCTCTCTTATCATCTACTGTAACATCACCACTCTTATTGTCAATATATATAATAGTAGTACCAACCGTTATCTTAATTTCATTCTTCACAGGATCATAACTCTCTTCTCCACTTGAAATTGTGTATTTCCCATTAGGGTCATAGTTACCTTCTGCATCAAACAGCAGTTTCTTAAATCTCCAAGGCGGCTCTCCTGCCGCAAGAATAGGGATATGAATATATGGCTTTGGTAGGATTGTAAATCTAACCTTATTATTGGCTAGTCCAGTTATTTCCTGGTCTCCGTATGCAGGATCGATATACTGTAAGTTGCAGATAGCCTTCTCCTTCGAGTAATCTCTAGACTTATTCTTCGTAGATACACCGCTTGTCTCCTCTCTTTTTCTACCCTTTTTATCTTCATACTCAGTTTTCTCTGCCTTTGCTGCTGCATAACTTCCAAAAATGTTAGCACCAAGCTGATCCTTTTTCCTAACATACCAGTTAACACTCGTTAAGTCATCTGACAAAGGTACGAGTGTATTGTGTACTATCTTATCATTTTCATCACGATAAGCGTCTATACACATAGCAATCACTCCAGGTGATGAGGTTGAATAAGAGAACGTATTTCCAGGTAATATTGATGAAGGTGAAGACGAAGGGCTTGTAAGTTTCAATTCACTAAGTAGTGTTCCATTACTAGGTTCAACAGTATAAGTTCCTAAACCGTGTACGTTATCAGTAAATGAAGAACCATTTACAGAAACTTCAGCTGTCATAGGGAATTTACCCTTATGTATCACAAACCACAGGAAAGCGTCAAAGTCGTCAGCCCTTGCAAACTTATACACGTCGTCCACTCCGTATAGTCCGAAGTACATATCACTTCCATACTCACTGAGTGGACTGACTGACATCTTATCAAGATAGTCAATGGATTCTATGTTTATGTCAATACCATATTTATTAGGTGTGTCCCTTTCACTTATGCTCTTATGCTGCTTCCTGTATTTCTCCGGAATCCTTGGATCTATAGAACAGGAAACCATATTCTTGAGGTTGGTAAGAAGCACGGCTTTAACACCAATCTCCATTGCTGGTACGACATAAATAAGAAAGTCAGTAAGCCACAATTTCAAGTCCTCATAGGTCACTCCAGCATGTTCAAGCAACTGTAGGAGGAACACCATAGGACTAGTTGACATTGAGGCTGATAGAGACGGCATGTTGACCATAATGTCCATTATAGTCAACACCTTATCAATCATAGCTTTCGCAGTGTCGATGGTAGCCATCGTCTCTGACTGTACTTTCTTTAAACTAGCCATTACTTCTTATTAAGTTGAATTGTCTTAGTCTTTTCCTGTTCGTTCAATGAATCATCGACGATCTTTCTGATATCGGCGAAATCAAATGATACGTTCTTAATTGCCTCACCATTCTCAAGAGCACCCTTTACGTCGCCGTTATGGTGGTAGATATCAGTGAGAAGTTTTGCTATGTCAAGTTTCTTGGCAATTGCCTTATCCTTCAATCCAAGGTAATCATTAATAGCCTTGGCATACTTTGCCTTGCTCTCCATTGGTTCTTCCTGGAGGCTGGTAGCATTTGCCAGCTTGTTTATCTCATTCTGTGACTGCACGATCTGCTCGTCAGCCAACCTATATGTTTCCTGTAACAAATCCCTAATGTTTTGGATGTCGTTAAGTTCTATTTTCAATTTTCCCATTGCTTTTTGTTATAAATACTTTTTCCCGGATTTATTCATTAATAAGAGTCCATTTAATATCGTAATATTTCTTCTTGTATATCCTCATTGCATCCCTTATCTCCTTCGTGTTGAGCATCGTGGTCTCCTTGAGGAATAGAAGTATGGAACTCTTGTTGAACTTGTCACTACCCATCTGGGCAAACAACTCCTCCCAGTTTGTCATTAGATTAACCAGTGCCATTCCAACCTTCTTCTCGTTATCGTTGAGCTTCAGCTTATCTGAATCATTAAGTATCTTCTGAATGTTCTCAACTGTTGACCCGGTTAGTTCAGATATGAATGTCCTGCCAGTGTCAGAATCATTGTATGAATATTTGATATCGTCATCAAATCCACCCTTGGTGGTGTCAAACGGATTATCATACGACGTGTTTCTCTTCTGGTTCTTGATGAACTGGTTGATCTTGTAATAAAGGTAGTTTTTACAGATTGTACCGCAATATGAGTATGCCTTATACCCAGAATCCGGCTTGAAGCACGACAACTTTGTCATAAGAAATGATATAGTGTCGTCGAATGTCTCCTGGAACTCCTCATCCGGTGGGTATAGGTTATACCTCCTAATGATAGATTCCACCATCTTCGTGAATGCAGGACGGAGAATTTCATTGAAAATCTTGTTCTTCTCCCTCTCGTCGTCTGTTGAAATGTAATCGACTACTGCCTGTTCCTCACGCTCGTAGAAATAACCCTTCCTCTCCTTGGATGGTTTTCTACCCCTCTTTTTCTTTACTTTTTCTTCAGTTACAATAACTTCTGACATTGTAGTAATATTTATAGATGTGGGGATACGTCCCCATTATTATTTTTATACTTCTAAATATTACATCAAAGGCAAATCTGCGTAACTTAAACGCACTTTCTTTCACATTTCCAATTGGAAATCTCCGTGTGCCTAACGGATGTAGTTAAAAAATGGCATTAATCCTTACAACTAATGCCATTGAAAATAACAAAATAAATATATGCAATAGGTTTATATCAGTCTAGATTATTCCTCAGTTTCTGGGATAGTTGGGCTGTATTCCTTCTTTCTATCTTCCTTGTAGAAGTACTCCCTCTTAGCAAGGTCGAACCACCACTGTGACTCTTCCCTGTCAATCTCAGCCTTGTACTGCTCAACGAGAGAACCCTTTCTGCCAAGTGTATGATTATATCCAACCTTAGGAATGACGAATACTGTCTTGCCCTTATTTGTAGCACGAAGCAACCACTCATACCAGAATGTAATCTTGATTGATGGTTTCAAACCTCCAACCTCAAGCCAGTCCTTCAGATTGAACACACTACCTGTGAGGTAGAAGTCGAAATAGTTCTGAAGACAGTCAAGGTCGATGAAACCAATCTCATTTGAGAAAGCTGAAGCCCACGCTGCCTCATTACCGAAACCGATATACTTTCCGTCGTTGAAATCTGTGATATCCTCCAGGAACATGAATACGCTGGTATCCGGCATAAAGTCGATGTATCTCTTCACATTGTCAAGCCATATTGGTGTATAGGTGTCGTCGAACTCAAGGATCGAGAACCATTTCACGTCCGGGTTATTCTTGAAAGCGTTAACACCGTTCTCAACCAACTCGGCAAATGTGCTTCCCTCTGTTGTTGCAGGAACGAGTGCAACCCTACTAGACGCACCCTTTATCTTTGCTGGGGTAGTGCCCATTGGTACTGAAAGACAGATTGGTGTGTTCTCTGGAACTGATTCAACTGCCTTATTGAGCAACTCTATGTTTTCCTTACCGAATTCGTGCATCGGTATGATTATTCCTAACTCTTTCATTTCTTATTATTTTTATAATTTCTTATTCTATCGTACTCTTTTTCCTTTATGCTGTCTGGATCAGCAGTAGGATTCTTGAACATTTCATCAATCATCATTGATACTGTGGCAACAGCCTCAGCCTCTTCATCAATCGTACCATTGAATCCAGTTCCTTTGAGTATATCAAGTATGTCATTCACATTGAAGAAATTGTAGTACTCAATGAACTTTCCGAACTTGAACTCAACATTACTTTCATCCAACATAGAAACTGTTCTTCTGATTATCGGGAAGCCTATTGTCTCGAAATCGGTTTCCTCATAGTATTCTTGCTCTTCGTCACTAGCATGCTCGTAAATCAGATACTGCGCAAGTTGTTCAAAGGCATATGCACACTTCTTCTTCAACTCCGGGTTAAGCCCCTCTGTGAAACCAAGATCATCCCACCTCTTATATATTGCCTCAAGATGTGGCTTAATATCTTCTGAGTTAATGGCATCTGAGTAATCTGTCTTGAAAACCTCTGGTTCTACAAAGACATTGCCGTTAATTTCAATCTCACTCATTATTCCTCTTGTTTCTTAACCTGTATTAGTAACTCTTCCATTTCCTTCTTCCTTCTCTCAAGGACAGAGGCAACATAGCCCATGAACTCCTTCTTAGTCTTCTCCCTTGAGAAGTTCTCCAGGGTCTTCTTAGCCTCCTCAGCAAGTACTGGTGGTACTTTGTCGGTAATCCAAGAACGGACAACACTTGCAATCTGCTTGTGAAGCGTGTCGTAGTCGTTGAACCATACACAGCAGTTTGGAAGTTCCTCGCCGTTAGCCCAATCAACCTCTGTATTAGGTACTTTCACCATAACAATACTTCCACTCTTCATTGCCTCAAGAGCTGAATACATGAAGCTTGCGTCGTCGTCAATAATGATTGTAATAGCACCCTCACGAAGAGCCTTTGCAAACTCAAGCTTTGGAAGGTTTCTGAGTTCCTTGAACGATACCCATCTGAGGTGGTTGTACTTCCAGTAGAAAGGCTTCACAACCTTCTTAATATCAGACTGATCCTTAGCAATCACGTTAATGACCATCTTCTTAGGCTCGATTGTAGAACCGAACACCTTTGAAATATAAGGAGTAACCTTTGTGAGCTTCACATAAGGAAATACCTCCTTGATCTCTGCTGCCTGGTAGTCAGAGTTGGTGATACCCTCCATAATTCCGAAGTCACCCCACTGTGCAGCGTATGGCATCTGCTCCACAACAAAATCATAGTTCTGGAGGATGACAACTCTCTTACATGGGAGATTCTTAGTCTGGTTCATCACCTGTGAGTAGATCTCTGGAATAAACAGCACATCTGAAGGTGAAGTACCAACCTCTCCCTTATTCACGTTGTAGTGTGGAAGTTCTGCATATTCCTTTCCAAGCCATGACTCAACGCCCTCAAATTCCTCCTCGGTATGGAGCATTGCAACGTCGTAGCCCTCTTCCTTTGCAATTAATGCAAGGTTGTAGATGTATTCCAGGCTTCCGCTTGGTACACCCTTGGTGTCAATCACGAAGAAATAGAGTTTGTTCTCCTTCTTGTCAATTCTTGAAAGTTCCTTCTCTATATTCTCAATCACCTTCAAATTCTTATCACTCATTGTTATCCTGTTTTATATCTTTTATGAACTCGTATGATTCCAGCGTGTTAAGCGTAATGCTCTGACCAAGCGACATCGCCTTGAGGTCTTCGATGGAATCCAAAATGTCAATGAACATCTTAATCATGTCATACTTGATCGTGTTCTGACCTGTGAAGTCAGTTACCTTCACTTCCTTTACCTCTCTGGTATTAGGGATCATTTTCTTTTCATCCTTATCATAGATGAAGTTCTCGGTAATCTCGACCTCGCTGTTTCTCTTGTTCGGATCACCGAACACAAACTCACTTATCTTGTTAATGTCGAAAATCAAACTTGTATCACCCTGCTTCATTATAGAACTGTTTTAAAAACTTATTATCTGCTATAACCTCACTGAGATTATCATAATTTGAAAACGCCTTATCCTTGTTCTCCTGGTTGAACTCCCTGTTAATCAAGACGATTTTCTTACCTTCCGGTATTTCTTCCTCGAACATCTGGTTGCTAGCCGTGATTACCACGTCGCACTCATCCCAGACCTCCTTCACGGTCTTAGGGAAGAATACCTTTCTAACCCTAGCACCAATCTTACTTAGGAAGAAGAACGTTGACTGGATCACCAGTGCCTCCTCATTGAGGCTATAAAAGACAACTCTTATGTCCTCGTCTTCAATATTAGATATATCCGTAAGCCAGTTGGTAATCTTTACAGCAAGGTTCTTCTCCGACACTCCGGCACTTGCGAAGATCTCAAACGGATAATCTATGTAGATGAAGTTGTTCTTTTCCTTCTTGCTCTTAAACTTCATGTACTTCTTGATAACGTCAACCCTGTCGTCCAATTCGTCGATATCCAACGATGGGTCGAACTCCTTCTGATAATATTTCAAGAGCTGCCTGTTGATGTTTCTTACAACATGGTTAAGCTCCACTCCTATTGTTAGCATATTGTTTTATTTAAATTATAATGATTATTACTCACTTTTCAAGGCTTTTTCTAGACAATTTTTGCAAACTGGCTCTCTTCCGTCTGCTCTCTGTATATCTGCGTCATATACCGACATTTCAGCACCACACACAGAACAGTATGCCTTTCTCTCAACATTCACCATTTCCGGTGCTACTTCCTTCCTCTCATTGTTCTTGTATTTCTCGTCCATTGACTTTGAGTAGTACTTACCCTCAAGATCAAGAGGAATTCTGACATATCCAGACCATTCATATGTAACCAGGTACTCGTGCTCGGTCTCCTCGAATGACTTGAACTTGCAACCGTCAACAAAAGCATAGTTGGTAAAGTCAAGCTCATTAGTAGCCTTGTATGTGACAAAATTCATATTGTTGATGGAAGAAGCCATCTCATTTCTCTCGATCTGATATTGCGTCTTCACATCCTTCAGTTTAACAAGCTCATTCAAGAATGGTCTTGCCTTTGGATTATATGGATCTGGTTGTTTCTCGAAATGTAACGTTGTTTCAATAATACTTGGGTTTGTCTCTTTCCTAACGTCGATATTGACATCTATTAGTGTCACAAACTGTTCCATTTTGAACCTTGTGATATCGTTATAATTTATCTCAAGCCTGTATTTCTCAACGCCGTAGTCATTAACCCTATTAAGCTCCTCCAACACGGTAGATACCATAAGTCCGTTTTCCTGGGAGAACTTGTATTTGTCCTTCTGTGCGGCTTTCTTTCCATTTTCCTTCTTGACAGCAACACCGTTACCAAGGTACTCGAAATTCTCAGCTTCTCCAGCAACCTTGTAGTTCCTCCATCTGAGTTCTTCTACCTCCTGGGTAACTTCTCCTTTCAGAAGATGCTTTGCAACCCTCTGGTCACTCACCTGCTGCTGTATCTCAGTACCAGTCTGCTCTGCCTCACCAGCACCCATAATCTCGTCCCCGGCGGCTTTAAGACCGAATGGGAGACCATACCACAGGTTGAGGAAAAATTTCTTCAACTTACTCATATTCTATTTCAGTTAATAGTCTTTTCTTTAGTTCATTAGTAATCCTGTCCTTGATCGAGAAATACATCTGTCTCTCATTGATTGTATTCTGTACGTCTGCTGGCAATCTGTGAGAAGCGTCAAGGACATTATCTCCGGTTGCAAGGATATAGCCATCTGTCATCTTAGAGTACTCCCTGCAAATGTCAGTTGCAACATTGTATAATGATGCCAACTCCTGTAAATTCATTTCACTTAATTTCATACTGCAAAAACTATGCCAAATTATTTCTTTAATATATCAATTGGGTAATATTTGCCAAATTTCTGATTGGTAATCTCCCTATTCTTATACCACGATTCCTTCAACTTACCCACAGAGTTGTGTGCAAGCCTAATATTGGTGGTGACACCAATCTTATATTTCCAATCCTTTGAGAAATGGTTTGACAAACAAAAGTCAATATCATAAAAGTCAAACCCATCAAGTTCCCTACTGAAGTTAACGTTGATTTTCTCTTTGTGTACAGCCATAAACAAACCGTCTATAACAACAACCTCCTGCAAGTCTTTATCAAGAAGTGGTGAAAAAGTTGTAAGCCATGACTTACCTTCACTTCTATGGAGAACCTGTCCGAACTTCTTATCATAATTCCACCATGCTCCCCTTGCATCAAATTGTGCTGAACCAGCAACTCCTATAATCGCATAATCATCGTGTTCATTGAAAAGTCTGAGGACTTCTTTTCCCCACCCCTTTCTAAGGAACTCTATGTCATCGTGTACAAACACAACAATATTATCCTTCACGTCGTCTGATGTAAGGATATCACCGTATATCTTAGATAAACTAACACCATCTGGATTATGGATAGCAAAAACATGACAGGAACACCCGCATGTCTCTTTTAAATGATCAATAAAAGCAGTTGATTCACCGCTTTTCTCCCTGGTACAGTAAACTATTGCAATACTTTCTTCCATAACTTTTTATTAAAAAATAAAAAAAAGCAGCTAAGAACAAACTCTTAACTGCTTAATTTTTCATTTAATTCCGTATTCTTTACCCTTCCATCTGATATGAAAAGAAAATTCAACAGGTTGTCCGTCAACTTCAAATATACATCCCGGATGTACACTATCACAATCAAACAACCCACCATGCTGGTCGTTGCGTGTTATCTTAATCCTTGACATATCCTTGTTAATATAGAAGATAGTTCCCGTATATTCACGACCCCACCACTTGTATTTAACCTTACTGCCAACCTTTAAATTTCCATCTAGTATTACATTGTTATTGACAAAGGTTGACCATCTTCTATGTGCCTTCTCAACATTAGGGTTTCTCAGCATCGTATCACCGTCTGGGTACTGATACAAGAGATTGACAAACATTGTGTTTCCAAACCCATGATTGCTGAAGTGGTTGTCAAATATATTCTTGAATGACGCATACATCCTTTTGTATTGACCAGTCGTATGGTCAAATCCATAAAATGTTCTAGTGTTGTCTATAGCCATCTTATGGATGTTAGGAATTATACCCCTAATCTTTGCATATGTTATAAAAACTTGTAATGGTGTCATTATTTCTTCTTATTAATCTGTATATACGTCAATTCGTTAGCCTGTCTCACAATAGTCGCCATTACACTTGAATGCCATCTTGCCTGGTCATCCGTAAGATCCCTATCATTTACTGTCATAGCCTCTGCCTCATCCGGAGTAAACGATATACCACACTGCTGAGCCATTATCAGAGAATGAAGTCCTGTTCTGATAGATGGCTGGTTCTCATCATACTTATAAACCATTCCACGCTTCTCGATCTCCCACTGGTTATCGTTTGATACTAGCCTCACTGACTTTGCAATGTGATGCAGCAAGCAAATCTTTACCAATGTGTTCTTATCAACCTTCTGCTCATCTGGCAGCAACTCATTAAGTCTCACTGCATAAGGAGTAAGAACCTTGAGAACGATTTCCAATAGAGAACCCTGGTAAGCATTGCCAAAGTCGTTAATGTTCGTGAAAGAAGCATTCTTAATCTTCTCACCAAATTCCCCTGCGAACATTGTTGCATCTACACCAACCTGTGACAACTTTTTGAGATACAGTTCGTAGTTCTTGTTCTTAATTTCATCTGTAATCATAACAATTTTTTAGATTTTAAACGTTTAACACTCATTCTTAAACTACCATCCTTCCTAATCAAGTGATCAAGGAAGAACCCGCACTTATCCACTTCCGGATTAACATAGAATCTGAACTCACCGTCGTTGATGTACGCATCCTTGTCATAGACATAGAAAATCAACATCTTGTACTTGTTGCCACCGACATATTCATTAGCCTCACGTTCCTTGTCGAAGAACTCCTTTCTCTTCTCCTTGATGTACTTTCCGTCGTGGCTGAACGTTGATGTATTCTTGACCTGGAAGAAGGATTCAACCTCTCCGTCCTTGAATGTCATCATATCAATTCCGTACTTGGTGTCAAGTTCGATTTCGTCGTGCCTGGATAACACATTGTAATCGTGTAATACCCTTCCACTCTTAACGAGCATTTCCCTCACGATGTCCTCTGCCTTGAACCCGATGAAAGCATCAATGACAAGCCTTCTAATGAGAATGTCAAACAGGTCATCGTATTCTATCGAAGACCCGTTTTCCTGCATTTCCCTAAGGCAGCATCCACAATTTAGGGCGAGGACTGGATCTGGATATTCCTTGATGAAGTCCTGGAAGAAACTCTCGATTGACTCGTGGCTGTAGTCATTCCACATCTGGTAAGACTTTTTAAAGCCATCCGTCGTGTACTTCTTGATGTACTTGTTGTCACCGTCTCTGAGACAACTCTTCAAGTGAGCACTATAGTAGTGCTTAAGTGGTAGTAGTTTCATATTGCAAAGATATATAAAAAAAGTTAAAAAAACAAATTTTAAGAGATATTTTTTCTTGTTAACATTCGAAATGTACTGGAGAACGAAGGTCATCCACTCTTGTTACATCCAACTTTTTCTATCTAATATAATATTTAATATATTTTAATATAATAATATAATATATTAATATAATTTAATACTATTAGTAAAAACCAATTTTAAAAGATATTTATTAGAAAAAATACGTATTATGAAAAAGATTGTAAGACTTACAGAATCAGAACTTAAGAACATAGTAGAGAAGTCAGTTAGACGTGCCATCAAGGAAGGTGCAGTAAATGAATATGGTTTGAAAGATTTTGGAAGAGACGCTGCATTTGCAGGCGGTCTTGGATTAGCTGGTGCTGGAACGTTGGCTGGTAATGCTTATCTTCACGGTGAAGACCCAGAGATTGACCCTCAACAGCAGGAAATTAACCAGGCTGTAACAGATGAATTCGGCTCTCCACAGGGTAAACTCCCAAATGACACAATAAACTTCGACGACGCAAGACGTGATCCTAGGTTGAATGGTTATCACGTTGATTCCAGCATTAGCAATAAACTCGAATCTCGTATCAGAGGTGCTGTTATGGAATCTTTGATTGGTTTGATGAGAGAGTGTGGTGGTACTGACAAGCTCGCTGATAGAAAGAAGGCGTTTGGCAAACTTGCTCACCTGGATATTGATACCAAAAACAAGGATGATCAGAAAGAGGCACTCAAAATGAGAAAAGGTTACATTAAGAATCAAAGAAAAGCATAATGAACAGAATTGATAAGATAATATCAGAATCCATAGACAAGTTTATCCTGCGTGAAATCAATGAAGTCTTGAAGAACCCAGCTGAGGCATGGGCAAATATGGAGGGTGGTACTTACAAACAGAAAAGAGGTAGGTACAATGTCCAGCCAAGGAAAAAGATAACATCATTGAGTGAGGCAACTACGATTAACCAGGTGGGAAGACTTCTTAGGTCTGAGTGGTATTCAAAGGAACTTGGTGCTATTGGTGGTTTTGCAAGGAACTACGCCGTATATGGTAATGCGGCTGCTGATGCATTATTCAACTTTTTCAGAGACGAAAAAGGTGATATGTTTGTTCAGTTTAACCAATTATACGAAAAGGTTAATAGTTACACCAGGAACATTGAGGATTGGTCAAAATATGGAGAGGAAGGTCCAGTTCTGTCAAGACTGAAGGATCTCGTTCCTTTCCTTGAGGAACTTGCTACATATATTGGATTCCTAGCAAACAAGACAAAGGATTTGATGAAATATCCACCTTTTCTTCAGTTACGTGGTAACGCCGCAAGAAAGGGAAATATAATAGATGGATATAGTACAGTAAATGGTCTTCTAGATACGGTTCTAAACCCAAAAAAGAAAGTAGAAGCTAATAAAGTTACTGCTAAAATAAGATATTGCGTTGACGCTATCAATGACTTTATAAGAATGAAAGAAGAACAACAAATCAGATTCTAAATAAAAAGGAGGTAGAACTTCTACCCCCTTTTTTTTTTATTCCTTATTCACCAGTTTCTTGTAAAACTCAACTCTCTGCTTGCAGATTGTATCAAGTGAATATCTGTCCTTCACGAACTCATACAGGTTATCCTGGAGTTTCTTAAGCATCTCTCTGTCATCAGCAAGTTTGTTGATGTATTTTGCCCAGTCCTTATGATTCTTCCTTGGATCAACAAGCAATGCAGTACCATTATCGTTAATCTTTCCACCCTTCTCAATCATTGGAATCAAGTTAAGTGTATATGCTCCAAAGTTCTGTGCAATAAACGCCGTATGAGTGAAACCACACTCTATTTCCTTCAACTCAGACTTAACGGCATTGAAGTCGTTTTCCTTCAATGGCGCAATGAGTACGTCAACGTTCTGGTAGTGTGTGGCATAGTTGTTGATGTTCCTAGTCCACATTCTTCTGTAAGGCTCATTTGTGAATGGGTCGTCGGTGTTAGACATGAACTTCATAAGGAACTCCTTATGCTCCGGTGATACCGTATTATAGTTATCGGTGAATATCTTCTCATAATCACACCATACGCTTTCCTGTGGAAGTATCGGTCTCACAGTCTTCTCACCAGTCTGCTGGTTGTAGATCGTCCTGTTTCCCCTTGTATCGAATCCACAGAGGACAAACTGAACCTTATCCTTATTAACCTGTTTTGCAATGCCGTCGATGAGCTGCAAGTCCTTGAGGTGTGAAGATCCACAGATGATACCAACACGAAGCCTTCCGTCACCCGGATTCTTTTGTGCTGCATACTGTGCCTCCTCCGGATTGATTGCGTTAGGGAACACCTGTACATTCTTGTTATACTTCTTCAGTATATTTGCAAAAATAGGCGTTGTAGTTGTCACACAATCGGCTTTCATAAGGTGGTTGATGATTGGCTCGTGCCACTTCTCTTTCTTCGCTGTGAGGGACATTGGGTGATCATCACCAAGCTTGAAGTGGTCATCCACGTCTATGATTACAGGGATACCCAGGAACTTGATGAGATCGATGACCTTGCACTGCTTATCCAACTGCTTGTGGATGTGTACCAGGTCATATTGCTTGAGGAACCCCTCAAGGTTGCCCTTAGGCATATCGTAAACAATGTCAACGTCGAATTCGTCGCCGTAGTGTTCGGCGATATATACGTGAGGATCAACTGATCTGAACTTTCCCACACCAGTTCTGTCACTAGGTATGACTAACATTTTGATTTTCTTATCCATTTTTAACATATTAAAAAATTATTATCTATAAATTGTGTAGCCCATAGAAACCTTTCCATCCATATTTCTAAATAATGTGGCATGCATGAATGGAAATTCTCCTGCTGAGAACCAACGTCTGATTTCACCTGCTGACTTTGGCATCATTTCTTCCGGACCGTTATAATATTTCTTGAAATACTCGAACACATAGTTAGCAACATAATCGCAGTCACTTATTCTAACAACTTCTTGTTTAACCTCTTTGGTTATTGACATGAAGATATCATCATAATACCTCCTCTCGAAAATACCATACATAAACAATGCATTTGGCATTGCATACATATGTTCATTGTGAATTGCCATTAACTTCCTTGAAAAGTCATTCAACATTATTGTCTTCACTTTCTCAAGGTCTGGGTTATCAAAGTCAATATCAACGTTACAAGTGATACCATAACCCTTTACACGCTTAACACGTCCATCATCAAAATATTCTATCATATTTTTTCTTAAAAAATAAGAATGGAATAGGAATAATAAACAATAAAACATAAAAAAAGGTAACTAATTGCGTAGTTACCTTCTTTTTGCTCCGTATGATTATGATGCCTGTATTCTCTCAGTGTAGTTGTTCATATCCCAATTTTCCTTATTCTTATAGTCCATTATACTAACTCCAGGTACATATATTGGATATGTAAGAACTGGGTTATCTCCACCAAACCATTGTCCGTTAGGAGGTGTCCAAGCAACAAGGTCTGGAGGTGTTGTACCCTCAAACGTTATTTTTGCTATGTTTTTGTTATCAAATGCATGATAAATTATCTGTGTAACTGTATCTGGGATTGTTACCTCACGTAATGCATACAATTGATCATATCCTTCTCCATATTCTGAGAATGTTCCCCTCTCAATTAATGTATTGTCAATCATCTTAAATTCAACTGTATGTATACCAGCACTAAGTTCTGTGTACATTTCTGCTGGAATCCATTCCCCACCATCAATTCTCATTTCTGAGAAATTATTAAGGCCATATGTTGCAGATGTACTTGGGGTACTATTCTGATACCCATAAAGTCTTACTCTTCCAGCATCTTCAACTTCATAAAGACAAGTTATAATACCTTCACTCACAGGTGGCACTGGAGGTTCTGGCTCAAGTGGGTTATAGTGAACCTCGTAGTTACGATCCTTGCAGTATGATACGTTTGGACGTACAAACTCCGGAGAGTTCAAAAATGCCTCGTATTCGGCGTGTGTGTCGAATATTCTTATGTATACGTTCTTTGCCATTGTATATATTTTTTTTATATGTTATTCTTTTACATAAATATCTGCTTCTTTTATTAATTCTTCTTTTATGCCAACCATATCCGTATTCATTTCAAAAAAATCGTCATAACCCCTATGTTCCTTGCACATCATACCCCTTACTTTGAGCTTATGTACATATTCTTCCCAGGACTTTGTTATATAATGCCTTAGATACATCCGATCAAAAACATCCCTACCTCTGTCCCAGGTAAAGTCTGTCTTAACATAGTTGCACAACGCCGTATGATTGCCAAATATAAATCTCTCTTCCAGTTTCTTCATATTGAAGCACATCTTGGTACAGTTACATCTTTTCTTATCCTCAATAGAATATTCACATTCCTTGGTATATATCTCCCATATCGGTTTATCATATATAGGCTTTTCAATGTGCCCAGAAGCACCGAAATTCTTCCATTGGATCATTATTGCATCATGATCTGAATAATCGTCCAGGAGGTTTGGAAATGGCTCTGTTGTCGTTATATATTCATCACAGTCAAGCGAGAAACACCAGTCATAGTCAAAGTTATCCCTTATCCAAATTAACCCCTTCTTAATGTATTGCCTTTGAAACTCACTAGTCTTTTTGAGTTCATTAACTTCGTCGGTTGGTATTAATTCGGATACAGAGTGTAATGATACCTGGTCATACTTATCTGTTATTTCCTTATGCGAGGATGAGTCTATGTCCTCGAAAACAAATAAGGTATCAACACCAAGGTTGATGTGATACCTTATAAAGTCTTCTATATATTCTTGTTCATCCTTAATGACTGTGAATATACATGTTTTCATTTTACGGCATTGCAACTATTTTGTCTTCGTAAGTGCTCCAATGTTGGGCATTTTTATACTCATCAACACTTTCTGCTGGAACATAAATGTTATTTACTTTGTCAGGGTCGCAAATAAAATAAGAAATAGAAGGAGGTGTCGTAGAATACATTACTATGTCAAACTTATCTTCTGAAGAGTTAAAGGAATAGTAGCCAATATTAGTAATAGTTTCTGGTACTTCATATTTTGTTATATAAAGGTCAACAGTATCTGGCTTGAAACAGTTTTCGTCTATATCTGCTGGATTATTAAGTGTGTATTTTACCACATGTTTTCCAGTTGTATTAAATCTATAAGTATTCTGTACTGTTTGAAGCTCTACTCCGTCAATTTCTATACCAACAATAGTATCTCCGTAATAACGATCAAATAATGCCGTGTCTTCTGATGTTGATTGTACATCATAAGTGACAGTAAGTCTATCAATTCCCACAGGCTCTACATAAGGATTGTAATGAACGTGATTAATTTGATCATCACAGATAGAAACGTTAGGGAGGATAGCCTCCCCGCCGTTTATGTACGCCTCATACTCTGCATGAGTTGTAAATTCTTTTAAATATTTACCCATATTATAATATTTTTTAATTTATTATTTTTTTCTTGTGTGAATTATTTTAAGGCTCAAGTGCTTTAAGTCTTGCATCAAGGTCAACCAATGCCTGTGCTGTTATCCTCTCAAGTTCTGTTATGTAATCCTGGAGAAGAACGTCGTTGCCGTTGATGTTAATGTATATATCACCGTTCTCACGAACCTCAAATGCATTATGCCTTGAGTCTTCACCACTACCGTTACCAATGCTGAACAATGTCTTGGCAGCACTTGTTAAACCAGTATTTGACACATTGAACTTTCCACTAGCATGTTCTCCGTCATTTTTAGTAATTGTCTTATATCCCTCTACATGTGAGTGAGCACCACTTGCTAACGTACCCTCACCTTCTGCGTGGGCGTATGAAGTGGTTGCTGATGTAGCATTTCCCTCAACGTGTGTGAAGTTTCCACTAGCCACAGTAGCATAGCCCTCTGCGTGAGAGTAACCGCCGCTTGCAAGGGTGTGGAAACCTTCTGCGTGAGCACTATTTGTTGTAGCGGATGAAGCAGTACCTTCTGCATGTGAATCATTACCACTTGCAATTGACTGATTGCCTTCTGCATGAGAGAACTGTCCTGTCGCCTTTGTTCTGATACCTTCTGCGTGTGACGCATCTGATGTACCAGAAGAATAGTATCCTTCTGTGTGAGCCATCAAGCCAGTTGCCACAGTAGCATAGCCCTCTGCGTGAGAGTAACCCCCATCGGCTTTATTTCCACCACCTTCAGCACATGCATCTATGCCATTAGCAGTGTTATTTGTACCCTTCATAACAACAGAATTTGTACCAGTTCCACTTACCCAAAGGTCTCTTGCATCTGTCTCTGCCTTTGTGTAGTAGTTACTCAAGTCAGTTGGTGTATATGCACTTGCGTCAAGTTTCCTCTCATCAAGTTCAATTACTCTGCTGTCAAGATCATTGAGTGCTGTTGCTACGACTTTATCAGTTACATCAATTTCTTCCTTTGTATAATAGTCAGAAAGGTCAACGTTGCCTATCTCATCTTGGAGTCTAACATCAATACCATCCTTGTTTGTTATGTAAATATCACCATTTTGGTGGATCTCAAATGCATTATGCCTTGCGTCTTCGGCAGTACCATTACCGACACTAAACAAAGTGTGACCTATTGTAGACACATTGAACTTTCCGCTAGCGTGTTCAGCATCGTTTCTAGTAATTGTACTCTCGCCTTCTGCATGAGAATAATGCCCATTTGCAATCGTACCCTTTCCTTCAGCGTGTGAAACCCAGCCTCCAGCCGTTGTTCCACTACCTTCAGAGTGCGAACCCCATTCTCTAGCTATACTTAAAATTCCTTCAGCATGGGTAAAGTGTGTAACACCACTTGTACCATATCCTTCTGAGTGTGCTCCTAAGCCATCAGCAGTTGTACCGCTACCTTCTGCATGGGAAGCGTTACCGTTTGCCGTTGTTCCGCTACCTTCTGAATGAGACTCGTTACCAACGGCTTTTGTATCCATTCCTTCTGCATGTGCCCTTGCACCAATAGCTGTTGTTCCACTACCTTCCGTATGGGAGAAGAATCCTTGAGCAAGTGTAGTACCACCTTCTGCATGGCTAGCAACGCCATTTGATTTGTTACTCATGCCTTCAGCGTGTGAGAATTCTCTAGTCGCTTCATTGTCATATCCTTCTACGTGAGAGAATACTCCGCTTGCTGTATTACCACTTCCTTCAGCAAGAGAATATATTGCACTAGCAACATTTTCGCCGCCTTTTATAAGTGCTGAGTGTTCTCCAGTTCCGGACTCCCATACTGATGTGTATGCACTTATATCTAATTTTTCATCAAGTGCCTCCTCCACGTCGGTTTTGTTTGCCTTTCTAGACTCAAGATCGTTGAGTGCCATTGCAATTGTAAACTCATCATTCTCAACAGTTTCCTCAAGTTCCCTAACTGAATCTGTCAACGCTGAAATTTCATCACCATACTGGTCTTCCATTTCATCGATAGTCTCATTGATGTTGGTAATTGCACTATTGATATTGACAATATCGCCTTGTATTGTTGTGATGTCGCCCTGTACATTTGTTATTGCAGAGTTGATTGTATTAACCTGGTCGTCGATCTCATCCTTTGTATAGTAGTTGTCTGGGTTGAAGATGCTTGAAAGTGGGATTCTTGTCTCATCCTTACCAGATGCAGCGTTCCATACGATAACGAGTTCCTGTGTCTCATTGTCGATGTATACACGATCAATCATACCATCCTTGATGAAGTCTGTTGCGTCGATTGTAGCAACAACAACACCTTCAGCATAGAAGTTGATTGTCTTTGCTGAGCTGTCATATACAGCGTCGTCGAACTTGTCATTTCCAAGGTTGTTAATCTGGTTCTGAAGATCAGCCTCTACACCCTTTGCTCTTGTCTCTTCTGCTGCTATGGCATCAGTAAGTGCGCTAGCCGTATCATCGATCTTTGCATCAAGTGCTGCCTCAGCATCCTGTGCTCTCTGTCCCTCAGCCTCTATTGCAGCCTGTAAACCAGTCTCAGCACTGGTAGCCCTTGCAACCTCAGCGTCGATTGCTGCCTGTAAGTCAGCCTCAGCCTCAGTAGCTCTTGTCTCTTCGTCGTCGATAGCCTCCTGTAATGCGGTCTCAGCAGATGTGGCCCTTGCTTCCTCAGCGTCAATAGCATTCTGCAATGCCTGTTCTGCCGCCTTTGCACGAGCCTCTTCCTCATCAACGTCTGCCTTTCTCTCAGCAATCTCGTTGGTGAGTAATGTCCTAAGTTCCTGCTCTGCTGCCAGGGCACGGCTTTCCTCAGAATCGAGTTCGTCGTTGACCATATCAATCCTGTGGTTGAGCTGCTGCTCAGTCTGTGTTGCACGAGTAATCTCATTTGTAAGAGCTGTCTGTAATGTCTGCTCTGCTGCCTTTGCCCTTGTTTCCTCTTCGTCAACGTCGGCGATTCTGTCAGCTATTTCCTGGTTGATAGTCTCCTGCAATGCGGTTTCAGCAGATGTAGCTCTTGCAACCTCAGCATCAATTGCACTCTGCAATGTTGCCTCAGCCTCAGTTGCTCTTGTAGTTTCAGCCTCGATCTTCTCGTCAAGTGCTGTCTCAGCACTTGTTGCCCTTGCAATCTCATCATCAATCTTAGCGTCAAGTGTCTCCTCTGCTGCTGTTGCACGGTCTGTTTCAACTTGTATAGCTGCATCAATACCAGAAATCTTAACACCATCTTCACTAACTGATAGATATGGCTCTCCGGTAGAATCTATGAGAACCTTGATCACATGATTATCAACAATGAGTCCATCCTTGAACTCATTCTCGTCAAGAAGTTGACTGAGATCTATTGAGATTACATCACCGTTTGTGAAATAGATCTTCAATATACCGTCCTTGTATTCAGTGTGGTCAATGATTGAATCAGACTTGACGAACTCTGATACGTCAAGGGATGCCTTAGTCTCACCGTCCTTATTGGTGAAATAGATCTTGTTGTCATCCTTGTTGTAAGAAGTTCCGGCGAAAAAGCTCTCAAGGTCATTGTCGAGGATAGTCTCACCACCTTGGTAGTTGTTTTCCTCCTGGTAACCCCAAGGCTCATACATTCTTGTTTTTCTTTTTATAGCCATTGTGATTATTTATTTTGTCTAATTATTGTACAATTATGTTAACTATAAATATTCGATACTAAAAGAAAAATGCAGCCAATTCTGACTGCATTTGATATTTAATCCCAATTGTCGAGTATTTTCGTGATAAGTGGGTTTCTCACGATATCCTCTCTTGTGAACTCAGTTATTCCTACCTCTTCTAGCGATTCTAGGTGGCTAGCCGCATACGCAAGTCCACACTCAGACTTCTTACTAACGATGTCACGCCTGTTAACCTGCTCACAGTCACCTGTGATAATCACCTTGCTGTTTTCTCCTAGCCTCGTAAGGAGGAGTTTCATGTTCTCCTTTGTGTACTGTTCAGCCTCGTTAACCAGGATCAGTGCGTCGTCGAATGTTTTACCTAACACATAATTGATGAACTCGTACCGGATATAGCCACCGTTTATCAGATTCTTCGCCATTATCTGTGAGTCGCCGTTTCCACTGTTTTTCAGAATTTTAGATATTGTCTCCTCGTCACACTCCTTGAACGGTCTTGTCTTGTCCTCGAAGTCACCCTTCAAGTAACCAAGGTTCAGATCCAGTCCACCAGCAGGTGCTGTAGGGACTATCATCACAATGCTGGAGTATTTGCACTCCTTCAGCTCTTTCAGAGCAAATGCCAGAGATATGTATGACTTTCCTGTGCCCGGAGCACCCATGCCAAAACATATTTGGTTCTTCTTGTTTTTCAGAACATTCAAGAACTCCTTCTGTTTTTCGTTCTTGCATTTGATGTCAAGTTTGAAACTTAGAGCTTTCAGTTGTGTAGCCATGCCACACGACGTAAGATAATTGAGAGCACTGTCTCCTTTCATCTTTTTCTCGATGAAGTCAAGCTCAAGCTCATCGAGATCCTTCAGATTTTTCTTTTTTCCCATAAAGTTTTTATTAAAAAAAAGAGCGTAGTATCCTTAGAAAGATATTACGCTCCTCTGTTAGTAATATATGTAATGATTTCCATTTCCATATGTAGCCCCACTTTATCTATAAATATTAATCTATGTTAAAAAATAGAACGAATGCTTGTTTGAATGAAAATTTTTCTGTATCTTTGCACCGAAATTAAAAACGTAGTACAAATGATTGGATTTGATTTGCCCATATGGGTACATGTTATTATTTTGGTTGTGGCTGTTGTCATTAGTGGTTTCATCTGTGTTGACAAGAACAACAATGTTGACTATGATAACGTTGGGTTATGCGCTGTGGGAACAGTGACGATTGTTTTCTTCTGGCAGTTCATATTGGGGATTGCCGTCGTACTTGGTATACTGTACATACCATTCTATGTCGGTATGAGCATAAAGAAGACGTACACATCGTACAAGGAGAAGAAAGAGAAGTCTTTGGACGAGATTTTCCCAAAACAAGAGGACGATAATAAAACAATAGAAAAATATAAAAAGGTATGAAGTATGTGATTTTTCTTGGCGCAATTTTTGTCGTTGTCGCCGTAATCTATTATGTGCTGCTTGTATTGCAGTGCTGGGGAATTATCAAGTTCTCAAAGGAGGAGGTATCCTTCCCGAAGGTTCTTATCCCATTCTACTATTTTTTTGTATGAACAGTTAACATTAATAACAATTTAAAAACTAAGTAAAATGATTGTAGTAGAAAGTATGTTTTTTGATAGCGATGACTATCAAGTTGAGAGTGAAGTAATCCCCTGCGAAAGCAAGGACGTTGCAAAGAAAGTAGCCGACAAGATTTACGAGAAACTGCTTGAGGACTACGATTTCGACGAGGAAGACCCGGACGAGAATCGTGAGAGTTTCGAGAGACGTTACGTCAAAAAGCACAAGGACGGTAGTTACAACATCGATGGCAGTGACTGCGGCTACGGCTGGATCAAGATCGTTGACAGAGAGGCTGTTACAGCCGATACCGTTTCTGCTCTTGAGCCAGTAGTTGGAAACATTTATTAAACAGAGAAAATATATGAAGTACAAGAAAAAGATTGCAAACAGGGATGCCAGAATCAAGTACTGGGAATCCTATGGTGGTTCTAACAAGGAAAGTGGTCACATTCACACTAAGCCTGGTTCACAGACCAAGTAAACAGAGTTATTAACAATTTAAAAAGTAAGTAAAAATGAGAGAAATTCAGAATTCGCCGATCAACGTATCTAAGAAGGTGCTTTTCGGTATTGTGGGAATCATTTCGTTCTTCGTGTTGATGTTCGTCATCGGAGGTCTTGCGGAGGACTGTGACAAGTCAAAGAACTATGTGTGCCAGTACCCCATCAGCGGTAAGTACTCAGTATGGACTGAGGGCGGTGCTCAGTGGCAGATTTTCGGTAATGTCTACGAGTACAACAAGACAACACAGGTCGAGTTCACTGGTGTGGAGAAGAACGATGAAGGCTACATAGCCTCTGGTAATAACCCTGGTGCAGCCGTTACGTTCAATGATCGTGGTCGTGGTTTCATCATCGGTTCACTCCGTGTTATCCTGCCTCGTGACTTCAATCACATGGCAAAGATTCAGCAGGAATTCGGCTCTGAGGAGGCACTTATTACTACGCTTATCAAACCTACGCTTTACAAGGTTGTGACATCGTGTGGTCCGCTTATGTCCTCTCTGGAGTCAGTGTCAGAGACTCGTACCGACCTTATCCAGTACATCACCGACCAGCTTAACAATGGTGTGTATAAGACAAGGGTTGAGAAAATCAAGGCGGTTAATGAACTTACAGGAGATACTGAGACCATTTCCAAGGCAGAAATCCTCGTTGATCGTAATGGTAATTATATGAGGCAGGAGGGTACTGGTCGTATCATCAAGACAAAGGATGGTAAGGAAGAGGTTGACCTATGCCCGTTCCAGCAGTATGGTATCACTTGTAACCTCGTATCAATCACCGACATCAAGTACGATAAGGCAACACAGGATCAGATCGATGCCCAGAAACAGGCTAACCTCGCCGTCGTGACCGCAAAGACCAAATCTCTTGAGGCTATCCAGAAGACCGTGCTGATTACAGAGCAGGGTAAGGCTGATGCAGAGAAGGCAAAGTGGGAGCAGGAGAAGGAGAAGGCAGTCGCCGTGACCAAGGCTCAGCAGGAGTTCGAGGTGGCAAAGCTTGAGGCTGCTAAGGCTGAGGAGGTCGCCCGTAAGGTACGTGCAGAGGGTGAGGCTAAGGCTGCTGCAAACCGTGCATTGGTTGCTGCTGGTCTGACACCTCTTGAGGCTGCAAACATCAAGAAGGAGACCGCAATCGGTATCGCACAGGCACTGGCTAAGTCAGAGGTTTCCTGGGTCCCATCGATTATGTTTACCGGAAACGGCAGCAATGGCAACGCAATGGACGCTGTTGGACTCAAGATGCTGATGGACATCGCCGACAAGATGCAGACCAAGTGATCTTCTGTTAAAAGAAGTTAAATGATCGAGGCTACCCTTGGTAGTCTCGATTTTTTTTCCTACCTTTGCACCATGAAGAAGTTGATTATCATATACATAATACTCGCAGCAGTCATCCTGTATCTTTCGGTGACTTTGAAAAGTGGTATCATGTGCTTCGAGTATGAGACTACAAATTGTCACAAGTGTTTAAATAACGATTATAACGGATTATGAGTAAGAGCATTAAAGACTTTTGCAATGGTTTTCGCCTTGATAGCGGAAATGTCACCATCGGAAGAGACACCATCCACGTCGGTATCTCAACAGAGGGTATGAAACCAAATTTGAACAACGTAGTAAAGATATTAAAATGAATCCAAACGACGCAATAGTAATACACCCGAATGACCACTCTACGAGGTTCTTGAAAAGGCTTTATAGTGGTTATGGTGAGCAGTTGTTACTCACTGAGGAGAACAACAATAAAGTCATCAAGGAGGCTCTTACTGCCGACGATGACCGAATATTGTTTATGCTTGGTCACGGATGCCCGATGGGTTTGTTCGCCCCTCAGAAGAACAAGAACTACCCTAATGGGATTAACCAGTTCGGTAGACTCATCATCAATTCCTCTCACGTGCAGTTGCTGAGGAAGAAACTATGTATCGGGATCTGGTGCTACGCCGTTGACTTTGCACGTAAGTATCACCTTCACGGGTTGTTTAGTGGCATGATCATATCTGAGCTTGACGAGGCTCACGATTGCGGAATGTACGAGTTTACAGCTCCGGAGATTCAGATGTATAACCAGGACTTCGCCGAGGCTCTGTATGACTGCATCAACAAGTATCCACTGAGTGAAGTGCCGGAGGCAATGGAGCACTACGTCCAGAACCCCAACAGGCTTGAGTTGTTTAACTATAGTAATTTGTATTATCTGTAATGGCAGAGTTATTCCACGTAAACAAGTATAAGTATAATGACGAAATAACAATAGAAGAACGTCATTATGAGTGGTATAGCACAACTGAACGTGTTGTTGACGGTGGGTTATGCTATCCTAAGTATAGGAGAACTTATACAGAAATAGTCGGTGTATCAAAAAAAACCAATAAGGTAGTTACGCACAACCATTCTACTTATCTTGATTTATTTGATGAATTGGAAAAATTGGGATATAAAATAAAAAGGCTAAGTGTCACCTAGCCTTTATGCATATTTGTTGTTTAAATCATCCACGATGTCAAACTGTAACACGTCGTGATGGATTATTGAGTTCATCCCATACTTGATCCTTATGTCAACGAAGTATCTCTGCGGTATGAGTATGTTGGTGTCAATCATATAGAAGTTCTCCAGGAATGCCTTATTGACTCTATCCCACTCGATCACGTCAATCTCCCTTGTTCCATCTTTCACATACAATCTCAGATCCATTGAATCAACAAGCTGTGCCGTATTGTTGGTATAACTTGGCTTTGCCTGTATAACCAGCTTCCTAATGTCACCCCTCTTAATCTGCTCCTTCTCCTTTATTCCGGCAGTAGTAGGACTGAATGTAATGTCGTTGGTTGATATTGAGTTTCCGATGTTGAAATAGTTGGCTGACTCCTTGATCACAAAATCAAGCTCTACGTCGTCCAAAACAGTTCCCTGGTACTGGATATTCGTCCAGGTGTCATAAAGCATCGTATTCGGCTCGAAATCGCTTCTGGAGAGCTTTAAATCAATATAGTATATACCCTTAGCCTGTCTCTTCGACATTATCCATGTCATTTCCCTTCCTGTAGAGTCTCTTATAATCTCTCCTTCCCCATTCCTTATAGTGACGGTAGGATTGAGTGAAAGATCCTCAAGATGATCACCTATAGTGCAATACAGATATAGTCTGTTCCTTTTTCCAAGAACAAAATTAGCCCTGTCATCTGATACCATATCGTCATATCTTGTCTCAACGAATGGCTCGAAGAATGTATTGGTTTTATCTGTCAACCATCCAACGTAGTTCTCATATTCACTGTCACTGACCTCAAGCATTGGAGAGAAAGCCATACCAATACCATAGTTATCCAAGTCACCACGCAGGAACTTGTTGAATACGTCGGTAATGTCAAGATTAATATTCTCGTTACCAACGTCGAAGTGTTGTCTTCCAATGACGATTGATTCCTCCCCGGCAGAGAACTTATCATACTCCTCAGAGAGCTTGTCATTTGAATATACTCCTGGCTCTTCCCAGTCAATTCCGTTCATTCTCTTGAACCAGTTAGAGCCGTCCTCAGAATATAGTCTGGTAGGGTCTACCACGTTCTTTGAGTAGAAGTCAATGTTAAGATAATTCCTGCTGTAGTCGAAACCCTTTCCCCTGTCCCAAGGCTTTGGAATGAGGAAGAATATGATATCAAATGATGTAGCACGGATCTTGGTATTATCATTGATTGAACTTGTCTCCTTCTGGTGAAGTTGTGTAAAGTCTATTGATCCTGCATTTGTAATATGGAGGGTGTGCTTCATCTTCTCGATATCCGGCATATTACCGTTGCTGATTTGTTCCTTTACCTTGTTGTGATCGAAGTACATCAATATTCTTGACACAATGGTATTATGCCCGTAAACAAGCTCAGCAATTGGGTTTAGTCCTGTATTGAGTTTGCTTCCGGATATAATTGTGTTGAATTTGCTTATGTATGTCTTATATACCATATCGTATTATGCCTTAAATTCTGATGAGTCAACAGCCGAACAAGTGGCTGTGTAATAAAGTGGAATAGTTCCCCACAGTGTATGTGCATTGTCGTAATTAGGGTTAACATTGTTGATTACATAGTATAACATAAGCTCTGGTGTAATTTGAACACCGACGTAATCACCCTTCTTGATCGTAACACCAAGTTCGTCAACAGTCTCCTTGTAGTAACTGAATGTCAGCTTGCCAATCTTGTTGTAAGTACCTAACTGTTTGTCCTTGTCATATGACTTCAGTTCCGGTGCTTCTACCTTATAAACACAAGGTATTTCCACAGGTGTCTTATATGTGACAGATCCAGGAGTTGTTTCGCCGTACACAGCGTCTGCCTGTGTCTTTGAAACATCCACCTGGTATAGCACAACAGCCTGTCCCATATCCTGCTCTATATAGTTCTTACCTATTTCCATTTCGACGTTGAAAGAGTCCTTGTCATAGAACAGGGAGTTCCTGTTAATAGGCACTCTTCTTGTCTTGCTTCCACTAAATGTTATCTCTGCCATTGTAAACACTATTATTTCCTATAAATATCAGATACTTGACAATAAAAATGAGTGAACCTCGTCGATTCACTCACTAATATTTAGTTACCTCTCATCATATCAATTTGATTGTTGATATATTCATCATATCTGCCAGCTTCCATATCACGATCATAATCTTCCCTACTATGTAGAGCGTCACTTAAATCCCCGTCATCTTTAGCGTTCTTAGCAAATAATTGCTTTATGGTGTCATCAAATTGTAACTTTTGCCATTTAGAAGTTTCGCCAGGTGGACAGAAATAAATGTATTCTGGCATATCTATGTTTTCCACATGACCTTCAGTATCAGAATACCCACCAGGAGAGTCCCACGATGGTGGCTCGTCGTATGAATAATCGTCAATTATCAGTTCTAGTGGAATATCCTCAGCTTCAAATGTCCATCCATCCGGTGTATCTGCATAGAAATAGCCATAAGCGTCTGCATCATAGTTAGATACGCTTATTTTAAATGGCTTCGATATAATACTGATAAGTTTCTTTTTGGCAATATTCATTATCCTCTGATTATCAGCATATGCTCCATTAAGTTCTGTATAACTCTTGTTCGGATCAAAATTAGGTATTTTTCCAACAACACCAGTTTCTTTTAATATCTTTTGTACAGACTCTTTCACCAGTCTGTGAAGGTCACTTTCAGTTAATCTAATTATCTGTTTCATATACAAATTTCTTTATAAATATAAATATTTCACCATTTAGTAAAAAAACTTTGTTAAAACCCTTGATTTTTCCGGTAATTTTGTTATATTTTATATTGCGATATAAAATATAACAAATGGCAATATCATTAGCAAATATTGACAAGGCTTATAAGGCTCTGAAGGAGTATTCTGGTGAGAATTCACATATTATCACCCTCAAGAACATAGTCTATGCATATAAGACTAGAGGACTGAAAGATGTTGATATTGACTACATACTCCACAACTATGACAAAGAGCCTAAGCTGATTAATAAGATAGTGAAGATAGCAGACTGGTACGGCGAGAAACTGCAAAATGACCTGCTGCTTGACTTTATCCCACAGAAACTGAAAATAACCTGGTTTTTGGGGGAGACGGACTATATATACCACTTCTTCTGCATCTATAGAAGATCGCAGGAGAAGGCTATGGAAGTATTCGTTCCAAAGGACGCAATACTCACTGATTTCTTGTCAGAACCTTGGCAGGACAAATTAATAGATTTTAACGTCTATAACGAGCGTTCTGGACGCTGCCTTTATCCTCACCAGGAAGAGGCGGTAAAGTTCCTCACAACCAAAAAGAAGGCTATTCTCGCCGACGTTATGGGATTTGGTAAGACCACCTCTGCAATAGTGGCAGCACTTGAGGACAAATACCAGAAAGTACTAATCATCTGCCCGGCTTCCGTGAAGATTACTTGGAAGAAGGAACTTATGAGATACGTCGATGAAGACGACATAACAATAGTGGAGGGTAGCAAATGGAAAGAGAACAGGTTCACCATTATCAACTACGATATTCTCAAGAACTTCTATGAGATACCTACGGAGACTGTGAAAAGTACTAGTCTTGAACTACAAGATGGTAAGGTGACAAAGGTAACGAAAGAGAAAGAGAAGGTTTCCAAGAAGTCTGCTGTCATACAGGAGGCAATGGAGAACAGCCAGCTCTACCAGTCAAAATTCGACCTGTTCATCATAGACGAGGCTCATAGGTTGTCAAACACAACCAGTGGCTTCTTCAAAATCATGTCTGACCTGGTTAAGAGATCAAACCCTAGCGGTATATACGAGTTGTCCGGCACACCTATCACCAACAGACCAATAAACTTCTATAACCTTCTGAAGTTGATCGATGCCCCTGTGTCTCGTGACTGGAAAAAGTATGTTGTGAGATACTGTGACGGTAAGTTTTTCTACAACAGGAAGGAACGTGACGCATATACCTTTATGTTCTGCAAGAAGAAAGAGAAAGAGAGTTGGTTTGATCTCACCGATGAGGAGAAGAAGGAACTTGACGAGATACACGATAAGAACTGCAAGAAGATATGGAAAACCGACGGTGCTTCTCACATAGATGAGTTGCAGGAGGTTATCAAGCCTTACTACCTAAGGAGGGATAAGAATGACCTTGAGTTAAAGAAAAAGACTGTGAAAATTCTAAACTATAAACTCACTCCAGAAGAGAGAAAGAGTTATATAAAGGTATGGGATGAATACGTCGAGGCACAGAACGAGAAAGACCCGGTTGATCTTGAGAGATACAGGAAGATTACAGAGGGTATCATGATGAGACAATGGCTTGCAAACAATATGACAAGCAAGACCATTGACCTTGCCCAGAAGTGTATCGATCTTGGTCATAAGGTGGTTATATTCTGTTCATTCGACGAGGAACTTAACACCATAAAGGAAGCGTTCAAGGACATCTGTGTAGTGCATAATGGTAAGATGCTTGCAAAGAGGAAGGATAAGTCCGTAGAGGCATTCCAGAACGATCCTAACGTCAAAGTGTTCATAGGTAACATACAGAGTGCCGGAGTAGGTCTTACGCTTGTTGCAAGTAGGGTTGCAATATTCAACAGTTTCAGTTGGGTAAGTGGTGATAACCTCCAGGCAGAGGACAGAATACACAGATTGAATCAAAAAAACGACGTAACTATTTACTATCAAGTCTTTTTGGATACTTTTTATAAAGAAATGTTCGACAAGGTTCGAGGAAAACAAGAAATAATTGACAATATCATTGTCAGTGAAAAAAACAAATAAAGTTATGGATATAAAGTTAGATGACAAAAGGGTTAGATGCATTATCTACCAGTTAGAGGACGGTAGTCAAGTTGCTTATAACTTTGCAAACGGAGAGTTGCTTAGTGTACAACTAGTGGAAGACGGCGATGAAATGCCAACAGACCGTGAAATGATTGACAAGGCTGAGAAACTAAACCTTGCAAGGTACAAGAACAGAATTAAGAATATGATATCTGATTCTGAAATGATCCAGAGAATAAGAAACTCTGATTTTATGAATGAACTTGAGGATGCAAGGAAGAGGTTTAAGATTGACAAGGAGATTGCTGACACTTTCCCGGACAAAGACGATGATGGCAACATTAAGACACCAAACAGAAAATATTCAGACGAGAGCCTTGATGTAGTAAAAGAGATTATCAAGATGGATAGAGAAGGTAAACTAGATGAGATCTTGAAACGTCATGGTGGAACAAATCGTGTTGACAGATTTATCCGTGAGGAAATCGAATCGCCACTCCGTGATTCAGAACTTGCTGACGATTCAGCAAAGTGCCAGAGAAATATGGATACAATTGAACAAAAAATACTGACAAAACTCAGAATGTGTGAGGGTGATTTCCACGAGGATGATGAGTTTGTTAAACTGATGGATAATTATAAATTCTACAAGTCAAAGAAGAAGGAACTTGATGACAAGATTTGGGCTGAGATTCCAAAGGCTGAGTATGATCCGATACCTTCTGTTTCTAAGGAACTATGGCCTCTAAAGAAAGTAGAAGTAAAGACAACACCAATAAACCCGGAGATTGTAAAAACGATACGTCCACTAAGTGAATTAAAATAACCAATTATGGCAATAGACAAAACAATATACAACAACGGCATAAATGGTCGCCTCAGTTACTGGGAGATTGACTCTCTCCCAAGTGACTACGAGGGGCTTAAGTCTATGTTCAGAGACGCAACATGCCGTAGGGAATCAAAGGAACGCCAGAACAATGCTTGGCTTGAACAGCAAGAGAAAGTGCGCAAGGAACTTCTAGAGAGAGGTGCGAAAGAGGAATTCTATAGTAGTACCCCTCCAAGACCAATGTCTAGGCTTGAGGAGGAGAAGAGGATTATGCAGGTTCTCACAAGAGCCAGTTATGGTATGAGCAGGGAAAAAGCGTTTGCTTCCTGTGATCAATACGGCGTTATGACCAAGTGGCAGAAGTTTATGGTAAAGGTGAAATTCATCTTTAATGTAAAAAGTTGGTGGAATATCCTTATGCTTAGGAGAAACCTCAAGAAGAGATGGAAGGAAGAGAGAAAATTGTACAGAAAACAGATAAAGGAAGACAACTATAGGAGAAAACACCCTATAGTTTATGGCTGCGGTAGGGCAAGTTGTTAATAATATGTTAAAATGTTTAACCAATGGAATACAACGACGAGGAAATGTTCTTTGAAGAAGAAGAGGAAGACGTGAGACTTGGATTTATCCGACTTATCGGTGAGGAATCAGACGGGTATTACAGGTATGAGTTTATCTTCACAAATAACATAGATGAATTCTGGGGTGAGGATTTTGAACAGAAGCCTTGCTGCCTTGTTAATAGCCTTACGCCGAAGGATGAGTATATAACCGAAATACATACTGTTAAGATGAAGATCAAGCTGGATCTTATCCAGGATAACTGTTGTTTCGGCTTCCAGGACTGTACCGACGGCATCATAGCTCTTGCGTGGGAAAACGTTGACGATTATGACGAGTACCCGGACGACGGAAGGATATTCTTCAGATTCGGTGAAACCTTGAATGAAGTTGATAACAAACTTGCAATGAAGAATATATTAATGTTAAACTAACAAAAAAAAAAGAGGTAGATCATAATCTACCTCCTTTTTTATGCATTAGTCTTTCTTTACAGTATAGACTGTACTATCTCCATCTGTTGATGTCTCAACGTGATATCCTGCTGGTACAAATGAAGTTCCAGGTCCTTCTGCTGTGTTATTTGCTGGGTTGAAGTCATAGAACTTACCACCAGTAACAACTATCTTAGCAGTACCATTCTTGTAATTAGCGTCGTAGCAATTCAGCAAGTATGTCTTGTCTTCTCCTGTGTTCTTGAATATACCATCTGTAATGTTGATAGTTCCAAGGTAACAGTAAATCAACTCACCGCCGCTTCTGTCAGTAATGTATGTTGGTTTTCCAAACATTGTTCCGCTAAGTGTGATTTCGCAATCAGTGTCGTTAGCCTCAACTGCGATACGACCACCAGCATCTATTGTACCACTGCCACCAATGTTAACCTGCTGCTTATTTCTGAACATCATAGCTGGATTGTTTGTTGTAGCACCAGTGAAGGTCACTGTCTTACCGCCGAGATTCAACTTAACGATGTTCTTTGCGGTTGTACCAGCAGCAATAGTACCTGTGGTAATATCCTCAGTCAACTTAGCCTCGCCACTCTTACTCTTTAGCATAGAATCCAATGTACTGTCTGCTGGGATAGAATAAGTGGTAGCGTAGTAGAGGTCTAGCACCATATTCTTCAAATTGTCGTATGCTGCCTGGATCTCCTCTATCTCTGCGTTCTTTGCTGCAAGCAACTCATCAACCTCTTCCTTAGTGTAAACGGTTTCAGCATCAGCCTTTGTTGCAAGAGCCTCAGTTACTTCATCCTTTGTTGCAAGATTTTCAACTGAAGGTATCTCTTCCTCAACCCTCTCAATTTCTGAGTTAACATACTCAGTAGAAGCCTTTGTTGCAATTGCCTCTGTATTAGCTGCTATATCAGCAGTATTGGCACTAACTTGAGCCTTTAACTCATCGAATCCCTGTGGTGTCAAAGAGTGAACTTCCCTATGAAGAACATCTACAATACCGTTTGCATCTGGGTGTGATGAAGCCCAAGAATCATATTCCTCTGGGTTAGTTCCTTCCCATCTTGTGAGGGCATTAATTCTTGATGCGTTATCTGAGATTTTACCAATGTTTGTAACAACCTGTGCTGATAAAGCCTGTATTTCAACCTCCATATTGGTCTCAGCTCTTTCAGCCCTCTCGATCTCATTGTTAAGTGCTGTGCCAAGTTCACCTCTCAGCTCTGCCTCAGTATCATTGCAAGCAGAAATAACAAACTCCTCAGTTGCAAACTGTGACATCTGCTGCTCTATCCTGTCCTCAAGGTTCTGTAGCTCACCATCGAACTCAGCGAACTTGTCATCTGTGTATGTCTTTGCAGATGCAATTGCCTGTCCCTTATACATATCAGCAAGGTTCTTAGCACCCCAGATGGTGTCTGCGCTGTCGCTGTCGCCACTTGTTCCGATGAGTGCTGTGTCACCATTCTGTCTGTCGATTATCTCCTGTGCGAGACCACTCTCGATTTGATCTATCCTATCTCCGTAAGATTCAACAGTCTCAACAGCCTCCTGTACCTCAGCATCAAGTTCATCAATCTTGTTCTGCATTGCAGTGTCAGCACTTGTTGATCTTGCGATCTCAGCGTCTATCTTAGCGTCAACTGCGTCAACAGCACCGCTTACGAAGTTAAGGTCTTCCTTCTCAGCCTTCTTGTTCTCAAGGTTCTCAAGGCCATTTATCATTTCGGTATGGAGATCCTCAAGGTCTGATACATTTGCTTTGTTGTCAAGTTCATCCTTCACTTCCTGGATATCCTCAGTAAGTGCGCTTACAGCGTCGTCAATCTTATCATCAAGTTCCTCAATAGCCTCAGTATTTGCACTTACTGCTTCATTAAGATTCTCGATTGCTTCTGTATTGCCGCTTACGACCTCAACAAGGTCTGCAATGTCGTCGGTAATACCACTTATCTTATCGTTTATTTCGTCAATAGCGTCGTTAACCTCAGAGAAAGCACTTGCAACGTCCTCACTGAATGCGCTGAGGTCTTCTGCAAGATTGTCAACCTTGTCGTTAACATTATCTATTGAGTCGTTTATCTCCTCAAGTCTGTCATCGATATCCGTTGCAGCACTCTCAACAGCACCAGAAAGTGCCTCCAAGTCCTCAATCTTAGCATATTTTGCGTCTGCCTCTTCCTCAGTGATATATCCCTGCTCCTCTACCCACTCCTGGGTTGCATAGCCACTGAAGCCACTAGAGATCATCTCATCGATTTCCTCCTTGGAATAAACGTCTTCCTTCTTCGCATAATCCTCTGTTATTGATTCGATAGCACCGCTAAGTCCACTTACACTATCCTCAACATCCTCAATCCTGTCACCGAGGATTTCAATAGCGTCCATTGCCTCATCGACACCACTAGTGATTGCACTGAGCTGCTCAGCGAACTCAGTGTCAATAGCCTTCAGTTCCTCGATGTCTCCGGACATACCACTGATTGCATCAGCGAACTCCTGGTTGATCTCTGACTGACGTGTGATGAAGTTTTCAACAGTTCCACTAAGTGCAACAAGGTCTTTCTTATCAGCCTTCTCACCCTCAAGATCCTGGATTTCCTCGTCCTGTTCCTTGTTCTTCTCACGGATGTCTGACAAGTCAACACCATTAATCTCACTAGAGTATCCGTTCTGGTCTGGGAAACCATAGAACTCCAAATGTCTTATAAATTGCTTTTTAGCCATAATTCTTTAAATATTTTAATTACGTAATTTACTATAAATACATTTTCCAAACCAAAAAAGATATAAAAAAAGGATAGCAGCCGCTATCCTTTCTCTATAATTTCATCAAGTCTTTTCTTTTCCTCGTCGGTACATAAGTCATAGAACTTTTGATAGTTCACTTGAAGTTCATAATTCTTATCTTTCACATCCTTCAATTCCTTGAACATATGTCCCCAGTATGCCTTGAAACGGTAATAGTTCTTTGGTGTTACATTGTCAATAATCGCCATATCTCCGCTATGTCTGTTGATGATATAATCACCCGGTTTGAAAATTGGTTCTACTCTCATAACACTACTAATTAATTATATTATTTAGGTAAAATTGTGATCATAAGCTCTTCCCTTATCGGCATGTTCAATATACCGCTTGGGTATGTATACGAGTCATTCTTGATATTACCGTTGAAGGTAATCTCAAACACTCCCTTGAAACTTCCAGCTTCCTTTGTGTCACGCTCTTTCCAGTCGTAACAAATGACATACTGTTCTGTACAATCGTCGTTCTCACGAAGTTTAATGTATGCCTTATTCTTGGCAACTTTCACGACGTTGGAATCTATATTGGTCATCGTGAACGTAATGTCAGCACCCTGGATGCATTCGTGGAACTTGTTGAAGTCGTGGCGACCATCCTCGATCAGTTCCATCCTCAATGTAGGTAATGTACTACCTTGTTTTATATAGAAGTATTGCATAATCTGTAATTTATTTTAATCATCATCCCAAGGACCGCTTTCGCACCAATCATCATCGTGCCATTCGGATTCCTTATTTCTAAGTAAATCACTTAGTGGACTATTTGTAATTGACCTACCAAGTTCGTCATATCCTATAATATAAACACCAGGGAATATTTCTTTACCAACACCATTGTCACCAACCCTACCGTCGTCAACATTACCATTGTTAAATCCCTTGGTAAAGCCTCTATTAAGTCTTTCTGGATGTTGCTTGTTGTATTTCCTATAATATCCTGGTTTATGTCTGTCTTTTTTTACTGGTTTTTTAACTGTTGGATTATTATCATTTTTTTCTTTTTCGGATTTCTGTTTAGCCCAGCGTTCTTTCCAGTAGCCCTCACGATGCCTGTCTGGTTTACCGTCGAAATAACCAGGTCTGTGTCTATCTGCCTCGTTAACAAGGCTGTCTATTGCTTCTGTAATTATTTTATCTACGCTTATGCGGCTTTCAGCTCTATACGTCTTCATAATGTCTTCAACACTTCTCCTGTCACCCATACGTTCCTGTTTCTTCTTGAGTGCAAAGAGATAGACAGCTTCAGCAACTTCCCTTATCTCTTTCCTGGAAAGCCCTGCAACGTCGTCGTCGATTCCTTTCCTCCACATTTCACGTATTCCTTCGCCTGCAACATCGTCGATATATCTACCAGCAGCCCTAACCTCGTCTTCCATATTCAAGGAACGCATGTCATCAGTCCATCTGCTGTTAGCAATGCTATTGAAAGCACCCATTTTATACCTCATGAGGTAGTTGTATAGTCTCTGTTGTCTGTCATTCATAATAAAATATAACTTTTTTCTTATAAATATCAAGAGATAAATAAAAAACCCCGGACACCTAGTGTCCAGGGTTTAATATTGAGTTTAAACCTGTTCGGCTTATCTGAACTCGTTGATTGACCAGTGTACAAGACCGTCAACACGAACGTGTCCGTAGTAACGGTTGTTAACCATCTTCTTAGCGTAACGGGTCATGATACCCTTTACTGGTGCGAAGTTGAATGGGTTGTACATTGTAGGAGTCAACTGCATTGGCACGTATGGTGCATAGATGTAACCAGTGTCAAGGAGTGACTTACCCTTGTGACCAATGATGATTGACCAGTGTGGAGAATATGGGTCACGGTAAACGGTGTAACGTCCACTGAGTGAACCGATCTTCTCGATACCCATGTTGTACTGATCGCTCTCTGCGCTAGCGTCTGAAACGTGGAAGAACTCCAAGTTGTCGAAGAGTGCAGAAATCTCAGAAGATACAACGATGAAGTTAGCACCACCACGAAGAGTAGACTTGTGGATCTGTGCAGAAATCTGGTTGATCTTAGTCATAAGCTCCTGATTCCAGTCCTTCTGGGTGTAGTTTGTAGAGAATGCAGCCATTCTCCTCCAACCATTGACATCCCAACGTGCCTGCCAAGGTGCTCCCTTTCTAAGGTCACGGAGAATCTCACGGTCAATTTCAGCAGCGATCTGCTCTGAAAGGATAGCTGTCAACTCAGCCTCTGCGTCGATGTTGTGGAATGCAGAAACGTCCTGTGCAAGCTCTGGAGACCAGGTAGCACGGAGCTTTCTTTCTACGACTGATACAGTTACTGAATCAAGCTTGAAGCTAACCTCACCGATCTCAGTCTCAAGCTCAAGTGAGTCGTACTGTGCCCAAGCGATCTTGAAGAGCTTAGCAAGGCTCTCCTTTGTCTCCTCAGTTGAACCGCTAGAGATAGCAGCGTCAAGTGCAGCAGCGTCAACACCAACGTATCCGTCGATTGTACCAGCCTGCTGAACAACTGGCTTAGCGAGATCAAGCTCGATATACATCTTACCCTCAGCGTCGCAAGCAGCACCGTACTCTACGATACCCTTACCATACTTCTGAGTAACAACTCTGAATGGAACAGACTCGAACTTTCTGAAAGCAGCTGTCTGTACGCTCTCTGAACCAGGAACGTTAGCTGCTGGAAGCTCCTTCTGAGTGATAACCTTCAAAGATGCGAGGAATTCCTCAGTGTCCATCTCGTTACCGTCAGGACCAGTCAACTTAGAAGCGTTGAATGAAGAGAAACCATCGATCTCAAGGATGATGTTACGTACAGTACCATCGAATCCACTCTTGAAGTACTTGTTAAGGTTGTCAGCACCAAATGGGCGAACACCACCAGGGGTCAAGAATACTGGGATTGCATTACCAACCTTGATAGTTACCTTACCCTTTGAGTTGTCATAAAGGAAGTCATTGTAGAAGAGATCATAAAGAGTCTTCTGGAAGTACTGTGTTACCTCTGGACCTACTCTGCGGATTGCAGTTGGGTTGAGATCTGCTGCCTCAGCAGCTTCCTTAGCAGCCTCGAATGTGTCATAGGTATCCTCGTCGCTAAGAACTGGGATGTACCAAGCATTCTGAAGGTCGTTAATTGTCTCGTCTGGGAGGTAGTAACGTGGCTCAACACGTCCTTCCTTATTACGGTTAACTCTGTCATAACCCATAAGTCCAAGGTGACGACCAGTAGTACCGTCTACGATATCACCAGGCTCAGTGTCACCAGTTGCATCTGCTGGGAGTTCCCACTCTCTCTCTGAAGTAACAGGGAGGATGAAGAACAACTTACCAACAGGAAGGTTCATAGCCTGCACTGATACGATGTCATTAGCGAGAAGTCTGCTAAATACCCTACGGATGATAGGGAATACAACAGTCTCGAATGAACCACTATTGTCAGAAGCTGTAGCCTCGTAGATCAAGTGCTTAGCCTCGTTCTCATACAACGTAGCAACATTCTCTTTGATACCTGCTGGAAGACCTTCGGTAAAACCGAGCTGATCCCAACGGTTCTGAATGCTCTCACGTATCTGTTTCTGGGCGTTGTACTCAATGTTACCAACTACGCCACTAGATAGAAATTCCTTCATATAATGAAATTATTTTTTATTAGTTATTTTTTTAATAAATATACACAAATTCCGAAAAATACGTTATTTCATCATTCTGTGCATAAGATCGAGAGATTCCATGATGTCCTGTGACTTATAAATTGGGGTCTCGTTGATCTTCTTTGAACTCTCAACTGAAAGGTTCTTATCCTCAGTGATGTTCATTTTCTTTGTTTTCTTAAGGTCATTGCTGATAGACTCGTAAAGGGTCTTTGAAGCGTCGATAGTCTTAGCCTCGTTAGCGAACTTCCTAATTATCTCTTCCTTCTCTTCCTTGGTGGTAGAGTTCTCAGAGATGAGCTTAATTATCTGTGCAAGGTTGTGGTTTGTCACAGCTGCCTCCTTGAGTGATGCCATTACAGTATTAAGAGTCTCCTTGAGTTCCTTATTCTCCTTGAGAGTCTTGTTAACTCTCTTCATAATACTCTCAACCTTAACATCAACCTCTACGTTGTTACCGCCGCCGTTGCCATTGCCTTTGTAAGCGTTGTCACCAGTTCCGGTTTCCTGTCCGTTCTGTGCAGTGTGGAAACTACGTCCCTTACGTCCTCTTGGGTTGTTAGGTCCGTCAGTCCTTGAAGTGCTACCAATGTTTGCTGAATGCTCAGCATTTGTCTTCAACTCGTTAACAGCACCCTCTTCGACTGTCTTACCCTTTTCAGCGTCAAATGGCTGGTTCTCGCTCTTGTCACCTTTCTTACCAGACCAAGGCTTTGACTTGCCCTTTGGTACACCTGCGTCCCAGTCGTTTACATTCTTTCCTGGCTCTGACATACCTGGGGTTGTCATAACGTCCTTCTTCTGATAATTGTCAGTGTATCCTACATTTGAGTCATACTCTAGTACAAGCTCAAACATTCTCTCTGTTGATTCGTTCATATCATCTTCGTTATTAAATTCATCATCACCACTGAAATCATCAGCTACGTCGCCGCCCTCAGTGTCATCAACGATTTCAGCTTCAACTGGCTCGTCCTCTCCTGGTTCAACAGCAGCGACTCCAGAAGCCTCATTGTCACCACCAAGGTCAACTATGTACTCAGCTCCAGTTTCGTTGTCTTGAATTTTGACCTTATCATCGTCCTTGTGAACGAGAATCTGGTCGTCATTCTTCATTAGTTTGTAAACCTTTACGATTTCCTCGTCTTCCGCATTTGAGAAGTCATACTCGTCATCTGACACCTTGTACTTGTCAAACTCTGCCCAATCGTCTCCTTCGGCATCAGCACCATCCTCTGCTGGAACTTCATCACCACCCTCAGCTGGTAACTCCTCTCCACCTTCAGCATCAGCATCTGCTTCCATTCCTGCGTCTACGCCGTCTGAGCCATCCTCAGCACCTGCGTCTACATTAGCATCGTCTGCACCACTAGCATCAGCAGTATCTTCCACTCCTCCATCAACGTCCACGTCGTCTTCCTCGTACTCCTTGTCGTTGAAGTCCTCAGAAAGCAACTTGGCATATGTGTCACGTACAGTCTCACTAAGAAGATTCTTGACTGCACCTTCAGTGTTTTCCTGCAAAGATTTTGCGAGTGCGTTGTAATCAAGTAAAGATTCTCTTACAACTTTGCTCCTAATATTCTTCATCTAGAAATAAATTTTTAATGCATTATTTTAATTATAAATATA